>OBUT01000029.1_pt1 | contig 156343 bp, 142 predicted proteins | sample 1475941 | NCBI WGS metagenome assembly OBUT01 (sample SAMEA2579956, study PRJEB22360) | human gut metagenome | biome: human gut; feature: human-associated habitat; material: faeces | place: Denmark | collected 2008/2010
GCAAACATTATTTATTTCGGGTTCCGCCTGAAGCCGTTACAGCTGACGGTCAGGATCTTTGGAATGAAATTACCGGTACAGGTGGCGGTCAGCGCATTACGCTCCAGACTTGTGTTGGTGATTATTGGCGCTTAATTGCCTTTGCTCGCTAACAGGTGTGAATCAAAATCGTCAGTTTGTTTGGATGAGTTTTAGAAGAAAGATCGCGATATCAATGGCAATACAAAAGCAGCTGCCAGCGCATGAAGATGCGTTGACAGCTGCTTTTAATTTGCAGTTTGAAATCGGTGCGTGACGTTTGCTTTAATCAACGGGTACATTGACAATCCAGCCGTCTGGTGCAGGGACGTCGCCAAACTGAATACCCGTGAGTTCGTTATAAATCGCCTGAGTATGTGGGCCGACTTCGGTTTCGGAATAAAAGACATGTTCGTGATCGTTGTATGTGATGCTGGCGATAGGCGTAATGACCGCTGCAGTTCCGCACGCGCCTGCTTCACCAAACTGGTCTAAATCGGTAATGGCAATCTTGGTTTCTTCGGTTTTCATGCCGAAGCGATCATGTGCCAGCGCCAAGATTGAGTATTTGGTAATACTTGGCAGAATCGAAGGGGATTTCGGTGTTTTAAGGGTTTTACCGTCCTTAGAGATACCGAAAAAGTTAGCCGAACCCACTTCTTCAATATATTTATGTTCGATCGGGTCAAGGTAAATCGCATCGCCATAACCATGTTCATGGGCAAACTTTCCGGCTTGTAGCGAGGCCGCATAGTTACCACCGACTTTAGCCTGACCGGTGCCGTAGTGAGCAGCACGGTCATGTTGATCGGCCACCACAAACTTGGTTGGCACCATGCCGCCTTTAAAATAAGGACCAACCGGCATCGCGAAAACATCAAAGATATATTCTTTGGCGGGGGCAACGCCAATATTAGGGCCAACGCCAATTAACATGGGACGTAAGTATAAAGTTGCGCCGGTGCCATATGGCGGTACGTATTCATGGTTAGCGGCAACGACTTGTTTGACCGCCTCAATGAAGCGATCTTCAGGAAACGGTGGCATTAAAAGTTTTTCTGCTGAGTTGTGCAGACGGTGGGCATTTTGATCCGGACGGAAAAGCTGAATGGCTCCTGATTTGGTGCGATAAGCCTTGAGTCCTTCAAAAGCACCTTGCCCATAATGTAAAATTGGCGAACCTTCATTCAAAGTTAAGTTGGGATCACTTGATAAAGTGCCGTCATCCCAAGCGCCATCTTTCCAGTGGGCAACATACCGATAAGGCAGTTGCATGTAATCAAATCCTAGTTTGTTCCAATCAATATCGACGCTCATCGTCATCCCTCCAGTGGTTGGTTGCAATTGCCAAAACACAAACTTACCTAGTACCGGAATCGGTTTGGAAAACATTGTGTTTTCATTAAATAATATAGCCTATATGTTAGATTATTCTCACAAATAACTCAACCAAAAAAATTGTATTTACTGTTAATATTTTCCGAAAGCGGTTACAATTAACGGCGAGGAGGATTATATTCCTCTTGGCAGCAAGGGTGGTCAGATTTAAAAAAAGTGATCTGGTGAGCGTTTCTTGAGCCTTTTCATGGTCGTGCTGTTACACTTGTGGCGGAAGGAAATATTCGTGATGCTTGAACCACATGCAACGAGTCGGATGATGTGATTGGGGGAGTGATCATGATCCAAGGATTAAAAGATTGGTTATACCTCTTCAACTCAGGGCAGGATTTTCAAAGTTACAATCGGTTTGGTGCCCATGAAGTTTCACCTGGCAAATGGTCGTTTCTCGTCTGGGCGCCACATGCCCAACAGATTAAAGTTGTCGGCGATTTTAACGATTGGCGCGGCAGTCCGCTGACCCGGCAAGGAGAAACCGGCTGTTGGTACGGCGAACTCGCAGCCAAGAAAGGACAGTTGTATAAGTACCAGGTGGTCGGTCCGGATGGGGCCACACATGAAAAGATTGATCCATATGGGTTTGGATTTGAACGTAAGCCAGGCAGTGCTGCCCGACTGGTTGATATTCCGCGAATCAAATGGCATGACGATTCGTGGCTAAGCAAGCGTAGTAAGTGGCGGCCATATGCTGAGCCCCTGGCAATTTATGAGGTGCACTTAGGTTCTTTTATCCGCGACACGCACGCCGGTCCGGATGGTGGGTATATGACCTATCAGGATGCGATTGATAAGTTGATCCCTTACGTCAAGGAATTGGGTTATACCCATATTGAGTTTCTTCCGTTGATGGAGCATCCGCTTGACGCTTCATGGGGCTATCAGCTGATGGGCTACTTTGCCCCGACAAGCCGGTTTGGCGACCCGGCAGATTTTCTGAGATTGGTGGATGCCGCTCACGTCGCCGGGCTGGGCATCATCATGGATTGGGTGCCAGGGCATTTCATTAAGAATACCGATATGCTCGCTCAATTCGATGGTACCCCGACGTTTGAATACACCGATCCGCACCGCGCCGAAAATGTTCGCTGGGGAACCTGGAATTTTGATTTAGGCAAAGCACAAGTGCAAAGCTTTCTGATTTCCAGCGCGATGTATTGGCTTGATCATTGTCATCTTGATGGGCTGCGCGTTGATGCGGTCTCGAATATGCTGTACATGGATTATGACGCCGGCAAAGAAAATGATCGCAATCGGTTTGGCGGCCGCGATAATCTTGAGGGCATTGCCTTTTTGAAGCAGCTGAATACGAAGGTGTTTGCCAAGCATCCGGATGTCTTGATGATGGCGGAGGAAAGTTCAGCCTATCCTAAGGTGTCAGCGCCGATTAATACCGGTGGCCTAGGGTTCAATTACAAATGGAACATGGGTTGGATGAACGATACGCTGAAGTTCTTTGAAGAAGATCCGGTTTATCGTCACAGTGATATGAATTTATTGACGTTTTCATTTATGTATATGTATAACGAACAGTTCGTTTTACCGTTTTCCCACGATGAAGTCGTTCACGGGAAGAAGAGCCTGATGCACAAGATGCCTGGCGATCGGTACAACCAGTTTGCCAATCTACGCACCATGTACGTGTGGCAAATGACGTTTCCGGGGAAAAAGCTATTATTCATGGGCAGCGAATGGGGTCAATTCCTTGAATGGCGTGACTGGAGCGAGCTTGAGTGGGTTGATTTGAAAGACCCGATGAACCATAAAATGCAAACTTTTACGAAAACGCTGAATCATATCTATACAAACCGACCGAGTCTGTGGCAACAGGATCATGAACCACTTGGCATTAAGATCACAATGGCGGATGAACCGGATGTCATGAGTTACATCCGTTATGGCAAGCAAAAAGATGACTTCACGGTGGTCGCGTTAAATTTTGTCCCGGTGCAAAAAGACCACTTCCGCGTGCCAGTCCCAAGCTTGGGCACGTACACGATTCTTTTGAATACGGAAAACCTTGACTTTGGCGGTACCTGGACCAAGTGGCAGGCGACTTTAACCGCCCAACTAGGTGATCATTACGGCGAGCCGGCTTGGTTAGATGTGATTTTGCCAGCAATGGGGGCGTTACTAATTGTTCCCAAAAAACTGCAGCCGTTACCTAAAAAGTTGGCGACTAAGCACCACCAGCGGCCAGCCGCACTTTCCGGAAAGCAGCCGCCACTGGCAATTTCAAATCAGGAACGACCGGCCATCAGTCATCAACGCGACTGGGGGACGGCGCCTGCCCGAACGCAACCGGTGAAAAAAGACCTGATTGTTAAGAAGCATAAGAAGAAGTGAGGGGGGAAGGCGCAAGTTGCGCCGTCATCATGAGTACTGAAATGTTAGGTATCATTCTCGCTGGGGGTCAAGGCACACGGTTGGGTAAACTAACCAAAACCACTGCCAAGCCCTCGGTACCTTTTGGAGGTCGCTATCGGATTATTGATTTCACCTTAAGTAACTTGGCTAATTCAGGGGTGAATACGGCGGGGGTCATTACCCAGTATCAACCGCTTGAATTGAATCGGCATATTCAAAACGGGGCGAGCTGGGGACTCAACGAGCGTGGTGCCGGGGTTACGATTCTGCAGCCATACGCGTCAAGTGAAGGCGAAAAGTTCTTTGAAGGTACCGCGCATGCGATTTATCAAAATATTGCGTATATCGATTCTTATAATCCGCAATATTTACTGATTCTATCTGGTGATCATATTTACAAAATGGATTATCAGGCCATGTTGGATTACCACAAGGCCAAAAAAGCCTCATTGACCGTGGCGGTTATGCCGGTTGCCAAAGATGAAGCCAAGCGGTTTGGCATTATGAACACCGATGACACGGATCGGATTATCGAATTTGAAGAAAAGCCGGCTAAGCCTAAGAGCAACTTGGCTTCAATGGGGATTTACATCTTCAACTGGCCAACGCTTAAACAATATTTGACTGAAAGCTATGCAACCGATGGGGCGATGGAAGACTTCGGGCACGATGTCATCCCGGCCTACCTGACCCACAACGAAGCCAGCTATGCGTATGCGTTCCGTGGTTATTGGAAAGATGTCGGGACGATTCAGAGTCTGTGGGAAGCCAACATGGAATTCTTGAATCCGAATAATCCATTGAACATCGGCAATCGCAATTGGCGGATTTTCAGCCAGAATGAAGCTTTGCCGCCCATGTTTTTAACCAAGACCGCCAAAGTATCAGGCTCCATGATTGTGGATGGCTGCTATGTTGCCGGTGCCATTGAGCACAGTATCCTGAGCCAGAATGTCAAGATTGGCGAAGGTTCCGTGATCAAAGACAGCATGATCATGCCAAACGCCGTGATCGGCAAGAATGTCACTGTGGATCATGCGATTGTTGGCGAAAATGCGATCATCGGGGATAACGGTAAGGTGATCGGCAAACCGGACGAAATTAGTGTTGTTGGTTATGGGGAAGTTTTAGGAAGGACTGAAAAAGAATGAGAAAAGGCGATTTAGCAGCAATCATTGATCTGAATGAAAAAGATGACCAAATTCAGCCATTGACAGCAGCCCGCCCGATTGGAACGCTGCCATTTGCTGGGCGTTATCGTCTCATTGATTTTCCGCTGTCGTCATTGGATCATGCAAATGTCCGCAGTGTGGCGATTTTCCTGCCCAAGTCGGGTCGCAGTGTCACGGATCATATCCGCAGCGGCTCAACCTGGAATATGGATCAGATAACAGGTGGTGTTTTCACGTATCCGTACATGGCTGGCCGCGATTATGAAGATCCGCAGCTGCGGGCAAGGTATTTTGACGATTATCTTCAGTTTCTGCGTAAAAGCAGCGCTCAATATACCATTATCATGGGAACCCAAAGTGTCGCCAATGTCGATATTGATGCGATTGTGGCATACCATCAAGCTGGTGAAAGTCCGGTAACGGCGGTGTATAAGAATCTGCCGGAAGCTGCCATGCAACCAGAAGATCTGACTTTGGATATGACCGAATTGGGAACCGCAAGCTCGGTTGTTCCGGCCGCGGAGAATCGGGGACACCTTAAAGAAGGTAAGATTCCGGCGTTCATGGATATTTACCTGATCGGCACGATTGACTTGATCGATTTGCTCACCGATGCTTCGGAAGCGCCGACCTTTAAACGTCTGCCACAGATTATGCGGGAAGCGGTTTTGCAAAACAATGCCAACGCGTTTGAATATACCGGCTTTTTGGCCAAACTCAATACGATCAAGCGTTACTTTGACGCCAACATGAGCATGTTAGAAGACCAAAACTACCAAGCTTTGTTATATAGTGCTAACTCGATTGAAACCAAGAACAAGAACGAAATCCCGACATTTTTCTCAACCGAATCCCATGTTGCAAACAGTTTGTTAGGCACCGGTGATTTTATTGAAGGGGAAGTCAATCACTCGATTCTTTTCCGGAACGTGCATATTCATCGCGATGCCTTGGTGGATCACAGTATTGTGATGCAAGGCACCAAGATCGGGACCGGTTCCAGCGTGAAATACGCAATTTTAGACAAAGGTGTTATCATTGGACCGAATCTGGCTTTGGAAGGCACACCGGAAGAACCATTAGTGTTTGCCAAGAATCAGAAAGTCTTTCAACCAGACGGCCAGGGGGTGACGGCCCGTGCTTAAAGTACTTTTTACTGCAGCCGAAAGCGCGCCGTTTTATAAAACCGGGGGCTTAGGCGATGTCACCTATGCATTACCTAAAGCCATTAAGAAACAAGGCGTAGACATTCGGGTGGCAATTCCTTTTTACGAACGCAAATTTCCTGCGAAGTATTTGCCTAAAGTCAAAAATCTGACCCATTTTACGATTGAAATAGGCGGACAGCCGGTTTATGTCGGCCTTAAAACGATTAAGCTAGGCGATGTCACCTATTATCTGATTGATAACCGACAATATTTTGATCGTGACGGCTTATACGGTTATTGGGATGACGGCGGTCGGTTTGGCTTTTTCCAAATGGCCGTGATTGAAATGCTGCAGGTGATTGAGTGGATTCCCGATATCATTCATGCCAATGACTGGCACACAGCGTTCATTCCGGTGTTATTGAAGGAAAAGTATGGCTGGATTCAACCTTATCAAGCGATTAAAACGCAGCTAACCATTCATAATCTGCAATTTCAAGGATGGTTTCCGCCGTCGATTCTGGACACGGTGTTTGGTATCGGACGGCAAAGCTTTAATGATGATGGCTTTGCCCAGGACGGCTCGGTGAACTGGCTAAAAGGCGGGATTAACTTTGCTGATCTGGTTTCGACCGTTAGCCCTAGTTATGCTCAGGAGATTCAATCACCGGCGTTTGGCGAGCATTTGGATGGCACTTTACGCAAACAAAGTGGTAAATTAGTCGGGATCTTGAACGGCATTGATGATGAAGTCTACAATCCGGCAACCGACCCGCATTTGACGTATAACTACAGTGCCAAGGATTTAAAAGGCAAAGCGAAAGACAAACGCGTTTTGCAAGAAGAAATGCATCTGCCGAAACGTTCGGATCCGCTTTTTGCGATGGTGAGTCGGCTGACCCGGCAAAAAGGGGCCGATTTGCTCGTTGATGCCTTAGAAAACTTCCTGGTTCAAAATAACGTCCAGGTCGTGATCCTCGGAACCGGTGATCGCGACTTGGAAGAGGATCTTCTGTCGTTGCAAGATCGTTTCCCAGGGCAATTGGCGGTTCGAATTGATTTTGATGAAGCGTTGGCGCAACGAATTTATGCTGGGGCTGATTACTTCATGATGCCAAGCGCGTTTGAGCCAAGCGGATTGGCGCAGATGATGGCGATGCGTTATGGTACGTTGCCGATTGTGCATGAAACCGGGGGCCTGCGTGATTCTGTCACGCCGTACAATGCCGAAACCGGCGCTGGCACTGGTTTTAGTTTCTGGGATTACAATGCCGGCGTGTTGGCCAAGATTCTGTGCATGGCGAAGCACGTTTATTCCGATGAGCCAAAAGTTTATGCCCGTCTGCAACAACAGGCTATGGCAATGGACTTTGATTGGCATCATTCGGCGGCAGCTTACTTGAAGGGGTATAATCGCATCCTAGGTAAAGCATGAGTGTCATCGCGAGGTCATGTCGAATGAAAGTCGCAGCCGACAAGACGGCATTTCGTCTTAGTTGCGGATCGGACATTCGATGAGACCTCGTTGTTCATGTTCGCCAAAATGGTTGCGATGGTTTAATTTTGATGAGGTGTATATTTGATGGCATTAACAAAGGAACAATTCATCGCAGACTTTAAAGACATGGCCTTGAAAATGTATGCGGCACCGCTTGAAGACCTATCTTCACAACAGCTTTATCAGGCATTGGCCTTGTTGACGCGGACATACATTGCCCAACCTTGGGCTGACACCAAGAAGCGGTATGAGCAAGAAGAGACCAAACAGGTTTATTACTTTTCAATCGAGTTTTTACCGGGGCGGCTGTTGCAGTCTAATTTGCTAAATCTGGGCATTTTGGATGCGGTTGAGGCAGGGTTACATGCCTTGGACTTGCATCCGCAGAAGATTTTTGATGCCGAGGCGGATCCTGGGTTAGGCAACGGTGGACTTGGGCGATTAGCGTCGGCGTTCATGGATGCGATGGCCAGTGTGGGGATGGCCGGCAATGGCAATGGCATTCGCTATCAATATGGGTTATTTAAACAAGCCTTTGTTAACGGTTATCAAGTTGAACTGCCAGATGACTGGATGCGCAATGGGTTCCCATGGGAGACGCGTAAGGAGAATCGCGCGGTCACGATTAAATTCGTCGGCTGGGTGGAATTAAAGCCAAGTCGCAGCGGTAATTTGCGGGTGATCTATCACCAAACTGACGATGTACTAGCCGTGCCTTATGATGTTGCCATGGTCGGGTATCACAATGGCGTCGTGAACAATCTGCGGCTATGGTCCGCTGAAGCGCCGATTAATGCCGGCTCGCGGTTTACCTTGGAACAAAAAGAACGCATCAATCAAATCACCCAGATCTTGTATCCGGATGACTCTGACAATGCCGGAAAAGAATTGCGGTTGCGCCAAGAGTATTTCTTTACCAGTGCCGGGATTCAGAGCATTGTTCGTCATTACCGGCGGACGCATAACAGTATGGCAGGGTTTGCCGATCGGGTTGCGATTCATATTAACGACACCCACCCGGCGATGGCGATTCCTGAGTTGATGCGGGTTTTGATGGATGATGAACATGTCAGTTGGAACGAGGCATGGCGGATTACATTAAAGGTTATGAGTTACACCAACCATACGTTGCTATCCGAAGCACTTGAAGTCTGGCCGATTGATATGTTCAGCGGTCTGTTGCCGCGGATTTATCAAATCGTTCAGGAAATCGATCGGCGCTTCCGTCTGGCTTTTGTTCCGCAGTTTGGGCAAGCCATGATTGATCGCATTGCTCCTTTAGGTAACGGGCAGGTACGGATGGCTTACTTAGCAACCATTGGCTCTCACGCGATCAACGGCGTGGCCCCGATCCATAGTGAGTTATTGAAAAAAGATGTTTTGCACGACCTGTTCCAGATTTTTCCGGAGCGGTTCAATAATAAGACCAATGGCATTACCCCACGGCGCTGGATTCAAATCGGCGACCGTCCGCTGGCGCACTTACTGGATAAAAAAATTGGCACTACCTGGCGGAAAAATCCGTTGGCATTGCGGAAGTTACATGATTTCAGCGATGATCCGCACTTTTTGTCCGACCTGAATGCCGCTAAAGCCGAAAATAAACGGGCATTGGCTAAGTACATTGATCAAACCGTGCACGTTAAGGTTGACCCGGATGCTATTTTCGATGTGCAGATTAAACGGCTGCATGCTTATAAACGCCAGCTCTTACATGTATTAGGAATTTTAGATGCCTATTTAGCGCTTAAAAGCGGTGAAAAACGACCGAAACGCCTGCATATTTTCGGAGCCAAGGCCGCACCCAGTTATGTTTATGCCAAAGAGATCATCAAGGTTATGAATGCGGTAGCGGATATGGTGAACGGTGATCCGGAAGTCAGCCCTTATTTGCAAGTCGTTTTCTTACCTAACTACGGTGTGACGATGGCTGAAAAGATCATCCCTGCTGCTGATATCTCCGAGCAGATCTCCACAGCCGGTAAAGAGGCCAGTGGCACCAGTAACATGAAGCTCATGAGTGCCGGCGCGTTAACCTTAGCAACTCTGGATGGGGCCAACATCGAGATTAAAAATGCGGTGGGCGATGATAACATTGAAATTTTCGGCTTAACCGAAGATGAGATTGCCGGTTATTATCAGCGCGGTGATTACCGGGCCCGCGACTTTTATGAAAAGGATCCGCGCTTGCATGCGGTGTTGGATATGCTGGTTAATGGCCAGATTCCGGGAATTGAAACGGAAGGCCGCGATATCTTCAATTCCTTGCTGACGTATAACGATGAATATTTTGTGTTAGCTGACTTTGAAAGTTACTTAGCCGCTAATGCCAAGCTGGATGCCTTGTATCAACAGCCGCAAGCCTGGGCGAAGAAAGCGTTGGTAAACATTGCAGAAAGTGGGCGCTTTTCCGCAGACTTTACGGTTCAGCGCTATGGTCGCGACATTTGGCATGTGGTCCCGCAAACGCCAGAAGATGATGGCTCAGGCAACTGATGCGTTACATGGAGGAAAAAGATGTTTCAATTTGATTCATTCACCGATCGGCAGCCTTTTGGGGCAGTTCGGAAGGCAACAACGATTCATTTCACGGCTAAAGCTGACGGTGCGGTGACGCAAGCCTCACTGATTATCATGCCGGATGGGCGCGGGGATCAAACCGAGACATTGCCAATGACCAAAAGCCCGAATGGTTATACGGTGAGTTTTGCCCCGCAGACGGCTGGTTTATGGTTTTACCATTTTGAACTGCAAACCGATGAAGGCCGCCAACGCTTTGGTGCGGTTGATGGCGGTTTTGGCGGGATCGGGCAAGTTTATCCGGAAAATGCCGATGTGAACAGTTATCAGCTGACCGTGGTCAATGAGTTTGACCCAGTGCCGGAATGGTATCGGCATGCGCGGTTTTACCATATTTTCGTGGACCGGTTTAATAACGGGAATGCGGATGGCCACGTCAACGCACCGAAAGCCAATTCTTTTATCTATGGGCGCCAGTCGGATCGGCCAATGTATATTCGCGGTACCAATGGCGAAGTGTTGCGCTGGGATTTTTATGGTGGTAACTTAACCGGCATTCAGCAAAAATTGCCGCTGTTAGCTGCACGGGGGATTAATGCGCTTTATCTGAGCCCGATTTTTCAGGCGCGCAGCAATCACCGCTATGATACCGGTGATTATTATGCGATTGATGAAGTGTTAGGTACATTGCATGATTTCAAGCAGTTTCTGGCGGCGGCTCATCAGCTGGGGATGCATGTGATTCTGGATGGTGTGTTCAATCATGTCGGTGCCGACAGCCGGTATTTCAATGCCGTGAACGAATATGACGATGTTGGTGCGGCGAACAGTCTGGATTCACCATACGCATCGTGGTTTTCGTTTAAAAGATTTCCTGATGACTATAACAGCTGGTGGGGGGTTAAAGACCTCCCGGCGATTAATAAAGACAATCAGGATTTTCACAATTTTATTGCCGCTAAAAAAGATTCGGTGATCAGTTATTGGACCGATCTGGGCGTGGATGGCTGGCGTTTGGATGTCGCCGATGAGCTGACTGACGACTTTATTCATCAAATTCGGACGACATTGGATCAGTTTCCTGACCGGGTTTTGATCGGTGAGGTTTGGGAAGATGCATCGAATAAGCAGGCTTATGGCAAACGCCGCCAGTATTTTGAAGGTGGCGAGCTGAACGCCGTGATGAATTACCCGTTGCGGTCGATGTTGATTGATTTTGTCAACGGTCAACTCAGCGCGGCCGGTTTTGTCCGCCAGTTAATGACGCTCAAGGAAAACTATCCGCCCAATGCGTTTGCGTTTAATTTTAATAACATTGGCACGCATGATACGGCGCGAATCTTGACCGTGTTGAATGGTGATCGGCGTAAGTTACAATTGATTGTGTCACTTCTTTATTGGCTGCCGGGGGTACCTTGTCTTTATTATGGCGACGAGGCAGGATTAACCGGCGGCAAGGATCCGGACAACCGCGCCTTTTATCCATGGGGGCACGAAGATCAAGCCATTTTGGATATGTATCAGATTGCGTTACAGACGCGGATCGATCAACCAGCTTTAGCAGCCGATGCGGCATTTTTCCCGTTCACGTTTGAAGACAGCCTCGGTTTTGTCCGGCAAAACGAGGCCCAGACGTTGGTCGTCTTGGCCAACCCCACCTGCTCGCCTCAGGTTTTACAAGACCCGAATGCCAAGCTTGTTCCGGCTAATCTGCGGTCACTTTTGCCAATGGGAACCATGGTGCCGCCTGGAAGCGTGATTTGGCAAGCTATCTAAAAAGTCGGGATTGTAGCTATAGGTAGCTGTTAGAGGTGCTAAATTAGAGATCGCAAAAAGCAGCAACCAAAAAATGGCTGCTGCTTTTTGAGTCGCCAGGTAAAACAGCTGGTCTACATTGTCACCGCAAGCGTTTCGCGTAATCCGCTAGTTTGATAAACGCGGGTGTCTTTGGTGACAAAAATCGCTTCCTGACCTTCTGCTTCGATTGCATCGTAACCAGCCGGGACGCCAGCGTAGAAACCGACTGAAGATAACACGTCACCGATAAGACCATTATCGGCAATGACAGTGATGCTGGCCATGTTCGACTCGACCGGATAACCGGTATTAGGATCGATGAGGTGGTGGTATTCTTTGCCGGCAATCTCTGAATGGCGTTCAAAAATGCCGGTTGTCACAACGGCTTTTGGCTCGGTTGTCAGCGTTGCAATGCTGCGCTGGCCGGGATGGCGGGGATCCGCGATTGGCCACTGCCACAAAGGAATGCCACTGGCCGCTTTACCAACGAGGCGCTGGTTGCCACCTAAGTCAATCAAGCCGCCTTCAACCCCGGTTTTATCCCATAAATCATAGACTTGATCGACAATAAATCCTTTGGCAATTCCGCCAAGATCCAAAACCATTCCTTCTTTAGGTAAAAAGACGGTTTGATTTTCCGAATCAAGCTCGACTAGATTCGGGTCGGTTAAAGCTAGGGCTGCATTAACTTCATTGGCGGATGGAACGCGCGCATCGGCAAAGCCAATTCGCCATAACTTGACGATCGGGCCGATTAACGCGTTGTAGCCTAGACCACGTTTGCTCCAGGCTACTGCTTGGGCGATGAGATTAAACACCGGTCGTACCGGAATGTGGACCGGTGTTTTACCGGCCTGGGCATTAATCATGGTTAGCAACGATTCGTCATCATAAAGCGATAGCAAATGCGCATAAGCCTGAATCATACTGACACTTTGATTAAGTAATTCGTTGGCACCATCGGCATAAACGGTTAACGTATTGTCCGCACCTAAGCCGTGAAAGGTTGTTGTCGTTGTCATATTGCACCTCCAAGTAGTCATTGATTATCCTAATGCATAGTATGAACGGTTTGCATATTTGTTGCAATCGTTATGATTTCAGGTATTATTCGTTGTGAATGTCAATTGATTCACCGCGTGTGCTCAGCGCAATTCATGAGGAGGCCAACTATGGCGGCATATAGTTCAGCACAACAGGAAGCATTAAAAGAATTCAAGCAGGATATCGGCCACTTAAATGCCTTATCCAATTCAAGTCGGCAAAAGCTGATTATGATTCTCGGTGCAGCCGATAATCACGTAGGCGTTAGTGTTAATGATCTGGCTGATGCAATCGGATTATCGCAGCCAGCTACCTCGCATCATCTCAAACACTTGAAAGATATTGGGATGGTCGGATCCCGCCGTGAAGGCAATATGGTTTATTATTATTTAACCTTAAACGATACAATTGCCCGGCTTGAGCGGTTAACTAACGCCTTGAAGCGCCAGATCGCCCAAGCGTGACAAAAGTCTTATTGTTCAGCGTGAACCATGGCTAATGCAAATAACAGGTTATTCCTATGTAAAAGTTTTGTAAGAAAGCGCTTGATGCCGTTAAAAAGCGTGTTTAAACGATGATTAAGATCAATTTTGCTTTATAATAGCCTCTAACGACTTTTCTGACGAGGGGGAATTAGTATGGATGCTGGTCGCAATATTTTAAAAGATGAACAACGCCGATTTGCCCGTCTGAAAAGTGCCCAGCATGCAGCGGCGTTGAATCTGGTCGTTTATGGTGGTTTAACAGTGGCCGAATTGTGGATCGCGCAATTAGCACATTCCAGGGCATTGGCGGCAGATGGCTTGAATAATCTGACAGGTGTGGCTTCGGCGCTTATCTTATTATGGGGGCTGCAAGTTTCCCAGCAACGACCAGACAGTGAGCATCGATTTGGACACTGGCGATTTCAAACGATTGCAACCTTGTTTTCAGGTCTGATTATGTTAGTCGTTGGACTGGACGTGGTGCTTGATGGCTACCACGGGTTGCAGGCATGGTACCAAGGTAAAGTGCAAGTGCCCGGTGTTTTGGCGGTTTATGTGAGCCTGGCTGCGGGGGTGGCCATGGCGAGTGTTTCGTTGATGAATCATATTCGCGCTAAGCAACTGGACAGCAGCGTATTACGGACAGCGTCTAAAGACAGTTTTTCCGATGCTGCGACTAGCGGTGGGACTTTACTGGCCATTCTAGGTGCGAAGGCTGGGTGGCTGTGGCTGGATGGCGGCGCAGCGATTGCGGTCGGCCTTTTGATTTTATATGCCGCTTGGACAATTCTACGTGATGCCATTTTTGAATTGACAGATGGGTTTGACACCAAGAAAATTGCGGCTTATCGGCAAACGATTACGCAGGTTCCGGGAGTTCTCGGGGTTCAAAGCATTGAAGCGCGTTATGCCGGCGATGCGGTGTTGCTGACGATCGGCATTCGGGTGGATCCGACAATGACCGTGGCGGATTCTTATGAATTAGGCGAACGAGTCGAACGCAAATTGATGGATGCGTACGATATTCTGGATGCCGATGTTAAAACTTATCCGGCCGATTTACCACCGGAAGATGCGCCGCAAGATCCGTAAGATTGCGGTGGGTTTTCCGAAACGAGGCTTTTGGGAATTAGCGCGCGGTTTTCGTGGATGAGTTTAACGACTGCCTCTGTACAAATAGCGTGCATGTGTTAAAATTTGACCTATAAAATTTACCAGCTGAGTCGCAGTAGTGTTATCTAGGTAGGCATTCAGAAAAACGGTGGTTGCTGCAAACCGTTCCGCCTGATAGCACGAATTACAGCTCAATGAATTCTGGCCGCGGGTCATGCCGATATCCATGAGAGTGATGCAAAGCATAATTTGGGTGGTACCGCGGTGAAAGTCGTCCCTGATCTTAGTTGATCAGGGACGACTTTTTTCGTAATTAGGTACATTTTGGCTCGAGGCTAACGTGCTGATCATGCTAGCCATATCGTAATGAGGAGGATTTTTCTAATGACAGAAACACAGCGAGGACAGATTTTAGATGAATTAAAATGGCGGGGGGCGCTGAATCAGCTGACCGATGAAGCCGGGCTGCGCAAGTTAACCGAAGAAAAGGCGGTTAGCGTATACTGTGGTACCGACCCAACTGGCGATTCTCTGCATGTCGGCCATCTGATTCCTTTCATGATTCTCAAGCGCTTCCAATTAATGGGACATCGACCGGTCATTTTAATCGGTGGCGGAACCGGTTCGATTGGGGATCCATCTGGCCGCAACTCGGAAAGGGTCTTGCAGACAATGGAGACCATTGCGACGAACAAGAAGAAATTGACGGCGCAGATGGAGAATCTGTTTGGAACCGACGATTTTCGAATTGTGGACAATTACGATTGGCTTTCCAAAATTTCCATGCTCGACTTTTTACGGGATTACGGCAAGTTGTTCTCGGTGAATAACATGCTGAATAAGGAAGTCGTGGCAAGTCGGCTTGAGACTGGCATTTCTTACACTGAATTCACCTACCAGATTTTACAGTCGGTTGATTTCCTCCATTTGTTTAAGCATGAAGATGTGCAGCTGCAAATCGGTGGGGCGGATCAGTGGGGGAACATCACGGCCGGCATTGATTTGATTCACCGACTTGAGGGACCTGACGCCCGTGCTTACGGCTTGACCAATCCGCTGATGTTGAAAGCGGATGGTACTAAGTTCGGTAAATCGGCTGGCGGAGCGGTTTGGCTGGATCCGGAAAAGACGTCACCATACGAGTTCTACCAGTTCTGGTTTAATCAAGACGATGCGGATGTCGAAAAATTCCTCAAGTTCTTCACGTTCCTATCTCGTGATGAAATTGCCGAGTTGGTCGAGGCCACTAAGACGCATCCGGAAAAACGTGCAGCTCAGCGCGAATTAGCCCGCGCCGTTACCAAGTTTGTTCATGGACAAAAAGCAGTCGATCAAGCCGAAAGCATCAGTGCGGCACTTTTCTCAGGCGATGTTGCGGATTTAAGTGCTGATGATATTAAGCAAGGCTTTAAGCAATTTCCAACGGTTGAAGCGCCGCAAACGGCAGAGAATATTGTGACCTGGTTGGTAGACACTACCAAGATCGAACCAAGTCGGCGGCAGGCCCGGGAAGATATTCAAAACGGTGCGATCACCATCAATGGCACCCGTCAACGCGACTTTGATTTTGAAGTTGATCCAAGCACGCATTTTGATGGTCAATATGTCATCGTCCGGCGCGGAAAGAAGCGGTACTTCCTAGTTAAAATCAAGTAATTCGGTTACGGTGAGACGATGAATGAAGCTAGGTAGCGAGTCGCGGCTAGTTTCAATCCGGTTAGCATTAAATGACAAAATAAGCAGGAAGTCAGGAGTAAAGAGCCGCTTTTATTCCTGACTTTTTTAAATTTAAAAACGTAAATATAACTTAGAAATAAAATGGTTATTAAAATGATCATAAAGTGCTGCTGAAGTAATCGCAAAAGTATTCTGATGGTAACCACCCTGTAACGAGTTTGTAACAGTTCAGTGTTAGTGTGAACCTTGTGAACAAAATGAGAGCAGGAGTGGCGATAAAATGAGATTAAAGCAATTGGTTACGGGTGCCATCACGGTTGCAACATTAGCCGGTGTTGGGGTTTCGGGTTTCGCGGCAACAACCGTTCATGCGGCAGACGACAAAGCGAGCCTGCAAGCGCAAAATGACGATTTGTTGAAACAGGTTCAGGCTGCCAACGAAAAAAGCGCCAAACTGAACAACGAGGTTTCCAATAAGGTTCTGGCGATTCAGGATGCCGAAGCCAAGATCAAGGACAGTCAGGCCAAGATCGCTGATTTCGCATCACAACTGACAAAAGCCAATCAGGAAGTCAGCAAGCGTAAGAGCAACTTGAAAGATCAGCTGATCTCTCTGCAAAAGCGTGCCGGCGACTCGGTTACTGGCAATGTCTATTTTGACTTTATTTTGAATTCCGACAGTCTGACGGATCTTGTCGGCCGGTCATTGACAGTTAGCAAGTTGAGTCAAGCGAGCGCTGAAGCTTTGCAAGCCGTTAAAGATTCCGAAGCCAAGGTTAAAAACCTGAAAGCCGCTCAGGAAGCTAACCAAAAGAACCTGGTTGCAACCAAGAGCCAGCTTGAAAGTGATAAAGCCAAGATTGATGGCTTAAAGGCGGATGCTGATAAGGCAGCTGCCGATGCTCAACAAACGATTGATGCTAACAAAGAAAAGCTGGCAGCCATGGCCGCTGATGAAGCTGCCAAAGCTGAGGCGGCTCAAAAAGCAGTGACAGCCGTTGCTAGTTCCACCGCTAGCGCATCAAGCACTTCTGCTTCCTCTAGCACAACCGCTTCTTCAAATAGTCTCGGCTCTAGTAAAGCTGCATCTTCTCAGGCTCCCGCTTCAGCTGGAAGCAGCACAGTTTCCGTTTCCGGTGGCAGCATCGCCGGTAACGCCGCTAAATACCTCGGCGTACCGTATGTTTACGCCGGCACATCACCTGCTGGGTTTGACTGCTCAGGCTTAATCTATTACGCAGCTAAAGAAGCCGGAATTAGCCTGCCACGTACCTCTCAGGCGCAAAGCACACTTGGCTCATATGTTTCGGTTTCCGATCTCCAGGCTGGCGACTTGGTCTTCTGGGGTAGCGTTGGTAATGCTTATCACGTTGGCGTTTATATCGGTAACGGCCAGTACATCCACGCACCGGAGCCAGGACAAAACGTTACGGTTCAAAGTGTTGCTTACTTTGCACCAAGCTTTGGCCGTCGTCTCTAATTTATCGTTCACATCCTGCAAATAGTAACTAAAAGATCGGTCATGGTGACCGGTCTTTTTTAGTAAGCGCGAACCGGCGCGGTTAGCAATCGGAGTGTAAGTGGCCTCTAGCCTAAATGGCTGGTCTCTGGCCATTTAGACTAGAGGTCCTTACACGCAGATTGCTGCGACTGTGAGCGCGTTATAGAACGCAATGTCAGCTCTCTTAATTGCCTAAATAAGAAACTTTACTGCCTACTAGCTACTTTCTGAAGTCAAATAGGCTTTGGCCATTGCAACCAAGGTCCTTACACGCAGATTGCTGCGACTGTGAGCGCGTTACGATTACGCGAGCCTGAACATATCCATTGAGTATGAATGTATGCGACAATAGAACTCATTAAAGCGTTCATCAACGTAGCATGGCGGTGGAGATTCAGGAGGAGGTTTATTATGATTAAAATTGATCAGCGTCAGTTAAATCAGGCAGATGTGCTTGCCCTTTATCAAGCGGTCGGTTGGAACATGTACACGCGAGATCCGAAGAAACTTGAGCGGGCGATAGCGCAATCGTTAAGCGTGCTGGGGGCTTATGATGGCGATCAGTTAGTTGGTTTGATTCGGGCAGTTGGCGATGGTGAGACGATTTTATTTATTCAGGATTTACTCGTTTTGCCCAGTTATCAACGGCAGGGGATCGGGCGGCAATTGGTAGACGCATTAGTAGATCAATTTCCACAGGTTCGTCAGCGGGTCCTTTTAACCGATGATCAGCCCCAAACTCGCGCCTTTTACGAAAATATTGGCTTTGTTCAAAGTAGTAAAGTTGGTGTGATTGCTTTTTACCAGGATTTGACGTAAGTGAACCCGGTCAGCGAGTTTGGCATCAAAGCGCAAGGGTCGTTGATTTTGAGCTGACGAATCGGCGTAGGTTTGGTACAATCGAGGCAATCATTTAAGGAGGCTGCTCATGAAGGCTGCGCATAAGTTGATTGTGATCACAGGGGCAACAGGGACTGGTAAAACAACGGTGAGCGCGTATCTGCGCGACAACTACCGAATTCATCGGGTGATGACTCACACAACGCGGCCACCGCGGACTGGAGAACAAAACGGGGTTGATTATTATTTTGAGACACCGGCAAGTTTTGCGACTAAGCATTTTATTGAAAAAGTCACTTATGCCGGCTATGAATATGGGTCATCACATGAGTCGCTGGAGAAGAACTGGGCTAAGCATCCCTTCCTAAGCATCGTTTTGGATACCAAAGGCGCGATTACGTATGTTCGTGAGCTGCCAAAAGAAGTCGTCGTTTTGTTTCTGACCATTGACGATCCCACGGTTTTGAAAGATCGCCTGCTTGGTCGAGGAGATGAGCCGAACATGGTGGCAGCGCGATTGAAAAGCCCTGAATACAAACGCGACTTAACCTTGCCTGATGAACTTAAACCGTTTGCGACAGTCATTAAAAATGATCGTTGGGATGAAGCGCGACAGCAAATTGACCGGTTCATGAAGGACTTGGCGCTTAAAAGTTGTGGCTTTTTGTCGGTCGACACCGAACAGAAGTGACGTGGTGGCAAAAAGAACCCTGGTCGAGAATTATCGCGATTCATTTTGTGAAATGTCTAGTAGACCGGTAATGTGTCGATAAAATGCTTGATGGCAGCACTAAAAGGCCTCTAATGACAAAAATCTTGTCGTTAGAGGCCTTTAACGTTTTTATTTTACAATTTTCGACATGGCAGCGACAATAAGGTGCCGTTCTGATTGTTATTTTGTCGTTTTCTTAACTGCCTTGATAACCCGTTTTGCTCGTGAACGGGTTTTGGGGTTTTTACTTTTGAGACGGCGTGCAGCAGATGCGTAATCGGTTTTTTCAGCCATGTTGCTTCCTCCTATCAGGCGTGATACACTGTAAGTTGCTAATCGTAACCAGTACGATTTGATAGAATACACGTCTAGAATTCAAGTGTCAAGCCAAAGGAGCCTCTTATGGATAACACAGCGATTGCTTTGAAGCAGTTAAAACAGCATGGCTACCGCGTCACCAAGCAGCGTGAATCGATGGTTGATTATTTAGGTAGAAATCAGCATCGGTACACAGCGGTGACGATTCTCGATCGGTATATGCGCACGCAATTTCCAGGGGTGTCGCATGATACGATTTACCGCAACGTGAAGTCGTTCATTGAAATGGGTATCGTTGAAAGCCGTATGGAAGACGATCAAATTGTCGTTAAGCTTCAGTGCGACTTTCAACATCCGCACCACCATCATTTTATTTGTACCAACTGCGGCAAAGTGATCGAATTAAAAATGTGTCCCTTGAATTATTTTGAAGAACAGGTACCCGGCGCTAAGATTCAGAGCCATAATTTTGAACTCTACGGCTTATGCGCAGCGTGTCAAGAACATGCTGATCGCTTGAAAAACGCTAATCGGTAGCTGAAGCGCTGTGAAAAAAATTTAACGGTACGACTAAATGAGGCGGCATCAGATCAATTATCTGATGTCGTTTCGTTTATTTACCAACTGCCTTTTCCATGCAGGCGATAGATGTTGGTAAAGATAGTTCAAAGCAGCGGTTTTCGCTAGCCGTTTTGGCTGCTGCTTAGAATGTCGTATAATTTTAGCGGTAACTTAAGATGCTTCGGGCTGTTTTTAGGGTAAAATGAATCGATGAATGAAAGGAGCTGGCTTCATGGCTTATCGAACACCGCCATTATTACCGCCGACTGCCATTGTTTCGCTCATTGTCCTGATTAGTGCCTATAATATTGTGAATACGATTAATCCGGTCAATCAACCAAAATCGGCAACCGAACAAAGTGAATTGGTTTCAAAAATAAAATCCGAATCGGCTTCACGGGCTGCGCAATCAGCGTCTTCAAAAGCTGAGCCAAGTCAAACATCAACTTCGCAGCCAGCTGCAGCAAGTCAGTCGCAGGTACAGGCGAGTCATCCATCTGGTGAAAAAGAAACAACGAGCACCGAGGCTTCTACTTCAACGCCGAGCGCTTCGACCGCATCAACGGTTTCCACTTCAACGCCAAGCAGCACCACGACCAGTGACGACCAAGCATCCGATCAAACTGGTACTGATAATGGCCAAGAGACTGATACCACCAGCAGTGGCGGTCAATAAGCCGCGGAAAGGATGAGATGATGTTAACTGTAATTGATATTATCAACCGCGTGCTTGGCTACTTTAATATTGCTGACAAGCCAAAAGGAAAAGCCTTCACGTGGATAGCGTTTGTCGCCAATTTTTACCTACTTTACATCGCCATTCAAAACTTACGGTATCCGGATTTTCGAATTCGTGGTGCATTGTTCATGCTGGCGTTTGTTGTCTTTTTGTATTTTATTGCCTTAAACTTCTTATACTATTTTACAAATAAGACAACCCGGTTTGATATTTCGCCGACAGTTGAGAAGTGGTTGGGCAGTAATTCGGCTAAGAAAACTGCTGCCGAAAACGAATTGAAAACGCAACTGGGGGCAGCACCGGCCAGTGGCGTGTTTACCCAGGATCAATTGCTGACGGCGGATGTGACCATGACGGCTGAACAGCAAGCCAATTTGGATGACTTAGTTGCCAGTCTGGTCAAACAGGGAGTCTTGAGTCTGAATTATCAAGGGCTTGATGACAAAGCGATTAGTCGCGTGGCTCAAGAAACCCAGCAGCCAGTTCTAGCTATTGGCGCGCCGTTTCCAATTCCGTTTTTCGATTTGCAGCACACGGATCACGAGCTAATCATCACCGGTGGCTTGAATGCGTTGATGGCTAAGCCGCTAGCAACCATTGAACGAGTTGGTTTGTTACCGGCAGCAGAGGCGCAACGTGATTATCATCTAGTCGCCGCCAATGTCTTTTTAATTGGCGGTGAGCAAAAGTTACTCGGTCGCAGTGGTTTGCGCAAGGAGAAGCAGCCATACAGCTTAACGGTGCAGCTGGCCTATCAGGATAAGACGCCGGCTGCAAGCGAAGGCGAACAGCCGGCCACACCTGCAACTTTGCCAACACGAGAAGAGGCGCGGACTTCTGTGACAGAAAACAAAGCAACGTCTTCCGCGGAAGAACCGCCGTTGCCTACGCGTGAAAGTCGGCGTCATCAGCGGTAGGTAGTCGCTACTGTCAGATGGTTAAGAATAAAAATGCATATGAGTCGCGAGTTTTGAAAGTGCCACTAAAACTCGCGGCTCTTTTTTTAATGCTGATAGTTGGCCGATACTAAAGTGCCGTATGGTGATCAGAGTTCACGGGTAAGTCACGACGAAAATCGTTGATGGTGCGGAATCCCGAGTTTCGGGAGTTTTACGGATTCGGCGGTCATAAAACTTGACTTTTTGAAAAGAAATATTTGCGTATCATTAATTTTCTCTGTAAAATCCATGATAAGAGCAAGCGAACCCAAGGAGGTCCTCGAACATGTCTATGATCGAATTTCACGATGTTAACAAGTATTTTGGCAAATTCCAAGCCTTAAAAAATATTAATCTAACCATCGATCGCGGTGAGGTGGTGACCATTATCGGGCCTTCAGGTTCTGGTAAAAGTACGGTTTTGCGGTGCATCAATGGTCTTGAACGAATTACTTCCGGACAATTGATTGTCAATGACTTTGACTTGGCAGGCAAAAAAACCGATATGAACCGGATTCGTAAAAATGTCGGCATGGTCTTTCAGCATTTTAATTTGTATGCGAATAAGAATGTCTTGCAAAACATCACTTTAGGCCCTGATTTAGTCTTGAAGCGAGACAAGGCGGAAGTTAAACAGGAAGCCCGCGATCTGCTAAAGATGGTTGGACTGGAGAGTAAGGCGGATAGTTTTCCGGGTGAGTTATCCGGGGGCCAACAACAGCGCGTGGCCATTGCCCGCAGTCTGGCGATGAAGCCTAAAGCCATCTTGTTTGACGAGCCAACCAGTGCCTTGGATCCGGAAATGATCGGGGATGTGCTGGACGTTATGCAGAAGATCGCCGAACAAGGCATGACGATGGTAGTGGTAACCCACGAAATGGGATTTGCCCGCCATGTTGGCAATCGGATTGTCTTTATGGACGATGGCAAGATTCTAGTCGATTCAACCGATGTCAACCAGTTCTTCGACGATCCGCAAGAACCTCGCGCCAAAGAGTTTATCAGTAAGATTATCAATCATTAGTGTGACAAGACCAGTTGAGGATTGATTCCAGTTATGAGGCGTTTGCTGGCGGGACATTTCCGCCGGGAGGACTCGCGCTACGATAACGCGTTGGCTCCCGACCAGAAACCTGTGTGTAAGAACCTTGGTCGCAATGACCACACAATCCGGCTTCTACCCACGCTGGCTGGCGCTCACGAGGAGGGACATTAAAATGGCAAAAATGTGGAAACGCATGCTCCTGCCACTGGTGTTGTTACTATTGATGATACCGTTAAGCAGCTGTGGCAAAAGTGTGGCGGATCGTGATATTTTAACGAACGCCAAGGCAACCAATACGATTATTTGGGGCGTCAAGGCTGATACCCGTCTGTTTGGCTTGATGAACATTAAAACCGGTAAAATTGAAGGCTTTGATGTTGATATGGCCAAGGCGATTACCAAGCAGATTTTAGGCAAAAAAGGAAACGCCCAGCTGGTTCAGGTGACCAGTGATACCCGCGTGCCGATGATTAAAGGTGGGAACCTGGACGCGGTGATCGCTACCATGACGATTACCCCGGAGCGCCAAAAGATTCTGGACTTTTCCGATGTTTACTTCAATGCCGGGCAAAGTCTTTTAGTTAAAAAAGGCAGTCCGATTAAGTCAGTGAAGGATTTGAAGAAAGGCACCAAAGTTATCGGCGTGCAAGGGTCCAATTCAGTTGATAATGTTAAAAAAGCTGCTCCCGACACCACTGTCTTGCAGTTAGCCGATTATGCGCAGGCGTTCACCGCTTTGAAGTCAGGCCAAGGTGATGCCTTGACTACTGACAATGGGATTTTATACGGGATGTCAGAACAGGATAAGAACTATATTGTCACCGGGGGTACCTTCACTAAAGAGCCATACGGGATTGCAATTAACAAAGGCCAGAAGCCGTTTGTCAAAGCCGTTAACAAGGCAATCAAACAACTCAAACAAAACGGGACTTATGCAAAGCTGATCAAGAAGTGGTTCGGCGATGTGCCAGGATTCAGTCTTAAGGAGGTGGAATAACATGTGGTCAATTCTTACCAATAATTGGAACACCTTTCTTTCCGGACTTGGTTTCACGTTAGCAGCGAGCATTTTAGCTTTGATTGGCAGCTTGATTGTCGGGACGTTATTTGCACTCATGGAAATCTCGCCATTTAAACCGCTACGAGTCATCGGGCGAATTTATGTCGAAGTTGTGCGTAACATTCCGCTGCTAGTTATTACTTTGGCATTCTACGTGATCGTGCCCCAGTTTATTGTCAAAATCGATGGCTTTACCGCGGGCACCATTGGCCTGTTGATTTACACGAGTGCCTTCATCGCAGAAACCGTGCGTGCTGGGATTGAAGCAGTCCCCAGCGGCCAGATGGAAGGTGCTCGGAGTATCGGGATGACTTATACGCAGGCGATGACGCAGATTATTTTTCCCCAGGCATTTAAAATTGTCATCCCGCCACTGGGCAATCAATTTATCAATTTGGTAAAAAATAGTTCCGTTCTGGCCTTCGTTGCTGGATTTGATCTGATGTACCAAGGTAAATTAATTGCGGCGACAACTTTTTCGACTTTTGATACGTACTTAATCGTCGGCATTTTCTATTTGATTTTGACGATGCCGTTGAGTTACCTAATGCGTTATCTCGAGAAAAAATGGGTGACCGCCTAGAAAGGAGCAGGTTTTATGCAAAATTTTGTTGATGCGTATTCGTGGATTAATTTACGGTACCTGCTCCAAGGCTTAGGGGTGACTTTGGAAGTTTCGATTGCCTCGATTTTTTTCAGCTTCGTCCTTGGGGTTATTTTGGGCTTGGCACGCTATGTCAAGATTAAATATTTTTCGGCGGCGGTTGGCTTTGTCATTGACGTCATCCGTAATTTGCCGCTACTGCTGATTCTATTCTTCACTTACTTCGCTTTGCCAGACATTGGCATCCGGCTTAACGTCATTGTTGCTGCCATTGTTGCGATGAGCATCTTTGAATCGGCAATGTTGGCAGAAATCGTTCGCTCAGGCATCAATGCCGTACCGCGAGGGCAGATGGAAGCGGCGCGCAGTAACGGTCTGACCTTCTATCAGGCGATGCGGTACATTATCATGCCGCAAGCATTGAAGAAAATGATCCCACCGATTGTCAGCCAGTTTATTTCGCTCGTCAAAGACACATCACTGGCAACGATCATTTTACTGCCAGAAGCGACGTATCACGCGCAAATCATTTATGGTCAAAATATTAACTACATGATTCCAATGTTTGTGGCATTGGCCGTGATGTATTTTGTTGTGAATTACGCGTTATCTTTGGCAAGTCGGTGGTTGGATCGGCGGTTGGTACAGTCGAATTGAATGATTCTCGATATCAGTGCTTTAATAGCCATTAAAATCGGTCCTCGGCAGACGAACTTTGTCTGGTCAGGACCGATTTGCTTTAGTTATTTTGCAAAATCATCTGGCAAAAGCGTACAGGCGGTGACACGGTGTCACCTCAATTTTAAATATAGGCAACGATCGTTCCTTTTCGTAACTGGGTACGTTGCCTCACCACACTTGGCAAAGTCTTGGATCGATTTGGGTTGCTGTTACTTTTTGACCACAAACCGCCGATGACAGCTGGGAAGCCCCCGTTCAAGCAAATGATCGGTCAGGCTGTTGCAAAGGGGTAACAGTTAAGGCGTTGACCGGTTCTTATCATTTTCCTAACATTTGCGATTAGCTGCGGTGGTCTGGTCGCTGCTGTGATACCATGAGAGAGAAATAAAACAAGCAAGACGGAGGAAATTATCTTGAGCAGCTACTTAGTGACCGGTGGCGCCGGGTTTATCGGTTCCAATTTGACGGAGCTTTTGTTGACGGATCCTGACAATACGATAACCATTGTCGATGATTTATCAATGGGCTTGCGAACCAATATTCCCGATTCTAGCCGGATTACCTTTTATGAACATAGCATCACGGATCATGCCTTCATGTCCCAGCTTTTGATGGAAGGCCGATTTGATTACATTGTTTTGTTGGCTGCCATTGCCAGTGTTGCTGATTCGGTTGAACGGCCGTACGCGACACATCAGGTTAATCAGGAAGCGAACCTGAACATCATTGAAACCTTGCGCACCCAGAAAATACCTTATAAAAAGTTATTCTTTGCAAGTTCCGCTGCAGTTTATGGTGATTCTCCTGAGCTACCTAAGAAAGAAGACATGGCCGTTAAACCGCTAACTCAATATGCAGTTGACAAATTTGCCACGGAACGCGCGGTTTTGAATTATGGCCGGCTTTATGACATGCCAATGGTTTGCACGCGCTTTTTCAACGTATACGGGCCGAAGCAAAACCCTAAGTCGCCCTATAGTGGGGTACTGTCGATCATGATGGCGGCGTTGCAAGAAGACAAACCATTCACTTTCTTCGGCGATGGCGAACAGACCCGCGATTTCATCTATGTTGGTGATGTCGTGCATGCGATTCGCGGCTTGTTAGAGACCCCAAGCGCTCGGGATGATGTTTTCAACGTTGCTAACGGCAAACAAACCACCTTAAATCAGGTCGCCAAAGAGCTTGAAAAACTCACTGGCAAAACGTTACATGCCACCCATAAAGCCCCGCGTCTTGGTGACATTCGCGATTCATATGCACAAACGGACAAGCTGGATCAGTTTGACTTCATGACCCACACGCCACTTGCAGAGGGACTTGCCAAGTATGTGGCGTCGGTTCAGTAAACAATGATCGGCCAGGCGGTGAGATACTGGCTGGTTATTTTTGTCGTGTTAGCGCAATCTATTTTTGTAGGAGAGAGATGCTTTGGGTAATACACCTGTTGTTTCCGTTGTCATGCCAGCTTATAATGCTGCGACGTACCTTCCTAATACCGTTCAGTCGGTATTGGAACAAAGCTTTAAGGATTTGGAACTTTTAATTGTAGATGATGCTTCGTCGGATCACACTTTTGAAGTGGTGGAAAAATTGTCCGCTACAGATAGCCGCATTACCTATATTAAACTAGACGAGAACCAAGGTGTGGCGAATGCACGCAATGTCGGGGTTCAGCATTCTAGAGGCGAGTATGTTGCCTTTTTAGATAGTGATGACATATGGCTACCAGATAAGTTGAAGATTCAATTAACGTTTATGCAGCAGCATCAGGTTGATTTTTCCTATTGTTCCTATGAAGTTGTGGACGATCATGGTACAAAAATTGGTGAGCGCAAAATCTCAGAAACAAAATTGGACTATCATGAAATGCTGAAGGGAAATCGAATTGGATTGTTGACAGTGATGCTATCACGTAAAATTGCTCAAAAGTATCCGTTTCCCGAGATTAATCATGAAGATTATGCTTGTTGGCTATCGATTGCCCGCAATGGCACGGTTGCTTATCTTGCATCCGAGCAAATTCTCGCTAAATATCGGAAGCATCAGACTTCATTGAGCGCAAATAAAATTCAGGCTGCCCAATGGACTTGGACAATCTATCGTCGCCACGAGCACTTGGGTTTATTTAAAAGCTTCTATTACTTTCTCCATTACTCGTTAATGGGCCTCACCGATAAACGATAACAATCAGAAAAGGAGAAGCGTTATGATTCCTAAAATTATCCATTATGCTTGGTTTGGAACGACGCCACCGCCATTTATTGAAGCGCGCGTTAACGAGTGGCGAACACAACTTCCTGATTGGGAGTTTAAGTTTTGGAACGATAAGAATTTTGACTTAAGCAAGTATGCATTTTCGGAAAAAATGTATCAGGCGGGCAAACTGGGTTATGCGGCCGATGAATTGCGGTACGCAGTTTTGTACCAATACGGCGGTTTTTATTTGGATACCGATATGATTGTCAAGAAGGACCTTGCGCCGTTTTTGAATCAAAAAATGGTATGGGGATTTCAGTATGATAATAGTATCCTAACGTCTTTTATAGGTGCAGAGTCCAAAACACCGCTGTTAGCTGAGATTTTAGATGTATACGCAGGTCGGAAGTTTCCGGATTTACAAGATGACATGCAGAAAATGACCAGTAATCCTGTTGTCACGAAAATCCTGATGCGTTTATACCCCGATTTTCGGATGAACGGTCAGCGTCAGGAATTGGCGCCGAAAATTACGGTTTATCCGCGCGATTACTTTACATATGCCAGTCGTAACTCAAATGCAAACTATATGGAGCATCTTTTTGATAATTCATGGGGTAGTGCTAATTTGGGCATGCGTGGGCGTTTGAAACATGCATTTAAAACCGTTTTCCCATATTTATGGGCTGACATTTCTGCGCGACGAGGTATAAAAAGTGCTGAGCGTGATGGGATACCTTATCAACGCTGAGAGGCCGTTGTTGGGTGTTTCCACGATAAATGACCGACATGGCGGACATTTTCTGTACGTATGCTATAATGAGTGAGCTTGTTTTTGACCAAAGATATTTATTGAGAGGGTTGCTGTATGAAACAGAGTGCCGAATGGAATGGCTTCAAACGGCTGTTAACAATGATCGGCGACGTCGGTCTTTTTAATTTAAGTATATTACTCGCCTTTTACTGGCGGTTTGGATCTGATATTCCTGAGTGGAACTTTAAAATGTATGAAGGATCGGCAGTCTATATCTCGCTGCTTTTTCTACTGGTAAATTTCTTCTTAGGCGTTTATGTTTATTATAATCGGCGAATCAGTGACATTATTTTTAACACGGTCCTTGCCCAGACAATCACGATATTGGGACTAACTATGATTACGTTTATGGGGCGTTTCTTCGCTTTCCCAAGACTAGTCTTAGCTTATTCTTTCCTGCTCAGCATTTTGATTTTGGGCATTTGGCGAGTGTTCATCTACTACATGTATATTCACTTTACAAGTAATTACAAAGTAGCAGTGTTGTCTTATGAACATGAATTACCTGCTGTTTTAGAGAACTTCCATTCAGCAAAGAATAATAAGCACAAGGTTACCTACGTCGTTTCAGACCATTTTGTTGAGAATGCTAAGAAGATCATTGACAAAGTGGATATCTTTTATCTCACCAAGAGCTTACCGGACGAACAACGCCGTGAGATCATTGATATTATTATTAAAAAAGAGAAGACAATTCTATTGCCGTCAACCTTTGATAACTTAATGATGCTGCGACCAAACTTAATGAACTTTGAAGATGAAAGTGTCATGGGAATAACTCAATTCAGAATTAAGCCTGAAAGCGCGATTCTGAAACGTATCTTCGACATTGTTGTCGGACTTTTGATGTTGGTGGTTGCTTCCCCGTTTATGCTTGTAACGGCGATCTTGGTTAAATTATCATCACCAGGCCCGATTATCTATAAGCAGACGCGCATCACCTTAAACCAAAAAGAATTTAAAATCTTAAAGTTTCGAACCATGTCAGCTACGGCGGAAGCAAAGTCAGGACCAGTCCTTGCCAAGGCTCATGATTCGCGGATTACGCCAGTGGGTAAATATTTGCGCAAGTTCCGACTGGATGAGTTGCCACAGATCTTTAACGTTTTAAAAGGTGATATGTCCATTGTCGGGCCACGTCCGGAACGTCCATATTTCGTTGATCAGTTTAATCAGCAAGAGCCGCATTACTATTTACGGCACAACGTTCGTGCTGGGATCACAGGTTATGCGCAGGTTTATGGTAAATATGCTTCCGATTATCATAGTAAGCTAAAGTTTGACTTGTTATATATCAAAACTTATAGTATTTTTCTGGACGCGCGTATTCTGTTGCAAACCATTAAGATTCTTTTCGACAAAGTTTCTTCGCAAGGACTTGAAGAGGATACTGAACCAGAACGGCAGAAGCTTCATGATCTAGTCGTTCAACAAGACATCACACATCTGTCCTAATGCAGGAAATTGGCAACGTTTGTAATTTAGCGTCAATCAAACAGGTGACGGATATTGGAATGGAAAAACCACCTCCAATATCCGTTTTTTGTTTTTTCTCAATGCAAATTCCGAGTAGTGGTACCTAGTCACCATTAATTTCGACAAGGATTATATATCAATTCAGGTTAATTAAATGAGTGACGGCAATGAATTATTTTGAATTCGGGGATATAATTAAGTTATATAAAAAGGGAGGCGCGGGAAATGAAGAAGCTACTTGTGATAGTGCCTTTGGCGTTACTTTTGACCGTTGCGGGGTGCGGTCAGACTGGTCAGAATAACCATGCAAAAGCATCAAGTAATGTTAGTCAGACAAACAAGTCCACTAAAGCGTCGGCGAATCGCGAAAGCAACGGGGTTAATGGCTCAAAGAAAAGTGCTAGTCTCAGTAGCAGCAATCAGGTTGGAAGTAAGGCGTCAGATTCTTCCAGTAGCAAGAATTTGCCTGAGCAACGTTATGCAAAGTTGAAAAAGGCGGTTTTTAATCAAATTGCCTCAGCTAAGTGGCCATCTTCATATGCCGTTGCCGAGTCACAATATTTGAATATTTTCGCTACTGGTGATCAAAGCAACTATTCGATTTTCTTCAGCCCGGGAAGCGTCGCACTGCCCTTTAACGATCCAACGTTGCAGAATATAAATGCGGAATTGGCCATCCAGAAAAAAACTTATCCAAATGCCTCTGATGCGCAAGCACAAGTAGCGGTATCCCAGTCAACTGCCAGCCTTCCAAAAGTGGCGCTTGGAGACGGTATTGAAGCAACTAGCCAGGGAGCGGCAGGATCAACTTACCTGACATGGACAGAGGGTCGATGGATCGTGACGGTTAAGGCATCTGCCATTAACGGGGAGGATCCTTTACCATTAGCTAAACAGGTTGTCGCTTGGTTTGCCAGCCATGCGTTGCCGGTGCCAGATCAGCGCGGCACCGTTGATCTAACGGTGACAAACGCTAATGTTCGTCAGAATCAGATTACTTGGACAGAAGGCAATGCGCTTTATATGATTTCCGGGCTTGAGCCAATAAAGACAATTCAAGAAGGAACAGCGACACGTTAACAGACTAACAATTTAAGCAGCACTGACAAATGTAACCTCTACAATTTGGTGGAGGTTTTATTTTTCTTTAAGTCTTCTGTAGCAAATTGCAAATGCTGATGGAATTTAGATTCCTATTGAATAATCTGCTATAATTTTTCTGAGTTTAAAATTATTCTTGCAATGCAACATTAGTCGTTTAATCAAAAAAAGAATGAGGTGCCGACTTGGCAAAGATCAAAGTTATGACAGTATTTGGAACCCGGCCAGAAGCAATCAAGATGGCGCCGGTCGTTTTGGGACTTAAGCAGCGAAGTGATGAATTCGAGGAAGTTACTGTAGTGACAGGCCAGCATCGAGAAATGCTTGACCAAGTGCTTTCAATTTTCCATATTCAGCCTAGCTACGATTTAAACATTATGAAGTCTCGACAAACATTGGCAGATATCACAAGCAACGTTTTACTTAAATTGGGCCAGATTATTGCAAAGGAAAAGCCAGATATTGTGTTAGTTCATGGCGACACGACCACAACATTTGCTGCTAGTGTTTCTGCTTTTTATCAGCAGACCAAGGTGGGCCACGTTGAAGCTGGGTTACGAACATGGGAAAAATATAGTCCTTACCCTGAAGAAATGAATCGCCAGTTAACGGATGTCTTGAGCGACCTGTATTTTGCGCCAACCGAGCAGAGTCGTACCAACCTTTTGAAAGAGCATCACCCGGAAAAACAGATTTTTGTGACCGGAAACACGGCTATTGATGCCTTGGACCAAACTGTTCGGGATGATTATCACCACCAAGTACTTGAGTTAATTGATCCGGACAAAAAAATGATTCTTGTCACCATGCATCGTCGCGAAAATCAAGGCGAGCCGATGCGGCGAGTATTCAAAGTGATGCGAGAAGTTGTCGAAACACACCCAGATATTGAGATTATTTATCCTGTCCATTTAAATCCGGTTGTACAGGAAGCCGCTGATTCAATACTGGGTCATCATCCGAGAATTCATTTGATTGCACCGCTTGATGTGGTTGACTTTCACAATCTTGCCGCACGTAGCTATTTCATCATGACGGATTCCGGTGGTGTTCAAGAAGAGGCACCGTCCCTAGGTAAGCCGGTCCTGGTGCTTCGCGGTACAACGGAGCGTCCTGAAGGGGTTCAGGCGGGTACACTTAAATTAGTGGGAACAGATCCAAAGACTGTCAAGACTGCAATGTTGCAACTTTTGGACGATGATCAGGAATATCAGCGAATGTCCGAAGCCAAGAATCCTTATGGCGACGGCCATGCTTCACAGCGCATTTTAGACGCTATTTTATATGAATTTGGGAAAAAGGCAACTCGCCCGGTAGCATTTAAGTAGCAGAATAAACATCACACTCGCCACTGCAAATTTTTGCGGCGGCGAGTGTGATTGAAGGAGAGGAACGAATATGGCGCTTCCAGTATTGTGGATCGTAATACCCTGCTATAACGAAGAGAAAGTTTTACCGATCACGGCGCCTAGATTTTTAAAAAAACTAACTGAATTCATTCAGAAAAAGCGGATTGCGCAAAATAGCCGTGTCCTTTTTGTCGATGATGGGTCAAAAGATCGCACATGGTCTTTGATTCAGGAGTTTTCGCAAGCGGACGACCATTTTTTAGGCATTCAGCAAAGTCGAAACCGGGGCCATCAAAATGCAGTTTTGGCTGGTTTAATGACCGCTAAAGACCACTGTGACGTGACTATCTCTATTGATGCGGACGGTCAGGATGATCTCAATGCTATGAACGACATGTTGACGGCTTATGAAGATGGCTGTGAGGTTGTTTATGGGGTTCGGTCCGATCGAAAAAGTGATTCATGGTTTAAACGGGTAAGTGCTCAGAGCTTTTACCGATTTCTACGTCTCATGGGTGTGGATGTCGTTTACAATCATGCCGACTATCGCTTAGCAAGTAGTAAAGTGCTTCAACACTTGGCAGATTTTAAGGAAGTCAATTTGTTTCTTCGCGGAATGTTTCCACTTGTTGGCTTCAAAAGCACCTCGGTTTACTATCAACGGCATGAACGGCTAGCAGGAAAGAGCCATTACTCCCTGTCTAAGATGGTGGCGTTGGCAATTAATGGCGTCACAAGTCTGTCTATCAAACCGATTGTGTTTATTGCCGAACTTGGAGGCATTGTCAGTCTTTTCGGCTTTGTCGGAACCATTTGGGCAGTTCTGATGGCTTTTCGCGGGGCCACGGTTGCCGGATGGGCCTCTATTGTTTGTATTGTTTCATTTATGGGAGGCATTCAGTTACTAAGCTTAGGGGTTATTGGTGAGTATGTCGGTAAGACCTATCTGGAAAGTAAACACCGTCCCCGTTTTATTATTAGTCAACAAACATGGCAGAGTGAAGAGCGCCATACCAAAGACGAGTCTGAAAAGCTTAAGTGAGGTTCTTCAACGTCAAGGTATTAATGGTTTGTAGATGCGAACAAGCCGGAAAAAAAGCACCTACCAATAATCACGGGTAAGTGCATCTGAATTGAAAATGAGGATCCATGTTCAGACTGTTTTAACGCTAAGACGCCTGCTTTTTAGCCGCTGAAGACATAACTGTAACAACGCGATGATGCCGGCCGCCAGATAACTTAATGAAATTACCACAATGGTATAAACAACGCTGTGTGATCCAATTGCATCGATGCTATATAGCCAATCGGCGATAAAGGGATGGTAGAGATATAGGTTTAGGGACCACGCGCTGCTTATTAAGAAGATTTTACTGACGAATTCAACTCGGTAACTAATCATCATGACAGATAGCGCGAAGAAAACTTCACTGACCACACGATAACGCATTTGCCCATGCATCTCGTCTAAAGTGAAGAACAGAGCGAAGATTGTTAGCGTTATTAATGTCAAGGGTAGATAATATCGGCGAATAAAAGGAACAAGGCGTTGTTCATAAAAGGCAAAAAGAACGCCTACAGGGAATACAAGTGCGGCATTGATAAGCCATTCGCCCATACCTTCTGTTCCGATGTAAACCATATAAACACCAGTAAGAAGGAATAAGCAGGAAAACAAAGGTAAAGGATGTCCATGAGAAATTCGAAGAGAAATCCAAAAAACAACATAGAAAAAGATGATGGCTAACACGAACCAACTGTCATTTACGAACGGCGCCCCATCAGTCATTGAAATAACCGCTTGAGCCAGTGTCAATCCCATAAACTGGTGCTTAATCGGAAAGATGATCGCCATTGCAAGCAGATAAAGTACCACAATTGGTAACACTCGGTGTGATAAAAAATTCTTTAAGTAAGTGGATCCCTTTATCTGATACTGACGCATGACGCCATAACCTGAGACAAAGAAGAAGATGGCAACGCCAAGCCTGCCTGCAAGCGTTAAGCGAGACGAAAAAAAAGTCCCGCCTACTTCACCGATCTCTTGATTGATATGGTGCAGAATGATGAAAATGATACTAATACCCTTTAGGTTGTTGGTAGCGTTTTTGCCCAAATGCCCATCCTGAAGATTTTGACTTGGGCGCATACTTGCAAAAATAAAACCGATGAATGGCAACAAAATAAGATCCACTGCCAATATCCCTCCTTAGCCGAATTGATCTAATAGCAACATCCGAAAAGTAGTATAACATGGCGGTGTTGCAATCTTGAAACTTCATCCGTGGCAAAATAAGTCGTGATGAGCTCACCAAGACCTTTTCAGGGGCTGCGGCATAATGAAAGCATTTTGGGGGATGACTGTTTGGAGAAGCGTCGTTAAAGTCGGGATTATATTGAAATTACAAGCTTCAACGAGAACCTCATACTTTGGAGATTGCGAGGAGAATTGGAGGAAATACATAAAGTGAAACAGCGTGTTGAACTTATTCTTGAAGATTCTAATAAGTTTATTAATCGGTTGGCAAGGTACCTGCTTGTTGGGGTCTTCATATTCTGCCTATTGTGTCTTTTTAAAATCCAGGTGGTAGAAGGAGCTGCTTGGGGAACACCCGCCTTTGTACTGGGAGGTATGGGCGTTGTAATCACCTTTTTTTTACTTTTTAAACTAAGTACCGTTAACCTCTCTGATTGGCAAGCTCTATTTTTGCTGGCAGGGATCACGATTATTTTCTTGGGACTTTGGAATTATGTGTATCGAACAAAGCCGGTCAGTGACTATCAGGTATTGCTTGAAGGTGCGCGTGATATTGTCAATGGGACTTTTAAGAGCCAAGCAGTTAAGCCTAGCGATTACTTTAGATATTATAATTTCCAGATTGGCTATGCCTATTATCTTTCAGTGTTCATGCGCGTGTTTGGTGATCGTCTTTTATACTTTAAAATTGTTGAAATGGTGGTCATAACCTTAACTGTTCTGACACTTTATAAAACGTTAAGGCTATTTTCAAATCGTCATGTTGCTTTTTTTGGGGCAGGGCTGTTTGCATTTTTCCCATTTATCTTCATTGGCGCCGGCATTATTAATAACCAACACGAGGGTCTGTTGTTGGAAGCCTTAGCGATATACTTTGTTCTTAAACGTCGATCTTGGCTGAATCTTTTAATAGCGGCTATTTGCATCGCAGTGGCCCAGGTTTTGCGTCCGACTGCGGTGGTAGTGGCAATGGCGATTTTGGTTGCCTTAATTATTCAAGCGATTCAGCAAAAAAGTCGGCAACGTTTAGGTGAGGCCGTCTTATTTCTAAGCTGCTTTTGGATCCTTGGGTGGGCCATTAATCAGCTGTTTATTCTTTCGGGTATTGCACCATACGGGATCAAAGGCGGGAACCCTTACTATAAGTTCTTAATTGGTCTGACCGGGAAAGGCGTTAGCGGCAAGTATACGACAAGTGCCCGAAAGTCACAGCTCTATTATGATTTGAAGGCCTATCACTTCGATTATGCACTTTATAAAGACGCGGCTGCCGAGAAACTAAGAAATGCCTTTACACATGGCATCGATATTCAGGAAGTTATGAAGCGATTCACAGGCTTCATTGGAAATGTCGATAATCAATATAATCTTGGCGGTAATCAACATTTCCTGGATCGCCATCCGTTACTAATCTCATCTTTGAACTTTTCAGGGATAGTTATTTATTCCAGCACGGTTTTGGGGACCTTCAAGCGTGTTTTAACGGAAAAACGGGTGACAACGCGAATGAGCTACCTTTTACCGGCGCTTGTTTTTGGTATGTTCTTTTTTGCTTATATTTTTATGGAAACTCAGGCGCGATATCGGTTTGAACAGTATTATGTTTTATTCTTGTTGGCGGTACCGACACTTTACCAATGGCTTGTTCAGGTTCAGAAAAGAACTTTCGACCGTGAGATTTCTGATCACCGAATTTGATTGTCTTTAAGAATCGTCAGTACTTGAGCCACAAATTTTTTTGTCATCAGAATGTTTCTTTAAAACTTGTCGTGGTCCATGTATAATGGTCTGTGTTTAAGGTTTCGTTCTAGGAGGAGTTTTTATGGGGTCAAAGGAGAAAATTTTGAAAAATAAGTTATTTTGGGCGTCTGCTGCGATTGCTTCGTCACTTTTGTTTTCACAACTTGTATTGGGGACACCAGTCAGTGTATCTGCTGACACTAATGAGAGCACAAGCACGCAGTCAACACAAAACCAAGCAGCGGCTTTCCATGATATGAATCAGCATTCTAATGAAAGTGGCGCGGGGATGCCGAATACCAATGCTGCAAACGGCGTCCGAACTTTCTCGAGTGCTCAAAATGGCGATACGACAACGCAGGCTGCGGCACAGGCAAATATTCAGACGTTTGCTGCAAGTCCGTTGACCATGATGAGTTTTACGATTGGTAATCAATCGGTACCGCGAACAGACGTAGTAGATGTTGCGTCTTATCAAGGTTGGATGACGCAAGCGAATTTTAATACACTACGTTCACTTGGCGTAAAAGGTGCCGTTGTTAAGGCCTCGGAAGGAACCAATTACCAAAATCCATTTGCTGCAAGCGAAGTTCAATATGCACGGAATGCGGGTATGACGGTTTCCATGTATCATTACAGTCGCTTCGGGTCAAGTGCTGATGCAGTGGCAGAGGCTAATCATTTTGCTAACACACTAGATAAGCTAAATGTGGGTAAGCAGGTCAATGTTGTGGCGGACGTTGAAGGAAATGACGTGAGTGGCGATGTTGGCGGTAATTTAAATGCATTTTGGCAAACACTTAATCGGCGTGGATACACACATCACGTTTTATACACCGGTAAATATTATGAATACTCTAATGCTGCTATCAATACAGTCGGCAAAAGCCGCACCTGGATTGCGGATTATCCTTATACGCCAAGTGCTAATTCAATGTGGAATCAGGACTTTGGCGCTTGGCAGTATTCTTCATTAGCCTATTTGCCCGGTGCATCAAAGTCAATTGATGTCACGGTTGACTATACAGGCTTATTTACACAGCCCAATGCGGTAACGCCACCGGCCCCTGCATATGATTCAATTTCCTCGACAAAAGCAGTAAGTTATGATGCCACGATTGTCAATCAGAATACGCGAAAAGATGGCATTTACACTGCTGCGCCTTATCACACGAGTGCAACAACTGCCATTTCTAATTTTGACGGTGTTAACTATAATAACCAGTCTGTGCATGTACAAGCTGAGGCCACTACATTTCGAGGTACATATGTACAGGTAAAAGCACAAGATGGCAAGGTTTTTTGGATTGACAAGAACGGGACGGCACAATTTTCGTTTGATAAAGTTGTTTCAAATAAAGCTGTGAATTATACGGCCACGATTCAACAAAAGGGGCGTGCTGATGGCATTTATACTGCCGGTCCTTACCATACCTCAGTTGAAACATCTGGTGGTAACAGTGATGCCACTAAGTATAACGGTCAAAAGGTTCAGGTGATTGCTGAAGCCGTTACAACTAGAGCCGGTGGTACAACTTATAATCGAGTTAAATTAGCGAATGGCCAGACTTTCTGGATTGACAAACGCGGCTTGACAACGACGACAGCGACTGGGACATCGAGTTACGATAAGATTCTTACTACTAAGTCTGTAAGCTATCTTGCCATAGTTGATCAGACTCATCGCGCCGATGGTTTGTATCAGGAAGGCCCATATCATACATCCGCTGCGACTGCGATCGGTAATGCCAATACCAAATCATTAAATGGCCGGTTAGTGCAGGTCATCAACGAAGCGACAACTTCGCGTCCGACGCACTCAACCTACGTTCAAATTAGGTTAGGAAATGGTAAAACGTATTGGACTGATAAATTGGCACTAACGAGTTTTTCGTCTTTAAGTCCAATTCTATCTACAAAGAGCGTTAGTTATAGTGCCGTTATCAATCAGAAGACCCGTACTGATGGCTTGTATGTGGACGGTCCATACCATACCAGTATTACAACACTGGGTGGTAATGATAATGCAAAGCGGTTTGACGGTCAGCAGGTTCATGCCTCTGTTGAGCAAAAGACAGATCGTGGCACCTATGTTAAGGTACAATTTGCAAATGGCCAGACCTATTGGATTGATAAAAGTGGTTTAACAGTTAAATAAGCGTCAGGGGTTTTTAGAACCGGCTCTACGTTAAACACCTTGTAATAACTGGTAGAATTGTTATCAGCGGCTACAAGGTGTTTTTCTGTTAAGTCGGTCGGTTGTTAATGGTCGTGACACTTTTCTACTCTGAGCGTGTAAACTATTATCATTGAAGATCTTAGACGAGATGATAGAGGATGGGGACAATAAAGATGCAGGAAATCAGGGGCGTAAAATGGAAGCGTGATGGTTTATGGATCGTGGGGATTATTGTAATGGCACTCGTTGTCTTAGCTCCGCAGATTAATTACCATGCAATGGCAATTGGAGATGATTGGGAATTTCAATGGAATCGTTTTTATGAAGCCGCAATGCAAATTAAAAATGGCCACTTCAACTTTTTCCAATCGATTTATGCATTTCGGCAGTCAGGACGGGTTGTTAATGCTGTTTATGGAAGTGCGTTTGCTTATTTAAACGGTTTTATTTTAATTCTGGTTAAAACTTGGTTTAGAGCGCAGATTATCTCAAGCTTTTTATGTTTACTGACAGCGGGAAGCGGCATGTATTTTTTGGCACGCTATTGTCGGGTCAAAAGGCAATTAGCATTTGGTGCAGCGGTGCTATACATGGGTACGCCACTAGTCATGTTTTACGTCACAGACACAGCATTAAGAGGTTGGGGGGCCGCACTTTTGCCTTTCGCCACCATTCCATTAATTCGGATGGTGAGGAATCATGATCGGCCGATAAACCCGGTTCTCTTTGGCTTGGCTGCTGGAAGTCTACTGGCAGTTCAGAACTTTACAGCCTTACTGTATGTATTAAGCGCGGTTGTTTTCTTTATTCCGGGTCTTTATCTCGCCCGGGATCGTTACCGAACATTATTAGCTGCAGGTGGGGCTGTTGCCATCGCGGTGGGACTAAACGCAGCAACGTTGGCCGCATTGATTGATTTACATCACGAAAGCCTGGTTATGCCGTACCGGGTTAAAGACCTGATCGGGAGCGCCTCACAATTATCGCTGGGCAATATGACACGTTTGGACTTTGGCTTGATTCTGTCATTTGTTGTCGTGATTCAACTGGTCTTTGCGGCATTGAGTTGGAAAAACCTTGCTTTGTATGAAAAAATCATCAATGTTGACGGACTTTTATTTCTCTGGCTCAGTTCGCCACTTTTTCCGTGGAATGTCATAGGAAAGCATTTCCCTGTCATTCAAACAATTCAATTTCCTCAGCGGTTTAATGCGGTTGCCTTGACGATGATTATTTTAGGGGCAGTCTTGTCACTTCAGAAACTCGGACGTGGTAACTTTATGCAGTTGCGCTTAATCGCCGCCGCTTTTATTAGTCTTGCGGGATTAAACCTGATTAATGGCTATACGTGGGTTAACGAAAAGGCATCAGCATGGAGAGGGGATCAATTGGCTGTTAGCGCTGACTCGACCATTAAAGATCAAAGTAAAATTCGAGATTTGTTCAATCATGCCTATGATCAGTCACACGTCTTTAGCGTTATTACCAAAAATACGCCAGACTACCTACCTGTAACACAAACCGGCAACACCCTTTTTGCTTATGATGCTTATAAAAGTCAGATTTTGAATCATCCACTAAAAGTAGTCATAGGCGTTAACTCTGATAGTCAAGTTGTTTATAAGTGGAAAGCAAAAAGCCGAAAATCAGTGCTGATTCCGGCTATTGTATATCGACATTCAACAGTGATGTTAAATGGTACCCTGTTGTCGCGGTCAGAATATCATCGGAGTAATATTGGTGCACTCATCGTAACGCCTCGCAAGGGAAGCAACCAGGTGACGCTTGGCTATCAGCCGTCTAGGTTATTTGATATAGCAGGAATCATAAATATTTTGACGTGTTTAGCGCTTATTCTTTATGGTGGCTTTAGGATTTTTTTGGTAAATATGAAGTGGTTAAGCGTTAAGGGAGAAGATGCGGATTCGTCCCGACGCCGACATGATGACATTTAGTGAGAAGCATTGGCATACCACGGAGGAGAAGCTATTGTCGCCTAATGTAAGGTTGCCTTAAGTTGCTAGGTTTGTCGCAGGAAAGCGGTAGGGCTGTGGTATAATGCTCAAGAAAGTCACAACATATTGCGGCAGAACGTCTACCCATCAGTGTGCAGGCTTTATTTTTATGGCCTGGATCAGCAGCTTTCCTGTTGCATGACAAAGAATAATGAGTGTCATTTGAAGCTTTGATCCAGCCATCATAACCGGAGGACACCATGAATTATCAATTGAGTATCGTCATTCCAGTGTTTAACAGTGAACAGTATTTACCGAGACTATTTAAAAGTTTGGGTGAAGTGCCACCTGAGGTAGAAATCATCCTCGTCAATAATGGCTCGACTGATAACAGTGCGAGTTTGTTACAGCATTATCATGAGACACATGCCGACACTGTCATAATTGATGAAAATCGCCGTGGCGTGGCATTTGCACGTAATACTGGTCTGGACAATTCTAATGGTAAGTATGTCTGGTTTATAGATGCCGATGATGTACTTCTTCCTGGTGCAGTCAATCGCATTCTACGGGTTATCAAGGGCACCGGCTTTGATTTGCTCGTCTTTGATTATCTCTCATTGGTCGAAAAAGATAAGGTTCCAAAAGAGGCGCCAGCAGTGAAGAAAGCTGAGAAGACTAAGCTTGCTGACATCTTACATGAAATGTTGACGGGTGCCCATGATCCTATCGGTGGATTTCCGCATAACAAAGTATTTGCAAGAAAGCTTATCGGCACTGAACGCTTCGAGAATTTACAGTATGCCGAGGATTTGGCCTTTTTCCTGCCTATTCTGCTGCGTGCCAATAACATTTATCGGTTACACGATGCTTTGTATGTTTACTACCAGCATGCAGGTTCCATTGCTCATAAGATTAACACCGAGAAGTTAACCGATTATGCAAAGGTGGTCGATGAAGTCGAACGCGTGCTACGTTCGAGTGATGTTGCCGCAAATAAAGATGTTGATGAATACATACTGAGGAGACGGTTGTCGATTTATTTTCAAAATCTTGCGGCATCAAACGACCTTGGGCTTAAGCGGCATATCCGCGACAAGATGGCCCAATATTCGTTTAAAAAGTTAATGCTATACAAGAAAGACAAGAAGTTGGTCATTAAGATGCTGCTTTACAAATTCAGAGTTTTGGATATTTTTCCATTTTTGCTAAAATACGTCTATTAACTTTGCGATGCAGACGTTCTATGCGAAGAGAGTGAGTGGATCAGGAGGAACCATGAAGATATTATTTGTGTCTACGGGACATGTGGATGATGATTCTAGATTATTAAAAGAGAGTGCCGCTTTGCAGGCTGCCGGCCATGATGTGACAATTCTTGGGTGGCGGGAGGAGCCACATGGTCGAATGACGACCGATACTTTTGAATTTGACGGTCAGAAACTGAAGGCCATCTTCACTGGAATCAAGTTGTCGTATTCTTTTAAATATTTTAAGGTCCTTGCGTTCATCCGCTTTGAAGCCTTCTTGTATCGCTGGCTTCGTAAACATTTACACGAATACGATGCGGTTCAGGCATGTAATGTGCATACCGGTTATGTGACGGCAAAGGTTGTTAAGAAAACAAAAACAAAGTTCGTTTATGATATCTTCGACTATGCACCTGACACGCGCAATTATCCTGAATGGTATCGGAAAATGGTCGTTCACTGGGAGAACGTGACAATGGCAACGGCGGATTGGACGCTAATCTGCTCTGAAGACCGCCGGCGCCAAATTGAACCTGCTAAGCCTAAAAATCTGGCTGTGATCTACAATTCGCCATTAGATAGTTCAGTTGCTGCAGATGCCGAGGTTATAAATCCAAAACAAACGAGCTTTAGAATCGTATACATTGGTGGACTTAGCCCGTACCGATGCTTACCGGAATTGTTAGGTGCCGTTGAAAATAATCCGGCGCTATCATTAACCGTTGCTGGCCAAGGACAATTTCAAAATATGTTTGCGGACGCGGCCAAACGCGATCAACGAATTGACTATTTAGGCGTTGTGCCTTACGAGAAAGTCAACGGAATCGAGAAAACGGCTGATATCTTAGTCGCGCTTTATGATCCCGTCCTTAAAAATCATCTCTATGCTTCACCAAATAAGTTCTTTGAAGCTATGGAATTGGGAAAACCGCTGTTAATGATTAAGCGGTCTGGTATGTCGAACTGGTTAACCAAATATGGTTTTGGTGCGGTTTGCGAACCTTCTGAGTCAGGTATTGCGGCTGGGTTGCAGGAGCTTGTTGACAAGCGCCAAGATTGGGCCAAAGAAGCGGTTTTAATGCGACAAATATACCAAAAAGAATTCGCGTGGCCATTGATGCAACAACGACTGCGACGAATTTATGCAAGTTTTGAAACTAAGTGAAATGAGGAAGCAAATTGCCAAATCGGTTTGAAGTGACAAGAAAAAGCATTGTATGGAGTTATGCAGGAACGATCTTTTCGATGGCAAGCAACTTTTTATTGCTACCAATCATCTTTCATTTCCTTAATTCGCAAGAGATTGGCTATTGGTATTTGATTTTAAGCATCAACGGCCTGATTGCTTTGTTTGATTTTGGCTTTGATCCGGCGTTTGCCCGTAATATTGCTTATATTTGGTCAGGAGCCAAAACGCTGAAATCACGTGGGGTAGATAAGGAACATGATCATACCGTGATTAATTATCATTTATTGGCCTCCACGATTCACGCTGCCCGCGCGATTTATATGATTCTAGCGATAGTTGCCGTTGTGCTGGTTGGGATTTTCGGGACCATTTATATGAACGCGTTTGTGTTCAGCAAATTACCAGATGCTGAATATAAGTGGACATGGCTGGTATTTTGTTTCTCGCTTTTCCTAAACTTGTATTTCGGCTATTTTTCGGCATTGCTTCGCGGATCGGGTAAAATCGATTCAGTCAATAAGGCACAGGTATTCTCACGGTCACTCCAGATTCTGCTAACATTTGGTGGCTTTCTGATTTATCCGTCCATTCTATCACCAGTTATCGGACTGGTGATGTATGGTATTATTTTCCGAACCATCTGCAGTCATTTTTACTGGCAAGATGAAGAGGTTCGATCTCATCGTGATGTACTGAAGTCACCCATGAATTGGCATGAAATTAAGGAAATCTTTTTGTTTATCTGGCCAAATACCTGGCGTGATGGCCTTGTCAGCATGTCTAATTATGTAACTTCTCAGGGGATGTCACTGATGGCTGGAGCCTTTTTACCTCTGTCCGTGACGGGTGTTTATTCGGTAGGGGTCCAATTTGCGTCTGCAATAGGAACTGCCTCTTCTGCTATCAACGGCGCCTATAATCCGATTTTACAGTCAAATTTTGTTAAACAAGATTTTGCTTCTATCCGCGATAAGACTTCCAAAGCCGTTGCCGCCTATGTTTGGCTTTTTCTTATCGCATCGGTAGGGACGCTATTAGTGATTTTCCCATTACTGAAGTTGATCAAGCCCGCCTCTGTCCCGACACTGGAAGTCTTTTTACCATTAATCCTGTATTATTTTCTTTATCAGCAACACTCGGTTCATGCCTCTTATATTGCTAATGCAAACATTATTCCCTATACCAAGGCTTTTCTTATTTCTGCGGGTGCTAACTTGGTAGGTTTATGGTTGGGGCTTGAATTAACGAATGGTAACATTTACTTTCTGCTGTTCTTCCCGATTCTAGTTCAAGCCGCTTATAATAACTGGCGTTGGCCGAGTTATTACTATAAGATGATTGATAGCACGCTTTTGTCCTCTATAAAACAAGGTACCATCGCGTGGGGAAAAACCTTTGCAAATTTCTTTAAATCTGGATCAAACGTATGACTTTTGCCGATGTTGCGGTATGATGAAAACGCAAATAATGAAGGCGGCTGTCTATAATTAAGAAATGTGTTTATGATGGAGGAATCATGGATAACTTATTGAGTATGAAAGAATTGCTGGTCTCACTTCGAAAGAACTGGTGGTTGGCACTTTGCACTTTGTTGCTGGGCGCTGTGATCGCAGGCGGTTATGCTTATGGTGTCAAGAAACCGTCTTATTCATCAACTGCTCTGGCCGTTGTCAATCAGCAGAAGAATAATACTGAATCACTGAGCCAGATTTTAAATCAAAACCAATATGATTCGGAGTTACTGGCTACTGGTAAATCTTTGTTTAAAACAGCGGCTGTTTATGATAGAGCATCTGCACAATTACTTCAAAAAGAACAGCTGAAAATTAGTAGTGGTGATTTGCAAAAACAGGTTAAGGTAGACAATGAAGATAATTCGCGTGCCTTTTCGATTCATGCAACGGCAAAAAATGCCAATGATGCTGCGTCAATTGCCAACGAGGTAGCGGCGGCATTTCAAAAGACCATTTCGTCAATTACGAATCATACAGATACCGTTACAATTTTAGCTAAAGCAGAACCTAGTGATGTTGCTGCAGGTACCAAACCGCTTGTCCTCATCGTGATTGGTGCGATTATAGGATTCTTAGTTGGTCTTGCCTGGATTGTTCTTAGAGAAATTAAACAGGCAACTATTAAGACAAAAGAGACGCTGATTAAGGTCGCAAAAGCACCGGTTCTTGGTGTTATCTCGACGAAGAAGCTATGAACTGATCTCTGTATGATATAACGGTTTTGACTTGATCGTGTTTAATTTAAAGGAGTTTTCCATGACAAATGAACTTGCACATCAATTTGTGAGTGATGCGTCCGTCTCTAGCCAAGAATTTCGGACACTCAGAAATAACTTGTCGTTACAGATGAGTCGGTCTGATCGGCCAGTTTTACTTATCACCTCTGCTACAGAAGGTGAGGGTAAATCTTACGTGGCAGCTAATCTTGCTGCTAGCTTTGCAATGGAAGGTAAAAAGACGTTGTTGGTCGAAGGTAACCTACATCGGCCGATTTTAGCTTCAGTGTTTGACGTTAAGGATACTGAAGGACTTTCTTCCCTGATTCATGTCAATGACGCTCAGGCGGTTAACGTTGACGATCTTGTTATTAACACCAAGATTCAACAACTCGCTGTAGCCCCTGCTGGCAGTGAGCTTGGTGATCCGGCCAAGCTACTGGCAGGATCTTCATTTAAAACCTTTCTTGATCAAGTAAGACATCAATTTGATTTAATCTTAATTGATGGCCCGGCGATGGCTGATGCTAGTGAAGCGGGCTTAATTGCCGAGCTTGCAACAGGTGTTGTGATTGTTACCAAGGCTAATGGCCCTTCTAAGCATCGTGTAGCGCAGACAATTGCCCAAGTTCGACAGTTACCGGCTACTTTAATCGGGACTGTGTTAAACCAAGCTTAACAGTGGTAAACCAGAGGGCTTCATCGGCAAATGATGAAACGTTGATCGCATAAAGGGCAGTAGGAGAATGATGTTGTGGCTTTTTATTTAGGTCTCTTTGCAATTATGATAATCTTCATGTTACTCGGACGTGTGACAATGTCGTCCGTTTGGGCATGGCTGGGTGTCTTCATGCTTGCTGTTGTTGCAGGTTTGCGATATGAAACTGGTAATGATTTTTTGCCATACAAGACAATCTATGCGGGTGATTATTCAGCTGGTCAAGTCGAACCTGGATTTTTATTCTTGCGCAATGTCTTCAACTTGGTTCATGCACCGTTTTGGCTTTTCCTTTTAGCTTGGGCAACGGTCACGTTAGTCTTATTTTATTGCTTCGCTAAAGAATACTTTCGGCCTGCGATCATTCCGATTGCATATTATATGAGTCGCTTTTTCTTTATGCGCGATATGGGACAGATTCGTGCGTCACTTGTATGTGTCATTTGCATGTTGGCACTAAAGTTTGTTTACGATGAGAAGCCGTTGCCATTTGTGTTGGTAGTTGGTTTATCAGCAACGATCCATGTTTCGGCTCTATTCTTTTTGCTCATATATCCATTTTGGCTTCTATTTCGCAAGATCACTTTTAAATGGGTGCTTGGTTTTCTTGTTCTGGGTGCAGCGGGAGGTTTTATTGCTCCTAAAATCTTAAGTGTGATCATTGTGCACACATTACCACGCTATGCACCGTACGTCACAAACGCTAATTATTTATCAGCGGGTTTATTTGACCCGGTAACCCTTATGCAGGTTTTGATCTGTATAACCGGTTTTTATATTTTACAACGTGGTATTGTTGCGGATGCCTTGATTGGTGGCAAAGACAAGTTTAAGTTCCTGATGTTGGTTTACTTATTTGCCACCTTAACATTGCTGTCTTTGTCACAGTTATCAACAATTGGTGGGCGACTTTCGACAATTGCAACAACCACAGAGACGGTTGTTTTGCCTACCATCGTCTTTTCGATTATGCCAAAAAAGACGCGAACATTAGCAATGGTAGGTGTTTGTGGCGTCATCTTTGTGTTAATCTTCTTAATCAGTGGTGCATATAAGACCTTTATTCCTTATCAAATGGCTTTTTAGTTTTCGATTAACCCCCAATTGTCGCCATTGTCGACAATTGGGGGTTTTCACGTTCTAAAGATGTACACTGACTCTGGCTTGAGTTTTTTCGCTTATTAACATTTGTTTGTATTTAAAAAGACGGTTTTCATTTCAGTGCAAAATTGCATATTATGACAGGGATATCTTTTAAAGTATCTTTTGTAAACTAGACGTGATACCATTAATTTTATGAACTGAATGCGATTAAATTATAAGTGGTTATTAAAGTCCATTTGGGGATGGATTTCTTTTTGGGAGGTTTGTGTTTGTGATTGATCTTGAGACACGTTTTAGTCGGTTAAATATCAAAGTAGCTGTCCTTTTTTTTTACTTACGATATCGCCCAATCCGATGTTGGATTCTTTTGCCGTTACTTCTAAACGAACTGAGATTTAAACTGAAGCAAATTGAGGAGCTAAAGTATCAAGCTGTTTTCTGGCATTATTTGTTAAGCGTTTCATTAACAGAAGAACGTTGGCGGCAATTCGGTAAGCGCTTAAGTAAACGGTCTCATCGGCGTGTTAAAGCGAATACTTGGTTGGTAGCTGATGTGCCGGACTTTTTGCTTAACTGGGTAACCCCAGATAGCCGCCATGTTGGACTGGATATTGATGATCATGGACATCTTCTTCCTCAAGCACGAACGCTTAAGGCTAAGATGGGATTTTTGGCACCTCATTCGCTAGTGGTATCACCACGGTTTTATCGGTTATTCGTGCGCAACACTGGATTGGAGAAAAGTGCGCGCATTGAGGCTAACAACCGTCTTTTTAAAACCTACAAAGGCTTTAATCGCTACCAGATTGCGCTATTTTTAAGAAATGCTTTTGTCCTTTTAATCATGGCTATCATAACTGGCATCGTAACGATTTACTTGGCATCTGGTGACTACGACTTAAAATTAACGCTCCTTGTTTTTTCAAGTGCACGTTTGGTTTTGTTCAACATTTTGCCGATCTTCGTTGTCATGCTCGTAACTTACTTGATTTTTAATCGGGTGCAATTGGCAATTTTTGTCGGGCAAGCCCTAGCTATTATTGTTGCTATGGTTAATTACTTCATGTTGCAATATCGTGACTATCCCTTCGAATTTGCAGATATTTCTTTGGCATCAGAAGCTAGCAATATGGGTTCAAGATATAGTTATATTCCACCGGTAAAGTACTTCTTTATCATTGGTAGCTTGTTGATACTGACTATCATCGTTGGTCTATTTCTTAAACCTGCGATGATTCGTTGGAATACGCGCATAATCGCACTTGTTCTTGTGATGGTCGGATCGGCTTTCATGCTTCATCGGTACTACTTAGTCGATGATTATTATACTTTGGCGAACAATGACCCCTGGGGACCAGATGCAGATCGCTATGTTGTTAATGGCTACATGTTTTCTTTTATTCACTCAGTTAAAAACGACTGGTTACTTCCGCCTGAGAATTATGATGCCGCAAGTGCCAAATCGGCGCTGACTCAATATCAGTACCAAAATATTCCTGCCAATAAGCGCGTGAACGTGATTACAATTCAGCTGGAAGCTTTCCAAGATTTTTCTAAGTGGGATCAATTGGATATCGATCCTTCTGTCTACGCGGGATTTCATCAGGTAGCATCTGAAGGTATGGCAGGTGAATTGACGACCACAATTTTTGGTGGTGGAACTGTGGATACGGAACGCAAGGTGCTGACCGGTTTTGCGGATTTAAGCCCCATTAATGGTATGACTAATTCATTTGTTCATTATTTCAATGAGCAAAAATACGTCACCAGATTTATGCACCCGGGCGATGCATGGTTTTATAATCGCCAAAATATTGATCGATATCTCGGTTTCCAAAAGACACTCTTCAGAGAAAACTATTATGACAAGAATGTTGCTAATGTGGACGTTGTTCCTGATTCAGAAGTGTTTACTGATCTCGTCAAGCAATTGAAAGCCGTAAACGCAAATGGTAAGCAATTCTTTAATCAAACAGTCACGATCCAAAACCACGGTCCATATGGCACTGATTTTGATGGCGACACATTGCTACCGTGGAAAAAGGGATATAACAAAAAGGATTACGCCATCATTAACAATTACCTGACTGGCATTAAAGAGACTTCGGATGCGCTCTTGGAACTTAAGGATCAGCTAGATCAACTAGATCAACCTGTTGTTTTAGCCTTCTGGGGTGATCATAATCCATGGGGCGGCGACAAGAATTCAACATATAAAATGCTTGGTGTTAATTTGAAGCAGTCGACACGGGAAGGCTACGAGAATTATTACAATACACCTTACGTCATGTGGTCTAATCAGGCGGCCAAAAAATTGATGGCCAAGGATTTTTCCGGACAAGGACAGACCATGAGTCCTATGTTTGTTCTTCCGGAAATCTTTTCACACGTGGGATGGAAAGGTTCACAGTATATGCAAGTGCTGCAAGATCTCGAGGCACAAGTCCCTGTTTTTGGCGAAAAAAATCATTATATGATTGACAATAAGCTTACGACAAAGCCAAATAAAAGTGAGAAGGCGGTCATTAAGAAATTCGATGATGTTCAATATTATTTGAAATCGAATTATATGCTGAATCAGGCAAAACTTAAATGATATTGGGTTTGGTGCTTATCTGCGGGAACGACTCACATATATGATGACTTGATTAAAAGAAAACCATTTTACCGTTTTTTTAAGTGTCTCATGGTAAACTCAACTTCGGATAATCTTTGATCACAATGTGGAGGGTAAGCGTGAAACACAAATATCTTTTGTTAGGGTGGGGCCTTGCGCTAATTGCGGTATTGGCCGTTATAATCTGTTTTTCGTTAAAGTTGTATGTTGATCACCAGACTAATGTAGCGAAGTCGCTTAGTGCTAGCCGCCATTACGCCTCGGTTCGTATAAGTGAATCAAAACGTAGCATGTTTAGCAAGCAGGCGGCATCACGTCGCCAACAAGAGGCGGCTCGGCGGCAGTCGTCTGAGCAGGTACAATCGAATTCTGGGCGTACCCATATTCCTGCAGCCGACCCGTATGCTTACCCCATCGCTCAAGTCAAACAAGAGATGACCGCCCCAAACACTAGCAGCATCAAAGAAAAAGTCGTGTTCCTGACATTTGACGATGGTCCGAATACCATCATTTCTCCTCAAGTCTTGGATATTCTTAATCGGGAAAGCGTTCATGGTACCTTTTTCGTTGTGGGTCGCCAACTTTCGCCGGAAACGACACCGGTCTTGAAAGCTGAGTATGATGCCGGACATGCAATTGGTTTGCACAGTATGACACACAACTACAATTTGCTTTATCCGAATCGAGTGGGTGCAACATCGGCAATTGAAAATGAGGCTAAAACAGAGCAGACTGCTGTGAAACAAGCTTTGGGACCCGATTTCAATACTCACCTATGGCGCTATCCGGGTGGCCATTTTAGTTGGAAAGGCTTGACTGGAGCTGATACTGGTTTAGTTCGCTTAGGACTTGATTGGATCGATTGGAACGCGGCAGTTGGGGATGCTTTGGGTCCGGCACAAGCGCCGAAAACAGAGGAAGCTATGCTACAGTATCACTTGCGGTCTTTGATGGTTTATCCCGACAGCCACGTACGCGTTGTATTAATGCATGATGCCGTGGGGAAGGATCTAACCGTTAAAACACTGCCCAAGATTATTGCGTATTATCGCAGTAACGGGTATAAATTCGGTATTTTGGAGTAGTCGGGTTTGTAGAAGCTTGATTGAAATTCATATTTGACATTTTAAGTGGCGTTTTTCAATTTAGAAATTCCGTTAAGAGGCTACTTGTGGCTTCGCTGTGATCAGGGCTGCATTTTCCCGATTTCTAAGCACACCGCGACTCGTACTGCAACAAAAAAACGCTTTGCCACCCCTGCTTACAATTATTAAGCAGGGAAAGGCAAAGCGTTTTTGTCTTGCTTTGAAGCGTAAATTAAACGCCTTCTTTTACCGCAAACCGTGCCAACTTACCTTTTTGAACCGGGTTAACAACGGCTGTAATGCGCGTGCCGTGTTCCGTGTAGTCAGTGGTTTTGACCACAGTTTCCTGATTGAGGTAGTTGACGAGCTGACCTTGATCAAATGGGATCAGGTAGGTGTGTTCTTCATCTTGGCCGAAGAGATTGGCTTTGATGAGATCGGTGAGGGCTTGGAGCGAGCGTTTGTCACGAGCCGAGTAGACGAGGCGTTGGCCGTTTATTTCCGGATAACGGGTGCCTTCGCGTAAATCGGCTTTGTTGTAAGCTTCGATCATCGGGATATTGGTGATGCCGACTTCACGGAGCGTTTTTTCGGTGATGGCCATCATTTCCGGGTAATTCTCATCGGAATAATCAACTACCTGAATGAGCAAGTCGGCGTTGGCAGCTTCAGCAAGGGTGGCTTTGAAGCTGTCGATGAGGTTGTGCGGCAGTTTGGAGACGAAACCGACCGTGTCGCTCAGAAGGAATTTGCGATTATCAGGCAAGGTGATTTGGCGAACACTGGTATCGAGCGTGGCAAATAGCATGTCTTTTTCGAAGACCTGTTTGTCTTCCGGGCGATCCGCAAAAAGCTGCAGCAGCCCGTTCATGGTCGTGCTTTTGCCGGCATTTGTGTAGCCGACTAATGCAACAACTGGAATGGCGTTGTCTTCGCGACGGGCGCGGCGTACTTGATCGCCGACGCTGGCATCTTTGAGTTCTTGCCGCAAGTGACTGATGCGCTTGTTGAGCACCCGACGATCGAGTTCAAGTTGGGTTTCACCGGCACCACGCGTGGCAAATCCGGCGCCGCCACCGACTTGCTGGTCGAGGCGGTTGGCGCTGGGATGAAGCCGCGGCAACGCATATTGCAATTGGGCGATTTCAACCTGAGTTTTGGCGGCTTTACTGCGCGCGCGGTCGGCGAAAATATCGAGAATCAGCTGCGTGCGATCAATCACGTGCAGTTTGGTCTGCTTTTCAAGATTGCGCAATTGTGAAGGCGATAATTCATCGTTGATAATCACGGTTGAAGCCTCGCGGACATCAGCCAGTTGGCGAATGTCGTCTACTTTGCCGGAACCAAAGTAAGTGGCCGCTACTGCGCGATCGAGATTCTGCCGTACTTCGCCGACAACGGTGTAGTTATCCGCTTTGGCTAATTCACCGAGTTCGGTCATGGTGTAGTCAAAGTCAGGTTGTTGCCGCGAAATGCCAGCAATCAGTACATTTTCAGAAGTTACTTCATTAGATATTTGTTCAGTCATAAATTCCTTTCATAGATCCGGGCGTTATCGCCACAGATCGGTACTAACGAATCGACAGTCATGGTGCAACCTTGCGTAACCGCATGGCGATTCACCCCTCTCATTTGAATAAGTCTAGTGTAACACGGGAATTTTGGAAAGACTATTAGAACGGACTATTCGAGGACTGTTCAGGCTAGTAAAAAAAGCAGCACGACAGTCAAAAGCCGTTGAAACTGCGCAACTTAAAAGTAGGCGATATAAATGCAATAAGTCATTCATATGCGGCACTTCCAGATTATTTTCCCACCGGTGGGGCCAATACTTGAATATGGTCAGCGATGACAGTCAATTTTAGCGGCGTCTTGGTGCTCGGGTCGCCGTCAACCCGGCTTTGGAGCGTTTTTGGAGCCTCGATGGTAAGTTGCTCGGTGGCGAAATACGTCATGCCGGGTAGTTTCTGAAAGTTGCCGGTGATGAAGTAGGGGATGGCCAGTAGTGAGCGCCACCAGGTTAGTTTTGGGGCGATAAAAACGTGCAGATGACCATCATCCACGGCGGCATCTGGCACCGCATTCGTAAAACCGCCAACGGAATTGGTCATGCTGACTAGCAGAAATTGGGTGTCTTTTTCCCAGTGATTATGGGCGCTGTTCAAGTGTAGGATCCAGTGTTGGTGTTGGGCCAAAACTTTAAAACCCTTTAATAAGTAGATGATCGGACCAAAATGGCGTTTTTCTTTTTGAGTGACGGACAACGCCGCATTGGCTAAAACGCCGAGTGTCAGGGTACTTACCATGTAGCGATCATTGACCTGTGCAATGTCTAATGGCTGCGGCTTGGCTTCTAGAATGTTCTTGATCGCCAGTGGCAGCAGCAACGGAATATGCAGGACTTTAGCCAGGTTGTTGACCGTGCCTTCCGGTAAAATAGCGAGTGTTGGCGGTTGTTTGCGCGGTGCGAGCCCGGCAACGACTTGGTTAATCGTGCCATCTCCGCCAACTGCAACAACAATATCCGATTGGGCTTGATAAGCAAAATTTCGGGCGTCATCAGCACTTTTGGTCGGTGCCATGGAGACTTGCCGCTGGCGATCTTCAAGTTTGGCCTTGAGCTGTTCGGCGGCAGTCGGGCCTTTAGCGTGGCCGGAAGCAGGATTATAAATGATCGTGTAGCTGAGCATATGGCACCTCCTAATATTCTGAGTCTTCAACGATTGTTTAAAAATAAGTCGAAGCAGCTATGCAAAAACCAATTTCTACAATTAATTTTATCACGTTGTTACGATGGCTACTTAACTTACTGCCAGCATAGTAAGTGCCAACTTTTTGCTACGATGGACGCGGTGTGGTAACGATGTCGTTGACTGGTAGATACTCGCAGTTGATTTTTTCTGCTGGACAATCCGGTTACAGCCAAAAAATGCCCTAGCAACAGGTTACGTTGCCAGGGCATCGTATAACTAATCTTTATTCGCCAAAACGTTCTTTAACATAGTAAGCCAGAACTCATCCCTCATCAGGCGAACCAGCTACCCGTTGATGCCGACCGTTTGCGGTGACTTTGAGCACCACCCCGGCAATGGCAAGGTCAACGATGATAATCAGTGGCCACTGAATGACAGGCGTTAAGTGATCGAGTAAGTTGACGTGTATCCCATAAGTAGCCGCGACAACTAGCCCGACTAAGCTGAGGGTAGTGAGTACCAACCAGGTGTTGCGGCTAAACGCAAGGCCGTTGTTCGCTTGCCGCTGACGTTTGGCGATCCACGGCATCAAAACGCCAAGCGCGACCATGCCAATTGGCACCACGATATTCAAACCGAGCATGAGTGCAAAAGTGTCCGCGGTGGCGTCAGTCGGGAAGAAGCCAAGGGTGCCAAGTAAAAAGGTAATCCCTAACATCCAGATACCGACAACTAAGCCGACTTTTCGATTTTTAAGAAACGTATAATCAGGCGTCGGGAACCGATCCTGATGTAACCGGACCATCGTGTAGGACCAGAACAAGAAGCAAGTGGACAGCGGGCTGACAATACCGTTGAGATTGAGCAGCCAGTTGAAGATGTCATTGATTTTCGGCAAAAGTGCGCCGAGTGCCATGATCAACGCACACAGAATCGTTGTCATCCAGTAACCATTAATCGGCAAGCCGTCTTCGTTCATCTTTGTCAACTGACGCGGCATGAAGCGCTTGGCCACATCGGACAGGAATACCCGGGTTGAGGCGTCCAGAATCACAGCCAGCTGGGCTAACATATAAATACCTTGCACCACGGCGAACAGATACATCAGACTGTTGCCCATCCCGAATTGACGACCAATGGCTTGAAACGCATAGTAGGAACCATTCATTTTCAAATCATTTGGCAGATGGTGGGCGTTAAAGTATACCCCTAATGAAAAGGTGCCAAAAAGTGTCAGGAACATGGTCATGATCGCAATCATTTTCAATGCTTTGGGAAAATCACGGGCAGGATGGCGCATGTCCTTGGTGTAAGGTGCAGCAAGTTCGGAGCCGTTCATGGCAAAGACGAACAAGCCAAAAGTCGATAGGAAGCTCAGTGAAAAGAAATCTTTGGGGATGAAGGCCTTGAAATCAAACGGGCGGGTGGCAATCGGGGCGCCTTTGGATAAACCGATGAAGGTCATGATCACGAATAAAACCGTCATGATAAACATGGCCCCGCCGCCGATTGTTGACATGATCTCAAGACTTTTATTTTTAAAGAAGTGCTGTAACCAGATAAAGATCACAAAGATAACGGCCGTGAGAATACCGAACCATGCGTTACCAAGGTTAGCTTGAATGTTGCCGTTGCCGTTGGTGATCCAGCCAAAAGAAATAACAACCGAATTGGCTACGTCCACGACATAAGGCAGCCCGGTGATCCAATAAAACCAAGCCGCATAGTAACCAACCGTATCGCCATTGGTTTCGCGCATCCAGCTGGTGATCCCGCCGCCATGTTCGGAAAAAGTCGAACCCATATGCGCGACAATCAGATTATACGGAATGACATAAAAGAAGGTCATGATAATCCAGCTGGTGAATGCCACCAAGCCTTGATTCTGGAAGTTATAGATGATGTCGTCAAACCCGATGACGGTGACAAAGTCCATCAAGCCGACAATCATCCAGGGAATGAACTGCTTTTGCGGTTTTTCTAAATCATTCATATTAAAATGTGCTCCTTTACTAAGTTCAATCAGCCGCTGATTTTGAACTTAGCCCGGGCGCTTTGTTGCGAAAGGTTCCCACGATTAACCAACTTTCATAAGGATTTTCATAGCTCATGTGTGATTATAGCAAGGATTGCGGCTAGATGGGGCCAAAAATAAAGAAAAGCTAAAGTAGCTTACAAACCCGTTAGTTTCGATCCGGCATCCGTTAGTGCATTATCAGGAAAAAATTGCTGGCAGCCATTATCATTAATCTTGTAAATAAAAAGCAAGCACATTGCAAATGGAGGTTTATCATGGACAAGCAACCTGTTGTAACGGTTGAAAATGTTACGAAAACATATGGCAAACAAGGGGAAAAACAAACGCCAGCACTAAAGGGTGTGAGTTTTCAGGTTGAACCCGGTGAATTCGTTGGGATTATGGGTGCTTCAGGCTCCGGTAAAACCACTTTATTGAATATTCTGAGCACGCTAGACACCCCGACATCCGGTTCCGTTCGCATCAAAGGCGCCGATGTGACCAAACTCAAAGGAGACGCCTTATCCGATTTTCGCGCCAAAAAGATCGGCTTTATTTTCCAGGATTTCAACTTACTAGAAAACTTAACCGGCCGGGAAAACATTGCATTGCCACTTGCCTTGCAAAATGTCAGCGCTAAAAAGCAAACCGAAGCCGTTGATAAGATCGCGCAAACGCTTGGCATTGAACGCGTGTTGGATCATTACCCAACCGAACTGTCCGGTGGTCAAAAACAACGGGTAGCCGCAGCTCGGGCATTGGTTCAGCAGCCGGATATTCTTTTTGGTGATGAACCAACCGGCGCACTTGATTCCAAGGCTGCGCGCGAATTGTTGGATACCATGGCGCATTTGAATCGTGACGAAGGCGTGTCGATTCTGCTGGTGACCCATGATCCGTTTTCCGCCAGCTATGCCAGTCGAATTTTGTTCATCAAAGACGGTCAGATCGGTTCTGAACTGGTTCACGGTGACAAGAGTCAAGAAGCTTTCTATCAAGAGATTCTTGAGACCCTCGGCACATTTCAGAAGTAGGAGGCAGCAAGAATGTTAAGTAAACTCGCACTTGGCGGCTTAAAAAACCGTTTCCGCGACTATGCGGTCTTATTCTCCGGACTGGTCATTGCCAGCGCTGTTTTCTACATGTTTATGGCTTTAGCAACGAACACGAGCTTTTTAAAGAAAAATTCACCCATCGGCTTCACCCCGTTTATTTTTGGGTTCGGGGCAGTTTTGCTGGCGATTATCACGTTAGTTTATATTGTGTACGCCAACAGCTTTTTGCTCAGTATGCGTCAACGCGATTATGCGATGTTCATGATGCTGGGCGCAAAAGGGCGTAAAATCGGCCAGCTGATTTTCCTTGAAACCGTCACAGTCGGGATTATGGCGACGATTGGCGGGATTCTTATTGGCATGGTTGGCACACTTTTTATTGGAAAATGGATTATCGCCGCTTTACATGCACCAGCCACGGGTTTTTCACCGATCTGGGTGCCAGCCATTTTATGGACAATAGGGTTCTTCTTTGTTCTATTTCTTTTGTCTGCTATGTATAACGCGGCAAAATTGCTGAAAACGCCGATGTTGCAATTATTACATCAGGCACAGACACCGAATCGGATTAAGCAACGCAAAAGCAGCTTTGCCTTGCAGATTGTCCTCGGTGTGATCTTGCTGGCCATCGGTTATTACAGCATGGCCAATGTCCCTAAGTTTCAGTTAATGGCGATTCCGCTAGCTTTGGTAACCATTGTTTTGGGAACATATTTCTTATTTAATTCCGTCTTTGTGGCTTTAATCAGTTTAATGAAGCGGAATCGGACATTTGCAGCCAAGCAGTTGCATACGTTCACATTGTCCCAGCTCAGTTTTCGGATTCGGGACTATACCCGCATCTTATCCGTAGTTGCCATGCTGTTTGCACTGGCTTTAGGCGCCATTACCGTGGGGATGGGCTTTACGCATGACATTCCCAAGCTGGCAAGTCAGTCGACAGTTTACGACGTGACGGTTGCTTCACCAAATGCCGCCACCCGCGCAGAAATCAATAAGTTGCAGGATGTGACGGCCAAGCAGCAATACGAACTTAAATCAGATGCTAAAACCGTCTACATCAGTAAGGCGAAACTTGACGCCCATCCATTGGAAATTAAAGCGGTGGATAAAGGCATCAATGCACCCAACATCAAAGTCACCAGTCAGAACTTTGAAAAGCTGATCGAATTGTACCCCGGTGCTTTTGGCATCTTCATCGGGAACAATCGCGGCAAGCAGATGAAGGTTGCGGATGCTGCCACTTTTGCCAAGTTGGGAAATTCGGAAACCTTGACGACCATTAAAGTTAAAGACTTCAATCAGAATTATGATACGATTCAAAAGATTGTAACGCTGCAGCAGCACCAATATCCACGGCTTTGGAGCAGCAATGGCGATCAGAAATTTGAATTCTATGCGGTGGTCAATGGCCTGTATTCCGGCTTGGCTTTCATGGGCTTCTTCCTAGGAATTGCTTTCTTGGCGATGTTGGCTTCAACGTTGATGTTTAAAATTCTATCGGGTGCCAATTACGATAAGAACCGTTATCTCATGTTGCAAAAAATCGGTGCCCGGCCGCGCGTCTTACGTCGGTCGATTCGCCAGGAAATCGGCGCCTTGTTCCTTTTGCCAGGAGTGGTCGGCATCGTGCACGTGTTATTCGGATTACAGTTGTTCAAGACCCTGTTAAGCGAGCCATATGGTCATTTGTTAGTACCTTTCGCGTTATTCATCGTGCTGTACGGTCTGTATTATCTGGCAACCGTCTGGATTTACCAGAGTATTGTGATTAATAAGAACCTGGCCTCAAAGTCGTAAGCAACCCGGCAATGTGGTGTGAAAAGATTTGAACCGTTAAAATGAATCGTAATCGGCTTTAGCGATGGTTTTGCCTATCACGCTAAAGCCGATTTTTGTTTAGTGCGTTATGAAAAATCAAAATACTGCCGGGCCAACCGTGAAGCGCTATTCGTCATGGTATGACCGGATTGAGCTTTCATTTGCAGAGTACGGGGTGATATGTGCATCTGTTCCGATTTCGCTGTTTTGATGCGTACATTTGGTCTGGTCGAGCGCTTACATGGCTTCGTAAAATAGAAGCTGTAAGAAAGATTAATAACAAACGTGCTAATGGCTATTCGGGTGCAGTAGGTTTGACGCTTTTTAAGACAACAAAAAAGTTGATCTGTTTATTTGACACTGTATAGGGATAGCTTTGGCATGATGACCAGAAGAAAGAAGGAACGTTTTCATGGCAGGTTCAAAAAAAGATTTCTTGAATCCGGAATATACACAGGCGTTTATTGATTCACCATTTGTGCAACAGATGCGTAAGGTGACGTGGAATCTTTATCAACATGGCTGGGATGAACGAAATGGCGGCAATGTCAGCTATCGGCTTACAAAGCAGGAAGTCGGTCAGTACGGCGATGTTCATGAAGTCAAGCGCACGATCCCGATTAAGTTTGATGCTAGTGCCTTGGCAGGTCAATATTTCTTGGTAACCGGGACCGGTCGCTATTTCAAGAACGTCAAAGACTTCCCGGAACGCGATACGGGACTGGTTCGGATTAATCAAGACGGTCAAAGTGTTGATTTACTCTGGGGCTTTTCCGATGGCGGCCAGCCGACCAGTGAATTCCCGGCACATTTGATGACCCATATCCAACGGCTTAAGCAGGATCCTAATCAGCGGGTTGTGATGCACTGTCACCCAACGAACACCATTGCTATGACCTTTACGTTACCGTGGAAAGAAAAATTGTTCAGCCGCATTCTCTGGAAGATGCAGGCAGAATCAATCGTTGTTTTCCCTGAAGGCGTTGGTGTTTTACCATACATGACGCCAGGAACCAACGAAATTGGCCAGGCAACTGCCGAAAAAATGGGCCAATACCGCATCGTTTTGTGGCCGCTGCATGGTATCTTCGGTGTCGGCGATTCGATTGACGAAACATACGGCTTAATTGAAACCGTTGAAAAAGCCGCTACTATCTACACCGCAATTCAGGCGCAAGGTGGTCAGTTTGTCAACGAAATCACAGACGAAAATCTGGAACAGCTGGCCGAACGCTTCGATTTGACCCCGAATCCAGAGTTCATCCACGGCGGTTCACTCATTGAGAAAAAAGAATTGGTTCACTAGTCGCAGTGGCCTAGATAGGGAATAAAGTTGTCTGAAAAAGGGTCACACAACCATGCAAAGCTGGGTGTGTGACCCTTTTGGTTTCATCAAAAAAAGCGGCTGAAAAATCACCGCTTGAAGGTTTAAATTGAATCAGGCTTCGAATTCATTATAACTTAAGACCTTAATGCCTGTGTCCGTCAGTAATATTTTACTGATTGAACCATTGCGCGGTGAGTCGGTTACTACGAAGCCATCATTTTTGCCAAACTTGTCAACAATACTGCGAATCGTTGTGCCATGACTGACCATCAGCACCTTGTCGCCTTCATGATTCTCCGAGCGCAACTGCCGAAATCCTTTCATTAGCCGCGTCCAGTAAGTTCGAGCGTCTTCTGCTTCATGAAACGGATCAGCGTCATGCATGAAGTCTTTAGACGCATCGACACCGTATTTTTCGAGAATCTCCGGATAAGTACGGGCGCCATGGGGGAACCCAACCATGTACCAGGTTTGTCCCGAATCTTCACCTTCAAAATAGCCGTAAAATTGTTCCCGGAAAAACGGCGTCACTGTCAGCGGAATCTTACCCGTGACATTTTTGCTTAAAATCAAGTCTGCTGTCCGGGTTGCCCGGGTAGTGTCACTGCAATACGCGTGGGTAAAGGCAACATTACGCAAGATGACTCCGGTATTGGTGCCGTCCTTGATCCCGTTTTCAGTCAACGGCGAGTCGCTCCAACCCTGCATTTTGTTAAAGTGATTAAACCATGTCTGCCCATGGCGCACTAGGTAGACGGTAATGCCTTTCGTAGCCATTAAATTTGCCTCCTCGACAGTCTAACGCTCGCCGATTTCACCTCGGCAAACATTTTATCTTTCTAATGTTAGTTTAGCATAGAAGCAGGAGTTGGTTGGCGGGAAGCGTGACCAATATTGTGGTGCGGCGAGGTTTTTGTGTCCCGAAAGCGCGAAAAAGATTTGCCGTCAGCGTAGGCTTTGGCAGTTGATAACCGGGATGATTTAAACGACTCGCTCCAAGAAACCAAATTTAAAGCGATGGACCTGTGTTATTCTTAAATTATAATTTTTGGAGACAATGGGGGCAGTTAAATGGCAAAGGGGTTATTAATTGTAAATTTGGGATCGCCGGTTTCGCCGCAGACCAAAGATGTCCGACGTTATTTGCGGGAGTTTTTAAGCGATCAGAATGTGATTACCATGCCTAAAATTTTGTGGCAACCGATTTTACGTGGATTTGTGCTACCATTTCGCAGTTGGCGGTCAGCGACATTTTATCAGCACGAGTGGACGCAGGCTGGCTCACCGTTGATTGCTTATACGCAAGTCACACGTGATCGCTTGCGCCAGGCACTTCCGGATTGGGATGTTCAAATGGCGATGACTTATGGCGGTCAGTATCCCATTGCCGCAACTTTGCAAGTAATGGCGGCGCGTGGGGATCGGCCGATTGTTGTCATTCCCCTTTTTCCGGCGTATACCCAAAGCACCACCAAGACAATCCTGGAAAAAGTCGCAGCATCGGGTGTTAAAACATTGAACGTTGAGCACTTTTACGAGCAGTCCGCTTATCAGAAGTTATTAGCGCAACAACTGGACGATGCCTACATACAAGGTGACTATGATGCCGTGATTATGAGTTATCATGGCATTCCAACCGCGATGGTGCGGCATGGCGATCCTTATCAGCAAGCCTGTGAAGCGACTACAGCAGGGGTTAAGCGTTATCTGACCAAAGTGCCACCGGCCATTGTAGAGACGTGTTATCAGTCGAAGTTCGGACCGGTGCCGTGGTTAAAGCCGTATTTACGCAACCGTTTAATGGCCTTAGCAGCGTTGGGCAAAAGGCGGGTGTTGGTGACGACGCCTAGTTTCGTGACGGATTGTTTGGAGACGTTAGAAGAAAATGATGTTCAAAACTATCAAACTTTTCGCGCTAATGGCGGTAAAGTCTTTAAAACTGTCCGCCCCATGAATGGCAGTTCTGCGTTTTGTGACTTTTTAGCAACGCTGGCGAAAGAAAAGGTTGCTGCAGAGGTGATGCGTCATGACCAAGCGAAATGAGCAGCTCAGTGTCCAGCAAGCAAAGCCTAGTTTGGATGAGATTAATCGCAGTGTGCAGGTACCGGGAGTGTATGAACCATCGTTTGTTCAAAAGTTCCTGGCTTACAGTGGTCCCGGCGCGTTGGTTGCGGTTGGGTATATGGATCCCGGTAATTGGCTGACGGCGCTGGAAGGCGGGAGTCGCTATCATGAGACGTTATTAGCGGTGTTGCTATTGTCAATTTTGGCGGCAATGTTCATGCAAACCCTGGCCATTAAACTCGGGGTGGTCGCGCGGTTGGATCTGGCTCAGGCGATTGCGGCGTTTGTTCCGAAGTGGAGTCGAATCGGATTGTGGCTGGTGAACGAAGCAGCCATGATGGCAACGGATATGACCGGAGTTGTCGGTACGGCGATTGCGTTGAAGCTATTATTCGGCCTGCCATTGATGTGGGGGATGCTGCTAACGATCGCGGATGTGTTGGTGGTGTTGATGTTTTTGCGGTTTGGCATTCGCCGGATCGAGTTGATTGTGTTGGCATCTATTCTGACAGTTGGCATTATTTTCGGCATTGAAGTGGTGCGGGCGCGGCCGTCAATGGGTGGCATTGTTGCGGGGTTGGTTCCGCATACCGGGATTCTGACTAATCGTGGCATGTTGTTATTAAGCTTAGGTATTATGGGTGCAACCATTATGCCGCATAATATCTACTTGCATTCATCGCTGGCCCAAAGCCGCCGATACGATGAACATATTCCCGCACAAGTCACCGAGGCGCTGCGGTTTGGCAAATGGGATTCTAATGTCCATTTAGTCGCGGCATTTGTGATTAATGCGCTGTTGCTGATTCTGGGGGCAACTTTATTTTATGGCATGAGTAGCCACGCGACCGCATTTGAAGGTGTTTATAACGGCTTGAAAAATCCGGCAATCGTGGGTGGACTAGCCAGTCCCCTAATGAGCACCTTGTTTGCCTTTGCGTTATTGATCACGGGTTTAATCAGTTCGATTGCTAGTACCTTAGCTGGTCAGATTGTGATGGAAGGCTATTTGAACATTCAGATTCCGCTGTGGGCCAGACGTTTATTGACGCGGTTGGTTACGCTGATTCCGATCATGATCATTGGCTTTGTGATGGGTTTTAGCGAGCAACACTTTGAGCAGGTTATTGTTTACGCGCAAGTAGCACTGAGCATTGCGCTGCCATTTACGCTATTTCCGCTAGTGGCATTAACCGATCGGCGTGACTTAATGGGCCAGCACGTTAATTCTCCGGTCGTGCGCTGGATGGGATACGTTTTAACCGGCATCATTACGTTGTTGAATGTGCAACTTATTTTGTCAGTTATTTTACCGTGAATACAATAAAACGGTCGATGCGCAGTTATGCATCGACCGTTTTATTGGTGAATCTGATCTGGTACGTGAAAGATATTGCGATCAGTAACTTCCTTTAATTACGAAAAAGGATCCGCGAATGGTGCCGGCGAGTTTTGACTTTTGGCGGGCGAATTTAAACTTGTCCGCGAGTTCGGCGGGAACGGTCATGCCATCGCTGAGTTTAAAGCCGACCGCCCGTTTTTTGGGATCAGTAAGGTGATACATCACATTGATAGCTAGTCCATCTTGATAATAGACTTCAACCCAGCGCAGATCCGGTAGCGCAAGGTCACAGATTTCAAGTGGCTTGGCAGCGATATGGAGCTCGCGTTCTGCAAGAATTGCCTGCACCCAAGCGAGGCTGTCCGGTTTTTCACTGACAGGATAGGCGACATAGGGAACTTTATATTTGTTCCAAATATACCGGGCTTCATTGGCTCTAAGCCCAGCCAAAGCCGGTGCAACAGGAGAACTTTCTAAGCCGTTGGTGCTAACGGTTTTAAAATCAACGGTGTAAGCCATGGTGAGATCCTTTCATGTTAAAAAGATGCATAGACAAAAACCGCGACCATATTAACAGTAAGGGCGCGGTTTTTACCATTAGTCGTTAAAGGTGCCGTTTTCAACATCGGAAATGAATTGCTTCAAATGCTTGAAGTAAACCGGTGCGTTGTCAATCATGTGATGATGGCCGCCATTTGGAGTCGTTACCAACCGAGCATGCGGAATTACTTCAGCCATGCGCTGGGCAGCTTTTAGCGGCATGGTTTCGTGTTCGCCAAATGTCAGCAATGTCGGCACTTTGATGTTGTGAATTTGATCGCTAATGTCCCAGTCCTTCAGCTTACCGGTGACGACAAATTCATTATCGCCTTGGAACGCATTGTAAACCGGCGTTGCCATCGTGCTAATTAGATGTGAGATTGCCGGTGGCTGCTTGCGATCAACATAGCCGCGATTTAAGACATCCACATATTTTTGATATTGCGGATCGTCCCAATCGCCGGCTTTTTCGATTTTCTTCATATATTTTACGGCTGAAGGTGGCAATGCTTCTTCGCGGACCAGATTGATATGCTCAACATACTCGTTAATATTGTCCACCATCGATGAAATGATCGCGCCTTTGAGATGCTGGCCGTATTTCAACGCATATAGTTGGGTCAAGGCACCGCCCCAGCTTTGGCCGATCAAATAAAAGTGATCCAATCCTAGCTTCTTGCGGACTTCTTCAACTTCACCGAGAAAATAATCGGTTGTCAGATATTTTTTAGCAATTTCCGGATCAGAATAATCGGGCTGATCCGAGTAAAACGACCCGAGTTGATCGTACATATGGACTTGAACGCCGAGATCAGCGAGTTCTTCACCAAAATTCTCCCAGTATTCGTGCGTGCCACCAGGGCCACCGTGTAGGCAAAGCAGGTGAATGTCACCTTCGCCTTGCGTATTGGTCCACAAGTGGTAGCCATTGTCTAAGGTCAGGATCGTTGTTCCTTGTTTCATTTGATCACCTTTTTTTCTTAGAATAATCTCATTGTACCACGGAAAATAGCCTGACAACGGCGTAAAAAAGGAAGTGCTGCCATTTATAACTATTTTGTACTGAGATCAGTCATTGGTGAGTATCAAAGCAGAATTTCACATCCTGATTGAGCAGCATTAATTTAACTTTTCAACCTGTGCGCGGATATTGCGGATGAGGTGCTTGTCCCCGGAGAAAATGAGGTGGTCACCAAGGTGCAGTTGGGTGTCGCCGTGAGGAGCAATGAATTTCTTTTGTCGATAAATCTGGCTTACGGTGATGTCGTCAATGAACGGTAAATTCTTGAGCTCAAGACCGGTAAAACGCGAATTGCGGATGGTGACTTCATAGATGCCCGCAATTGTATCATCAAGGATTTTCAACGTGGACGGGGTTTCGATCAAGCTACGCAGCAACGCAACGTTGGCATCGAGTGCATTGAAAACTTCAACGCCGTCATCGCGCAATCGGTCATAGCGATCAGAGGTGGTATCTTTTGCGGCAAACCGGGCGATGATTCGTGGAACTTTCTGTGCTAATGCCATTTTTGCCAAGTCGTAATTGGTGTCCGCGTCGAAATCACCCAGCACCATGACGTCACAATAATATGCGCCGGCAGCTTTTAACGCGTTTTCCTGATAATCCGTTAATGTGATTGCCACTTCGGAGTTATACGTCCGAAAATTTTCTACCCGATCGGTAAATAGTTGCACCTCATAGCGCTCAGGACTTAAATGTTGTGCGATGGGTACCGTCAAAAGATTGCCGCCAATAAAGGTGACGCGGGTCTTTTTGAAGGTTTCGGGCTCAGGCTTGAAGAAACTATTGAAAAGGATTGGCCCCGCCACACAGGCAATGACCGCTGCCAGTGTGAACGCGCCGGATTGCTGCTCGGTCACGATACCAAGGTTGCGCCCAACGGTTAACGTCGGAATGACCAAGGTGATGGTGGTGGTGGCTAAAAACGTGCCTGCCAATGCGTTTTGCGGCTTAAACCGCTGCCGCAAAACAGGAATGAGGCCGATTTTGGTGATGAAAAAGCCGATGAGCACCAACGGAATCAAGGAGAGGCTCTTAGGATCAGCGACTAAAGCTTTCAAATCGAGGTTTGCCCCAGTGACGATGAAGAAAATTGGAATGAAGAAGCCATAACCTAAGGAAGTCAATTTATCCTGAGTTTCTTGGCGCGGACCAAGGAGCTTCATCACCATGCCGGCAAGAAAGGCACCTAAAATGGACTCGGCACCTACTCGTGAAGCGATGGTCACTAAGGTGAAGACTAAGAAGAACGCCAACCGAATGTCTAGTTGCGTGGTGCTTTTATCAATCGCCGCAAAAAAGCTGTAAATGTGTTTGAATCGCGCTAGTAAAACCAACGCCGCCAGCAGCAGTAACAGCAGTAACCATAGATTGTTATCGCTTGAACCGTTTAAGGCTGAGTAAATAGTCAGGCTGATAAGGGGAATCACTTCACCCAAAGCCGCAATCAGCAGGATCGTTTGCCCAAGCGGTTGATGTAACAACTCCTGTTCTTTTAAAGCCGCAATGACAACGCCAAGCGCAATCGTGGTGAACAGAATGGTTGCAAAAATCGGGAAGTTATAGAAGTGAATGAATTTGAGTAGGTAACTGAATCCCAAACTGATGATGATGACCGTTGCAAATCCAACTGTGGCTAGCACGACTGGATTGGCCGGCTGAGGTCCTTTGTCCGTCTTGGGCTGTGGTTTGAAAAGCGAAAAGTCGATTTCCATGCCAGACAGGAAGATCAGGATGGTGACACCGAGTTCACTTAACGCCTGCATTTCGCCGCCAGTATGGACCCAACCTAAGAGACTTTTGCCTAAGATGATGCCCACTAGAATCTCGGCAACAGCAGTCGGGATACTATTAATATGAAAGTGCGCCATTAACAGCGGCGTCAACAACGCGGCTGTCAAGACGATTAAAAGTGAAATAGATTCCATAATGGCCTCCGATCAGAGATAATGGATGAGTCAATCGTAACGAAAAGTGTTTATAAATGAAAGGAAAGCGTATGATACAAAATCAAAAACCTTCACGTCAAGGTAAATCGTTTTTCAATCGGCGTGCCGTCATCGTTGGTACTTGTGTGTTAATCGGGTTGTTGGTCAGTTTACCGTTTAAAAAGATTCTGTTAGGCGTGGCGGTTGGATTGGCGGTTGGGTATGTGTTGGAGGCTTGGACGCCGTTGTTGCGCGGGAAGTTGAAGTAGGGGCATTTGTGTTCTGGCTTATGCCCATAACGCGCTCACCGGCGCAGGGATCTGCGTGTAAGGACATTGGTGGCAATGGGCAAAGTCCGGCCATTACGTTTAAGGCCGCTTTTGTTCTAGCTTACGCCCATAACGCGCTCACCGGCGCAGGGATCTGCGTGTAAGGACCTTGGTCGCAATGGCCAAAGCCCGGCCATCACGTTTATGGCCGCTTGTGTTCTGGCTTATGCCCATAACGCGCTCACCGGCGCAGAAGTCTGCGTGTAAGGACCTCAGTCGCAATGGCCAAAGCCCGGCCATCACGCCTGAGGCCACTTACACTCCGACTTCTAACCGCGCCGGTTCGCGCTCACACTCTTTTTTGCGGCGTTTCCTCATAAGTGATAAGATGTTATAACGATTATTTAATAACCGTTAAAGGAGATGACGTCGTGGCTGGGAATGAACAAGCTAAAGAGCAGCAGCATTTGGATGCGATCATGAAGGAGCTTTCGGGTGCCAAGGAGCGGCTTTCTAAAGAGATGGCCAAGACCAAGACCGAAGAGAAGAATATCAGTGATAACTTTTTCAACGATTTTTCTTTAAACTTCACGAATTATGCTGAAACCATTGAAACAGCTGCTTCGATTCAGCAACAGCAGCGGGTGCTTGATGAGCGGACGAATGCTTGGAAGCAAAGCGCACAGCAGCTGGTGACAGTGCAGCGGCTGTTGGGAAACCCTTATTTTGCCCGGATTGATTTTCAGGAAGGTCGCGAAAAGCCGGAGACGATTTATATTGGCCTCGGTTCGTTTACGAATGAGGCTGGCAAGTTTCTCATCTATGACTGGCGGGCACCGATTAGTTCGATTTATTATGATGGCGGCTTAGGTAAGGTGACTTATCAAACCCCTGATGGCCCGCAACAAGTCACGGTCTCCTTAAAACGGCAATTTGTGATTAAAAACGGTCAAATTCAGACCATGTTTGACACAACCGAAACCATTGGCGATCAAATGTTGCTGGAAGTTCTGGGTGAAAAATCCGATACCCAGATGAAGACCATTGTCACGACGATCCAGCGCGAACAAAACCAGATCATTCGCGATACCAAAGCGGATTTGTTGTTCGTCCAAGGGGCAGCCGGCTCCGGGAAAACCAGTGCCGTGTTGCAGCGGGTTGCGTACTTACTTTATCGTTATCGCGGTAATCTGACGAGCAGCCAAGTGATCATGTTTAGCCCCAACCAACTTTTCTCCGACTATATCAGTAATGTGTTGCCGGAATTAGGCGAACAAAACATGGTCCAATTTACGTATTATCAATATGTCACCCGGCGCCTGCCACATATTGAGGTTCAGAACCTCTTTTCCCAATTCGAACAGCAGTTGACGCCGGTGCAAAAGAAAATTGCCCGGGTCAAGGGAAGTTTGGACTTCTTTAAAACTGCCCAGACCTATGCAACGAGTCTGGAACGCTCCGGATTGCGGTTTAGGGATATCCGGTTCCGCGGCGAAGTTTTCTTTTCACGCAAGCGGATTCGGGAGATCTTCTACAGCTATAACGAAAATTATCATATGGGCAACCGCCTGAATGCGACTAAAGAGCGGCTGATTAAAATGTTGAATCGCAAAATTGAATCCGAGACCAAAGCACAGTGGGTTCAAGAAGCAGTTCAGAATCTAAGCGATGAAGAAATTCGCTCCATGCAACAAGATGGGCCAAAAGAATTTAAGAATAGTGACGATGAATATCGCTTCTTTGCCCGGCAGTTGGTCATGAAAGGTTTTGACGCGATTCAGCAAGATATTGTCCGCAACCGGTTTATCAACATTCGCGGGCAATATGTCAGCTTTTTACGCGAAGTGCCTGCCATTTACGACTTAGCAGCGGAAGGGATTTCCGAAGCTGACTGGCAAGCAGAAGTGGATCACTTTATTGCCATGTTCAAGGAACGCAAACTGCCCATGGCTGACGCAACGCCATATTTGCACCTATATGATTTGATTACCGGCCGGCACGGAGAACGCGAAATGCGCTATGTCTTTGTTGATGAGATTCAAGATTACACGCCATATCAGTTGGCTTATCTTAAAGCCAGTTTCCCCCGTGCGAAATTTACGTTACTTGGCGACTTGAATCAGGCAATTTTCACAAAGGATGACTCGCGGACGCTGATTAATGAGACCAGCAAGTTGTTCGATCCGGAGAAAACCCGTGTGGTGCAGTTGACGCAAAGTTATCGGTCAACGAAACAGGTGACGGATTTCACCAAAGCCATTTTGACATCCGGTCAGAAAATCGTTGCCTTCAATCGCCAAGGTCCATTGCCGAAACTAATTGTCCGGCCTGATGAAGCAGGTTTGATGACCGCACTGCAAGCTCAGCTGAAGGTGAATGACGAGGCCAAACAAACCACCGCGGTGATTGCCAAAACCTTGGAAGCCGCAGAAGCAATTTATGCTAAGATGAAGGCTGCCGGCATTAAAGTCACCCTCATCAAGTCCGAAAATCAACGCTTGGCGGCCGGCGTCATTGTCGTGCCAAGTTTCTTAGCCAAGGGATTGGAATTCGACGCCGTGGTGCTGTGGCAGGTTAACGCGAAAAACTACCACGAAGAAGACGAACGCGAATTGCTATACACCGTTGCATCGCGGGCCATGCATCGGCTGACAATGCTAGCCAGTCCGGATGTGACGCCGTTGTTGGACAAGGTGCCAGAAGAATTGTATGAGCGGGGGTAAGCGAATGGTTAAAATGCGTGATACATTGGCAGTTTCCAGTTATCGCGTCTTTCCAGGGATGCTAAACGCCCATCAGACGCTGTTTGGCGGTCAGATCTTCACCTGGATCGATGACGTCAGCTCCATTGCCGCGCAACGATTAGGTCGACGCGGATTAGCCACCGGATCACTGGATATGGTTCGATTAGCCGCACCGGTTAAAATGGGGGATGCCCTAATTATCAAGTGTATGGTTAGCGGCGTCGGTCATCGCTCACTTGAAGTCTTCGTGCAACTTATCGGCGAGCACTTAGCTAGCGGCGAGCGTTTTCAAGTGGGAACGGCCTTTGCAACTTTTGTGGCCCGCCACAAGGAAGACGGTCCACTGCCACCAGTAGAAGCCGAATCGGACTTTGAAAAGCGGCTGCTCGCGGGTTACGCTGAACGGCGGGCGGATTATCGGAAGATTAACGCGAGCTTTGGTGAAGTGCCACTGGATTGAAAGTTGCCGAGCGCTGATGTTGATCAAAAGATGGGGCAGATATGGGGAAAATGTGTTTGCTACAGTGTTAGCGTATAAACGTATGATTAGAGTTTATAGCTGCAAGCAAAAGACGCGCTATTTTTTCGTTCTGGCGAAAATAGCGCGTCTTTTGTAGTCTTCGGATTCGGGTGATTGGAATTTGGCGCGGTTCAAAAATGGTTAGATACCCATCTCATTTCGGTATGCAGAATTTGGTAAGTCCGGAATAGTTTGGCTAGACGCATCATTAGACTGCATGCTAAAATGAATATGTAAAAAGGCTAGCGGTTTCCAGTCGCTAGCCCTTGTGGAACTAACAACGCCGTCAACAGCGGCTCAGAAGTGGCAAATAGCCATCCTAAGTCTGTCAAACGTTGGGGATGGCTATTTTTTGCGCTTGTTTTCGGCTGTCAACACTGTGACCAGCACAATCAACGTCATGAAATTATCCACAACTTGATTGACCAGACTCAGAGCTTCGAAGACCGACAAACACAGGCTCCTTTCTTCAGTGGGTTGTGAGCTTCAGGGAAGAAAACCATCTGCATCACCCCCTTCGTCTGAGAGTAGCCGCCATCTCTTGACGTTGCCAATTTGATTGTAGCAAACCGGTGTTCGCGGTTCCACACATTTCAATTGTTATGCTTTATTTTTAACGTTTAATAGCCGCAAATTGAATTGCTGTTTATTTTAAATTCGTGATGAGCTGGATTCTGAGTTCGCTTGGCTAGACGCACAATTAAACCGCATGTTAAAATTTTTAAAGCAACAACGCCATTAACAGCGGCTCTGAGATTACAAATAGCCATCCCGAGGCTGTCAAACTTTAGGGATGGCTATTTTTTGCGCTTGTTTTCGCACACCCTTGGCAAACCTGTCTTCACGCGGTAAAGTTAATCATAAATCCATTCCCGCACGGTTCTGCACATCTGCGGATTCATTTTGAAAGAAGGACGATTATTTTGGCAAAACGTTATGTCGGCTCCTGTACCACAGTGTTGGTCGGTAAGAAGGCTTCCATCGATGGTTCCACGATCATTGCCCGGAACGAAGATGGCGAATCACCATTACATCCGCAAAAGTTTGTGTACGTTAAACCTGAGGATCAGCCGCGTCATTACCAGTCTGTTTTGAGCAAATTTTCCATTGATCTGCCGGCCGATCCATTAGGGTATACGTCAACGCCTGAAGCTGAGGACGGTCACGGTATTTGGGCGGCTGCAGGGATTAATAGCGAAAACGTGGCGATGACCTCAACTGAGACAATTACCACCAATAGCCGGGTGCTCGGCGTTGATCCGCTTGTAGCTGAAGGCATCGGAGAAGAAGACATGCCAACCATCGTGCTGCCATATATTCACAGTGCGCGTGAAGGGGTGCAACGTCTAGGCAGTCTGCTTCAACAATATGGCACCTATGAAAGTAACGGAATTGCCTTTGCCGACAAGGATGAAGTTTGGTACTTCGAAAGCATCGGCGGCCATCACTGGGCAGCGATCCGCATTCCTGACGATGCGTACGTGGTTGCACCGAATCGCTTCAATATTACCGATTTTGATTTTGCCAGTGATGATACAATGAGCAGCGCCGACCTGCGTGATCTGATTGAGACCTATCACCTCAACCCAGACCCAGAAGGCTACAACTTGCGCCACATCTTCGACTCGGCCACTATCAAAGACACCCGTTACAACAACCCGCGGGCATGGTACGGCCAAAAGTATTTCAATCCGGAATTCGACACCACGCCAATCGATCAGGATCTTCCGTTTATCTGCCGCACTAACAAAAAGATCAGTATCGAAGACGTGAAGTTTGTCGAAAGTTCCCACTACGAAAACACGCCATACGATGTTTACGGTTCGCTTGGCACGCCGGCGCAGAAAAAGCTGTACCGGCCGATCGGGATCAACCGTAATCAGGAACTTCACATTTTGCAAATTCGTAACGATGTGCCTGCTGCAATTGCAGGTGTTCACTGGTTGGCATTTGGCCCGAACACCTTCAACACAGTGGTTCCGTTTTATGCTAACGTTACCGATACACCGGCAGCATACCGCGACACCGGCGATAAGTTCGATGTCACCAAAATGTATTGGCTCAGTAATCTGCTGGCAACGTTTGGCGACTACGACTTTTCATTGTTCAAAGATCAAGAAGATGTGTTTGAGCAAAAGACTGTGGCTGCTTGCCGTCATCTGCAACTTGAAACGGATAAAGCAGTGCAGGATGCCAAAGACATTCAGGCACATTTAACCGCTGTTAACAAGAAAATGGCCGATTTAGCCATGACCAACAGCAATGAACTGCTGGGCCAAATGGTTGCCGCCGCAGCTCCGAATATGAAACTGGCCTTTAAGTTACAGGATTAATGGAGGTATCTAAAAAGCGCTCATACCAGAGCGCTTTTTGTATGCCAATTATTGCTTGGCCCGCCTGCGATAATCGCGAAACCGCAATGTTGCCCGAATCAAAAATACCGGCATAAGGACAACCAGTAACAGGCCGACCAACACAATGGTACCTTTTGTGGCCCGAAGTTGGGTAAGAACCAGCAACCACAATGCAAAGGCTGTGACACTAACACAGAAAATGACCAGCAGTATGTACCACGTCCAATACCAAAATGGACGGGGATTGCGGCGAAAGGTGGGAACAAGAAAAATGGCGATCAAAATCGAACCGAGAAAGCTCAGGATCTGACGCATGATGCCGTTCACCTCCTTTTGAAAATGGACCTTGTAGCGGGGGACAACCTTAAAGTTCTTGATACGGTTTTTCGGCCGCTATCTTTTCTGCCCGTTCTTTAACTAACGCGCGGCGATAGTTGAAAAATCTGATGCTAACCCGGTACCACATGAAGAGCCCGGCCAGCAAGAGCACAGCCGCAACAAAGACGATCATGATTGAAATCGGGTCCGCGGTGAGGCTTTCAATCAATAACCAAGCCCCAGCTGCGGTAATCCCACCATCGATAAGCGAAGTGAGCACCATGCGAAAACCGTTAAATTTAGGCGATGCGGTCAAATCAAATTCTGGCATAAAGATGGGGGCCAGTAAAAACTCAAAGATAATATCGGAGAAGAGTTCCAGCAAGAACTCGATCATGGGCAGCACCTCCAGCCGGCTTGTTAAGTTCATGACAGCGCTTCGTTGGTTTGATTGTGAACAATTATTCTGAAACTGTCAAGATAAACGGCAGTTAAGAAAAACGTAAGGAAACCGCAGTTGCGAAGATCACAAACGACGCCAAATAGGAAACGGTATGTCAATATTTTTGGGCGTGATCGGCAGCATTTGCCATTGCGATCAAGGGCCTTTGCACATGCCTTTTCATCGGATGAACGCGTTTTCGCGGTTAACCAAACATGGACGCGTTTCTATGCTAAAATAAGAACATTAAACGCAAGGACACGGTAAGTTATGCAATCCGAAATGAATTTCTACAAGTTTGATCGGGCAGAATGGTCACAGTTTCATTCGCAAAATTTTACCAGCGTGACCGATGCCGAGCTGGCGCAATTACGCTCACTGAATGATGAAATCAGCCTCGATGATGTCAAAACCATCTATTCACCATTACGCCACTTGATTCACATTCGCTATGAGGACTACCAGGGCGATATGTTTACCCTGAGCCGTTTTCTGGGCATGCAGCGCAATCCGCACACACCGTTTATCATCGGCATTGCCGGTTCGGTGGCAGTCGGAAAAAGCACCACCGCACGACTGCTGCAATTGCTGTTGAGTCGGGCTTATCCGGATAAACGGGTTCAACAAATTACCACGGATGGCTTTTTATATCCCAACGCGGAACTTGAACGCCGCGGGATTCTGGATCGCAAGGGTTTTCCGGAAAGCTATGACATGGAACTGCTCATTCATTTTATGAACAACGTCAAAAATGCGAGCGGGGTGGTTCGAGCGCCAAAATATAGCCATCAGATTTATGATATTGTTCCAAATGAATATGAAGTCATTGACCGGCCGGATATCCTGATTGTGGAAGGGATTAACGTCTTGCAGCTGCCAAGCAAGCAGCCGATTTATGTCAGTGACTATTTCGACTTTTCCATTTATGTTGATGCGGATCCGGTGTTAATTGAGCAGTGGTACCTGGAACGTTTCGGGATTCTGCTGGACACGGCCTTCACCGATCCAAGCAATTACTACTATCAATACGCCATTGGCAATCGGGCTGATGCATTTGCCATGGCGCGGCAGGTCTGGCATGATGTCAATCTCAAGAACCTCAAGGAATATATCTTGCCCACAAAGAATCGGGCCGACGTCATTTTGCATAAAACAAAAGGACATAAAATTGACCAGGTTTCGTTGAGAAAATGGTAAAATAGAGCCTTGGTTGGTTTTCAGAAACTGAGGGGTACATGTGTGAAAGCTTGAAATCAGTTAGACTGGTGAGACTGTCACTTGACAGTTTTACTCAGATGAGAGGCTTCTCACCCATGATTGACCAGCTTATGAAAACTCTGTAAAATTAGTGCATTCAAACAAGGGAGTGTGGCGGACTGTGGCAAATGACCAGAACAAGGATTACGACAAGATCATCGTCCTCGATTATGGTAGTCAGTATAATCAGTTAATCACCCGGCGTATCCGGGAATTTGGTATCTACTCTGAATTAAAGCCTCATACCATCACAGCGGCTGAAGTCAAGGAAATCGCGCCTAAGGGAATTATCTTCTCTGGTGGTCCGAACAGTGTCTATGACGAAGGTGCGCTCGGGGTTGATGAGGACATTTTCAAACTTGGCATTCCGATTCTAGGCGTGTGTTATGGTATGCAGCTGATGGCTCAACGACTCGGTGGTGATGTCGAACCGGCAGACAACCGCGAATACGGCAAGGCCGACATCGAAGTCACCGATGCCAGCGCCAAACTCTTCCACGATCTGCCAAAAGACCAGACTGTCTGGATGAGTCACGGCGATTTAGTCACCCGCGTTCCGGATGGCTTCCGCACCACGGCCACCAGCGTCAACTGCCCAATCAGTGCGATGGACGACGATGACCGTAAATTCTACGGCATTCAGTTCCACGCCGAAGTGCAAAACACTCAATACGGCCACGAAATTCTGCACCATTTTGCCTTCGACGTCTGCCACGCCGAAGCCAACTGGAGCATGGACGACTTCATCACCAAACAAATCGCCAAAATCCGGGCCGAAGTCGGTGACAAGCGCGTCCTTCTTGGCCTCTCCGGCGGGGTTGACTCTTCCGTTGTCGGCGTTTTGCTACACAAAGCAATCGGCACCCAGCTAACCAGCATCTTCGTTGATCACGGCCTGCTGCGAAAAGGCGAAGCAGAACAAGTCATGGACAGCCTCAAAGGTAAATTTGGCCTCAACATCATCAAAGTTAACGCCAAAGACCGCTTCCTCAATGACCTAAAAGGCGTCACTGACCCAGAAAAGAAACGGAAAATCATCGGCCGCGACTTCATTGAGGTATTCAACGAAGAAGCTGCCAAACTCAACGGCATCGAATTCCTCGCCCAAGGTACGCTATACACCGATGTGGTTGAATCCGGAACCGATACCGCGCAAACAATCAAGTCCCACCATAACGTCGGCGGCCTACCAGAAGACCTCAAATTCAAACTAATCGAACCACTAAACAAACTCTTCAAAGATGAAGTCCGCGAACTCGGCGAAAAACTGGGTATGCCACATTCACTCGTCTGGCGCCAACCATTCCCAGGCCCAGGCCTCGGCATCCGGGTTATCGGTGAGGTGACTGAAGATAAACTGGAGATCGTGCGCGACTCCGACTATATTTTACGGGAAGAAATCGCTAAGCACGGGTTGGATAAGGATATTTGGCAATATTTTACGGTGTTGCCAGGCTTCCGTTCCGTGGGTGTAATGGGCGACGGTCGCACCTACGACTACACCATCGGCATCCGCGCCATTACCTCAATCGACGGCATGACCGCCGACTTTGCCCGGATTGACTGGGATGTATTACAGGAGATCTCGAGTCGGATTGTTAATGAAGTGAAGCACGTTAATCGCGTTGTGTATGATATTACTTCTAAGCCACCGGCAACGATTGAGTGGGAATAGAGATGCATAGGCTTTTTGAATTTGCTCAAAGTGGCTCAAGCTCTGTCAACTCTGCCTAATCATGGTTGGCAATCAATCGAATATTCATTTAAGGCTGCTAGAATTCACTTGGTTCTGGTGGCTTTTTATTCCGTTCAAAGATACGAACTGCTGTATTCAGAATGCGCAGTACAATGCTTGGTACTTATGTGCTTAGGATATATACTTAAATAAGTTATTAATATCTTGGGGGAAAGACTTTGGAATCAGAAAATTTTGAATTACTGGAGAATACAGATATTACAACTTTCCTGATTGATCGACCGTGGGTGACATATCGAACAAATGCGGATCTTGAAAAACTGGGAGCTAGATTTGGTTCTCCAAATCCGGAAGGCTCAAACAGATTGCGCCGAATGAGTTCAATAATCAAGTCAACTCATGCAAGTAATCGCACGAGTTCGTTGTTATCGTTTTTGTTTTCCCCAGCGCAGTTGCGACCAGTCATTAATGAGTATCTTGCTGGAAGTCGATTTTCGCAATTGAAGGAAATTGATAACTTTGTTTTGGAAGGTCTTACTGGTGATGTTTCCAAGGATATTTTGATTGTGGCGGAAGCAATTAAGCGGCGTGTAATCCAAGAGATAAACGCAATTCTTCTTTATAGCAACTTTAAACTCGTATCTAGTGGTAATTCGTGGGAAATTGTCGCAGCAGATAACGATATAAAAATCTCCGTTCCAATCAAGAGAATCAACTCAGGATATATTTCAAACTTGTTGGCGCAGGGGCTAGATGACTTGCAGGATAATGACTTTGATAGTGTGGTTACAAAGTCTAGAACAATCGTCGAAGAGGTATTCCTTCAAATACTGGCTGATAACAATGTAGAGTGTAAGCATAATGGTGACATTAGTAAGTACCGTAACTTGGTGGTTAAAACGCTTGGAATGAGGCCTTCTAAAGAGTGGAACCCACGTGTTACAAAAATGATCAGTCACTTAAATGGAATTATTGATTTGATTGCAGAAATGCGCAATAAAGATGGCGATGCACATGCTAGCAATGAGCGAGTGAAAATTAAGGCAGCCGAAGCAGAATTGTTACTCAATACGTCTGTTAGCGTGGCAACCTACTATCTAAGAATTAGTGATAGGCATACGTTGGGATGAATTGATTGATCATTTGGAGGAATGCAATGGGGGAGCAAAGCAACACAACGCTCAATAGGTAGACCCGAAAAACATTAGGTAGCGCGACCTTATGCTAGTTATGTGGTTGTGTCCTTTTTTTCTCGTGATGTGAACAATTCAGGCTGAGTTCTTATAAATGTGAATGCCAAATAAAAATAAATGAAGTATCTAAACTGTGAGACTGCTGAAAAACTCAATAAAGACACAGACTAAAGACTGAAAGCACAAAAATGGCTCTGATTGCAGCTGTGTCAGAGTATATCCACAAAATCATATTCAAATCCTGTACATGCCGCATTGCCGAAGTGTCTTGCTAGCCTCTTTGGCAAGGTAGTCTGGAGAAAGTTTATGTATGATTTTGCATATATATTCTGACAGATAAGAAGTGAAGGTCATTTTCGTGCTTTCGCTGCTTTTAGTAGTTTACTAAGATAAGCGCCTTTATTGATTATGGTTTTGTAACTTTTAACTAAATTTTGGAGTTACTAGAGGGGCTGGGGTGAGACCAATTAAATATGAACTGGAGATGTAGTTAATCTTGTTAGGAAATTTTGACGTATTGACTCCAAGTATATTTGTAATATTTATCATCGCTAATGTCAGAGTCCTTATTGATAAGCATCGGAATAACAAGGGCAAGGAAACAAAATTTTGGAAATTTTTTGAAGTGTACCAAGATAATAAAGTATCTGGCGTTAGAGTTCTGTTAATAGTGAGCCTACTAATTAGGATTATTTTTGTTCTTTTTGGATTGGCAAAAATTCCAATTTTTAATACCCTTTATGGCTTCTCGGGGGTTACCATATCTGTCTTTGTTTCTTACTTCTATTTTCGCCTATTATATTTGTCACTATACAGAAATACTAAGACATTTATAGGCGCTGTTGTATATTGGATAATAACTATAACAGTATTTATCTTTATCTGGTTAGGTGTTGTCCCGATTCTGGGAATGCGAGGATCGAATATTAGTTGGAAACTTTTAATAGTATTTGTAACTGCGATTACTCCACTTGCTCAGTTCATTAGGACTATTTTAGACAAAGACATATCCTATCACAAAGATTCATTAGTGTTTTTTCGAGAGGTGGCTATATTTTTATTCTTTATTTTAGGTGTGTACCTTGTAAATGTTAGTGTTGGTTTATCGATTTATTTTATTCAAAACCCGCAAGAGCAAACCACAAAGATAAATAAAGTTGATTATAATCTTTTTGACGCAAAAGCCTCTGATTTCACTGCTTTGCACAACGCGGTTTTATTTTCGACTAGATTATTTGCTGGGGGCCAACAATTTCTTTCAAATTCTGACCCATCAGTGCCGGTACGCCAACTAGAGGAAAAAGGAGTCAAAAAGTTATCTGCAGAACAAACTACCGAACTTTATCCCATTCTTGCTGAAGCAACATTAATTCAATTTTGTTACACAGTAATTGGTTTTGCGTTAATAATGGATTGGATATCAAGGCGAGTGACGACGTTTACTGAACATAACTCTGGAATAAATCCAAGTATAAATGGTCTAACCAAAGAAACACTGCAAATTGAGGCTATTCTGGGTGCCCGAAAAAGTCAGTTGATAGAAAAACGCAAGCCAATAATACACAGAAAAGGCTGATTTGCTATCTTTCGGATTTTGAAGGAAAAAATGTGGAGAAATTTCCAAATTATTTTGTTGCCGTTACATTGGCGGGTACAAGAGGATAGAGAGATGCAGTATCAACGAAGAAATACTGGCCGCGCCATTTTGCTGGCTTTGCAAGATATTCGTGGGTTGCATCTAGAAAACAATTAAAGTTGACAGGCAGTGGATTGTTGAACCGGTTGAACAATATCGTCTGCATATCACACCTACAAACATTTACATTAGGGTCTACTGAATAATTATGAACTGTCTGTAATACAAGACTTTCATTCGTTATTATTACAAACAAAATGCAGTGCCAGATGCCTGTAAACCGCATAACTTCGGCGTAGGGGCTTGCAGTTTAACAACCAACGATATGAGAAGTCACATGGTTTATCGTAAAAAGACAGTTCAACGGTCATTTGAATCGCTGGGATAGGCACTAGGAATGCCACTCAGCACTAACAATCATTGGGTGCAATTGGCCGAGATTTTTTCCGTGGGCTGCTATGGAAGAGGTGTACCAATTAATCTTCCCTTCAAAGTTGGGTCGTGCTGCTAAGCCATTTCGCCTTCTGTACGGTGCTCAATTAATTAAGCAAAAGTATGGTTGGTCTGATGGTTGTCGCGGCGCATACTCTGCCAACCATATATTCGCCGCTTTTTGCATGCACATTAATCCAAAAGAAAAATACAAGAACAGGAGTTTCGCCTGTAAACTGTTTAACGACAAAGAAAAACAAAACAGGGGAAACTCCATATATGAACGCACGCTTTGCGATATTTTGCGTACGCGGGATGAGTCAGATTCTGAAACCATTCGTCGAGCAATGATTAGTTACTCGCAGTTAAAGCATAAAGACGTCGGGCGGCTGGTAAGCTATGTGGATTTGTTCAAAGTCATGCGTACGTGTATAGCGAAAAGGTCACTCGGAGAAAGATAATGCTCTAATTAATACGAATAACGGGGTCAGTATTGATTGAAAACACTTATTAGTTCAAGTGAGGAGATGGCGTGAGGATGAATACTGAAGAGCTTAAAATTTGGTTGGATAAACCGGAAGGCGATCATCATGACTTCAAAGAACATTGGTACCATAAAGGCCAAAAACCAGAATTAGTTAAGGATATTTTTAGCTTTGTAAATACAGTTCATCATGATGATTGTTTATTAATTCTTGGTGTAAACGATCAACGTAAGGTCACTGGCGTTGAGGATGACGAAAACTGGCGCCTTAATCAGCAACAGTTAATTGACTTTATGAGGAAATTACCAATTTCCGGGGAGCTTATTCCGCGTCTTGGGGTTGAGACGATACATATTGGTGAGCATGAAGTTGATGTTATTCGGATCTTTAATTCTAACAATGTGCCTGTATTTCTTGGGAGAAAGTGGAATGAAAAAGGGCTTCCGAACAATGTTATATTACCTGGCCAGATATTCACAAGGGAACAGGATGTTAACACTGCTCGAGATTCAACCGCTGACTATCATCAAGTTGAAAGGTTATTCAAAAAACATTTTAGAATGGATACACCAATTGAAGAACGGTATAAGTATACTTTAAGCGACACCTCAAACTGGAGGTATACGGAAGCTGATGGATTTGTGTTTCAGTATAGCCCTAATCCAGATTTTTACATGGTTCTTTGCGATGATGATGAGGATCGTTATAAAGCAGAAGCATACTCATTGGATCAGTTTCGGACAAAGATGAGTTGGCAGTCTCTGAAAATAAAGTTCCGTCAAAGCACGATAGATACTTTGTTAGTAGTTTGGTTGGATGGCGGAAGACTTGTGGTTGTTAAACCGGATGTTGGAATTTTACGAAGTGATAGTAGTAGGCCGTTGTCGTACTACTGTTTGATTGAAAATACGATTGCTGGCCGAGTGCAAAATCTCTTTGCAACGGGACTACCGTTAACAGCAGATCCGTATTCTTTGAATGCGTTTTATAAAAGTGTCGTGCTGTTTCGATCTGAGGACGAGAAAAACAATCTTGAGTCACTTTTGGCAGAACGGATTGACGATGTAGAAAGTCTGATCAAACCGACCGAGGATGAAATTACTGGTATAGCTGGTCGAATGGCCATGGACTTTAAAAGTACAGAACAAGAAGTACAAGACACTACGATCAGTTACATGCTTGTTCAACACGCAATGGGAAGACTTATGAATGACTGTCTACTTGATTATCGGCGTGGTAACGACATATCTGGGGTCATCAGTAGGTGGCGACAAAAGAGAACTGAGGGTTAGGTACTTGTCTACCATAAGATTGCGTTCTTGTTTTCTTTTGGTGTGATGTGACTGATTCAGCTTAAGAAGGCATAGAATTTTTAGCTTTTGAAGATTTAACCATCGACTGCTATTTCAAACATTCAATCAAGGTTTGCCCTTAGCAATTAACATGATTTTAACTGTAACAAAAAGACGCAAAGCAAAAATCACTCTGCTTGCTTCTTGTTAATCAGGGGCTTACACTGCAAGTGAAATCGACAACCTGCTTTACTTACGAGCTTCGGTATTCCAATTTGAAGACACTATTCGAACGATTGCTGATTTATTGTATACAGATTATGCAACTGCAACTTTTAAACTTCGATCACAATTGCGTTTAAACTGGCTTCACAATACACACTCAGAAAGTATTTGAACGGCAGGTGAAGATGATGCAAAAAGGGCATAGAACACGCGTTAAACCTAAACTCCCCAGTTTCTCGAACGTTAAAGCGTTAAAGTATGGGAATACATTAGAGATGACGAACAGTATTTCTGATTCCAGTCCAATTTTAGTTTTGCCGAACCATCAATATATGGTAAGACGAACTGGTCAGATTAAGAATATGCAGCCTAAATCGGTGACACGGGCGGACGATATAGCGTCGGTTAAGCGAACGATGCGGAAATTACGCCGGTTGGTGATTGCAAATTTTAATGGTGGCGCTGATCAACTATGGGTAACCCTGACGTTCAAGCGGAATGTTCAAGATCCGAAAGATGCTTATCAGGCTTTCACACGATTTCGACTGCGGATGCGGCGGCGTTATCGTGTCAGTTATATTAGTGTGATTGAACCGCAAGCTTCTGGTAACTGGCACTTTCATGTTTTAATGAAGTCAGATGATGGCAGTTCTTTGACTATATCCAATGATCAGATGGCTAACATGTGGGGAGAAGGTTTTGTGAAGGTCAAGCGCCTTCATAATGGTGAAAATGTTGCATCATATTTGATGGCGTATTTGACCAATCTCGACATTGAGGATACGGATAAGGTGACAGGAAAAAAGTCTAAGCGAATTATAAAGGGCGCTCGCTTAGTGTTGTATCCTCGGGGACTACGAATTTATCGCGCCAGCAAAGGCATTCAACGACCCAAGGAAATGAGAGGAGTAAAAATTGATATTTTGTGTAGGGAAAAAATCGCAAATAGCCCTAGCGCAGTTTTTAAATCGCAAGTTGAAACCAATAGTGGCTTAATTTTGTATTTCACGACTGAATATTATCGTACCCATTAGCTCTTAAAGAGAGGCATCATGGGTAATGTTTTAAAAGAACAACCGTGATCTTAACAGGAGATAATCCGCAAAACCCTTCGACCATTTTGAAGGGTTTATTTTTTTTGCGAAAAGTGTCTGGAAAAACGTAAAATAAAAGTCGCAATTAAATCTTTAATGACGTATTTATATGCTGTATAATGTCACCAGATACTTATTTACACTAAAAACTTTGGAGGCTTCCAATTATGAAAAAGAAAACCATTTCCACAACCATTGCTACCGGCTTGTTACTGGCCCCGATGGCATTAGGCTTGGTTGCTAACCAAGCACCAGCCGCAACTGTTCACGCCGCTACCAGTACCATTGCTAAGACGCCAAGCAATAACGCTTTAGCCAACTGGACGGCCAACACCCCAAGCCACATTAAGCAGCAAATCCAATCCCAAGGCATTGACCCAAGCAACGCCAAAGCCGCAATCTATACGATTCAATGGGGCGACACCCTTTGGGGCATCAGTCAAGCCACCGGCATCACGATTGATCAATTGGCAACTAACAACCACATTGCTAACCGCGACTTGATTATCGCGGGTGCCAAATTGACACTGAACGGTTCCGCTAAGGCTCAGGCCTTTGTGCAAAATGCTCCGGGCCAGTCCGCTGAATCCAAAGCATCTGTCAGTGGCGCAGGTAACATCGCAGCGAATACCACCGGTGCCGCAACCGGGACCACTACGACTGCTACTGGCGCAACGACTGGTGCTACGGGTTCTGCCGCTGGTACCAGTTCTAAAGCTGACACCAGCACCCCAAGCACCACGCCAAGCGGTACTGAAAGCACCGGCTCGGGTGTCACCGGCGGCAAGACTGGTGCGACCACCCCAAGTGGCGAAGGCTCCAGTGCCGTAACCCCAAGCACCCCAAGTACCGGATCAAGTGCCGGTTCTAGTGCTGCATCTGGTAGCAGTTCCAGTGCCAGTGAGGGCAGCTCCAGTGCCTCAAAGCCAAGTACCGGCTCCGGTTCACAAGCTAGCTCTGGCTCAAGTTCGCAAGCCAGCTCTGGCTCCAGTTCCGCCGGTTCAAGTTCCGCTGGCAGTTCTTCCGGCGCTTCTGGTAGCAGCTCCAGTGCCTCAACGCCAAGTCAGCCAAGCACCGGTTCCGGTTCGGAAGGTTCTGGCAGCAGCACTCCGTCACAACCAAGTACCCCAACCGCCACTTATGCGGACGTCACCGTTAAAGCCGTCACCAGCGACGGCACGGTTCTAAAGACCGCTACGATTTCGCATCAGGCAGTCGGCACCAGCGTCACTGCGCAAGCCAGTTCCGTCGCTGTTAGTGGTTATGACTTGAACGACAATTCCAGCAAGTCCGCCACCGTGACCAAGAGTGGCGCGGTCATCACGTTCACATTCAAGAAGCACGAAACTCCGGCACCCGCTGGCAAGACCTATACGCCGAATGTCGATCACATTAAGCAGCTCGTGATGGCCAAGTACAATCTTGCGTCACACGGCAAATATTGGGGCAAACCGGTCGGCACACCAGGCGACAACGGCTCAATCGTTGGTGCTGATGGCCATCTCTATCTAGCCACCCCAGAAACATGGCCGACAGACAGCAACCCTTATACTTCTGACGAGCAAATTGCCGAAGCTATTTGGGAAACCCGTGTTACTCAGGCACTAGATGACCCTAACAATGTCTCTGCAGTTATTGATACCTTAACTGCTACCGGATCAACTACCATCAATCCTAATGGCACTGTCTCTGGTAAGATTCAGACCTACATGCACTTAACTTGGTACCAAAAGTTCTAAAATCTCACACCTCAAAAGAAGGTCACTACCATGCTAACTTTCATTCTGGAAGTCGCTTATGCGGCCATGATCATCTTCAGCCTAGAAGTCACCCATTATTCGATCGTCACCATCATTTATGTCATCCTGAGTATGGTAGTGGTTGGCTGGTACAATTATGAACGCAACCAGATGACTAGACGATAACTCCAGTCCAAATGCATCTATAACCCCGAAAGTCTAACGTCTTGAAAGAAGGCTACAATCGTGACCATATTTGATTTTATCCACGATATCTTCGCCGTCTTGGGCAATTTCATCATGCAGCTCGTTTACATGATGATACTGATCGTTCATCTGATCATCACGGCTGACCCCATTTCCGTGTTGATTTTCGGCCTTTTGTGCATGGTTGCCATCGGTGCATATGGCTATCACTTGTTGGCCCAAAACCACCAGCTGCTTCGCTAGTTCCACCTTTCCCGATCTGGTGATGTTGCTAACTTGACTTAGCAACCGGCGGTCCGATTCCGCCGCGGGTACTTGCGCGGGTGCCCAAATCGTAAATCCCGCGCTAATACCAAACCCGGTTGTATCACGCATTTGGTCCCAATCAAATGGACCACGCATAGCCGTTGCGGACGTGATGACGGTCGATCGGGTTTAAACGTACCAAAGCAACCGTAGCTCAGTTTGGTAGAGCTCCCGCCTAAACGACGGACGTCGCCGGTTCAAATCCGGCCGGTTGCCTTGACCAAGTTTAATCACTTGGCCGAATAAAGGGCTATGATGGTGCGCCACCACCGCAAAATGTTGGCGTGAGTATGACCTCAGGGTGCTATGGAAGTCCCCATTGTCAGCGTGCCGCTGTACGCCGCCCTGAGTTGTTTTATATGCACGAGCTTGTCAAGTGGTCAAAGACCCGGCACCTGCCCCGGCTTGCACGTACGGAGGAATGCAGCCGCATTAACAACTACGCAAGCTTCGTTGGTTCGAATCCAACGCTCGAGCTTAACTGCAAAAATAGCGAAGATAAAGATGGTGGGGGAAAGTTAAGGGTTTTGAGGTAGGTTATTTTAGAATCGGTGCAAAGCTTAGCAACACACTTTGGGAGGAGTTCATATGTTTAAGAAGAAGCTAGTATTTATTTTCGTCCCTTTGTTAGTCATTATGCTTGTTACGTTATCTGGTTGTGGTTCATCCATGGCTGGTACTTACCATGGAACAAGTGGGAGAACTACCATGACCTTATCAAAAGACGGTAGTGCTGGGTATGGAGAAATTACTGCTAATGGAGACTCAAAAACGTGGCATGGAAAATGGAAAGTCAGCGGTAATTCAATCCACATCGTCTTAAAAAGCAGTTCTGACTATGGATTTAACTTAAAAGGTACGATTCATGATAAAGACACGTTTGAATTACCTGATCAAAGAGGTACAGGGGAAAACAATTCTTGGGATGATGAAACTTTCACAAGATCCAGATAAGAACAATCCTGACTCTAGGAAAAAATAAATCATCGCGTATCATTATAATGATGAAGCGAAGTATATATTGTTGTAAGTAGCCGCACGAAAATTGAAAATTGTACTTACATAAATAATTTAAGTGGAGATCATTGTGTACATGTCCAAAAAGGCCCTAAAACTCAACTAGTTGTGAGATATAGGGCTATTTTTATGGACTCATAAATATTTTTAAAAGCATGTTGCAAAATTTGTATCTTCATAAGTGCGTCATTACTGACATATTCCAGTATTGTAAGATATATCTAAATCCCTTTGAATAGTTTATTAATTCTCGTAACGTGGCATTAAAGCTGCTTCTACGGGAGGAATCATTCAGTGTTGATGAATATTGGGAGAATTGTGAGGGAAAGACGTCAAGCGAAGGGTATGACTATCGAGCAGTTGGCGGAAAAAGCGGATGTTTCTGTATCGCTAATTTCCCGTCTAGAACGTGAGCGTGTTGATAACATTAAATTGGCCAATTTAGCAGCGATCGCAAATGCACTGCAACTGCAGATGGCAGATTTTTTCAGAGACTCGCGTTTGCAAACCCCTAAAGTTGTTGAGCTTTTGGACTACTTGGCCGAGCAGCCTGAAGAGAAACGTGAAGATGCCGCCGCGCTCATGTTACGGCTGATGAAGCTATAAATCGTAGGTAGCGACAATTTGATGGGCAAGTGCTTCAACACCACTAGATTTGTGAGCGTGATACAAGTCAGCGAGATTGATAGTCTTGTCCGGTAACTCAAGTGTCAACAGTTTAAAGCAGTGGTAGTCAAGACCATACTTTGCGCTGACAAATATTTCAAATTTCAAATTCTGTAAATCGAGCAGGGTTTGTTCTAGATTCATAGCGATTCCTCCAAAAACAAAAAATAACCTCAACAATTGCTGTTGGGGTTATTTTAGTCCGCTCAAAAACTGAGATAAAGTCTTGTTAGCGAGAGAAATTTGTTCGTATTATTAATATTATGTATCTTGTATAGAACAAACTTTAAACAGGCTGTCAAGCTTCGTCAAGATTTTTTTGATTTGCGTACTTAAAGTTTTGCCTTCCTTTATAAGCGGAGCATGGTACAGTATGAATATTAAAGCGATTTTGTCTGGCAAAATGCAGATACATTTATTTGAAGTTGCCCAGCAAAATATGGAGGATTACATGGCTTCGAAACCAATCTACACCTTTTACTGCAAGTTACATGATGTCCTGCCCGAGACGTGGCGGTTGATTCAACTTCCTCTGAATCGAAGCGTTGCACAGCTTGCCTATGCTGTGATGACAACCTTTGAGATGCAGGCGCGTCATCTGTTCAATGTGACGGTTTTTAAAGATCCTTCAAATCAAAACTCTTTGCGTCGATCTAAGGATGACACTGTTTATACGACGGATGTTGACGAAGACCGCGAAGTTTATGGTTCAAGTGTGGCCGATGCGGTGGCTACTCAGATTGACAGTGTCTTTGCGCCGGGGCATCGTGAGGCGGTGTTGAATTACGATTATGGTGATGGGTGGAAGGTTAGTATTGTGCTTGTTGACATTATGACTGATCCAGAGCTTAAAGTGCGGGACTTGCCGCGGGTTATTGCGGGCGCAGGTTATGGCATTGTTGAAGACATCGGTGGCACATATGGCTTATACCAGTTGGAGGATGCTTTTCAGAATCCGACTTCTGGCACTGATCATGATATTGAAGAGAAGCAAGCTATGCGCGAGTGGTTTTGGCTTGATCATTTTGATATGAATGAGTTTGATCGTGATGAAATGAATAGCCGGATCAAAAAGATTCCAGGTATTTATCAGCGAGCGTATGAGAAGTGGAAAGCACCGACTGCGGCTGAGGCTCGCTTGATCATGCGGGAGAATTAAGAGAATTGCCTTTTTTTCGAACGGTTAAGGACTTGAAATAGCTTGATCTTTGAGGTGCGTTTGTGACGTAATGAATTAGTGAGTATACGGGGGATAGAGAGATGTCGTATCAACGAAGAAATGCTGGTCGTGCCATTTTGCTGGCTTTACAAGACATTGGTGGGGTTGCATCTAGAAAGCAAATAAAAAAGCGCATTGCTGACAACGAAGAAACTGGTTTTACCTACGATGATGTTTTTGAAAAGGTGGCAGCGAAATCCGGCAAAGAATACGTACCATTTGATTTTGATTTCAATTTTTCATTAAAAGAATTGGGCCTTTTGGGGTATATTGAACCACCACAACGCGGCCAAGATATTGCATTGACAGAAAAAGGACGCGCATCTGATGCTAGCTTGTATCTATCTGCTGATGAGGCGGCGAGAATTGCCGATTATTGGCAAAAGAAAAGTGACTTGCGGCGCGCAAAAAATGCAAGTCAAGCATCGGCCAAAGTCGAGCCAATAACTTCGGATCTTGACAGTGCAGATGATAATTCCGATACTTGGCAGGCACAGTTAATCAGTCAGCTGAAACAGTTTTCGCCAGCAAAGTTTGAGAGCTTTTCGCGACTTTTAATTTCAAAGATGGGTGTCAAGATTGACAAGAAAATGGGAATAGTGAAGTCGGCTGATCATGGTATTGATGGATTTGGTTACTTTGAATCTGGTGAATTCCGTACATCACGCGTTGCAATTCAAGCGAAACGGTTTACTGATAGCCCAGTATCTGAACCTGATATTGATAAGTTTAAAGGCGTTATGGATGGCTTTAACGCGGAATATGGGATTTTCATTACGACCAGCTACTTCACAGATCAGGCAAAAGCTAAGGCGGTTCGTGGCAATCGTTCAGTAACTTTAGTTGACGGGCAGCGAATTGCTGAACTGGTTGAACAATATCGTCTGCATATCACACCAGTACAAACATTTACGTTAGACGACTATTATTTCGAAGAGTCGTAAGCCTCCAGTAGATTGGCCACTTTGCGTTTCAGACCAGTCCCAATCAGACGAACACTATTTAAAATCCCCGAGCCTAAAAAGTCGCCAGTCGCGTGCATTTGCACAAAACTGGCGGCTTTTTTAATGAGACTTGATTGAATACGTTGAAAACAAGAGTAAGAATTTAAAATTGCTTTTTGAGAATATAAGAAAAGATGTTGTATTAAATAAATTCATGATCAGTCGTTTACGCATGGTCATCACTTATTGTCCTTTTGAATCAACGTGTTCACGATCTTGTGGAGTGCCCGGATAACTTCTGGATCTTTAATCAAAGCGATTGAAGAAGCCAGTTCGGTTGTCTCATCTCCGTCTTCTGGAAAAGTGAAGAATTCTTGATAACTGACGTCTAATCCGGAAACGATGCGTTCTAGTGTTCTCATTCTGATGTCGCCGCGGCTTCCGCGTTCGATTCTGGCTAGCATGGAAACGTCCATGTTGGCTTTTTCGGCTAGTTGTTCCTGGGTCATGGATTTGCTGAGTCTTAATTCGTGGATTCTTTTGGCGACCTTTTCCTGTAACCGCATCCCTTAACCCCCTATCTGCCTTGGTCATAACATCAACGCTACCTGACTCCGGATTGAAGGATTAGGGCTAAATAACACATATTTTTAAAAAAAGTGGACTTATTAGACCATAAAGCTTTATAATATTATTTGTGGTTGACAGATGATGTGAGGAGCAATTGCCATGGTAAACCTTGTTATTCGCTGGAATCATCGGACGGATAAGGTTTGCGCCACTGTTGGGGTGGTAGTGTATATACTTTCAATCATGTTGCCAACTGCAAGTCGTAGGCAGATCAAGCCGACTTTTTTGAATGCATCATGAAAAGCATATGGGGATGTTCTTTTTTTCGACAAGATGCTTACAAAATATAACAGTCTGTGTGGCGACAATTTTCGTGTGGGGCGAAGATTATCGTTGCGGTTCGTATATCATTAGTTTATTTTAATGGCTTGCAGGATCTGTCTCTTCCTAGTAAGTTGTGCCTTGAATATCCTGTCTATGGCGGGATATTCTTTTAGTTTACGCTGATTTTGATCATTGTGAATTTGCAAATTGATTCTGTAAAAAAGATTTGGTAACTTTTACAAAAATTGTTGAATAGTTTGTATAAAGAAATCGAAAATAGAAGTATAATAACATTTGTATTTAATATTAAAGGATTTGGAGGAGTACAAATGGGAACAACGCAGCGGCGAAAATTTTGGACAGCGCTTACGAACAACGAACATAAGGTGACATTGGTTCATAGTAAGCATCATGGCTGGTTGGCAATTGGATTAACGTTTTTTGCAATGGGGACTGCAGGAATCGCCTTGTCAAGTCAGGGCCAAGTGGTGCATGCAAGTGACCAACAGCCTGCAACGCAGCAAACAGCGACCAATCAGGGCCGAGTTTGGAAAGTTCGTCCAGTAAGCCAAATCGAAGCACAGATTAAAGCTTCCGAGACAGGCTCGACGAATTACAACATTCAGTGGGGTGACACGCTTTCAACAATCAGTGAAGCGCTGAATCACACCGGCTTCACAACATCGGTAGCGCGACTGGCAGCCATTAATCGGATCGCCAACGTGGACTTGATTTATGCCGGTGCCAAGTTATCCCTGCAAGGTAGCGGTGACAATGCGACAGTCACGACGCAAGACACCTCGGGAAATAATCAAACATTTAATTTAAATCCAGCAAAACCGGCTACCCTTACACCGGCCCAACAAGCTGAGGCTAAATATACTGTAGTTGGCGGATCAACTGGCGGCACTTCAAATGGTGGCGCGTCACCTGCTCCTGCTGTCACACCTAATCCCGGCAGTACCGATAAGGATGCCCTCCAAAAACAACTGGAAGCGATCCAAGCGGCTAAGGATAAAGCAGAAGCTGAAAAAGCAGCGGCCGAAAAAGCCCAACGTGAAGCAGAAGCTAAGTTGACCGTCTTGTTGAACAATGAAAATACGGAGACGTTGGCGCAGTTGCAAGCCAAACGAACTGCAGCGCAAAAGGCAGTTGATGCAGCCAAGGCTAAAGTGGCGGCCACGCAAGAAAAGCTTCAAGCTGCTCAAACAGCAGCACAGCAAGCACAAACAGCTGCTGACCAGACAAATGCGGCAGTTGCTGCAAAACAAGCCGCCGTTGATCAGAGCACAGCCCAAGTCAACAGCGTCACCACGCAACTGAGCGATTTGCAGAATCAACTAAATACGCTGGCAGATCAAGTGAAGACCAACCCAGATTCACAATCAAAGGTTAATGAAACAAAAGCCCAGTTGGCAGTTGCACAACAAAAGCTGACAAGTTATGAAGGCCAGTTAGCCGATGCAACTACAGCTCTGACTCAAGCAAAGCAAACAGCTAGTCAAGCGGGACAAAAATTAACCGCAGCCACCCAAGCGGTTAATGCGGTTAAAAATGAGGCTACGACAGCCCAAAATGAATTTGACCAAGCTGAAACAACTTTGAAAGCTTTACCCGCATCCGTGACGAGTCAAAACAGCCAAGAAGCAGAAACCGTTAAAGCTCAGTTGGCTGATTTGAAGGTCAAAGTAAACCAATTAGATACAACGATTGATACGCTTAACGCTCAAATTGCAACGTGGCAAGATCGTTTGGCAACGGCACAAGATGATGCTGCGACAGCTCAGACTGACTTGGCCGCTGCTAAAACCAAGGCTGAGAAAGTCGACACAACCGACCATCAACAGACTGTAAAAGCTGCTCAAACATCAGTTGCTGACGCTAAGAAGACTTTACCAACGATCTATGTGCCAAAGAACACTGACAAGAAAGTCACCATCAACAAAGACGAAAATGGCCAGACGCTCAACAACTTGGACGGGTACAAACTCATCACTGCCGGAACGCCTGTCAAGTCGGTTCAGACTTCTAGCAACGGTGACACAATCACGACTTATACAACGACCAATGTTTATCATAAGATTGCCTATCAGACAGTTAACAAAACGGTCAATGTGGATCAGTCCGGAAATGCGTTAACAAACACAGATGGCTATACTAAAGTTTCTGTATCGAGACAAGTTGCTGAATCAACCGATCCTAAGACTGGCGATGTCACGACGACGGTTACATTAACCACTGTTTGGAAGAAGACGGAAACGCCAACGCATACTACGGTCAACAAGACTGTGAACGTGGATCAGTCGGGCAAGGTTTTGACAAGCACAGATGGCTATACAGAAGTTTCACGTTCTAGCAAGTCGGAAGACACCAAGGATAACGCTGGCAACATCACCACAACGGTTACGACCACCATTGTCTGGAAAAAGAATGAGACCCCAACGCACACCACCGTCAACAAGACCGTGAATGTGGACCAGTCAGGTAAGGTTCTGACAAGCACAGATGGCTATACAGAAGTTTCACGTTCCAGCAAGTCAGAAGACACCAAGGATAACGCTGGTAACATCACCACGACGGTTACGACTACAATTGTCTGGAAGAAGAACGAGACGCCAACCCACACCACCGTCAACAAGACTGTGAACGTGGATCAGTCGGGCAAGGTTTTGACAAGCACGGCTGGTTATACGGAAGTTTCCCGCTCCAGCAAGTCGGAAGATACCAAGGATAATGCTGGCAACATCACCACAACAGTTACGACCACGATTGTTTGGAAGAAGAACGGGGCCACAACGCCAGCCATTGTGAACAAGACCGTCAATGTGGACGAAGCAGGTAACGTTTTAACTAGTGTTGACAACTACTCGCTTGTTAACAGTTCAAAAACGTCTAAAGAAGACCCAAGCTCATCGACAACAACCTTCACCACGACCAACGTTTGGAAAAAGAATACCGATCCAAACGAAACAATCATCAATAAGTTTGTTAACGTTGATGATCAAGGCCACGAGCTAACTTCTACTGATGGGTATGTTTACATTGGTGGAGGATCAGCTACAAGTTGGTTAACGACTAGTGATGGTCACAAGACAACAACAATGACCTACACAAGCACGTATCACAAGCCACAAGCTAAAACCATTACAAAAGAAGTTGATGTAGACGAAGGCGGCAATACCTTGACTGATAAGACGGGTTACGTCAAGATTTCGTCAACGCCAATTACAACAGTATCGAAGGATCCGAATACTTGGGATACAACAACGACGATCACGACGAAAAATGTTTGGCGCAATGTGGAAGCTGCAGGAACCATTATCGGCGCAATTAAGAGTGTCAACGATGCTACCACGCAGCTGATTCAAACGCAGATCGAAAAGAATGATCGGAAAGTTTCGATTGAACAAGCCGCACAGTACACAGATAAAGATCTGACTATGGCCGTTATCAAGAAGTTCAATGTGCTGATCAATGGTGAACAGAAGCGTACCGGTCATGTTCAAACTTCCTTAACTTCAGATCCGAAAGCTTATGAGATGGAAGCACCGCGCGCCGTTGAGGTTATGTTCAAGTTTAGCCACACGCGGCCGGTTAATGCACCAGCAAGTGGTACTGAAGCCGTCACCTATCAAAAAGGCGAGCCTTACATGAGCCGAAATACTGAGAACATTTCAATTTCCTCGCTTTGGAAGAAAGATGTCGATGGCAGTGCCGATAAGCTGAGCACTTTGATTGCGGAAGCGATGTTCAAACAATACATTGTGGATGAACGTCCAGAAAACAACCATGGTGAAACAGGCGGTCACTACCAAAACATCATTAATTCTGGCTACAAGAACATCGTCATCGGCGTTTACGTCATTGACGAAGGCTCGTATTACGCAGCCTCAACTGCTGTTGCCACAGGGAATGATGGAACCTTCAATTAACCAATGATCGAAACTGATCGCTAACCACGCTGGTGCTGTGAAGTTTTACATTTCACACGCGGGTTCGATTCCCGCGGTGGTTTTTGTTATATGATCACAAAGAAGCTGAGATTAAATGAGTTCTTAACCTAACTGATGTCTGTGTGAAAAGATAAACTGCCAGAACCATTGCTTATGTGAAAAGCGGTTCTGGCAGTTTTGAAATGTCATCATTGGGCAAGCGAACAACTTTTTAGTCATCGTTACTGATAATCTTAAGGTTTCTTTTTACTGCAAAGAGTATCATAGCGGTGAAGAATACAAAAAAGATGGCGGTTTGGATGAGTCGGTGCTTATCAACCAAACTGGTTAAGAATCCTTGTTCACGCAATGACAGAATGGCGCCCAATAAATGAAAAATAGCGGTGGAAACGATGCTACTTAAGAAAGCTTTTCGCCGGGCACGCTTTAAGGCAGCTGGATAAGCATCGGCTGTCACTTCTTCTTTTCCCAGTCCGTTTTTCCTGATGGCTAGGGTCGTGGTGGCAATCAAGATCAAAAAAATTCCCGTCAGTTGTATGCTGGACATAATATAAAACGCGTCTTCATAACTGTGAAATGGGATAAGGAAAGACATGACATTGATTGTCAGTTCAAAAGTCAGAATTCCGAGGACGGCATGAATGGCTGCGCGTCCGAGAATAGCATAGGCGTGTTCGTCAATTGGTTCTTGAATGCCGAAAATACGGGCGATCAGTTTGCTCTCAAAGTTCTTCATTCTTTTCCCTCCAAAACAATGTGTTGAGATCCGTGCCTAGTGTCCACGACAGTTTGAGACAAAGTTCCAAAGAAGGATTGTATTTCCCATTTTCGATGAGGTTGATCGTTTGTCGGGCAACGCCGATCTTTTCTGCCAAAGCAAGCTGCGAGAGTTTCTTTTCACGGCGAAATTCACGTACACGATTCATGGGAAGCTACCTCCTTTCAAAATAAAATGTCACATTTAATTGACACGGATAGCATACAAGAAGGTTGCTTTTTTGTCAATTATAAATGACATGTTATGAGTCCGAGACAAGATTAAACGGCATCAACAGCAAGTATCGCGCTTGTTGTCGATGCCGTTTAGCTATGATTGGAGAGAGTTGAGAGATTAATTAATAAATTATTGGGCATAAATCGCCTTGAGCCCGGCAATATCGCCATCAGATAATTGCGTAACCCCGCGCGTGACTGGATACATCACCGAATCAGTCGACTGGCTATGATCCAGTCCGAGCGCGTGGCCAAGTTCATGCATGGCCACAGCCGCATTAATGGATTGTGATGGGTAAGCGAGGTTGAGACTGGCGCGGGCATGGTTGATAACGGTAACCTGTGCGCCTAGCGTTTCAACGATAATGGTCGGACCGCCTTCACCAAGCTCAGTGGTACCAAGACTGGCTTGGCTCATGTCTTTTTGATAACTGGAAAAAGTGATTTGATTGTCGCTTCTTTTGCCTTGACCGGGGATGAGCTTAACAATACCGGTTGCGTTATAAGCGCGCACGGCATTGGTGAAGACAGTGTGTTCTGCTTGCGGTAAATTGGCATCAAAATGGTAATAGTAAGTACGCTTAAGGTGTCGGCCTTGGACAATATTCAAGGCCGAGGTGGCTCCTGCTGGCGTACTTGCCGAGCGTGAAGTTGCCTGGCTAGTGGTGCTTGAGGCAAGACTGGTGGAGGAGGAGTCCGCAGATGAATTGCCATGCAGCCAGTTACCAACAGTGTGTGTTGTTGTAGTCCACGCCTGGGCGATACCGGCCTTCACTGTTTCGCGGGTTGTAAACGGAAGCGGACTTTCGGTGCTATAAACCAGAAAAACGCCTGCGACAAGCAAGATCAGCCAAAATAAACGGTTGCGGTGTTTCATGCCCATTGGCCTCATTTCCAAAAAAGAATTTGCTGACTGCGTACGATTATTTTATGCTAACTTAGACGCGGTTGTCGTGCAGCTTTAGACTGATATTTTAACGGTTTTGTAGGGAATCGTCAGCCAGTAGTGTCACAAGTGAACGATCTCACCGAAAAAGCTTGTTAGTGAGCCATCAGTTGAAAAAGTGGAGGGGATCAAATGGATTCTTTATCAAGCGTGCTCCTTGCTTATAACCTTGGTCACGTCACAAAAACGATTCCAATGACAAATGGTAAAAGCAGCATGGCATGGCGAATTGAGACAATATCGGGACCAGTTTTAGTCAAAACAGTTCCCAGTACGGCACAGGCTTTGTTTGAATTTGCGCTAACACAAGCTATTCAAGACGTTGATAGCCGCTTGACGCCAGCAATTTTGTTAACCCAGGCTCAGCAACCATTTATCAGTGTGAACCGGAAAATTTATCAAGTTCAGCGATTCTGGGAACACCATCCCTCTGCACCTACATTAGCGGCAGCACTAAACTGTTATCTAAAAATTCGGAAGGGCTTAGATCAGTTTGAATATGATTGGCAACCGCAAGATCCGCAACCACTGCAGCAACTGTGGCAAAAGCAGCATCCCAAGTTGCAGCAAACTCAGCCGGCAATTTATGCACATTTGGTTTCTCAGATAGAATCGCTGCTCTTGCTCGACCAAGCTCAGGAAGCATGGGTGCATGGCGACTTAGGACGGTGGAACTTGCTCACAATGACGAATAGGCAAGTTGGTGTCATCGACTTTGGGCAAGCTCGTCGCGGTCCGCGATTTTTGGACTTTGCGGCTCTTTATCATGGTTTTATGCCGAGGCAGAGAGTCGCACTATCTGTCTATACTGAGCGTTTTTGCTGTTTAGCTGGTATTAGTGAAGGTGATCGGTTAATTTTTTTAGCAACGGTGCGCTTGTGGTTGGTAAAAGGGCTATTGGTGGCTGTTGATAAGGCTCCAGATGCGATTAAAGTCTTTGATCAAGCGTGTCATCAGGTTGAACAATTGGCGTAATCTTCCTCGCACACAATTGATTTTCCTCACAAAAAGTGGCACACTAAAAGTAAGTAACAGGAAAGGTGACGGTAAGATGGCAACGATCAAGTTATCGCAGTCGTTTGTTGATTTGATGAAGAAGAAGCATTTTGACCAGAAGATTCTGTTGTTGATTGCTGATGATGGCGGCGGGCGGTATTCTTTACAAGGCGGGGCCTGCAGTATCGGCACAAAGTTTACGTTAATTGTCCTTGATGAACCGGATCCGGATTATCAAGTGAAATTGGAAAATGATGCCGGATTGCAACTGTACACTTCCGACTATGACATGATTTTCTTTGCAAGTGGCTTGGCGATGGACTTTAAGCAAGGCGCGATCAGTATCAAAGATGACGCTCATGCTTATTTGGACGGAAGCGTTCGAATTGCCAAGGGTTCAGATGTGTTGGCGGCCTTTAAGAAGGGCATCCTGATGAGTGGCGCTACTTGCTAGTTATTCGCGGCAGTATTAGAAAATAAGTAAATTAGACGACACTGGCGATGGAAATTTCGTTGTCAGTGTCGTTTTTTGTCTAACCGCAGTGAGCTAGTCAATAACGTTAATAGGCAAGCACAGCATGTGAATGTTTGTAAACTCACCGTAGATTTTTTTAAATGACAAACCTTCTTCGTTGCCTTTTGACCAAATAATTGGTACTATTGCACCATAAAATAACAAGTCGAACGGAGGCTTTTTCCAATGCGGATCAAAGACCGATTTACCCCATCAAAACTTAATGTCGGGGCTGCGCTTGGTGCAGGGTTCTTTGATGCGCTTCGCAGGTAGACTTTCGGTCGGTCATAAAATGGGATTAACGTTAGGCGGCTGAGAGGTCGTCTTTTTGTTTGCCATTGTGCAGTCCTAAGTAGTCGATTCGATTGGTTTGGCCAGTCGGAGGAAGCGAGGGGACATGCAATGCAAAAAATCATGCAAATCGGTGCCTTGAAGAAACGATGGTTGTTGGGATTATTCATTTTGCGGGTTGCCATTGATGGGTTTAATGTGGCGATTTCGATGTTGATTCAGCTGGGATTGACCGCTGCATTAGCAGGTCACACAGGGATGCTGATAGGTGTTTTTGCTGGCATGCTTGCAGCAACAGTGGTCTATACCGGACTCTACTGGCTGTCAGGCGTTGTCATGGAGCGGCTAAAACGACGCTTGAGTGTGGCAGTCGCCCGGGCGTTGATGGCAAGTTTCTTGGCGGGGGATGCTCAAGATGTACCGGATGCGGGTGTGGCAACGAATTTACTGATCACGGATACGCAGAATGTGATGCAATTTTTGGACAGTGGTGTGCTGCCGTTGGTTGATTTTGGCATGACAGTTAGTTTAGGACTGGTGTATGTCGCGACACAATCTTGGCAGTTGGCCGTGGCTTTCATTGGATTTGGGCTTTTATTTGCCTTGGTGTCGCGCCATTTATTTCGCCGCCAAAATCAGGCACAAACCAGTTTAATTGCGGTGGATGATCGGCATAAGGGATTTTTCAATAACTTTTTGGCAAACTTTGAGCCGGTTCGTAATCTGAATGTCTTTGGTTATATTCGGCAGCGGCATCAAACCATTTTTCAGGAAGCGCAACCGGCTATTCGGCAACTGGCAGGCGCAACCGGGGCGCTGGCAGGTATTTTTAATGGCGGCATTTATTTGGCAGAGGTGCTGACACTGGCGCTAGGGTTTGGCTTGCTTCCACTGACGCATCAATCTGTTGCCGGTGTTTTGGGAGCCTGGAATGCCGGTGTAGGGTCCATTCTGTGGCCGTTTTTAGGATTGGCTCCAACCATTGGCTATCTCGCGCAACAACGGACCTCTCTGAACCGGATTTTGCCGCGCTTGCAGGCATCATCAAAAGTTCAAATCGCGTCTACCGAGATCGATTCGGCACAACTGTTGACCATCGTAGGCGATCAGGTTGCTTTTCATTATCCGCATAGTGAGCGCCAATTATTACGAGGATTGAATTTTAAAATCCATAATCGCGGGATCACTTTTATCGTTGGGGCAAACGGTGCTGGCAAAACAACGCTGATGAAATTGATCCTCGGCGATTTGACGCCAACATCTGGTCAGATTAGGCTCCAGGGATCCGTAGATAAAGTCACCCCGGCTGAATTAATGGCATTTGTCCCGCAACGCAGCGTGATGTTTACCGCTTCGGTGACGGCCAATTTGCTTTTGAACACGGAGGCTTCGTCACCTCAGATAAGACCGTTACTGGAAAAACTTGGGCTGGGAAAATATGCTGAGGATCTCAATCAGATTCTTCAGCCTGCACAGTTATCGCCGGGTGAACAGCGGCGATTCGGCATTGCCCGCGCCTTGCTTTCAAATCGTCCGTGGCTAGTCTTGGATGAGCCGTTCTCGGATATTGATGCTGCCAACCAGATGGCAGTGATGCAAGTGTTGCGACAGGCTGCCCACACCCACGGCATTTTGATGATCACGCATACGTTTAATTTTGTCACTTCTGCTGATCAAATCATTAAGGTGGGTGAATAAGATGACTGAATTAAAGCAGTTTTGGCATCTTTTTAGTACGCGGATTGTGCCAGTGCTATGGATTATTGCCATGATTTGTGCCGCAATTGAGTTTGGGTTAGCGCGGTTGATTCAACGGTTGACCCAGCGAGGTGCACTTACCATGCCGTTGATGATGATGGCTGTTGTAGCAGCAGGGGTGATTGGCGGTGGTCGCTGGCTCATCGCACGCTGGCAAACGCAGGCACATTATCAACTCACCCAAACGCTGCAATCACGTTTAATGGCAGCACTAATGAACGGACCGGTTGCAGTCGATCTTGAAGCTCGAAATGAACGGCTCAATAGTTTGACAACCGAAGCGCCACTAGCAGCACCTTTGTTTATCAAATCGGTAACGGCTATTTTAGTCGGATTACTTTCATTTCTCGCTGCCAGTCTATTTGGCTGGTTAAGCTCCTGGCCGTTGATGCTCATCATTATTGGGTTGTGCTTGACGGCTTTGCTGATTCCTAAAGTAATGGCCGGTCGTTTAACTCAGGCACAAGACACGCAACAATCTGAAAATGCGCGGATGCAAGCAGCACTGTTAGAAATTCTCGCCGGAAGAATGCTTCTGAAAGATTATCAAAAAGAACAGTTTGGTTTGCAACTATTTAGCCGAACATACCAAAGCTTTGCTAATTCCCAATATCGCATGGGCCTGCAACAAACCGGTACGATTGTCATGGGGTTTGCACTGGGCTTATTTGTTGATATTGTGATTTTGGGCGTGGAATTACTGTTTGTCGGCTTCAAATTTATCTCCATCGGGCAATTTGCTGCGTTTGCAATGCTGACGCCCAGTTTTACCTGGTTATTTTACAGTATGCCAGACCAGTACGCTCAGTTATCACGGAATCTAGTTGCAGCTAAAAGAATCTTCGGGTTAATTGTGCCGTTACAAGCAGCATCGAGAAATGTTGCTGCTGAAAGCCAAGAAGCGCCCTCAGCTCACCAGCCAAAAAACTCGGTACAACAGTTGCTTCTCAAACACATCACTTACACGTATCCAGATGCATCTCGGCCGGTTTTGGCGCAATTGGACTTAAAGTTAAATGTGGCGGCACATGAAAAGATTCTGATCACAGGGCCAAGCGGTGGCGGTAAATCAACTTTGATTCGAATTATCTTGGGGCTTTTATCACCGCAAGCGGGCAGTGTTCAAATAGAACCGGCTACTCTTGAAGCTCCACGCCAACTTGCGCACATCATCGGCTTTGTACCCCAAGTGGTGGCTTTGTTTGATGATACGTTGCGGCAAAACATCGCGCTTGACCGCAATGTAAGCCAGACGGCACTATCGGAAGTGTTAGTCCAGACTGATTTACAGACATTTGTCCAGCGATTGCCAGAAGGACTCGCCACGCCGCTTCATGGCCAGACAAGAGCCAATGTTTCGGCCGGTGAATTACAAAAGATTGGTTTGGCACGGGCACTTTTGGCACGACGGAATGTTTTGGTGTTAGACGAGCCCTTTGCAAATTTGGATGCCGCCGCCGCAAAAAGCCTCAGTCAACGATTGCGTCAACTACCAGTCGCATTGATTGTCATTTCGCACCGCCAAGATGTTGAACAATTTTGGGATCGCGCGCTGCAGTTAGAACATGGACGGTTGAACGAAGCCAAGCTTTGAATAAAAGTAATTGGCAAGCGCTCTCATTTTCCGTATAGTGAAGATACCAAGAAAGGAGATAGAGAATGTTTAACTGGTTGATTTTGGGACATATCGTATTTGGCCTCATTGCATTTGTTGGGTCGTTGCTGTTGGCGCTTGGTTTCCGTACCTCCTTTGCCAGCCTGACAGCGATGCAGCAATGGGGGATTGGCCTTTCGATCGGCGGCCTGTTTGCCACGATGGCCTTCGTTATGTTCACAGCGGCGAATATCGTACCTGCGCTATTATTCATCGGCGCTGGCTTAGCACTTTTATGGATCCTTTTCCATCAACGCGCGAAGGCCTGAAGTGTCTATGCTATTTACTGGGAAAGTCGACTGAGCGCTTACTCGGTCGGCTTTTTTAAAAGAGCAAAAAGTTAAGCTGATGAAGCAAGTCAGATTTTGGATAGATTTAAATAAAACACTTTTAAATGAACACAGCTGGCAACATATACACGATTATGGACGTGTCAAATTGATTCGTTGTTCGCGGAGACATTTAGCACTCGTTCAGGCCCTGACTCAAATATTAATTTTGCAATTAAAAAAGTGTTTTTTAAAGCGAATTAAAAGTGGCTGAGTATCTACCAAAACTGATATACCAGTTTTTCTTAATGTTATTTAGTTTCCTGATGAGACATTTCTACAAAATTACCCGTTGACGAACCGTTTTTTTAAAAGTATGCTAATGACAATTTCTTCGAGAGGAGTTCACGTGATGACCCAGTTTAACCAAGTCATGTCCATGTGCATGTGCAGCTGCTATGAACAACATAGCGGTTCTATTTACATGGCTGGAGATTGGCTTAGGTGACGGTAATCACGTGACTTGAACGAAGAACGAAACTGGCGGTGTATCTAGAATCCTAGATGCACCGCCAGTTTTTATTTTCTAACGCGTTTGCTGGCGTAGAAATATGGGTGTAGGAAATTTGGCTAAAATGATCAATGCCGGGCCCGGTTATCATATGCAAAGCCACCGTTCTTACGCGCGCTGACTCACGCTCCATAACGCGTTCACCGGCGCAGAAGTCTACGTGTAAGGACCTCAGCCGCAATGGCCAAAGTGCGGCCATCACGTCTGAGGCCGCTTACACTCCGACTTCTAAGCGCGCCGGTTCACGCTCACTATAACGCGTTCGTCAGCGCAGGAATCTGCGTGTAAGGACCTTGGTCGCAATGGCCAAGACCGGGCCATCACGCCCAAGGCCGCTTACACTCCGATTCCTAAGCGTGCTGACTCACGCTCACTATATTTTAGGAGATGGCTTTTTATGAAAAAGCACCATTTGTTAACGGCACTTATTACAGGCGTTGCGCTTGCGACGTTGTTGGTCGGTTGCGGAGGTCGGAGTGGTTCGGCGTCTGGGAATGCTCAGACGCTGAATCTAACTGAAGAAGATGACCCGACGACATTGGATGTCAATGATATGCGCAATGCCAATGAAAATGACATTTTATCTGAAGTGCAGGAAGGGTTGACGACGATTGAATCGGCAAATGGTAAGGATAAAGTTGTCTTAACTGGGGCTAAATCCTATACCAAGTCGGCAGATGGTCTTACTTATACTTTCAAGTTGCGTGATGCTAAGTGGTCAGATGGCAAAGCGGTGACGGCTCAACAATACGTCGATTCTTTCCGGCGGCTGTTGAAGAAGAAAAATGCCTTTTCGCAGGCCACCAATGCTTACTTCATCAAAGGTGCAGAGGCCTATAACACTGGAAAAGGCAGTGCCGAAGACGTTGGCGTGAAGGCAATTAACAAGAAAACTCTCCAGATTCAGCTTGCTTATGCTTACCCATCGCTTTTGTCAGACATGGCGTCAGTGATTTATTATCCGGTTCGACTCGACAAGATCAATCAGGTCGGCAATAAAAAGTGGAAAACAGACGTTAAGGATCAAGTGTTCAATGGGCCCTTTAAGCTGACTTCATGGAAGAAGAACGACAAGATCACACTGAAGAAGAACCCATCGTACTGGAATGCTAAAAAGGTAAAACTGCAGACCGTTACTTATACCACAACGAGTAAGCCGTCAACTGTTCTGTCGTTGATGCAAAGTGGTCAGTTAGATGCCTTGTCAGCTTCGGGTAAACAGATTGCTGACTTTAATAAACTTGCCAAGAGTAATAAGCTGACTTCTCGCACGCAAGATGGTGCCGGTACCACGGTCTTGATTATGAATCAGCACAATGGCGGAACGCAGGGGCTGTTCAAGAATACCAAAGTTCGCGAGGCGTTTTCATTGTCAATTAATCGCAATGATTACAATAAGGCGGTCAGCGATGGTCAGGATAAGTTGACCTATACAATGGCACCGCAAACGCTGAATGTTGGTTCGACCAATTATGGTAAATATGTTGGCAATCCGCTAAAAGAAGCCCAGGCACAATATAATACCAAAGCTAAACGCCAAGCATTGTTGAAGGAAGGCCTGAAAGAGTTAGGTAAGTCAACTGATCTCAGCAAGTTGAATTTTGTCTATTTAACCGTTGGCAGTGATGATACGGGTACTTGGTTGAAACAGGCGATTAAGCAACAATTAGGCGTCAAGGTGACCATCAAAACGGCACCAGATGATGCCAGCTTTGTTCAATTGCGTAATAAAAATCAATACGACTTGCTGGGCAATGGCTGGTTGGCCACAGCTGATCCGAACTCATATTTGAGCCTATGGAATTCAAACAACGGCTTCCAAAAGTTCTTCGGTGGGTACAGTAGCAAGACTTTTGACGCACTCGACAACAAACTGAACGGTAATTTGACCACTAAAGAACGCCTAGCTTTGTACAAACAACTGGAAACGCAATTGGTTGCCAAAGACTTTGGCGTCGTACCGTTAACCAACCCACAGTCACGGATTTACATCAATAAGTCGGTTAAGAATCTGCAAACAACGGTGTTTGGCGGAACCTTTAACTACACTTATGCATCAAAAAAGTAACCAATTGAAAACATTCGTCGTTCTTTTGACTAATGTAAGTTAAGACTGTTGGGAGATGGCAATAAATGGCAAACCATGATTTTGAAAATAGGTGGTTGCACTTATGATTAAGCTGATCATTCGGCGTTTCATCGAATTGCTGATATCGACCTTTTTAATAGCAACTGCAACGTTCTTCTTGATATCTGCAGTACCAGGCGATGCGTTGAGTGCGCAGACCGATAAGTTGCCGGAAGCCACACGGGAACAAGTCTATAAAAATACTGGTCTGGACAAGCCGGTTTTAGAGCGGTATGCCATCACGATGAATAACATGGTACATGGGCAATTTGGTGAGTCGATTAGTGACCCTTCTGTGACCATGAGCAGTTTGATTCGTGATCGGTTGCCAGCATCGGCCCGGCTGGGTATTCAGCAGATGCTGCTAGGCATTCCGCTGGGGCTGTTGCTTGGCATTTTGGCGGCGGTTTATAAAAACACCTGGATTGATCGTGTCATTACGATTTTGGCACTGTTCTTAATGTCAATTCCCAGTTTGGTGTTGGGCCTGCTTTTGCAGAGTTATTTTGGCGGAAAACTTGGCTGGTTTCCGATTATTGGCTGGCCAAGCGGTGATCAGACTTGGTGGGGTGGCTGGATTTATACGGTCCTGCCAACCATTGCTGGTGGCATTGGCTACATTGCGGGTTATGCGCGTTTATTGAAAAATTCAATGGTCGATGTTGGCTCAAGTGAGTATGTCATGACGGCACGCGCGAAAGGATTGTCAGAGCCGCAAATTGTCTTACACCATATCGTGCGAAATGCCTCCATTCCAATTATTACGTCATTACCGGTTACCTTGGCATTCGGTATTACCGGATCGGTGTTTATCGAAAGTATTTTCGTCATTCCGGGTGTCGGGCAATATTTTGTCACGGCACTGAATAATCGGGACGTTCCGATTATCATGGGCGAAACGGTGCTGCTGGCGATCTTGTATATTGTCACGATGTTCATCACGGATTTACTGTATACACTGGCTGATCCGCGAATTAAACTCTATGACAACTGAAGGGAGATGGACGAATGGCTGCAAGTGATACGGATTTTCATTTTGTTCAGGCAAGTGGCAATTTTAGTACGCCAACTGTGCTGACCGAGCCAGACCAAGTCGCGACCATCGAAGCAAATGCTCCCAAAAGTATCAGTTTCTGGGCATCGGCTCGCCAAAAGTTGTTAAAGGATCGGCTTGCTGTTGCCTGGGGGATCATTTTGATCTTAATCGTATTGGCGGCGTTAATTGGTCCACAGATTCAACATTATGATCCTAACCTCATTCGTGTTAACAGTCGTAATGTTGGCCCAAGTGCCGCTCACTGGTTTGGAACTGATCGCTTAGGTCGGGATTTGTTTACCCGAACCTGCATTGGCGTTCAGGTGTCATTGATGGTCGCTATTTTGAGCACTTTTTTGGCCATTGGTTTTGGAACCATTTATGGGATGATCATGGCTTTCTTTGGCGGCTGGGTTGACGAAATCTTGATGCGGATTATTGAAGTGTTTAATTCGTTACCGGGCTTGCTCATTACGATGCTGATTATGGTGGTTTTAGGCAATGGTATGTGGACGATGCTATTTGCCTTGGCGGTTACCAGTTGGTCTGGTTCAGCGCGGCAGGCTCGCGGATTGGTGATGCAGTTGCGGGGCTTGGATTATGTTACAGCGGCAGTGATGTTGGATACACCGTTGTGGCGGATTATGGCGCGGCATCTGGTTCCCAACATGATGAGTATTTTGATTCTGGATATTGGCCAAAGCATTCCGGATAACATTTTCGGTGAAGCCAGTCTTAGTTTCCTAGGGCTGGGGATTCAAGCACCGAATACGAGTTTGGGAATTTTGATTGCTAATGGTCAAGACCAGATGCTCCAACATCCGTTGCAACTGTACATCCCGATTTTGATTTTAATCGCCATTGTCTTTGCGTTTAACATTCTGGGGGATGGCTTGCGTGATGCGTTGGATCCAAAGTTTCAGGACTAATTGAACCGACTGCCGGCAACGAGAAGTGTTTCGTCAGGAAAACTTCACCCAAAAGCCGTTGCTCAGGCAGTCGCGATGAGAAGGATTGAAGGAGGACCATCATGATTCAAAAACATCCCTGGCAAGTCATCACCGCTTTATTTGTCGGCTTGTTTGTCACAACAACCGGCTTTTCCCTGACGCATGAGCCCGTGTTAGTGGCTTTGCTGTGGGGGTTGCATCAAACTTTTTGGCTGCTAGTTGGCTTAGCGTTACTTGCAGTCGGCATTAAATTACTGCTACACACGCGGCGACCGCATGCTGCTTTAACCAGTCGCTTTCTTGGCAGCCTCCCCGGAAATGGTCAATTGGCACTTGTGGCAGCGATTAACCTGCTGGGTGGTGCGTTAATTGATTTGTATTTGTACTGACAAGCAACGCGATCTAGAATCGTTTATACAAAGCAGTAAAATGGCTAAACTAATTCATGAAAGGGGCGCGGCATGACTGATATTGTTTCCATTAAGAATTTAAACGTGACATTTCATGAAGCAAATGAAAATGTTTATGCGGTCAATAGCGTCAACCTGACTTTGCATCAAGGTGAGACGCTGGCATTGGTAGGCGAATCAGGATCGGGCAAATCGGTAACCACGCATGCGTTATTAGGCTTACTGGGTAAGGATGCCGAGGTCAAAGCGGACGTCATGCGATATGGTGACACCGATCTTTTACATGCAAGCAAAAAAGCTTATACCCATTTACGCGGTCAGGAATTGGGCTTGATTTTTCAAGACTCGCTCAGTGGCCTTAACCCGACCATGCGGATTGGCCGTCAAATCGGTGAAGGCGTCAAAGCACATCAACATCTACATGGCGCGGCGTTGAAAAAAGCGGTGTATGCTTCTATTCAAGATGTCGGCCTCGATGATCCTGCTTTGATTGCCCGCAAGTATCCGCATGAACTTTCCGGCGGGCAACGGCAACGAGCGATGATTGCGATGGCTTTGATTATGCACCCGAAAGTATTAGTCGCAGATGAACCGACCACGGCTTTGGACGTTACCTTGCAGGCACAAGTCTTGGATTTGATTAAGACCCAGAAGGCGAAACATGATCTAAGTGTCATTTTTATCACCCATGATCTCGGCGTGGTGGCTAACATTGCCGATCGGGTGGCGATTATGTATGCCGGGAAAATCGTGGAAGTCGGCACTGCCAATGAAATCTTTTACAATCCGCAGCATCCCTATACATGGGGCTTGTTGGATGCCGTTCCGAGTTCGGATGACCAGCGGGAGCAGTTGTTTACGCTACCGGGAACGCCGCCGGATATGCGCAAACCAATCACAGGTGATCCGTTTGCACCGCGTAATCCTTATGCGATGGCGATTGACTTTAAAGAAGCACCGCCGTTGTTTCAGGTATCGCCTACCCATTTTGTTCGCTCGTGGCTGCTTGATCCGCGCACACCAAGCTATCAGCCGCCAGTGACGATTCAAAAACGGTGGGAACGGTTTGCAGATATGACGGAAAAACCGCAAACCATTGTCGCGAGTCAGGCTTAGGTAAAGGGAGATGATCATGTTTGACAGCACCATTGTTTACCATTGACGACCTGAGTGTTACGTTTCATAAAGGCCGCCAGCCCATTAAAGCAGTGGATCATATTAGCTTCACAATTGAGCCGGGGACAACGGTGGGGTTGGTTGGCGAATCGGGCTCTGGCAAAACCACCACGGGTCGCGCCATTGCTGGTATCGGGCCGATTTCAGGCGGCAACGTGCGCTTTTTGGATCAGTCAATTCAGCATTTTTCCCGTACTGAGCGCAAGCAGTTTCGGCGCCAAGTTCAGATGGTTTTTCAAGATCCGTTTGCGTCGCTGAATCCGCGGCAAAAAGTGGCGGATATTATTGCAGAAGGCATTGATAACTTCCATTTGGCTGGCTCGCATCAGGAACGAATGGATCAGGTCTTGCAGCTGTTGGCGCAGGTCGGATTACCACCGGACGCCATTAATCGGTTTCCGCATGAATTTTCAGGTGGTCAGCGGCAGCGGATTGGGATCGCGCGCGCTTTAGCCGTTCAACCCAAGTTTCTGGTGCTGGACGAACCGATCTCGGCATTAGATGTGTCCATTCAGGCCCAAATTGTGAACCTATTGCGGCGGATTCAAAAAGAGCAGCAGTTGACCTACTTATTTATTGCCCATGATCTATCCATGGTGCACTACATTAGTGACAAAATTGTCGTCATGTACCGTGGTCGGATCGTAGAAGCAGGTGCAACGGAAGCGGTGTATCGCCATCCGCTGCATCCCTATACGCAAACATTACTGGCTTCGGTGCCGCAAGCTGATCCGATTTTTGAACAGCAAAAGACCCATGTTCAATTTGATCATGAACCGATTGCACCCACGGCAAACTTAGTCGAGGCGGCACCGGAGCACTGGGTACTGGCGGCGCAAACTGAAGCGTAATAGGGTTAAATTGTAATAGATGAAGAAATGCCTTGATTATTTGGGCAACAGAAAGTGAATGAAGTTAAACGAAAAGCCTGTGTGACCAGTTGTGGTCAACACAGGCTTTTCTGTTGGAGTAAGTTCTTGGATGGGGATTATTCGATAAAATTTAACCCGAATAATGATTTGCTAGTTGGTACTTTGTTGAACGTCCCTGCCCACTTCTTGAATTTTCTGGTCGCCTTGTAACTCAGCCAAGGCACATTCTATCGTTCACCGGCTAATATCCGGCAACAAACTCTCCAGATTGGCTCTACTCAAAGGTTCATTAATTTATTTCTGTAACAAGAACTTTGAACTCCCCAGATGATAGCTTCCTTTTTATTGATTCAACCAGTTTATTACCGTTTATATTGTAACAGTATTAAACTGTGTCAATTCAATATCTCTTTCAATTTTTCCATCTCTCATCACGATTGTTCGGGAAGTTTTCTCAGCGAGTTCCAAATCATGAGTTACCATAATAATCGTTTTTCCTTGACCCACCAATTCATGAAATAAACCCATTGTCAACTTACGTGAATGGGTATCCAAAGCGCTGGTTGGTTCATCTAAAAAAATAATCTCCGGGTTAGCTAAAATAGTTCGTGCAATAGCCACTCGTTGCTGTTCACCACCTGAAAGTGCGTCAATTGGCTGATTGAGTTCTACTTTCAACTCAAGCCGTGTTGCGATTGCTTCCACGGAGGATTTTTCAATTTTTCGTCCATTCAAGATACCTGGTAACATCAAGTTATCAAAGGCTGATAGCGATGGTATCAATTGATAATCCTGAAAAATAAAGCCAATTTCTTGCCGTCGAAACTTGGCTAATTTTGAAGCACTCCATTCATAAGGAGATTTTCCCTTAATTAGCACTTCCCCTTCAGTAGGTGGCAATAAACTAGATATACAATACAGTAAAGTTGATTTTCCCGAACCTGAAGGACCCACGATCGATACAAATTCTCCTTGCTTTATCTCAAAAGAAATATCACTTAAAACCTCTAACACATTTCCCTGTGCCAACTCAATTTCCTTTTTTAGGTTTTTTACCACAACAACTTCATTCATCATGATCCCTCTACTTTCCTATCCATTGACATAAGCTTTTCTCTTACCCTTTTCCAACCAATAAATCGGTGCAAAACAAAGGAAGAATAGGGAAAATATCCCCAGCGTCAATAAAATATTTACTGTCCAATTTGCCCGGAAAATATCACCGCCGCCTAAAAAGGCAACCCTTAACAACGGAATCGCAAATAAAAGTGTTCCTAAAAAAGTAATGAGAATCGAAAGAATCGCAGCCGTGCCGATCTCCGTCAATTTGAGTTCAAAAATCCAACTTGGCGTACACCCGGTAAAAAAGTAGTTATCTGTTTCTTTTTGCGTTTTCATCTTGAAAAGACTAATTGAAGTGACAATATTCGCCAAGCTAATCAAGATCGGTGCACCAAAAACAAAAACTAGACTAACAATCAAATCGTAGATCGCACTTTCATCATTTCTACCGTCTACTAACATTTTTGTATTTAAAAATAAGGCAATAAAATTCCCAATCAGTAGGGCAATAACACTAACTGGTCGAATTAGCTTGATCATATTTTCTTGATGGAACTGCAAATCATAAAAAGCAGAACGAATCAACGGATGTTTGGTAATCGATGGCAGATGGGCAACCATCTTTACCATTTTGATAAATAAAGGACGAATCAAAAAATTCATGGCGACAATCAGCAACAACCATAATAGTAATAACAGATTCATTGCATTTTTCATACTATTCGTATAATCAGCCACGCTACTGGGATCTGGTATCGCCTTCAAAAATAATAGCACCGTTCCAACGATACATCCGATGATTGCCAGAGTACCGATGACCATCCCACCATTTTTCTTGCCTTCTTCTCGATCAGTGGACACTCTCCCTTTTCTCCGGCGATAATTTTTCAGGCAATATCTCATACAAGTCATACTGATCAAGACCGTTTGTATCAAGAGGACGATTCCTATCGTGTTTCCTGTCAAAGCAATTGGTAAACTGGACAATGATTGTGAACCAGCTCCTATAGGTAAAAGGCGTAAAAATCCTCTCGCAGCCGGTACTACAAATAGGATCCCGAAACTAGCACCTATAATACCTGTCAGTAGCATTTGTCCAGTCATCAAAAAACTCAGCTGTATTGGTGATGCACCTAGCATAAGCAGAATATCATTGGTGTCATCAAAAAAATCAATGCATTGCTTCATAGCATTATTTGTGAATAAGCAGAGTATCACACCGCCGATTACTATTGGCACTTGTAGAAATACCCCATAATCCACACCGCTACTTGCATCAGCACTACTCAAGGCACTTAACAAAACGATAGCGGCACCAAAAACAATCCCTGAGATAATGAAAATTGGAGTCACCGCTAACCAAATTCTCCAGTGCTTTATAAATAGCTTTGTAACTACTCTATTCATCGTCTTCCCTCCAATTCAAGATATTTTTTCACATTAACACGATAAAAAATCGAAATAATCAGTTTCTGGTCCAATCATTTAAGGTTAACGGTGATGCTAGGATTGAAATTCTTCTGTATAAAACGGATATTACTTAGTTTCAACCCATTTTTCCAGTAAGTAGACGTTGATAGCAGAGATGAGGGTAAAGATGATGAGGAAAACAGCGATCACGGCACCGAAATTGTAAGTGTGTAACGGCATGAACAAGAGGCGCTGTAGTTGATTGAATAGATATGAAGCGATAACAATGACGACTAAATAAATGCCCCATTGAACAATACGAATCCGGGTTTCTGGTAAGAACGCCATGATGGTGACGGATAACATATGCACGAGGCTGACAAACGCCCAGATGAAGAGGCAAGTTAGTGCGATGATAATGAAGCCTTCGATAATCTCTGGCCAGGCACTAGCAGCTGGCAAGTGCATGCCACGACCGGAAAATTCCAGGCCACCTAATACAAGCCCTTCAGCAAGGCTATAACAGGCAAAATTAACCGCCGTGCTGAATAGATTGGCGGCATACAGTTTCAAATTTGTGATCGGAACGGCACGATAATAATTATTAACCCAGGTATGTTCCTGTTTAATCGTGAGCCGAATAAACAGATAGATGGTGCCAAATAAGACATAAGGTGAAAGCATACTGTAAATGAATTGTGGGGATAACTTCGGGGAACCCGCAAGATAAACCAAAATAACGGTAATGACAGCTGCGACTATCGTGACAATAAATGTATTGACTGCTGTCTTAAATCGTTGCCGAGTCAGCACTTTTGCCATTGTCCAGGTATTAGTCATTGCTTTTGCCTCCTTGATACAGACTTTCATAGTAAGCTTCCACGCTCATGCCGGTTTCCGCGCGGAGCTGTTCCGTGTTTTTATGGGCGACAATATGTTTATCTTTTAAGACAACGATTTCATCAAGAATATTCACGATGTCGTTAACGTGATGATCCGAAATAATCACGGTGGCGGCATCGGGTTTCCAAGCGATCATGTTGCTGATGAGTCGTTTGCGGGTCATACTGTCAATGCCTTCAAAGGGTTCATCAAGCAGATACAGTTGGGTTTCGCGGGCCAAAGTCAACGCGGCGATGAACTTTTTACGATTCCCGGTTGAAAGGGCGTTGAGTTTTTGGTGCAGGTCCAATTCATATTCAGTGGTGAATTCAGCGAACGCCTTTTCGGAAAAGTCGAGGTACATCATGGCATAATCGATGGCGATTTGCTGAAGGGTGCGACTGGCGTTGACACCTTTGAGTGATTCGCTGAAATTGCTGAGTTGTTTGCGATCGACAATGCTTTCTGAGGCGCCGATTTGAATGGTGCCGGTAAAATTGGTTGCCAAACCGTTTAACAGTCGCATCAAGGTGGTCTTCCCGGCGCCATTCGCACCAAGCAAACCGATGAAGTGGCCTTGGTGGACGTTGAGATTAAGATCGTCCAAAATCAAATGACGATTGCGTTTATAAGTAAGATGTTCTGCTGAAATCATGCTAGTTGTCATGGTGTTCCTCCTGTTCGTCAACATACTGAGAAAAAGCGTCCTTCATTTCGTCTGCCGTTAGATTCAAGTCGGCTAATTGACGGTATAAATGGTCAAGTTCGGAGCCGATGACGCGTTTTTTCATATCGATCAGCACTTTAATGTCATCAGTAACGAAATTACCTCTCCCCCTACGCGTCACGAGTACGCCTTCTTGAATTAACTCGCTTAACGCACGCTGCACCGTGTTGACGTTGACGGTTAACTCAGCGGCAAGTTGGCGAACCGCTGGCAGTTGCGCGCCTGATTTGAGCCGATCGGTAATAATGGCTTGGTAAAGATATTGTTTGATTTGAAAATAAATCGGCACCTTATCATCGAATTCCACGGTGTCCCTCCTCACTAGTGTATTAGCTATCTATTACACTATATCATTAAACGATGACATTGCCAAGGAAGTTTGACAACTATTTTGAAATCAAGAGCCTTAAACCTCAAAATCAAGGTAAGCGTGGTACAATGCAAAGCAAGAAGCATCGGGAAGAGCGAGGCGAATGATGACGAAAAAACGGGGAAAAGTCCTTCTAATCATTAGTATCTTTCTTGTTGTCAGCGGCGGCGCGTGGCTGTGGCTGAATCGCGGGGTGACCCCTTCGACCAAACGGGTTGCCGGAACCTACCAGACGCCTACCATTTTTGTTCACGGCTTTGGTGGCGGCTATGGTTCTGAAAAGGACATGATTAACGATCTCAGCAAACATCCCGGATTCCGCCAAGTCCTACGATATACGGTGACCAACACCGGACAGCTTAGTGTTAGTGGGTCGTGGTCGCCAAGTATTCGGCATCCATTAATCGCGGTGGTGTTTAGTAGTGGCCGGCCAGATGCACCGACACTGGATAAGATTCTAAAACAAGTCAAGAAGCGATATGGCGTTAAGGCCTTTAATGCAGTCGGTCATTCTGCGGGTTCGACGGCTTGGGCAGAATGGTCCCTCATGCCGGATAAAAAAGGGACGCCGGCATTGGAGAAACTCATTACGATTGCCGGACCTTTCAATGGCTTTCCGGGGATGGGCGGCATGAATAGTGGTCTTGATATTAAGCTGGCCAGCGATGGCCGACCGAGTACAATGTCGGATCGGTACAAACCGATGTACGAGCATCGCCAGTATTTTCCCAAAACAGCCGCGGTTTTGAACTTGTATGGAAATCTAGGCAAAGGCTCAGATGGCCGGGTGCCGGTTAACTCAGCCCGGTCATTGCGATATCTGGTAGCAGATCGTGCCAAAAGTTATACCGAGCGCGAGATTACCAACAGCAAGGCGCAACACAGTAAATTACACGAGCATAATCCACTGGTGAATCGGTACTTGTATGAGTTCTTAAGTACGGGGAAGATTAACCATTAAGGATCGCCAGCACAAACAAAAAACCTCATCACAAGAAAATTCGCGGTGAGGTTTTTATTTGCAGTTTGGTAGTTCCTAAAAGCCTAATTGGCCAAAAGGTATTTTACGCATCAAACTGGTGGATGAGTTTTTGAAATTCAGGGTCGTCTTTTAAATAGTCCAGTTCAGGATCAGCAGCAAAGCTTTGGGCTAATTGTTTTTGGGCTTCTGTAAGTGATGCGATTGGCTGAAGCTTAGGTAAATGCTTTAGAACTGCCGGTATTTTTCGATCAATCTTGTCGATGGACTTTTGAAGTATGGCGATGGCTTCTTTAGGTTTGTTGGCAGCTTTTGCGAGTCGTAGTTGTGAATCAATTGCCCAGGGACTGTACATATTGAAAACAGCATCAAACTTGAGGAGTGTATCGACATAAAGCTGAGCCGTGGCCAGTTGGTGATCGGCGATGGCAACTTGAGTTAACAAATTGAGGACAATGGTAAGGGCGGAGAAATCGCTTGTAAGCAGCTGTTCGCCATCAACATAAGCTTTGTCAAACTGTCCTTGGCTCAACTGGAGTTTAAGCTTCAGCGCCTGATAAGCAACGGTTTCGGATGGTAGATTTTGAAGCTGCTTTTCCGCCGCATCGAATTCGTGCTCGCTTAAAAAGAATTGGAATAACCCTTCCGCTGCGATCTGAGCTTCTGGCAAACTTGAATGCGGTCGTTCACTTGCTTGGTAAAGTTGAATAATTCGCTCCCGAACTGCTGGCCACTCATTTGTCGGGATGTCAGATTTTAAACCTTGAAGAAACGCTGGTACCATCATTTGCAGCTGCGGTACAGACGGATATTCGCGTAGTTCTTCATCAACCAAAGCAACTGCCGCCTTCCAGCCATCCTTTTGGGCCGTTGCGGTTAGTTTCGTATAGAAACGACGCAGTGCAGCTGGATCTAAGTCAGCCGAAAAGTCCAACAACGTATTCACATCCGTGTTGAGATTGCGTGCGAGAATCGGCAGCAACGTGATATCAGGATAAGAAATACCTTTTTCCCATTTACTAACAGCCGGCGACGTGACACCAACTTTTTGCGCCAGCGCTTCCTGAGTTAAGCCTGCTGCCAGGCGTTTAGTGCGAATAATCTGATTTAAATGCATGATGATCACCCCTTTTGATCACCTTCATTATGATGGTGCTTCTTAGTGAAGACAATGGCGGCGTTTTCAAGTTGCTGGCAAATTTTTTAACTGATGGTTAAGTTGAAAATCATTACCATACTTGTTCGATCGCCATGACGACTAAAAGCAAACCGAGGAGCGGACGTAAGATGGCGGTCAACTTACGCGGGTCAAAGCGATTGAGGATGCGGGGTGTGATTGCGGCACCAACCAGCGAGCCGAGCATCAGGAGGCAGCCGACTGTCCACGCAATTTTTCCTTGAGTGGCGTGCAGAAAGCAACCGATGATGGATAAAGCTACTAAAGCATAAGATGAGGTTGCAGCGGCATGCGGCATATCCAAACCCATCAACATCAAACCAGCCATAATCGGGCCGCCACCACTTAGTCCGGCAACGCCAACCATTAAGCCGCTAATCATACCAAGCACATAGGCGAACCATGCCGGCTGGGTGGTCTTCTTTGCTTTACGCCCAAAGGATTGGCGCAACATTTGAACGCCAAGAACCATGAAAATAATCGCAATCGACCATGAATAAACCAGTTCCGGTATGTAAGGTGCGGCCAGACTACCGACAACCGTTGCTGGTACTGCCGTCAGCAGAATCCGGTTGCCGGCGTGAAAACGCATATTGCCAGTGCGATAGTGACTATAACACCCCACCGCCAACGCCGGAATCGCCGTAAACAGCGATGTCGCCGCCGCAGTACTCGGTGAAAGATGCGCAACGCCGGTCATAATACCAAGATAAAAAGCACCGCCGCCACCACCCATGGTCATAATAAATGCCCCGACCAAAAAGCCGAGAAGCACTAAGATAATTGTCATTATAAAAATTCTCCTAAACTAAAGTGAGTGTGAGCCAGCCCGGTTTTTGCGCTGAAGAACGCACTATATTGAAATGCGAGCCATCCTCTATACCGAACCTGCGCAGTCACGTTTACTCACGATTAATATAACCGAAAACCATAAAAATATTTGCATCAAGTATCCTTATCTTACCTCATTTCACAAATAGTTTTCATCGCAACCCGCAATCCAAAAGCAGAATTTTCACCAATCAAGCCGAAATTCAATGTTGTTACTGAAAATAATCCGGCCTATCATGAAACTATAACGCAATTGCCAGCAGGGTTTGCTAACGGGCCGGCAGTCGTATACAGAAGGGTCGATCATGACAAAAACAACCATTGAAGCAAAAGAACAGAATACTCGCCACGCCTTATTCGTCATCACCATTGTCGCCTTAATGTCGTTTTTTGGCGTTTTGACGGAAACTTCGATGAATGTCACATTTCCAACGCTGATGCATGACTTTCATGTGTCGTTGACAACCGTGCAGTGGGTGACATCCGGTTATTTGTTAGCGGCCGCTTTGGTCATGCTTAGTTCAGCGTACATGAAACGCCGCTTTACCAATCGCCAATTGTTTATCACCGCGGCATTGCTTTTTATTATTGGCGATTTGATGTGTGCTTTGGCGCCGGTATTCTGGGTGTTGCTGATTGGTCGGCTGGTGCAGGCAGGGTGTGTTGGCTTGTGCGGACCGCTGATGGTGAATATTATTTTGGACACGGTGCCGACCAGCAAGTTAGGGACGTATATGGGCGTTGCTAATTTAATCATTCTCATCGGACCGGCTTTGGGGCCAACTTTTGGCGGTGCAGTTGCTAACTTTTTTGACTGGCGCATGATTTTCTGGAGTACGCTGCCGTTTGCCTTATTGTTATTAATTTTAGGACAAGGGCGGATTAAGCAGTACACGCATACTTCCGCATTCGCGTTTGACTGGTTGCGGTTTGCTGCGTTAGGGGTGGCGCTGATCAGTCTGACGGTCGGCTTGAATGGGGTGAGTGATCGAACGTGGGCGCTGGCCGGTGTGGCTGGTCTTGTGGTGGTGGTTGCCATGCTGGTTTTCCTTTGGCTGTCAAAACATCACGCCAAAGCTCTGTTTAAGCTGGATGTTTTCCATGACGCAGGCTTCCTGTATAGCTTTTTGCCTTACATCTTATTGCAGTTTTCCAATGTCGGCATTAACTTCTTGCTGCCTAATTACGTGCAAACCGTGGATGGGGCCAGCGCGTTTGTCGGTGGGTTAATCTTGTTGCCTGGCAGTGTGTTTAATGGACTTGGTCAGCCTGTATATGGGTGGATGCTGGATCATTTTGGCGGACGGCTGCCCCTTTTGTTAGGCAATAGTTTGTTTACACTGGGCATGTTGGGCTTTACGATTTGGGGGCGGCATATTAGCGTGCTATGGGTCACGGTGCTGTACCTGATTTTTGCCATTGGCCGCTCGATGGCATTTGGTAACAGCACGGCTTATGGACTGAAGGTGATGGCACATCAGTATCAAAGCGACGCCAATGCGCTGTATAGTACCGGCCAACAAGTTACCGGTTCAATTGGCACCACGGTGTTGGCCGGCATGATGACCGCCGTCACCGTTCCGGGTTTAACCCACGCCCAAAACGTCGGGATCGGCAGTCAGCTGGCATTTGGCTTGTTGCTTCTGATTGGGTTGGTTAATTTTGGGTTGTATCTGCGACTCTTTAAAGCTACTAAAAGTCAGGATTAGTTAGACAGGGAAAAACTCAGGCAACTCGCTAGCTTTTGTGCGGTAGCGGCGTGCCTGAGTTTTTTGTGGGTGACTTGATTTACATGGTTTGAATACGGGCATTCGATGCAAAACTGATAATAATCAGAGACTAAACCGACTTTCCTATCAATCAGGTAAAAACCCATGCTCGATAATTTTCAGCTGACGATCCATCTGGTCCACGACAACCTGTAAATCATCAAAGTTGCGGTAATGGCCGGTTGCAATCATCCGGGTGGTGGTAGCCGTTTGCTGGGCAATGACGGCGGAAACCACACTAAAAATGTCAGCAACCGAAACACCGTCCCGGCGCGGGAGTTGCTCGATTTTTTGGCGGAAAATACGGTTGGCTTCAGCCGAAATTGCCTGGGTTTCTTGCTGGATTTGTTGCTGTAAGGGTTTAGGAAAATGCGATAAGTCGGCATAAGCCTGCATCATAAGGCGATACTCGTCCGGAAATTTCAGCTGCAGTTGCATCTCGTATTTAACGGCTTGCGTCATCATCGCTGCCAGTCCTGGTGCGTCCTGCCATTTATGGGGGTTCATATGATCATAAATACGATGATACGCGGTTTTAAAAGTATCTAGATAAAGGTCTTGTTTGTTACCGAAGTAGTGGAAGATAAGCCCCTTAGAAACACCTGCCGTTGCGGCAATATCATCGGTTTTGGTTTTAGCAAAGCCTTGTTGGCCAAAAGCGGTGGTAGCCGTTGCGAGAATTCGGGTGACTTTTTGCGGATCATTGACGACATTTTTCATACGCTCAAGTCCTGTCTGCGGTAACCGGCCATTCCCAATATAACTAGGATAATGGCGCTAATGAGCATCACGGGCAGCCATGGTTGGGCCAGCGTTTTGAGTGGGACATCGGCAATCCAGCCAAATGGCGTAAAGTCGGCGGCGTGTTTGGGCAAATCGAATAAGCCGCGGAAGACTTGCACAATCAGCCCGGCGCCCATATACAACCAGAAAAGATTGCTCAGGCGCGGCCATAAACCAGACAGGGCGATGCCTAACGCAATGAAAGCCAAGACAGCCGGAATGCCACCAATAAAGAGTCGACCAAGGTACTTCGCTGGCAGCGGATGACTCAGCACCTGATTGCCGGTGAAAAACAAGGCGAGTAAGCCAACTGTCAGCACCAAAACGCCGGCTAACAAGGCCATGCCATTGTAACTGGCGCTGATTAAAATGCGGGTTGGCTTTTCGGCGTGAATGATGCTGAGATAGCCGTGCTGATCGTCATGTTTGAGTCGAAAGGCAATCTGAACGCCCGCTGTCACCGCCAAGGCCACAAAAATGCCCATGTACATCGCCAAAAACGAAAGCACCATGGTTTGATTGGCAGCGTTAATTTGGCTGACATCCAAAAGTTTTCGATAAATTGGATTGGTTTTCAGAATATCACCTACGCCACCGAGCACGCTGCCCATCACGCCGCCAAAAACAACGGCCCCGACTAACCAGCCAGCCAACAAGCCGCGTTCGGTGCGCCAGACTAAAGCAGGCATGGAGCGCAGCCAGTTTGCCGCTCGCGGACGGCCACCGTTTTCAGCAATGATCCCCGTGCCAAGATCCCGTGTTTGGGCGATCATGACGGCCACGCCTGCAAGCAGTGCGCTGACGATAAGCCCTAAAAGCAGGGGTACAGGGTTGTTGTCGGTATAAAAGTTGGCTTTTTCAAACCAGCCGATTGGTGAAAGCCAGGTCAGCTGTTGATGGTTGATATCGGTGACTAGCCGCATGAGATAAGCAATCATGAGTACCATATAACTCAGCATGCTGGCGGTACGACTGTTATTGGCAAGCTGGGAAAATAGCAGTGCAATCGTGCCGAAGACAAAATTGGCAACGACCATTCCTAAAGCAAATAGCAAGTCGCCTGCAAGGGTCGCACCATCCATTTTAATGGCGACCAAGCTGATCAAGTAGGTGAGTCCCATAACGAGACTGCTAAAAATCAATTCGAAAATAGCCGCAGTGACAGCGGCGGTGCGGCCAACATTGCGTGCACGCACCATTTCCAGCAACCCGCTTTCTTCTTGCCCCCGCGTGTCGCGAATCATCAGCGGCATGACCCACAATGCTTGCAGAATGATCATGAACACAACCATAACGCCAGCAAAGATAATAGCCGAGTTATAGGTGACAACTTTTGGCGTGGCACCAAACATCGCCGCCATGCCTGGTGCTTGCAGCATTTTGACGATATCCTTCGCCCCAGCTGTGCCGTTTGCAAAAGCTGCTTCCAATTTGGCAGCTCCACTGATGATCATCATGATGAGGATCACAAGCCAAATGCCAGAAAATTTGAAGTTTTGTTTCAAATTAGCCTGGAATAGGTAACCAGCATGGCGATTATTGTGCCGCATGATCAGCACCTTCTTTTTCGTAATAGCGCATAAAGAGATCTTCCAAAGTTGGCGGCGTGACTTGCAAATCCAGGATCGCATGGCTAGCTAAGGTTTGCATGATCGCACTTAGGTCATCGCGATCAGCAGTGAAAATGGCCTTCGTGTGCTGTCTCTCTGGAAAGGTCAGCTCATGAATACCGGTTGATTGGGTCAAACTATCCAAAGCCGTTGTCGACGTGACTTCAACGCGTAAACGCGATAAATGCTGCATTTGGGCGAGATTGCCACTTTCAATCACGCTGCCGTCACGAATAATCACAATCGAGTCACACATTCGTTCCACTTCTGACAGAATGTGACTGGAGAGCAAAACACTTTTTCCCGCCTGCTTGAGTTTAAGCACTTCTTGTTGAAAAGTTTGCTCATTCAACGGATCCAGTCCTGACGTTGGCTCATCGAAAATGTAAAGATCAGCGTCTTGTGACAAAGCGGCGATGATCGCAACTTTTTGGCGGTTACCTTTTGAGTAGGTACGGGCTTTTTTCTTCGGATCAAATTCGAATCGTTGCATCAGTTCATCGGTTTTTTGATTATGAGTCCGCCCGTTTAAGCGGAGTAACAAGTCAATGATTTCGCCGCCGGACAAATTCGGCCACAGATAAACATCGCCCGGGATGTAAGCAATTCGCGGATGAATCGCAGCATCATCATGCCAAGCGTCCTTGCCAAATACGGTTACCGAGCCGCTGGTTTTCTTTAGTAACCCCAAAATAATCCGAATCGTTGTCGACTTGCCAGCACCATTCGGCCCTAAAAAGCCTAAAACCTGGCCTGACGCCAACGTAAAACTGACATCTTTTAAAGCCTCAAACTTACCAAATCTTTTTTGAATATGGTCAAGTTCGATAACATTTGTTGTCATGACTAACCTCCTAAGTAAAGTGAGCGTGAGTCAGCGCGTGTTTCTACTGTATGGTGCGTGCGGATACCAAGTCGTTGAACGAACCGAGAGCCGATGTTTTCGTTACAGTAGTCAATCATCGCTCATTTCAACCGAAGTATAGTCGCCATTGACCCATCAGTCAACAAGAAATTGACTGGTGGGTCAATAATTCTTCATCTATTTTAAATGCTCGACAGAAGACACAAAAATAACCGCTTGATCAACGCTTCAAGCGGTTAGTATTGTTAACAATACAGGTATGGACCAAAAAGAAAAACAAACGGTTAGCTTTCAGGGAAGAAGCCTTGATGACGCATCACATCAAATAAATCAGCGCGTTTTGCCGGCGTATAGCTTCCGGCACTCACTGCGAGGTCGGTGTAGGTCTCCTTACGATGGGAACCATGACGGGTGGCGTAATAATTATGCACTGTTTGATCATAGTCGCTCAGTACATCTGCTTTTGGCGCCGGTTCACCATAATGATTGGTGAAAGCAACCAGCGACTGAGGCATGCGCGGCTTTTCGTCTGGCTGGTCAGCTGGCAAGCCCACTGCTAAGCCTAACAATGGAAATGTGTACTTCGGCAGATGCAATAAATCAATCATGGCTTGGGCATCATTTTGAATACTGCCTAGTGTGACGGTTCCAAGACCCAGGCTTTCAGCGGCCACCACCATATTTTGCAGTGCCAAGGTAGCATCGGCGCTTGCCTGGAGAAACTTGTCCATCCGCCCAACGCGATCAAGCGGGTGATTGGCAGCGGCGGTCAAGGTGGCAACGCGATTCAAATCAGCAATAAAAATAAATAATTCCCCAGGACCGTTTAAATAGCCTTGTGTGCTAATTTCGGCAATTTTAGCCCGGATTTGCGGATCGAGAATATGAATAACCGAAAACAGCTGCAGATACATGGAACTTGCCGTATGCTGAGCGACATCAAGCAATGTGCGGATCGTTTGCTGGCTAAGCTGTTCCGGTTTAAATTGCCGAATCGAGCGGTGGTGAAGCTGGTGCCGGATGGTTTCATTAGGGATCAAAATAGTCACTCCTTCAGTTGGAACGTATGCCATCTATTGTAGCTGAATTTGCGGCCTAGAAAACCCGTTGGCGCGAATTCTCGTACCGACACGCGATACACGCAACGGTTAGTCTGGATGGCGGCGTTGATAAAACCGGTAAACAAGTCCTCCAATCGCGAGTGAAAAGAGCACAAGCCCAATGATAACGACCCATTTCCACGGACCTAAGTTGACTTTAGCTGTTAGAAAAGGCTTGGTTTGTGGAAGACGAAGAAGCAATCCTAAAACGAAGTAAAACGCAACATAAAGATAGAAGAAAATGTTGAACTCATTTAGATGCTGGACGAATGGGAAAATAACGATAATGACTAAACCTAAGACAATAACCGCGAGTGATACTTGGGAGGGAAGCGTGATCCGCCAGCCGGTTTTAACAAAAATTGACACGAAAAACATAACAGCAAAGACAATAATGCTAAAAACGATTAAACTAAAAATTTGAATACGAGTGTGTTTTGCAAAAGCAGAACCACCTAAAAGCCAAACAAAACACCAGCTGCCAATAATTGCAATGACGCCGCAAAGAAATGTCATCCCGATATCAAGGGTCATGACCGGGTTAGCTAGCTTCGGAATCCACAAAATAAAAAACATCATGAAAACCAGTTTTAAATTAAACCAGAAGAAGTCAGCGAGATTGAACGGAATCGTCTTCAGCAAATCATTGGCCGTTGCTTCCGGATTCTGGCCAAAATAAGCAGCAGCCTCAACCCCATCCGCCTGAGCATCAATTAAGTCCTGCAAAATAGTTAACAAGTTTTGCTCGACTTGATAATCATCGCGTAAGAAAGATTTTCCTCTTAAGTAAGTCAGCAGATTCTCGTAATAGTCACGGTTTTCCTTAGTTAACTGTTTACGTAGTTCATTGTTCTCCGCAACCATCTTTTTGACTGCTTGTTTCCGTTTTTTCATCGTCAAGGCCTCCTCGTATAAGTGCGCGTGAACTGGCGCGGTCAGAAGTCGAAGTGTAAGTAGCCTTAGCCGCAGACTTCTGCGTCAGTGAACGCGTTATGGAGCGTGAACTAGCGCGATTGTAACCTGTTCTATTCTTCCGGTTGATCGGCAATAAGCTGTTCGACATGATCCTTAAGTTCCGACCATTGCACCATAAAAGTCTGGCGGGCAGTTTCTCCCAAAGGCGTCACGGCATAGTATTTACGCTGCGGGCCATCCGGTGACGGGCGCATATGGCTGACTAGCAGGCCTTTTTTCTCCATCGTCATCAATAGTGGGTAGATGGTGCCTTTGGGGACGTCGCCAAATCCGAAAAGATCAAGCGATTCACTGATGGCATAACCGTATTGTTCTTTTCGCGCCAGTAAAATAAGCAAGCACCCTTGTAAAATTCCTTTTAGCATCTGACTGTTCGCGTCGGCTGCCACGTGCATCGCTCCCTTTCGACTAGCATGTTTTACATACTAGTAGTTTAAACCGACTTAACTAGTTTGTAAACCATAATAGTGGAAAAGAGACAACTGGCCCAGTCTGTCTGCTAAATTAAATAATTATAAAAGATGTAATATCTGCACGCATAACAAGGATATAAAAGCTTATTTGCCTCAAAAAGCAATGGCGCGATATAATTAATGAATAATGAAGGTGTGTGATGATGAATGAAAATCGGGATGATTGGTGCAGGTGATGTTGGTCAGGTTTTGACGCAGCTTTTTGTGCGGGCGGGGAATACCGTCATGCTGGCTCATCGCGGTTCGGTGGATGCATTAGATGATTTGGCACGCGTTTTGGGGGCAGCAGCAGGTACAGTTGAGCAGGCAGAGGCGCAGGATTTAGTCGTGTTGGCGGTGCCGTTTTTTGCGATCAAAGCGTTACCGTTACCAACCGGAAATGATCCGATTATTGTGGATGCAACCAATTACTTTCCGGATCGGGATGAACGGATTCCCGAGATTGAATGTCATCAAAAAGCAACGTCACAAATGGTCGCGGAACATTTTCATTCACACCGCGTTGTCAAAGCCTTTAATTCAATTGAAATGGCGGTATTTGCACAGCTGGCACGTCCCAATCGGTCGGTGGATCGCATTGCGCTGCCTTATGCCGGTGACGATCCTCAGGCTAAGAAGCAAGTGGCGGCGTTAATCTGGGCAATTGGTTTTGAGCCGTTTGACTTAGGTGATTTGGGCGCTAGTTTGGCGGCGCAGGCTGACGGGTCGCTTTTTTTAGTCAACGAAACAGCACCGGTTTTGCGACAGCATCTGCATCAAAGTTAGCAACCTAGATTTTTGCGACGGGCTTGACTGGTTTTGACATATTGAACCAGACTTCACCGGCATGGGTGGAAGCTGCAAGACCGTCATTATGAAAGCCGACATGCTCATAAAAAGGGATAAGGCGTGATAGGCAGGTTAAAGTGAGCGCAGTGCGTTTTTGCAATTGAGCAACTTGAGTCAGCTTAGCTAGTAGTTGACGGCCGATCCCATGGTGTTGCATGTTTGGGGCCACGGCTAAGCTGAGAATCGCAAGGTAAGGGGCAGCGGGCTGATTAGGCTGACTATCCGTAAAAAGATCATCTGTGATTGTAGGCTTGAAAGTGGCTGGACCCACAACATAACCCACAATGGTATTTGCAACCCGGGCGACAATAAAGGTATCGGGATAGTTCGTAATGCGCGCCGCCATGCTGATACGGCTGGCCGCTTCTTGCGGGGTGAATCCGGCATGTTCAATTCGCATGATTGCATCAAGATCGGACATGCGTGCAGCGGAAAAATTAAGTTTCAAGGTGATCCTTCCTTTAGTCTCATTGGATTTTGTGAAAATGGGGTATATAGCAATGGAGAAACAACTTGTGAAGATCAGTAAGCTTCTCAGTTTTATTTTACGCCATCATCCGGAAAGACTCGGCTTAAAACTTGATGCATATGGCCGCGTGGATCTGGACACCTTGATCCAACGGTTTAACGCGCATTATCAAGTGCATTTAGATCGACAGGTACTGGCTGCCATGATGCGTCAAAGCGATAAGCGGCGATTCGCGCTTGAAGATAATAGGATTCGGGCAGTATATGGTCATAGTGTTCCGGTTTTACCGCTAATGCCCGCCAGCAAACCACCTACTTGGTTGTATCATGGGACTTCCCATCAGGCGGCCATCATGATTGAAAGTGAGGGGTTGCGGCCGATGAATCGTGATTTTGTCCATCTGTCTAGTGATCTTGACATGGCTAAACAAGTCGGGTCGCGCCATGATGCGCACCCGGTTATTTTTCGAATTGACGCATTAGCAGCATTCACGGCGGGCGCACTTTTTTACCCCACTGGTAGTCGGGTTTGGCTAACTGGAAAAATTTTACCAAAGTTCCTAACCCGAATGCCCACATCGGGTTGACCGAGAATGAACGTTTTTTCTCAAGAAGCGTTCTTTTTTTATGTTAGTATTAGGCATACTTAAGAAAAGGGGGGGTTATATTATGAAGGCTGATTCGCCGGATGATTTACGGTTAAATCCGAAACAGTTCGCTAATCTTGTTGTTGGTTCACACCAGGTACCCGATGACAAAGATCCGGAAACAATTGTTAAACGGAAGCTAACACTTTATCTGACCGCTTACTACTTAGCAGAGCGGTTTAACGAGCTTCAGGAAGAAACACTGAGTCATAGTCCATCGCGCGAAAATTTCAACCAGTTATTGAAAAAGTTGGAAGAAGAACGCTTCCAGGACTGGTAGACTGATACAGAATTTTGTTTCTGTATTAGTCGAATGTGAACTATGTAACAATTATTATAGCCTCTTTTCAAACTAATCTGCACACCTTTGCTAAAGTGCCCTCATTGACTTAAAAGCGAATTTTAAGCCAATGAGGGCGCTTTCTTTTTGGGGAAATTTATTTTTGCGGTCAAACGACGATTGTTCTTTTCGTGTTCTAAACGGGCAAAAACCGCCATTTAGTGACGAATATCACGTAATATGAGGGCAGCGATAAAAACTTATGAAAAGAGGTTGGGACTATGTTACTCACCGTCATTGCTTATGCCATGATCATTGTCTTCATGTACGTCATCATGACTAAGAAACTTTCACCGTTTACTTCCTTGGTTATGATCCCGCTATTATTTGCGATTATTGCAATGGTGGCTGGCGTGGCAAAGAAAGGAACGATAGGCGATTTCGTGTTAAAAGGTCTGACGACGACTGCTAACACCGGGATCATGCTCTTATTCGCCATTCTTTATTTCTCCATTATGCTTGACGCCGGTTTGTTTGATCCGATTACGGCACGCATGATCAAGATTGCAAAAGGCGACCCAATGAAAGTGCTGATGGCAACCGCAATTGTTGCGATGGCCGTTTCACTCAACGGGGACGGCACGACCACTACTTTGATTTGTTGCTCGGCATTTATTCCGATTTATAAGAAGCTCAACATGAATATGATGAACCTGGGTGTTTTGATTATTCTGCAAAATACCATCATGAACCTGTTGCCTTGGGGTGGGCCAACTGCACGGGCAATGGCAGTTTTAAAAGTTGATGCGGATATTTTGACCTACCTGTTGCCAGGGATGATTTTGGCACTGGCTTATGTGATCTTCTATGTGGCACCGCACATGGGTCGCGCAGAACGGAAACGCTTGGGAGTTCGGGAATTAACCGATGAAGAAATTGACGAAATGACATCGGTAGTGGATCCGGAAGTTTCTGAAATTCGCCGCCCGAATATGTTCCTGTTTAACGGTATTTTGACGATTGTTCTGATTGCCTGGTTGGTGGCAAGTTCCTTTATTAAAGCCATTGCAATGCCGCCATTGTTGCTGTTCTTGGTCGGAACCTGTATCGCATTGATGGCAAACTATCCTAAGTTAGGCGACCAAAGCAAGCGGATCGGCGCTAATGGTGGCGATGCCGTGCAAGTGGTTATTCTGGTGTTTGCAGCCGGGGTCTTCATGGGTCTGTTCCAAGGAACCGGGATGGCAGAAGCGTTGGCTAAGAGCTTTACCGCGATCATTCCAAATTCCATGGCTGGCTTCTGGGGGCTCGTGATCGCATTGATTTCGGCGCCAGGGACATTCTTCTTAAGTAACGATGGTTTTTACTTCGGCGTTATGCCGGTTTTGGCAACTGCCGGCCGTGCCTATGGGTTTACTAACATGCAAATGGCATTGGCTTCATTAATGGGTCAGGCATTCCACTTACTGTCGCCATTGGTTGCCTTCATCTACCTCTTACTGCGGCTAACCGGTTTGGATATGGGTAAGTGGCAACGCGAAGCCGGAAAATATGCATTAGGCGTGTTTGCAATTTTTGTGGTGACGGTTATGCTCTTTGGCCACGTGCCATTTTACCTGCCGCAAAAATAGCATTTAACCGAAAAAAGACACCGAAAAGCCAATTGTGATTGGCTTTTCCCCGTATGATAGATCTATCAAAGTTATGCGGGTTGCGCTATTTAATAACGCGCGTTCGCAAGCGGGCTGACTCACGCTCACTTTAACGCGTTCATCAGCGCAGAAGTCTGCGTGTAAGGACCTTAGCCGCAATGGCCAAAGCCCGGCCATCACGTCTAAGGCCACTTACACTCCGACTTCTACCCGCGCTGACTCACGCTCACCATAACGCGTTCATCAGCGCAGAAGTCTGCGTGTAAGGACCTTAGCCGCAATGGCCAAAGCCCGGCCATCACGTCTAAGGCCACTTACACTCCGACTTCTACCCGCGCTGACTCACGCTCACTTTAAGAGAAGAGGTGATGTTATGTTTGGATGGTTGCATCGTAAAAAGCAGCCGCCGCAGACACCGGTTGAACCGACAACGAAGAAAGTAGCGGCTCCGGTCGAAACAACACAATGGGAAACGGTGCCGAACTTTTTGGAGGTTGATCCTAAAACCGAGTTAACTGCCAGCCTAATTGCCGCGGCGGTTACTGCGGATTCGGCACCTGATGCAAAGCTGGTGTTGAAACATCTGTACGTTGAAAATCCCGAAGCTAAGCGTGTGGGTTTAATTGCCAGTGCGATTGCTGCTGGTGATGGCGATGCTCAGTACGTGGTCAAGTCAATTAAGAAAAAGGTGGACTGAAGAAGATGTTGAGAAAGTTCAAGATAACGATCGATGGGAAAACCTATTTGGTCGAAATGGAAGAAATCGGCGGGACACCGGCTGCCGCGGCTCCGACGCCAGCACCGGCTGCGGCACCAACACCTGCAGCTGAAACACCAGCGCCGGCACCGGCAGCACCAACACCCGCCCCAGCAACGCCGGCAGCGGCAAGCGGAGAAGGTGAAGTGGTCACGGCACCGATGCCAGGCACGGTTACCAAGGTTTTGGTTAAAAGTGGTGATGCAGTCACCGAAAACCAACCCTTGATGATATTAGAAGCGATGAAAATGGAAAACGAAATCGTCGCGCCTAAAGCCGGGACGGTGGGCGATATTATCGCAACGCTAAATCAAAGTGTCAATTCCGGTGACGGTCTTATTAGCATTATTTAGGGAGGAGGAAGCTTATGGAAGCGCTCATTCACGGAATCACCACTATCACATTAGGTCAAATCGCGATGATGTTGATCGGTGCACTCCTGATGTATCTGGGAATCAAGAAAGAATATGAACCGACCTTATTGGTTCCGATGGGACTGGGCGCCATTTTGGTGAATTTTCCCGGAACCGGCGTTTTAACGCAAGTTGTCGGCGGCACCAAGGCAGAAGGGGTGCTGGATGTTTTATTCAAGGCCGGCATTAACACCGAACTTTTCCCATTGCTGATTTTCATTGGGATTGGCGCCATGATTGATTTTGGCCCGTTATTACAAAATCCGTTTATGCTGCTTTTCGGAGCGGCGGCACAGTTTGGTATTTTCGCTACCGTTTTTGTTGCAGTATTCTTCGGCTTCAACATTAAAGAGGCTGCTTCAATCGGGATCATCGGGGCTGCCGATGGTCCGACATCCATTTTTGTTTCAAACCAGTTGGCGCCGAATCTGTTGGGGGCCATCACAGTGGCGGCTTATTCGTACATGGCATTGGTGCCGATTATTCAACCCATGGCCATCAAAGCAGTCACAACCAAGCATGAACGCCGCATTCGGATGACGTATAAGGCAGAAGGCGTGTCCAAGACGACTAAAATTCTGTTTCCGATTATCATCACCGTCATCGCTGGCTTCATTGCACCGATTTCACTGCCATTGGTTGGTTTCCTGATGTTTGGCAATCTGCTGCGGGAATGTGGCGTGTTGGATCGGCTTTCCAACACAGCGCAGAATGAATTGGTCAACATCGTCTCCATTCTCTTGGGCTTAACCATTTCCGTTAAATTGCAGGCAGATCAGTTCTTAAATATTCAAACATTGATGATTATTGCGTTTGGTTTGTTTGCCTTCATTATGGATTCGGTTGGCGGCGTTCTTTTTGCTAAGCTGTTGAATCTTTTCCGAAAAGAAAAAATCAATCCAATGATCGGTGCGGCCGGTATTTCAGCCTTTCCGATGTCGAGTCGCGTGATTCAGAAAATGGCCACTGACGAAGATCCGCAGAACTTTGTCTTAATGTATGCAGTCGGTGCCAATGTTTCTGGTCAAATTGGCTCAGTGATTGCTGGTGGGCTATTGTTGTCATTCTTTGGCGCTTGATGTGGTTTGTAAGTGCGGAAGTCAACCCGCACCAGCTCACGCTCACTTTACTAGGAGGTTTTTACCATGAAGTTTGATCCCACAGCAGTTGAACAGGCTGGTGAATTGATGTTGGTCGGTATGGGCGGCGTGTTTATCGTTTTGTTCATTATCTACATTGTGGCCAAATTATTGCTTAAGTTTGCGCCAGCCGATAAAGCGGCGAAGTAAGATGGCAACGTTAAAACGTATTTGGTTTGACCTGAATCCGCAAGAAAAAACAGCTTGGCAAACGCTTTTACGTGCGGCTGAATTGACGCCGGATGAACACGTTGATTTTACAGTTGGTATTTTCGAAGATGGTGCGTTATTAGCAACCGGTTCATTAGCTGGCAACATCATTAAAGAGGTTGCGGTGTCACCAGATGCTCAGCATGAAAATCTATTGGCACAGATTATTCAGGCACTGTTGGATCGGCTGGATGATGAGGCGATCACGCATAGTTTTGTCTATACCAAGCCAAGCACGAAAAAGTTTTTTGAATCGTTAGGCTTTAAGCAGTTAGTGGCAACAGACACGGTGGTTTTGCTCGAACGTGGTTATCCTAATTTTGCTGACTACACGGCATTGTTGGAGCAGCATCAGCACTCAGGACAGCCGGTTGCGGCAATTGTGATGAACGCTAATCCGGTTACCCGCGGTCATGCGTATCTGATTGAGCAGGCAGCTAGGGACAATGCCGTGGTTTACGTCTTTGTGCTGTCAGCCGAACGCTCGCTTTTCACCGCTGCCGAACGCTTGGGCCTCGTAAAAAAAATCGCCTCACGCTGGGCGAATGTCGTGGTGTTGCCAACCGCTGATTACATGGTGTCGAATACCACGTTTCCGAGTTATTTTCTCAAGGATCAGGCGGATGCGGCAATTGCGTCTGCTCAAGCCGGATTGGATGCTGCGCTTTTTAAACAGCGAATTGCCCCCATTTTAGACATTACCCGGCGTTATGTCGGTGAAGAGCCATTGTCACCCGTGACCGCTATTTACAATCGCCAATTAGCCGCCACTTTTGGTGACACTATCGAACTGATTGTTGTTCCGCGCTTGCAGATTGCTGGCGAAGTTGTCAGTGCCACGCGGGTTCGGGCGGCGATTGCACAACAGGATTGGAAAACGGTGCAACAACTCGTTTATCCAGAGGTTTATACAGAAATAAAGGAGCGATCAACCCATGAAAATTAATCATCCCGGTACGGCTGGGACACTGGAGTCAAGTGATATTCAAATCACGCTTGCACCAGCCGCTGACGGTATCACGATTCAGTTGCAAAGCAGTGTTGAAAAGCAATTTGGCGAACAAATTCGCGCGGTCATCAAAGCAACACTTGCAAAACTGGCGATCGAAAACGTTGCGGTTGAAGCCAATGACAAAGGTGCACTGGATTGTACGATCAAAGCACGTACCATTGCGGCGGCTTACCGTGCTGCCGATAACAAGACATTTGACTGGGAGGAGATCAACGCATGGATAAATTAAGAAGAACCATGATGTTTGTTCCGGGCGCTAATCCGGGCATGCTCCGTGATGCGCCGATTTATGGGGCAGACGCCATCATGTTTGACCTTGAAGATGCGGTTTCGTTAAAAGAAAAAGATACCGCGCGAATGCTGGTCTATTCTGCATTGAAAACTTTTGATTACAGTAGTGTTGAAACCGTTGTCCGGGTGAATGCCTTGGATGCAGGCGGCGATCAGGATGTTGAGGCAATGGTGCTTGGCGGTATCAATGTGATTCGGCTGCCAAAAACCGAAACGGCGCAGGACATTATTGACGTGGATGCGGTCATTACGGCAGTTGAAGCAAAATACGGTATCAAAAACGGCACGACCCATATGATGGCCGCCATCGAATCGGCAGAAGGGGTATTGAATGCCCGGGAAATTGCCCAGGCATCCCCACGAATGATCGGGATTGCACTTGGCGCCGAAGACTATCTAACCAGTCAGCATACCCATCGTTCCGCTGACGGAGCCGAGTTGTCATTTGCCCGCAACTTCATTTTGCATGCTGCCCGTGAAGCCGGCATTTCCGCAATCGACACGGTTTACACGCAGGTTGACAACGAAGAAGGTCTGCGTCATGAAACCGAGCTGATTAAGCAACTCGGCTTTGATGGTAAATCCGTGATTAATCCGCGGCAGATTCCGGTCATTAACAGTGTGTTTGCGCCTGCTTTGGCTGAGGTTCAAAAGGCTCGGGAAATTGTTGCCGGACTAAAAGAAGCAGAAGCAAAAGGGGCCGGCGTGGTTTCGGTCAATGGTCAGATGGTTGACAAGCCAGTGGTAGAGCGTGCTCAATATACGATTGCGCTCGCTAAGGCGTCAGGAATGGAGGTAGACTGATGGTCAAGAATAAGCTTAATCGTGAAATCTCGGAGCCATATGCCGATCAATATGGCGTTTACGGTGGCGAGTTTGCCAATATTCAACCTTATGATGAACATGCGCGCCACATTAAACCCGTCAAGCCTGATCACAGTAAACTAGTGGCGTCAATTCATGATGCCATTGTCGCAACCGGCCTAAAAGACGGGATGACCATTTCATTTCACCATCATTTCCGCGAAGGTGACTATGTGATGAACATGGTACTGGCTGAAATCGCTAAAATGGGGATCAAAAACCTGTCGATTGCACCTAGTTCAATTGCCAATGTCCATGAACCGTTGATTGAACACATTAAAAATGGCGTGGTCACCAACATCACCAGTTCCGGTTTGCGGGATAAAGTCGGCGCGGCTATTTCCAGCGGGATCATGAAGAATCCGGTCGTCATTCGTTCTCATGGCGGACGGGCTCGTGCTATTGCTCGTGGCGATATTCATATCGATGTGGCGTTCTTGGGCGCACCAAGTAGTGACGAATACGGCAATATTAACGGTACCAAAGGCAAAGCGACTTGTGGTTCCTTAGGTTATGCCATGATTGATGCCAAGTATGCCGATCAAGTGGTTGCCATTACCGACAGCCTAATGCCATATCCCAACACGCCGATCAGTATTCCCCAAACAGATGTCGACTATGTGGTCCAAGTAGATGCGATTGGCGACCCAACCGGTATTGCCAAAGGTGCCACCCGCTTTACGAAGAACCCTAAGGAATTAAAGATTGCCGAATATGCAGCTGAAGTGATCACGAAATCTGCCTACTTCAAAAATGGCTTTTCCTTCCAAACCGGTACAGGCGGCTCTTCGTTGGCCGTAGCCCGCTTCTTGCGTGAGGCGATGTTGCAGCAACATATCAAAGCAAGTTTTGCCTTGGGCGGGATTACCAACTCCATGGTTGAATTGTTGAAAGAAGGACTCGTTGAGAAGGTAATTGATGTGCAGGATTTCGATCACCCATCCGCAGTCTCCCTTGGTGAAAATGCTGATCACTATGAAATTGATGCCAACATGTATGCGTCACCGTTGAGCAAAGGCGCGGTCATTAATCAGCTTGATATCGCTATTTTGTCAGCGTTGGAAATCGACACGGACTTTAACGTCAATGTGATTACCGGTTCCGATGGCGTGATCCGTGGCGCATCCGGTGGCCACAGTGACACGAGTGCCGCCTGCAAGATGAGCATGGTCATTGCGCCGCTGGTTCGTGGACGCATCCCAACGATTGTCGAAAATGTGAATACCGTTGTGACTCCGGGAGCCAGTGTTGATGTTGTTGTGACGGAAGTGGGCGTGGCCATTAACCCGGCCCGGTCAGATCTGATTGAAATGTTTAAGGATTTGAAGGTGCCACAATTTTCGATTGAAGCACTCAAAAACATGGCTTATCAAATCACAGGCACACCTGCACCTATTCAATATGGCGACAAGGTAGTTGCTTTGATTGAATATCGTGATGGTACCTTAATCGATGTGGTGCACAATGTTTAAATTGTCAGTTTTGGATGGCCCCCAAGTTGACTTAGGGCAAATGTTGGCTGCCAAAGACGCGCGTATGACCAAGGAGTATGACTGGTTAAAGGCAAATCCGGACACGACGCTATTACACGTGACGTTGCGGATTCCGGGACCGGTCAAAACCGGAAAACGCGTCGTTACAGTGTTTACAGCTGCGATGCAAGCCTTGCAGGATCAATTACAACCAAACGTGCAAGGCATGCAAATCGAATCGTTACCAACTGGCCCTGAAGCTTACTTGGCGGTGCACATGGACCCGGTTAGTTTAAAGCGCCGAATGATCGGATTTGAACAGCAACAACGCTTTTGTGACTTACTGGATTTGGATGTGGTCACGTTGCAAGGTGAAGAACTGCATCAGGTTTCGCGCACCGATTTTAAGTTACCTCCGCGAGCCTGCTTGGTTTGTGGCGGGGACGCCAAAGCCTGTGCGCGCTCACGTCGACACGGATTGCCTGAGGTTCAAGCGGCAGTTGAAGCAATCATAAAGGAGGGTTGGACCACACATGGCTAAACAAAAAGTCCAATTCATGGAAACAGTTTTGCGTGATGGTCAGCAAAGCCTGATCGCTACCCGGATGCCATCAAGCGATATTTTGCCAATTTTGGATAAAATGGATGCGGCCGGCTACCACGCATTGGAGATGTGGGGTGGCGCTACGTTTGATGCTTGCTTGCGTTATTTAAACGAAGACCCGTGGGAGCGACTGCGGAAAATTCGTCAAGCCGTCAAGCACACTAAGTTGCAGATGTTGCTGCGTGGCCAAAACTTGCTTGGTTATAAGAACTATGCTGATGATGTCGTCGCCGATTTTGTCACGAAATCAGTTGAAAACGGTATTGACATCATTCGTATTTTTGATGCGTTAAATGATACACGTAATTTGAAAACCGCACTGGAAGCTACCAAGCAAGCGGGTGGCCACGCACAGCTGGCGATTAGTTATACCACCAGTGATTTCCATACGATTGACTATTTCATCAAGCTGGCAAAAGAAATGGCAGACATGGGCGCTGACTCCATTGCCATTAAAGACATGGCCGGCATTTTAACCCCGCAGAAAGCCTTTGATCTTGTAAGCGGCATTAAGCAGGAAATTACGGTTCCGCTAGAGGTCCATACGCATGCGACTGCGGGAATGGCTGAAATGACGTATCTTGAGGCAGTGCGCGCAGGTGCTGATATTATTGATACGGCGGTTTCCCCATTTGCTGGCGGTACCAGTCAGCCGGCAACCGAATCAATGCTCGTAGCTTTGCAGGACTTAGGCTACCCGACTGATGTCAAACTAGCCGAAGTCAGTGACATTGCCAGCTATTTTGCACCGATTCGCGATCAATTCCGTGATGCCGGGCAGCTAAATCCCCGCGTTAAAGATGTTGAACCAAAGTCACTGATTTACCAAGTGCCAGGCGGGATGCTTTCTAACTTGTTGGCGCAATTGAAAGATCAGGGGCAAGAGGCCTTATATGGGGATGTTTTAAAAGAAGTGCCCCGCGTTCGGGCTGACTTGGGTTATCCGCCGTTGGTTACCCCATTGTCACAAATGGTTGGTACGCAAAGCTTGATGAATGTGATGAGCGGAGAGCGGTATAAGCTGATCCCTAAAGAAATCAAAGACTATGTTCGCGGACTTTATGGTCGGCCGCCTGTGCCAATTTCCCCTGAGATGAAAAAGAAAATTATTGGTGACGCGCCGGTTATCACCACGCGACCGGCAGACCTGATTGAGCCGCAACTACCGACATTTCGTAAAGCTATTGCCGAATATGCCCATTCAGAAGAAGATGTCTTGAGTTATGCGCTCTTCCCTGATCAGGCAAAAGACTTTTTAGGCCGGCGTGAAGATCCGTTTTATGATGTGCCGGTTCAAAAAGTTTCACTGACATTTGATCCTACTCATAATTAAGGCACATGATCCTTTCGCCCCCTAATCAATTAACGTGCCGCCGTGAGTTGGTAGGCTAGCACAATTTGAGCTGTTGACAAATTTGTCGGCAGCTTTTTAAGTGAGCGTGAGCCAGCATGTTTTAAGTGGTGAGACACGTTAAGGTATAATATTGGGTTAGGTGAGGGGGGACAATCGATGAATCAAGTGGTGTCAGCGGTTAAGAAAAATTTGGATTTATCACAGAACCGGCCAATTAAAGAAGCGATTTACGAAGCGCTGCGCAAGACGATCCTTTTGGGCGAAATACCCAGCGGTGAGCGGATTAACGAGAAGAATCTTTCCGAAAATCTAAATATCAGCAGAACGCCAATTCGCTATGCACTTGAGCGTTTGGATGAAGAAGATCTGGTTGAACGCAAAACGGGTGTTGGTGTACTTGTCAAAGGTATTTCAATTAACGATGCCTATGAAATTTTTGACATTCGCAAGGAATTGGATGTGTTGGCCACGCGTAAGGCCATGCGTCTGATGACCCCTGAGCAATTCAATCAGATGCGGACTCTTTTGGAAGAAACGGATCGTTTGAACGCAGCCGGTCGTGTTGCCGAAGTGATGGCTAAGTTTACTGAATTCAATAATTTTATTTATGATGCCAGTCATATGTTGCGGCTGAAAATGATCGTCAACCAGCTGCAGAATTATTTGATTTATTTTCGTGATATCAGTATTAATGGCGATGATCGGCGCAATCTTGCCATTCAGGAACATTGGCTGCTTTATCGGGGGATGTTGAATCAAGATGACGATCAAATTAAGCTCATTACGCGCGAGCACTTAGAGCATTCCCTGCACTATATTCTGAAAGTTATGAAGGCAAAACATATTGAATGAACAAGCAATTGCACAAGCGGCAGTTACCAGTTTACAAGCAGAAGTTCAGTTGGCGCCTAAACCCGGCTTGGTCGACCCTGAATCAAATGGTGCACACCGCGACATGGATGTGACGACCTTTGCAGCTAGCATTGAAGCTTTGACGCCTTATTTTCAGCAATATTTTCATGCCGGCGTCGTTGCTAAAACGGTACCTGATCTTTATCGCCAATTACGCGCCATTGGGATTGCAGCAGAAAATGCCATGCTCGCCGCTACTGCTGGTGTTAATACGCATCGAGGGGCTAACTTCTCCTTTGGTTTTTTATTGGGTGCATTGGGCTGGCTCATGCAGCAACAATCCCTGCAGCAAATAGTCACCGCTGACTTTGCGCCGCTATTCCCGACTGTGGCTCAAGTGACGCAAGGTGTGGCTGGTGATTTTCGGGATTTGGAGAAAAAAGCCCGCTGGAGCCATGGCGAAGCGTTATATGTCAAACACGGCGTTACTGGGGTTCGAGGTGAGGCTTTGGCCGGTTATCCGACTATCCGGCATGTGATCTTGCCATATTTACGCAAGACTGCCAGACGCGGGGATATGCGCTATTTACGATTAATGGTGCACTTGATGGCGCAAGTTGAAGATGCCAATGTCCTCCATCGCGGCGGGCCAAAGGGATTACGATTCGTGCAAGATGCGGCTAAAACATTGTTGCATGTCCCGGATTCACACTTGCCCCATGCCTTGCGTCAGTTAAATGCTGAGATGATCACGTTTAATCTTAGTCCGGGTGGTACGGCCGATTATCTGAGTCTAGCTTACTTTTTTGATGCGCTGACGAGCTTGGCAACAACTAATTCCCAACCAGACTAGTTGAAACGCTTTAAGGTGGAGAAGTTGAGCTATAACTTGAATCTTTGGAATAAAGGTGTACTATTTTTCGAGTTCAATGAAAAATACTACGCCCTTTGATTTTTTGTTGAGATATAAGGAATTATAAGTTATAAGGCTCATGCAGTCCTTGTGCCGCTTGAAGTTAATCGCTTTCAATTCGGTCAAACTTCCGGTAGAATTAAGGTTTGAAGAAGAATATAGTTCAAGCGACTTCTTTGACGGACATCAAAATTGGGTCAAATTCTTGTGGCAGTTTAGATGCGGCACAAATTAATCGTAAAGTTAAGACAGAAAAAAGCTCAAGAGCAAGTGCCTCGACTTGCTCTTGAGCTTTTTGCCTTGTAACTGATCGATCACAACAAAATTACTGGAAGCAATTATATGGACCGCGGTTTCTTGTCCATGAATTGTTCAAGCATTTTTCAAACTTATCATCGAAAGGAGTTCTCGGCCCGCGTTGATAAGGAGGGACTTTTCCCATTCCGTTAACCCAGTTTAAAGTCCCTGGATTATAAGAATCACCACCAACGATTTGCTCCAATTCCCCTACATCCAGAACTGCCAAGCTGTCTTTTCCCAAATAATCCATCCTCTAAAGTTTTTTGATAGCGCTGTTATTATACTATGATGGATACTATATTTTCAACAAAAATAAAAGAAAGTGTTTTCATAACACTTGTTATAATGATATTATCTGGATTAAGGAGTGATTCAAAATGAATGAAAAGCAAGTCGTTATTGCTAAAATGCTGGAATTACAACATCTTTTTGAGAAGCAACCAGATGGGATATCCCAAAAAGTTGTCTCGAATATAAGACAAACGATCGGTAAACTTGCTAGTAACAAAACAGCAGCTATTGATATTTCAGCACAAGTGCGGCCAATAAGTCGTCTTATTAGAGATGAAATGTTAGAGCATAATTATAACCTTACGCTAGAGCAGCGGACTCTCCTTTTTGACCTAGAAGGCAAAGCACAAGATATTGAAAACAAATTCCAAACAGCAGCAGATTGGATCCTTTTTTAGTGAGGCTGAATTTTAATGATTCCAGTGCCAAAGCGGAGCAATCGTAGGCCAGATGGGGATCAGCTGTGGAAATAACACAGCGACCGGTTTTTGCCGCTGATGTTGTTAGGCGGCTTGGAGACTGCTTGGCTGCAGGCTCCAAGCGCCGTCTCCGCTCTAGCTTCATCTGGCCGGAGATTGCGGAGTTTGGCATGGCGCGTAACTATTTTAGCAACTCGTGCCATTAAAATATTTGAAATTTAACAATTATCATATTTTTGAGGGAAATTTTGCCTCAACTATTTTTCGAGGCACACGCTCTGGATTAAACAGGAAACGGAATCAGATCGATGTGGCGAATCATGCGGATACTGATGTTCTGGTCGCCGACATGGACGACATCGCTATCGGTTACACCACCGACTTTACCGGTGATCGGCGGCAGCATCTGGCCATCCGGTGTTTGCAAATCGATCTGAATGGTTACGGATTGGCCCTCAGCGTATGCTCGAAGCAAGATCATCCGAATGTAAGCCTGATCTTGTAACGAAAGCGGCGGATAAGTCAGATGCTCGGTCTGCGCCTGTTTTTTTAACGCGGCGGTGTGGTCGGAGAGGTAATAGCCTTGCCACTTGCGCATCCCGCGATCAATGTAACGATTAGCAAAAAAATCAGCCACCAAAGCAGCAAACTTTTGCTTACCGATTTTTTCTTCGTAAGTCATCAATCTCACCTCAAGGACCAGTTTACGAACACATGTTTGCCGTTTCAAGAAAAAGGTTATGTTTAGTTGAATGTTACAAAACGATGACAGCAAAAATCTTGATAAGTCTTAAGATTTTCTTGATTTGAAATCATTTTGTAACATTTCTGCTTGCCGCATGTTAGTCTGAAATTGTTGAAACGATCCGACAAGCGACAACTTCTGAGTGGGAGTGATTGACATGAAAAAATGGATGATGATTGCAACGGCATTCTTAGCACTTAGCGGCGTTTCCGGTGCCGCTTTATATCAACAACATGTCAGTGCTAAAAGCGATGTGAAAACCACAACGGTAAAAACAGTCACGAAAAAAACAACAAATCAGCCGAAAGCAACGAGCAAGTCACAGGCATCGTCAAACTCAGCATCAAGTACAGCTCAAACGACCAGCACGTATGAGTCCGGCGCTACCGTAACCGTTAAGACCCCTGCAACGACAACCGAAAAGACGACGGCAAGTTCAGCAACCACAGAGACTGATGCTGCTGCCACAACCAGTGATGCTGCAGCAACAACAACGACCCAAACGGCAAGTCAGCCCACGGTTCAAGCGCCATTTTATGTTGGCACGTGGCATAACGAACATGTATCATTGACCATTACGGCAACTCAGATGACCATTTCCCAAAATGGTGTTTCGAAGACGTCTCGCTACACGGCGACATCAAACGGTAATGGTTATGTTCTTACACCAACCGATATCGAAGCAGACGCGATTTACTTAGTACCAGTGACCGGCGGCGTTGAATGGGTTGCACCCGGCGCCACCACACCATTAATTCTCCGGCCGTAAGTGATGCGCATACCACATAGACTTATCTTTTGGAGCGATCAAAAAAGGCGCCGCGAAAGCCAACTTTTACTGGCATTCGCGGCGCTTTTAAAATGACGTCAAGACTAATCGGTTGCTTTATTCAGCGCCTTGTCTTCAAAACTTGCAAAAAGATGGTGATCGAAGAAGCGTTTTGTTTCAGGTAAGGCAAAACTGGTATAATCACGTGCATGGCCAACGCCGGGTACCACGTGGATGGAAATGTCCCGACCAAACATGGCAGCTTGCTGGACAAAATGCAGGGCACTTGGTAATGGCATTAATTCATCTGCCGAGTTGAACAATAAGGTTGGCCCAAGTTGATCAGTTAAATGATTGGTTGGGTTGACGGCGGTTAGTAAGCGCGGATCCAACCCGCCCAGATATGTCTGAATAAAGTATTTATAAAAAGCGTCATGGATTTCATGAATTTCGGTCAGGCCCAGTTCGTTCTTTGCGTCAACCGATGCTTTTACCATTTGATTCTTCTGCACCCAGTTGGCAAAATCAACTACGGGCGACCATGCCACAACTGGGTAGCCAGTGGTCAGACTATTTTGCAACACCATTGTGCCTCCCGAGCTGGCGCCTAACAAGCCTACTCGTTCGCGATCAAATTCATAAGGAGAGGCAAGTAGCCAGTTTATAAAATGATCAAAGTCGTTTTGGGCGGTCGGATATAGATACTTAGGAGCTAGCCGAAAATTGGGAATAGCCACCAGATAGCCGGCGTCCGCAAGATATTGGCCCAAATCGCTTTCATTTTCTTTATCGCCACGGAACCAGCCGCCACCGTGTGCGTATATGACGGCACCGCCATTAGCCGCGTCCGGTACGTAAATATCAACGGGTAAATCATGGGCCTCATCATAGATCACGTCTTTTTCCACTTGCATATTTGCCTGTTCCTCCTTATTCTTATACATTAACCATATTCTAACCATAGTCCCAAAAGCCGTTTAAATGCAAATCTTTACATATTTTTGTTCGGTTTTGAAACATCAGATTATTGGGATGGCGAAAGGAAAAGCATGCGATATACGTTTGATTCAAAGGTGACAACGGCAACCACAATTAAGCGCTGGTTAGCCAAACAAGGTGTTAGCCACAGATTATTCAAGAAAATGTTAGCGAACCATTTATTGTGGCTGGATGGTCATCGCACTGGCAATACTGCGATTCAGGCTGGGCAGACGGTGCGCTTCGCCATCCCAACGACGATGACGGTGACACCGGAAAAAGCCTCGCTCGATGTTCTGTATGAAGATCAAAACTGGCTGATTATCAATAAACCGGCTCATTTAACCAGCGTTCCCGGCCCTCATGATCCTCATCACAGTTTGTTGAATCGCATCGTCTGGTACCTGCAGCAGCAAAAGGTAACCGAACCGCAACCCGCGATTATCACGCGCCTGGATCGCGATACAGTTGGATTGGTTTTAGCCGCGAAACACCCGTATGCACAAGGGCGGTTTGACCAGGCTCATCATGCGACCTTGAAAAAAGAATATCTGGCTGTGGTTGCCGGGCACCTCAGTCATGCTACCGAGACAATTGAAGCACCCATTGGTCTGGGACCGGATGGCATTCATCGGATGGTTACGGAAAACGGACAATCGGCCATCACGAAGTATCAAGTGCTGAAAGAAGCGGTCAACACCTTGGTCGAAGTGCAATTATTAACCGGTCGCACCCACCAGATTCGAGTACACTTTGCCAGCCTTGGCCATCCCTTAATCGGTGATTCACTTTATGGCCAAGCGAGTCCGCTCATTGATCATCAGGCATTACAAGCGACCCGTTTAAGTTTTGTGGACCCATTTTCTGAAAAAAGAATTCAGGCTGATTTACCGATTCCTGATGACTTTATGAACCTTTTAATCAGTAGCAACCGATCCTGATTGTCATAAGTGCGACTCATCTTCTATGATTATTGACAAAAGCAAGCCCCACAACCGCTGTTTTCAGGTTAGGGCTTATTTGGCACTATACAACAGCTTTCAATATGGTCGTTCTCACCGATCAGGTACAAAAAGCAAAAAAATATCGCGTTCTATCAGTAAAAAACTGACAGAATGCGATATTGGCTGATGAACTGCGATCAGATTATTTAACTTCGGTGAAGACCACGCGTTTACGCAACTTTGGTGAATACTTCTTGAGTTGCAAACGATCAGGCGTGTTACGCTTGTTTTTGGAAGTTAAATAGATACGTTCGCCGGTTTCATTGTTACCTAAGATGATGTTGTTCCGCATCTTTTAGCACCTCGCTTTTTCATAATTTAACCTGTCAAGCATACAGGATTGACAGACTAAAATCAAGGCTGGACGTTAAAGGCAGCAAAGGGCGTGACGCCATGGGTTCGTGCAATTTCCGCAACGCCATCAGGATCAGCCGTGGTTAAGCCAGGCAGGTCAATGGCATCACTTTCGCCAGTATCGGCCTGAACGACTTGAAAGAGGGGTTCAGCCGGGTAAACGAGAAGTTGCGTTGAAGTTTTAACATCTTGTGTGTCTTCATGTAGCAATGGCACGTTTTGCAGTGAACTCAGTAATGCTTGGTTAGCTTCCAAGAAATCATTCAGGGTATCCCAACTGTCAAGAATTGCAATCGGAGGTTCTAGCGGTGTCAGATAAGCAACAAAACGCCGTAAATCGTCTTCCCATTTACGAACCGAACTTTCAGCAAAGGTGGTCTGATCTAATTGTTGGACTAATAGTTGCGGAACCGACTCACTTTTAACAGAGTCAGGCATCGCTGTCATTCGAGCGGTTAAGTCGCTAATGCAACGATAAGCCTGCTTAACATCTGCTAAAAATTTCAGAATATCAGTTCCACCGGCATTTTCATAGGCAGTTTGAAACTCATTGCCAAGTACACGTTTATTCGACATCAAAACTCCTCCTTACACGCAGGCTTCGCGGCTGGCAAACGTGTTGTGATGAATGCAGGCAAGTGGTCCTTCATGCTGACCGATGCCCACAAACGATCTAGCCTTGCAAAGCTTTGAACTTGGCAGCACTTAGCACACGCAACGTCTATTTCCAGCCATGACCGTACGATCAAAATGCGCACCAAATAGATGACACCGTGAGAAGGATTTACATTTTCCAAGGCGTTTCATAATCATTTGGTTTCGCGCTACCTTTATCATAAGTCAAACTGTCAATGCTGGCACGCTTTTCTACTGATTTTGCCGATGGTGTACCACGTTCCAGCGCCATAGACCGAGAACAATGATTAGCAAAGCGGAAGTGATGCCGGCAATTATCCAAGGAAGCAGGCCATGATCATCCGCATCGCTTGGTGATCGTGGTCGGGAAGCAGTCACACTGATCGGTAATTGGCCGTTGTAGCGAAAGTTGACTTGTTTGGACCAAGTGTAAGATCCCGATTTTGCCGTCCATTTGAGCGTGTAGGTACCTGCAGCCAACTTGGTCTCATTCAAAGGCATACTTTGGGTAAAAAAGGAATGCGGTGCAACCGCTAACCCCGTAAAATGACCTGTCAGTAGCGGCTTTTGGCTACCGGGTTTAACCAAAATATAATCTGTTGCAATTTCACCGAATTGATTACTTGAAGGGTTATGCAGCCGCGCCTTGACGACCGGTGTGTGGTTGTTGGTGCCGATGCTGGCTTTGGTTATATCAAGCAATGGTGGATTCGGCGTGGTAAGATCTTGCCGCAAAATGGTCGTAATGCCGATTGCAAAGCGGTTTGTGAATTGAACCCCGTTACTGGAAGCACGACTTGATGTGGCGCCTTCTTGCAGGACATAAAAGCCGCCTGCGATAATCCCGATAAAATGCTCAGCCGGAGCTTGCAACTGATACGTTACGGTTTGCTCGGAATTGGCTGCAACAGTAACCGTTCTTGGTCCTTTAATTAAGGTGCTCAGACGAATGGCGTTTTGATCAAGCGGTGGTTGGCTTTGATCAAAGGCAATGACCCCGCTATTGGTCGTATATGCCGGATTGACTGCAATACGGTAGGTTTGAGTCTGGTCACTTTGATTAGCGATCCGGAGCTGTAAATCTTCTTGTTGGCCCGGGCTAACTTGTAAGTCAAAGTAACCGGTAACCGACTGACGCTGATTATTAGGCAGGACCGGCGTAACCGTGAATGTTGGTGAAATGGCTGCGGTTGTCACGGTCAATGGCCAAATAAAGAGCATGCTAAATAAAAGAACCAAAATGAGACTCATTATCTTTTTCATAATTGTCGTCACCTTTCGCCTGTCGGTATGTAGGGCAGCTGTTCGTTGAGAACGGAATCGGCTGCCATTACTGATTATCAGACGTGGTTAACTTTGGCTAGTAGATCGGTTGTTACTTAAAAGTCCTCAGTATGTTGGAAAAATTACCATATATGTTTGTGAGGTGATGGCAGGTGACCTCGCCGCGAGATCAATGTGTTCCTGCAAGTTGGCGAACTTTCGACTAACAGTAGTGCTTGCCGGCATGATGTCACGCACCTTTCTCAAGGGGTTATTTGAACGACTTTATTTTACCGATAAGAACAAATAATCAGTCGTCAAATGCTTAGGCTAAGTTCGATGTCCAATTAGCTGAAGCTTGTCATACCGTGGAAGATACTTGATAATATGAAAAGATAAATAGTTTCGTGTGCCGCAATCGCGAGAAAATTTGCTACTGGAAATATTTTTGTCTCAAAAAATGGAAAAATTTTGTCAGTTGATGAGACAAGGTTAATGTATTTTCACAGGCCGCAATTTATATGTGCGGATTTAGGGGTTATGAGTGAATATTGGATGTCTTGGTCGTTTGGATATAGGTGCGCTGGTTCATAACGCGCTCACCGGCGCAGAAGTCTGCGTGTAAGGACCTTAAGCGCAATGGCCAAAGCCTGGCCATTACGCCCAAGGCCGCTTGAGTTCTGGCTTACGCCCATAACGCGCTCACCGGCGCAGAAGTCTGCGTGTAAGGACCTCAGACGCAATGGCCAAAGCCCGGCCATTACGCCTAAGGCCGCTTATGTTCTGGCTTATGCCCATAACGCGCTCACCGGCGCAGAAGTCGGAGTGTAAGGACCTTAAGCGCAATGGCCAAGATCGGGCCATCACGCTTAAGGCCGCTTGAGTTCTGGCTTACGCCCATAACGCGCTCACCGGCGCAGGGATCTGCGTGTAAGGACCATGGTCGCAATGGCCAAGAGCGGGCCATCACGCCCAAGGCCACTTATGTTCCGGTTTCTAACCGCGCCGGTTCGCGCTTACTTTTTTTAGGAGGTGTCATTTTGAAAGGTCCGCGAGTGACGGTTCGTCCTTTCGCTGCATCAGATATTGATGATTATTTTGCTTATGCCAGACTAGAACAAGTCACGCGGGCGGCGGGGATGGCGCCTTTGATGACCCGTCAGGAGGCGGCTAATCACGTTAAACGGTTTGCCCGTGAGCGTCAGGACTTGGCGCTTGTTTATCAGTTGCATGTGATTGGCAACATCGGCGTTTATCCGCGCGAGTTGTCGCCATTGACAGGGGATGATATGACGCGTGAAATTGGCTATATCCTTCATCCGGCTTATTGGCATCGAGGTTTGATGCGTGAGGGACTGCAACTGGTCATTGCAAATCAATTTGCCCATGATATTAAGGCTATTTGGGCAGGTGTTTTTCCTAGCAATCATGCTTCAATTCACTTGTTGAAACGTTTAGGCTTTACATTTCAATTCGAAGTGCCGCTGCCACGGGGATTGAGTGGCGACCATCCCCGCGATGAACAATATTTTAGATTGTTACCGAATCAGTTTGAAAATGAGGATTTACTTTAATATTTTTTTGAAAACCGGGTGAATTCAATCCGGCTTTTCTCTTTTATATAGGCAACGAATTGAAAAATGTTATAATGAAAACGAGTATTAGTCTGGAGGTTTCAAAATGACTGTGCAAACAGAGTATGAACAGGCCTATCATAAGCGGCTTGCAGCAATCGAAGCTGATCCGCAATTGACAGTGCTATCAAGCATGAATCAACCGCAAGAATCGGATCAAAATGACGTGCGCCAATATATTGTCTTCACCGATTTTAAAGCCGATGAACAGAAACAAAAAACCAACTCGATTTACGTCTACACACCGTTTGAAAATGTTGACAAATATGGCCATTCGAAAGCAGATTATCAGGCACAGCTCTTATTTGAAACGAATCGCTGGGACAACGTGATGCATATTACGGTTTTAGAGACGCTGGGTTCCGAAAGTCGCTTGGCTTTTTACGATTTTGAGAACCTTGGCCTCGCACAGTTGGCACTGAAAGCTTTTCTGAATTTGGCGATGAAGGCTGACGTTGCGCTCGTGGATGGCACGATTAGCTCCTTTGACAAAGTTAATTTAGCCAAGTTACGGCATATTTTCACAAAATTTGGATTTAACCTGAAACTGACTGATCCGAAAACCGGTATCGGTAAAATCAGTCGTTCCTTACAATAGACTGGTAGCCGGCAAAATGATGCCGCAGTATCTTGAAACAGTATAGAAACTAAGTAAAATCGACCGCAAAGACAAGTTGTCTTGCGGTCGATTTTAGTTTGGCGTGAGCTTCCTTTAACGATGTTCCTACTAAATCAGTTAAACTTATATTGGAAAGATTAAACATGATCTATAAGCTTGAGTTGTCCGAAAATGTAACAGATTTATGAAAATACTGCAACAGAACCTCTCTGTTTAATCGGTGTTTTTCAGTTAAAATAGGGGTTGAAACGGAACACAAAAAGCGTATTATGAAACACGTCAATAATGAGGAAGTGGCGAAATGGCTGAAGAGAAGCGTTATGGCGCAGATTTAATTGTCGAAAGTTTGGCAAATCACGGGATTGATTATGTTTTTGGAATTCCCGGCGCCAAAATCGATCGGGTTTTTGAAACCCTAGAACATCCCAAAACTAAAAAAAGTCCGCAATTAATTGTCGCCCGACACGAGCAAAATGCAGCCTTTATGGCAGCCGGTATTGGCCGTTTGACTGGTAAGCCCGGCGTTGTCTTGACGACTTCAGGACCTGGCGCTTCGAACCTGGCAACCGGCCTTGTTACAGCTACTGCTGAAGGCGATCCGGTTTTGGCATTGTCCGGACAGGTTAAGCGAGCAGATTTGTTACGTAGCTCCCATCAAAGTATGCGGAATGCGGATCTTTTTGCGCCGATCACAAAATATGCGGCTGAAGTTCAGGATCCGGACAATGTTAGTGAGATTATTGCCAATGCTTATCAGGCGGCGGAATCAGGCAAGCAGGGCGCAAGTTTTGTGTCAATTCCCCAAGATGTGACCGATTCACCGGTCAATTCCGAACCGATCAAACCGTTAGTGGCACCAAAGTTGGGACCGGCCAGCCCTAGTGACATGACTTACTTGGCACGTGCGATTAAGGAAACCTCATTACCAGTGTTGCTGTTGGGTATGCGTGCATCGTCCAGCGATGTGACTGCTGAAATTCGCGAGTTGTTGTCGGTCACCGAGTTACCGGTTGTCGAAACATTCCAGGGTGCCGGCATTATTTCGCATCGCCAAATCGATAATTTCTTGGGCCGGGTCGGTTTGTTCCGTAATCAGCCGGGTGACATGTTGTTGCAACATAGCGATCTGGTTATTGCAATTGGATATGATCCCGTGGAATACGAACCTCGTAACTGGAATGCTGATGGCAAGGCACGCATCATTGTGATTGATGATGTTCCTGCTGAAATTGATCACAACTTCCAACCGGAAACCGAATTGATTGGTGACATTTCACAAACACTGGATATTTTGGTTCCGTTGCTGCGCGGTTATCAGGTGGCCCCGGAGAGTAAACATTATCTGAGTGAATTACAATCTAAATTACAAGACAGCGACGTACCGCCAGCCTTGACGGATCAAAAGCTGATTCATCCGCTAAGCATTGTTGCTGCATTACAGGAGCGGGTCGCAGATGATATGACTGTGGCAGTTGATGTTGGTAGTCATTACATCTGGATGGCACGGCATTTCCGTAGTTATGAGCCACGACACTTACTTTTCTCGAATGGTATGCAAACATTGGGTGTGGCACTACCGTGGGCGATCGCGGCAACTTTGGTTCGTCCAGGAAAAAAGGCGGTTTCAATATCCGGTGATGGCGGTTTTCTTTTCTCGGGTCAGGAGTTGGAAACTGCCGTGCGGCTCAAGGCGGATTTAGTTCATATTATTTGGAATGATGGCCATTATGATATGGTAAAATTCCAAGAAGAGATGAAATACGGGCGTGCAGCAGGTGTTGACTTTGGACCGGTTGATTTTGTGAAGTATGCAGAAGCTTTTGGCGCCAAAGGTTTGCGCGTTGATAAGCCAAGCGAACTTGGAACCGTGCTTGATGAGGCGTTTGCGACTCAAGGTCCAGTGATCGTTGACATTCCGGTTGACTATTCCGATAACGCTGAACTTGGCGCTGCGATGTTGCCTGATCAGATCTATTAATCGTTAACTGGATTGACGTGGGGGCGTGTGGCTCAGTGTGAGATTGTCTGTTTACACTCCGACTTCTAAGCGCGCCGGTTCACGCTCCATAACGCGTTCACCAGCGCAGGGGTCTGCGTGTAAGGACCTCAGACGTAATGGCCAAAGCCCGGCCATCACGTCTGAGGCCGTTTACACTACGACCCCTAAACGCGCCGGTTCACGCTCACCATAACGCGTTCACCGGCGCAGGGGTCTGCGTGTAAGGACCTCAGCCACAATGGCCAAAGCCCGGCCATCACGTCTGAGGCCGCTTACACTACGACCCCTAAACGCGCCGGTTCACGCTCACTTCAAAAAGGAGATGTCGTTTTGAATACGGATCGGTTGTATCAACATGGAACATTAGCCATGCTGGTTCCGGGGCTTTTTGCGGGGACGCAGACAGTTGGGGAATTATTGCAGCACGGTGATACTGGCATTGGAACTTTGACTGGGCTTGATGGTGAGCTAATTATTCAGGCGGGTAAGGTTTATCAAGTGAATGCCCAAGGCAAAGTTCGAGAAGTGCAAGAAGACGAGAAGGTTCCTTTTGCTAACGTTCACTATCAACACGACGTTGCAGCTGGTAAGCTTCAGGGGCTTGATTTGGCAGGGTTTCACAAAGCAACTCTTGAGCGGCTGCAGACCGGTAATTTATTTGCAGCAGTTCGTGTAGAAGGCACGTTTACGCAAATGCATACACGAGCGGTGCTGCCGCAACAGCCGCCTTATCCGACCTTGACCGAAACGGCCTCGGGTCAAAAAGAATTTCATGCTGAGAATATCAAGGGCACTTTAATTGGGTACTTTTCACCGGATCTCTATGCAGGTGCGGTTTCACCTGGTTTCCATGTCCATTTTCTGGCTGCTGATCATAGTATGGGTGGGCATATTCTTGGCTTCGAATTGGATAGTGGCGAACTGTTTTTACAAAAGTTTAGCGACTTCCAGTTGCATTTGCCAACAGATGATCAGCCTTTCTTGAAGCAACAATTTGATACAACAAGTTTGGTTGCTGATATTCTTAAAGCTGAGAGTTGAGTTAAAGCTGTGTGAGAGTGAGTTGCTGTTGTCAGTTGAACATGATATGGTGAGTCGTAATTGAGATTAGAGGTCGCATCAATCATGAGTCGCAGCTGCAATGGTCTGAACACCAAGCGCGCAGTTGTTAAAGGGAAAGGTGCCGAAATACCGGTTGAGTTCAGCCAATCGATATTGGGCCAGTTGGATAACATCCACTGGACTGTCGCGATTATCGCGGGGCGCTAACAAATCGGATCACGTTTATTCATGGTAAAAAGCAGAATAAGCCGATGGGTTAGTCACAACAGACCGACTCATTGGCTTTTTTTGTGTGAGCGTGAGCCAGCGCGGTTAGGGATCGGAGTGTAAGCGGCCTCGGGCGTGATGGCCCGCCCTTGGCCATCGCGTTCGAGGTCCTTACACTCCGATCCCTGCGCTGGCGAACGCGTTATAGAAAGCAGAATAAAATTAACGGATTGCCCAAAGAATAATGCTTCTGCCCTTGTTGCAGTTTTTCGTCCATAAACACCAGTCTTTGGCCAACGCATCGTTACATTTAACCCGCCACTGGCTGTCAACAACCAGCCAATCACGAAAATCTCACCCCAGATATCGACAGTAAAATCTGGCATTGTTTAGCAAAAATCAATTCACGTTAACAAAGGAGTTCATCTGTGGCACAATCAGCATCCAATCAAGTAAAACGAGAGCTCAAGACACGGCATCTATCCATGATTGCTCTTGGCGGTAGTATCGGAACCGGTCTTTTTGTTGCAAGTGGCAGCGCCATTGCCACTGCCGGACCGGGTGGAGCCATTGCAGCCTATATCGGAATCGGACTCATGGTTTTCTTTCTTATGACTAGTTTAGGTGAAATGGCCACGTATGTACCGGTTTCCGGTTCTTTTTCCGAGTATGCGAGTCGGTTTGTCGATCCGGCGTTCGGATTTGCTTTAGGGTGGAACTATTGGTTTAACTGGGCCATTACCGTTGCGGTTGATGTTTCGACGACTGCCATTGTTATGCATTTTTGGCTGCCAAAAGTACCTGGCTGGCTGTTTTCGCTGGGATTTTTGGCACTGATTTTCCTGATTAACATTATTTCGGTCAAGTCATTTGGTGAAACTGAATATTGGTTGTCGTTGATTAAGGTTGTAACGGTGTTTGTCTTTTTAATTGTCGGGTTACTGACGATTATGGGGATCATGGGTGGGCATGGTCCCATTGGGTTTAAAAATTACACAACTGGTGCGGCGCCGTTTGTGGGTGGTATCCCCGCAACTTTGGCTGTTTTTGTTGTTGCGGGTTTTTCTTTTCAGGGAACCGAGTTGATCGGGATTACGGCCGGCGAAAGCGAAACGCCTGAAACAAGTATTCCTAAGGCGATTAAGCAGGTTTTCTGGCGTATTTTGCTGTTTTATATCCTGTCGATTGCCGTGATTGCCGCGATTATTCCGTACACTAGCCCGAATCTGTTGGGGGCCAGCGTGGATCAGGTGGCGATTTCGCCGTTTACGTTAGTGTTTGATCGCATTGGGCTTGCAGGCGCAGCAAGTGTCATGAATGCCGTGATTTTGACCTCGGTTTTGTCATCGGCTAACTCAGGGATGTATGCATCGACGCGAATGTTGTGGGCGATGGGCGGCTCCGGCTTTGCACCACGGATTTTTCAAAAGACGAACAGCCGCGGCATCCCGCTTGCTGCGTTGTTGCTGACAACCTTAGTCGGCGCATTAACTTTCTTGACCAGTATTATGGGACCACACGTTTACCAGCTGCTTGTAGCGGCTTCAGGGTTAACCGGGTTCCTGGCCTGGCTCGGGATCGCGGTTTCGCATTTTCGGTTTCGGCGGGCTTTCGTGAAACAGGGACATGATGTTCACGAACTCAAATATCATGCCAAGTGGTTCCCGGTTGGCCCGATCCTGGCGATTATCATGAGTCTGATCGTCATCGTGGGCCAGGATTTGCAGGCAGTCCAGCACTTTGCTTGGGGGCGGTTAATGGTTTCGTACATGTCAATTCCGCTTTTTATTGTGTTATTTGTCTGGTATAAAGTGAAGCATAAAACCAAACTGATCCCGCTTGAAAAAGTCGACCTAGCCCCGCATCGCGAACATGAACCTAATCCTAAATAACAAGCTTACAAATGAAAAACGACTTGAAGGATGAATGTCATCTTTCAGGTCGTTTTTTATTACGCACCCTTATTGGTCACAAAAGGATGCTAATTTGAAATTGTCACTGGTTATCATGCGGTGACGATTTATAACCGTTCATCGTTGTCAGCCGATAAGGAAGCATCGGTTTTCTTAAGATATAAATGCCGAATCTGCAAGTAGAGCTGGAAAATAGCATTGTCACTATCTTCAGTCATCCAACTAATGATTTCACCGCGAAAATCGGCCGGAACAGCTGCCTTAATAGCCGGTTCATTGTCCACACTGGTGATGACAAGATCAGCTTTTTCAAATGCTGCATCTTCTGGAAGTAAATCAACAACCGGTAAATCAGTCAAAAGATTGACCATGCGCCGGTTCAACAAGTCGTGATCCAGGTAAGCCAATTTAACCTGTACAGTTGGCGTTTCAACAAAGTAGCGTAAATAAGGCGTTAATAGGAAATAAAGTGTGTGCAGGAATTGATGGTCGGTTCCCAAAAAATACTGATATTCAGGAGTTTTCGGCAAGGATGCCACGAATTTTTCCAGGACCCGGAATAGATTCGTCTTCGTGTAATTCAATCCGCGCGGCTGATAGAAGTCAACCAAATGCATGAAGTCCCCACCGAGCATCTCATTATTCAAAGCGATACGTGCGAGGTTGAGGATGAGCCCATGTTCATTGTTGAGATCAAAAGCGGTTTGATGCCGGACATGCTGATTTAAGAAAGCCAATAAGCGTTTCACAAAATCTGCCGTGACAGTTGGTCGCTGCAATAAATATTGGATGAAGTTTTGATCGTCCGGAATACTTGGCAAGAAGGTGATGGTCCGATGTTGCTGAAAATAAAAAAAGTCATTTTCACCCTTCATGTAGCGCTGGTTGAAACCAGGGAACATCTCACGTGTATAAACATCGTGTTGAAAAGGCGGATAGTCGTTAAAGATCCGATCAAATGCCTCATTACCGGTGACAAAATGATTACCGCTGATACGGACGCGGCAGATAGCCCAAAAAAGGATTTCTTCAAGAATATCAACCGGATTCGTTTTGGCGTTCGGCAGGGCCATGTATTCCTGCACAATCTGATGTTCATCCAGAACCTTAAACGGCCAATCGACGCCATGATAGCCAAGCCAATAAAAGTCAAACAGGAAAAGCCGGATGCGGCTCTCCTGGCCAATAAAGCCTAAATCGCTAAAAGAAAGTTTTAGTTGAAATCGTTTGAGTAATTTGCGTAAGGCAGCGGTTTTACGGACCAAAGTCGAGCGACTGATAAAATGGGCTTGGCAAAACTTTTCGGTTGATGGGTGATTGGCTTGCACGATATAGTCCACAAACTGAAAAGCGATAGCATGTTTCAGCAGGTAAAGATGATAATCGTCGACAGTGACATCAATTTCCATTAAAAGATTAATTTGACGGCGCTTTAACTTTTCCGGATGGACCGTTAAACCAGCCATATCCCGAAACAGTTCCTGTAAAATGTTATAGCCTTGCTGATATGAAAGGTCTAGGTGGCGACTGAGGGTATTGATGGTATAGGTCTGGACGGTGCTGTCCTTGATAGCCGAAAACATTTGAAACTTCTGCAAGTCAGCGCGGTCAAGAAAAGTTTGCTCATAAAGCATCGCGTACCCTCCAATCTGTAGCAATTAAAACCCCTTCACCTCTAATTATACCAAAGAATGACAAAAGCGATGCGACTCTCGTGAATGATTGAGCTTTCGTAACCTTAAGTAAGTGAATCAAATGACCGGCAGATTCACAAGTTGGTATAGCAATAAGCCAGACAGGGGTAAGAAGCTGATTATGCGTCTTCAGTGAAGTATAATCGAGATATCTAGAAATTCCTATTAAATTTACGCCTGATTCAGACTTACAGGCGTAGTATCACGCGTGCTGGTCTAAGAAGACGAGGACTCATGGGCTGCTACTTCAAGTCTTTATACCACGCGTTTCCAAATGAATGGATTACCCAACACAGAAGTCTACGCGAAGGAGATTTTATGAAAGACAATCATGACATTTTCTTATCAATGTCCGATGCTGAAAAGCTGAGTTTGTTTCGGACCATTATTGACGTCAGAGAAGCCCAGACACCGGTTAAAAAGCGGGTGAAAGCGTATCGGGATCACCGGCTATTGGTTAGTGAAGTTAACCTTAAACAAGTTGCGGCAATTACCAATCGTAATTATGGCAGCGTCTATAACACGTATAATGGCCTGATGCATTCGCTGGAAGCAATGATTGGCCGCGAACATGCGTCGGTCAAAACATTGCTGGGAATACCGGTTGATGAGTTTCGCTATTATTTGGTTAAACAGTCAAATCCGTATCATTTTTTGGATGCGGTTTTGTATCAGCGATATGAAGACTTTGATGACTTTTTAAGAGCCTGTGACAGTTCTAAAGCGACCGTGTTAAGACATTTGAAAGTCATTCGCGGTTACGCCCGGCAAAGTGGCGTCCAATTTTCTTACGAGACACTTTCCTTCGTGGGAGCCGAATTGAATGTCAGATTGTTCATCACCATTGCTTACTGGTTGGCAACGAACGGTGTCGCTTGGCCATTTGAAAACTTATCCCATGACCGTGCAGGCGAAATTTTAGATGATTTGTTGGTTGTGTTTGACAGTGGCAAGGTCAACAAGATTACGCGAGAATTGTTGATGTATTATATTGCGGTGGCTCACCAGCGTATTTTAAGCGGCCATGTTTTGTCACATGAAGCCGGTTCAAAAGTTTTGCAATATCCTGTCCCGAATCTCTTTAGTGATGCTGCTTTGAGCCTGCTGGATAAGTCGAAGCGGTTGCAGCACCTGACAACGCAGCAGCAACAAAGTGAAAGTGATGCCTTGTATTTCCTTTTTAATTTTGCCCCGCTGTATATTATTACGGATGGTCAGGTAGAACAACGAATCATTGCCCGCTACAATGACTATAATCCGGAAATCTATCAACTTATTAACGGTTTCTTTACGCGTTTTCCGTATAACTTTAAGCTTGATATCCATTTGCCGGATGATACTTATAATTTGTTATTTGCCAATATGCTAAGCGTGACCGTCAGCGTGTTAGCGTTCAACAAAGACTTCACGACCAGCTTGTTGGCGGAGTTTAGTGCCAATATGCAGCAAACCAAAGATGACCCGGACTTTTATCAGCAGGTTAAAGTAACCCTCAATGAGGTGATTGATAGTCAGCAGCTGACATCATTTGTTGGCTGCCGCGATGTTTTGGCAGAAGCGTTTTATCGCAATCTGCATCAACTACTGGTTCAATTTCAGCCCCAACAAAAAGTATTGGTTGCGCCGGTCATTGAACAAACGGTGACGGGATACATTGATTTATTGGCTTTTTTACATGCTGTGCCGTTTGTTGAGTTGGCTTCACCGGATGCCGACCTTAAAGATGTTGACCTGATTATTACGACTTCGGTTGGTGCCATTAAGGATGCAGCAGGACAAACCCAGATCTTCCCATGGCACATCAATGTCACGAACGATCATTATGGGCATCTTTATAGCCTTTTGCGGGAACTATGGGACGGGAAAACCCTCAAAGATGCGCGATTTATCTATTGAAAATGACGCATCGTTTTGCTAATTCTTTTAATGAAAACTGCTCTCGATGCTTGTCTAAACACGAAAGATGCGGTAATCTAACAACGTATAGTAAACACGTCTGAAGCGCCTAATGGATGTTTTAGAGAGTTAGCGGGTGGTGCAAGCTGACATATCATCCTCATTCCAGCGCCTTAGTGGGCAGTGATGAACTGCACGGTGACAACCGTTATCAGCCTCAAGAGGGTGGCGTTATGCGCCAAACTTGGGTGGTACCGCGGAAAAAGCCTTTCGTCCCATTAGAGATGAAGGGCTTTTTGTGTGCACTGAGCACTCAGACGGGTTTTCGATTAGAAATAAGTATAGCAGTCCAAAGTTGGCCAAAGAGGCGCACCCTAGCGATGGCAAGCACTGGGAAAGTCGGCCTTTTGTGAACTGCCTGATACTTTTGAAGGAGGATAATATGTTAGATCTCAAGTTGATTCGGCAAAAGCCGGAGTGGGCAAAAAAGAAGTTGGCTGCTCGCGCGATCAAGGGTGAGGAAATCGATGAATTAATCGCCCTTGATGAGAAACGACGTAAGGTAACAGTTCAAACCGAGGAGTTAAAGGCAAAGCGTAATGAAGTTTCCGGCCAGATCGCGGTGATGAAACGGAACAAAGAAAACGCTGACGAGCAAATCGCGGCTATGCGTGAAGTTGGTCAAAAAATCAGCCAGTTAGATAAAGAATTAGCAGAACTGAATGAAAAAGTCACCTATATTCTGGTTCGGTTACCTAACTTTCCGGCTGATGATGTCCCGATGTCACTAAATGAAGACGACTCGCGTGAAGAATATAAATGGGGCAACATTCCTCATTTCGATTTTCAACCGAAACATCACTGGGATATCGGCGAGAAACTAGGTATTTTGGACTTTGAACGGGCGGCCAAAGTATCAGGTAGCCGCTTTGTCTACTATAAAGGTGCAGGTGCGCGACTAGAGCGAGCCGTTTATAACTTCTTCTTGGATGAACACCAAAAAGAAGGCTATGAAGAAATTATTCCACCATATTTGGTTAACAACGATTCAATGTTTGGCACGGGTCAATTTCCTAAGTTTACTGATGCAACGTACACCATCACAAACGATGGGGAGCCATTAACCATGATTCCAACCGCAGAAGTGCCGCTGGTCAATTATTATCGCGGGGATATTATGGATGCTGCCAAATTGCCGGTTAACTTCACCGCACTGACACCAGCCTTTCGTTCCGAAGCAGGAAGCGCAGGCCGGGATACTCGTGGATTAATCCGGATGCATCAATTTAACAAGGTCGAAATGGTCAAGTTTTGCAAACCCGAAGATTCCTGGAAAGAATTAAAAAACTTGATTCACGATGCAGAGGACCTGTTACGCAAGTTGGGCCTTCCGTATCACGTCATCACCTTAGCCAGCAACGATGCCAGCTTTACGAGTGCTAAAACAAACGATCTTGAAGTGTGGTTCCCGGCACAGGATCGCTATCGTGAAATTTCGAGTTGCAGTAATTGCACGGATTTCCAGGCACGTCGAGCACAAATCCGTTATCGCGATGATGATGGCAAGCTGCAATTTGTTCATACACTCAACGGCTCAGGCCTTGCAGTGGGACGGACCGTCGCTGCCATTCTTGAAAATTATCAGCAAGCCGATGGAACGGTTAAGATTCCTGACGTTCTGGTTCCCTACATGCACGGCCAAACTGCAATCAAGCAGGAAGATTAATAGCAAAAAGTGCATCTTTATGCAGCGAATTGTTAATAATTCGCTGCATTTTTCTTTGAACGTTCGGCTTAGAAATTCTTATTAAAACCTCATTTAAAAAGTGTTGACGCGGCTTGGCAAAGTTGCTATCATATTCTTCGTTGTCAAATTGTTAATTGCTTATCGCATTCATCAACTGCATGTTTATTCAAAAAAGATGTTGACATGCATTGGTGATCATGATAATCTATAAAAGTTGTTTTTTGACAAGGTAGTCCTTTGAAAACTGAACAAAGTTTCGTTTAAATGTGCAGGG
>OBUT01000033.1_pt1 | contig 144302 bp, 125 predicted proteins | sample 1475941 | NCBI WGS metagenome assembly OBUT01 (sample SAMEA2579956, study PRJEB22360) | human gut metagenome | biome: human gut; feature: human-associated habitat; material: faeces | place: Denmark | collected 2008/2010
CACCCGCCGCCCCTTTGTTTTTAAGAGTCGTCCCCCCCCAGCCACAGCGGCTGGTGAACGGTGGCACGCAGTGACTCGGTGGCGATAACCACGGTGTCGTCGTGCTGGATCAATGTCCACGCGGGCAGGCTAAAGCCGCTGAGATCTTCGCGGCTGCGCCCTTCCCATGGCACATCCTGCGCCGGAGCAATGCTCCAGGTGCGATCCAGCGCCAGCTCGCCTTTGCGTTTTAACAGCACGCGGAACAGATTTTCTTCCAGCACGTACAGGCACAGGATATGCTGGCCATCGACCAGCAGTTCAACGTGGTGGGCAGACTGTTTGTGCAGGGTCCAGTTTTTCAGCGTTTTCATGTTTACATCCATTCTCAGGCGCGTTTTGCGCGACGTTCAGCAATAAAGGTGACCAGGAAGAAAGCACCAATCAGGTCAAAGAAGCCCATGGCGATAAACAGGGGGTTAAAGCCGATTTTGTCAGCGGTAACCCCGATAATCAGGGAGAACAGGAAACTTGCGATCCACGCGGCAGAACCGCGCATGCCGTTAACAGTGGCCATCTGACCTTTGTCGAAGGATTCCACCACCAGTGCGCTCAGCATGCAGGAGATGATCTGGTGACCGAAGCCGCCGATGGAAATAAGGACGATGGCGATATACGGGTTATTGGTAAAGGCCATCACCGCCAGCGAAACCATCAGGAATGCGCCACTGACCGATGATGCGACAACGGAGTTCACACGACTCAGCCCAAACAGGCGGGTGTAAAGTTTGGTCAGATAGCCGCTGGCAATACTGCCAAGATCAGCGGCGAGGAACGGCAACCAGGCGAATAATGCGATCTGCTTAAGGTCCATGCCATAGGTTTTGGACAGGTATAGCGGAACCCAGAAACTCATCACCGCCCACGCCGGTTCTGCCATAAAGGCCGGGATAGCGATACCGTAAAAGCGTTTATTTTTGCCTACGGTTTTCAGTGCGGTCAGAAAGGGTAACTTGACAGGGGGCGCTTCGTTATCCTGGCGGATAAAGTCCAGCTCGGCTTTGCTGAGGTTAGGATGCTTATCCGGGTTGTGATAGAACGCCCACCACAGCACCACCCACAGCATCGCCAGGATGCCAGTGAACATAAATGCACCCTGCCAGCCGAATGAAGCGTGGGCAAAATAGATAATCGGTGGGGCCAGCATGGCACCGATGGAAAAACCGACGCCTGCCCAGCCTGCGGCGATCGGGCGTTCTGATTTTGGAAACCATTCACCGATGGTTTTGGCGTTTGCTGGGGTTGCCGCGGCTTCCGCACCGCCCATAAAGAAGCGCAACAGCGCCAGATGTACCCAGTTTCCCGCCCCCGCATGCATCAGACAGGCCAGCGCCCACAGTCCCGCGCAGATCATAAAGCCCAGTTTGAGGCCAATGACGTCAATCAGCCATCCACACAACGGTTGGAATAGGGTATAGGCGAGCTGGAAAGCACCTACAATCCAGGAATATTGTTCGGTGGTAATCCCCAGGTTGCTTTTCAGTTCGGGGGCGAGAATACCCAGCGAGTTACGCGTGATGTAGTTGACAGTAACACCGAGCAAAAAAAGGACCAGTATCCACCAACGCAGATTTTTGACGATATGGCGCGGTTTACTGGCAGTCATATCGTTATTGATACCCTGACTCATATGCACTCCACAGAATGGTATAGGGTTTGTGTGGCAACGTCAGAATGGAGTTGTCACACCACTTTTAACTTTTTGATAAATAAAGTCTTTATTGTTCGTTTTTCCATTATTTTTGTATGGAAGTTGTTCTACCAATTCACAGTAAGAGACCCTAAAAGCGAAAGAAAGCGGGTTTTGTGCACGTTTTTCCATGAGTGACTGATATACATTACTGAAATGGATTTAATGCCAGACAGAATGGGCTTTTTTGCTCATGAAAATTCTGTCATTTCCGAATTAGAGGCAGATCACAAAATGGACAAGAAGCTGAAAATCGCCGATATCGCCGCACGTACCGGGCTATCGCCGAGTACGGTTTCGCGGGTGCTGGCTGGCAAAGCGAATACCAGTGCACGCGCTCGCGAACAGGTGCTGGCCTGCGCGCGTGAGTTGGGCGTGATGGATGGCATGGCAGCAGGTCGTATGTTGCTGAACAACCTGATTATTTTCGCGCCGCAACGCGCTTTTGACCAACGATCTGATATCTTTTATTACCGTGTGATCCAGAGCATCAGCAAAGCGTTATCGCCGCATGAAGTGCGGCTGCGTTACTGCGCGCTGGAGGAGTTTGACAGCGATCCCGCGCTATTTCTCTCGCGGATGAATGAAGCAGATACGCAGGCGGCGATCCTGCTGGGGATTGACGATCCGCACATCCATGATCTGGCCGCCGATCTCGCTAAGCCTTGTGTGCTGATCAACTGCCGTGATGAACGAATGCGCCTCCCGGCGATTGCGCCGGACCATCGGTTAATTGGCGCGTTCGCCGCCCGCTATCTGTTTGAAATGGGTCACCGGGAGGTGATGAATGTGATGTGCCTGCGCCGCTACACTATGGAGCAGCGGTTTGCAGGGATTAAAGAATCATGGCGTCAGCATAATCTGGCCTTTCACCATGACCGTCATTTGCTGAATATCAGCAGTTTTAGCGCTAAAGAAGCGGAAGAAAAGGTCGGAGCGTGGCTGGATGCCGCCAATGGCAAGACGTTGCCGACGGCGTTTCTGGTCGGCGGGGATTTTATGGCGGCGGGAACGGTAAATGCGCTACATCGTCGTGGTCTGCGCGTACCACAGGATGTCTCGGTGATGAGTATCGACGGCTTTAACCTTGCGGCAATCGAGGATGTTCCCCTGACGGCTGTGCATGTGCCACGCGATGAGCTAGGCAATGAAGCGGTGCAAATGTTGCAACAGCGGCTGATTCGCCCGGATGCTCCGGTGGGCTCGCTGCTGCTGCACGGACGATTGGCGGTGCGGGAGTCAGTGCGGCGGGTTCGCCCAGGAAAAGGGAACACCGCCGTGGAACGGGAAGGGCTGTACGACACTCAGCTGTCGATTCCCAACGCTCGCTTACCGTGAATGTTGAGGTCGGCAAGCGTAAAGCGTCCTTCCCAGTTTGTTTCATAGTCCTCGCGCGGGAAGTCGCCCGGCGATGCGCCTTTTTCCAGTGCGGCCTTCACCTTGTGCGCGTAGGCAAGATTTTTCTCGCACATCGGTGCCGCAGGAATGTACATCACGTTGCCCCAACCCTGTTGATTTTCAACGGGGGCAACGGAATGGATGACGTCGCAGTGCCACCAGACGGAGTCTCCGGCCTCGAGTTTTGGAATGCTGGTTAACGCCTCAATTAACAGTGGATGCCATTGCTCTGATACCGGCAACACTCTTCCGGGCGCTACGCCGCACAGTTCATCCTCCGGCACATCATCAAGCAGCGGACGTAACAGTACGTACGCCATGGCTTCAGGAATGGGCACGACGTGCAGCAACCCCTGACCAGGCAGCATATCAGAGAGCGCTGTCCAGCCCTGGAATGACCGAAACACGGAACATTTGGTGGTGTTGTCCACCGTGTACTCTTCAACTTCCGTACGATGTGCCGCATGCCAGGGATCGTATTTCGCCAGATTGCCATTAAAGACGTTGGCGAAAACGTGCTGATACGCTGGAAGCAGCCAGCGTTCCAGCGCCCCGGAGTCGGTATGCGCTCCAAGACCTTTGGAGGTCGTTCCGGGCGGACGGCGGCGGATACGGTCAGGGTAGATGACGCTCACATCCGGGTTAAACCATTGCTTTCCATCACTTTCAAATGTCCACAGACGATTGAGAAACGACTGCACATTCGCCATTTCTTCACTCTGGCGGGCCTGCATTTGCGCCTGCGACCAGTAGATGGGGTAAATCTCGGGACGTGAAGCGCTGAGCGTCCCGAAGAAATTATCGCCGGGGCCTTTGTAGACCTCGTCAAAGCGGTTGCGGTCCAGATAGTCCAGCATCGACTGATCCCAGCCTAGCGCTTGTTCGCGGGGGAAATGGCCTTTTATCACCGCACAACCGCGACGTTTAATCTGTTCGCGCTGCTCTGCAGTAACATGACCTGCTTTGATATCGGCATAAGACAGCACCGGCCAGACGGCATCGCCCTGTGCTTTGAGTGCGTTGATTTCAGCCACTCGCGTAGCAATGTCATCGCTTAGCTGATTAAAGATCTGCTGGACGTCGCCAAGCTGTGCCCGCAGCGCGTGCTTCATCTGACGGATAGCTGCTTTGTGATCGGCAGGCAATGTGTCGCTGGTAAAAGTAGAAGCCATAACCACCTCGCATTAACTTTCATTCGAAACTATTATGATTTGCATGTGACAATATAAGTTATAAATAAGTTAATGCAAGTTTAATGATTTGATGTGATGTACAGGATGTAAAAAGAAGGGAAAACCGGAGCGCATGGCTCCGGTAGAGAGGTCAGCTGTTAAAAGGGGATGTGTTATCCAGCACCGCCTGAATCACGTTCAGCGCGCCTTCATGATTATTATCATCGGTAGCGTAACGGGCGATTTGTTTAATGTTTTCCGCAGCATTCCCCATTGCAAAGGAATAACGCGCCATTTTCAGCATCTCCGCATCGTTACCGCTGTCGCCAATCGCTACCACATTTTGCGGCGACAGATCCCAGCGTTTCAGTAACCGCGAAATACCGTTTGCTTTATGTAGACCGGGAATAATCAGGTCGATAAAGCCAAAACCACTGGTAACGGGTTTCATAATGCCATCCAGCGCTATGTGCAGTTTGTCGATCACTAACGGGATTTGTTCATCCGGCAGGTTGAGCGAAAACTTGAACAGTACGTCGTCAATCTCCTGATAATCTTTTACAGGTTTCAGGCGATGGTAGTGTTTTGCCATCAGTGCGACGAATGCTTCGGGGGCGTTTTCGCTGACATATGCACTTTGCAGACCGCAGGCGACAAAATTGAGTTGCTTATCTTTTAGCAACTCGCCAATAACAATCCGCGATTCATGTCGGGTCAGTTCGCCGTGGAACAGTTGCTTGCCATGTTCGTAAACCAGTGCGCCGTTTTCCGCGACAAAAGAGATCTCATCCTTTAGCTCAGGAAAGAACGAAATAAGCTGGTAATACTGATTACCGCTAGCGACAACGAACTCAATGCCGCGCTTTTTCAGTTCCTGATATTGCGCCATAAAACGTGGTTGGTTGTACGTTTTGGCGTCGTTAAGAAAAGTACCGTCCATGTCTGTGACGATAACTTTTACGCTCATAGGTGTGCTCCTGGCTCGAAAATGAAACCGTAACAGTGTAATAACAATGTGACGCAGAGCACAAATTATATTTCGAATGAAAGCGAGGCTGAAATTGATGATGTGAATGATTTAGCCCGGCGACGCCGCCGCCGGGCTGAGGAGATTACAGCATATGTTCAGTACGGGCGATGATATCGTCCTGAGCGTCTGGAGAGAGCGCGGTGAAGAAGGCGGAATAGCCCGCGACACGCACTACCAGATCGCGGTACTGATCCGGATGTTTTTTCGCTTCCAGCAGCGTTTCGCGGGAAACGATGTTGTACTGAATATGCCAGCCTTTATGCACCTCGAAGAAGGTGCGCAGCAGGATCATCAGTTTCTGCTTGTCAGATTCGTTCTCCAGCGTTGCTGGATTCAGTTTCTGGTTGAGCAGCACGCCGCCGAGAATCGCGGCCGTAGGCAGTTTACCCACCGAGCCAATGACCGCGGTAGGGCCAAGATGGTCAGTACCGGAGGCCGGGCTTGCGCCTTCTGCCAGCGGGGTATGCGCTTTACGTCCGTCCGGCGTTGCCATAGTTTGCGCGCCAAACGGTACGTTAGCGGAGATAGACGACGTACCCGCGTAATAATTGCCGCCAACCGGACCACGACCGTAGCGCGGGTTATGGTACTGTTTCAGTTCGTCGATATAGGTCTGATAAGCGCGAGCCAGCAGCGTATCGACAGTATCGTCGTCGTTGCCGTACTTCGGCGCGCCGTTAATCAGCCGCTGACGCAGTTGCTCGTGAGTCAGGCCGTCGAAGTCATCCGCCAGTGCGGCAGCCAGTTGTTGCTGACCAATCGCGCCCTGTTCAAACACCAGTTTCTTCACTGCCGCCAGGCTGTTGCCGAGGTTGGCAATGCCGACCTGCAGGCCAGAAACCCAGTCATATTTCGCGCCGCCTTGCTTGATACTTTTTGCTCGCTCAATACAGTCATCCACCAGCGCCGAGCAGAGAATATCGTGCACGTTCTCCTCCAGCATGGTGTCAACGACATATTCGATTTCGATTGATTTACGCGTGTAGTAACGGATTTGCGTATCCCATGCGTCCATTACTTCATCGAAGTTGTTGAAGTTACCCGCCGACAACGCTTTTTCTTGTGGCAGGAACACTTTGCCGCTGGTGGCATCACGACCGCCTTCCAGCGCCGCCAGCATCACGCGGGCGAAGTTGATAAAGCTCATGCCGGTACAGCGATAGCCCCATTTGCCACCGACGGCGGTTTCGATACAACCAATCGCTGCATAGTCGTAAGCGTCCTGCGGTTCAATACCGAGTTTAATAAATTCCGGGATCACGATTTCGTCGTTGTTGAACGCCGGCATCCCGAAGCCGCAACGGATCACCTGTACGCAGGCGTCGAGGAAATCGTTGCTCATTCCCGCGTGGTAACGCACGCTGAGGTTAGGCTGAGTGGAACGCAGGCGACCGCAGGATTCAAGGATCGCGTAAGAGAGTGGATTCACCGCGTCCATTGGTTGACCATCAACCAGATTTTGCCCGCCAATAGTGACGTTCTGATACAGCGGACTTCCCGCAGAGGCTTTTGAGTGCGAGCCGGAGCGGATCTTGTTCACTTCCAGCAATTTCAGCCAGCAGCTATGCAGCATCTCGATGGCGTGTTCACGATCCAGCGTCTGGTTGAGTTCAACGTCGCGACGATAATACGGGTACAGATACTGGTCCATACGACCAAAAGATACTGAGTGACCGTTAGATTCGATCTGCAAAATCAACTGGATGAAGTAACACAGTTGCAGCGCCTGCCAGAAAGTCTGCGGCGGTTGGTGGGCGATAAGATCGCAGTTTTCTGCCATCGCCAGCAGTTCATCGCGACGGCTTTCGCGAGTTTCGGTCGCGGCCATTTCACGCGCCAGGGCAGCGAAACGTTCAATGTGTTCACTGACCGCTACCAGCACGATATCAATCGCTTTCAGGAATTGCTCGCCATGTAAATCTTCCAGCACCGTCAGGTTGATGCGCGAGCGACGTTCCGCTACTTTCTCGCGCAGACCATCAAGCCCTTTTTCCAGCAGCAGCGGGAAATTGACCGCCAGGTGCGCATCGCCGGAGGTCATATTGCCTTCCGCTTTAATGATGCCGGTCGCCAGCAGACCTTTTTGCTCATCGGTAAACATGCCGTAGCAGCGATCCTGTACGGTCTGACCGCGCCACCACGGGCACACTTCATGCAGAACGCGTTTGTTCTCTTCGCTCACCGCAAAGCCAGCACCGGGACGATCTGCCAGATCATCGATCTCTTTTTCGATCCATGAGACAGTATATTCCGGGAAGATCGGCGCGGCGCGAACTTCGCTTGCCTGGTTGCCAATGATCAACTCATCGTGCTTGATCCAGATGGTGCGATTCGCCAGGTGATGCGCCAGTGCCAGCGCGCGACGTACCGGGATCGGCTTATCGAGATGTTGTTGATACATCTCGGTATAGTGCTGCGCGCGCTCGGTACAGACCGGCGGTTTCACAATATGCACCAGCGCATTTTTGTGCGCTTTAATGCGATCGCTGAGCGTGTCCAGTTTCAGTGTGGTCATGGTTGTTATCCTCGTAAGGTCGCGGTTAACCCTTTCTGGCAGGCATACTGCTGGGCAAAGTCGAGCAGTTCTGGCGCATCAAGCGGTTTTTCCGGGGCGTCATAGGGCAGATTAAGTAAGTGATATTTGTTGATGCCCAGCGTGTGGTAGGGCAGGAAATGAATTTCGCTAACGTGCAGCTCGTCGGCGGCAAAATCGGTAATGGCTTTTACAGAGGTTTCGTCGGCATTAAAGCCCTGAATCAGCGGCACGCGGATAATGATTTTTTTGCCCGCTGCGGCGAGTTTTTTCAGGTTATCCAGCACTCTGGCGGCGTTACCGTCGGTCCACTGTTTAAACGGCGCGTCGGCAACGTGTTTTAAATCGGCAAGAAACAGATCGATATAGGGCAGAGAAGGGGCGATATATTTCCACGGCACATGCAGACAGGTTTCTACCGCAGTATGAATGCCGGCCTCGTGGCTGGCTTGCAGTAGCGCCGTCGCCATTTCCGGCTGCATAAACGGTTCACCGCCCGAAAGCGTTAAGCCGCCGCCGCTGCGATCGTAAAACGGTTTATCCCGCAAAACGGTCGCCATGATCTCCTCAACGCTTTTCACTTCACCACACACGGTTAATGCCTGTGTCGGGCAGCAGTCGGTTAGCGCCGTAAAATGCTCCGGGGTTAACTTTTCTCGATGAATAAGCAAACCATTCAACGCGCGCTCAATCACTTCCGGCGCGGCCTTAGCGCACAGCTCACAGCCTTCCAGACAGAGTCGTGGGTCATACAGCAGATCTTGCGTGCGGGCGCGGCTTTCCGGGTTCTGACACCAGCGGCAGCCCAGCGAACAGCCTTTAAGAAATACGACCGTGCGGATACCGGGGCCATCATGGGTCGAGTAGCGCTGAATATTGAAAATCATAGTTGCCTCTCTGTTTCGTTCAAACATTAAAATACTTTCGAATGAAAGTTAGATTGATGTGCGTCAACTGTTCAGAGAGTTTTCCCGTGATAGTCTACATTCAGACAAAAAGTACATTTTGAGGATGGTTATGGAACTGTATCTGGATACTTCAGACGTTGTTGCGGTGAAGGCGCTGTCACGTATTTTTCCGCTGGCGGGTGTAACCACTAACCCAAGCATTATCGCAGCGGGTAAAAAACCGCTGGAGGTTGTGCTTCCGGAACTTCATGAAGCGATGGGCGGTCAGGGGCGTCTGTTTGCCCAGGTAATGGCTACCACTGCTGAAGGGATGGTGAATGACGCGCGTAAGCTGCGCTCTATTATTGCGGATATCGTGGTGAAAGTTCCGGTGACCGCTGAGGGGCTGGCAGCAATTAAGATGTTAAAAGCGGAAGGGATTCCGACGCTGGGAACCGCGGTATATGGCGCAGCACAAGGGCTACTGTCGGCGCTGGCAGGTGCGGAATATGTTGCGCCTTACGTTAATCGTATTGATGCTCAGGGCGGTAGCGGCATTCAGACTGTGACCGACTTACACCAGTTATTGAAAATGCATGCGCCGCAGGCAAAAGTGTTAGCCGCAAGTTTCAAAACCCCGCGTCAGGCGCTGGACTGCTTACTGGCAGGATGTGAATCAATTACTCTGCCACTGGATGTGGCACAACAGATGATTAGCTATCCGGCGGTTGATGCCGCTGTGGCGAAGTTTGAGCAGGACTGGCAGGGAGCGTTTGGCAGAACGTCGATTTAACCGGACGTTCTGCATCCTCATAAATTGCTGATGACGTGGCGCAGTGCCGCGTCTTATCAGGCCTGGAGGTGGCAATTACTGCCCGCACACCTCACATCCCGGATTACGCATCAGTTTCATTTCGCGAAACTGACAGGTCATCGCATCGTACATGACGATTTTGCCACTGGCAGGTTTGCCATAACCTGCCAGCAGTTTGATCGCTTCCATTGCCTGCAACGAACCAATTACGCCGATCAACGGTGCCATCACGCCTGCTTCTACGCAGGTTAATGCATTTTCGCCAAACAAACGGCTGAGGCAGCGGTAGCAAGGCTCGCCGTCCTGATAAGTGAAGACCGTGATTTGACCTTCCATGCGAATTGCCGCGCCGGAAACCAGCGGCACCTTCGCGGCAAAACAGCCTGCGTTCAGTTGATTACGTACCGCAACGTTATCCGTACAGTCGAGCACCAGATCGTGTTTTGCAATCATCGCAGCAAGTTCTGCGTCATCCAGCAGTGCATTGACTGGCGTAATCGCGATATGTGGGTTGATCCGCGTCAGGGCGTCACGGGCAGAATCCACCTTCGGTTGCCCGACTGTGGCATCGCTGTGCAGCGTTTGGCGCTGTAAATTTGAGAGCGAAACCGTGTCGAAGTCGAGCAGCGTCAGGTTGCCGACACCGGCGCTTGCCAGATACTGTGAGGCTGCGCAGCCGAGTCCACCGAGGCCGACGATCAGCACACGAGAATCTTTTAGCGCCTCCTGACCATCAAAATCAAAGCCGCGCAGAATGATTTGCCGGTTATAGCGCAGCATCTCCTGATCGCTGAGTTCCGCCATTACAGGCCTCCGAACAACGCGTTAAACGGTTCTACTTCCACCCATTCGCCCGCTTCCACATTGCCGCGTTCGCGCTCCAGCACGATAAAGCAGTTGCCGAGGCTAAAGGAGCTAAATATATGTGAACCCTGATGTCCGGTGGTCGTCACTTCCAGTTCGCCATCGGCGTTGCGTTGCAGCACGCCGCGCTGGAAATCAAGGCGTCCTGGCGTTTTTTTCAGACGCGATGCCGTGCGTACACGCTGGCGCGCGGGCAGGCCGCTGGCGGTATTGCCGCTTAGTTTTGCCAGCAAAGGCTGTACCAGTTGATAGAAGGTCAGCGTTGCTGAAACCGGGTTGCCCGGCAGGCCGCAGAACCAGCTATTGCTGAGTTTACCGAACGCGAACGGTTTACCTGGTTTAATCGCCAGCTTCCAGAAGGCGATCTCCCCCAGCTCTTCAAGAATCGTTTTGGTGTAATCCGCTTCACCCACTGAAACACCGCCGGAACTGATCACCACATCCGCCTGGCTGTCGGCTTCAATAAATGCGGCGCGCAGGGCATGGGGATCGTCGCGGATAATCCCTAAGTTGATTACCTCGCATCCCAACTGTTCTAACATCAGGTGTACGGCGAGACGGTTGGTATCGTAGATTTGGCCGTCGCCCAGCGGCTGGCCTGGCAACTGGAGTTCATCACCGGTAGAAAACAGCGCTACACGCACTTTACGAATCACCGGAACTTCGGCAATCCCCAGTGAAGCAATTACTGGCAGCTCTGCGGTAGTCAGGCGTGTTCCCGCCGGGAAAACAACCGCACCTGCAGAGATATCTTCACCGCGACGGCGAATATTTTGCCCGCTACGCACTTCAGCAGTAAAACGCACGCCAGCGTCAGTCTGTTCGGTCTGTTCCTGCATCACCACCGCTTCGCAGCCTTCCGGCACCGGCGCACCGGTCATAATACGAATGCAGGTACCCGCAGGCCATTCACCATGGTACGGCTGACCGGCAAAGGATTTACCGGCAACGGGCAGCGGTTGCCCGGAGGCAATATCGGCTAAACGCGCCGCGTAGCCGTCCATAGCGGAGTTATCAAACCCCGGGACATCCAGTGGCGAAACGACATCGCTCGCCAGAATACGACCAAAACACTGTACCAGTGGCAGCGTTTCCTGGGCGGTCAGTGGGGTAACGCGAGAAAGCATCTCATTAAGCGCGATGTCGAGCGACATCAATCCGGTGGTAAATTCCATGAAAACACTCCTGCGGAGGCAAAATCGAATTTGCCTATTATGTCAGAAAAACGCCACAGACTGTATGCCACCTCGGGCGTAGCGCTGGCTCCTGCCTTTACATGCCATATCCATCTTTCTATATTCAAAAATTGAATGAGTAATTCATAAAAATTCTGATATTTATAGCAAAAGTGGCGAGCCACCCTTAATGGACGAATACTATGGGCAAAGCAGTCATTGCAATTCATGGTGGCGCAGGTGCAATTAGCCGCGCGCAGATGAGTCTGCAACAGGAATTACGCTACATCGAGGCGCTGTCTGCCATTGTTGAAACCGGGCAGAAAATGCTGGAAGCGGGCGAAAGTGCGCTGGATGTGGTGACGGAAGCGGTGCGTCTGCTGGAAGAGTGTCCACTGTTTAACGCCGGAATTGGCGCTGTCTTTACGCGTGATGAAACCCATGAACTGGACGCCTGTGTGATGGATGGTAACACCCTGAAAGCCGGTGCGGTGGCGGGCGTTAGTCATCTGCGTAATCCGGTTCTTGCCGCCCGGCTGGTGATGGAGCAAAGCCCGCATGTGATGATGATTGGCGAAGGGGCAGAAAATTTTGCGTTTGCTCATGGCATGGAGCGCGTCTCGCCGGAGATTTTCTCCACGCCTTTGCGTTATGAACAACTACTGGCAGCGCGCGAGGAAGGGGAAATGGTCCTCGACCATAGCGGTGCGCCACTGGATGAAAAACAGAAAATGGGCACTGTGGGGGCCGTGGCGTTGGATTTAGACGGCAATCTGGCGGCAGCCACGTCCACAGGCGGAATGACCAATAAATTACCCGGACGAGTTGGCGATAGTCCCTTAGTGGGGGCCGGATGCTACGCCAATAACGCCAGTGTGGCGGTTTCATGTACCGGCACGGGCGAAGTCTTCATCCGCGCGCTGGCGGCATATGACATCGCCGCGTTAATGGATTACGGCGGATTAAGTCTCGCGGAAGCCTGCGAGCGGGTAGTAATGGAAAAACTCCCTGCGCTTGGCGGTAGCGGTGGCTTAATCGCTATCGACCATGAAGGTAATATCGCGCTACCGTTTAACACCGAAGGAATGTATCGCGCCTGGGGCTACGCAGGCGATACGCCAACCACCGGTATCTACCGTGAAAAAGGGGACACCGTTGCCACACAGTGATGAACTTGATGCCGGTGATGTGCTGGCGGTTGAAAATCTGAATATTGCCTTTATGCAGGACCAGCAGAAAATAGCTGCGGTCCGCAATCTCTCTTTTAGCCTGCAACGCGGTGAGACGCTGGCAATTGTTGGCGAATCCGGCTCTGGTAAGTCAGTGACTGCGCTGGCATTAATGCGCTTGTTGGAACAGGCGGGCGGTTTAGTGCAGTGCGATCAAATGCTGTTGCGGCGGCGCAGTCGCGAAGTGATTGAACTTAGCGAGCAGAGCGCTGCACAAATGCGCCATGTGCGCGGTGCGGATATGGCAATGATATTTCAGGAGCCGATGACATCGCTGAACCCGGTATTTACTGTGGGTGAACAGATTGCTGAATCTATTCGTCTGCATCAAAACGCCAGTCGTGAAGAAGCAATGGTCGAGGCGAAGCGGATGCTGGATCAGGTACGCATTCCGGAGGCACAAACCATTCTTTCACGTTATCCGCATCAACTCTCTGGCGGGATGCGCCAGCGAGTGATGATTGCGATGGCGCTGTCATGCCGCCCGGCGGTGCTGATTGCCGATGAGCCAACCACCGCGCTGGATGTCACTATTCAGGCGCAGATCCTGCAATTAATCAAAGTATTGCAAAAAGAGATGTCGATGGGCGTTATCTTTATCACTCACGATATGGGCGTGGTGGCAGAGATTGCCGATCGGGTACTGGTGATGTATCAGGGCGAGGCGGTGGAAACGGGTAGCGTCGAACATATTTTTCATGCACCGCAACATCCGTACACCCGTGCGCTGTTAGCTGCTGTTCCGCAACTTGGTGCGATGAAAGGGTTAGATTATCCCCGACGTTTCCCATTGATATCGCTTGAACATCCAGCGAAACAGGAACCCCCCATCGAGCAGAAAACGGTGGTGGATGGCGAACCTGTTTTACGGGTGCGTAATCTGGTCACCCGTTTCCCTTTGCGCAGCGGTTTGTTGAATCGCGTAACGCGGGAAGTGCATGCCGTTGAGAAAGTCAGTTTTGATCTCTGGCCTGGCGAAACGCTATCGCTGGTGGGCGAGTCTGGCAGCGGTAAATCCACTACCGGGCGGGCGTTGCTGCGCCTGGTCGAATCGCAGGGCGGCGAAATTATCTTTAACGGTCAGCGAATCGATACCTTGTCATCCGGTAAACTTCAGGCATTGCGCCGGGATATTCAGTTTATTTTTCAGGACCCTTACGCTTCGCTGGACCCTCGTCAGACCATCGGTGATTCGATTATCGAACCGCTGCGCGTACACGGTTTATTGCCAGGTAAAGAAGCGGCTGCACGCGTTGCGTGGTTGCTGGAGCGCGTGGGCCTGTTACCTGAACATGCCTGGCGTTACCCGCATGAGTTTTCCGGCGGTCAGCGCCAGCGCATCTGCATTGCTCGCGCGTTGGCATTGAATCCAAAAGTGATCATTGCCGACGAAGCCGTCTCGGCGCTGGATGTTTCTATTCGCGGGCAGATTATCAACTTGTTGCTCGATCTCCAGCGTGATTTCGGCATTGCGTATCTGTTTATCTCCCACGATATGGCCGTGGTAGAGCGGATTAGTCATCGTGTGGCGGTGATGTATCTCGGACAAATTGTTGAAATTGGTCCACGGCGCGCGGTCTTTGAAAACCCGAAGCATCCTTATACGCGTAAATTACTGGCGGCAGTTCCGGTCGCTGAACCGTCCCGACAACGACCGCAGCGTGTACTGCTGTCGGACGATCTTCCCAGCAATATTCATCTGCGTGGCGAAGAGGTGGCAGCCGTCTCGTTGCAATGCGTCGGGCCGGGGCATTACGTCGCACAACCACAATCAGAATACGCATTCATGCGTAGATAACATTCAGGCGGAGAATAAAATGGCAAGAGCTGTACACCGTAGTGGGTTAGTGGCGCTGGGCATTGCGACAGCGTTGATGGCATCTTGTGCATTCGCTGCCAAAGATGTGGTGGTGGCGGTAGGATCGAACTTCACCACGCTCGATCCGTATGACGCAAATGACACGTTATCTCAGGCCGTAGCGAAATCGTTTTACCAGGGGCTGTTCGGTCTCGATAAAGAGATGAAACTGAAAAACGTGCTGGCGGAGAGTTATACCGTTTCCGATGACGGCCTTACTTACACCGTGAAATTGCGGGAAGGAATTAAATTCCAGGATGGCACCGACTTCAACGCAGCGGCGGTAAAAGCGAATCTGGACCGGGCCAGCGATCCGGCGAATCATCTTAAACGCTACAACCTGTATAAGAATATTGCCAAAACGGAAGCGATCGATCCAACAACGGTAAAGATTACCCTCAAACAGCCGTTCTCAGCGTTTATTAATATTCTTGCCCATCCGGCGACCGCGATGATTTCGCCGGCAGCGCTGGAAAAATATGGCAAGGAGATTGGTTTTCATCCGGTGGGAACCGGGCCGTATGAACTGGATACCTGGAATCAGACCGATTTTGTGAAGGTGAAAAAATTCGCGGGTTACTGGCAGCCAGGATTGCCCAAACTGGACAGCATAACCTGGCGTCCGGTGGCGGATAACAACACCCGCGCGGCAATGCTGCAAACCGGTGAAGCGCAGTTTGCTTTCCCCATTCCTTACGAGCAGGCCGCACTGCTGGAGAAAAACAAAAATATCGAGTTGATGGCCAGTCCGTCAATTATGCAGCGTTATATCAGTATGAACGTGACGCAAAAGCCGTTCGATAACCCGAAGGTCCGTGAGGCGCTGAATTACGCCATTAACCGCCCGGCGCTGGTGAAAGTGGCCTTCGCGGGCTATGCAACGCCAGCTACTGGTGTGGTACCGCCGAGTATCGCCTACGCGCAAAGCTATAAACCGTGGCCTTACGATCCAGTGAAAGCGCGCGAATTACTGAAAGAGGCGGGATATCCCAACGGTTTCAATACCACGCTGTGGTCGTCACATAACCACAGCACCGCGCAGAAAGTGCTGCAATTTACCCAGCAGCAGTTAGCGCAGGTCGGGATTAAAGCCCAGGTGACTGCGATGGATGCCGGACAGCGGGCGGCAGAAGTTGAAGGTAAAGGGCAAAAAGAGAGCGGCGTGCGGATGTTCTACACTGGCTGGTCGGCTTCAACCGGCGAAGCGGACTGGGCACTATCGCCGCTGTTTGCCTCGCAGAACTGGCCACCGACGCTGTTTAATACCGCGTTTTACAGCAATAAACAGGTGGATGACTTCCTGGCTCAGGCACTGAAAACTAATGATCCGGCAGAAAAGACCCGTTTATATAAGGCGGCGCAGGATATCATCTGGCAAGAGTCGCCGTGGATCCCGCTGGTGGTAGAAAAACTGGTGTCGGCACACAGTAAAAACCTGACCGGTTTTTGGATCATGCCAGACACCGGTTTCAGCTTTGAAGACGCGGATTTGCAATAAGCAACGCAGGGAGTGGAATGCTTAATTACGTTATCAAACGCTTACTGGGGTTGATTCCAACGCTGTTTATCGTCTCGGTGCTGGTGTTTTTATTTGTGCATATGCTGCCCGGCGATCCGGCGCGATTGATTGCCGGGCCCGAAGCTGATGCGCAGGTTATAGAACTGGTGCGTCAGCAGCTGGGGTTGGATCAGCCGCTGTATCACCAGTTCTGGCACTATATCAGCAATGCTGTGCAGGGGGATTTTGGCCTGTCGATGGTGTCGCGTCGTCCGGTTGCCGATGAGATTGCCAGCCGCTTTATGCCAACGCTGTGGCTGACCATAACCAGTATGGTCTGGGCGGTGATATTTGGTATGGCGGCGGGAATTATCGCCGCCGTCTGGCGTAATCGTTGGCCGGATCGATTGAGTATGACCATTGCGGTGTCGGGGATCTCGTTTCCGGCATTTGCTCTGGGGATGCTTTTAATTCAGGTATTCTCCGTTGAACTGGGCTGGCTGCCTACCGTGGGAGCAGACAGTTGGCAGCACTACATTTTACCCTCCCTGACGCTCGGCGCGGCAGTGGCAGCCGTGATGGCGCGCTTTACCCGCGCGTCGTTTGTCGATGTTTTAAGCGAAGATTATATGCGTACCGCGAGGGCGAAAGGGGTGAGCGAAACCTGGGTTGTCCTCAAACACGGGCTACGTAACGCGATGATCCCGGTTGTGACCATGATGGGCTTACAGTTTGGCTTTTTGCTCGGTGGTTCCATCGTGGTGGAGAAGGTTTTCAACTGGCCCGGACTTGGACGCTTACTCGTTGACTCCGTAGAAATGCGCGATTACCCGGTGATTCAGGCGGAAATTCTGCTTTTCTCGCTGGAATTTATTCTTATCAACTTAGTGGTGGATGTGCTTTACGCCGCCATTAACCCGGCTATCAGGTACAAGTAAGGATGCGACTATTTAACTGGCGACGTCAGGCGGTGTTAAACGCCATGCCACTGGTCAAACCTGACCAGGTACGTACACCGTGGCATGAATTCTGGCGACGATTTCGCCGTCAGCATATGGCGATGACCGCCGCATTGTTCGTTATTTTATTGATTGTGGTGGCTATTTTTGCACGCTGGATCGCTCCCTATGACGCCGAAAATTATTTTGATTATGACAATCTGAATAACGGACCTTCTTTGCAGCACTGGTTTGGCGTTGATTCACTGGGGCGTGACATTTTCAGCCGTGTCCTGGTTGGTGCACAAATCTCGCTGGCGGCGGGCGTGTTTGCCGTGTTTATCGGTGCGGCGATCGGGACGTTGCTGGGCTTGTTGGCTGGATATTATGAAGGCTGGTGGGATCGGCTGATCATGCGCATTTGCGATGTGCTGTTTGCCTTCCCTGGTATTTTACTGGCGATCGCTGTTGTTGCGGTGTTGGGAAGCGGCATTGCTAACGTGATTATTGCAGTCGCCATTTTTTCCATCCCCGCGTTTGCCCGACTGGTGCGCGGCAACACGCTGGTGTTGAAACAGCAAACTTTTATTGAATCGGCGCGCAGTATTGGTGCCAGCGACATGACCATCTTATTGCGCCATATCTTGCCCGGGACTGTCTCGTCTATCGTGGTGTTTTTCACCATGCGCATCGGTACCTCGATTATCTCTGCCGCCAGCCTGTCATTTCTCGGCCTCGGTGCGCAGCCGCCGACACCAGAGTGGGGAGCAATGCTCAATGAGGCACGAGCGGATATGGTTATCGCGCCGCATGTCGCTATTTTTCCGGCCCTGGCTATTTTTCTGACTGTACTGGCGTTCAATTTGTTGGGTGATGGTTTACGCGATGCGCTGGATCCGAAAATTAAAGGATAGTTACGTTTGAATATTGCTTGAAAGGGTAATCACCTCACAGGAAATTATTGCCCTAAGCAAGTGTTGTAACTTTCTGCTGATTTTGTAGAATCGGGTAATTTGGTTAAAAAGCCGCAGCAAGGGACAATTTTTGCAGCGGCACAGCGTTCAGATAGTTATTTTGTTAAATGTATTAACATGCTGAGTTTATACGAAAAGATAAAGATAAGGCTGATAATTTTATTTTTATTGGCAGCACTGTCATTTATTGGTCTTTTTTTCATCATTAACTATCAACTGGTATCGGAGCGCGCGGTAAAACGTGCCGATAGCCGCTTTGAACTTATTCAGAAAAACGTTGGCTATTTCTTTAAAGATATTGAACGTTCGGCCCTGACATTAAAGGACTCACTGTATTTATTAAAAAATACAGAGGAGATTCAACGCGCCGTGATTCTTAAAATGGAAATGATGCCATTTTTAGACTCGGTGGGACTGGTACTTGATGATAATAAATATTATCTCTTTTCGCGGAGGGCGAATGATAAAATCGTAGTTTATCATCAGGAACAAGTAAATGGACCGCTTGTCGACGAGTCAGGGCGGGTTATTTTTGCCGATTTTAACCCATCGAAACGACCGTGGTCGGTGGCTTCAGATGACTCTAACAACAGCTGGAATCCGGCATACAATTGCTTTGATCGTCCGGGTAAAAAATGTATCTCTTTTACGCTACACATCAACGGCAAAGATCACGATTTGTTAGCGGTGGATAAAATTCATGTCGATTTAAACTGGCGATATCTGAACGAGTATCTTGATCAAATCAGCGCTAATGATGAAGTTCTATTTTTGAAACAAGGCCATGAGATCATTGCCAAGAATCAACTCGCGCGTGAAAAACTGATTATTTATAATAGCGAAGGTAATTATAATATTATTGATTCTGTCGATACTGAATATATCGAAAAAACATCAGCGGTGCCAAACAACGCATTATTCGAAATCTATTTTTATTATCCTGGCGGTAATTTATTGAACGCATCAGATAAACTTTTTTATCTGCCGTTTGCTTTCATTATTATCGTATTGCTGGTGGTTTATTTAATGACCACTCGTGTGTTCCGTCGGCAATTTTCTGAAATGACAGAGCTGGTTAATACGCTGGCGTTTTTGCCTGACTCAACGGATCAAATCGAGGCTCTGAAAATTCGCGAAGGCGATGCGAAAGAGATTATCAGCATCAAAAAATCGATCGCGGAAATGAAAGATGCCGAAATTGAACGGTCAAATAAATTGCTCTCACTGATCTCTTACGATCAGGAAAGCGGTTTTATTAAAAATATGGCGATTATTGAGTCCAACAATAATCAGTATCTGGCTGTGGGGATCATCAAACTGTGTGGTCTGGAAGCCGTGGAAGCGGTGTTTGGTGTTGATGAACGCAATAAAATCGTCAGGAAATTGTGTCAGCGAATTGCCGAGAAATATGCGCAATGCTGCGATATCGTGACATTTAATGCCGATCTCTATTTACTTCTGTGCCGGGAAAATGTACAGACATTTACCCGTAAAATAGCGATGGTAAACGATTTTGACAGCAGCTTTGGCTACCGCAATCTGCGCATCCATAAGTCTGCCATTTGTGAACCTTTGCAGGGGGAAAACGCCTGGAGTTACGCAGAAAAACTGAAACTGGCGATTTCCAGCATTCGTGACCATATGTTCTCAGAGTTTATTTTCTGTGATGACGCGAAACTCAACGAAATAGAAGAGAATATCTGGATTGCGCGTAATATTCGCCATGCAATGGAAATTGGCGAACTATTCCTGGTCTATCAGCCGATCGTTGATATTAACACCCGCACCATTCTGGGCGCGGAGGCGTTGTGCCGTTGGGTGTCTGCGGAGCGGGGGATCATTTCACCGCTAAAGTTCATTACCATTGCTGAAGATATCGGGTTTATCAATGAGCTGGGTTATCAGATTATTAAAATGGCAATGGGTGAATTCAGGCATTTTAGCGAGCGTGCGGTTCTGAAGGACGGTTTCTTACTGCATATTAATGTTTCGCCCTGGCAGTTAAACGAACCACACTTTCATGAGCGTTTTACCACCATCATGAAAGAAAACGGTCTGAAGGCGAACAGCCTCTGTGTTGAGATCACTGAAACCGTGATCGAGCGAATTAATGAACATTTTTATCTCAATATTGAACAACTGCGTAAACAAGGGGTACGGATATCGATTGATGACTTTGGCACCGGTTTGTCAAACCTGAAACGTTTTTATGAAATTAATCCAGATAGCATAAAAGTGGACTCGCAATTTACCGGCGATATTTTCGGTACTGCGGGAAAAATTGTGCGCATTATTTTCGATCTGGCACGCTATAACCGGATTCCGGTGATTGCGGAAGGCGTAGAGAGCGAAGATGTTGCGCGCGAATTAATCAAATTAGGATGTGTTCAGGCTCAGGGGTATCTGTACCAGAAACCCATGCCATTCTCCGCCTGGGATAAAAGTGGAAAATTAGTAAAAGAGTAGTTTACGTATGTCCAGAATCAATAAGTTCGTACTTACAGTCAGTCTGCTGATTTTTATCATGATTTCAGCAGTTGCCTGCGGGATCTACACTCAAATGGTAAAGGAACGGGTGTATGGCCTGAAACAGTCCGTTATTGATACTGCTTTTGCGGTGGCAAATATTGCTGAATATCGGCGTAGCGTGGCAATTGATCTCATCAACACGCTAAACCCCACGGAGGAACAGCTGTTGGTTGGCTTGCGCACAGCTTACGCCGACTCGGTTTCACCCTCTTATTTGTACGATGTCGGTCCTTATCTGATTTCCAGTGACGAATGTATTCAGGTAAAGGAGTTCGAGAAAAATTATTGTGCAGATATTATGCAGGTTGTGAAGTATCGACATGTCAAAAATACAGGGTTTATCTCTTTTGACGGTAAAACTTTCGTCTATTACCTCTATCCGGTAACTCACAATCGCAGTCTGATATTTTTGCTTGGTCTGGAGCGTTTTTCTTTACTGTCAAAATCGCTGGCGATGGATAGCGAGAACCTGATGTTCTCTCTGTTTAAGAACGGTAAACCGGTGACCGGTGATGAATATAATGCTAAAAACGCCATCTTCACCGTTTCGGAAGCGATGGAGCACTTCTCCTATTTGCCGACCGGATTGTACGTATTTGCGTATAAAAAAGATGTTTATTTGCGGGTTTGTACGTTGATTATTTTCTTTGCCGCATTGGTGGCAGTGATATCGGGTGCCAGTTGCCTCTATCTGGTACGCAGAGTGATTAATCGTGGTATTGTGGAGAAAGAAGCCATTATTAATAACCATTTTGAACGCGTACTAGATGGCGGGCTTTTCTTTTCGGCTGCCGATGTCAAAAAACTCTACAGTATGTATAACTCGGCGTTCCTGGACGACCTGACTAAAGCGATGGGCAGAAAATCCTTTGACGAAGATTTAAAAGCGCTACCGGAAAAAGGTGGTTATTTGTGCCTGTTTGACGTCGATAAATTCAAAAACATCAACGACACCTTCGGTCATTTGCTGGGCGATGAAGTGTTGATGAAAGTGGTGAAAATCCTTAAATCACAGATCCCGGTAGATAAAGGTAAAGTCTACCGCTTCGGCGGTGACGAATTTGCGGTGATTTATACGGGTGGAACGCTGGAAGAGTTGCTATCGATTCTAAAAGAAATCGTTCATTTCCAGGTGGGAAGCATTAATTTAAGCACCAGTATCGGTGTAGCGCATTCAAATGAATGTACTACCGTCGAACGCTTGAAAATGCTGGCGGATGAGCGGCTGTATAAGAGTAAGAAAAACGGCAGGGCGCAGATTAGCTGGCAGTAGAATTAGAATAGTGTTAGTACCCCTTAATCAAGGGGTACTAATGAATGTGGTAAATCATTTGCAAACATTTTACTTTGCAAAAACTTCCGGTCCTTTTATTGCCAATGTATTCAAAATACGTAGTGCCGGGCCGCTCGGTTTTATTTCATTTCGTTCCCATTTCGAGACACTTTCTTTTGACATTCCCATTGTATGTGCCAGCACGGATTGTGACATGCCGTATCGGGTGCGGATGGCTTTGATCTCTTCACCCGTCATTGATTTGACTTTGGCTATACGGGCGCTGACTTCACGAGCTTTGACCATGACGGCAATGGCATCAACTTCACTATCAGACATCAGGCCCAGTGCATTCAGTTCCTTTGCATCTTCCAGCATCATTTGTAATTTATCGCTCATTTTTCACCTCAATCAAAAAGCCAGTTTCGATCAAATCCTCTATTTGCTTATTGCTAAAGGCCAGAAATGCATTTGCCATTTTTTTGTAGGCCGCCAGTTCATCATCTTCGATTTCTTTGGTTCCTTTACTGCTTAGACCACTCTTGGACCAACCATCATAAAAAAACACATGATTTGCTGATTTAAAAAAGATAATTGTTCTGGCTCCACCACTCTTTCCTTGTTGGAGGGGTAAACGTTTTTTGATGACACCGCTACCTAAATCAGCCTCCCATATGCCCTGCATCACTTCTTCAGCGGCAGCCATGAGAACTTTATCGTGAATACCAAGTTTTTTCGTGCTTTGGCTGAATCGTCTTGCCTTATACACACCCATACATCCATCCTTGTGGTAATGTTTACTATAGTAACCATTACGCTTATTTCAAGTAATTGCGATCAAAACTTTAATTTGGTGTGAAAAAGTGAGAGTTGCCTCGAGTACGATTCATTTTTCTCGATTTATGCGTCAGGGGATTTTGTGCGTAAGGGTAGGACATAGGGAAGGGTAGCAGAGGCAGATCGAAGAACAATATTCTTGTTAGATCTGCCTTAAGATTAATTAAACCCGGCTACCCCACAAATCGTACTCATCGGCGTGCTCGACTTTCACACGCAGGATATCACCCGGCTTAACGTTGGTTTCACCATTGAGATAAACCGCGCCGTCGATTTCCGGTGCATCTGCCATGCTGCGACCAATCGCACCTTCTTCGTCCACTTCGTCGATAATCACCAGAATTTCACGGCCCACTTTCTCTTGCAGGCGCTCGGCGGAAATCTGCTGCTGCAACTGCATGAAACGGTTCCAGCGTTCTTCTTTCACTTCTTCCGGAACCTGGTCAGGCAGGGCATTGGCGTCTGCACCTTCAACCGGGCTGTATTTAAAGCAGCCAACGCGATCCAGACGCGCTTCTTTCAGGAAGTCGAGTAGCATCTGGAAATCTTCTTCTGTCTCGCCAGGGAAGCCGACAATAAAGGTTGAGCGTAGGGTCAGTTCCGGGCAGATTTCGCGCCACTGTTTGATGCGCGCGAGTTGGCGATCTACAGAACCCGGACGCTTCATCAGTTTGAGAATGCGCGGGCTGGCGTGCTGCAACGGAATGTCCAGATACGGCAGGATTTTGCCTTCTGCCATCAGTGGGATGACGTCGTCCACATGCGGATAAGGGTAAACGTAGTGCAGACGTGTCCAGATCCCCAGTTTCGATAACTGTTCGCACAGGCTGACCATGCTGGTTTTTACCGGCTCGCCGTTGTGGAAGCCAGTACGATGTTTAACATCGACGCCATAGGCGGAAGTATCCTGCGAGATCACCAGAATCTCTTTAACGCCCGCATCAACCAGACGTTTCGCTTCACTTAACACTTCGCCAATCGGACGGCTCACCAGGTCGCCGCGCATAGACGGAATAATGCAGAAGGTGCAGCGGTGATTACAGCCTTCAGAAATTTTCAGATAGGCATAATGACGCGGCGTCAGTTTCACGCCTTGTTCTGGCACCAGGCTCAGGAATGGGTTGTGTTTCGGTTTTGGCACGTAGTGATGAACGTGCTCCAGAACCTGCTCATAGCTATGAGGCCCGGTGATTTCCAGCACTTTCGGGTGGACTTCGCGGATCTGATCTTCTTTTGCCCCCAGACAACCGGTCACAATTACCTTGCCGTTTTCATTCAACGCTTCACCAATGGCTTCCAGTGATTCTTGTACCGCGCTGTCAATAAAGCCGCAGGTGTTGACGATCACCATGTCCGCATCGTCATAGCTCGGTACCACGTCATAACCTTCAGTGCGTAGTTCGGTGAGAATACGCTCTGAATCGACAAGGTTTTTCGGACAGCCAAGGGAAACAAAGCCGATTTTCGGCTGGGGAGTTACTTTGCTCATAGCTTAAAAAATATTCAGTTACAGGAAAGGTCAGGGCAGGGATTCTACAGAGTTCTGGATAAAATTTGTATCGCAATCTCATTCGCTGGCGGAGGCGAAGGAAATGTAAATTTTGTTAATTCGGCGTGAAGAATTGATCCTGGACAGCATTTTGCTCAAAAAATAGCCATACTATTTAATTGCAACAAGGCTGGAAAGAGGAGGATCGAAGTATGTTCGTTGACAGACAGCGAATCGATCTGCTGAACCGGTTGATCGACGCACGCGTTGACCTCGCCGCATACGTGCAACTGAGGAAGGCAAAAGGATACATGTCCGTCAGCGAAAGCAATCATCTACGAGATAACTTTTTTAAACTGAATCGCGAACTGCACGATAAATCGCTGCGGTTGAATCTTCATCTGGATCAGGAAGAGTGGAGTGCTCTTCATCATGCTGAAGAAGCATTAGCGACAGCCGCAGTATGTTTGATGAGTGGGCACCATGATTGCCCGACTGTTATTACCGTCAACGCCGATAAGCTTGAAAATTGTCTGATGAGCTTAACGCTGAGTATCCAGAGCCTGCAGAAGCACGCCATGCTTGAGAAGGCCTGAAAACTAAGGGGGAGAAAGCGTCTCCCCCTTCATGTTTAAGTTTTTGTAAAAATGAATTTGTTATCTCCTCCACTGACTACGCTTTAAGCCAGAGTCAATCCGGAGGCGTTATGCATCGACAATCCTTTTTCCTTGTGCCCCTTATTTGTCTTTCTTCCGCTCTCTGGGCGGCTCCTGCAACGGTAAATGTCGAAGTACTGCAAGACAAACTCGACCATCCCTGGGCGCTGGCCTTTTTACCCGACAATCACGGTATGTTAATCACTCTGCGCGGCGGCGAGTTGCGTCACTGGCAAGCAGGAAAAGGATTATCTGCGCCGCTTTCCGGAGTGCCGGACGTTTGGGCGCACGGGCAGGGCGGTCTGCTGGACGTGGTTTTAGCGCCTGATTTTGCTCAGTCGCGCCGCATCTGGTTAAGTTATTCCGAAGTTGGCGATGATGGCAAAGCCGGAACTGCTGTGGGTTATGGCCGCTTAAGTGATGATCTCTCAAAGGTGACCGACTTCCGCACCGTCTTTCGCCAGATGCCAAAACTGTCTACCGGCAACCATTTTGGCGGGCGGCTGGTATTCGACGGTAAAGGTTATCTTTTTATTGCTCTGGGCGAAAACAATCAGCGCCCGACGGCGCAGGATCTGGATAAATTACAGGGCAAACTGGTGCGTCTGACCGACCAGGGCGAAATCCCGGATGATAATCCTTTTATAAAGGAATCCGGTGCGCGCGCCGAGATCTGGTCTTATGGCAATCGTAATCCGCAAGGAATGGCGATGAATCCGTGGAGTAATGCACTATGGCTGAATGAACATGGCCCGCGCGGTGGCGATGAAATTAATATCCCGCAAAAAGGCAAAAACTACGGCTGGCCGCTGGCAACCTGGGGAATCAACTATTCAGGCTTTAAGATACCGGAAGCGAAAGGGGAGATCGTCGCCGGGACCGAGCAACCTGTTTTTTACTGGAAAGATTCGCCCGCCGTGAGCGGCATGGCCTTCTATAACAGCGATAAATTCCCCCAGTGGCAGCAAAAATTATTTATTGGCGCGCTGAAAGATAAAGATGTCATTGTGATGAGCGTCAACGGCGACAAAGTGACAGAAGATGGCCGTATTTTAACGGACAGAGGGCAGCGAATTCGTGATGTTCGCACTGGACCCGACGGTTATTTATACGTTCTCACCGACGAGTCCAGTGGGGAATTACTTAAAGTTAGCCCACGCAATTAGCTAACGGGAATCATCACCACTTTGCGCACTGCTGGGCGTTCAGTGAGTTGCTGATACCAGCGTTGCAGATTTGGACGCGGTGTCCAGGTCAGGCCAACGTTAAACAAATTGTAGATGAACGGTGCGATAGCGATATCGCCCACACCAAACTCGTCGCCGGAGAACCATTTTACTTTTGCCAGTTCCGCATCGAGCAGGGCAAACAGGGCGTCGCACTCTTTACAACTGGCATCAATGGCGGCCCGATCGCGCTCTTCCGGTGGTGTTCTGACTAATCCCATCAGGATCCCGCGATGGGCATTACTGAGCGTCTGGTTTGCCCAGTCCATCCATTTTTCTGCTTCCGCACGACGTGCCGGTGAGTCGATCCACAGGCGTTTTTGCCCGTACTGTGCCGCCAGATAGCGGACAATGGCGTTTGATTCCCAAAGAATGAGATCACTTTCGTCGTCGCGTAACAACGGCACCAGCCCGTTAGGGTTCATCGCCAGAAAATCAGCATCGTGATTTATCCCAAACTCACGGCCCGCGAGAATTTGCTCATAAGGTAGTTCCAGTTCTTCGAGCGTCAGCAATACTTTTTTTACGTTGGTTGAATTATTCCGACCCCACAGCGTAATCATACTCACCCCTTTTCCGACAGGCAGCCACAGGCTGAACAGGACTCCGATGGTGAAGTAAAGTTAACTTTTAAGCAACAGCTGGCAAAAAAATGACACCAGAAGCAGCGAAGCGGCAGGATATTGCATAAACTTTAAAAACTTTACCAACTTACGGTTTCTTTAAGTTTGTGTGTGCGTTATTAATCACCGAACTTATCATACGGCGATATAACGTATTTTTTTTGAATGGATACTCGGGTGGCATTTATGACGCAATACTCCTCTCTCCTTCGTGGTCTTGCAGCGGGTTCTGCATTTTTATTCCTTTTTGCCCCAACGGCATTCGCGGCGGAACAAACCGTTGAAGCGCCGAGCGTGGATGCGCGTGCATGGATTTTAATGGATTACGCCAGCGGTAAAGTGCTGGCAGAAGGCAATGCGGATGAGAAACTGGATCCCGCGAGCCTGACTAAAATCATGACCAGCTATGTGGTTGGGCAGGCGCTTAAGGCCGATAAGATTAAACTCACCGATATGGTGACGGTCGGCAAAGATGCCTGGGCGACGGGAAATCCGGCACTGCGTGGTTCATCGGTAATGTTCCTCAAACCGGGCGATCAGGTTTCGGTGGCAGACTTGAACAAAGGTGTGATTATCCAGTCCGGTAATGACGCCTGTATTGCGCTGGCCGATTACGTTGCCGGGAGCCAGGAGTCATTTATTGGTTTGATGAATGGTTATGCCAAAAAACTGGGTCTGACCAACACTACCTTCCAGACGGTGCACGGTCTGGATGCGCCGGGGCAGTTCAGTACCGCGCGCGATATGGCATTGCTGGGTAAAGCATTAATCCACGATGTGCCGGAAGAGTACGCCATTCATAAAGAGAAAGAGTTCACCTTCAACAAAATTCGACAGCCTAACCGTAACCGTCTGCTATGGAGCAGCAATCTGAATGTTGATGGCATGAAGACAGGAACCACGGCAGGCGCGGGATATAATCTGGTTGCTTCGGCTACCCAGGGCGATATGCGTTTGATCTCCGTAGTACTGGGTGCGAAAACTGACCGTATCCGTTTTAATGAGTCTGAGAAATTATTGACCTGGGGTTTCCGCTTCTTTGAAACCGTGACGCCAATTAAACCTGATGCCACCTTTGTGACTCAGCGCGTCTGGTTTGGTGATAAGAGCGAAGTGAATCTCGGGGCAGGCGAAGCGGGCTCAGTGACCATACCGCGTGGGCAGCTGAAAAACCTGAAAGCGAGCTACACGTTAACGGAACCGCAGCTTACCGCACCGCTGAAAAAAGGTCAGGTTGTCGGGACCATTGATTTCCAGCTTAACGGTAAATCCATTGAGCAGCGTCCGCTGATCGTGATGGAAAATGTGGAAGAGGGCGGATTCTTTGGGCGGATGTGGGATTTCGTTATGATGAAATTCCATCAGTGGTTCGGCAGCTGGTTCTCTTAATCTTCTGATAACCGGATGGCGCGAAACGTCATCCGGTAATACGTCATTAATACATCAACTTAATACGCTGCGTCTGCGCGTACTTCACATACTCATCTTCCGGGCAACAATCGCTCACCACAATATCAAAGCGTTTCAGGTCACCCATGCGTGCCGGACGCACCTTGCCAAATTTACTGTGGTCGACAACCAGCACATGCTTTTGCGCCATCGACATGGCCCAGTGTTTTACCGGCAACTCTTCAAGATTAAAACAGGTAGCGCCTTTACTGACATGCACCCCCGCCGCGGAATAAAAAGCGATATCCGGGCAAAAATTATTCAGCGTTTGCTGAAAATCGATGGGTTTGAAAATGGCGTTGCTGGCGTGAAATTCACCACCACACAGAAACGCGCGGCAATGGGGTTTCTCTTTCAGTGCCAGAAAGGTATTTAGCGAATAACAAACGGCGGTAAAGGGGATTTCATTATCAATTGCTTCAATAATCCACGGTGTGGTGGTGCCACAGTCAAAAAAGAGGGTCTGATCGGGTTCTACCAGCGTCGCAGCCAGTTTTGCCGCCCGGCGTTTTTCTTCCACCAGGCGGGATTTTTGATCGCTTAACAGGTAATGGCTGGCGCTGCGCGGTTCCAGAACAATATAGCCGCCGAGCAAAACGACTGGCGCACTGTGGTTGTTCAGATCGCGACGAATCGTCATCTCCGAAACCCCAAGCAGGGCGGCGGCGTCTTTAAGATGTAACTTATCGCTGCGTTTTAATTCTTGCAGCAGCTGCCCGATACGCTCTTCGCGACGTGTTTCCATAATCCCTCTGAATAGTTATTGAAGCGAGCCGCTCAATACTACACTTTTTAGCAGAGATCAGTCACGCACCCAGCCTTTGCGGATCGGTAATGCAAAACAGAAGCGATACCACGATTGCAGACGTTGATAGAGTTTATGCCCCATCGCTTGCCAGATAATCTGGGCGCTAAGGCAGCCAATCATACCTGCCAGCAATCCACCGAGCATATCCAGCGGCCAGTGGACGCCAAGATAAACGCGCGACCAGGCAATGACGACGGCCAGCACCATTAAAAGTGAGCCGGACCACAGGCGATGCCAGCATAAAAATGCCAGTGCAAAGGTGAAAATCACCGTACCGTGATCGCTCGGGAATGAGTCATCCGCCGCATGATGCAGGAAGTTATAGCCGATATTTTCGACAAAGGGGCGGTCGTGCGGAAAAAGATGCCCCATCGTCCAGGACACAAACAGGCTGACCGCCAGCGCGATAGCGATTTTTATCACCAGTTGCCGTTGTGCTGTAAGCCCCCACAGCCAAAGTACCGCGGCCAGCAACGGCACCACGGTAATCAAATCTTTAGCAATAAAAATCGCCAACGAGATCATCCACGGCGCAGAGTCTGGCGTCGCGTTAATAAGAGAGAATAGAGAGAGATTCAAATTTTCCAGCATAACTTCCCGACGCAAAGTGATTAAAAGGGAGCCAATACAGGCAAGTCGTTGAGAATAAAGTGCAGGTTAAACTGGGTAAAGCGGCATCGTCTTATTTCCCTCAAGCGGCCTGTTTACGGAGGGTGATTGTAACGGGCATAGGTTAAATAAAACTTAAAGAAAGCGTAGCTATACTCGCGATAATGTAAGAATGTGCTTAACCGTGGTTTCAGCTACAAAATTCGCTTTCTCGTTAGCTGCGCTTTTATTAAACTTTGCGCGATTATTATTGGCGAAGAAATTGCATGCAAAATAAATTAGCTTCCGGTGCCAGGCTTGGACGTCAGGCGTTACTTTTCCCTCTCTGTCTGGTGCTTTACGAATTTTCAACCTATATCGGCAACGATATGATTCAACCCGGTATGTTGGCCGTGGTGGAACAATATCAGGCGGGCATTGATTGGGTTCCTACTTCGATGACCGCGTATCTGGCGGGCGGGATGTTTTTACAATGGCTCCTGGGGCCGCTGTCGGATCGTATTGGTCGCCGTCCGGTGATGCTGGCGGGGGTGGTGTGGTTTATCATCACCTGTCTGGCAATATTACTGGCGCAAAACATTGAACAATTCACCCTGTTGCGCTTCTTGCAGGGCATAAGCCTCTGTTTCATTGGCGCTGTGGGATACGCCGCAATTCAGGAATCCTTCGAAGAGGCGGTTTGTATCAAGATCACCGCGCTGATGGCGAACGTGGCGCTGATTGCTCCGCTACTTGGTCCGCTGGTGGGCGCGGCGTGGATCCATGTGCTGCCCTGGGAAGGGATGTTCGTCTTGTTTGCCGCATTGGCAGCGATCTCCTTTTTCGGTCTGCAACGAGCCATGCCTGAAACCGCCACGCGTATAGGCGAGAAACTGTCGCTGAAAGAACTCGGTCGTGACTATAAGCTGGTGCTGAAGAACGGCCGCTTTGTGGCGGGGGCGCTGGCGCTGGGATTCGTTAGTCTGCCGTTGCTGGCGTGGATCGCCCAGTCGCCGATTATCATCATTACCGGTGAGCAGTTGAGCAGCTATGAATATGGCTTGCTGCAAGTGCCTATTTTCGGGGCGTTAATTGCGGGTAACTTGCTGTTAGCGCGTCTGACCTCGCGTCGCACCGTACGTTCGCTGATTATTATGGGCGGCTGGCCGATTATGATTGGTTTGTTGGTCGCTGCTGCGGCAACGGTTATCTCATCGCACGCGTATTTATGGATGACCGTCGGGTTAAGTATTTATGCTTTCGGCATTGGTCTGGCGAATGCGGGACTGGTGCGATTAACTCTGTTTGCCAGCGATATGAGTAAAGGTACGGTTTCTGCGGCGATGGGGATGCTGCAAATGCTGATCTTTACCGTCGGTATTGAAATCAGCAAACATGCCTGGCTGAACGGGGGCAACGGACTGTTTAATCTCTTCAACCTTGTCAACGGAATTTTGTGGTTGTCGCTGATGGTTATCTTTTTAAAAGATAAACAGATGGGAAATTCGCACGAAGGGTAAAAAATGCCTGATTGCTTTGTGCGATCAGGCATTCTCGAATTAATGGTGATGGTCGTCAATCTGGTGTTCGATAACCATCCCTTCACCTACGCTGGCAAGATGGCGAACATAAGGATGCGGGCGGTAAGCCGGAGCTGGCGCAGGAGCCACATAGACGGTTTGCGGCACAGTCGCGACGCTGACCGCTTGTGGAACGCTGACTGAATCAGGAACCACAACCACTTTGTATCCACTCGGCACATCGACGGTGACACTTTGCGCCATCGCCACACCAGTAAAGCCCATTAAAAGCGCGCCCAACAGTAGACAATTTTTCATAATCATTTCGCCTGAAATAATGCAGCGGGTTAATTTCCGCGAATTATGCAGCCTTCATTCAGGCATTGTGTTGCCGGGCGTGCTGCCGTTTTTATTGGTTAAATGGCGCTTCGTGTTTAAGAACTTTATCGATCACATCCAGTACGCCTTCACGGTTATTGGAGCCTGCCCGGTATTTTGCCGCTGCGACGACCGCGCTGCCGGCATTTTCCATTGCAAAACTAAAGCCTGCCTGACGCAGCATCTCAATATCGTTACCGCCATCGCCAAAGACCACCACTTCGCTGTCGTCTATTCCCCATAATTTCTGCAGTTGGCGAAGGCCATTGGCTTTATGTACGCCGGGGATAATCAGATCGATGCTGCCGTTGCCGGTGTGGACCGGCACCATAATATCGCCGATGGCCTCATGTAATGCTTTTTGTACTTGTGGAATCAGTTCATCGGAAAGATTCAGACCAAACTTAAAGAAGATATCTTCTAAGATGTCAAAGTTATCGACGTATTCCAGACGGTGATAATACATTTCCGCCACCGTTTTCATGGCATCGTCATATTTTTTGAGTGTATAGGCGCTATTTTTTCCGCAGGCAATAATTTCCACTTCCGGGCGCGTCAGCAAATGTTCCACGACAGTAGCAAACGCATCCTTCGACAGCTCGCCATTAAAAACATCTTTGCCTTCGCTCACTACCCAGCCGCCGTTTTCAGCCACAAAGGCAATTTCATTAGCAATTTCAGGGAAGAAAGAGATCAACTGATAATATTGATTCCCGCTGGCGACCACAAAGCGAATGCCTTGTGCTTTCATTTGCTGATACTGAGCCATAAACCGCTCACGGTTATAGGTTTTTTGATCGCTTAAGAAAGTACCATCCATGTCTACCGCAATTAATTTAATGCTCATCAACTATTCTCCATCGCCGTCTGCGTTTTGGTATCGGGTTTGGCGACGGCTTTCGCGACAATAGCCGCGAGAATAACCAGCGCCAGTACAACCAGCATTGCACTACGTAATCCATAATGTTCGCCGAGATAGCCCAGCAGCGGCGGCCCGACGAGGAAAGCCAGATAACCGGTCGTTGCTACCACGCTGACGCGGGTCGGTGCATCGGGGCCGGTATCGCTGGCGGCAGAAATGGTCAGAGGGAAGCCCAGCGAGGCACCTAGTCCCCAAAGTACAACAGACACTCCTGCGACCCAGGCGCTATCGACAAAAATAATCAGCCCAATACCCAACGCCCCCATTAGCGCACTGGCCCGAACCACGGCAACGCGACTGTAACGGTCGATGAACCAACCGCCAGTGAAGCGTCCAACGGTCATCCCCAGGGTAAAACCGGCATAAATCAGCGAGCCGGAAGTGGGGCTAAAACCGTGACCGTCAACCATTAATAAGGGTAACCAGTCGTTGGCAGAACCTTCGGCAAAGGCCATCGCCAGCACCACAACACCAATCAGCAGCAACTGGATATCGCGATAAAAAGGTACGCCTTTTTCGCCATGCTGGGTGCCATCGGCAGCATTTTTGCCCGTACCGTCAGGGATTGCCTGAATGGCGATATAAATAGGCGCGATACCTACCAGCGCCGCCAATAAAATGTGCACCGTTGCCGGAACGCCAAAGGCCGTCAGTGCCATCCCGACACCAGCGCCTGCCAGCGTGCCCAGGCTATAAAAACCGTGCATCATCGGCAAAACCGTCTTATTCATTTCTCGCTCAACGGCAGCACCTTCAACGTTTATCGCCACTTCCGCAGAACCAAAACTTGCCCCAAAGACGCCGAGACCAACGGCAAAGAGCAGGGGCGATGTCAGCCAGAGTGCCAGACTTAGTATCATCATCCCGATCAATGCGCAGGACATCGTGACCAGGATGACATTACGCGTCCCAAAGCGTTTCACTAACCACGCCGAGCAGAGAATACCGCTCATTGAACCGATCGACAGACCAAAGAGGACTCCGCCCATTTCAGCGATCGAAACAGAAAGAATATCGCGGATAGCAGGCGTACGGGTTGCCCAGGACGCCATTAACAGGCCCGGCAAAAAGAAGAACATAAACAGCGCCCAGGTTCGGCGTTTCAATGCATTACGTGAAGAATTTACGGTCATAGATCACGTCAAAATAAGAAGAGGGAAGACAACATTAGCAAGGTTGTGTACATTTGTACACAATTGCAGAGAGAGGAAATGACATGCGTCGCGCTAACGATCCGCAACGGCGAGAAAAAATTATCCAGGCCACGCTGGAGGCGGTGAAACTTTATGGAATACATGCTGTTACGCACCGCAAAATTGCTACCCTTGCCGGGGTACCGTTGGGGTCGATGACCTACTATTTTTCAGGAATTGATGAGTTGTTGCTGGAGGCGTTCAGCAGTTTTACTGAGATCATGTCCCGGCAATATCAGGCATTTTTTAGCGATGTTAGTGATGCTCCGGGCGCATGCCAGGCTATCACCAATATGATTTACAGCTCACAGGTTGCAACGCCGGATAACATGGAGCTGATGTACCAGCTCTACGCGCTGGCTAGCCGAAAACCGCTATTAAAAACGGTAATGCAAAACTGGATGCAGCGCAGTCAGCAAACGCTCGAACAATGGTTTGAACCCGGAACCGCTCGCGCGCTTGATGCGTTTATTGAGGGGATGACGCTGCATTTTGTCACCGACCGTAAGCCGCTATCACGCGAGGAGATTTTGAGGATGGTTGAGAGGGTTGCAGGGTAGTAGATAAATTTCAGGCAACAAAAAACCCATTTATGTAAACGGGTTAATGAAAACAATAAGTTAGAGTAAAAACAATAAGTTGGGTTGGTGGTCAGTGGTGGTTATTACGGGGTAATGCCAACCGCTGCCGCCACTTTGTCGCCACTTGGCAGCGTTGCCAGAGGATTGAAACGGAGCGCCGTTTCCAGATGATCCGGTGCCAGATGTGCGTAACGCATCGTCATTTTTATATCGTGATGTCCGAGAATTTTTTGTAAGGCCAGGATGTTTCCACCCGACATCATGAAGTGCGCCGCAAACGTATGGCGCAGAACGTGTGTCAGTTGACCGCGAGGGAGCACGATAGACGTTTTTTCCATCACGGATAAAAATTGAAAATAGCAGTCTGTGAAGAAATTGAACCCATCAAGCGCCATGATCTCTTCGTAAAGCTCTTTACTGATAGGGATGCTTCTGTTTTTCTTCCCCTTCGTTCTTACAAAGGTAATTCGGTATTTGGTCACCTGTGAGCGGGTAAGATTTACGGCTTCACGCCAGCGTGCGCCTGTGCTTAAGCATATCTTAACTACCAGTGCCAGAATTGGGTCCTGACGTTTGCAATCAGCCAGTAATTCAACAATCTGCTCATGGGTAAGCCATGCCATCTCTTTTTCTGCGATGGTGAATTTTCGCATGTTCTCCAGTGGGTTCGGATACGACCATTCGCCCAGGCGGGATAGTTCGCTAAAAACACTACTTAGATAGCTTTGCTCCAGGTTAATGGTGACCGGGCTTGCTCCTTTCTTCCATTTCTCGCTGAAGTAGATCTCTCCTGTCAGGCGTTTATCTCGATAGTGGGCAAACATTTTAGATGTGAGATCGGTTGCAAGGGGATTGCCCAGAGCGTCAACCATTAACAGCAGTTTGTCATAGACATGCTGGCCAGCTGTCAGAGATTTACCATGTAGTTTGAACCATAGTTCAACCACGTCTTTCAGTGTTCGACGATCCACTGATTCACCCAGCCAGGGCTTTGCTTCGGTTTCTTCCATCGTGTGACGCTCAAAAGCCAGAGCTTCGCCTTTGGTGGCGAATTGTTTACGCACACGACGTCCACTACGTCCGGCGGGGTAACATTCGCAAAGCCATTTTCCTGTGGTGAGTTTTCGTACTGCCATAAAAAAGCCCTCATATCAGAGGGCTAAATTTAACTGTATATACAACCAGTAATCAATGTGTGATTACTATGAAACATACATTGCTAAGCAACATGCAGTTCATCGTTGGCGGAAGTTGCTGCTTTGCGCTCTTGCTCAATCGCCAGTGACTCTCTATATTCTTTCGCTTCCGCAAACATTGTCCATTGTGCGTTGATGTTCATATCTTCAATAACAGACTTAATTTCTTTAATATTTACGTTGAAAAACTCTTTTCGTGAGTTAATTTTATTGACCTGTTTTTCGTTGAAGACTTTATGCAGATGATTTTCTAATGATGGTGCATCATCACTATAAATCATCGCATGAACATCGAACGAAAAAGGAACACTAGCATCACCGAGTTCACGAACACGATCAAGTGGTTCAAGGCGGCGTGTCATTCCAATTTTATATACATCTTCGCCAAATGAGCCAATATTACTAATTATATAAACGTGGCCTGATCTAGTTTGTTGAGCCATAGAAATAGCTCGTTGGTTTTTAGCTTCAGCTTCTTCATATTTTAACTGTAGTTCAGCTATTTTTTGCTCTAAAGCTAAGCGTTGTTCTTCATTTGCAAGCATAAGCTCTTTTGTTGCTTTATTTATAGCTTGCTGAATAGCTTTCTCTTCTTTTTCAGCTTCTTTTATCGCTTTTTCATACTCCCTACGAGCTCTTTCCTCTTCACGAAGTTGTTCTTTAATCCTTCTTTGCTCTTCTTTTTCTTCGAGCATAATTTCATTAACTGCAACTCCCCATTTTAGCTCGTTGAGTCGAGCTTGAAGATAGATGTCACTTATTTTTGCGGACCTAAAGGCAGAACCATTGTAATTTACAAGTTGAAACGCATCTTTTATCTCTTGGGAAAGTTTTCCAAAATTGTTGTGTTTGACTTTTGATAAAATACTGTCAACTCTTCCATTGAAGGCATCTAAAACAAAGTTGATAGCAGTATTACGCCTGTTTTGTTCAACATAATCACACGAAGCAGCTTTATTAGTTTTTATTAATGATTTTGTTAACTCCCTGGCTTTTTGTAATTCCTTACCTGCATCTGTAAACTCATAATTTTCTGCCAATTCATCGAGAACGCTACGGTTAGGGATGATCCATTCATCACCATAACCTTCAATTTTATTTTTCATTGATTTGGCAACTGCTTCATATTTTTCTGCAAACTCTTTAGCTTCATATGCTGAACCAGCAATCTCTTTTGCTCTTTCTTCTGCATCGGAAATAATTTTCACTGCATTGTCATTAGCATTTGAGATCAGCTCATTTGCTTTACTATTGGCATTATCAAGACGTTCTTTAGCTTTCAGGCGTGCATCGCGAGCGTCTTTAGTAATTGCTATAGCTTCGCTATTAGCGTTGCTTATTTTTATCTGAGCTTGATAATTTGCTTCGTTTACTGTCTTAGCAGCCTTTATTTGGGCTTCTTCTATTTTTTGCCTGGCTATTGAGTCTGCATTTTTTATCTTATTCTCTGCTTCCATCACTGCGCTGTGCAATTCTACGTATTGCCATAATGGCGCAGCTCGTCCTTCAAGCTCTGATAGATCTCGTACAGTCTGTGCTAATTCTTCTTGATTTTCTTTCAGTTGGTTGGAAAGGGCTATGTTGTTAGCTGTCAAGGTATTTATAGCCGCTTTATGTTTTTTGCTTTGCTTAAATAATATTACAGCTAGAATGGGGGCGAGAAATGCTAATAAGAATATAACGATGGAAAATGAATTCATTTTTAAATCCTTTTACTATATTAATTTGAAATTATTGTACTTCTTATACAAGCAACTACTTCAATATCAGAAAATGCACATTCAAAGCTATTCTCTGTACTTGTAATTTTAATCATACCTTTTGGAAGCTTTGTGATTTTTCGAATGGAATAGGTTCCGTCGATGTTGATTAACCAGTGCCCATCAAGTACTTCAGAAAATTTTTGATCACAAATGTATGTGACGAGCCCATCCTGAATAACAATTGGTGATGAAAGATTTGCAGGAAGAAATGATGAATCGAAGACATATGAACCATCTTCAATCATTTTGCCTGCGGTAAGGCGAAACTTGGCAAGCTCTTCTGTAGCTGCTGTCAGCGAGCTTTGCTTAAGGCCTTGCCCGGTGGTTAACCATTTCAGTGAGGTTCCTGTTTCAAGAGCACATTGGATTATCCAGTCTGCAGGAAACGTATCCCGCAAATACCTGTTCGCCAGAGTGCTTTTTGATACTTCCAAGTGATCAGCTAAAGCCTGTCGTGTCGTAAAGCCATAAGCTTCGACTAATCGCTCAATCGCAGCCTTACCACCTTTATTGGGATTTATTTTGATCTCATTTGGGTACTTTGATGTTGACATATCTCTTTTGCGATCCTAGTATCAATTTTGTCCCCATTTGGGTACTTATCACGATTACTACAGGCTCACCACAAGCCAATAGGAGATGTTGCATCATGACCCCTAACATTTCAATAACTCTGAATACGCCACATGTCACAATTGAGCGTTATAGCGAACTTACTGGTCTTTCTATCGACACCATCAACGATATGCTGGCTGATGGTCGCATCCCTCGCCATCGCCTTCGGAAAGACAAGAAAAGAGAAAAGGTAATGATCAACCTTGCTGCTCTTACCGTTGATGCACTTACTGATTGCAATGTTGTATTCAACTAGTTCCATTTTGGGATACATCAGGGGTGTCGACTATGTTTGATTACCAAGTTTCCAAACATCCACATTTTGACGAAGCCTGTCGTGCATTCGCACTGCGCCACAACCTGGTGCAACTGGCAGAACGTGCAGGCATGAATGTACAGATTCTGCGGAACAAGCTGAACCCAGCTCAACCTCATTTATTAACCGCACCAGAAATCTGGTTGCTTACCGATCTGACTGAAGATTCAACGCTGGTAGATGGCTTTCTGGCACAGATTCACTGCCTGCCATGTGTACCGATTAATGAGGTGGCAAAAGAGAAACTGCCGCATTATGTCATGAGTGCAACCGCAGAGATCGGGCGTGTTGCTGCAGGTGCGGTATCCGGCGATGTAAAAACCAGTGCAGGTCGTCGTGATGCTATCAGCAGCATTAACTCTGTAACACGGCTGATGGCGCTGGCCGCTGTTTCATTGCAGGCCCGTTTACAGGCTAATCCTGCGATGGCGAGTGCAGTTGATACCGTTACTGGCCTCGGTGCTTCATTCGGTTTGCTGTGAGGTGCTTATGCTGACGAAAGAACCATCATTTGCATCGCTGCTGGTAAAACAAAGCCCGGCAATGCACTACGGTCACGGCTGGATCATGGGGGAGGATGGTAAACGCTGGCATCCGTGCCGTTCACAGGATGAATTGCTGGCAGAACTATCTACGAAAAAACGGGGGAACAAATGGCTATTGAAGGCGCTGCAGCAACTGTTCCATTAAGCCCCGGTGAACGCCTGAATGGACTTAATCACATTGCGGAGTTAAGGGCGAAAGTATTTGGCCTGAATATTGAGTCAGAGCTTGAGCGGTTTATTAAAGATATGCGTGATCCACGGGATATCAATAACGAACAGAATAAACGAGCACTGGCTGCCATATTCTTTATGGCAAAAATTCCAGCTGAACGTCATAGCATCAGCATTAATGAGCTGACCACTGACGAAAAGCGGGAGTTGATTAAAGCAATGAATCATTTTCGTGCAGTGGTGAGCTTATTTCCCAGACGGCTAACCATGCCGAATTAACCAACTAATGAAATTAATGGCGTAAACCCGCCGGGTATCCCTTTATCTAAATTCAGGAGAATTGATTATGCGTAATATTGAAACCCTCAAGACTAAAACCGGACCGGATGATGCAGGGCTTAATATTTTACTGACAGAGGCTCGTCTGGAAGAACGCCGGGCAAGGGCTGAAGCAATGGCAGCTCGCCTTGATAGCCTGGCGTGTCATATCACATCCCGCCAGCTAAACCACGTCGAAGCAGCAGAACTACTGCGTGTAACTGCTGAAGCAATCCAGAACGAAGCGCAGGAGATCCACTAATGGCTGATGCAATGGATCTCGTACAGCAGCGCGTTGAAGAAGAACGCCAGCGCCATATCCATGCTGCCCGTGCCAAAACGCCGGGCGTGTCCCGCGTGCTTTGCATTGAGTGTGAAGCGCCAATTCCGCCAGCACGCCGCCGCGCCATTCCAGGTGTGCAGCTTTGCATTACCTGTCAGGAAATCGCAGAGCTGAAAGGCAAACATTACAACGGAGGTGCTGTATGAGCACCATCCTGAAATGGGCGGGAAATAAAACCGCCGTAATGCCCGAACTGAAAAAACATCTTCCAGCTGGCCCGCGACTGGTTGAACCTTTCGCGGGTTCCTGTGCTGTGATGATGGAGACGGATTATCCCAGCTATCTGGTTGCGGATATTAATCCTGATTTAATCAACCTCTATAAAAAGGTTGCCGCTGATTGTGAATCGTTTATATCTCGCGCCAGAGTTTTATTTAAGGAAGCAAACAGGGAGGTGGCTTATTACAACATAAGGCAGGAGTTTAATTACTCAACTGAAATTACTGATTTCATGAAAGCGGTATATTTCCTGTATCTCAATCGTCACGGTTACCGTGGGTTATGTCGCTATAACAAGAGCGGGCATTTCAACATTCCCTACGGTAATTATAAAAATCCGTATTTCCCTGAAAAAGAAATTCGCGCATTTGCAGAGAAAGCCCAACGAGCAACGTTTATCTGCGCCAGCTTTGATGAAACGCTGGCGATGTTGAAGGCGGGGGATGTGGTGTATTGCGATCCGCCGTATGACGGTACGTTTTCCAGCTATCACACTGATGGTTTCACTGAAGATGACCAGTATCACCTGGCATCCGTTCTTGAACATCGGTCATCAGAAGGACATCCGGTCATTGTTTCTAACAGTGACACATCCCTGATCCGTTCGCTGTATCGCAATTTTACTCACCACTACATCAAGGCAAAACGCAGCATCGGCGTAGCAGCTGGTGAGAGTAAATCTGCAACAGAAATCATCGCTGTTTCTGGGGCGCGCTGCTGGGTGGGATTTGATCCTTCGCGTGGCGTGGATAGTTCTGCCGTGTACGGAGTGCGTGCATGAGCCATGCTGATATGAACAACTGCAGCGGCTTTAACGAGGCCGCCGCAGCATTCTCATGGAACAGCCCGAAAAAGGCGATTAACCCTTATCTGGACCCGGCGGAAGTTGCGCCGGTTTCTGCGCTTTCAAACCTGATCACTCTGTACGCTGCCGATAACAAGCAGGAACAACTGCGCCGCGAGGCACTGAGTGATCAGGTCTGGGAGCGTTATTTCTTTAATGAATCCCGTGATCCTGTCCAGCGCGAAATGGAGCAGGATAAGCTCATTAGCCGGGCAAAGCTGGTGCATGAGCAGCAGCGTTTTAATCCGGACATGGTCATACTGGCGGACGTTAACGCCCAGCCTTCCCATATCAGCAAGCCGCTGATGCAACGTATTGAATACTTCAGCAGCCTGGGCAGGCCAAAGGCTTATTCCCGCTATTTGCGTGAGACGATTAAACCATGTCTGGAACGACTGGAGCATGTACGCGACAGCCAGCTATCTGCATCTTTTCGTTTTATGGCAAGCCATGAAGGGCTGGACGGCCTGCTGATCTTGCCTGAAATGAGTCAGGCTCAGGTGAAGCGCCTGTCTACCCTTGTTGCCGCGCATATGAGCATGTGCCTTGATGCAGTTTGTGGTGATTTGTATGCCACCGATGACGTTAAGCCAGAAGAAATCCGCAAGACATGGGAAAGGGTGGCGGCGGAAACCCTGCGTCTGGATGTCATCCCTCCTGCGTTTGAGCAACTCCGCCGGAAAAGAAACCGCCGTAAACCCGTACCCTATGAACTCATTCCGGGTTCGCTGGCGCGTATGTTGTGCGCCGACTGGTGGTATCGGAAATTATGGAAGATGCGTTGCGAATGGCGGGAAGAGCAGTTGCGTGCTGTTTGCCTGGTCAGCAAAAAAGCATCTCCCTATGTCAGCTATGAAGCCGTGATGCATAAACGTGAGCAGCGCCGTAAGTCGCTGGAGTTTTTCCGTTCTCATGAACTGGTGAACGAAGACGGCGACACGCTGGATATGGAGGACGTGGTAAACGCCAGTAGTAGCAACCCGGCGCATCGCCGCAATGAGATGATGGCATGTGTTAAAGGTCTGGAGCTTATCGCGGAAATGCGCGGTGACTGCGCCGTTTTCTACACCATCACCTGTCCGTCACGTTTCCATTCCACGCTAAATAACGGCAGGCCCAACCCGACTTGGACAAATGCGACGGTAAGACAAAGCAGTGATTATCTGGTCGGCATGTTTGCTGCATTTCGTAAGGCGATGTACAAAGCCGGATTGCGCTGGTATGGCGTGCGGGTGGCTGAGCCGCATCATGACGGTACAGTTCACTGGCACCTGTTGTGTTTTATGCGCAAAAAAGATCGCCGCGCCATTACTGCTTTGTTGCGTAAGTTTGCCATTCGTGAAGACCGCGAGGAGCTGGGTAATAACACAGGACCACGCTTTAAGTCTGAGCTGATAAACCCGCGCAAAGGTACACCAACAAGCTACATCGCGAAATACATCAGTAAGAACATTGACGGGCGTGGTCTGGCTGGCGAGATCAGCAAGGAAACGGGTAAATCTCTGCGTGATAACGCTGAATACGTTAATGCCTGGGCGTCTCTGCATCGTGTTCAGCAATTCCGCTTCTTTGGCATTCCGGGGCGTCAGGCTTACCGTGAACTGCGATTGCTGGCTGGTCAGGCGGCAAGGCAACAGGGTGACAAAAAAGCAGGTGCGCCGGTACTGGATAACCCGCGCCTTGATGCCATTCTGGCTGCAGCTGATGCTGGTTGCTTTGCCACCTACATCATGAAGCAGGGCGGCGTACTGGTTCCCCGTAAATATCACCTCATCAGAACCGCTTATGAAATCAACGAAGAGCCGACCGCCTATGGCGATCACGGTATTCGTATTTATGGCATCTGGTCACCCATTGCAGAGGGCAAGATCTGCACTCATGCAGTGAAGTGGAAAATGGTCCGTAAAGCCGTTGACGTTCAGGAGGCGGCAGCCGACCAGGGCGCTTGCGCCCCTTGGACTCGTGGCAATAACTGTCCCCTTGCTGAAAATTTGAACCAACAGGAGAAAGATAAATCAGCTGATGGGGGCACCAGAACGGACATTACCCGCATGGATGACAAGCAGTTGCACGATTACCTGCACAGTATGAGCAAAAAAGAGCGCCGGGAACTGGCAGCAAGGTTACGCCTGGTTAAACCGAAACGGCGTAAAGACTACAAACAGCGAATTACAGACCATCAGCGACAGCAGCTCGTCTATGAGCTGAAGTCCAGAGGATTTGATGGTAGCGAGAAAGAGGTCGATTTACTCCTTCGCGGCGGCAGTATTCCGTCAGGAGCAGGCCTGCGTATCTTCTATCGGAACCAGCGTTTGCAGGAAGATGATAAGTGGCGAAACCTGTATTAATTACGCGGGTTAACAATTCGTGCTCTTAATAATACCAGGCATATCAGGCTGATGAACGTAAAAAAACGTTTTACATCAGTAAGATTATTATATACTGTAAATATAAACAGTGGTTATATTTACAGTATTGCTTTGGTGTCATAGGAGGAAAGATGCAGGACTATTTTTTGGAGTCTTTGAAGCTCCAGCGCATTGATTTTTTTCTTAAGCTTGTAGCGGCTAGTGAGTGTAGTGATGAAGAGAAGGGGCTGGCTTTGCAGTGGGTTTCTGAACTAACAGATGAACTCATGGCAAAAATCAGAACCCACGAATACAACCGCTCAATGGATGTCATCAGTTGAGGTGACTTTTTATGCGCATTGAAATAATGATCGATAAAGAGCAGAAGATTAGCCAGTCTACCCTGGACGCCCTTGAATCCGAGCTTTACCGCAATCTGCGTCCTCTGTATCCCAAAACGGTAATTCGTATCCGCAAAGGTAGCTCTAACGGTGTGGAACTGACCGGATTGCAACTGGACGAAGAAAGAAAACAAGTGATGAAAATTATGCAGAAGGTGTGGGAAGACGACAGCTGGCTGCATTAAGAAACGTTGCTGGCGTCTGAACTTGCTTCTGGCGTCAGCAAGGTTGAACAACGAGCTATGCGAGGCGTTAGTGTCAATTTGTTACCTTAACCACTATATATGCCAGGAAATTAACAGTTCTTAAGAAACAGCTTGCATGATCGAGCGCATTGAACTTAAGTTTAAGTAACGCAATCAACAGATGATATTGTTGTCTAAATTTTAAAGATAATCTGTTGAGGTTGTAGGCGTCGGAGTGTAGACTTCCGCGCCATGTGAAAAGGGGGAGTTATGTCAAGCATCGCCGCATTTAGCCTGGGTAACCCAGTTGAACGTCTGGCAAGGGTTCTTAAAGAGAACCAGGACAAACTCAATCTTAGTAAAGATGGTTTTGTGTCCGTAGACTTGTCTAACAAAAGAGCAATGGATGCCATCAAGGCACAGATGGATAAGCTTGAAGGCATCAAAACGAGCACTGTAAAAGAGAAAACTAATAGAACCAGATAATGGCAACATTACTTTTAGCAGTGATTTTGGTTAGTGGTTTTATTTATGTAAACCTATCACTTTCAACAAGATACCGATATAAGCGTTCCAACGGCTGGGACGCTTATTTTTTTGTGGCTGCCTGGGGTATCGTTTTTTTTCTCCTTGGCGGTTTTTTCACCTTTATTTTGAACGTCAGCGGAGGGTTTCGTTGGCTGGCTAATGCCTTGAATCTAACACCTGACAGTTTTAATGGCATGTTGTCTTCATCGAAAGACAAACTTCAAAGAATAAATGAAATCAAACAGATAGCATGGGTTATGATTTCAATTGTCCTCGCTGCGATTTCAGGTTTTGGAAATAAGTTACGCACATCACGTGGAGATCGTCGCTGGGATGCCTTAGCTAAAGCTGTAGGTAATAACGCTTTCGAATCATTACTCATGGAAGCGTCCGCAAGACAGTTTCCGATCATAGCAACTCTGTCGTCTCGCAAAATCTATGTTGGTCTTGTTACTTGTCCGGCGTTAGAAAACGGGCTTTCAGAGCACCTTGAACTTCTCCCGATGTTAAGCGGATATCGGGATAAAGATGATCTAACGATTAGTATCACGACTAACTATCACCAACATTATCTTGATAGTGGTGTGATAAGTGGAATGTCTCGGCTTAATATCGAAGATTTCCGTGTGCTCATACCAAAAGATGAGGTTGAAACAATTTCGTTTTTTGATACTGAGACATATAACAAATTTAAAGAAAATGAAGCCAGGGATAGAAAGAACTGTCGAAAGATTGATAGTAAAAGTGCATCTTCGCGCAGCAAGCGTGCAGCAGATGCTGAGTCAAATGATCGTGCATGACTATGCTGCATGAGATCGCATGATCGTTTGAGGATCGTTTTTGCTAGGGCCCGCCAGAATTGGCGGGCTTTCGCGTAGATCATGCACCTGCATGAAAACTACTACATAAAGCGGGCAGGCGTGGCGGGGATACGAGCGCGCGCAACCTGATTTGATTGAGAAAGTTTGGCTAGTCTTCTGATAAGTCGGAGGTCATGTGATGGGTTACTGTAGTAGAGGGTAATATCAGAAGAGGGTTTTGACTTGAGGTGTAGTTGCAGTATTATAAAAAGAAAAAGGATCTTTCTTATGTACAGATTGTGGGTTTTATGGGGTTGTATCTTTGTTCTTCTACTTATTATCATGGGGTGCATTCCGTTTTCACCGTTTGAAAAATGGTGGTTTATAGTTAATTTCATGTCAAATGTAAGCATAATTCGTGCTTTTCTATCAGTATTAATACTATTTTTAGTTGCTTATATCTTGCTGGTCGGTGCATTTCATCAAAGATATTCATTGAGATTGGAGCAACTTAGTTTTGGTGGTATTAATATTTTACTAAATAAGTCTGATCTTCTTTTTAAAAAGAGCGTAAAAAATTATCTGGATACGAAGCGAACATTATTTAAATTTGATCCGAATTATGACTCAATTGAAGAAGTTTTAAACTCATATTATGAGTGCTATAAATTCATTAGAGATGAAATGAAATTACTAGATGTGAAGAAAAAAAGAGATAAAAAACTGTATTTACTTTCAAATGAAATTTTGAAAACGTTAAACTCTTTTTTAACAAAGCATCAAAATAATTATCGGAGATGGCATAAATATGTTTCAGATAATGATAAAGTGACCACAAAGGATAGAGACCCTAACGGCGAATTTATATCACTGCCGTATCATTTAACCCCTATAAGTACTATACAAAAGCATTATTATCATTTTAGTCAAGTATTGGAAGGTTTTAAAGAAGTAAACGATTTCTTCAATGATAAGGTAGTCAAAGAGTTTGATATAAATGTTGATAAATGGAGTGAATAATGCATAAGACGTTTCTTAGTTATCATCATGCTAACGAACAAGATCTCAAAGATGAGATTATTGATTTATTCGGAGGAGAATCGTTTATTGATAAGTCGGTAAGTGATGGTGACATTAGTACAACTAACACTGATGAAACAATAATGAGGACTATTCGTGAGGATTTTTTAAAAGACTCAACGGTTACTGTCGTTCTTATTGGAACGGAAACCAAAAATCGTCCATTTATAAACTCTGAAATTCAAGCATCACTCTGGGGAGAAAACTATAATGGTCTAATTGGTGTTATCAGAGATGAAATTTACGACAGTGTGTTTACTCCTGCAGTATGTGCAGATCCATCATGCGGATGTTCTATAAGTCTAAGAACGCCAGGTTGGGGATATGATTATTATTTGCCTTATCTGGTTAGAAAGAATCATGTTTATGAAAAAACAGTTCCCCATTATAATGACTCTGACGTATATTGTGCATTGGTAAAATACTCTGTCTTTATTAAAAATCCTGAGTATTATATTGATCAGGCATTTAACAAGCGTAAGTTGATGGAACCAGCTGCCAAACGAAATCCATCGGATGTTCCTGCAATTCGCAGCTCATCAATTTTTAACTGGTAATAAGAGGGTGCATAAACATTATGCACCCATATGCTATTTTTTAACTTTGGAGAGAATATGGTAAAAAATTAATAATTGTGTTTCCTATCCATTGATTTAATTGTTCTATACGTTTTTGTAAGGGGATAAGTTCGTTACGAACAAATACATTACTTGCCTTCTCCACATCCCCAAACCCCCCAACATTATTCGGCATAATACCCATCATTTGTGGCGGTACACGGTGCGCCGCCATCATGTCATCACGGCTGACGTTCTTGATATTCAAAAACTCATCCTTCGCCGCGACTTCTGACAACGGGATGATCTGAAGTCCGTCCTTTTTGCCGTTTGGCGAGTACATAAATAGGTTACGGAAGTTACCAGGACCTTTGGCACTTTTCATCGCGTTGCGGAGGTTGTTTACATCCTCCTGGTTCTGCGCGGCGTCGGTCATATACATGATGAAGCCTGCATGACTGCCGTTAATGTAATACTTGCGGCGGAACAGCGTGGCAGACTCGTTGAGCAGGGCGGATGGAATAGCAGAAAGATAACCGGGCAGGCCGTAGATTTCCTGGTTGATGTCCGGTTCCATCAGATGAAAGATGCTGCCTTTCGTGAACTGATATGGCTGGGTGATCATACCGTATTGCACAAACCAGTAGGTATCCAGGTCTAACCCGCGTCGGGTGTATTTTGCCAGAGCAGGCTCAAGGGCGATAACTTCACCGAACCGGTTCGTGCGTTTCTCCAGGTAGGCGTTACCAAATACCAGATAGTCCTGCACAAAACGTGAAAAAGCCTGCTGGCTGAGCAGCGGGTGAGGGATGTAGGTGCTGGTCAGAATGTTGCATTTCACTGCAATCGGTGAACTGTGATGCACGGCAGCGCGGAAGGTGCGTGCCAGTCCGTCAAAACTGACGGGTGGCTCATACCAGCGATCCGTCTGTACGCATTCCACATAGTCCAGCAGTTCGCGGCGGTCCAGTACAGGAATGGGATCACCAAAGCTGAAAGCTTCGGCTGAAGTTTGATTTTTATGCTGGCTCTGTTTCGTCGCCGCAGCGCGGTTTTTCTTACTCTTTCCCATCAAAAAATCTCCACAATATTGCTGGTATTGGCGGACTCGCCCTGCAGCGGTTCGTTAAACAGTGCGTGCATTGTTGCCCAGGCCAGATCGGCGTGGCTGGCTTCTTCGCTGCGGCTGGCTTCATAGGTCGGGCGGTTGCCGCTGGCGGTGGTGGCGCGACGGATAGCCATGAATGACTGCGCAATGTCGGTGTGCCCGGCGTCAAACTCCAGACGGCGGTGGCTGATAATGTCGTAGGCCTTGAGTACCAGGGCGTTTTTAACGTTGGGGTTGTAGACAAACTCCCGGACGGCAGGAAAAAACGCTTTCACGTTCTCGTAAACCCCGTGACCAACGCCGGTTGAGTCGATACCGATATAGGTCACGTTGTACTGTTCGGTCAGTTTTTTGATGGCGTCAGCCTGGGCGCGGAAGTCCATCCCGCGCCACTGGTGACGCTCAAGAATGCGGAACTTACCACCCGGCACGGCTGGCGGTGCCACCACCACGCATCCGGCGCTGTCGCCGTTTTGCGTGCCTTTTGCCGGGTCATAACCGATCCACACTTCGCGCCAGCCAAACGGGCGCAGCGCCAGTGCATGAAAGTCGGTCCAGACTTCCCAACTGTCCACCATGCACGCCTGCAGCTCGCTGAGCGGAAACACGGACGCGAGATCGTCCACAAACTCGCACATCAGCAGGTTCTGGTATTCGTCCGGGCTGTACTCCATGCGTAGCTGGTCGAGGTCGAACAGGTTACAGCCGCCGCGCACCGCATCTTCCACGGTGACTATCTGGCGGTATTGCCCGTCTGCGCACAGCAGGCCGGGGGCCAGATTGCTGTGGGACAGGTCGATGTCCACCTTATCGGCTTTGTTGCGCCCACGGTTGAACAGCGCACCGGACCAGAACGGATAAGCACTGTGTGTCAGACTGGATGGCGTGGAAAAATAGGTTTGTCGCCATTTTTTGTGAATAGCCATACCGGAAGCCACTTTGCGCAGCTCCTGGAATTTTGGTATCCAGAAATATTCATCCAGATACAGGTTGCCGTGATAACTCTGGGCCGTGCGGGCATTGGTGCCGAGGAAATACAGTGTGGCCCCGTTGGGAAGCACCATCGGATCGCCTTTCAGCTCCACCTCTACTTCTTTGGCAAAGTCGATGATGTACTGTTTGAATACGTGGGCCTGTGCCTTACTGGCAGAAAGGAAAATCTGGTTACGTCCGGTCAGCAGGGCGTCAATCAGGGCTTCACGGGCAAAATAGAAGGTCGCGCCGATCTGGCGTGACTTCAGCAGGTTGCGGATGCGGTTGGTTTTTCCGGCTTCCCACCAGTGGCGCTGGTAGTTGAACATGGAGGAATGGAAGATTTCTTCCAGCTTCTCAATCTGTTCATCGGTGAAAACGTTCTTTTCCGGCTGACGGCGTGGGCCTTTGTTGCGGTTGGCGACGTTAGGGTTTAAGTCGGCTTCGTTGCCACCATTGTTAAACTTGCCGATCCGCGCGTGGCGTTCCGACTGGCGCGCCAGCAGGTCAATCTCTTTGAAATCTTTCCCTTCTTTGTGCTCCTTCATAATGAGCTGGCAATAGCGTGCGGCGGTGGTGAGCTGCATCTGATCCAGCGGCCCATAATCACCCCACTTGTCGCGTTTTTTCCAGCTGTGAACAGTTGCAACTTTCTCGCCCAGCATTTCAGCAATGCGGGCTACGCGGTATCCCTGAAAGTACAGCAGCATGGCCTGCCGACGGGGATCGAGATCTGCGGGTGTCAGTGTGGTGTTCATGGCACAAACCTACAGCCTTGAATGAAGGCTTTCCCCGCCTGCGGTTTGTGTGGTTGTCGGTACAAATACCGCGCATTGTTTCACTGCCCCCATCACCGCAACCATAAGGCTCCAGTAAGTTTTTTCTAACGGAGCACGGCTCATGACAGTGAAAGCAAAGCGTTTTCGCATCGGGGTGGAAGGTGCCACTACCGACGGACGCGAAATCCAGCGTGAATGGTTGGAACAGATGGCAGCCAGCTACAACCCGGCGGTGTATACCGCGCTGATTAACCTTGAGCACATCAAGTCTTATCTGCCGGACAGCACCTTTAACCGCTACGGCAAGGTGACGGCGCTGTTTGCTGAAGAAATCACGGAAGGTCCGCTGGCAGGCAAGATGGCGCTGTATGCCGACGTTGAGCCAACGGAGTCCCTGGTGGAACTGGTGAAAAAAGGCCAGAAATTATTCACCTCTATGGAAGTCAGCCCGAAGTTCGCTGATACGGGCAAAGCCTACCTGGTTGGCCTGGCAGCCACTGATGATCCTGCCAGTCTGGGTACGGAAATGCTGACATTCAGCGCCAGTGCAGCCCATAACCCGCTGGCAAACCGCAAGCAGAATCCCGCCAATCTTTTTACCGCTGCAGAGGAAACGGTGATCGAACTGGAAGAAGTCCAGGATGACAAACCGTCCCTGTTTGCCCGCGTCACGGCGTTGTTTACCAAAAAAGAGCAGTCCGATGACGCCCGGTTCGCTGATGTGCATAAGGCCGTGGAGCTGGTCGCCACTGAGCAGCAGAACCTGAGCGCACGCACCGAAAAATCCCTGTCTGAGCAGGAAGAACGCCTGTCTGAACTGGAGACTGCTCTGCAGGAGCAGCAAACCGCCTTTAACGAACTGGTGAATAAGTTGAGTCATGAAGACAGCCGCCAGGACTACCGCCAGCGTGCAACAGGCGGTAACGCCCCCGCTGACACTCTGACCAATTGCTGATGGAGCACAAAACCTGATGAAGAAGAATACCCGCTTTGCTTTTAACGCTTACCTGCAGCAGCTGGCGCGTCTGAACGGTGTGGCAGTTGAAGAACTGTCCAGCAAGTTCACCGTGGAGCCGTCTGTACAGCAGACGCTGGAAGACCAGATCCAGCAGTCTGCCGCTTTCCTGACGCTGATTAACGTCACGCCAGTGACTGAGCAGTCCGGTCAGCTGCTGGGGTTGGGTGTTGGTAGCACCATTGCCGGAACCACTGACACCACCGCGAAAGAGCGTGAACCTGTCGATCCTACGCTGATGGTCGATGTGGAATACAAATGCGAGCAGACCAACTTTGACACGGTACTGACCTACGCGAAGCTGGACCTGTGGGCGAAGTTTCAGGATTTCCAGGTGCGTATCCGTGACGCCATCGTGAAACGTCAGGCACTGGACCGCATCATGATCGGCTTTAACGGCGTGAAGCGTGCGAAAACCTCCAACCGTAGCGAAAACCCGCTGCTGCAGGATGTGAACAAAGGCTGGCTGCAGAAAATCCGTGAGGATGCACCGGATCATGTCATGGGCAGCACCACCACGGGCGGTGAAACCACACCGGGCGCGGTGAAAGTCGGGAAAGGTGGCGAATATGCCAACCTGGACGCCGTGGTGATGGATGCCGTCAATGAGCTTATCGACGTGGTCTACCAGGACGATGACGATCTGGTGGTGATTTGCGGCCGTGAACTGCTGTCTGACAAGTATTTCCCGCTGGTCAACAAAGAGCAGGAAAACAGTGAAAAACTGGCTGCCGATATGATCATCAGTCAGAAGCGCATGGGGGGCCTGCAGGCCGTGCGTGCGCCGTTTTTCCCGCCGAATGCGCTGCTGATCACCCGTCTGGACAACCTGTCCATCTACTGGCAGGAAGACACCCGCCGCCGTTCAGTTATCGACAACCCGAAACGTGACCGGATTGAAAACTTTGAATCCGTTAACGAAGCCTATGTGGTTGAGGACTACCGCTGCGCAGCACTGGTGGAAAACATCCAGATTGGCGACTTCAGCGCCGTCGCAGTAGAAACCGGAGCGTAATCCATGAGCCTGAGTCCCGCACGGCAGCATCGCCTGCGCGTTCAGGCTGAACAGGCCGCCCGCGAGGGCGGCAGCGTTCGCCACGCGTCGGGCTATGACCTGATGCTGCTGCAACTGGCGGAAGACCGCCGCCGTCTCAAGGGCGTTCAGTCCACGGTCAAAAAAGCGGAAATCAAGGTGGAGCTGCTGCCGAAGTACGCCGCCTGGGCTGAGGGTGTACTGGCTGCCGGAGGCGCTCAACAGGATGACGTGCTGATGTACGTGATGCTGTGGCGCATTGATGCCGGAGATTATGCCGGGGCGCTGGAGATCGGGCGTCATGCCCTGCGTCATGGCTGGGTGATGCCGCTGGGTAACCGCAACGTGCAGACCGTGCTGGCAGAGGAAATGGCAGACGCTGCGCAGAGCGCAATGCTTGCCACTACCGGCTTTGATGCCGATCTGTTGCTGCAGACGCTGGAGCTGACAGACGGTCTGGATATGCCGGACCAGTCACGGGCGCGTCTGCATAAAGCGATTGGCACTGTCCTGAGTGAAAGTAATCCGGCTTCCGCCCTTAATCATCTCAACCATGCGTTACAGCTCGATCCCCGCTGTGGCGTGAAAAAAGACAAACAGCAGCTGGAGCGCAGATTGCGCAATGACAGTCGCTGACAGAACGTGCCCCCGCGCACGGGCGGCACGGGGTGGCGAAAGGCACCGCCACATCAAAACCTCGTCCACCGCCCTCTATTTCAGGAGAAAGCAGCATGAAGTTTGTTGCGCCAGAACAGGCACCGGAACAGGCGGAAATCATCAGAAATACGCCGTTCTGGCCTGATGTGGACCTGTCGGAGTTTCGCAGCGTGATGCGCACTGACGGCACGGTGACGCAGCCGCGTTTAAAGCAGGTTGCCCTGTCGGCAATTTCGGAGGTCAACGCAGAGCTGTATGAGTTTCGCAGACGCCAGCAGATGCTGGGGTATGCCTCGCTGGCAGAAGTTCCGGCGGAACAGCTGGACGGCAAAAGTGAGCGCATTCAGCACTATTTCAACGCGGTTTACTGCTGGGCACGCGCCATGCTCAATGAGCGTTATCAGGACTATGACGCCACAGCGTCTGGTGTGAAGCGGGGCGAGGAACTGGCGGAAGCAAGCGGTGATTTGTGGCGTGACGCCCGCTGGGCCATCAGCCGGGTGCAGGATGCGCCGCACTGCACAGTGGAGCTTATCTGATGAAAGTGCGTGCGTATCAGTATGACACGGTGGACGCGCTTTGCTGGCGTCATTACGGGCGCACGCAGGGTGTCACGGAGCAGGTACTGAAGGCAAATCCGGGGCTTGCCGAATACGGCCCCTTTTTACCTCACGGGCTGCAGGTGGAGCTGCCGGACATACCGACAACCACCACCGTGCAGACCGTCCAGCTATGGGACTGAATTATGACGCTTGAGCGAATCAGCGCCTTTATCACGTACTGCATCGCCGTTGTCCTGGCCTGGCTGGGCGATTTGTCCATCAAGGATGCCTCAACGCTGGGCGGCCTGATGATTGGTGTGCTGATGCTGGCTATCAACTGGTACTACAAACACAAAGCCTACCAGCTTCTGCGCGACGGGCAGATCTCGCGGGAGGACTATGAATCCATCAATCGTTAAACGCTGCCTTGTCGGGACCGTGCTGGCTATTGCTGCCACGCTGCCGGGTTTTCAGCAGCTTCACACCTCCGTGGAGGGGCTGAAACTGATTGCCGATTACGAAGGCTGTCGTCTGCAGCCGTATCAGTGCAGCGCGGGTGTATGGACTGACGGCATTGGTAATACATCTGGCGTCATTCCCGGCAAAACCATTACGGAACGACAGGCAGCAGAAGGGCTTATCTCCAACGTGCTGCGTGTGGAGCGGTCACTGGAAAGGTGTGTGAAGCAACAGCCACCGCAGAAAGTGTATGACGCGGTGGTGTCATTTGCCTTCAACGTGGGGACAGGTAATGCCTGCAGCTCCACGCTGGTGAAATTACTCAATCAGCGGCGCTGGGCGGATGCGTGCCGACAGTTGCCGCGCTGGGTTTATGTGAAAGGTGTGTTTAATCAGGGGCTGGATAACCGCCGTGCGCGGGAGATGGCCTGGTGCTTACAGGGAGCAAACTGAAATGAAAAAGAAATTAATCAGCGGGCTGTTTCTGATGTTATGGATGGCGCTGTTAATCGAAGCAATGGTGTATCCGCAGGGGATTTTTCCGGTACTGGCAGCGTCCGGCGTTTGGGTAGCCTGTTTGCTGACATGGGCGGTAATTCCGGTAGCACTGGCTGCGTTAATTAAGAATGGCCCGCTCTGGCAGGAGTTGAGGGCATCTTTGCTGAAGACAATTACCCGAAAAGAAAACGTATTTATCAGCTGGATGATGCGATTGCTGATTGTCGTCAGTCTCGCCTGGACGGGGTGGGCTATTACCCTGGTCTTTTATCTACTGACCGTTATTGCCTTCTGGATCACCCGTAATCAGATGGCTCAACAGGTAGCAGCATGAACCGGTTGCTGCTGGTTGTGCTGGCGTTATTACTGGCGGCGCTGGGCTGGCAGACGTGGCGGCTGGCTGATGCCAGCCAGACCATCAGCACGCAGGCAGACGAGCTGCAGAGCAAAAGCCAGGCACTGGCAAAGAGCAACAGCCAGCTTATCAGCCTGTCCATTCTGACTGAAACCAATAACCGGGAGCAGGCGCGGCTCTATGCCGAAGCAGAACAGACCAGCGCGCTGCTGAGACAACGACAACACCGGATCGAGGAACTGAAACGTGAGAACGAGGATTTACGCCACTGGGCTGATACTCCTTTGCCTGCTGACATTATCCGGCTGCGGGAACGTCCGGTACTCACCGGAGGTGCAGCTTACCGTCAGTGGTTGTCCGCGAGTGACGCCGTGTCGGCTGGAGCAGGCAGCACCGCGCACTAACGGTGATCTGAATGCGTTGCTGGATGAAACGGAGGCCGCCTGGGCGATCTGTGCAGACAAAGTAGACATGATTATTGCGTGTCAGGAGCGAAACAGTGAACAAACCACAATCCCTGCGCCACGCCCTCAATAAAGCGGTGCCTTATGTCCGCAATAACCCGGACAAACTGCATCTGTTTGTGGATAACGGTTCGCTGGTTGCCACGGGGGCCAGCTCCATGTCATGGGAGTACCGCTACACCCTGAACGTGGTGATTGAGGATTTCAGCGGCGACCAGAATCTGCTGATGGCCCCGGTTTTGCTGTGGCTGCGTGATAACCAGCCCGATGCCATCAATAACCCGGCGTTACGGGAAAAGCTATTCACCTTTGAGGTGGATATTCTGCGCAACGATGTCTGTGATATCAGCCTCAACCTGCAACTGACGGAGCGTGTGCTGGTCAGCACTGACGGCAGTGTGTCGAGCGTTGAAGCTATAGCGGAACCTGATGAACCTGAAGAAATGTGGACGGTGAAACGTGGCTGAACTGCAGAAAGTGGACGACTGGCTGAGTGCCTTGCTGGCGAATCTGGAGCCAGCCGCAAGAAGCCGCATGATGCGCCAGCTGGCGCAGGAACTACGCCGGACACAGCAGCAAAATATCAGAATGCAGCGCAATCCAGATGGCAGCAGTTATGAACCGCGACGGGTAACAGCACGCAGTAAAAAAGGCCGTATCAAACGTCAGATGTTTGCAAAGCTGCGCACCACAAAATACCTGAAAACTTCCGCCAGCGCCGACTCTGCCAGCGTGCAGTTTGAAGGCAAGGTACAGCGCATTGCCCGTGTTCATCACTACGGCTTACGTGATCGCGTCAGCCGCAAAGGACCGGAGGTCCGTTACGCAGAGCGTCGCCTTCTGGGTGTAAATGATGATGTTGAGGCAATGACCCGCGACATGATTCTGCAATGGCTGGCGGGGTGATTTTTGTATCAGCACTGATACAAGTTGCAGCACTGCCGCCTTTCTTCCCCTGATGGCAACCTTTCCCTATGAACGCACAATTAACCGAAATCATGCGCCTTATCACCAACCTGATCCGCACTGGGGTAGTCACCGAAGTGGACAGGACAAACTGGCTTTGCCGGGTGAAAACGGGCGACCTTGAAACCAACTGGATCAGCTGGCTGACGCTGCGTGCCGGGAATGCCCGGACATGGTGGCGACCATCGGAAGGTGAGCAGGTGGTGCTGCTGAGTATGGGCGGTAATCTGGAAACAGCTTTTGCGCTGCCCGCCATCTATTCGAATCAGTTCGCACCACCGTCGACGTCGGCGGACGCCTGCGTGACAGAACATCCTGACGGTGGCTGGTTTGAATACGAACCTGCCACCGGGCGCTGGTATGTCAGGGGCATCAAATCCATGGTCATTGAGGCTGCCGATAACATCACCCTGAAAACCAGTGAGTTTGTGCTGGAGGCTGAGTGCACGCGTATTAACAGCGAAGTGGTGGTCAATGGTGGCGTTACTCAGGGCGGCGGAGCGATGAGTTCTAACGGGATCGTGGTTGATGCGCATCAGCATACTGGCGTCCTGAAAGGCGGCGATGCAACCGGAGGCCCGGTATGACGCTTTATAGCGGGATGAACAATACCAGCGGTAAAGCCATTACTGATATTGACCATCTGCGCCAGTCGGTGCGGGACATTTTGCTGACGCCGCAGGGTAGCCGCATTGCCCGTCGGGAATATGGTTCCCTGCTGTCGGCACTGATAGACCAGCCACAAAATCCGGCATTACGCCTGCAGGTCATGTCGGCAGTGTATGTGGCGCTGAGTCGCTGGGAGCCACGGCTGACGCTGGATTCCATCACCATTAACAGCAATTTTGACGGTTCAATGGTGGTGGAGCTGACCGGGCGGCGTAATAACGGTGTGCCTGTTTCCCTTTCCGTATCAACAGGAGCAGAGAATGGCAGTGATTGACCTTTCGCAGTTGCCTGCGCCGCAGATTGTGGATGTGCCGGACTTTGAGACGCTGCTTGCCGAACGCAAGGCCGAATTTGTTGCGCTTCATCCGAAAGATGAGCAGGAAGCAGTGATCCGCACGCTGGAACTGGAATCTGAACCCGTCACCAAATTGCTTCAGGAGAACGCTTACCGTGAGTTGCTTCTGCGCCAGCGCATTAACGAAGCCGCGCATGCTGTGATGGTGGCTTACGCGATGGGCGGCGATCTTGACCAGCTCGCTGCCAACTACAACGTGACACGCCTGACGGTGACGCCTGCTGATAATGATGCTGTGCCGCCCGTTGCAGCTGTGATGGAAAGCGATGAAGCGTTGCGCCTGCGTGTGCCTGCAGCCTTTGAAGGGCTTTCTGTTGCGGGGCCAACTGCAGCTTATGAATTTCATGCCCGAAGCGCCGACGGTCGGGTGGCGGATGCCAGTGCAACCAGCCCGGCACCTGCAGAGGTGGTGCTGACTGTCCTTAGCCGCGAAGGCGATGGAACTGCAGAAAAAGACCTGCTGGACGTGGTGGAAAAAGCTCTGAACAGTGAGAACGTCCGCCCGGTGGCTGACCGTCTTACGGTTCGCAGCGCAGAAATCATCCCGTATCGCGTGGAAGCCACCATTTTTCTCTATCCTGGACCGGAAGCAGAGCCGGTAATGGCAGCGGCAAAAGCCAGCCTGCAGAAGTACATCGCCAGTCAGACGCGTCTTGGTCGGGATATTCGCCGTAGCGCCATCTTTGCCGCCCTGCATGTTGAGGGGGTGCAGCGTGTGGAGCTGGCTTCTCCTCTGGCGGATGTGGTCCTGAACAAAACACAGGCGGCATCATGTACGCAGTGGAGCGTAACCAACGGAGGAACGGATGAATAGTCTGCTGCCACCGGGTTCAACACCACTGGAGCGCCGACTGGCGCAAACCTGCAGCGGGATTTCTGATCTGCAGGTGCCGCTTCGTGACTTGTGGAATCCGGCAACCTGTCCGGTCAGTTTCCTGCCTTATCTCGCCTGGGCGTTCTCTGTGGATCGCTGGGACGAGGGCTGGACAGAAAGCGTCAAGCGCCAGGTGGTGAAGGATGCTTTTTATATTCATCAGCATAAAGGGACCACCAGTGCCGTGCGGCGGGTGGTGGAGCCGTTCGGATTCCTGATCCGCATTATTGAGTGGTGGCAGACCGGAGAAACACCGGGCACGTTTCGCCTGGATATCGGCGTGCAGGACCAGGGCATCACTGAAGATACCTATCTGGAACTTGAGCGACTGATAAGCGATGCCAAACCATGTAGCCGCCACATGATCGGCATGTCCATCAATCTGCAGACCAGCGGCCCGCATTGGGTGGGAGCCGCCAGCTATCTTGGCGAAGAAATCACGATCTATCCGTATATCAACGAAACGATTATTTCCGGTGGCACCGCGCATGAAGGCGGGGCGGTCCATGTTATTGACACAATGAGAGTGAATCCATGAGCACAAAATTTTATACCCTGCTGACGGATATTGGCGCGGCGAAACTTGCCAGCGCCGCCGCGCTCGGTGTGCCGCTAAAAATTACCCATATGGCGGTGGGCGATGGCGGTGGAGTATTGCCAACGCCGGACGCAAAGCAGACGGCACTGGTAAATGAGAAACGCCGGGCTGCGCTGAATATGCTTTATATCGACCCGCAGAACAGCAGCCAGATTATTGCCGAACAGGTGATCCCTGAAAACGAGGGCGGTTGGTGGATACGTGAAGTGGGCTTGTTTGATGAGTCTGGGGCGTTGATTGCCGTGGGCAACTGCCCGGAAAGCTATAAGCCGCAACTGGCTGAAGGTAGCGGGCGCACTCAGACCGTGCGCATGGTGCTGATTACCAGCAGCACGGACAATATCACCCTGAAAATCGACCCTGCTGTAGTGCTGGCAACCCGCAAGTATGTGGATGACAAGGCACTGGAGCTGAAGGTGTACGCGGATGATCAGATGGCAAAACATCTTGCCGCACCGGACCCGCATTCACAGTACGCGCCAAAAGCCAGCCCGACATTTACCGGAACCCCCAAAGCGCCAACGCCAGCGGCGGGAAATAATACCACGCAGGTTGCGACCACTGCGTTTGTACAGGCGGCACTGACGGCCCTTATTAATGGTGCGCCAGCCACGCTGGACACGCTGAAAGAAATAGCCGCAGCCATTAACAATGATCCGAATTTCAGTACCACCATTAACAATGCGCTGGCACTAAAAGCACCGTTGTCGAGTCCGGCACTCACCGGAAAGCCAACAGCCCCCACGGCGGCGCAGTCGGTCAACAATACACAGATTGCCACTACGGCTTTTGTGAAATCGGCGATTGCAGGAATGGTGGGTTCTGCACCTGCTGCACTGGATACACTGAACGAACTGGCGGCGGCACTGGGGAATGATCCGAACTTTGCCACGACAATGCTTAATGCGCTGGCAGGTAAACAACCGCTGGACAATACGCTTACCAATTTGAGTGGAAAGGATGTAGCTGGTCTTCTCACATACCTTGGTTTGGGAGAAGCGGCAACGAGGAACGTCGGAACGGATACCGGGCAAGTACCAGATATGAGTAGTTTTACAACGGGGCACTCTGGAGCAGCAGACTGGCCGAATCCTAAATCTGGATGGAGTAAGGGGCCGGATGGGGTAATTACACAATGGGGTATTTTCGGTTTCCCCGTTGGACAGACAGGGACGAATGTTGTTTTCCCGCTACCTTTCCCCGCGCGGGTCGAATCAATTACACTGACAATGGCAGATATCCAGGAGTCTCTGCTTTCTCCAGCAACCATGCCTGCTTATGGAGTTAACTCAACTGGTACTTCAAGAACGGGTTTTACAGCCCGTATGTCAGGCGCCGGTGGGTTTAATCTTTGCTATATAGCGAAAGGGAGATAACAGAATGAATAAAGTTAAAAGTGTTTACAGCCCGTCCGAAAATGCAATCTACAACGCAGCGCTATATGAAAGTTATATCAAGGAGGGGACATGGCCGCAGGATGGTATTGAAATCAGCGATGAGGATGCTGTCAGATTTAATGGGGGAAATAAGCCAACAGGAAAAATGCTGGGAATGGTTTCAGGGACCCTTGCATGGGTTGATGAGCCGCCGCTTTCACCAGAACAGAAAATATCAGATGCAGAAAACATGAAAGCCACATTTCGTGCAAAAGCTGACAGTGAAATATCCTGGCGTCAGGATGCTGTTGATGCTGGTATCGCAACTGATGAAGAAACTTCAACTCTCACCCAATGGAAGAAATACCGTGTGCTGCTGATGCGTGTTGATACGTCAACAGCACCCGATATTGAATGGCCTACGCCTCCGGCAGCTCAGGCCAGATGACATCAGGCGCGGTGCTGGTATCTGTTGCCGTCACCGCGTCAATGTAATCCAGCACAATGTTAAGTCGGGTGGTTTCTGCCTGCATTAGCTTCCGTCCGGCCCGTAATTTCAGCTGAATCAGACTGATGGAAGCCATTGCAGCATCAATCAGTGACTGGCGCTGTGCTTCTGCCGCGTCTACTGCGGCACCGTGTTGTGCCTCAGTATCTGTCACCCATTTCTCACCATCCCATTTATCATATGGCGTTAACGGTGAAAGCGTGACATAACCGTTTTTGATGGCACCGATATAATCCACTGTAACAGCAGCACCATTTTCGATTGAGTAAACAGTCTCATTGCGATGGTCTTCTTCATGGCTCCATCCCTTACCTGTAAATACTGCCACTCTTCCCGGAATGTTTTCGCCAGGGTCAATACCAGTGGAACAGGCGGGCATACTTACGCCAGTATTAATATATTCATCAGACCAGCCCGTATACTCAGATGTTTCAGCATCATAATAAAAACAACGCATATCGCCCGGCACTGTAGCCAGCCCATTTTTATCAAAAACAGGTTTCATTATTTAGCCCTCACCAGAAAGTTAAATGCAATATTGCGCGGTCTGACAGCAACAAAATTCACACCATCACCCACAGAGTTACTGGTGAAATTAAATCGTGAAAATCCTGGCTGATTTCCGGCGATGCCATCATGAAAGTTAATTGCGTGTCCCGCACCTTCGCCTATATTCCCGGCAAACTGAGAAAAGTTTGTAGCTGCCTGCCAGCTTAATAATTCGCGACCACCGTCTGCACCTCGTCCGTCATCCCAGATACGAATGAAATCACCGCGGGCTTCAGGTAATACCAGCGAAGGAAATACTTTCGCCAGCACAGGATAATCAGTGGCAGAGAATTTCGCGCCGTTGAACTTCAAAAACACCATACTGGACCAGCTGTCGATTACAGTATTTGGCATTGCAGCGGACGGCCAGAAGAACGGAACGCCAATAGCTGGAGCACCTTCTCCCAAACCAACGTTTAAGAAAATGCAGAGGTAACAGCTAACTGGCATCATCTCCGGTTTTTATTCAGGGGGATGATCATGCTTATTGGCTATGTACGCGTGTCAACAAATGACCAGAACACCGATTTGCAACGAAATGCACTGAACTGCGCGGGATGTGAGCGGATTTTTGAGGACAAAATCAGTGGCACTAAGTCCGACAGACCGGGGCTGAAAAAACTGCTCAGGACACTATCGGCAGGAGACACGCTGGTTGTCTGGAAGCTGGACAGGTTGGGGCGCAGTATGCGGCATCTTGTTACGCTGATAGAAGAGTTGCGCCAGCGTGGTGTGAATTTCAGAAGCCTGACTGACAGTATTGATACCAGTACCCCAATGGGCCGTTTCTTTTTTCATGTCATGGGTGCCCTGGCTGAAATGGAACGCGAACTGATAGTTGAACGTACCAGGGCAGGGCTGGCTGCAGCTCGTGCCAAAGGCAGAGTAGGTGGACGCCGTCCTAAGTTGACCACCGAACAGTGGGCACAGATTGGGCGTTTACTCGAGGCCGGAGAATCAATACAGCGTATTGCACTGATTTTTGATGTAGGCGTTTCTACCATTTATAGAAAATTTCCGGCAAATAAGATCAATGAATCCCCCTGAATCAGCATTATGTTGATTATCCCTGCAAGCAGACAAATACCGTTATTTTGTGTGAATAACGACACAACTGCGCTTAGCTGTTTGTCAGGCACAATCACTTCAACATAGGGCGAAGCCTAATCCAATCAGGAGGTTCGCCACTATGGCTCAGGATTACCACCACGGGGTGCGCGTTGTTGAAGTCAACGAAGGCACCCGATCTATTACCACGGTGAGCACCGCCATCGTGGGTATGGTCTGCACGGGCGATGATGCCGATGCAAAAATGTTTCCTCTTAATAAACCCGTGCTGATCACTGATGTGCTGACTGCCAGCGGTAAAGCGGGTGAGTCAGGTACTCTGGCCCGTTCGCTGGATGCCATCGCTGACCAGGCAAAACCCGTGACCATTGTTGTGCGTGTGCCGCAGGGTGAAACGGAAGACGAAACCACGACCAATATCATCGGCGCAGTGACTGCTGAAGGTAAAAAAACAGGTATGAAAGCCCTGTTATCTGCCCAGTCACAGCTCGGCGTTAAACCGCGCATTCTCGGCGTGCCAGGCCACGACACCAAGGCGGTAGCTACTGAGTTGCTGAGCGTGGCGCAAAGCCTGCGTGGATTTGCTTACCTGTCAGCGTATGGCTGCAAGACAGTGCAGGAGGCGATCACTTACCGCGAAAACTTCAGCCAGCGCGAAGGGATGCTGATCTGGCCTGACTTTACTGGCTGGGACACGGTGCTGAATGCCGAAGCAACGGCATATGCCACCGCCCGTGCACTTGGTCTGCGCGCCAAAATTGACGAGCAGACCGGATGGCACAAAAGCCTTTCCAACGTGGGCGTGAACGGTGTCACCGGAATTTCTGCAGATGTGTTCTGGGATCTGCAGGACCCGGCAACCGATGCAGGTCTGCTGAACCAGAACGACGTCACCACGCTTGTGCGTAAAGACGGTTTCCGCTTCTGGGGGTCCCGCTGCCTGAGTGATGACCCGCTCTTTGCCTTCGAAAACTACACCCGCACGGCGCAGGTGCTGATGGACACGATGGCAGAAGCACACATGTGGGCGGTGGATAAACCGCTTAACCCGTCGCTGGCCCGCGACATTATCGAAGGTATCCGCGCCAAAATGCGCAGCCTGGTCAGTCAGGGCTATCTCATTGGTGGTGATTGCTGGCTGGATGAGTCGGTGAACGACAAAGACACGCTGAAAGCCGGAAAACTCACCATCGACTACGACTACACGCCAGTGCCGCCACTTGAAAACCTGATGCTGCGTCAGCGCATCACCGATCAGTACCTGGTGAATTTCGCCAGCCAGGTCAGCGCGTAAGGGGACAACATGGCTTTACCACGCAAATTAAAACACCTGAACCTGTTTAACGACGGGAACAACTGGCAGGGGATCGTTGAGTCGCTGACGCTGCCGAAATTTACCCGCAAATATGAGAAGTATCGCGGCGGCGGAATGCCGGGTGCGGTGGATGTGGATCTGGGGCTTGATGACAGTGCGCTGGACACAGAATTTTCCATTGGTGGTACTGAATTGCTGCTGTTTAAACAGATGGGTAAAGCCACGGTGGATGGCATCCAGCTGCGCTTTACCGGCTCTATTCAGCGTGACGATACCGGGGAAGTGCAGGCCGTGGAGCTTGTCGTGCGTGGACGTCACAAAGAAGTGGATTCCGGCGAGTGGAAGACGGGCGAAAGCAACACCACCAAAGTGACCAGTACCAACAGCTACGCGAAGCTGACCATCAATGGTGAGGTGCTCTATGAAGTGGACCTTATCAACATGGTGGAAATTGTGGACGGTGTGGACCTGATGGAAGCGCACCGCAACGCCCTCGGCCTCTGATATATCTGAACGGCGCGGGATACCGCGCCAGAACCCAATTGACAGGACAGCAAAATGAGCGATAAGCAGACTGAAAAGACCATTCAACTGGATACCCCCATCAAGCGCGGTAAAACAGAAATCACCGAAATTGTGCTGCGTAAACCGCAGTCCGGTGCGCTGCGCGGTACACGCCTGCAGGCCATTATGGATATGGATGTAAACGCGATGATGACCGTGATCCCCCGCATCTCCAGTCCGGCACTGACTGCACAGGAAATTGCAGAGATGGACCCGGCAGATCTCACAGCCATGTCGGTTGAGGTTGTCACTTTTTTGTTGAAGAAGTCGGTGCTTGCCGGTTTACCGACAGCCTGACGGTTGACGATCTGGTGGCAGATATCGCCACCATTTTTCACTGGCCGCCATCCGTTACTGACGTTATGCCGCTGACCGAAGTGCTGGAATGGCGGTATAAAGCGATTCAGAGAAGCGGGGCCAACGATGAGTGATAACAACCTGCGTCTGCAGGTCATTCTTAATGCGGTTGACAAGCTCACCCGTCCATTTCGATCTGCGCAGGCCAGTTCAAGAGAACTGGCTGCTGCTGTCAAAAAATCCCGCGATGCAATAAAGCAGCTTGATCAGGCCGGGAGCAGTCTGGACAGCTTCCGAAAGCTGCAGGCAGAAAATCAGAAATTAGGCGACAGGCTGAACTATGCCCGCCAGCGTGCAAATTTGCTCAGTCAGGAACTGGGAGCGATGGGGCCGCCTTCGCAACGTCAGGTTGTTGCTCTGGGCCGTCAACGGCTGGCTGTTCAGCGCCTGGAAGAACGCCAGAAAAAGCTGCAGCAGCAGACGGCGCTTGTGCGTGCTGAACTGTACCGGGCGGGAATTTCTGCGAAAGACGATGCGGGAGCAACTGCCCGTTTAGCCCGTGAAACATCACGTTATAACCAGGAACTTTCGAAACAGGAGGCGCGGCTGAAGCGACTGGGGGAAGCTCAGCGCAGGATGAATGCAGCGCGTGCCAGTTATGCCCGTTCGCTGGAGGTGCGTGATCGTATTGCAGGTGCCGGAGCCACCACCACGGCTGCAGGGCTGGCAATGGGTGCGCCAGTGATGGCGGCAGTAAAAAGCTATACCAGCATGGAAGATGCCATGAAAGGTGTGGCAAAGCAGGTCAATGGTCTGCGTGACGATAATGGCAACCGCACTGCACGTTTTTATGAAATGCAGGATGCCATCAAGGCTGCCAGCGAACAGTTGCCGATGGAAAACGGTGCGGTGGACTTCGCTGCACTGGTTGAAGGTGGTGCGCGCATGAACGTCGCAAACCCTGACGACAGCTGGGAAGATCAGAAACGTGACCTGCTGGCCTTCGCCAGTACGGCAGCAAAGGCGGCAACAGCCTTTGAGCTGCCAGCGGATGAACTGTCAGAAAGTCTGGGGAAAATCGCCCAGCTCTACAAAATCCCCACCCGCAATATTGAACAGCTCGGTGATGCGCTGAACTATCTGGATGATAACGCCATGTCGAAAGGGGCAGACATCATTGATGTGATGCAACGTCTGGGCGGTGTGGCTGACCGTCTGGATTATCGTAAAGCGGCGGCGCTGGGTTCCACCTTCCTGACACTGGGCGCTGCGCCAGAGGTTGCAGCCAGTGCAGCAAACGCGATGGTGCGTGAATTGTCCATTGCCACCATGCAAAGCAAGAGTTTCTTTGAAGGGATGAATCTGCTGAAACTCAATCCTGAAGTGATTGAAAAGCAGATGACGAAGGATGCGATGGGAACCATCCAGCGCGTGCTGGAGAAGGTAAACGCGCTGCCGCAGGACAAGCGCCTGTCTGCCATGACTATGTTGTTTGGTAAAGAGTTTGGCGATGACGCGGCGAAACTGGCAAACAACCTGCCGGAACTGCAGCGTCAGTTAAAACTGACAGCGGGCAATGATGCGCTCGGCTCCATGCAGAAAGAATCCGACATTAACAAGGATTCACTTTCTGCGCAGTGGTTGCTGGTCAAAACCGGAGCGCAGAACACCTTCAGCAGCCTGGGCGAAACGCTGCGCCAGCCGCTGATGGATATTCTGTACACGGTGAAAAGCGTCACGGGGGCGTTGCGTCGCTGGGTGGAAGCTAACCCGGAACTGACAGGCACACTGATGAAAGCATCGGCTGTTGTGGCTGCGGTTACCGTCGGCCTCGGCACCTTAGCGGTGGCGCTGGCTGCAGTGCTGGGGCCGCTGGCAGTGATCCGTCTGGGATTCTCTGTGTTGGGTATCAAAACGTTATCTTCCGTTACGGCAGCAGTAACTCGAACCAGCAGCGCGTTATCCTGGCTGGCTGGCGCACCACTGGCACTGCTGCGACGCGGGCTTGCTTCATCGGGCAACGCCGCAGGTTTACTTACTGCGCCGTTGTCGTCTTTGCGCCGCACGGCATCACTGACGGGAAATGTCCTGAAAACTGTAGCAGGTGCGCCGGTTGCACTTTTGCGGTCTGGATTATCCGGTTTACGTGCTGTTGCTGTGATGTTTATGAATCCTCTGGCGGTACTGCGCGGTGGACTGGCCGCCGCAGGCACGGTGCTGCGAGTACTGGCATCTGGTCCACTGGCGATGCTGCGCGTTGCCCTGTATGCCATATCTGGTCTGTTAGGTGCTCTGCTCAGTCCGATAGGTCTTGTGGTTACTGCACTGGCGGGCGTGGCGCTGGTTGTCTGGAAATACTGGCAACCCATCACCGCATTTCTCGGTGGCGTGGTGGAAGGATTCAAAGCGGCGGCTGGTCCCGTCAGTGCAGCATTCGAACCACTTAAGCCTGTATTTCAGTGGATTGGCGATAAAGTACAGGCGCTGTGGGGCTGGTTTACTGATCTGCTGACGCCCGTTAAGTCGACCTCTGCCGAACTGCAGAGCGCAGCGGCAATGGGGCGACGATTCGGGGAGGCACTGGCGGAAGGGCTGAATATGGTTATGCATCCGCTGGACTCCCTGAAATCCGGTGTTTCCTGGTTACTGGAGAAACTTGGCATTGTCAGTAAAGAGGCCGCAAAGGCAAAACTGCCGGAAAGCGTGACGCGTCAGCAACCTGTGACGGTGAATGCAGACGGTAAAGTGATGATGTCATCGGGTGGTTTTCCATCATGGGGATATGGCTTTGCGGGGATGTATGACCGCGGCGGCTATATCCCGCGCGGGCAGTTTGGCATTGTCGGTGAAAACGGGCCTGAAATTGTCAATGGCCCGGCAAACGTGACCAGCCGGAGAAATACCGCTGCACTGGCTGCGGTTGTCGCCGGAATGATGGGCGTTGCTGCCGCGCCAGCAGAGTTTCCACCGTTGCATCCTTTGGCGCTTCCCGCGAAAGGCGGTGAAGCGATGGTGAGTCGCGCAGTCACTGTGCCGCCCGTTTACCAGATTGAGGCACCAACGCAGATCATCATCCAGACGCAGCCAGGACAAAGTGCGCAGGATATTGCACGGGAGGTGGCCCGCCAGCTTGATGAACGTGAACGCAGGCTGAAGGCAAAAGCCAGGAGTAACTACAGCGATCAGGGGGGATACGACGCATGATGATGGTGCTGGGATTGTACGTGTTTATGCTGCGCACCGTGCCGTATCAGGAACTGCAGTATCAGCGCAGCTGGCGACATGCGGCTAACAGTCGGATAAATCGTCGTCCATCCACGCAGTTTCTGGGACCGGACAACGACATGCTGACGCTTTCTGGTGTTCTTATGCCGGAGATAACAGGCGGCAGGTTGTCATTGCTGGCACTGGAGCAGATGGCAGAACAGGGGAAAGCATGGCCCCTGATTGAAGGCAGCGGCACGATTTACGGCATGTATGTGATTGAGGGACTGAATCAGACCAAAACGGAGTTTTTCCGCGACGGTATGCCGCGCCGGATTGAGTTCACCCTGTCGCTCAAACGGGTGGATGAATCCCTGTCCGATATGTTTGGTGATCTCAGTGCGCAGCTGAATAATCTGCAGGACATGGCAACATCTGCCTTAAGCGATATCAGTAAAACGGTGGGAGGGCTGCTGTCATGAATTTCAGCTCTGAACTGCTTAACAAAGGCAACAAAACTCCGGCATTCAGTATCAGTATTGAGGGCAGGGATATCACCACTGTGCTGGATAACCGTCTGATGAGTCTGACGCTGGCGGACAATCGGGGCTTTGAAGCGGACCAGCTTGATCTGGAGCTGGACGACGCCGACGGAAAAATCGTGCTGCCGCGCCGTGGTGCGGTCATTACGCTGGCGCTGGGCTGGAAGGGGCTGCCGCTTTTCCCGAAAGGGGCATTCACGGTGGACGAGATTGAACACACTGGCGCACCGGACCGCCTGACTATCCGGGCGCGAAGTGCTGATTTTCGTGAAACGCTGAATACCCGCCGTGAAAAATCGTGGCATAACACCACCATCGGGGAAGTGGTGAAGGAAATAGCCGCGCGGCACAAGCTGAAGATGGCACTGGGTAAAGACCTGTCGGATAAGCCCGTGGAGCATATAGACCAGACTAATGAGAGTGACGGCAGTTTTCTGATGCGGCTGGCGCGACAGTACGGTGCTATTGCGTCGGTGAAAAATGGCAATCTGTTATTCATCCGGCAGGGACAGGGTAAAAGCGCCAGCGGTAAACCACTACCGGTGATCACTATCACACGTAAGGACGGCGACAGTCACCGCTTTACCCTGGCGGATCGCGGAGCTTACACGGGTGTAATAGCCAGCTGGTTGCATACCCGCGAACCCGCGAAGAAAAAAAGCACCACGGTGAAGCGTAAGCGCAGGACTAAGAAGCAGAAGAAAGAGCCGGAAGCGAAGCAGGGCGATTACCTGGTGGGGACGGATGAAAACGTGCTGGTACTTAATCGCACCTATGCTAATCGGAGTAACGCCGAACGGGCAGCGAAAATGCAGTGGGAACGCCTGCAACGCGGTGTTGCGTCATTCTCGCTACAACTGGCGGAAGGTCGGGCGGATCTCTACACGGAAATGCCTGTGAAGGTCAGCGGCTTTAAACAGCCGATAGATGATGCGGAATGGACCATTACCACCCTGACACATACCGTCAGCCCGGATAACGGTTTTACGACCAGTCTGGAGCTTGAAGTGAGGATTGATGATTTCGAAATGGAATGATTCTTCGCAATGGAGAACTTTTAAGTTTGCAAAATGGAATAATACGGTATCATTGTTGTGAATTTAGCAAAAATGGGGAGAACTCGAAAAATGATGATTTGCCCACTGTGTGGAAGTGCCGCCCATACTCGCAGCAGTTTTCAGGTATCTTCATTGACCAAAGAGCGTTATAACCAGTGCCAGAACATTAACTGCAGCCATACTTTTGTTACCCATGAAACTTTTGTTCGTTCGATTGCAACACCAAAAGAGTCGAATCCAGTTCAGCCGCATCCAATGAAATCAGGACAGGTGGCGCTCTCTCTTTGACGCTGCCGCCATTTTGTCGCCATCGTTAAAAAACAGTGCTTCTAACATCATGATTTTAAACATCTTAAATTTCAGGCAACAAAAAACCCATCAACCTTGAACCGAAATGGCGGGGTTGATGGGCTCCACAAAATGGGGACATCAAAGAAAAGCAGTGGCACTAATTAAGACTGATGCCCTGCGGAAAAGTTCTGCGGTTGTGCAAAAAAATTTCATTTTCAGGGCAACTTCAGTTTTATCCTAATCCTGGCCATACCATGACGATGATTGTCCCTGCCAGCGTCAGCAGGACGTTGGCGATTGCGTAGGTGCCCGCATAGCCCAGCGCCGGGATGTTACTGCGAGCTGTATCACTGATGATCTCCATTGCCGGCGCGCAGGTGCGTGCGCCCATCATTGCGCCGAACAACAGTGCGCGGTTCATTCGCAATACATAAGCACCGAACAAGAAACAGATAACCACGGGCACCAGACTGACAATCAATCCGGCAATCAACATTTGACCGCCAATTGCGCCCAGGCCGTTATTAATACCGCTACCGGCGCTCAGACCAACGCCTGCCATAAACACCATCAAGCCGAACTCCTTCACCATGCTTAATGCACCCTGCGGAATGTAACCGAAGGTCGGGTGGTTCGCGCGCATAAAGCCCAGCATGATTCCGGCGAATAACAACCCGGCAGCGTTCCCCATGCCGAAACTGAATGTGCTGAACTGGAAGGTGATCATCCCGATCATCAGCCCAATAACAAAGAAGGCGCAGAATGCCAGCAAGTCAGTGACCTGGCTGTGAATCGAGATAAAGCCGATGCGATCGGCGATGGTTTTTACGCGACGGGCATCGCCGCTGACTTGTAAAACGTCACCTTTGTTAAGCACGACGTTGTCATCAATCGGCATCTCAATCTGGCTACGAATGACGCGGTTAAGGAAGCAACCGTGATCGGTCAACTTCAGTTGTGCCAAGCGTTTGCCAACAGCGTTATGGTTTTTAACGACCACTTCTTCAGTGACGATACGCATGTCGAGAAGGTCACGATCGAAAACTTCTTTGCCATTACGGAAACTGGGATCGAGTCGGGCGTGGGCGTCAGGATAGCCTACCAACGCTATTTCATCGCCCATTTGTAGTACGGCATCACCGTCTGGATTTGCCAGAATCCCGTTACGCCGAATACGTTCAATGTAACAGCCAGTTTGTCGATAAATACCCAGTTCACGCAGATTTTTGCCGTCGGTCCAGGCCACCAGCTCCGGGCCGACGCGGTAGGCCCGGATCACCGGTAAATAAACCTTACGGTTGGCATCAGTGTCCAGGCCACGTTCGCGGGCGATTTGCTGGGCGCTGGTCTGTAAGTCCTGATGCTGCAATTTCGGCAAGTAACGCGCACCAACAATCAAACTCACCAGACCGATTAAATAGGTTAAGGCATACCCGAGGCTCAGATTATCCAGTGCCAGTGAGAGCTGCCTGCTTTCCATGCCGGAATGACGCAGTGTATCGCCAGCACCGACCAGAACCGGTGTTGACGTCATAGAGCCTGCTAACATACCGGCCGTCAGGCCAATATCCCAGCCAAACAGCTTACCTAACCCTAAGGCGATCACCAGCGCACTGCCAACCATCACCAGTGCTAACATTAGGTAATTTTTCCCATCGCGAAAAAAAATGGAAAAAAAGTTCGGTCCGGCTTCGACCCCGACGCAGAAAATAAACAGCATAAAGCCAAGATTAAGCGCGTCGGTGTTAATGCTGAAATGTTGTTGGCCTAATAACAGCGATACGACTAAAACGCCAATGGAATTACCCAGTTGGATCGAACCAAGTCGTAACTTTCCGAGACATAGCCCAAGCGCGAGGACCACAAATAATAACAGAATGTAATTCCCATTTAACAATTCGGCGACGTTTATATTCACGGAGGCTAACTTCTTGTTTACTAGTAAGCTGTTGAAAGAAATGGTAATTTACGATAATGTTTTTTACCAGAATTCAGGGCGCAGATTCATTCAGCGCACCTAAACGATAGTAAAGTAACAATATATTTTACTAGTGTAATCACATTAGGTATCAACGGCTATATGAATTGCGTTGGCCTATATTAGCATGGAATGCGAAGCGGCTTTATCTTACTGAACGCCACACTGGCGAAAAATGTGTTCGATAGACGCAGTGTCAGGAGGAACGAGTGAAACATAAACAACGTTGGGCGGGGGCAATCTGCTGTTTTGTCCTCTTCATTGTGGTGTGCCTTTTTCTGGCAACGCACATGAAAGGCGCTTTTCGGGCTGCCGGGCATCCTGAAATCGGCTTGCTGTTTTTCATTCTTCCTGGAGCAGTTGCCAGCTTTTTTTCACAGCGTAGAGAAGTCCTGAAACCTCTGTTTGGCGCAATGCTGGCGGCACCCTGTTCAATGCTTATTATGCGGCTGTTTTTTTCACCGACGCGCTCATTCTGGCAAGAGCTGGCATGGTTATTAAGTGCGGTGTTCTGGTGTGCGCTGGGGGCACTGTGTTTCTTATTTATCAGTAGTTTGTTTAAACCACAGCACAGAAAAAATCAGTAAAGCCCTCAACGTGAGGGCTTGTCAGACGATCAGGCGTCCAGATTCTCTTTCACCCATGCAGCAAAATCGGTATAGCCGCCGATATGTTGCTGATCGACAAAAATCTGCGGCACGGTTTCTACGGGTTTACCTGCCTTTTGTTGTAGATCTTCTTTAGTGATCCCTTCCGCACGAATATCAACATACTGATACTGAAAATCATCGCGTTCATTGCTCAATTTCTCAGCCAGATCTTTTGCACGCACACAGTAAGGGCAACCCGGACGACCAAAAATAACGGTTTGCATTATTTCTCTCCTCATAGATTTATGCCTGTAATGATCACGCTAAAATGTATTCGCTGAAAGTAGGTTTAACCTGTTGCATTAATTGCTAGAAGCTATAACTGTTAAACACAATACAGTGAAAAGTTTTAGACTGAAGGCTCACTTTGCAGAGGGAAGCGTATGCGCGCGATCGGTAAATTGCCTAAAAGCGTGTTGATACTGGAATTTATCGGAATGATGTTGCTGGCGGTGGCGCTGCTGTCGGTAAGCGGCTCCCTGTCGCTGCCTGAGCCATTTTCTCGGCCAGAAGTGCAGATTCTGATGATTTTTCTCGGTGTTTTGCTCATGCTTCCCGCTGCGGTGGTGGTTATTCTTCAGGTGGCAAAACGTCTTGCCCCACAGCTGATGAACCGTCCACCGCAATATTCACGTTCAGAAAGAGAAAAAGATAATGACGCCAACCATTGAACTTATTTGTGGCCATCGCTCCATTCGCCATTTCACTGATGAACCCATTTCCGAAGCGCAGCGTGAGGCGATTATTAACAGCGCCCGTGCGACGTCCAGTTCCAGTTTTTTGCAGTGCAGTAGCATTATTCGCATTACCGACAAAGCGTTACGTGAAGAACTGGTGACGCTGACCGGTGGGCAAAAACACGTAGCGCAAGCGGCGGAGTTCTGGGTGTTCTGTGCCGACTTTAACCGCCATTTACAGATCTGTCCGGATGCACAACTTGGCCTGGCGGAGCAACTGTTGCTCGGTGTCGTTGATACAGCAATGATGGCGCAGAATGCGTTAACCGCAGCGGAATCGCTGGGATTGGGCGGGGTATATATCGGCGGCCTGCGCAATAATATTGAAGCGGTGACGGAACTGCTGAAATTACCGCAGCATGTTCTGCCGCTGTTTGGGCTGTGCCTTGGCTGGCCTGCGGATAATCCGGATCTTAAGCCGCGTTTACCGGCTTCCATTTTGGTGCATGAAAACAGCTATCAACCGCTGGATAAAGACGCACTGGCGCAGTATGACGAACAACTGGCGGAATATTACCTCACCCGTGGCAGCAATAATCGCCGGGATACCTGGAGCGATCATATCCGCCGAACAATCATTAAAGAAAGCCGCCCATTTATACTGGATTATTTGCACAAACAGGGTTGGGCGACGCGCTAAAACCGCCACGCCGATGTATGATACGCGGGCTTTTGACCAGGTCTGACAGAGAGGTGCAGGGTGAAAATTGCCATATTGTCCCGGGATGGAACGCTCTATTCGTGTAAGCGGCTTCGTGAAGCCGCTATACAGCGCGGTCACCTGGTTGAAATTCTTGATCCGCTTTCTTGCTACATGAACATAAATCCTGCGGCGTCTTCTATTCACTACAAAGGCCGCAAGTTACCCCATTTTGATGCTGTGATCCCGCGTATTGGTACCGCCATTACCTTTTATGGGACGGCGGCACTGCGCCAGTTCGAGATGCTGGGGAGCTATCCGCTCAATGAGTCGGTCGCCATTGCCCGGGCGCGTGACAAATTGCGTTCAATGCAACTGCTGGCGCGTCAGGGCATCGACCTGCCTGTCACGGGCATTGCGCATTCGCCGGATGATACCAGCGATTTAATCGACATGGTCGGTGGTGCGCCGCTGGTGGTTAAGCTGGTTGAAGGTACGCAGGGAATTGGTGTCGTGCTGGCGGAGACGCGTCAGGCGGCCGAAAGCGTGATTGACGCCTTTCGCGGTCTGAACGCGCATATTCTGGTGCAGGAATATATCAAAGAGGCGCAAGGGTGCGATATCCGCTGCCTGGTTGTTGGGGATGAAGTGGTCGCGGCGATTGAACGGCGGGCGAAAGAGGGCGATTTTCGTTCCAATTTGCATCGTGGCGGCGCGGCAAGCATCGCCAGTATCACACCACAGGAGCGTGAAATCGCGATAAAAGCCGCGCGAACGATGGCGCTGGACGTTGCTGGTGTGGATATTCTGCGTGCTAATCGCGGGCCATTGGTGATGGAGGTGAATGCGTCGCCGGGGCTGGAAGGAATAGAAAAAACCACCGGTATCGACATCGCGGGTAAAATGATCCGCTGGATCGAACGCCACGCTACGACCGAATATTGCCTGAAAACGGGTGGTTAGTCGCAATCACATTACTGATCATGGTTTTGCCTGCGCTTTTTGCGTAAGCTGTGCCGGTCTTTTTATCGAAAGAGGTTGTACAAAATTATGACATCGCTGGTCGTTCCTGGTCTGGATACGTTGCGTCAATGGCTCGATGACCTGGGGATGAGTTTTTTTGAATGTGATAACTGTCAGGCTCTGCATCTGCCCCATATGCAGAATTTCGACGGTGTCTTTGATGCCAAAATCGATCTGATCGATAACACGATCCTGTTTTCTGCCATGGCGGAAGTCCGACCTTCAGCCGTATTGCCGCTGGCGGCGGATTTATCAGCCATCAATGCTAGTTCGCTGACCGTGAAAGCATTTCTTGATATGCAGGATGATAATCTGCCAAAGCTGGTGGTTTGCCAGTCTTTATCCGTTATGCAGGGCGTAACCTATGAGCAGTTTGCATGGTTCGTGCGTCAGAGCGAAGAGCAGATTTCGATGGTCATTCTTGAAGCTAATGCCCATCAACTGCTGTTACCGACTGACGATGAAGGGCAAAACAACGTTACCGAAAACTATTTCCTCCACTGATAACTCCTTTCGAGTACGCAGTCGCTGCCGCAGTGACTGCGTGCTGCAAAATTATCTGCTGTTTTTAACCTTTTCTTAAAGATTATTTCACTTCTCTTGTGCCGATTTGGCTTTATCACATAGAGCAAATACGCATAAAAATTTGTTAAATACCGTTTTTTAATCCGAGCTATAGTCTCAAACCCTGGCTAAAGTTATTCTTGCGATGCTTTTATATAGCGAGCAGTGCTGGCCGGGAGAGAGTTCTCTTTTCTTACACCGCGCCGATAAAAAATATGCACGTTTATTGCATATCTTTCAGTGTGACAACTTTTGTTCGTTTGTTAACGAACTTTCAGAAGGAAAGAGATATGACCGCCTTAAATAAAAAATGGCTATCGGGTCTGGTTGCGGGTGCTCTGATGGCCGTCTCTGTCGGCACGCTCGCGGCTGAACAAAAAACACTCCACATTTATAACTGGTCTGATTATATCGCCCCGGACACGGTGGCCAATTTTGAAAAAGAAACCGGTATTAAAGTCGTCTACGATGTTTTCGACTCTAACGAAGTACTGGAAGGCAAATTAATGGCAGGGAGCACCGGCTTTGACCTGGTGGTTCCATCTGCCAGCTTTTTGGAGCGCCAGTTGACTGCGGGAGTTTTCCAGCCGCTGGATAAAAGCAAATTGCCGGAGTGGAAGAATCTCGACCCGGAACTGCTGAAGTTGGTCGCCAAACACGATCCCGACAATAAATTTGCTATGCCCTATATGTGGGCGACGACCGGGATTGGTTATAACGTCGATAAAGTTAAAGCGGTGCTGGGCGAAAACGCGCCCGTCGATAGCTGGGACTTGATCCTCAAACCTGAAAATCTGGAAAAACTGAAAAGCTGCGGCGTCTCTTTCCTTGATGCACCGGAAGAAGTGTTTGCTACCGTGCTGAATTATCTCGGTAAAGATCCCAACAGCACTAAAGCAGATGATTACACCGGACCGGCAACCGATCTGCTGTTAAAGCTGCGCCCGAACATTCGTTATTTCCATTCATCTCAATACATTAACGACCTGGCAAACGGCGATATCTGCGTCGCTATTGGCTGGGCGGGCGATGTCTGGCAGGCGTCAAACCGCGCGAAGGAAGCGAAGAATGGCGTTAATGTCTCGTTCTCGATTCCGAAAGAAGGGGCGATGGCGTTCTTTGATGTCTTCGCCATGCCTGCGGATGCCAAAAATAAAGACGAAGCCTATCAATTCCTGAATTACCTGCTGCGCCCGGATGTGGTGGCGCATATTTCCGACCATGTGTTCTATGCCAATGCGAACAAAGAAGCTACGCCGCTGGTAAGCGCGGAAGTCCGTGATAATCCAGGGATTTATCCTCCGGCGGACGTTCGTGCGAAGTTGTTCACTCTGAAAGTGCAGGATCCAAAAATAGACCGTGTGCGCACCCGCGCGTGGACCAAAGTGAAGAGCGGAAAATAATCCGCAGTCGTAGATGCCGGACGGGCGCACCACACCCGCCGGCAATTCGCACCATTATGGTGCGCTTGCACACATTCAATGCCGGAGAGCAGCCGTGAATGACGCTATCCCTCGCCCGCAGGCGAAAACCCGTAAGGCGCTGACGCCGCTATTAGAAATCCGTAATCTGACTAAATCTTACGATGGTCAGCATGCGGTCGATGATGTCAGCCTGACCATCTATAAAGGCGAAATCTTCGCGCTGCTGGGCGCATCCGGCTGTGGCAAGTCCACGCTGCTGCGTATGCTGGCAGGTTTCGAACAACCTTCTGCCGGGCAGATTATGCTCGATGGCGTCGATTTATCACAGGTACCGCCTTACCTGCGCCCCATCAATATGATGTTTCAGTCTTACGCGCTGTTTCCGCATATGACCGTGGAACAGAATATCGCTTTTGGCCTGAAACAGGACAAATTGCCGAAAGCGGAAATTGCCAGCCGGGTCAATGAGATGCTCGGGCTGGTGCATATGCAGGAGTTCGCCAAACGCAAACCGCATCAGCTTTCCGGCGGTCAGCGACAGCGTGTGGCACTGGCCCGAAGCCTTGCCAAGCGTCCGAAACTATTACTGCTCGATGAGCCGATGGGCGCGCTGGATAAAAAGCTGCGTGACCGGATGCAGCTTGAAGTGGTGGATATTCTGGAGCGCGTCGGTGTGACCTGCGTGATGGTTACTCACGATCAGGAAGAGGCGATGACCATGGCGGGGCGCATCGCCATTATGAATCGTGGGAAATTTGTCCAGATTGGCGAACCGGAAGAGATCTATGAGCATCCGACCACCCGCTACAGCGCCGAATTTATTGGCTCGGTTAATGTCTTTGAAGGTGTACTCAAAGAGCGTCAGGAAGATGGTCTGGTGCTTTATTCGCCGGGGCTGGTGCATCCACTGAAAGTCGATGTAGATGCTTCGGTGGTCGATAACGTGCCGGTGCATGTGGCGCTTCGCCCGGAAAAAATCATGCTTTGCGATCAACCGCCTGCTGACGGCTACAATTTTGCGGTGGGGGAGGTGATACACATTGCCTATCTCGGCGATCTTTCGGTGTATCACGTTCGTCTGAAAAGTGGACAAATGATTAGCGCCCAGCTACAAAACGCCCATCGTCATCGTAAAGGGTTACCGACCTGGGGCGATGAAGTGCGTTTATGCTGGGAAGTGGACAGCTGTGTGGTGCTGACGGTTTAAGGAGCAAAGATGAGTACACTTGAACCTGCTGCCCAGCCAAAACCCTTTAAGCTGTGGCTGTCGCAGTTGCAAATGAAGCATGGGCGCAAACTGGTGATTGCGCTGCCCTATATCTGGCTAATCCTGCTGTTTCTGCTGCCATTTCTGATCGTCTTTAAAATAAGCCTGGCGGAGATGGCGCGCGCCATTCCACCTTATACCGAACTGATGGAGTGGGCTGACGGGCAACTTTCCATCACTCTTAATCTCGGTAATTTCCTGCAACTGACCGACGATCCGCTCTATTTCGATGCTTATCTCCAGTCGCTACAGGTGGCGGCGATTTCGACTATTTGCTGTTTACTGATCGGCTATCCGCTGGCGTGGGCGGTGGCGCACAGTAAGCCCTCGACCCGTAATATCTTATTGCTACTGGTGATCCTGCCGTCGTGGACCTCGTTTCTGATTCGCGTTTATGCCTGGATGGGAATATTAAAAAACAACGGTGTGCTGAATAATTTTCTGCTGTGGCTGGGGGTTATCGATCAACCTCTGACCATTCTGCATACCAATCTGGCCGTTTATATCGGCATTGTTTACGCCTACGTGCCGTTTATGGTGCTGCCGATCTACACCGCCTTGATTCGTATTGATTATTCGCTGGTGGAAGCGGCACTGGATCTCGGTGCAAGACCGCTGAAAACGTTCTTTACTGTGATCGTGCCGCTGACCAAAGGCGGGATTATTGCCGGATCGATGCTGGTGTTTATCCCGGCTGTGGGCGAGTTTGTGATCCCTGAACTGCTCGGTGGCCCGGACAGCATCATGATCGGGCGCGTGCTGTGGCAGGAGTTCTTTAACAACCGCGACTGGCCGGTGGCCTCAGCGGTAGCGATCATCATGTTGCTGCTGCTAATTGTGCCGATAATGTGGTTCCACAAGCATCAGCAAAAAAGCGTGGGAGAACACGGATGAATAATTTACCGGTAGTTCGTTCGCCCTGGCGGATTGTGATTTTGCTGCTGGGCTTCACCTTTCTCTACGCGCCAATGCTGATGCTGGTTATCTATTCGTTTAACAGCTCGAAGCTGGTGACGGTGTGGGCCGGCTGGTCAACGCGCTGGTATGGCGAATTATTGCGCGATGACGCGATGATGAGTGCGGTTGGTTTAAGCCTGACAATTGCAGCCTGTGCTGCAACGGCGGCGGCTGTCCTCGGCACTATCGCGGCGGTGGTGCTGGTGCGTTTTGGCAGGTTTCGCGGATCAAATGGTTTTGCCTTTATGATCACCGCGCCGCTGGTGATGCCGGATGTGATCACCGGGCTGTCATTGCTACTACTGTTTGTCGCGCTTGCTCATGCCATTGGCTGGCCTGCGGACCGCGGTATGCTCACCATCTGGCTGGCGCATGTCACTTTCTGTACGGCTTATGTGGCAGTCGTTATTTCGTCGCGTCTGCGGGAACTGGATCGCTCGATAGAAGAAGCAGCGATGGATCTCGGTGCGACGCCGCTGAAAGTGTTTTTCGTCATTACGCTACCGATGATCATGCCCGCGATCATTTCTGGCTGGTTACTGGCTTTTACTTTGTCGCTTGATGATCTGGTGATCGCCAGCTTTGTTTCCGGGCCGGGAGCCACCACGTTACCGATGCTGGTCTTTTCCAGCGTGCGTATGGGGGTGAATCCGGAAATCAACGCCCTGGCAACATTGATCCTCGGCGCGGTCGGAATTGTCGGATTTATCGCCTGGTATCTGATGGCTCGCGCAGAAAAACAGCGGATACGCGACATCCAGCGTGCAAGACGTGGCTGAAGACACTAAAATTTGCCAACCTGGCTACATAATGCCGCGCATGTCGCGGCATTGTTTTCATGGAAGACGAAACGTTGGGATTTTTTAAGAAAACATCTTCATCTCATGCTCGCCTGAATGTGCCTGCGCTGGTGCAGGTGGCGGCGCTCGCCATTATTATGATCCGTGGCCTCGACGTGCTGATGATTTTCAATACGCTGGGCGTGCGCGGTATTGGCGAGTTCATTCATCGCAGCGTACAAACCTGGAGTCTAACGCTGGTCTTTTTAAGCAGTCTGGTGTTGGTTTTTATTGAGATCTGGTGTGCGTTTTCACTGGTGAAAGGGCGTCGCTGGGCGCGCTGGCTGTATCTGTTGACACAAATCACGGCCGCAAGTTACTTGTGGGCGGCTTCGCTGGGTTATGGTTATCCGGAGCTGTTCAGCATTCCCGGTGAATCAAAACGTGAAATCTTCCATAGCCTGATGCTGCAGAAGTTGCCGGATATGCTCATCCTGATGCTGCTGTTCGTTCCCTCGACCAGTCGGCGGTTCTTCCAGTTGCAATAATGTGTATAATCGTCGCCCCTGATGATGTGAAGGTCAATGTATGCAGTGCGCACTTTACGACGCGGGTCGCTGTCGTTCCTGTCAGTGGATAACGCAGCCGATTCCAGAGCAACTCTCCGCTAAAACCGCCGATCTTAAAAATCTGCTCGCCGACTTTCCGGTTGAGGAATGGTGCGCGCCGGTGTCAGGCCCGGAACAAGGGTTTCGTAATAAAGCCAAAATGGTGGTGAGTGGTAGCGTTGAAAAACCACTGCTCGGTATGCTGCATCGAGACGGCACACCGGAAGACCTTTGTGACTGCCCGCTTTATCCTGCCTCATTTGCGCCCGTTTTTGCGGCACTGAAACCATTTATTGCTCGCGCCGGGCTTACGCCTTACAACGTGGCGCGCAAACGTGGCGAACTGAAATACATTCTGCTGACCGAAAGCCAGAGCGATGGCGGCATGATGCTGCGCTTTGTACTGCGTTCTGAAACCAAACTGGCGCAACTGCGTAAGGCGCTGCCGTGGTTACAGGAACAACTGCCGCAGCTAAAAGTTATTACCGTCAATATTCAGCCGGTACATATGGCGATTATGGAAGGGGAGACGGAGATCTACCTGACCGAACAACAGGCGCTGGCGGATCGTTTTAACGATGTGCCGCTGTGGATCCGTCCGCAAAGTTTCTTCCAGACTAATCCGGCGGTCGCCAGCCAGCTTTACGCTACCGCGCGCGACTGGGTGCGGCAACTACCGGTAAACCATATGTGGGATCTGTTCTGCGGCGTGGGGGGCTTTGGTTTACACTGCGCGACGCCTGACATGCAGTTAACCGGGATCGAAATTGCACCAGAGGCCATTGCCTGTGCGAAGCAGTCAGCCGCTGAACTGGGCTTAACGCGTTTGCAATTTCAGGCGCTGGACTCCACTCAGTTTGCTACCGCCCAGGGGGAAGTGCCGGAGCTGGTGCTGGTTAACCCGCCGCGCCGCGGCATTGGTAAACCGCTATGTGATTATCTCTCAACGATGGCACCGCGTTTTATCATCTACTCCAGCTGTAACGCCCAAACCATGGCGAAAGATATCCGCGAGCTGCCGGGTTATCGCATCGAACGGGTACAGCTTTTCGACATGTTCCCCCACACCGCGCATTACGAAGTGCTGACACTGCTGGTAAAAATGTAAATACATCACTCAAATCAATATCACTCCGGCATACATCCATTCTAAATAATAACCGTGATCGATCGATTAATATTAACCGATCGATCATGGTTATATATTGCGCTATTTTTGCAAATCAAATCACAAATAATCAAATAAGATCTTTAAATGAACTGTTTTGATTACTAAAGTGCGTTTACCGAATACCTGCAGAGGCATCGCTTAGCGAAAAATAAAAAATATCTGAAGCATTATTAACGTCAGCAGAAGGTTCATGCATTGACAACGGAAATGTACGCTTATGGAGGGCGTTCCGACGATGTTTGCCAAATTCATAGATGTTATTCAAACGTTTTTAACCGAACCCGCAATATTAATTGGTTTGCTGGTGGGCATTGGTTATGCCCTTGATAAGAAATCGCCAATAAAAATTATTACCGGTATGGTCAGCGCCATGGTGGGATTAATGATGGTGTTATTTGGTGGGTTTCAATTCTCCGCAACATTTAAACCGGTAGCAGAGGCTGTAAGTAAAGCCTATGGCGTTCATGGTTATTTAATGGATTCCTACGCCATGAAAGCCGCAACGCAAATTGCGTTGGGGGATAATTTTGGTTACGTAGGTTATGTTTTTGTTCTGGCATTTTTTACCAACCTGTTACTGGTACTGTTTGGTCGCTATACCGGTGCCAAAGGGATATTCCTGACCGGTAATACTGGGGTGTCACATTCGCAGGCCGTATTATGGTTAATTGTTTTTTGGTTAGGATTTAGTTGGACCACGTCGATTATTATCGCCGGGGTATTAACGGGTATATTCTGGGCTTTTTCCACCACGCTCATTGTTAAACCTATCGCCAAAGTGACTAAAGATGCTGGTTTTACTATTGCCCATAACCAGATGTTGGGATTGTGGTTTTTCTCCAAATTCGCCCATAAATTTGGCGACCCGGAAAAGCACGATGCTGAAAACCTGAAACTTCCCGGCTGGCTGGCGATTTTTAACCACAACGTGACGGCTATCGCCATTGTGATGACGCTGTTTGTGGGCGGTTTCCTGCTCTCCACGGGCATTGATAACGTCCAGATGATGGCGAAAGGTAAACCCTGGTACATCTATATCATCAATCTGGGCTTACAGTTCTCCATGTACATGGTCATTCTGTTGCAGGGCGTGCGCATGATGGTCGGTGAAATTAACGGTTCTTTTAAAGGCTGGCAGGATCGCTTTATTCCTAACGCCATTCCCGCCGTCGATGTCGCCGCACTGTTGCCTTTTTCACCCAATGCCGCAACGTTAGGTTTTGTCTTCTGTACTTTTGGCACCATTTTCTCGATGGGTATCTTATTGCTGATCCACAGCCCCATTATGGTATTGCCAGGCTTTGTACCTTTATTTTTCTCAGGCGGCCCGATTGGTGTATTAGCAAACCGAATGGGCGGATACCGCTCCGTAATTATCTGTACCTTCTTGCTGGGTATTATTCAGACCTTCGGTACGGTGTGGGCTATTCCTTTAACCGGGCTTGCTGAAAATGGCGTCGGCTGGACAGGAATATTTGACTGGGCAACCGTATGGCCTGCTATTTGTGAAGTTCTGAAATTTATCGCTGCAACATTCCATCTTGGTCCTTACGCGGGATAATTCACTATTAAGGGTTTAAAAATGAAAGATACAATTAATATTTTGTTTGTCTGTGGTTATGGTGTCGGTAGTAGCGTGATGTTACAAACGGTTGTTAAAAAAGCGCTGACGAAATATGAGTTCAAAGTTGAAATGGAACATACCGCCGCAGGCGAGGTGGGAGGCTTTACCGATTGGGCGGATATTTTTGCTATTTCCAAAAAATTACTCGACGTGGTCAGCCTGGACCCAAAACACGGGCAATATCTGATTCCGATTGAAAATATTATGGATGGTGAAACGATTGGCGCGCAGATTTATGAAGTCGTCCAGCAGCATTTCCCTCATCTGCTAAATAAATAAAAGGGATGAGCAATGAAAGCCATTATTCTCCTGTTCGATAGCCTGAACAAAAGATATTTACCCCCGTATGGCGATTTATTGACAAAAGCAGAGAACTTCCAACGCCTGGCGGCACATGCCGCCACCTTTGAAAACAGCTACGTCGGGAGTATGCCCTGCATGCCCGCCCGGCGAGAGCTGCATACCGGGCGATGCAACTTCCTGCACCGGGAGTGGGGGCCGTTAGAACCGTTTGACGACTCCATGCCGGAGCTGCTTAAAAAGGCGGGGATCTATACCCACCTGATAAGCGATCATTTGCATTACTGGGAAGATGGCGGCGGGAATTATCATAATCGCTACAGTTCATGGGAGATTGTGCGCGGCCAGGAAGGCGATCACTGGCAGGCGAGCGTTGCGCAACCGCCTATTCCCGAGGTGCTAAGGGTGCCACAAAAGCAGACCGGCGGCGGTGTTTCTGGCCTGTGGCGTCATGACTGGGCCAACCGGGAATATATTCAGCAGGAAGCGGATTTTCCACAAACCAAAGTCTTTGATGCGGGTTGTGCTTTTATCCACAAAAATCACGCGGAAGATAACTGGTTATTGCAGGTCGAAACGTTTGATCCGCACGAGCCGTTTCACACAACGCAAGAGTACCTTTCGTTGTATGAGGATGACTGGAGCGGGCCGCATTATGACTGGCCGCGTGGTCGGGTGCTGGAAAGCGACGAGGCCGTGGAGCATATCCGCTGCCGCTATCGCTCGCTGGTGTCGATGTGCGATCGCAACCTGGGGCGCATTCTGGACCTGATGGATGAGCACGATCTGTGGCGAGACACCATGCTGATTGTCGGCACCGATCACGGTTTTTTACTCGGTGAGCATGGCTGGTGGGCGAAAAACCAGATGCCTTATTACAACGAGGTAGCGAATAACCCGCTGTTTATCTGGGATCCGCGCAGCGGCGTAAAAGGCGAACGTCGTCAGGCGTTGGTGCAGATGATCGACTGGGCACCTACGCTGTATGACTTTTTTCAGCAGCCGGTGCCGCCCGATGTGCAGGGGCAACCACTTGCGAAAACGGTCAGCCACGATGAACCGGTACGCAGCGCGGCGATGTTTGGTGTCTTTAGTGGTCATGTCAACGTAACCGATGGGCGTTATGTGTATATGCGTGCCGCGCTGCCGGGTCGTGAGGATGATATTGTTAACTACACATTAATGCCGATTAAAATGAACAGCCGCTATCCGGTGGATGAGATGCGGACTTTATCGCTGGCCCCTCCGTTTCGTTTTACCAAAGGGTTACAGGTGTTACGCATCCCGGCGCAGGAGAAATATAAGGGGCTGAATCAGTTTGGGCATTTGCTGTTCGATCTGCAAAACGATCCGCAGCAGTTGCATCCTATTGATGATGATGCGATCGAGGCCCGGATGATCGCGTTGCTGATCCAGTTAATGAAAGATAATGATGCGCCGCCAGAGCAGTTTCAGCGCCTGGGGTTAGCGTAGAGAGGTGATGTTGCCGGAGTGGGCGAACACCCACTCCGGCAAATGAATACTTACTGCGGGAACCACTGGTCATTGATTTTCTGATATGTACCGTCAGCTTTAATTGCTGCCAGCGCATTATTCAGTTTTTCCAGCAGAGCTTTGTTATCCGGACGTACAGCGATACCCAGGCCGGTGCCGAAGTACTGCGGATCGGTCACTTTCTCAGTCGCAACGCCCAGTTGTGGATTGGTTTTCAGCCATTCGTTTACCACCGCTGTGTCACCAAATACCCCATCAATACGACCATTTTTCAGGTCGATAAAGGCATTCTGATAACTGTCATAGGAGACAGTTTTCACTTCCGGGTGCTGATCCTGAATATATTTCTGGTGCGTGGTGCCGTTTTCCATCCCAATACGTTTGCCTTTCAGATCGGCAAACGTTTTGTAGGTATCTTTTTTGGCAATCACGACGGCTGAGTTTTCATAGTAGGGCGTGGTAAACGATACCTGTTTGCTACGCTCCGGCGTGATATCCATACCGGAGATTACGGCGTCATATTTTCTGAATTTCAGTGACGGGATCAGGCTGTCGAACGCGTGATTAGTAAAAGTACATTCTGCCTGCATTTGTTTGCACAAGGCTTTTGCCAGGTCGATATCAAAGCCGACAATCTCATTATTAGCACCTATAGATTCAAAGGGGGGATAGGTGGCTGAAACGCCAAAATTGATTTTCTCTGCGGCAGAAGCACCGAAAGTAAAGGAAGCAAGTAAAGCGGCAAGAACTAACTTTTTCATGATGGAACTCCCGTCTGTCAATCTTATGATTTTTGGCCGTGTCTGCGGCATGGGATAACAATGCCATTAAGTGAATTTATATGCAATAAATATGATTAAATAATTTAAATGAAATAAAAAAAGACGGACAACTTAGTGAGTTGTCCGTCTTCATTATAAGAATTTATGCACTATGCAGGTCGGATAAGACGTCCACGACGCATCCGGCATCAGCACGCAGCTACATTAATTCCGCCGTTCGAATGCCAGTGCTTTGCGCTCGATCAGACGCATCATCAGCGTCAACAGACCGTTAACAATCAGATAAATAATCCCTGCCGCACCGAACACCATGACATCGTAGGTGCGTCCGTACAACAACTGGCTGTATCCCATCACTTCCATCAGCGTAATGGTGTAAGCCAGAGAGGTACTTTTGAACACCAGCACCACTTCGTTGGAATAAGAAGAGAGCGAGCGTTTAAAGGCATACGGCAGCAGGATCGCTAGCGTATCTTTTTTGCTCATTCCCAGGGCGCTACAGGACTGCCACTGACCTTCCGGGATCGCACGAATGGCACCGTAAAACAGCTGCGTGGTATACGCTGCACTGTTCAGCGACAACGCAATCAGCGCACACAGCCACGGTTCTGACAGCAAATGCCACAGTGCCGGATACTCCTGCAACGTCGGGAACTGGCCCGGCCCGTAATAAATCAGGAAGATCTGCACCAGCAGCGGCGTACCGGTAAACAGCGTGATATAACCCCGCACCAGCCACACCAGTACCGGCGTTTTCAGCGTCAGGATGATGGTAAAAATCAACGCCAGAATCAGTGCCACAATCAGCGAGGCAACGGTTAGCGTCAGGCTGGTGTGCAGCCCTTTCATCAGTTCGGGTAAATACTCAAACATTAGCCAGGCCTCCGCTCAAAACGTGTCGCGCGCAGGTCAATGCGTTTGAGAATGTACTGACTGAGCAGGGTGATCACCAGGTAAATCGCCGCCGCCACAATGTACCAGGTAAACGGTTCCTGGGTACGAGTAGCAATGCTTTTGGTTTGTAGCATTAAATCATTCACACTAATCAAACTGACCAGCGCGGTATCTTTCAGCAGCACCAGCCACTGGTTACCGAGGCCAGGCAGCGCATGACGCCACATCTGCGGCATCACCAGACGGAAAAAGATAGCCGATTTCGACAGCCCCAGCGCCTGGCCGGATTCCCACTGACCCATCGGCACCGCTTTCAACGCGCCGCGCAGCGTTTGCGAGGCATAGGCGGCATACAGCAGCGACAGAGCGATGACACCACAAAGGAACGGGCTAACGTCGAAGTTCTCAATGTCCATCTGCACCGGGATCTGCACGAACCCAAGATTGATAGTGAAGCCATCCGAAAGCGTCAGCAGCAGCTGCGAGGAGCCAAAATAGATAAACAGCACCACCAGAATTTCTGGCAGGCCACGCAGAATGGTTACCAGCGCTGAACCTGCCCACGCGACAGGACGCCATTTTGCCGACTCCCATACCGCAAAGAACATCGCCAGCGCCAGCCCGACAATCAATGCACAAACGGCAAGGCCGACGGTCATCCCGGCGGCGCTTGCTAAAGGAAAAAATTCATTCATCAGGAATTACTTCTGGAACCATTTGTTGTAGATGGTTTCGTAAGTGCCATCTTTCTTCACTTTTTCCAGCGCAGTGTTGAGTTTCTGCTGCAGTTCAGTGTTGCCCTGACGTACCGCGATGCCGAGGCCAGTACCGAAATAATCTTTATCGGTCACTTTATCGCCCACTGCCGCCAGTTTCGGGTTGTCTTTCAGCCACTCGGTGACCACTGCAGTGTCACCGAATACGCTGTCGATACGACCGTTTTGCAGATCCAGTTTTGCGTTCTGGTAGCTGTCATACGGAACGGTGGTGATTTCCGGGTGCTTATCCATAATGAACTTCTGGTGTGTCGTCCCGTTCTGAACGCCGACTTTTTTGCCTTTCAGCTGATCAACACTGGTGTATTTGCCTTGCTGACCCACAAACAGGGCAGAGTTGTCATAGTACGGCGTGGTAAACAGCACCTGCTTTTCACGCTCCGGAGTGATATCCATGCCCGCCATCACTGCTTCTACGCGACGGAATTTCAGGCTTGGGATCAGGCTGTCAAACGCCTGGTTAGAGAAAGTACAGGTTGCATCAATCTCTTTACACAGCGCCTGTGCCAGGTCGACGTCAAAACCAACGATCTGGTTGTTTGCATCAATCGATTCAAACGGAGGATAGGAGGCTTCGGTAGCAAAACGAATGGTTTCGGCAGCTGTGGCGGAAAGACTAAAACCTGCAATTAACGCGGCAATCAGAACTTTTTTCATTGTTGTTATCCCGAATATTAGTGAGAGAGATAGTTTTTAAATGCTTCGGTTTGCGGCTCGGTAAAGCAGCTCGCGTCGCCTTGTTCTACGATATGACCGTTTTCCATATACACCACTCGGCTGGCGGTTTTACGCGCCACTTCAACTTCGTGGGTGACGATCACCTGGGTAATATTCGTTTCTGCCAACTCACGAATGATGCTGACGATTTGTGCCGTAATTTCCGGGTCCAGTGCGGCGGTCGGTTCATCGAACAGCAGTACCTGCGGTTCCATCATCAACGCACGGGCAATAGCAACACGCTGCTGCTGACCACCAGAAAGATGCAGCGGGTAACGATCGCTATAAGGTTTGAGACGCAGACGTTCCAGCAGTTTTTCTGCACGGGCCAGCGCCTGATCTTTGCTCAACCCCAGTACACGGCAGGGCGCTTCAATCAGGTTTTGCTGCACGGTCAGATGCGGCCACAGGTTGTATTGCTGAAACACCATGCCAACGTTACGACGCAAATCGCGAATCGCTTTGTCAGAGGGTGTTTTGGTGAAATCGAAATGGTTGCCTGCAATGTTGAGCGTACCGGAGCGCGGCATCTCAAGCAGATTGAGTACACGCAGCAGCGAGCTTTTACCCGCGCCGCTGGGGCCAAGTAACACCAGCGTTTCGCCCTGTGGGCAATCCAGCGTGATATCGAACAGCGCCTGATGCGCGCCGTAGAAGCAATTAATGCCGTTTAATTGAATACTCATTGACACTCGTATACTGGCAGTCTGATAGCTATTGAGGTCGAAGATAGTACCTTTGACAGAATAATTATGCAATATTTCTGCTTTAAAAGTTAAAAGCAAAGCGCATTATTCAATAAACATAGCACAAAATAACGGGGGCGGTGGTCGGCGAGCATAAATGTCGGCATTCCTCACGAAATGCCGGACAATTTACGGGGTTTATTGGTTGATCAAGGCTTTAGCGATTCTCGATGGACTGACGGAGCGTACCCGCTGTGGCGTGAACGCTACCGCCTAAGTAGCGCACATCGTCGATGACCCAACACTGGCCTTCCTGAATCATTAACACTTCATCCTGCCATCCTTGGTCACCCTGTTTGAGATCCACGCGCAATGGAATGTTACGGGCATCACGATTAGGGATAGTCGATGCACTGGCAACGTGGGCGCTGTCTGGCAAGGTGGTTCGACTGGAGAACGGATCGCTGCTTAACAATTCACGATGACTATTATCGCGGCTGGCATCGCTAAGTAGGGTTGCCAGTTTGTCACTCAAATAGGGGCGCAGGGCGGTAATGTCATTGCTGCGATGTTGAATGCGGTAGTCATAGAATTGTTGAGCCACGCTGTCAGGGCCACCCTGGACACAGGAACCGGTGCGGGGGCCGTTATCTTTATAAGCTGGCGTGACGGTGGTACAGGCACTCAGCAGCAGTGCACATGGAATAAGTAGAGATAGTGAACGGTAGCGCATAATCATTTCCTTATTAGCTTGCTGTCTGCGTCACACTACGACCAAACGTTATCAGATTATTTAATACATTGTTTTTAATACAATTCTGAAACAATCTGAACACCTGATTGGGTTTGAGTCCATTGCTGGCTACCCACTCAAGGTTGCTCGTAGCTGACTTACTTAAATTACCCAAACAATAGACAGTGTAAACCATTTGTGAGGTTGAGCGTGTTATATGGCTGAAATGATCATTTAAGGTAAATATGATAGTTCTGAAATGGCGGGATAAATCCTCCTGTAGAGGTTAAGAGCATCTGCAAGAAGCCAGTTTCACATTTATAACGCGTGATAAATGAACGCGGTTATTGTCTAATCATTACAGAATTTTTCACATGCAATAAGAGATCCTGCGATTAAGATGATTGCTAAAATTACATTGTATTTTTGAAAATGAGCGAAATTTGATAGTCCCAACTTTGACTTTTGATAATATTATATATGCTACAGTTGTGGGTAAAGAATTTAAGCTAATGAGTTTGAGTGAAGAATAAATCAAACTGTATCAGTATTTCGTTAATTAATATGAGTATAAATGCGTTGTGCTTTTATAATAATAAAGCACGAGGAGTTCAGTGGAATATCTTTTCCCTTGGGTGATTTTTAATATGATAAACAATATATCTGATCAAGCATCATCATTTCCAGGCACACAACTGAATCAAAGTGATAATTTCCTCGATTCACTGAGGGAATTTTTCGCGATATTAAATTCCAGTCGTAAGGGTGAGTTGTCTACATGGGACACCATCTACTTGCATCTGATATTAGCAATAAATGCTGATAGTGATCTCATAAAAAATGATGAGTTGCTAGCGGAAAATATTCCATCAGCGAATTATCAATTTAATATATTTTTTAGTAATGCTTTCGAGATTGATGTTAAAAAATATCTTGGCAAATCAGAAGATAACGAAGTTGAAATAAAAGTGGGTAATGAAAGAATTACCATTGGAATACGTAATATATCGAATGGGAAACTTGAAAGACAAAAATTTCTTTTCCCACTGGACTATGAGAATAAATTACAACATCAATTAGACAAGTATTTTACGATTGAATCGCACCCATTATTATACAGGCATACTATGGGTAGTAAGATTGCGAATGTGATTTTTGAAAAATTATACAGTCGTATTGACTTTAACAAAGAGCAATATATATCCTTTATAAAGGATGCGTTTATTCATTTTTATGATTATAGCAGGCGATATGCAATTAGTGAGAATATCGCAAAAGACGCTGTAACAAACAATATCGCATTGATGAGCACTTTTTATGACAGTGATAATACGTCAGGTGAGGTTTTAAATAATGATTTTACAGAAGAAGAGTCATTTGAAACTGCGTTAGATGTAGAGCATGCAATAGTGCTTGGATTTGCTGATGATAATTTTGAAACAAAACCTGTTCATTATCAGGATTTATTAACACGATTTAGTGCCTTTCAAGATACCGTGTTTAATTTGTTTCCTGAAATGCACTCTTCGCATTACAACGATATTTGTAGCGTAAGTGTGGATATGACAAAGGGAACGCAATGCATGATCCACTTGATGGTGAATGAAGAAGTTTTCATGTCGTTGCCTGTTCCAGTTGCCACGATGGTACGTGAAGATGCAACTAATTTAGTCAATCTTAAAACACTACTCAATGATGGTTGCTTTATTAAATATAGTCATTTTAATGACGTGGCATTAATAAAGCAAAACATAAGTAATCTCTATTTATCACACACTGTTGTGAATGAAAGCATATTGAAAAAATGTTGTTTTGAAAACGGCAGTTTAGGTGATGTTAAAATAACAAATAGCAATATAGTAAACAATGTATTCAAAAACGTTTCGTTTAGAACTGTTAAAATTAACAATGTGAATACTCATTCTTTAAAATTTATTAATTGCCATTTTTTTAATGTTGATATGATAAGAGTTAATTTCAGCAAATGTCTTTTTCATGACTGTAGTATGCATGGTGTCAAGATAAAACCATGGTTGCCAGTAAAATGGACAAAAGAATTAATAAATGATTATTTGTATGGCTGTTTACTATCTCTGTACTCTATCTGTGCAAGAGATATATATAATATGATCGCCGGTAATAACGTGAAGGTTGCTGCGGATGCTTTCCTTGAAATACTTTATTCTCTTAAAAATAAATATTGTATTAAACTATTAAGCGCTCAGGACCGGGCGTTTATATACGAATTTGCAAGAATGATCTTCGCTTATATTAATGACAAAAGCATTGAGATCTTATTACTTTCTTGTTTTGCGGCGGCTGACCAAAAAGCAATCCAGAGATATATACCTCAGGCGCAAGATGGGGAAGACTTTAGGAATCATTTACAATATAAGTTGACTCTTCCCACTCATTAATGTTGCTGGTACTACATAATACGACAGGTAAGCGGTGCTCCATAATAAAACTAATATCGGGTTATGCAACGGATAATTGTACAGGCTTATGTACCTGTTTTTGACACAATGAGATGATTTCCTAAACTGATCAAAACCTTCTTCCCAACATGGCATATCAGTCCGATAATGCTTTAGAGATCGAAGGCTTAACAAACAAGGAGATCGATCATGCAATTTTCTACAACCCCAACTCTGGAAGGCCAGACCATCGTCGAATATTGCGGTGTGGTGACCGGCGAAGCGATTTTAGGTGCCAATATTTTCCGTGATTTCTTTGCCGGTATCCGCGATATCGTTGGTGGACGCTCCGGTGCCTACGAAAAAGAGCTACGTAAAGCGCGGGAGATCGCCTTTGAGGAACTAGGCTCCCAGGCGCGGGCACTGGGGGCCGATGCCGTGGTTGGTATTGATATCGACTACGAAACGGTCGGGCAAAACGGCAGTATGCTGATGGTTAGCGTCAGCGGTACGGCGGTGAAAACGCGTCGATGAGAAGAGTCTTTTGGCTGGTCGCCGCCGCTCTGTTACTGGCAGGGTGTGCAGGCGAAAAAGGCATTGTCGAGAAAGAGGGATATCAGCTTGATACCCGACGCCAGGCGCAGGCGGCGTATCCTCGCATTAAAGTGCTGGTGATCCACTACACCGCAGATGATTTTGATAGCTCGCTGGCGACACTGACCGATAAGCAGGTCAGCTCGCATTATCTGGTCCCTGCGGTACCACCGCGATACAACGGTAAACCGCGCATCTGGCAACTGGTGCCGGAAGAAGAACTGGCCTGGCATGCGGGGATTAGCGCCTGGCGCGGGGCAACGCGCCTTAACGACACCTCTATTGGCATTGAGCTGGAAAACCGTGGCTGGCAGAAATCAGCCGGAGTGAAATATTTTGCCCCGTTTGAACAGGCACAGATTCAGGCGCTTATTCCGCTGGCGAAAGATATTATTGCCCGTTATCACATCAAGCCGGAAAACGTAGTGGCACATGCGGATATTGCGCCGCAGCGCAAAGACGATCCGGGGCCGTTATTCCCCTGGCAACAACTGGCGCAGCAGGGGATTGGTGCCTGGCCGGATGCGCAGCGGGTGAACTTTTACCTTGCCGGGCGCGCGCCGCACACACCGGTAGATACCGCGTCATTGCTGGAGCTTTTGGCGCGCTACGGTTATGACGTTAAACCTGATATGACACCGCGCGAGCAGCGGCGCGTGATTATGGCGTTCCAGATGCATTTCCGCCCGACGTTATACAACGGCGAAGCGGATGCAGAAACTCAGGCGATTGCCGAAGCGTTGCTGGAGAAATACGGGCAGGATTAGCGCGGCAGTTTTCCGTGGTCGCGTAGCCAGGCGGCAGTTTTCTCGATACCTTCATCCAGGGTGAGGACTGGTTGATAACCTAACTCTTCCTGCGCACGCGTAATATCCAGCGTAAAGTCAAAATTCAACTTGGAGACGCCGTAGTGGGTCAGCGGCGGCTCTTTTGCTGACTTGCGGCCTAAACGCTCCATGCTGCGGGCGATCATATCCAGCATCGGGTAGGGGACGGAACGAATACGACAGTCAATATTCAACTCGTCGATCAGCTTCTGCACGATGCTGCGCAGTGTGCGATGCTCGCCATTGGTGATGTTGTACACACGCCCGGAAGGTAGCTTATCGCAGGCTTCCTGGCTTGCCAGCCACATGGCGTGCACGGCATTTTCATAGTAGGTCATATCCACCAGCGCACTGCCGCCGTGCGGTAACAGAATGCTGCCATAGTGGTGCATCATATGCGCCAGACGGGGAATAAAGACTTTATCGTGCGGTCCGAACAGACTTTGTGGGCGCAGAATAGTAAAGCGCGTTTGTGGATTCGCCTGCGAAAGCATATTGATCACCTCTTCGCTGGCTGCTTTGCTGCGGGCAAACTCGTTGGCGAAGCGGTGAGGGCGAAAATCTTCTTTAATATCGCGATGGTGGTGATAATCGAAGTACAGGGAGGGGGAAGAGATATGAATAAAGTTACGCACACCCCAGGCGACAGCCCATTCACCCAGGCGGCGAGTGGCGCGAACGTTAGCCAGATCGAAAGCCTGTTGTGTCCCCCAGGGCGAGGTAAAGCTGGAGCAGTGCCACAGCGTATCAATGCCCGCGAGCATCACTTTAGCTTGTGATGAGACCAGCTCGGTCAGATCCGCCGGAACAAACTCTGCGCCCATTTTTTCCAGCAATTTACCCATTGCCTCGTTGCGACCGGTCGCTCGCACGCTGATGCCTTTCTGGCATAAAAACTCTACCGCGTTTCGACCTAAGCCGCTGGTGGCGCCGGTAACCAGTACCTTCATATCAATCCACTGTTGTTGAGAAAATGACGTGCGCATTCTTCCGTGATTTCCCCCATGATGCAATGGGAAACATGAAAGAATAACGCAGGTTTTGTCGATTAATCTGTGCTTTGTTCTGCCAGTCTGGCGATTTGTTTTGCCATTCCGCGAAAAATAAACAGATGCGCGGGGATCATCAATAACCAGTAAAACAGCCCCGGCATACCGTGCGGATGCCAGAATGCGCGAACATCGATAGTACGATAGTCGCCTTTATCTTCCAGGGTAAAACACAGTCGTCCCAGCCCCGGCGCTTTCATGCCAAATAACAGCGTAAGTTGTTTTTCCGGTTCAACGACAATCACTTTCCAGCTATCCACCGCATCGCCGGTCTGCAAATATTCACGCTCCGGGCGGCCTTTCGCCAGCTTATGACCGATCGCGCGGTCCATCAACGCCCGGGTTTGCCACAAAATATTGCCAAAGAAATAACGCTCTTTACCGCCGATTTGATTCACCACCTGCCATAAAGCCGCAAGGCTGGCGGACGTTTTAACGGTAAACCCCGCCTGTTTGGCGAAATAACCGTACTCCGGTCGCCAGCGGGCAAAGGCCTGAGCGTCGTATCCCCAGTCGCTGGAGTTGACCAGCTTTTCTTCCTCTTTCAGGGTGCGACGTACCGCGTCATCGAAAGCGATCAGCCGTTGTGGGATGAGTGCACGTAGCGCGGTGTCATCCGCCAGCAGATCGTGTTTCAGCCCCTGAATCAACGCCCTGGCGGTGGTGGGCGGTACGGAAGTAATCACATTGAGAAACCACACCGAAATCCAGCGGGTCGGGAGGGGGATGGGGATCAACCAGCGGCGCTTACCGCTCACCGCCATAAAATGTTCAAACTGTTGCTGATAACTGAGCACTTCTGGTCCGGCGGCTTCGAAGATGCGATGTTCGCTGGCCGGATGATCTAACAGCGCCACCAGATAGTGCAGCAAGTTTTCCAGCGCGATGGGCGTGGTGCGTGAACGAACCCAGCGTGGCGGCGTTAACACTGGCAGGTTGTAGACCATATCGCGCATGACTTCGAACGCCGCTGAACCTGCACCAACGATTATTCCGGCACGCAATTCGGTCACCGGGACACCCGCTTCACGAAGAATATCCGCCGTAGCCTGACGGGCACGCAGATGGTCCGACTGCTCATGTGGCGGGGCCTGCAACGAACTGAGAAAGATTAATTGCTTAACTGGGACTTCACGTAGCGCATCGCGGACGTTGAGAGCCACCTGGCGCTCCTGAGCGATAAAATCGCCGCCTTCGCCCATGCTGTGCACCAGAAAATAGACCGTATCGATATCCTGCAACAGGGCCGGAAGGTTATCCGGCCAGCTGAGATCGACTTTATGGCAACTGACATTTGCCAGTTGCAGCTTTGCAAGCCTGTCGACATGACGTGCCGCCGCCAGGATCTGATGCCCCTGCTGGCTGAGTGTTCGCACCAGATGCTGACCAATGTAGCCACTGGCACCGAGAACTAAAATGCGTTGCGGCACGTCTCCCTCCTTAACGCGCCAGGAATGCGCGCCAGTGGGCGGCGACTTCCGCCAGCTGAGTGCGCGAGACGTCAAGATGGGTCACCAGGCGGACAATCGGCGAGGCGTTAATCAGCACGTTTCTCGCTTTCATGTATTCGCCTAACGCGGCAGCATTTTCTTCCCCGACGCGAACAAACAGCATATTGGTGTCCTGACGCATCACATCCGCGCCTGCTTCACGCAACTGCTCCGCCATCCAGGCGGCGTTGTCGTGGTCTTCCTGTAAGCGCGCGACGTTATTTTTCAGGGCATACATCCCGGCGGCAGCCAGAATGCCGGACTGGCGCATTCCGCCACCGGTCATTTTCCGCCAGCGGATGGCACGTTTAATGTAATCACGATTACCGACCAGTAACGAGCCGACTGGCGTCCCAAGTCCTTTCGACAGGCAAATGGTGAACGAATCACAATATTGCGTGATCTCTTTCAGTTCGCAGCCGTAAGCCACCACGGCATTAAAGATGCGCGCACCGTCAACATGCAGCGCCAGATTGCGCTCGCGAGTAAATTCCCATGCTTCTTTCAGGTATTCTCGCGGCAACACTTTGCCGTTGTGAGTGTTTTCCAGACTGAGTAATTTGGTGCGGGCGAAATGGATATCGTCGGGTTTGATTTTCATCGCCACTTTATCCAGCGGTAGCGTGCCGTCGGCAGCCGCGTCGATGGGTTGCGGTTGAATACTGCCCAGCACCGCCGCGCCACCGGCTTCAAACAGATAGTTATGCGCGGCCTGACCGACAATATACTCTTCGCCGCGTTCACAGTGACTGAGCAGAGCGACCAGGTTGGCCTGAGTGCCGGTAGGCAGAAAAATGGCGGCTTCTTTACCGGAAAGCTCTGCTGCATAGTCCTGCAGAGCATTAACGGTAGGGTCGTCTCCGTAAACGTCGTCCCCAACCGGGGCGGCCATCATCGCTTCGAGCATGGCGCGGCTCGGTCGGGTAACGGTATCACTGCGTAAATCAATCATGGCATGTCCTTATTATGACGGGAAATGCCACCCTTTTTACCTTAGCCAGTTTGTTTTCGCCAGTTCGATCACTTCATCACCGCGTCCGCTGATGATTGCGCGCAACATATACAGGCTAAAACCTTTGGCCTGTTCGAGTTTGATCTGCGGTGGAATGGCTAATTCTTCTTTGGCGACCACCACATCCACCAGCACCGGACCGTCGATGGAAAAGGCGCGTTGCAGGGCTTCATCGACTTCAGAGGCTTTTTCCACGCGAATACCCGTAATTCCGCACGCTTCGGCAATGCGGGCAAAGTTGGTGTCATGTAGTTCGGTGCCGTCAGTCAAATAGCCACCAGCTTTCATCTCCATCGCCACAAAGCCCAGCACGCTGTTATTAAAGACGATAATTTTCACCGGCAGTTTCATCTGCACTACTGAGAGGAAATCGCCCATCAACATGCTAAAACCGCCATCGCCGCACATGGCGACCACCTGACGTTCCGGCTCGGTTGCCTGAGCACCCAGCGCCTGCGGCATGGCGTTAGCCATCGAACCGTGGTTAAACGAACCTAACAGACGACGCTTGCCGTTCATTTTCAGATAACGTGCCGCCCACACCGTTGGCGTACCAACGTCACAGGTAAAGATGGCGTCATCGGCGGCAAAATGACTAATTTGCTGCGCCAGATATTGCGGGTGAATGGCTTTCTCGCTCGGTTTAGCTAAATCGTCCAGCCCTTTGCGGGCGTCGCGGTAATCTTCCAGCGCTTTATCCAGAAACTTGCGATCGGCTTTTTCTTCCACCAGTGGAAGCAATGCACGCAGAGTCGACTTGATATCGCCGACCAGTGCCATATCCACCTTGCTGTGAGCGCCGATGCTGGCTGGGTTGATATCAATCTGAATGATTTTGGCATCGGTCGGGTAGAAGGCGCGGTAGGGGAACTGAGTACCGAGTAGCACTAACGTGTCGGCGTTCATCATGGTATGGAAACCTGACGAGAAGCCAATTAATCCCGTCATTCCGACATCATACGGATTATCGTATTCGACATGTTCTTTACCGCGCAGGGCATGAACAATAGGCGCTTTAATTTTCCCGGCAAACTCAACTAACTCTTTATGCGCCCCCGCGCAGCCGCTGCCACACATCAGGGCGATATTGCTGGAATAACGCAGCAGTTGCGCCAGTTTGCGTAACTCTTCTTCTTCCGGCGTCACGACTGGTTGTGGCGCATGATACCAGTGCGTGGTTGCCCCTTCTGGCGCAGGTTTTAACGCCACGTCGCCCGGTAATACAACAACGGAAACGCCACGGTTAAGCACCGCTTTGCGCATGGCAATCGCCAGCACTTGTGGGATCTGCTCCGGGCTGGAAACCAGCTCGCAATAGTGACTACATTCGCGGAATAGCTCTTGTGGGTGGGTTTCCTGGAAATAGCCGCTGCCAATTTCGCTGGAGGGAATATGAGCGGCAATCGCCAGTACCGGAACGTGATTGCGGTGGCAATCAAACAGGCCGTTGATTAAGTGCAGGTTTCCGGGGCCGCACGATCCGGCACAGACCGCCAGTTCTCCTGAAAGTTGTGCTTCAGCGCCAGCGGCAAAGGCCGCCACTTCTTCATGGCGGGTGGACATCCACTCGATGGTGCCCATGCGATTAAGACTGTCACTAAGACCGTTCAGAGAGTCGCCCGTGACTCCCCAGATGCGTTTCACGCCTGCCGATTCGAGTGTTTTGGCGATATAAGCTGCAACCGTTTGTTTCATGGTTCTCCATCTCCTGAATGTGATAACGGTAACAAGTTTAGTTCATCTGACGGAGGGGGAAGGGATGGGGGAAAAAGGAGGCACTAACGGTTAAATAGCCCGATGAAAGGAATATCATCGGGCATAAGGCGATTATGCGAGAACCAAATCCCCCTGCGGATGGCAGGAGCAGGCCAGTACGTAACCTTCAGCGATTTCGGCGTCGGTCAGCGTCATTGTGCTGCTCACCGTATATTCACCGGAAACCACTTTCGTCTTACAGCAGCCGCAAACACCCGCACGGCAGGCAGCGACAACCGGAACTTTATTGCTTTCCAGCGCCTCCAGTAGCGTGGTGCCAACCGGGGCGTAAAATTCTCGTGCCGGTTGCAGTTTGGTGAATTTCAGACCGCTGGTCGCCGCTTCCGCTACTGGGGTGAAGAATTTCTCTTTAAAGAAACGCGTCACGCCGAGCGCTTTCACTTCCTGCTCTACCCAATCCATATACGGAGCCGGGCCGCAGGTCATCACGGTACGTGAAGCTAAGTCAGGGACACCTGCCAGCAGTTCGCGAGTGAGACGACCAGCGATAAAGCCTTCGGTAACGTTATTTTCTGCCACCAGCGTCACCGGATAGTTGCGCCACTCATCGGCGAAAATAACATCCTGCGGCGAACGCATGTTGTAGATCACCTGCACATCGGCCTGCGGACGGTTCTTCGCCAGCCAGCGACGCATCGACATAATCGGCGTGACGCCGCAGCCTGCCGCCAGCAACAGGAATTTATCTTCTGCTTTATCGTCGCAGGTAAATTCCCCCATTGCGTCTGAAAGCCAGAGATAATCACCGCGTTTTACATCGCGCGTCAGCCACTGGGAGCCGACTCCGTCATCAATCCGCCGCACAGTCAGGGTGATGTATTCACTCACGCCTGGCGTGGAGGAAATGGTGTAAGCACGCAGCGTTTCCGCTGAGTTACGCACGCTGACCAGTGCATATTGCCCGGCGCGATATGGGTAGTAATCGTGGCAAATCAGGGAAATCGTCCACACATCCGGCGTTTCTTGCGTAATGTGATGAACCTGCATCCGCCACGGGCATTGATTCGTTGGCATCGTCATCGACAAACTCCTTACGCGCTCAACAGTTGCTTCATGTCTTCTTCAACAGTGGTGATAGAACGCAGGCCGAATTTCTCGTTCAGCACCGCCAGCAGGTCTGGTGTCAGGAAACCAGGTGCAGTCGGGCCGGTGACGATATTTTTCACACCCAGAGAAAGCAGTGTCAGCAGAATGACAATCGCTTTCTGTTCAAACCAGGAGAGCACCAGTGACAGCGGCAGATCGTTGACACCGCAGCCCAGTTTTTCTGCCAGCGTTACCGCCAGAATAATTGCTGAGTAAGCATCGTTACACTGACCAGCATCCACCAGACGCGGCAGACCTTCGATATCGCCAAACTCGAGTTTGTTAAAGCGATATTTACCACAGGCGAGAGTGAGGATCAGGCAGTCATCCGGCACGCTGGTGGCGAAATCGGTGAAGTAGTGACGCTCGCCGCGTGCGCCGTCACAGCCGCCAAGCAGGAAGATATGACGCAGTTTTTCACGGCTTACCAGATCAATCAGCGTATCCGCTGCGCCAAGCAGCGTTTGACGACCAAAGCCCACGGTGATCAGGTGCGGAATTTCGCTGTACGGGAAGCCTGCCATTTGTTGCGCCTGGGCAATGACCGCAGAGAAATCTTCGCCATCCAGATGACGCACACCCGGCCAGCCAACGATGCTGCGGGTCCAGATACGATCGTCATAAGCGCCTACGGTTGGGTCGATGATGCAGTTCGAGGTCATCACGATGGGGCCAGGGAAACGAGCGAACTCCACTTGCTGATTCTGCCAGCCGCTGCCGTAGTTACCGACCAGATGCTTGAATTTACGCAGCTCCGGGTAGCCATGCGCAGGCAGCATTTCGCCGTGGGTGTAGACATTAACGCCCGTGCCTTCGGTCTGTTCCAGCAGGTTGTAGAGATCTTTGAGATCGTGACCGGAAATCAGAATGCATTTACCCGCCGTCGCTTTGACGTTGACCTGGGTTGGGGTCGGGTGACCGTATTTACCGGTTTCGCCTGCGTCCAGAATGCTCATCACTTTGAAGTTCATCTGGCCGATTTCCATTGAACACTCAAGAAGCGCGTTCATATCGGCAGGCCAGGTTCCCAGCCACGCCATGATTTTATGGTACTGGGCATAAATATCGTTGTCGTATTGACCGAGAACATGCGCGTGTTCCATATAGGCCGCCGCACCTTTCAGGCCATACAGGCACAGCAGGCGCAGGCCGAGAATGTTTTCGCCAATCGCCGCTTTATCTTTGTTAGGGGTAAATTCTGCTGCCTGACGTTGCAGCTCGCCAAGATCATCGCTCACCAGTTGCAGGTCAGCCATCGGGTTATCGACGCGGGCGTTGGCATCTACAGCCAGGCATTGTGCTTTCAGCGCCTCGCGCAGGGCAATCGCTTCACGAGCGTAGCCGACTATACGCGGAGAATCGAAGTTAACGTTGGTCAGGGTTGAGAAAAATGCGCGTGGCGCAAAGCTGTCTACATCGTGGTTGATGATGCCGTATTCACGCGCTTTTACCGCCCAGGCCGAAAGCCCTTGCAGCGCCGCGATGAGTAAATCCTGAAGGTCAGAGGTTTCCGCCGTTTTACCACACATCCCCTGCGCGTATGAGCAGCCGTTTCCTGCCGGAGTACGGATAGTTTGTTCACATTGCACACAAAACATGATCACACCTTTTAAAGTTATATTTAATATACATGTTTAAGGTTAAGACGCTTAACGCGGGGATAAAAGGGATTTTTCATGCAACTTTAAGGGAGATTGATTTAGCGCAATTTTGGCGGCAGGGATCTACCGCCAGAGAGGTATTACGCGGAAAAAAAGGCGATGAGGATCGGCACTAACAGACTAAGAATAAAACCGTGAACAATCGCCGCCGGGACCATATCCAGCCCGCCAGTACGTTGAAGAACGGGCAGGGTGAAATCCATTGATGTGGCACCGCATAAGCCCAGTGCGGTAGAGCGGCTGCGGCGAATCAGCCCAGGGATCAACATAATTGCAATCAGCTCACGGGCCAGATCATTAAAAAACGCCGCGCTCCCGATTACCGGACCAAAAGATTCAGTCAATAAAATACCGGAAAGAGAATACCAGCCGAAACCAGAGGCCATTGCCAGCGCGGTATTGATGGGAAGATCAAGAATAAAGGCGTTAATTAAACCACCAGTTAATGAACTGGCAACCACCACCACGGCGACAATCATTCCCCGGCGATTAAGGACAATCTGCTTTAAGGTCATGCCATTATTGCGCAACTGAATACCGACGAGGAAAAGTAGCAGAATTAAGGTGTATTCACTGGCTTCGGTCGCATGTTGTAAGAAAGCCAGTCCACTCAGGCCAATGGCAAAACCAATCACTACTACGCCGCACAGTTTTAGCGACTCCAGCGCCATCGCAATACGCGACGGGAGTTTTTCTTGCTGATGGTGATTGCGCCATGGCAGGCCTCGCTCCAGCCACATAAGGGCGGCAATATTACACAGTAAAATAACGGTAATACTGACGGCGGAATAATGCAGAATCGCCAACAGGTTACTGGCGAGGTTATCGAGAAACGCCAGACTGATACCCATAAAAAAGAGAATAAGGTAAACCATCCAGCTTAATAGCTGATTAATAACTCTTAATGCAGCTTTTTGGCGAAGAGGAATGAGGTAACCCACAATCAGGGGAACCAGAATGATTAACAGCCCAGAAAACATGAAAACCCAGTCCTTGCAAAGATGAAGTCGAAATGCGCGATGACACACTACTGAAAGCGGAAGGACGAGTAAAGTTGCAATTAAAAGGAAATGTTATGCATAAGGATCGGTAGGGTATTCATTTTCATTTAAAGATATTCTTGCGCTTTAATTACAAACCGCACCGGTGTTGGTGGCGTCAAAATCGCCGAGGCGTTCCCTGAAGGCCGGGGCAGCCCACATGGATGTGGGCTGAGGGCGCGTTTTACAGGGATGTTACCTCGCGCCCGACCCGGTAGCCGTAAGGGATAAGCCGAGGGCACCGCGCAGCGGCGATTTTGTTCGCCAGAGCCCGGGGGTGCAGGGGGCGGCGGCGATTGGCCGCCCCCTGCGCGCTCCCTGCGCCAGTGACTATATGTGGCTTAACACATCAAGGAGCGCAACAGGAAGATGAATCAATATATTTAAAAAAGGCCTGACATTGCGCCAGGCCTTCTGCGTTAATTAATTACGTTTTTCCAGCAGGGTCCGGTAAATCAGACCACCGATAATGCCGCCGACAATTGGCACCACCCAGAAGAACCACAGTTGTTCTAATGCCCAGCCGCCCTGGAAGATAGCAACCGCGGTGCTGCGCGCCGGGTTAACAGAAGTGTTAGTCACCGGAATACTGATTAAGTGAATCAGGGTTAAGGCCAGACCAATAGCGATCGGCGCAAAACCAGCAGGAGCGAATTTGTCGGTTGCGCCGTGGATCACCAGCAGGAAACCTGCACTCAATACCAGTTCAACTACCAGTGCGGAAAGCATGGAATAACCGCCTGGCGAATGCTCGCCATAACCGTTAGAAGCAAAACCGCTGGCTGCCGCGTCAAAACCCGTTTTACCACTGGCAATTAAATACAGCAGCGCCGCCGCAACAATACCGCCGACAACCTGGGCAATTACGTAGCCAACGACTTCTTTTGCCGGGAAACGTCCGCCAGCCCATAAACCAATAGTGACCGCCGGGTTAAAATGACCACCAGAAATATGACCAACTGCAAAGGCCATCGTCAGAACGGTCAGACCGAATGCCAGCGCCACGCCGGCAAAACCAATGCCTAATTCCGGGAAGCCTGCGGCCAGTACGGCACTACCACAGCCACCAAAAACAAGCCAGAAAGTACCAAAACATTCAGCTGCTAATTTTCTGAACATATCCACCTCAATTAAAAATTGACCCTGTGAAAAATATGGTCGTTTTATAGGGTCGTCGTAAAAAAGTGACGACGGAAATAATGCGCGGCTATTTTAAAAACGAAGGCGAGTCATTCACCAGATAAATAAATCCAGTAAATTTGATTTAGGGCAACAGCGGGTTGCCCCATATAGTCATTTGTCTGATTGACAGTGTAGTGCAAGCAAAAGATTTAATCCTTTAGGCGTAATAAAAAATAATTTATCATGCTAATTATTTGATTTTGTTGTTTTTGCAGGCTTATCAGCAAGAGGGAGTATAACGCGATTATTCGCTCATTTTTCAGACATTTGCCATGCTTAAATGTGATGTCATCACGTATTAGCATGGCCTTTCCCGTTATACTGCCAGCGTAAAGGATAAGTCACATATTTCTGGAGGGGATATGATTCTTGAGCGCGTTGAAATTGTGGGTTTTCGCGGTATCAACCGTTTGTCGTTGATGCTGGAACAAAACAACGTCCTGATTGGGGAGAACGCGTGGGGTAAATCCAGCTTGCTGGACGCCTTAACCCTGCTGCTATCGCCAGAATCAGATCTCTACCATTTTGAGCGCGACGATTTCTGGTTCCCGCCGGGAGATATCAACGGGCGAGAACATCATCTGCATATTATTTTGACCTTCCGCGAATCGCTGCCAGGCCGACATCGGGTTCGCCGCTATCGGCCGCTGGAAGCGTGCTGGACGCCATGCACTGATGGCTATCACCGTATTTTTTATCGTCTGGAAGGGGAGAGTGCGGAAGACGGCAGCGTGATGACACTGCGCAGTTTTCTCGATAAAGACGGACATCCGATTGATGTCGAGGATATTAACGACCAGGCACGCCATCTGGTGCGTTTAATGCCGGTGCTGCGCTTGCGTGATGCCCGTTTTATGCGCCGTATTCGTAACGGCACGGTGCCAAATGTCCCTAATGTGGAAGTCACCGCGCGCCAGCTCGATTTCCTCGCCCGTGAGTTATCCTCACATCCGCAAAATCTCTCTGATGGGCAGATTCGTCAGGGACTTTCCGCAATGGTACAGCTGCTTGAGCATTATTTCTCTGAGCAGGGGGCCGGACAGGCGCGATATCGTTTAATGCGGCGGCGAGCCAGCAATGAGCAACGAAGCTGGCGCTATCTGGATATCATCAACCGGATGATTGACCGACCTGGAGGGCGCTCGTATCGGGTTATTTTGCTCGGCCTGTTTGCTACTTTGTTGCAGGCAAAAGGCACATTGCGACTGGATAAAGACGCCCGTCCATTGTTGCTGATCGAAGATCCAGAAACCCGTTTACACCCCATTATGCTTTCAGTTGCCTGGCATCTGTTGAATCTTCTGCCATTGCAGCGCATTGCCACCACCAACTCGGGTGAGTTGCTTTCGTTAACGCCGGTAGAGCATGTTTGCCGACTGGTACGTGAGTCCTCGCGCGTTGCCGCCTGGCGTCTGGGGCCGAGTGGTTTGAGTACCGAAGATAGCCGACGCATCTCTTTCCACATTCGTTTTAATCGTCCATCATCGCTGTTTGCACGCTGCTGGCTGCTGGTGGAAGGGGAAACGGAAACCTGGGTTATCAATGAACTGGCGCGTCAGTGCGGACATCATTTTGATGCTGAAGGGATCAAGGTCATTGAGTTTGCCCAGTCCGGGCTAAAGCCACTGGTTAAATTTGCCCGGCGAATGGGGATTGAATGGCATGTACTGGTCGATGGCGATGAAGCAGGGAAGAAATATGCCGCTACGGTACGCAGCCTGTTGAATAACGATCGGGAAGCCGAACGAGAACATTTAACGGCGTTACCGGCGCTGGATATGGAACATTTTATGTATCGCCAGGGATTTTCCGATGTGTTCCACCGCGTGGCGCAAATCCCGGAAAATGTACCGATGAATCTGCGCAAAATTATCTCGAAAGCGATCCATCGCTCTTCCAAACCCGATCTTGCCATTGAAGTGGCAATGGAGGCAGGACGTCGTGGTGTGGATTCCGTACCGACGCTGCTGAAAAAAATGTTCTCACGCGTGCTGTGGCTGGCGCGCGGTCGCGCGGATTAACCGCGAAACATCGTGGCCATTTGTGGCTGAATAGCGTCGAGCATCTCATAGCGCCGACGGTATTCAGCCCGTTTTTTACTGGCGATTTCGGCAATCTCTTTTCGTGCTATCTGTGCTGGAAGGCGGTAATGGCGTTCAGCATCACATACGCCGCCAACCGACTCCCAGAACGCGTTGTAATCAGCATGGATCTTGCCTTCTTTATCGCGATAACGCAGGCTGCGGTAAATATGTGTTTCATTGCTGACGGCAATGATCTGCTCTACCTGCAAACGTTGGGCAAACAGACAGGCCGCTTCCATCACAAGGCGTTTGGGAAATAGCCCGTGGCAGGCTTTCGTCGCATTCTGGATTTCCTGATGTGGAATTTCCCATTTTGCGCCTTGCAGTCCGCCAATAAACATTGTTCTTTTCCCCTGATATTCACACAGGGTAAACGTGATCTCTGCCAGAGGAATACCTTCGCTGTTGCGGAACAGGATTGTACTGTCACCTTCTTTATCCATTGAGATCATCATGGTCAGCTCAAGTGTGAACTGCTCGCCGTTTTTGCCTTCCAGCTTCGCCAGTTGCAGCCCGGGGGTATTCAAATATAAGCTGAATTCTTCCGCCGACATACACCCGCGGAGTAACGCATAATGGTAACGTAACGCCTCCAGCAATTGCTTACGGCTAAGATTCGCCGCAAGGTAAGGGCGATGCAGACGCACAGGCAGTCGCGGCTGGCGCGTTAACAACACATTGAGATTAGGCCAGTGGGAAAGTTCGTTCATCCACTCAACGCTTAAACGCGGCATAATCAACGAGCGCAGCAAAAATTTCTGGCGAAAACTACGGCGATGCCAGAATTTACCCGGCCGACACTGTCCACGTGCCAGACTAAGAAAAAGTGACAGGCTGCTGAGAGATTCAGATGGCGTAAAGGTCCGTTCAGTTAGCTGCGACATATTCATGAAATCAATGGTTATACATGACGTCGATTTCACCATTGCGTATCTTAACCAAACATCAATAGTGTGATTACTAACGTAAATTTTATGGTTTTGTTGATATTTCGTTGAAGTTAATGACCCGGATTGGCATATGGAGTATTCAGAATATTTATGAAAAAGCGGAAAACCGTGAAGAAGCGTTACGTTATTGCGCTGGTGATAGTCATTGCCGGGCTGATTACGTTATGGAGAATTCTTAACGCACCCGTGCCGACTTATCAGACGCTGATTGTGCGCCCCGGTGATTTACAGCAAAGCGTGCTGGCGACCGGAAAGCTGGACGCGCTGCGTAAGGTTGATGTGGGCGCGCAGGTCAGCGGTCAGTTGAAAACGCTGTCGGTGGCGATTGGCGATAAAGTAAAAAAAGACCAGCTTTTAGGGGTTATTGATCCTGAACAGGCTGAAAACCAGATTAAGGAGGTGGAAGCAACGCTGATGGAGCTACGCGCGCAGCGGCAGCAGGCGGAAGCGGAGCTGAAACTGGCGCGGGTGACGTATTCCCGTCAGCAACGTCTTGCACAAACGCAAGCGGTTTCACAGCAGGATCTCGATACCGCCGCGACGGAGATGGCTGTGAAACAGGCGCAAATTGGCACCATTGACGCGCAAATCAAGCGCAATCAGGCCTCACTCGATACGGCTAAAACCAATCTCGATTACACCCGCATCGTTGCTCCGATGGCCGGGGAAGTCACGCAAATCACCACTCTGCAAGGCCAGACGGTGATTGCCGCACAACAAGCACCGAACATTCTGACGCTGGCAGATATGAGCACCATGCTGGTAAAAGCGCAGGTTTCTGAAGCGGATGTAATCCACCTGAAGCCGGGGCAAAAAGCCTGGTTTACGGTACTTGGCGATCCACTGACGCGCTACGAGGGGCAAATCAAGGATGTACTACCGACGCCGGAAAAGGTTAACGACGCTATTTTCTATTACGCCCGTTTTGAAGTCCCCAACCCCAATGGTTTGCTGCGGCTGGATATGACCGCGCAAGTGCATATTCAGCTCACCGATGTGAAAAATGTGCTGACGATCCCTCTGTCGGCGTTAGGCGATCCGGTTGGCGATAATCGTTATAAAGTCAAATTGTTGCGTAATGGTGAAACACGCGAACGTGAAGTGACGATTGGCGCACGTAACGATACCGATGTTGAGATTGTCAAAGGGCTGGACGCGGGCGATGAAGTGGTGATTGGTGAGGCCAAACCAGGAGCTGCACAATGACGCCTTTGCTCGAATTAAAGGATATTCGTCGCAGCTATCCTGCCGGTGATGAGCAGGTTGAGGTGCTGAAGGGCATCACCCTCGATATTTATGCTGGTGAGATGGTGGCGATTGTCGGCGCTTCGGGTTCCGGTAAATCGACCCTGATGAATATTCTCGGCTGCCTGGATAAGGCCACCAGCGGCACCTATCGCGTAGCCGGTCAGGATGTTGCCACGCTGGACGCCGATGCGCTGGCGCAACTGCGTCGCGAACACTTCGGCTTTATTTTCCAGCGTTACCATTTGCTTTCGCATTTAACCGCCGAGCAGAACGTTGAAGTACCCGCCGTCTATGCCGGTCTTGAGCGGAAACAGCGGCTGCTTCGCGCCCAGGAGTTGCTGCAACGACTGGGGCTGGAAGACCGTACAGAGTATTATCCGGCACAGCTTTCGGGTGGTCAGCAACAGCGCGTCAGCATCGCGCGGGCATTGATGAACGGCGGTCAGGTAATTCTTGCCGATGAACCAACCGGCGCACTGGACAGCCATTCTGGCGAAGAGGTGATGGCGATCCTGCATCAGCTGCGTGATCGCGGGCATACGGTGATTATCGTTACCCACGATCCGCAGGTCGCTGCTCAGGCCGAGCGGGTGATCGAAATTCGCGACGGCGAAATTGTGCGCAATCCTCCCGCCGTTGAAAAAGTGAATGTTGCTGGCGGGACGGAACCTGTTGTCAACACGGCCTCTGGCTGGCGGCAGTTTGTCAGTGGTTTTAACGAGGCGCTGACGATGGCATGGAGGGCGCTGGTAGCGAATAAAATGCGTACTTTACTGACCATGCTGGGGATTATTATCGGTATTGCGTCGGTGGTTTCAATTGTCGTGGTGGGCGACGCCGCCAAACAAATGGTGCTGGCGGATATTCGTTCTATTGGTACGAATACTATTGATGTCTATCCCGGGAAAGATTTTGGCGATGACGATCCGCAATATCAGCAGGCGCTGAAGTACGATGACTTAATCGCCATCCAAAAACAACCGTGGGTCGCCTCAGCCACACCTGCCGTCTCGCAAAACCTGCGCCTGCGTTATAACAATGTTGATGTTGCTGCCAGTGCCAATGGCGTGAGCGGCGATTATTTTAATGTCTATGGCATGACCTTCAGTGAAGGGAACACCTTTAATCAGGAGCAGCTGAACGGTCGTGCGCAGGTGGTGGTGCTCGACAGTAATACTCGCCGCCAGCTTTTCCCCCATAAAGCAGATGTGGTTGGCGAGGTGATTCTGGTCGGCAATATGCCCGCCAGAGTCATTGGTGTGGCGGAAGAAAAACAGTCGATGTTTGGTAGCAGTAAAGTGCTGCGTGTCTGGCTACCTTACAGCACGATGTCCGGGCGAGTTATGGGCCAGTCGTGGCTGAACTCCATTACTGTCAGGGTGAAAGAAGGATTTGACAGCGCCGAGGCGGAACAGCAACTCACGCGTTTACTTTCACTGCGCCACGGTAAGAAGGATTTCTTTACCTGGAACATGGACGGCGTCTTGAAAACCGTTGAAAAGACCACACGTACTTTACAACTGTTTCTTACGCTGGTGGCGGTGATTTCGCTGGTGGTGGGCGGTATTGGTGTAATGAATATTATGCTGGTGTCAGTGACCGAGCGGACGCGGGAAATTGGCATTCGCATGGCTGTAGGTGCGCGAGCAAGCGATGTTTTGCAACAGTTCCTGATCGAAGCCGTGCTGGTTTGCCTGGTCGGTGGCGCGTTGGGAATAACACTGTCACTGTTAATTGCTTTCACCTTGCAGCTTTTCTTACCCGGCTGGGAGATTGGTTTTTCACCTTTGGCGCTGCTGCTGGCGTTTCTCTGCTCGACGGTCACCGGGATTTTATTTGGCTGGTTACCCGCACGAAATGCGGCACGACTGGATCCAGTAGATGCTCTGGCACGAGAGTAATTTTGAGATAAAAATGCCAGCCGATCGGGCTGGCATTTTGCCTTTAGGATGTACACAATGAGACAGAAGAGCTATGCGACTGCCGCTTCTACTTCGACGGGCACAATAACACTGGCGTGATTGCCTTTTGGCCCCTGGTGGACATCAAACTGAACGGATTGTCCAGCTTTTAGCGTTCTGTAACCATCCATCTGAATGGTGGAATAATGAGCGAAAATATCTTCGCCGCCGCCTTCAGGGCAGATGAAACCAAACCCTTTGGCATTGTTGAACCACTTAACAGTACCCTTTTCCATGCTTCGACATCCTTCGCAAATCTTATACAAGTAAGATGGAATAAACCGGGGTCAGAGAGGGGGCTGTTCAAAACCTCGCCAACTCTAGAAATACAATTTAGAGAATTAGGGCGAGCCGTCAAGCATTTGACAGGGGCCAGGGGGCAGGTATGAATCAAAAATTTGAAGCAGTTAACGCTATTGACAGGAATGTGACAGATGTCGCTGATGCCAACGATAGATGATAGTTATCTATCATGTGGAGTAGATTGGTCAGGCAAATAAGCTCTTGTCAGCGGCAGGGCGTTCTGCCGATAACCGTAACCGAAGATGATAACTGACAATGGGTAAAACGAACGACTGGCTGGACTTTGATCAACTGGCGGAAGAAAAAGTTCGCGACGCGCTAAAACCGCCATCTATGTATAAAGTGATATTAGTCAATGATGATTACACTCCGATGGAGTTTGTTATTGACGTGTTACAAAAATTCTTTTCTTATGATGTAGAACGTGCAACGCAATTGATGCTCGCTGTTCACTACCAGGGGAAGGCCATTTGCGGAGTCTTTACCGCCGAGGTTGCAGAAACCAAAGTGGCGATGGTGAACAAGTACGCGAGGGAGAATGAGCATCCATTGCTGTGTACGCTAGAAAAAGCCTGAATGCAGGCATAAAAATTGGGGGAGGTGCCTATGCTCAATCAAGAACTGGAACTCAGTTTAAATATGGCTTTCGCCAGAGCGCGCGAGCACCGTCATGAGTTTATGACCGTCGAGCACTTGTTACTGGCGCTGCTCAGTAACCCATCTGCCCGGGAGGCGCTGGAAGCGTGTTCTGTGGATTTGGTTGCGCTCCGTCAGGAACTGGAAGCCTTTATTGAACAAACCACACCCGTTCTGCCTGCCAGTGAAGAGGAGCGCGACACACAGCCGACGCTGAGTTTTCAGCGTGTACTGCAACGTGCGGTCTTCCATGTCCAGTCCTCCGGTCGCAATGAGGTTACCGGTGCAAACGTTCTGGTCGCTATTTTTAGCGAACAGGAGTCGCAGGCGGCATATCTGTTGCGTAAACATGAAGTCAGCCGTCTCGATGTGGTGAACTTTATCTCTCATGGCACGCGTAAAGACGAGCCGACACAGTCTTCTGATCCTGGCAGCCAGCCAAACAGCGAAGAACAAGCTGGTGGGGAGGAACGTATGGAGAATTTCACGACGAACCTGAATCAGCTTGCGCGCGTGGGAGGAATCGACCCACTGATTGGTCGTGAGAAGGAGCTGGAGCGTGCTATTCAGGTTCTCTGCCGTCGCCGTAAAAACAACCCGCTGCTGGTGGGGGAATCTGGTGTCGGTAAAACCGCGATTGCGGAAGGTCTTGCCTGGCGAATTGTTCAGGGCGATGTGCCGGAAGTGATGGCTGACTGTACGATTTACTCTCTCGATATCGGTTCTCTGTTAGCGGGCACAAAATATCGCGGCGACTTTGAAAAACGTTTTAAAGCGTTGCTCAAGCAGCTGGAGCAGGATACTAACAGCATCCTGTTTATTGATGAGATCCACACCATTATCGGTGCGGGTGCAGCCTCTGGTGGCCAGGTCGATGCGGCTAACCTGATCAAACCGCTGCTCTCCAGCGGTAAAATTCGCGTAATTGGTTCGACAACCTATCAGGAGTTCAGCAACATTTTCGAGAAAGACCGTGCTCTGGCGCGTCGCTTCCAGAAAATTGATATTACTGAACCGTCGATCGAAGAAACTGTTCAAATCATCAATGGCCTGAAACCGAAGTATGAAGCGCACCACGACGTGCGTTATACCGCAAAAGCGGTGCGTGCAGCGGTAGAGCTGGCGGTGAAATACATTAACGATCGTCATCTGCCGGATAAAGCCATTGACGTTATCGACGAAGCGGGCGCTCGCGCACGCCTGATGCCGGTAAGCAAACGCAAGAAAACCGTTAATGTGGCGGATATTGAGTCCGTGGTGGCCCGTATTGCGCGCATTCCAGAGAAGAGTGTTTCGCAGAGTGACCGCGATACCCTGAAAAACCTCGGCGATCGCCTGAAAATGCTGGTCTTCGGTCAGGATAAAGCCATTGAGGCGCTGACTGAAGCCATTAAGATGACGCGTGCAGGTTTAGGTCACGAACATAAACCGGTCGGTTCGTTCCTGTTTGCAGGCCCTACCGGGGTCGGGAAAACAGAGGTGACGGTACAGCTTTCGAAAGCTTTGGGCATTGAGCTTCTGCGCTTTGATATGTCCGAGTATATGGAACGCCATACCGTCAGCCGTCTGATTGGTGCGCCTCCGGGATACGTTGGTTTTGATCAGGGCGGTTTGCTGACTGATGCGGTCATCAAGCATCCACATGCGGTGCTGCTGCTGGACGAAATCGAGAAAGCGCACCCGGACGTGTTCAATATTCTGTTGCAGGTGATGGACAACGGTACGCTGACCGATAACAACGGACGCAAAGCGGACTTCCGTAACGTGGTATTGGTGATGACCACCAACGCTGGGGTACGAGAAACTGAGCGTAAATCGATTGGTCTTATCCACCAGGACAACAGTACCGATGCGATGGAAGAGATCAAGAAGATCTTTACGCCGGAGTTTCGTAACCGTCTCGACAACATTATCTGGTTCGATCATCTCTCCACCGACGTGATCCATCAGGTAGTGGATAAATTCATCGTCGAGTTGCAGGTTCAGTTGGATCAGAAAGGTGTTTCTCTGGAAGTGAGCCAGGAAGCGCGTAACTGGCTGGCCGAGAAAGGTTACGACCGGGCAATGGGCGCACGTCCGATGGCGCGTGTCATCCAGGACAACCTGAAAAAACCGCTCGCCAACGAACTGTTGTTTGGTTCGCTGGTGGACGGCGGTCAGGTGACGGTTGCGCTGGATAAAGAGAAAAATGAGCTGACTTATGGATTCCAGAGTGCACAAAAGCACAAGGCGGAAGCAGCGCATTAATCTGATTGTCAGGTAGGTTGGTGAAGTCCGTAATCTCGAAAGAGGTTACGGACTTTTTGTTTGTAGGCTGGGGCGGTGAAAACCCTATTTTTGGAGGTGAAGGTAAGTTGTTGATAATTAATGGTGCTGGAAGGTAAGAATAAAAAAGGGTGCCAGCAGGAAAATGAGATGATTTTGCTTTATTAACAACGAGCTAAACGTGTAGTATTTGAGTTCACTGCCGTACAGGCAGCTTAGAAATCGACGGGGTGCGGTAAAACCTTTGCGAACGCGTTCACTGCCGTACAGGCAGCTTAGAAATCGACGGGGTGCGGTAAAACCTTTGCGAACGCGTTCACTGCCGTACAGGCAGCTTAGAAAGCTGTATTCGGCAAATGAAGTGGATGTTGATGGTTCACTGCCGTACAGGCTGCTTAGAAATTCGTACTTAACGAACTGTTGCTCCTCTGCTGGTTCACTGTCGAACAGGCAGATAAAATGCGAAAAAAGCTCGTACTTTCGTACGCGCTTTTCTTTAAATATGACGGTGAGGGGGGGATTGACTCGCTTCGCTCGCCCTGCGGGCAGCCCACTCACTGTGTTCGTGGTCTGTCCAACTGGCTGCGCCAGTTGTCGAACCCCGGTCGGGGCTTCTCATCCCCCCTGGAGTGCAATATGCGAAAAAAAAGCTCGCACTTTCGTACGAGCTCTTCTTTGAATATGGCGGTGAGGGGGACCGCCTGAAATAAATCTGACTTAATCCAGGGGTGTTATATAATTTCATTATAAACAATGTATTACACTTTTTGTTGTCCGATATTATCTAATGTATTCTTAGTGAAGCGAGAGACTAATGGCATACTGGATGGCATACCAGAGTGACGGGAATTAGCGTATGGCAGTATTGACGGATACGAAAGCAAGACATATCAAACCTGATGACAAACCATTGCCCCATGGGGGAATTACCGGACTGACCCTTCATCCTTCTTCAGTAAAGGGGCGGGGGAAATGGGTTTTTCGTTATGTAAGTCCGGTGACACAAAAAAGACGTAATGCTGGATTGGGAACTTACCCAGAGGTCAGTATTGCTGAAGCTGCACGTACTGCCCGGATAATGCGAGAGCAACTTGCTGCAGGTGATGATCCTCTGGAGATTAAAAAGGCTGAATCTGAGAAAGTCGTTATCCCAACATTTGCCGATGCAGCCAGGCGTGTACATGCAGAATTGTCTCCAGGATGGGAAAATCCAAAGCATGTAAGGCAGTGGTTATCGACGCTTGAGAATTACGCGTTTCCTCAACTGGGAGCAAAAACGCTGGATTCGATTACGGCTGCGGACGTGGCAGAAACACTGCGTCCAGTCTGGTTAACCTTGTCAGAAACGGCAAGCCGGGTTAAACAGCGCATTCATGTTGTTATGCAGTGGGGATGGGCGCACGGTTTTTGTGTGGCAAATCCTGTTGATGTGGTTGACCATTTGCTTCCTCAGCAGACAAGAGGACGTGATGAACACCAACCCGCAATGCCCTGGAGGCAGTTACCGCTTTTTGTGGCGACCAGTGTGTATAGTGATGAACCTTATAATGTTACCCGCGCACTGTTATTAATGGTGATACTTACAGCAACTCGCTCGGGCGAAGCCAGGGGAATGCGCTGGGCTGAAATTGATTTTCATAAGCGGGTATGGACTATACCTGCAGAAAGAATGAAAGCCAGGCTACAGCATCGTGTTCCTTTATCCCGGCAGGCTATTTACATTCTGGAAAATATACGTGGCCTGCATGATGAACTGGTGTTCCCTTCACCCAGAAAGCAGCAGATCCTTTCCGATATGGTGTTGACAAGTTTTCTGCGTAAAAAGAAAGCCGTCAGTGACATTCCGGGGCGAGTTGCCACGGCACATGGTTTTCGCTCAACATTCAGGGACTGGTGTAGTGAACAGGGGTATTCGCGGGATCTGGCGGAAAGGGCGCTCGCTCATACGCTGAAAAATAAGGTTGAGGCGGCATATCATCGTACTGATCTACTGGAGCAGCGTGTACCGATGATGCAGGCATGGGCGGATTATGTGATGTCTCAAATTGTGAATAAATAATAGTGAAAATGTATATTGTACGATCATGATTTGATATGTGATCGTAGCAGTAGTAATTAAGGAACCGCTTTTATGTCAAATGTATTGAGCTGATAATTATCAGATCGTCAGGAAAGCGTATTTTTATAAACAGGGGATTACTCAACAATCTCCTGTTTATAAAAAACAATTTGCCTGTTTTAACGTTTCACTCCTGCTGAGACTGAATTATTCCTAGTGCGTCATAAATCAGTCTTCTGCGTAGTTTATTGTTTTTATCTGCACCATATAACATAAATATATTTTCAACTTTTTCTTCAGGTGTTCTGAGATAATGGATAAGAAAGGTTATCATTCCAACACAATGGAATAAAGTGAATCCATCAAACAGGCTTATCAGGTTTCCTTTTTTTTCCCGTGTTGTAAGTATTTTTTCGCGGGTAAGAATATTTGCCAGTTCATGGGGGGCTGATATGTTTCTGCTGTCTATAATGTTATTTATTTTACCAAGGGCTATATCAACTTCCTGTAATAGGTTATTTATCATAGCTGAGTGAATGTTATTGGTTTCATGTTCCTGACAGTTTATGAACTTATAAATCATTGAGTTATACAGAAATATTACTCTTCCTAATAAATATGTGTTTGTGTCATTTTGAAGACAGGACTCTGGGTATTCGTGATCCAGTGAAATAAGGTTAATGGACTCGCCCTGATAAGTCATAAAATAATTGATGTCATTTAATAATGCTCGGATATTTACATGATTTTTACTGAATTTTATTTTAAATGCTATCTTTAGTATAGCAAACGCGGCAATGATAAATCCAAAAGGTAATTTCTCATAGTTCAGTTTATTGATGGTGTGATGAACACTTTCAGTCTTTCCTGAAGTAAGTTGTCTCAAACAGTTAACAAATTCTGTATAGCCATTTAAGACATAATGGCATGAAGAATCTTTTAAAGTGTTTTCTATGTTTTGTAATGTGACGCCGTTGTTCAATGTATAAATGTAACCGCCAAAGACAATGTTTTCAATCTCAACGACACAATTTATTGTTTTTTGTTCAGGATAAAGATAAATATCAGAAATACTATAGTCTCGTATTGCGTCAATGGCATCCCACGATAATGCACTGTCAATTTTCAGTGTATAAAATGGTGAGTTTTCATTAGGAAAGTAATATATGTATTTGTTCAGTATATTCATTACATCTATTGGGTTGGTTAAATATAATAACTGGCATTCATATTCTGAAACTTCTCTTTCGCTTATCAGCATTTTATATAAAGTTGCCAGGGTGCTTGTTAATGAAGTTCGTCTTTCGAAAGCCAGTAATATAGTGAGATAATAACATGCAACTTGAATTTTATCTAAGTCAGAAATTATTTTTTCCTTGTCTTCATTACTTAAATAAAGCAGATGTTTACAGGTTTCTTTGCATGTGTTGATAGTTGCGATAAGTTTTGTTTTTCCTGGTGTACTGTTTTTGCGAATATTACGAATGAATTCATATACGCCATCAAAGATATCTTTGAAATGCGCATTCGCTGGTGTGTATCCGGATAAACATAACTTAACGTAATTTCGCAGATATGTCCTTGCAGCATGATATATATCATCCTCATTATCCGGTATCTGAGTGAGAAAAGAATGAATATGATAGTAAAATGCCATCTCATTATCCGGGCGATATGTGTTCCTGATGTCGAGTGCGAGAATCATTGGTACAATGTCATTAAAATATTTTTGTTTTATTATTTGATGTGTTTTGTCTGTAAAAACAGAATAGTGCATTAGCTTAACATAGAGATCTTCATATCTCCTAAATATAACTTTTCGTTGTTCTGTACTCAATACTTGTTCTTTATCAATAATGTTTATTAATTCATCAAACATGTCGCCCAGTGAATATTGATGTGAGGAAAAATTTTTAATATTTCGGATGTCACGGGTATTCTGGTTTTTAGCCAGAACACCAAAACATGAAAAGACATCATACATTATAGTGATAAAATCATACATAACATTCTCCTTTTATTGCACTATATAAAATTTTAACATTATATCATTTTGCTTTTCTGTTAACTGGTTTTCATTTTTGAATCAATATTTTCTGAACAGGGTAATAGAACACGTATTAACAGATTATGTCAGAAGGCCCCGGTGATGCCTTCTGACGATAGATTAATGTGGTATTCTATTGGTATCTGGAGACCATATGGCAACAGTTACAGTACATTCTCCCCGCTGTAATTCCTATAAAGTGTACCATTATGATCACAGCACCTCAGATCATGAGCGTTTCCAGTGCTAATCCTGCAAACGTGTGTATTTCAACTGCATTACATCTACGAAACCCGAAAACCAGGCATTAAAGAGCAAATTGTTGAAATGGTTCATAACGGAGTCGGGGTTCGCGATAGCTCCAGAACGCTGAAGGTGGATATCAACACCGTCATTCTCACTTTATAAAACGCTCACCACGCAAAGTAACCACATCTCCAGCCGCCAGTGTCGATGTGGCACTTATCTGTGAACTTGATGAACAATGGAGTTTTGTCGAAAATAAAGCTCGTCAGCAGTGGCACTGGTATGCGTATAACACCAAATCTGGAGGTGTGCTGGCTTACACTTTTGGTCCTCGCACTGATGAAACATGTCGTGAGTTGCCGGAACTCCTGAAGCCATTCTCCACAGGCATGATAACCAGAGACAACCGGAGCAGTTATACCAGAGAAATGCCACAGGATAAGCATCTTGTCGGCAAGATATTTACCCGGCGCATTGAGCGCAACAATCTGACACTTCGTACTCACATCAAACGACCAGCCCGGAAAACGATTTGCTTTTCACGCTCCCTGGAAATTCACGAAAAGCCATTGGTTCATTTGTCGAAAACACTGTACTACTGACTGGAGTCATTACCAGGGCCTCTTTTGCTGTTTTTTACCAATGAATGATAATGAGAATCGACAGCGATAAGGTGAAAGTAAAATAACAATAATGCTGTTGTTTTCTATCGTATTGATTTTTAATTATTTATTGTCTTTTTGCTCAGCCCATTTTTTTACGCAGACAAATTTACCCGGGGAATACAAACTGTAACGACAGTTCACCACACTATGGGGGATAAAATGCCAGATCAATCCGGATACTGCTGGACTCCTTCACGCATCTTACGGATGCCTGAACTGAGCCAATTGTTAGGTATATCTCGTTCGACAATTTACGAAAAAATGAATCCGTTATCGAAATACTACGATGCAACCTTCCCCAGGCCGGTACGTCTTGGTAGTGGTTCTGTGGGCTGGCGTTCATCAGCTATTGACGAATGGCTTACTTTACATACTGTACCTGCCAGATCAGCAGTCAAAGGTGTTAATGACGAAGTGCGACATACGCTTTCTTCAGATATGACCATGAGCAGATAAGTTTTTGTCATCACGTGATCACCTCAGGAGGAAAAAGAAGCATAAGAACAATTTAGCCAGAAGTTTAATTGATAAACAGAATTTCCAGCATTCATTGTTGAAAGAGCAGCTATTGTCGCTATTGTAGCGGTAATTGCTGCTATAACCGAAACGTATTACGAAAAAGGAAGCATTTATGTCTTACATCAAACCGGATATGCCGTATTCAGTATATGCGTGACCATCAATGATAGGGAAGGCAATAATTAAAGCTCAATACAATAAACAAGTACCTCTGACTCTGGTTGCAATGTCAGTATTAACAGCGATGTCAATTGCCTGTCAGAATCAGGTTGACGTATGCAGCCCCGGAAATTTACGTGGGGCCGTTAATATTTACACTATGGTTCTGGAGAAAGGGAAAAGACCGGGGGAAAGGTATTAGTGAAATAATTTCAGGAGGTATTAAGAATGAGAAATATGAATGATGTTTCGTGGTAAATAATACAGTCTGCACTGAATTAACCTTATCGGTTTATTAAACATTAGATCTACAAATGCTCTGTATTTCTCAGAGCATCAGGTCTGAATAGCAGCTATTTTCGCTATTGTAGCGGGATTTGCTGCTATTTTACTAACCCATTACTGAAAAGAGAGGCTTTTATGTGCTTACTTGCACCAGAAAATCCTTATCCGATATATGCACTACCACCGCTGGTGAGAAATGCAATAATTGAAACTCAAAAAAATACACAGGCACCTTTGGCTATGGTGGTGACATCCGCATTAACAGCGTTCTCAAGTGCCTGTCAGAATCAGATTGACGTGTGCAGACCTGGAAATTTACGTGGGCCTGTTAATCTTTACTCTCTGATTCTGGCTGATTCCGGTGAAAGGAAAACGACCGTGGATAAAGTGTTTATGAAAGCATTTTATCTCAGGGATGAAGCCCTGGCGGAAGAATACGCGAAACTGGTTGAGAATTACAGTACAGAAAAGGAAATATGGGAGCAAAAGCAAAAAGCACTGGAGTCAAAATTGCATAAAGAAATTCGCGCCGGTAAAGATTGTAAGGCAACAGAGTCAGAGCTTAAAAGACATCTGAATAAATGTCCTGTTCCGCCGCAGATACGCCGGACAATTTTCAATGAGACAACGATAGAGGGAATGTTAAAATATTATTCCGACAGCAATCGCTCTTTTGCTCTTGTATCCAGTGAAGGAGGAATAATTTTTGATGGCCGGGCAATGAGTAAACTTGGAATACTTAACTCTTTGTGGGATGGTGGTTCTCTTTTCATCGACAGGAAATCATCTCCCGGAATTATTTTGAAGGATCCAAGACTGACGGTATCGGTGATGATTCAGCCTGATGTTTACCAGAAAGGTTTTTGTACGCGAAAAAAAGAACTTGTGAAAACGTCAGGACATCATGCAAGGTTTTTGATGTGTCAACCAACATCAACGCAGGGGACAAGAATAATAACCGGAGATAATTATTCATCACAGTATCAGGATTTGTTTGAACAGAGGATCAATGAGCTTATTGATGAAAATCTGGCGATGAGTGGTGAACGACGTTGCCTTCACTTTTCTCCTCAGGCTGCCAGAATCTGGACGGATTATTACAACGATGTGGAATCGAAGCTGGGGGGATTGGGGCCTTTAAGACATTGCCGGGAATATGCTGCTAAAAATGCAGAGTATATGGCAAGACTGGCAGGACTTATTCACCATTCGAGCGGTGAAGAGGGGGACATTTCCCCTTACACTGCAGAAATGGCGAGAGAATTAGCAGTATGGTACGGTAATGAGTATGTGCGGTTGTCTAATCCGTTAACTTTTGACAACCCTGCCCTGACCGTACCTGTGCGACTCATTCCAGAGGAGCTTGAACTTTTCAACTGGATAAAAAGCTATTGCATTGAGAAGGGGATCCCCTGTATGAAAAAAAATGATATTTTACAGCGTGGTCCGAACCGTTTCCGGAAAAAGGATAAAATCAACTGGTTACTGGATTTACTGTATGAACAAAACAGAGTTGTACCGGTTATTGAGGGAAAAACGTTGTGTGTCGCACCTAACTTTGACCTCTGAACGACTTAATCGTTGAGTAACATATAGTCTCCTCTGCTACTTGCGGAGGAGACTAATGCCTTTACCATGTCAGCGTTGTTGTATTAGAAAACTCTGGTACAGGTCAGTCAGTAAATATAACTGGTGTAACCACTATTTACTATTGGATAGAGTGTTGCTCAGGATATTGTCGGCTTTAGTCTGAGGTGAGGTGGGACCTTCATTGTTTTCGTGTTCAATAAATAATTTAGGTTAATTAGTATTATTAATGGGAGTTATGTTATCTGTTATGTTGTCTTACCTCTTTATATCGTAATGTCACTCCTCTTTATGCTGAGTATTCTGTATGTGCGTAATGCATATATCTCCATACACTACAGTGTGGTGGTGTATGGAGTTTAGTTATGTGTAAATTATGTTACTACACTTATAGCGTAATATTGAGAAAGTTAATCCACTGAATGTATGTCTGGTTTGTATTTAACACTAGTTACGTACCAGAACACTATTAGAGTATATTGTCTTTAGTTCGTACGTTATAGCTCCGTTACAGTTTATGGGTAAATATAATCTTTTCTGTATGAAATAATCTTCTTATTGTGAGATTAAATATCTGTAGGCTCTCTCTGCAGAGTCTCTGTTTTTACTTAATGGTACGGCAATACTAATAGCGATGTTGCCTGTGGCTATTCAATGCTGACTTTTGTGAAGATCAGATTATTTCCTGTAAGTAATTGAATGGTGCTTTCTTAAACTCAATTATATGAGGTGTGTTTTTTATTGTAATTCGTTCTGGTCCTCAGTTTAAGAGAGTCTTACTGTATTCTGAATCATTACCCTATTACTGTAATGAGGTAATACGAAACAGTTTTATCAGGTTGTCTGTGCTGCTGGTTTACTTCGTTTATTAATGCCGTGGTACGGCGTTTCTGTACTCTCAGCATTTACGTAATTTCCTCTTCCTGTGAGTTTTATAAAGTAAGGACTATAAAATGTATAATGCCAATCCCAATTACGAAATGAATTTCGCGATTCTGAAAGACGTGAATGAACACATGGAAGGTCTGTTTCAACGTTTTTCTAAACTGTTACCTTTCAGAATTGATTTTGCCTACAGGAAAGACACGCCCAGTTTTGGTCATGGCTGTAAGCACAGTATGTGTATGGAAATATACCGCTTACTTAGTGAAACCCAAACGATGTTGGCAGGATATTACTGGGTAATGGAATATACACCAGACAAAGGGCTTCATATTCATTTTATCGGTTACCTGGATGGGCAACGTCACAAGAAATCTTATCGGATATCCAGGCAACTGGGAGATATCTGGAGGCGGATCACGGAAGGGGATGGTTATTTTCACCTGTGCCGGGCTAAAGATAAATACCCGGTGCGTATCGATCACGTGATTCACTATAGTGATAAGTCTGCGGTAGACAACTTACGTTACGCCCTCAGCTACCTGGCTAAACAAGATCAGAAAGAACACGGTATTATTCTGGGCCGTAGCAGGCTTCCTGAAAAAAGTAACCGCGGCCGACCACGACACAACTGAATTACAGCTGTATTAGGTATTAGAATTAAGTTTCTGTAAGTTGTTGGGAGGTGCTTGTTAATAGGCAGAAGAGGGCGGGGCGCTTTGTCATCAGTGTAGGGGACCCGAATTTCTGCCGTGGTGCCTCAGTGGTTCGGATACAGGTAACGACCATGGTTCATAAATCTGACAGTGATGAATTAGCTGCATTGAGGGCAGAAAATGTCCGTCTGGTCTCATTACTTGAAGCTCATGGGATTGAATGGCGACGTAAACCGCAGAGCCCTGTGCCGCGCGTTTCTGTATTATCCACCAATGAGAAGGTTGCATTATTTCGTCGGTTGTTTCGCGGGCGTGATGATGTATGGGCACTTAGATGGGAAAGTAAAACCAGCGGCAAATCAGGGTACTCTCCTGCCTGCGCTAACGAATGGCAGTTGGGAATATGCGGTAAGCCCCGGATAAAATGTGGGGACTGCGCTCACCGTCAGTTGATTCCTGTATCCGATCTCGTCATCTACCATCATCTGGCCGGTACCCATACTGCCGGGATGTATCCGTTGCTGGAAGATGATTCCTGTTATTTTCTGGCAGTTGATTTTGATGAAGCTGAATGGCAGAAGGATGCATCCGCATTCATGCGATCCTGTGATGAGCTGGGTGTACCTGCTGCGCTGGAAATATCCCGTTCACGTCAGGGGGCGCATGTCTGGATATTTTTTGCCTCACGAGTTTCGGCCCGCGAAGCTCGCCGTCTGGGGACTGCTATTATTAGCTATACGTGTAGTCGGACCCGACAGCTGCGATTGGGGTCTTATGACCGATTATTTCCTAATCAGGATACTATGCCAAAAGGGGGATTTGGTAATCTCATAGCGTTACCTCTGCAAAAAAGACCGCGTGAATTGGGGGGAAGCGTTTTTGTTGATATGAATCTCCAGCCTTATCCTGATCAGTGGGCTTTTCTTGTATCGGTGATCCCGATGAATGTGCAGGATATTGAACCGACGATATTACGGGCTACAGGGAGTATCCATCCTCTGGATGTGAATTTTATCAACGAAGAAGACCTGGGTACGCCGTGGGAAGAGAAAAAATCATCAGGAAACAGACTGAATATTGCTGTTACTGAGCCGCTGATAATCACGCTGGCAAACCAGATCTATTTCGAAAAAGCGCAATTACCTCAGGCCCTGGTCAACCGACTGATTCGGCTGGCAGCATTTCCGAATCCTGAGTTTTATAAGGCTCAGGCCATGCGTATGTCAGTCTGGAATAAGCCCCGTGTTATAGGTTGTGCGGAGAATTACCCGCAACATATTGCGTTGCCCCGGGGATGTCTGGACAGTGCATTATCTTTCCTTAGGTACAACAATATTGCTGCAGAATTAATCGATAAACGATTTGCCGGGACGGAATGTAATGCCGTTTTTACGGGAAACCTCAGAGCGGAGCAGGAAGAGGCCGTTTCGGCATTACTCCGTTATGACACTGGTGTACTTTGTGCGCCAACGGCTTTTGGTAAGACAGTTACCGCAGCGGCAGTGATTGCCAGACGGAAAGTGAATACACTGATACTGGTACACCGGACTGAATTGCTGAAGCAGTGGCAGGAGCGTCTCGCGGTGTTTCTGCAGGTCGGTGACAGTATTGGTATTATCGGGGGAGGTAAACATAAACCCTGTGGCAATATTGATATTGCGGTGGTGCAGTCCATATCCAGACACGGAGAAGTTGAACCTCTGGTCAGAAATTATGGGCAAATCATTGTGGATGAGTGCCATCATATTGGTGCGGTTTCATTTTCTGCGATTCTGAAGGAAACGAATGCCAGATATCTGCTTGGCCTGACGGCAACATCAATCCGACGGGATGGTCTGCACCCCATTATTTTTATGTACTGTGGTGCCATTCGCCATACTGCGGCCCGCCCGAAGGAAAGCCTACATAATCTGGAAGTGCTGACCCGTTCCCGTTTTACATCTGGTCATTTACCATCGGATGCGAGAATCCAGGATATTTTCAGAGAAATTGCTCTGGATCATGACAGAACTGTGGCGATAGCTGAAGAAGCCATGAAAGCTTTTGGGCAGGGGCGTAAAGTTCTGGTACTGACTGAACGTACAGATCATCTGGATGATATAGCCTCAGTGATGAACACACTGAAATTGTCTCCCTTTGTGCTCCATAGTCGATTATCGAAAAAAAAGCGTACTATGCTGATTTCCGGGCTGAATGCTCTTCCTCCTGATTCTCCCCGTATTTTGTTGTCAACAGGCAGACTTATTGGTGAGGGATTTGACCACCCTCCGCTGGATACGCTGATTCTTGCCATGCCTGTGTCATGGAAAGGGACGTTACAGCAGTATGCGGGACGTCTACACAGAGAGCATACCGGTAAAAGCGATGTCAGGATCATTGATTTTGTGGATACCGCGTATCCAGTGCTGCTCAGAATGTAGGATAAACGCCAGCGGGGTTATAAGGCGATGGGGTACAGGATTGTGGCTGATGGTGAAGGGCTTTCATTCTAAGGAGTACTTTACCATTTTTAAATAATTTGAGCTCCCCGGGTTGTACGGGCAACAAAGAGCCCCAGTATACAGGCGTCAGGAATATGTTTTAGTATCAGGCTTTTCATCGCTTTAAAATGACTACCGGCAGTGAGAACGTCATCAAAAATAACAATCCAGGGCCTGCACCCTTCCAGTAATTGTTCATTTAGTTGGTAGTTTGCCATAATTGCTTCTGGTGAGGGCCGATTTGCTGCTGTATGAGAGGCAATTGTTGATACGTTTTGCACAACCAGTTCCCGGTAATCCAGCCAGGGTTCGTAGGTTTGCGCAATTCGCAGAATTTCTGTCATACGGTCATCGTAAGCGGCATCTGTACGGCATTTGGATGGTGGTACGGGAACAAATGTGTATTCCTCAAGATTACCGATATTTGATATGAGCATCTGAGCAACATACTCAATAGCAGCCTTTTTATAGTGGTAATCAGGGAATGCCCGACGTTCATACCCCTTTTTAAGATTGATGATTAACTGGTTAGTTTTGCTGTAAGCTGCACCTTGTCGGGCTGTGTATTCGCCAAAGCAATAACACAGATCACCATCCTCCAGATAATGATGTTGTTTACGTATCAGTTCATCAATCAGAGTCAGACGAAGTGTCAACGGAGATGCCTCCTGATGTCTTCGTAATTCCTGACCCGAATGGCCCCCTGCGCTTCAAAACGGGCAGGCCATGTAATTGATGGGTTACGAAAGCAGGATTCCAGAATAAACAATTTTCGGCCCTGGGCAAGTGCCGCACGTGCCTGAGTCAGAGTACCTGATGTTTCTGATGCTTCAATAATAATCGTTGCTTCTGTCAGTGCAGACATCGTGACATTTCGCTCCGGAAAAAATATTCGGTTGCTCCGATAGTCCTGCTCCAGGTATCGATGAAACGGAACCTGACTGATAAGCAGGTGGTTGTCGCGAATGTTTTTCTGCAGATTACTGTTTTGTCTGGGATAATGATGTGAAAGTGGTGTCCCGATAACTGCAATCGTTTTACCACCCAGAGCCAGTGCCGTCTGATGCGCGTTGGTATCCACGCCTTCAGCCAGTCCTGAAACGATGGTAAAACCATCCTCAACCAGAAATTTGACGACTTTGCGGGTTCGTTTTGCTCCTTCTTCAGAGACTCTACGGGAACCAACAACAGCTACCGAGCGAGTGTTAATCAGGTCCCACCACCCCTGATAGTAAAGAAGTTCTATGGGGTTCCGCGCATCCCGCAGTTTTTCTGGATATTCTCCGGCCCCATGGACACGTATCCCCAGATCGTCAATATCGTAACGCGCGATAATTTCTTTCAGCCGGTTTTTAAAAGCAGCAATAATGCTGTCTGAGACAAAGTCAGAAGGAAGCGAGCCGGTTGGTGCTGCACGAAATTTATCCGCAATAGTTTTGAATGTCGCGCCTTTTTCTGACCATAACGCCTCATAAGCCGCCATTTCCTCAAAAGGAGAAATGGCTCGGGCAAAGGGATCCAGACTGGTAAAATCGAACTGCGACATAAGCATTCAGGGATAATAAACAGGATGAACAGGTAGTTTACCTGTTCAGGCTCCGGTGTAAACCCCGGAGGTGGATGCTGCTGATAATGCCACAATCGACGGAAACTGTGAAATTGTCGTAATTTTTATTCAGACTTAATTTTATTGCGATGCCAGGTCAGGGATGGTGGGTTACATCAAAGATGAGAAACGTGCAAAATGACACCTGAATCGATCACAGTTCGGCATACGCAAAACGCGTTATCAGTAGTGACTGGAATCATCGTTATTGCGCATTTTCCATTTATAAGAACACACTGAGGAGTTTCAGGTTCTCAGGAGAGTTATGACTGTTTTTTTACTCAAATCCACAACACCTGAACTGGAACTTGTGTTGCATCCCTGAGTGTTACTCTGCAGGAAACATCTTTTTTACCATCAAAGGATGACTGTTTTCCTTTCTCCCCTCCCTAAAACACAACTCTGATCACATTTCTGACATTTTTTCCGGATTTTACATAACAGGATTGTTTCTGTATGTTTTTTATCTGGTGTAAATTTCAGCACTGACATTCCACTTACGTTAATTTACACTGAATACCCACGACACGAGGAGAATATGCAGCACCGGCAGGATAACTTACTGGCGAACAGAACGTCGTTTCCTGGTATGGTTTCCGGTCAGTACGCATTCAGGATCCGTACCTTATCTCAGGTGGTACGCTATTTTTCCCTCCTCCCCTGCCTTTGCATTCTTTCATTTTCGTCTCCGGCAGCCATGCTGTCTCCGGGTGACCGCAGTGCAATTCAGCAGCAACAGCAGCAGTTGCTGGATGAAAACCAGCGTCAGCGTGATGCGCTGGAGCGCAGTGCGCCGCTGACCATCACGCCGTCTCCGGAAATGTCTGCCGGTACTGAAGGCCCCTGCTTTACGGTGTCACGCATTGTTGTCAGTGGGGCCCCCCGACTGACGTCTGCAGAAACCGACAGACTGGTGGCACCGTGGGTGAATCAGTGTCTGAATATCACGGGGCTGACCGCGGTCACGGATGCCGTGACGGACGGCTATATACGCCGGGGATATATCACCAGCCGGGCCTTTCTGACAGAGCAGGACCTTTCAGGGGGCGTACTGCACATAACGGTCATGGAAGGCAGGCTGAAGCAAATCCGGGCGGAAGGCGCTGACCTTCCTGCCCGCACCCTGAAGATGGTTTTCCCGGGAATGGAGGGGAAGGTTCTGAACCTGCGGGATATTGAGCAGGGGATGGAGCAGATTAATCGTCTGCGTTCGGAGCCGGTACAGATTGAAATATCGCCCGGTGACCGTGAGGGATGGTCGGTGGTGACACTGACGGCATTGCCGGAATGGCCCGTCACAGGGAGCGTGGGCATCGACAACAGCGGGCAGAAGAATACCGGTACGGGGCAGTTAAATGGTGTCCTTTCCTTTAATAATCCTCTGGGGCTGGCTGACAACTGGTTTGTCAGCGGGGGACGGAGCAGTGACTTTTCGGTGTCACATGATGCGAGGAATTTTGCCGCCGGGGTCAGTCTGCCGTATGGCTATACCCTGGTGGATTACACGTATTCATGGAGTGACTACCTCAGCACCATTGATAACCGGGGCTGGCGGTGGCGTTCCACGGGAGACCTGCAGACTCACCGGTGGGGACTGTCGCATGTCCTGTTCCGTAACGGGAACATGAAGACAGCACTGACCGGAGGTCTGCAGCACCGCATTATTCACAATTATCTGGATGATGTTCTGCTTCAGGGCAGCAGCCGTAAACTCACTTCATTTTCTGTCGGGCTGAATCACACACACAAGTTTCTGGGTGGTGTCGGAACACTGAATCCGGTATTCACACGGGGGATGCCCTGGTTCGGCGCAGAAAGCGACCACGGGAAAAGGGGAGACCTGCCCGTAAATCAGTTCCGGAAATGGTCGGTGAGTGCCAGTTTTCAGCGCCCCGTCACGGACAGGGTGTGGTGGCTGACCAGCGCTTATGCCCAGTGGTCACCGGACCGTCTTCATGGTGTGGAACAACTGAGCCTCGGGGGGGAGAGTTCAGTGCGTGGCTTTAAGGAGCAGTATATCTCCGGTAATAACGGCGGTTATCTGCGAAATGAGCTGTCCTGGTATCTGTTCTCCCTGCCATATGTGGGAACTGTCCGTGCAGTGGCTGCACTGGACGGCGGCTGGCTGCACTCTGACAGAGATGACCCGTACTCGTCCGGCACGCTGTGGGGTGGTGCTGCCGGGCTCAGCACCACCAGTGACTATGTTTCCGGTTCGTTCACTGCCGGGCTGCCTCTGGTTTACCCGGACTGGCTTGCCCCTGACCATCTCACGGTTTACTGGCGCGTTGCCGTCGCGTTTTAAGGGATTATTACCATGAATCAGCCTCCCGTTCACTTCACTTACCGCCTGCTGAGTTACCTGGTCAGTGCGATTATCGCCGGGCAGCCGTTGTTACCGGCTGTGGGGGCCGTCATCACCCCACAAAACGGGGCCGGAATGGATAAAGCGGCAAATGGTGTGCCGGTCGTGAACATTGCCACGCCGAACGGGGCCGGGATTTCGCATAACCGGTTTACGGATTACAACGTCGGGAAGGAAGGGCTGATTCTCAATAATGCCACCGGTAAGCTTAATCCGACGCAGCTTGGTGGACTGATACAGAATAACCCGAACCTGAAAGCGGGCGGGGAAGCGAAGGGTATCATCAACGAAGTGACCGGCGGTAACCGTTCACTGCTGCAGGGCTATACGGAAGTGGCCGGCAAAGCGGCAAATGTGATGGTTGCCAACCCGTATGGTATCACCTGTGACGGCTGTGGTTTTATCAACACGCCGCACGCGACGCTCACCACGGGCAGACCTGTGATGAATGCCGACGGCAGCCTGCAGGCGCTGGAGGTGACTGAAGGCAGTATCACCATCAATGGCGCGGGCCTGGACGGCACCCGGAGCGATGCCGTATCCATTATTGCCCGTGCAACAGAAGTGAATGCCGCGCTTCATGCGAAGGATTTAACTGTCACTGCAGGCGCTAACCGTGTAACTGCAGATGGTCGTGTCAGAGCCCTGAAGGGCGAAGGTGATGTGCCGAAAGTTGCCGTTGATACCGGCGCTCTCGGTGGAATGTACGCCAGGCGTATTCATCTGACCTCCACTGAAAGTGGTGTCGGGGTTAATCTTGGTAACCTTTATGCCCGCGATGGCGATATCACCCTGGATGCCAGCGGCAGACTGACTGTCAACAACAGTCTCGCCACGGGGGCCGTCACTGCAAAAGGTCAGGGCGTCACCTTAACCGGCGACCATAAAGCGGGAGGTAACCTGAGCGTCAGCAGCCGGAGCGATATCGTTCTCAGCAATGGAACGCTTAACAGCGACAAGGACCTCAGCCTGACCGCCGGCGGCAGAATCACTCAACAGAATGAAAAACTGACTGCCGGCCGGGATGTAACGCTTGCCGCGAAAAACATCACACAGGATACCGCCAGCCAGATTAACGCGGCCCGCGATATCGTGACTGTCGCCAGTGACACGCTGACAACACAGGGACAGATAACCGCCGGGCAGAATCTCACGGCCAGCGCCACCACGCTGACGCAGGACGGAATATTGCTGGCGAAAGGTCATGCGGGACTCGATGCCGGCACGCTGAATAACAGTGGTGCTGTTCAGGGGGCTTCCCTGACGCTCGGCAGTACAACGCTCAGCAACAGTGGCTCCCTGCTCAGTGGCGGTCCCCTGACCGTGAATACCCGCGACTTTACCCAGAGCGGCCGCACTGGCGCGAAGGGCAAAGTGGATATCACGGCCAGTGGGAAACTGACCAGTACAGGTTCGCTGGTGAGCGATGATGTACTGGTGCTGAAGGCGCAGGATGTGACACAGAACGGTGTGCTGTCCGGCGGCAAAGGGCTGACGGTCAGTGCGCAGGCGCTGAACTCCGGTAAAAAATCGGTCACCCACAGCGATGCTGCGATGACGCTGAATGTGACAACAGTGGCGCTGGACGGGGAAACCAGTGCCGGTGACACCCTCCGGGTTCAGGCAGACAGACTGAGTACCGCAGCGGGCGCACAACTTCAGAGCGGCAAAAATCTCAGCATCAACGCCAGAGATGCACGTCTTGCAGGTACGCAGGCAGCACAACAGACCATGGTGGTGAACGCCAGTGAAAAGCTCACCCACAGCGGGAAAAGCAGTGCCCCGTCGCTCAGGCTCAGTGCGCCGGAACTGACCAGCAGCGGTGTGCTTGTTGGTTCCGCCCTGAATACACAGTCACAGACCCTGACCAACAGTGGTCTGTTGCAGGGGGAGGCCTCACTCACCGTTAACACACAGAGGCTTGATAATCAGCAGAACGGCACGCTGTACAGTGCTGTGGACCTGACGCTGGATATACCGGACATCCGCAACAGCGGGCTTATCACCGGTGATAATGGTTTAACGTTAAACACTGCCTCCCTCAGCAATCCGGGAAAAATCATCGCTGACACGCTGAACGTCAGGGCGACCACGCTGGATGGTGATGGTCTGTTGCAGGGCGCCGGTGCACTGGCGCTTGCAGGCGACACCCTCTCACAGGGCCGTAACGGACGCTGGCTGACGGCGGGCGACCTATCCCTCCGGGGTAAAACACTGCATACCGCAGGGACCACGCAGGGACAGAATCTCACCGTGCAGGCGGACAACTGGGCGAACAGTGGCTCCGTGCTGGCAACCGGTAACCTTACTGCTTCGGCAACCGGTCAGTTGACCAGTACCGGCGATATCATGAGCCAGGGTGACACCACGCTGAACGCAGCCACCACGGACAACCGGGGCAGTCTGCTTTCGGCCGGCACGCTCTCTCTTGATGGAAATTCACTGGATAACCGCGGCACTGTCCAGGGTAACCATGTCACGATTCGTCAGAACAGTGTCACCAACAGTGGCACGCTCACCGGGATAGCCGCGCTGACGCTTGCCGCCCGTATGGATATGGCATCCCCTCAACCTGCGCTGATGAATAACGGAGGTTCACTGCTGACCAGCGGCGATCTGACAATCACCGCAGGCAGTATTACCAGTTCCGGACACTGGCAGGGCAAACGGGTGCTGATCACCGCAGACAGTCTGGCAAACAGCGGGGCGATCCAGGCGGCTGACAGCCTGACTGCACGTCTGACGGGTGAGCTCGTCAGCACAGCAGGCAGCAAAGTCACCTCGAACGGTGAAATGGCGCTCAGTGCACTGAATTTAAGCAACAGCGGACAATGGATTGCAAAAAATCTGACCCTGAAGGCGAACTCACTGACCAGTGCGGGTGACATCACCGGTGTGGATGCTCTCACGCTCACGGTGAATCAGACGCTGAACAATCACGCGAGCGGAAAACTGCTCAGTGCAGGTGTGCTGACGCTGAAGGCAGACAGTGTCACAAACGACGGGCAATTACAGGGAAATGCCACCACCATCACGGCAGGACAACTCACAAACGGCGGGCATCTGCAGGGCGAAACGCTGACGCTGGCCGCCTCCGGTGGCGTGAACAACCGTTCCGGAGGTGTTCTGATGAGCCGGAATGCACTGAATGTCAGTACTGCGACCCTGAGTAACCAGGGCACGATACAGGGTGGAGGCGGGGTTTCCCTGAACGCCACAGACCGTCTGCAGAACGACGGCAAAATCCTCTCCGGCAGTAACCTCACGCTGACGGCGCAGGTGCTGGCGAACACCGGCAGCGGACTGGTACAGGCTGCCACCCTGCTGCTGGATGTGGTGAATACTGTCAACGGCGGACGCGTACTTGCCACCGGCAGTGCCGACGTTAAAGGAACCACGCTGAATAATACCGGTACGCTTCAGGGTGCGGACCTGCTGGTGAATTACCACACATTCAGCAACAGCGGTACCCTGCTGGGAACCTCCGGGCTTGGCGTCAAGGGCAGTTCACTGCTGCAAAATGGTACAGGGCGGCTGTACAGTGCAGGCAACCTGCTGCTTGACGCTCAGGACTTCAGTGGTCAGGGCCAGGTGGTGGCCACCGGTGATGTCACACTGAAACTGATTGCTGCCCTCACGAATCATGGTACCCTGGCCGCAGGGAAAACCCTTTCCGTCACGTCGCAAAATGCCATCACCAACGGCGGTGTGATGCAGGGTGATGCCATGGTGCTCGGTGCCGGAGAGGCATTCACCAACAATGGAACGCTGACTGCCGGTAAAGGCAACAGTGTTTTCAGCGCACAGCGTCTTTTCCTTAACGCACCGGGTTCACTTCAGACCGGTGGCGATGTGAGTCTGAACAGCCGGAGTGATATCACCATCAGTGGTTTTACCGGCACGGCAGGCAGTCTGACAATGAATGTGGCCGGTACACTGCTGAACAGTGCGCTGATTTATGCGGGGAATAACCTGAAGCTGTTTACAGACCGTCTGCACAACCAGCATGGTGATATCCTGGCCGGCAACAGTCTGTGGATACAGAAGGATGCTTCCGGCGGTGCAAACACAGAGATTATCAATACCTCCGGGAATATTGAGACGCATCAGGGCGATATTGTTGTAAGGACCGGGCATCTTCTGAACCAGCGGGAGGGATTTTCTGCCACAACAACAACCCGGACTAACCCCTCATCCATTCAGGGAATGGGAAATGCTCTGGTTGATATTCCCCTTTCCCTTCTTCCTGACGGCAGCTATGGCTATTTCACCCGTGAAGTTGAAAATCAGCACGGTACGCCCTGCAACGGGCACGGGGCATGCAATATCACAATGGATACGCTTTATTATTACGCGCCGTTTGCTGACAGTGCCACACAGCGCTTTCTCAGCAGCCAGAACATCACAACAGTAACCGGTGCTGATAATCCGGCAGGCCGCATTGCGTCAGGGCGTAATCTTTCTGCTGAGGCTGAACGACTGGAAAACCGGGCGTCATTTATCCTGGCGAATGGGGATATCGCACTTTCGGGCAGAGAGTTAAGCAATCAGAGCTGGCAGACGGGGACAGAGAATGAATATCTGGTATACCGCTACGACCCGAAAACGTTTTACGGTAGCTATGCCACAGGCTCTCTGGATAAACTGCCCCTGCTGTCACCGGAATTTGAAAACAATACCATCAGATTTTCACTGGATGGCCGGGAAAAAGATTACACGCCCGGTAAGACGTATTATTCCGTTATTCAGGCGGGCGGGGATGTTAAGACCCGTTTTACCAGCAGTATCAATAACGGAACAACCACTGCACATGCAGGTAGTGTCAGTCCGGTGGTCTCTGCACCGGTACTGAATACGTTAAGTCAGCAGACCGGCGGAGACAGTCTGACACAGACAGCGCTGCAGCAGTATGAGCCGGTGGTGGTTGGCTCTCCGCAATGGCACGATGAACTGGCAGGTGCCCTGAAAAATATTGCCGGAGGTTCGCCACTGACCGGTCAGACCGGTATCAGTGATGACTGGCCACTGCCTTCCGGCAACAATGGATACCTGGTTCCGTCCACGGACCCGGACAGTCCGTATCTGATTACGGTGAACCCGAAACTGGATGGTCTCGGACAGGTGGACAGCCATTTGTTTGCCGGACTGTATGAGCTTCTTGGAGCGAAACCGGGTCAGGCGCCACGTGAAACGGCTCCGTCGTATACCGATGAAAAACAGTTTCTGGGCTCATCGTATTTTCTTGACCGCCTCGGGCTGAAACCGGAAAAAGATTATCGTTTCCTGGGGGATGCGGTCTTTGATACCCGGTATGTCAGTAACGCGGTGCTGAGCCGGACGGGTTCACGTTATATCAACGGACTGGGTTCAGACACGGAACAGATGCGGTATCTGATGGATAACGCGGCCAGACAACAGAAAGGACTGGGATTAGAGTTTGGTGTGGCGCTGACAGCTGAACAGATTGCTCAGCTTGACGGCAGCATACTGTGGTGGGAGTCAGTCACCATCAACGGACAGACAGTCATGGTCCCGAAACTGTATCTGTCGCCGGAAGATATCACCCTGCATAACGGCAGCGTTATCAGCGGGAACAACGTGCAGCTTGCGGGTGGCAATATCACCAACAGCGGCGGCAGCATCAACGCACAAAACGGCCTCTCGCTCGACAGTACCGGCTATATCGACAACCTGAATGCGGGGCTGATAAGCGCGGGCGGTAGCCTGGACCTGAGCGCCATCGGGGATATCAGCAATATCAGCTCAGTCATCAGCGGTAAAACCGTACAACTGGAAAGCGTGAGTGGCAACATCAGCAATATCACCCGGCATCAGCAATGGAATGCGGGCAGTGACAGCCGATATGGTGGTGTGCATCTCAGCGGTACGGACACCGGTCCGGTTGCGACCATTAAAGGCACTGATTCACTTTCACTGGATGCAGGGAAAAACATTGATATTACCGGGGCAACGGTCTCGTCCGGTGGAACCCTTGGAATGTCTGCGGGTAATGATATCAACATTGCCGCAAACCTGATAAGCGGGAGCAAAAGTCAGTCCGGTTTCTGGCACACTGATGACAACAGTGCATCATCCACCACCTCACAGGGCAGCAGCATCAGCGCCGGCGGTAACCTGGCGATGGCTGCAGGCCATAATCTGGATGTCACGGCATCCTCTGTTTCTGCCGGGCACAGCGCCCTGCTTTCTGCAGGTAACGACCTGAGTCTGAATGCAGTCAGGGAAAGCAAAAACAGTCGCAACGGCAGGTCAGAAAGTCATGAAAGCCACGCAGCAGTGTCCACGGTGACGGCGGGCGATAACCTCCTCCTTGTTGCCGGTCGTGATGTTGCCAGTCAGGCTGCCGGTGTGGCTGCGGAAAATAACGTGGTCATCCGGGGCGGACGTGATGTGAACCTGGTGGCAGAGTCTGCCGGCGCAGGCGACAGCTATACGTCGAAGAAAAAGAAAGAGATTAACGAGACAGTCCGTCAGCAGGGAACGGAAATCGCCAGCGGTGGTGACACCACCGTCAACGCAGGACGGGATATCACCGCTGTTGCGTCATCCGTTACCGCAACCGGCAATATCAGCGTGAATGCCGGTCGTGATGTTGCCCTGACCACGGCGACAGAAAGTGACTATCACTATCTGGAAACGAAGAAAAAAAGCGGAGGTTTTCTCAGTAAGAAAACCACCCACACCATCAGTGAGGACAGTGCCTCCCGTGAAGCAGGCTCCCTGCTGTCGGGGAACCGCGTGACCGTTAACGCCGGTGATAACCTGACGGTAGAGGGTTCGGATGTGGTGGCTGACCAGGATGTGTCACTGGCGGCGGGTAACCATGTTGATGTTCTTGCTGCCACCAGTACAGATACGTCCTGGCGCTTTAAGGAAACGAAGAAATCCGGTCTGATGGGTACCGGCGGTATTGGTTTCACCATTGGCAGCAGTAAGACAACGCACGACCGGCGCGAGGCCGGGACAACGCAGAGTCAGAGTGCCAGCACCATCGGCTCCACTGCCGGTAATGTCAGTATTACCGCGGGCAAACAGGCTCATATCAGCGGTTCGGATGTGATTGCGAACCGGGATATCAGCATTACCGGTGACAGTGTAGTGGTTGACCCGGGGCATGACCGTCGTACTGTGGACGAAAAATTTGAGCAGAAGAAAAGCGGGCTGACGGTTGCCCTTTCCGGCACGGTGGGCAGTGCCATCAATAATGCGGTTACCAGTGCACAGGAGACGAAGGAGAGCAGTGACAGTCGTCTGAAAGCCCTGCAGGCCACAAAGACAGCGCTGTCTGGTGTGCAGGCCGGACAGGCTGCGGCAATGGCCTCCGCAACCGGTGACCCGAATGCGACGGGAGTCAGCCTGTCGCTCACCACCCAGAAATCGGAATCACAACAACATTCTGAAAGTGACACAGTATCCGGCAGTACGCTGAATGCCGGGAATAATCTGTCTGTTGTCGCAACCGGCAAAAACAGGGGCGATAACCGCGGAGATATTGTGATTGCCGGAAGCCAGCTTAAGGCCGGTGGTAACACAAGCCTGGATGCCGCGAATGATGTTCTGTTGAGTGGCGCTGCAAACACACAAAAAACAACGGGCAGGAACAGCAGCAGTGGCGGTGGCGTGGGTGTCAGTATCGGTGCCGGTGGTAACGGTGCCGGTATCAGCGTCTTTGCCAGCGTTAATGCGGCAAAAGGCAGCGAGAAAGGTAACGGTACTGAGTGGACTGAAACCACAACAGACAGCGGTAAAACCGTCACCATCAACAGTGGTCGGGATACGGTACTGAACGGTGCTCAGGTCAACGGCAACAGGATTATCGCCGATGTGGGCCACGACCTGCTGATAAGCAGCCAGCAGGACACCAGTAAGTACGACAGTAAACAGACCAGCGTGGCTGCCGGCGGCAGTTTTACCTTTGGCTCCATGACCGGCTCAGGTTACATCGCTGCCTCCCGGGATAAGATGAAGAGCCGCTTTGACTCCGTTGCTGAACAAACCGGAATGTTTGCCGGTGATGGTGGCTTCGACATTACAGTGGGCAGACATACTCAACTGGATGGTGCGGTGATTGCCTCCACTGCCACACCGGATAAAAACCACCTGGATACCGGAACGCTGGGGTTCAGTGACCTTCACAACGAAGCGGATTATAAAGTCAGTCACAGTGGAATCAGTCTGAGCGGTGGTGGCAGCTTCGGGGATAAATTTCAGGGTAACATGCCGGGTGGCATGATATCCGCCGGAGGTCACAGCGGACATGCGGAAGGAACGACTCAGGCCGCAGTGGCAGAAGGCACTATCACCATCCGGGACAGGGACAATCAGAAGCAGAATCTGGCGAACCTGAGCCGTGCCCCTGCGCACGCTAATGACAGTATCAGCCCGATATTTGACAAGGAGAAAGAGCAGAGGCGTCTGCAGACAGTGGGGCTTATCAGTGACATTGGCAGTCAGGTGGCGGATATCGCGCGGACGCAGGGGGAACTGAATGCGTTGAAGGCCGCGAAGGAAGCAACCGACGAAACACTTCCTGCTAATGCAACAGAGAAACAACGTCAGGAATATCTTGCGAAACTGCGTGACACGCAGGCTTACAGGAATGAAATGGCGAAGTATGGCACCGGCAGTGAAATTCAGCGGGGTATCCAGGCCGCGACAGCCGCGCTTCAGGGACTGGCGGGGGATAATTTAGCAGGTGCTCTGGCCGGAGCTTCAGCACCGGAACTGGCACATCTGCTGAAATCAACAGAAAAAGACCCGGCAGTAAACGCTATTGCTCACGCCATTCTGGGCGGTGCAGTGGCGGCAATGCAGGGTAATAATATTGCTGCTGGTGCAGCAGGCGCAGCAACGGGAGAGCTGGCAGCCAGAGCAATTGCCGGAATGTTGTATCCTGGCGTGAAGCAGTCAGACCTCAGTGAAGAGCAGAAGCAGACGATAAGTACGCTGGCAACTGTGTCAGCAGGGCTGGCCGGCGGTCTAACCGGAAACAGCACCGCATCAGCAGCAGTGGGAGCACAGAGCGGGAAGAATGCTGTTGAGAATAATGCGCTCAGTGATTTAACCGAAGCAACATCGCAGGGTAAGACACCTCAGCAGGTCGCGAAAGAACGCGTTGAAGCAGAAAACGAACGCTACAGGAAAGAAAATTGTGAGGGAATGAGTGCTGATGCGTGTTCAGCTAAGATGTATTCTCAGCGTAGGGAGGAGTTGAAAACTATTCTGTCGACAGGGGCGGATTTTGTACCAGTGGTTGGCGATATCAAGAGTTTTGCGGAGGCACAAAGCGCTCTGGATTACTTGGTTGCTGCAGTAGGTATTATTCCCGGTGCTGGAGATGTTGCGAGCAAGACGATTAAAGCTGCGGAGACGGCGTTGAAGAATGGAGATGTTGTTGAAGCGTCTAAGCTGATAAATAAGGCCAGTGATGAGTTATCAGCAACACTTCCCATGGGAAGTAGATACAATCAGATGAATCAGCCTAAAAACCCATCTTATCAGCCTGTCAGGAACCTACCAGCTACTATTAGTAATAGAGAGTATTCTGGTCATGCATTGGATAGAATGCAGGACAGAGGGATAACGCCATCTGTTATTGAAAATGTGATTAAAAATGGGAAATCAACTCCCAGCAGAAATGGTACAACAGTACACTTTGATCCTGAGAATAAAGTATCTGTAGTTACAAATTCATCTGGAAAGGTTGTAACAGTTAAATATGGTGACAAGTAAGAAAGATATTATTTGTGAATATGCACAGAATTCGCTGAACGATGTTGCTAGTTTTGCAAAATTCGTCAGCTATGCGGAAGAATTTGTGCAGTCGAATGAATTGTTCAAAAATGAGGAAAGTAAAGAGAGTTACCAGCAAATATGGTTCGAGTTGGAAATTATTAATGCACTTGCCTTGTCTGAATGGGAAAGTGCCGGTCGTCCGGAAAACTGGCAGACCCGTTGGGAATTAGCTTATAAACAGGATGCGTCTCATGTAATGGCTGAGTTACTCAATACACTGCAATGAATGTACTCCATGACCACAGCCTCGTTTACCGGTGAAGTGAATAAAGCTGCAAATGTGGCTGCTCATGCCGTGGTGAATGCCGCACTGGTGGCACAGGGAAATAACGTTCTTGCCTGTGCCGCGGATGCAGCCACCGGCGAGGTGGTGGGGATGATAGCCACAGATGCGTATTACCGTGAAAGTGATCGGTGAGTAACGACTAATCCGTGATCGAATAGAACAGAATACGCAGATGATAAAGCAGCTCTCCCTCGAAGATTCACAACATCATCTGGCAGAATATAGGTGAGAGTTGCAGGTTGATGCGTACAAAGCTTACGATGCGTTGTATGAAACTAGCCAGGTGAAAGATGTCATCCGTACGGTGCACGCCCGACTAAACAGGCATCATGATGGAAAAGTCGGGCATCATCCACCGGCATGTTTGTCAGAATGGTAGTGTCAGTGGGTTTTGATTACACCAGCTTTAAAGCTCATACTTTCTATGAGGCACTACAGAAAACGAAAGTGTCGTTTAGGCGTTGGGGGAGGGGTTAAAAAAGTAACGGCAGAAGTCACCCTGAAGTTGAGGCAGTCAACTACTGTTAGCTGGCTGCTGCATGAGAGTGTGGAGGGAGATTGTATATATTGGTTAGTCAGAGTCTGCTTCGGAATAAGTATGAGTAAATTTTAAAACGGGCGGAAGTTATTTTTAATTACTGGGCTATGTAACAAATGCAGATTCCTGTCAGAAACATGTTATAAGGAAATAGTAATATGGCCAAAATGATTCCGGCATTTGGACCTATTGATAATAATAGTTATGGGGAAAAAACAGTCTATACACTGTTAAAAGAAGGTCTGTCCGATGATTTCACAGTGATTCATAGTCTCCCGTGGTTAAGTGCGGCGACACGAAATTTAGGGATGAAATTACCTCCGAGTGGAGAAATTGATTTTCTTGTTCTCCATCCTGTATATGGTGTTTTGGCGTTAGAGGTAAAGAGTGGAATATATCGCGTAGAAGGTACTGTTTTTGTACATATAAAAACAAAAAAAACATGTAGATATAGTGAAGCAAACACGTAACAATGTCCATGGTTTAGCCCGTTGGTTAGGGGGAGCAACAACGTTACGGTTGCGTATCGGTTATGGTTTTATTTTTCCTGATAGTTATTTCGATGATAAAATTATAAATGCAGCAATGGTAGATGCGGCTGTTAAACCATTCAGGGGAATATTTGTTGATAAAAGCCAACTCCCGGAAATGGCAAAGCATACTATTGATATAATGCAATACTGGAAAAATGCATTGGGAAATAATGAGTTGGGGGATGAACGGGTTCAACTAATAATAAAATCTGTATGTCCTGAGTTTGATGGTACTCCTGACTGGGGAATCCGTATTATTTATGATAATAAATTATGGTTAAGGCTCACACATGAACAAATCAAGGTCATTGAACTTCTGTCAGAATATCAAAGAGTTGTTGTAACCGGGTGGCCAGGAACAGGAAAGACCCTGATTGGAATCGAGTTTGCACGGCGGCTTGTTAAAGGCCAAAAAAAGGTTTTATTTATTACTTTCAATAACCTTCTTTCAGAATATATTCGGCAACAAACTCCGGAGTCATTATGCGACGTTTTTACCTGGCACAAACTTTGTCATCAGGCTCGAAACAAATTATCCCTGTCCCCCGAGTCTCCGGCAGGTTGGTTTGAATCAGGATGCTGCGAAGATTTGCTTAATGCATTAAATAAAAATAAACTAAGAGATTATGATGCTTTAATCATTGATGAAGCACAGGCGTTACATTCTTCGTGGCTGGAGACTTTATCTTGTTGGTTCGAAAATAAAAGGATTATCGCATTTTGTGATGAAACTCAAACATTTTCCTTTGAAAAAGGAACAAATTACGCTGATCTTCAGCGAATAATAAATCCCCAATTTTCTTTTAACTTATCTGTTGTGTTAAGATGTCCTAGAGCCGTTACTGATTATTTAATAGCTGTCAGCCCTGCCTCATACCAAATTACTTCCCCTAGGAATAACGAACCGGATACGCTAAAAGAATTAGTTGTTACAGATCCACTCTCCACATTGCTTAATGAAATTTTACAATTGAAAGAAAGTTCTGTACTGCCTGATGAGATTACTGTCCTTGTTCCTACGGATTTAGTGAAAAATTCCCTCCAGAATGATATGAGAACTTTGGGGGTGAATATTGAAACAGTATCTCGTTTTCGAGGTATGGAATCATCTGTCGTGATTACATTGTATTCCGAAAGCATGGAGGATGCACAGTTATTTTGTGCTTATTCAAGAGCTACAACTGCTTTTATTGCAATTTATGATTCGGAGAAATTAGCATGGAGAGAAAAAAATAAATTTTTGCATAAACTGGTTAACAGAAAGGAGGCTCAGAGAGCAATTAATGAAGCAAAGCATAACTCTTCCTCCAGTGTTCTTATGGCCGGTTTTTTCCGCGAAGGAGAGTTAAAACTCAGTACTGTAAAATTAGCATGGTCGAAGCACTTTTCTTCGTGGCTTGTTGAATTTGATGAAAGAAATTCTCCAGAAGAAATGTGGATAGATTATTTGTATTCCTATTTGCCTTACCCGATTATATATTGGTTCAGAGATTCATGTAGAGCTGTTAATTACATAAAAAATAAACAATTTGAATTAAATGAATTAGGCTCAGGGATACATCTGGTAATAAAAAATTGTAGCATATGTAAAAAGATGGTACCTTTTTATTCTGATGATAATTGTTTGCTTTGTAATAAGAAGAATGAAGAGTTGTCACCAACCAGAGATGAAATTAATAAAATTCGCGAGTTTGATGTAACAATATCCCAGGACAATCTTAATTCAGTTACTCAACGATTGTTACCCACACCATTAGCTGCGGTAAGAGCCCGAAGAGTTGCATTTGAAAATCCATATAGAAATAAAGTACTAAGTGAATCATTACCTGCTGGAAACCTTCTTTACAGAAGTGCATTAGCTTTTATACAGGCCTTGATTGCATTAGTCCCATCAAAGAAAATACTGGACTTGGATAAGATAACAGATGCTCTGCGTAGGCGGTATGTTCATCTTGAGCAATTAGAATATGCCGAATTAAGAAATGCTTTAGCTTGTGCATTGTCAACTTGTTATAATAGAAAATATCTCATTAAAGTTGCAAAAGGAAAATATTTACCTGTTGACGACTAGGTGCGTATTACCGTGAAGGAGATCGGTGAGTACCCCCTGTGTCAGCATAGTTGTCGCCTCAATTTTTTAAGGAGATAACAATGCCAGGACAACCAATACCAAGTGAGCTCAAAGAGAAAGGACTGATATGGCTTTTACCACCATACTGCTGGTCACATCGTCAGATAGCCCGTAAGCTAAAGATCAGTGCCTCAGTTGTATCAAAATGGAGATATGAGTTAGTGGAGCAAGGGCTTTTACCTGAAAATGAAAAGATTACCTCCGTTGATGTTGAAGACTGGACACCGGAGCGTCGATTCTCAGTTGTTCTTGAGACGGCTACGCTGTCAGAAATGGAGCTTGCTGATTATTGCCGACGCACAGGATTGTTTGTTTAAAAGGTAAAAACGGCGGGCTATCTCAATTCAAGCGCATGAGAAAACGGACGGAAGATATTCGAACAGACCAGGGCATTAAGTGACACAAAAAATAATCTACGAGAACTGTAGAAAGAGGTTAAGCGTAAAGATAAAGCTCTGGGACAACAGCGAGGAATACTGCCCCTTTCCTGGAACGGCATAAAATTATTTCTCTTGTCCGTGAAGTTGTCACTAACGGCGCCCGGAAAGGTCAGGCTTGTAGGCGTATCGATAAATATATGTTCTACTCATTGGATTCATCACCAAAATAAGAATGTAAATGACCCGGGAGGAATCCCGGATCAACAGGAACTAATTACCCGGCGAAGGTAGCTACAGTGAAATTAGCTTCATATGTGCCCGCAGGGTACAATACTCCATCCACAGGATAGAGAGATACTTCTCTTTTTTCATTTACCTGGGATTCTTTCTGGCAATCACCATCAGACGAACCACCAACTCTCAAATGGCTATCGGTCTCACCAACGCAGTAAGGTTGCGCATAGCGTCTTATTACTCCTAAGTATTTAACGCCTGACTCGGTGTGGGTCCACTCAAACTGGCTATCAAAACCCTTTCTGACACCTTCTGGTAGGTGAATACTGGGGATTGCAGGTGATCCGCACTCAAGTGTTACAACCGTAAGCGTACAGCCTGAACCGTCTGGTCAGAATCTGACGAATTAGACAAAGTGGTGTCCACCAAATAAGTAGTGGGAACCAAAGTGTCAGATATGCAGAAAAATGTGACTCCCGGCAGGCGAAAAGGCAGCCCTAATTATCCTCCCGAATTTAAACAGCAGCTCGTGCGTATTTTCATGAAAGGAGATCACTCAATAACTTCCATCGAGATCGGGTAATAACATTTGAACAGATCGCTGAATAACATCGATGGAGATCACTTTTGACTCATTTTGTTATTCAGTGATCTCCATCAATGTTATTGGAACTTCACAGGTGTGTTGATCTGTATCTTTTGCCATTCCGGTAAAGGATACCTATGCCAACAGTTCCAATTTCTATGAGAAAACTTAAAGAAATTCTTAGGCTTAAATACGGTGTTGGACTCAGCCATCGACAAATTGGTCGTAGTCTTGCAATCTCCCCTTCCGTTGTATCCAGATATGCTAATCGGGCGGCTCAACTTGGCATAAAGCAGTGGCCCTTACCTACAGGATGGGATGATACAAAACTAAAACATGCGTTCCTTCAGACCCAGGTTAAGATGAAGAAGCACTCTCTGCCTGACTGGGCTACAGTACACCGGGAACTGCGTAATAAATGCGTGACGCTGCAGCTACTCTGGGAAGAATACTGTGAGCGTAATCCAGGCGGTTTTTACAGCTATAACCATTACTGCCGGATGTACCGTGAATGGCTCAAAACCACTTCACCATCAATGCGTCAGGTACATAAAGCTGGCGAAAAACTTTTCGTTGATTACTGTGGACCTACCGTTGGCGTTACCGACCCTGAGACCGGAGAAATAAGAACTGCTCAGGTCATCGTAGCTGTTCTCGGGGCATCAAGTTACACATGGGCAGAGGCCACCTGGTCTCAGCAGCTTGAAGACTGGGTGATGAGTCATGTTCGCTGCTTCCAGTGGTTGGGTGGCGTTCCTGAACTTGTTGTTCCGGACAATCTGAAAAGCGCCACATCCAGGGCATGTAAGTATGATCCTGACGTTAACCCTACCTACCAGCAGATGCTTGAGCATTATAATGTCGCAGTTTTGCCTGCGCGGCCACGTAAACCGAAAGATAAAGCCAAAGCTGAAGTTGGCGTTCAGGTTGTTGAACGCTGGATCATGGCCCGAATCAGGCATGAGATCTTCTACAGCCTTGCATCGCTTAATCAGCGCATTCGGGAGTTGCTGGAAAGACTGAATAACAAAATAATGCAGAAGTTGGGTTATTCACGTGCAGAACTCTTCATCCAGCTTGATAAACCCGCACTGAAGCCTCTTCCTGAAGCCAGTTACAGTTACACCCTGGTGAAGAAAGTCAGAGTTCATGCCGATTACCACGTGGAAATCGACAAACATTACTACTCGGTTCCATGTTCGCTGTTAGGCCAGCAACTGGAAGCATGGATCTCCGGAGAACTGGTAAGACTCTTCAATCAGGGGCAGGAGGTTGCTGTGCACCCGCGCAAGCGTACTTATGGCTACAGTACCCGCAACGAGCACATGCCTGAAGCTCATCGACAGCATGCCACCTGGACGCCAGAGCGTCTTCTGGAATGGGCGGGGCACATAGGCAGTGAAACTCATAGTTATGTGCTTCATATACTGAACTCTCGTCCACATCCGGAACAAAGCTATCGCTTCTGCCTTGGACTCCTGAACCTTCATAAAAAATACAGTAAAGCCAGACTTAATGCAGCATGTGCAAGAGCTCTGAAAACAAAGGTATGGCGTCTGTCAGGTATTAAATCGATCCTGGAAAAAGGTCTGGATAAACAACCTGTTCAGGATCCAAAACCAGATCTGTTATCCACGATGGAACACGAAAACGTACGCGGCAGTGAGTATTACCACTGATACGGGATCCAATGATGAATCATCTTTACGAACAACTGACCGCACTTAAACTCACCGGCTTCCGTGATGCGCTTAAAAAGCAACTTGCTCAGCCGGGCACATACCAGGAGCTGGGCTTCGAAGAACGCCTGTCATTACTGACAGCAGAAGAACTAACCTGCCGTGAAAACAGGAAGGCAGAGCGTCTGATCAAACATGCACGGTTCAGACTTAATGCTGAGTTATCAAAGCTGGATTATCGTAACAATAGAGGGCTGGACAGGGCCCTCATCCGTTCACTCAGTCAGGGAAACTGGTTAACCCTGAAACAAAATATTTTACTGACCGGGGCCACCGGCAGCGGTAAAACGTTCCTGGCATGTGCACTTGGTCATAATGCCTGCCGACAGGGATACAAGGTCTACTATTATCGCCTTAAAGCGCTGATGGAACAGTGCTATCAGGGGCATGCTGATGGAAGATACAGCAAACTTTTGACCAGGCTGAATAATAGCGATCTGCTGCTTCTGGATGACTGGGGGCTGGAACCTCTCTCATCAGAACAGCGTAGCGACCTGCTGGAAATAGTGGATCTGATGTACCAACGAGGCTCAATCATCGTAGTGAGTGTAGTGGTCAAGTAATACTGGCCACGGTTTTACAGTAAAAATGGTATCTGTTCT
>OBUT01000058.1_pt1 | contig 113025 bp, 156 predicted proteins | sample 1475941 | NCBI WGS metagenome assembly OBUT01 (sample SAMEA2579956, study PRJEB22360) | human gut metagenome | biome: human gut; feature: human-associated habitat; material: faeces | place: Denmark | collected 2008/2010
AAAATATTTATTTTCAAATAGGGACACCTGTGGTAAAAAAGTTCCGCACTCCAGAACGTCCCTATTTCCCTATTTTCCTTTTTTCTATTTCTAAATCCCTATTTTTTTCTTCTTAATATCCAACCTTCTTTTACTTCTATTGGTAATTGCATCTTTACTTTTTGGTCTTTTACTCCTGGATTTATAGTTTCTATTTCTTCGTCTGTTTCATAATCCCATAGTTTTTCTATTTTAAATTTTACTACTTCTATTTTTCCTGGAATTATAATTTCCATTTCGTCACCAACAGATAATTTATTCTTTATTTCTACAGATGTTTTTCCATTAACTGTTTCTACTACTTTTCCTCCAAATTCAAAATTTGGATTATATTGTTTTCCTTCATATTCTTGGAAATCTTTATTGTTTCTGTCATTAAAATAGAAAGTTGTTAATCCTCTTGTTTTAGTTTTTTCAAGTTCTTGCATGTATTTATCTGCATTATAATTTTTAGGATCTTTTACGTAATCATCTATTGCTGTTCTATATGTATTTACTATTGTGGCTAAATAATATTCTGTTTTTAATCTTCCTTCTATTTTTAAGCTATCAAGTCCCATATCTACAATTTCTGGTATTTCGTGTATTAAGCATAAGTCTTTTGATGAAAAGATATATGTTCCTTTTTCATCTGTTTCTACAGGCATTAAATTTCCTGGATTATTTGCCTCTTCTACATATAAATTATATGCCCATCTACAACTTTGTGCACAATCCCCTAAGTTTGCACTTCTACAAGCCAAGAAATCACTTAAGAAACATCTTCCTGAATAACCAAAGCATATTGCACCATGTGCAAACATTTCTACTTCCAAATCTTCTGGTTTGTTTTGCATCATATATCTTATTTGTTCTTTGTTTAATTCTCTGGCTAAAATTACTCTTTTTGCCCCATTTTTATACCAAAACTTAGCTGACTCTAAGCTTACTACATTTGCTTGTGTACTTATATGTATATCTACATTTGGTGCATATTCTTTTACAGTTTCCACAACTCCACCATCTGCAACGATTATTCCATCTGCCTTCATGTCTTGTAACATTTTTGCTTGTTTTCTTATCTCTTCATAGTTAGTATCCCAAGCAAATATATTAAGTGCAACATGTACTCTTTTTCCTATACTATGTGCATATTCAATTGTTTTTGCTAATGCCTCATCATTCATTTCTGCTCTTGTTCTTAAAGATAGTGATGATGTACCACAATATACAGCATCTGCTCCATATCTAAATGCTGTCTTTGCCTTTTCGTATGACCCTGCTGGTGCTAATAATTCTGGCTTTTTCATTATATATTCCTCCTATTATTTTTTCTTCATCTTATTTAAAATTTCTTTTTCTTCTTTACTTACTCTATATGATTCTCTTGCTTTTTGTAATGCTTTATTATATGTAAATTTATTTAAATTACAATTTTTTAAATATTTCATCGTTTGTTTTGGAAATTTTATGTACATTTCTGCCACAAGCCATGCTATTCCCATTTCCACATAATATTCTTCACTTTTGATATTATCTATGACTTCAAAAATTTTGTCTATATATTCTTCTTTTACATAATGGTCTAATAACATTACAATAGCAAACCTTATTTCATATTCTTTGTTAGATTTAAAATATTTACTTATAATTTTCCAAAAGAATTGTTGATTTTTGTCTGCATCTTTTAGACCGGCACAAAAACTATCGCAAACTGCCCAACAATTTATTTTTGGTACAAAATTAATTATATATTCTTTCTTTTTTTCTAATTCTATTTTTAGATTTGCAATTACCAATGCTTGTAATAAAAGTTCTTCATAATATTCCTCTGCTGGTTGTTTTAAATATTCTGCTGGATTATCTTTAATAATTTCTTTTGCCAGTTTTCTTACCTTTGGAATACTAACTCCAAGCATTTCTGTATCCATTCCTGGGCATAGCCCAGAATGAAATTCTTTATATTTGGCATCACTTAGTTCTATTAATTTTTTTCTAATTTCTTCATTATTCATATATACGCCCTTCTACAGGGATTTTATGACCGTCCCCAAATCCCTAGGACCGTCCCAAAAATCCCTATTCTAATTCAAAAAAGTCTTTTAATATACCTTTATTAACATTATTAGCAAATACTTCTCGTATAACTAAGAATATAATTGGTCCTAATAATAAACCTATTACACCAAACAATTTAAATCCTGTATACATTCCAAGTAATGTAAATATTGGATGCATTCCCATTTGTTTGCTTACAAATTTTGGCTCTAAGAATTGTTTTATAACAGACCATACAAGCCATAAAACAAACACAGCAATTCCTGCAGGTGCATTTCCTTGTATTAATAATACTACCGTCCAAGGAACCATAACAAAACCTGCACCAAATAGTGGTAGCAAATCTACAAATCCTATTAAGATAGACATTATTGCGACATACTCTATATTAAATCCACATAAATTTAGAATATTTAATCCAATAGTAATTAATATAAAGCATAATAATGACAATCTTGCTTCTGCTTTTATGTAATTCCAAATTATTTTTAATGATTTTACTACTATTTCATTTGCTTTTTCAAGCCATTTCTTTGGTATTTGTTGTTTTAATAAATTTTTAACATAATCCCTATCATAGCACATAAATATTATAGCTAAAATTGTTATTACTGCATATGTTATTGTAGTAGGCACTGCTCCTGCAAAATTTATTATTCCACTTGCAAAACCTGTTACAATATTTTTTAATACTTCTATAATACTTCCTAAAGAATCTTGCACAGTTGACATCCAGTCTTGTGGTATGGCAATTTTTCCGTTTGCGAAAGAATTTATAATTCCTAAACCCCAATTATAAATGTCATCCATTGATGAATTTAGATTATTAAGTAATACTTTTGATTCTGATATTATTGCAGAAACCAATACTGCAAGTAAAGAACCAATTATGACAACAACTAATATTAAAGAAATGGTAGCTGAGGCCTTTCTTTTAAGTTTACATTTATTCATAAAAAATTTTATTAATGGCTCTATCATTGTTGCAATTAAAAATGCAATTATAAACGGTACATAAAACATCGCAAATTTATATGCCAAGTATAATAAAACTAAAGTAAATATTAATACCCCTGTTTTAAATAATATTCTAGAATAATATTTTTTCTTTTCTTCGTTCATACTATTTATTTCCTTCCTCTAAAGCTCTATTTAATATATATTTTAATCTTTCGTCTTGCTTTGTTAAATAAAGATATCCAATTAGTCCCTCAAACGCTGTTGCATATGCATATTCTGCTTGTGTAGCATTTTTAGCTATATGATGGTTTTGTGTGTTTCTTGCTCTTCGAACTATATTTTTCTCTTCCTCTGTAAGTTCCTCTTCTATTGCTTTTAAAATTTTAGCTTGTCCAGCAGCCTTAACAAATTTGATTGAATTTACATGTAATTTATGTACCTTTTCATTTGAATTATTTACTAAATTAGTTCTAATAAATAATTCGTATACACTATCACCTACATATGCCCAAACCAATGGATTTAAAAGGTTAACTTCTTCTGGAGTTCTTTTGGGCTCTGCTATGTTTTCCATTCTATTCCACCTTTCTTTTATTTTACTTTTTCTAAAGTGATTCTTCCTAATTTTCCACTTCTAAAATCTTCTAATATTATATTTGCAGTTTTAACATCATCTACATTTCCACCAGAAACTACTGCTCCACGTGATTTTCCTATTTTTAGCATTATATCATATATTATCTCATTTTCTGGCCTAGTTTGATTTTCTAATACATTTAATATTTCTTGTTTGTTTAAATTATATCTTGATACTAATTTATCTATTTCGTTTTCTAACATGTATTTTAGAAAATAGAATGCAACATCTGTTTTTTCTAATACATCATCTTTTATTGTTCCTGTATATGCTAAATTTAAAGCTACTTCATCACTTTCAAATTTTGGCCATAGCACTCCTGGTGTATCTAATAATTCTATACTATTACTAATTTTTATCCATTGTTTTTTTCTGGTAACTCCTGGCTTATTCCCTACTTCTAAAGAATTTTTATTAGCTAATCTATTTATAAAAGATGATTTTCCTACATTTGGTATTCCTAGTATCATTATTCTAATTTTTCTACCAGTTCTTCCTTTTTCTTCTCTTTTATCTAATTCATCTTTCATAATTAGCTCTGCTTGTTTTATTACCTCTTTTATTCCTTTTCCACTATTGGCATCTGTAATTACTGCAGGAATTTTTTGTGTTTTAAAATATTCCATCCATTTTATTGTTTCTTTTTCATCAGATAAATCACTTTTGTTTAATACAATTATTTTCTTTTTACCTTGTACTAGTGTATTTATATCTGGATTTCTACTAGATATTGGTATTCTGCTATCTAATAATTCTACTACTACATCTATTAGTTTTAAGTCTTCTTGTATTTGTCTTTTTGTTTTTGCCATATGGCCTGGATACCAGTTAATGTTCAAATTTATCACTTCCTTATTCTACCTTTTCTACAATATACGTTAACCATTTTTTATTTCTATCTGGCTCTTCTGTATACATTTTAAAAACTATTTTGAATTTAAATTCTTCTAATAGCTCTTTTAATTCATTTTCTGTAAATTTTTTTCTAAATCTTACAATCTTACCACTGTAATCTTCTTTTTCATAATATCCTTCTTCAGATTTATTATGAATTGTAGTATATATTAGAATCTTACCATCTTTTTTCAACCATTTATGTATTGAAAAAAGTAATTCTTTAACGACCTCTTTTGGAAAGTTATGAATTACTGCTCCCATAAAGATTGCATCAAATGATTCTTCCGAAAATTTAATATTTAATATATTATCTTCTATAAAAAAGTATTTGGTGATTTCATTTTAGCATATTTAACCATTTCTTCTGATAGTTCCACTGCACAAGTTCTACAATTCAATCTTGACTCCAATATTTTTAATATTCTACCTGTACCAGGTCCTATTTCTAAAACTTTATTACTTATATTTTTCTTTAAAAGCTTTTCTTTCAATAATTCAGTCCAATCACCATCAGTTAAATCATATTTTCCAATTTTATCATGTCTATTAGCATGCTGAGGAGCAAATATGTTATAAGCATTCTTATTTACTTTTATGTATTCTTTTTCCATAAAACACCCCTGTAGTTCTTTTTTATCTTTCTACATATCGCTTTTTTATACGCCAATATTATATGCTATTTTACATAAAAAAGCAAGCTAGCATAACTAGCTTGCTTTTGCAATATTATAAAGTTCTATAATTGTTTTTATCTGCTCTATCATCTAATTTTCTATCATACTGTTCATTTTTGTAAAACCAATCTGTTTTCTTATCTGTTGGATGTGCTGATCTATTCTTATCTACTAAAATATTTAAACATGCAAATAGTGCAACTGCAATACCTATTGTAGATGCTAATATTGTATCATAAGTATAAATATCAACTCCTGCATCAGCTGTTGCAATAGTCATGATTGCATTAAACAATTGTGGTCCAAAATAACCAGCATACACTAGTAAATAAATTATTCCAGCTATTAAATTTCTCTTATAAACAAATACAAGTAATATTAAAACCACGAATAGTAAAACTACTTCTGTTGTAAAATCTTGTACTGGAAATCCTAAATCCTTTCCTGTTGCAGTTGTATATGCAAGCACTACTCTAAATACCCAAAATAGCCCTGCAAAAAGCAATGATAGAATTGAACTTAACTGTTTCATTTGTAAATTCCCCCTTTTTCTTATGTTAAATTAAAAAATATTATTACCATTCCTACACAAAATAAGACCATTCCAATAGTTTTTACTGCTAAAGTTCCACTGTTTTGGTCCCCAAAACTAAATCTTTCCCTTACAATCTTTCGAGCATTATATATTAAAACAACAGCTGCTAATGATATTAATGCTCCTACAATTGATAATATAATTTTTACATCCATTTTTTACATCCTTTTTTATATTTTTCACTATATCTTTATTTTATTTATTTTCTTTATAAAAGTCAATAAATTACTATCTAATTCTTCATATTTTGCACAAATTACTGAGAGCCTATAAGATATTTAACATATCCTATAGGCTTTCAGTATTATTTTTTGAAGTCGCTAGCTGATAGTTGCTGCAAATTCAAGCAGTTCAGACTCTGAAGAAAAAGCTACCAAAATTGTATTATGCAATTCTTTTTTCCTTTTTGCCTTTTCTTCCGGTCTTTTCGCTTCAGTGACTCCTACTACATCCTCACTTGCCAACTTTTCCAATGCCTGCTCGATTGTTTTTCCTCTTTTGATTTCAAACAGGATTGAAATTATATCCTGTTCAATCAGTGTAGAAATTTTCAGCTTATGAACTGCTTCCGCCACCTTTCCAAAGATGATTTTCTTCTCATATAAATCGGTAGCCTCTGCCAAAACTTCAGGAAGGATCTCTATTATGTTATCCTCACCGTTCTCAGCTTCAGGTAACTTTTGTGTCACCACCTGAAGAATCTCGTCGTAGGCGTCATCAACTGAAATAGTAAACACAAAGTGTTTACAGGCCCATTCAACAAGTTCATCGATTGTTAGGCTTTTATCTTCAAGATGTTTATACACCACATCCTGAAGCAGAATATAGCCCGGCATCCCTGTCATTCTTACGCCATACAACTGACGTAAGATGATGCTCACTGCTGAGTAGCGACTCCTTTTCTCTTTTAATTCCTTTTCATTTGTGTTTTTTGTCATAAATAAATATGCTCCCTTCTTTTGTGTTTCCCATATATTGGGAATGTATAAATTTTTGGTTTCATTTTATATTTTAGCATATTTACATAATATTGTAAATACATTACTCTTCTTTTCATAGTTCATAATATAATGCATCCTATTCTTGTCGCTATACCACAAAACTAGCCCTATATCAAACCAATACGGGCTAGTCACGCGTAGTTATATCTCTACTCTATTTTTAAATTTTTCTTCTATTAATAATCGCAATTCTTTATTTTTTTCTAACTCTAATTTAGGGTCTTCTTCTGTTATTTTTATAGCTAATGCTTGAACTTGCTTTAGTACAGGCATATCTTCAAAAAGATTTGCAATCTTAAATTCTGGAAGACCATGTTGTCTTGTTCCAAAGAATTCTCCACTACCACGAAGTTCTAAGTCTTTTTCCGAAATTATAAATCCATCATTTGTATCTGTCATTACCTTCATTCTTTTTCTAATAACATCAGAATTTCCTTGATATTTTAAAATACAATAAGATTGGTATTCGCCTCTTCCAACTCTTCCCCTTAACTGATGTAATTGTGCTAATCCAAACCTTTCGGCATTTTCAACAACCATTAAACTTGCATTTGGAACATTTACACCAACCTCAATTACAGTAGTAGAGATTAGAATATCAATATCACCATTTTTAAATCTTTCCATAATTTCGTCTTTTTCTTTATTTTTCATTTTTCCATGCAAATATTCTACTTTGTAATCTTTAAACACTTCATTTTTATATTTTTCCGCCAAAGCTGTTACAGATTTTAAATTCATCTCTTCATTTTCTTCTACCAATGGACATACAATATATGCTTGTCTACCTTCATCAACTTGTTTTTGTATAAAGTTATTTACCCTTTCTTCCATTCCTTTTGTAACTGCAAAAGTATCAATTTTCTTTCTGTTTGGAGGTAATTCATCAATTATAGATATATCCAAATCACCATATAAAATTAAAGCTAATGTTCTTGGAATAGGAGTTGCTGTCATAACTAATACATCTGGATTTTGACCCTTTTCTACTATTGTAGTACGTTGCTTTACACCAAATCTATGTTGCTCGTCTGTTACTACAAAACCCAAATTTTTAAATACTACATTTTCTTCTAATAATGCATGTGTACCTATTAATATATCTATTTCACCATTTCTTAATCTTTCTAAAATCTCTTCCTTTTTCTTTTTAGTTATACTCGATATCAAAAGTTCACATCTAATTCCAAACTGGTCTAGTATCTCTTTAAAGCTCTCCAAATGTTGACTTGCGAGAATTGCTGTTGGCGCCATAATTGCTACTTGGTAACCACATTTAACAGCTTTATATGATGCGATAATTGAAACTGCTGTTTTTCCAGAACCAACATCGCCTTGCAATAATCTATTCATATTTTTATTGCTTTCCATATCTTTATCTATTTCCTCTAAAACTCTTAATTGAGCTTTAGTTAATTTAAATGGAAGAGCATTAATTACGTCTGACATCTTTACATTTTTATCAAACTGAATACCATTAGTATCTGCTTCATATTTGTTCTTCAAATTTAATAGAGCAAGTTGCATGCCCAATAACTCTTCAAATACTAGCCTTTTTCTTGCCTTTTCAAATTCATCAAAATTCTCTGGAAAGTGTATTTTATGGATAGACTCATTTATTCCTAACAATTTATATTCATCTAAAATGTATTTTGGTAATGTTTCTGGTAATGAATTATTAACTAATGTAATTGCATTTTCTATTATTCCTCTTAACACATTTTGAGATAAATTGTATGTTAGTGGATATATAGGTATTATTTTTCCTGTATTTTTATTTTTAGTTTCTTCGTCAAAAACAGGTGATACCATTTCTATCCTATTTTGAATTCTTTTTACTTTACCAAAAAAGTGATAAATTTCTCCAACCTTAAATTTATTCTTTAAATAGCTTTGGTTATACCATGTAATTAAACATCTTCCTGTTTCATCTTCTACTATAAGTTTATATATAACCATTTTCCTATTTCTTATTCTTGTTTCATTCATCCTAGCAACTGGTATCGCTGCAATTAGAGCTTCCTCACCATCTACTAAATCTTCTATCTTTACAGGTTTACTTCTATCTTCATAATCTCTTGGATAGTATGTAATTAAATCTTTTAAAGTAAAAATATTTAGATTATTTAGAAGCTTTACCCTATTAGGACCAACACCTTTTATATATTGTACTTCTTTGCTTAACTCAGCCATTTTTACCTCCTAATTGAAGTATAATTTTGTATATTATATACTATTTTTTATAAAAAGTCTTGTTTTTTTTGTTATTATATGGTAAGATTATAAACAGTCAATTTATTATCTTAATAGGAGGTGCAATAAATCATGGCAAAATGTGCAATTTGTGAAAAAACATTATCTCATGGAAACAAACTTAGCATAACACGTTCTCACGTTAGTAATAGAGCTTCAAGAACTTGGAAACCCAATTTAAGAACTGTAAAAACTATAGTAGATGGTCAACCAAAGAAAATTAAAGTATGTGCAAAATGTTTACGTTCTGGAAAAGTTAAAAGAGCTTAGTTTATATACTATTTGTGGGTTATTATAAAATAACCCTTTTTTCATGATATATATTACCAATATTAAAAATATCGTCAGAGCAATCTGGCGATATTTTTATGTATTAATCCTTAATCCTAAATATCAATTTTACAAATCCTCTTAAAAATTTTGGAACTTTCTTTACAACAATCGTCATTCCTATCTCCTCCTTTTCAATTGTTTTCTATATTTATAGTTGTTAATTAGAAAGCCATATAATTCCAACTATAATAATTGCAACACCTATTACAAAAAGCCATCCCGCAAAAGGAAGTAATAATACTAATAATATTCCAATTCCTAAACCTATTAATATTACAGCCAAAGTCTTTTTCAATATTTTACACATAAAGTATTACCTCCTTTTTTTATATATAATATGAAAAAATAATTATTCATGTGATTACTTTATGTTGATAAATAATTATGATATAATTTGTCGTAAAGGAGGGTAATTATGAGAAAAAAAGATGCTATAGAATTAGTACAAATTTTAAAAAATACATATCCTGATGCAACTTGTAGTTTGGATTTTAAAACACCTTTTCAAATAGTAATTGCTGTAATGTTATCAGCACAATGTACAGATGAAAGAGTTAATTTAACTACACCAGCATTGTTTAAAAAATATCCAACAATTGAAGCTTTTGCCAATTGTGATATACACGAATTAGAAGAGATAATTCATCCTTGTGGATTTTACAAAAATAAAGCTAAAAATGCACGTGCATGTGCTAATAAAATTCTGAATGATTTTAATGGAATTGTTCCTAATACTATGGAAGAACTTATAACTCTTCCAGGTGTTGGTAGAAAAAGTGCTAATGTAATATTATTAGAAGCTTTTGGTATTGCAAATGGTATTGCTGTAGATACACATGCCAAAAGAATCTCTAATAGGATAGGACTTTCAAATGAAAAGGAACCGACAAAAATCGAACAAGATTTATTAAAAATATTTCCTAAAGAATATTTAAAAGATATTAACCATCTTTTTGTATGGCATGGTAGGAATACTTGTATGGCAAGAAAACCAAATTGTGACACTTGTACAATTAAACAGTTCTGTAAAAAATATAAATCAGAACACAAAATTTAATTTGTATTGACAAACCAAAACTCATAATATATATTTTGATTAAAGTAATTTTAGGAGGTATACCAATGAAAAAATTAAAAAACTTTATAATAACTTTGTTTCTAGTTATTATATTATCAATTAGCACTACATGTTTTGCAGATACAAATGAAACACAAGAAGATGTAACAGCAACACCATATGCAGTAGATTCTTCTGAAAATACAACTACAGTAGTCGATGATGATTTATATTTATATGGAAATGATATTAATATGAATCAAATCGTTGATGGAAATGTTTATATCTTTGGAAAGAATGTTACAATAAATGGAGAAGTTGATGGAGATCTATTTGTTTGCGCAAGTAATGTTACTTTTGGTGAACACTCTTACATAAATTCAAACGCTTATATAGTAGCGGATAAAATAGACTTTAATACTTCAGCAACTTCACTATATGCTGTTTGTAATGAACTTAACATACCTGAAGGCTATGGTCCTTTTAGAGATTTATATGTAATGAGTTCAAAATTGTCTCTTCAAGGTGCTGTAGGAAGAAATGCATATGTATATGCACCAGAATTTATTATCTCTACAGATTCTGTACAAGGTTCTATTACTGGTAAACTAACATATGTTTCTGAAAACGAAGTAGAATTCCCTAGCGGAGCAGTTGGTGGAGAAATTACTCATTTGACTACATCAACCTCATCAAATGCAAGAACTACAATTTGGAGCATAGTTATAAATATTGTAAATAGTATATTTGCAGCAAGTTTAGTATATCTACTTTATAGATTTTTCTTAGAGAGTAGCTTAGAAAAAGCTTCTTCTTGTTTATCACACAAATTTGGAAAAGTATTTTTAGCTGGTCTAATTGCTTTAATTGCTATTCCTATTTTATCTATTATACTTATTGCTGCACAAATAGGATTTAGTGCTGGATTATTATTATTAATGTTATACGTATTTATGATTGGAATTTCTCCATACATATTTGCATCAATTTTAGCTAGAAGAATTTATAATAACAAAAAATTCTCTAAAATGCCATTAGAATATTTACTAGCAATATTAATTGCAGTTGTAATCGGTGCTTTAAAGATGATACCTTTTGTAGGAATTGTAGTAACAATATTTATTTCTATTTTAGGATTTGGAATTATTATTTATAATTTATTTTTTAATGGACATAAACATAAAGAAGTAAAAGGTGAAGAAAACGTAGCAAATTAATTGCTACGTTTCTCTATTTATATAAGCTTAGTTTTTTAATTTACTTACAGTTGTTCTATAATTTTCGGTCTTTAATATTCCATTTCCGACAACGGCTATATCTACTCCAGACTCTTTTACTTCATCTATTGTATCAAGATTTATACCACCATCAGCTTCAATATATGTATCTAAATTATGTTGATTTAAGTATTCTTTTAATATTCTAATTTTTCTTAAAGTCTCTGGAATTAAAGCTTGTCCACCTTTACCTGGTTCTACTGTCATCACTAATACTGTATTTATATATGGTAAAAATTCATATATTTCCTTTACTTCTGTATTAGGTTTAATGGCAATACCAACTTTACAATTGTTGTCTTTTACTAATTTAATCATTTCGTAGATTTTTTCTTTATCTTTAATTGCCTCTAAATGAAAAGTTATCATATTTGGCTCAATTGCACTGTATAATTTTATATATGTTTCTACATCTTCTACCATTAAATGAACATCCAATGGTAATGTAGTAATTTGCTTTAATATATTTGAATACTGATTCATTTTATCTACAGTATTTTTTTCTACAAATTTTCCATCCATAACATCTATATGGAAATAATCTATCTTTGCTACCTCTAAATTATAAAATATTTTTGCTGCTTCATCTTCCTTTGCATCTAATATTGATGCTGAAATCTCTACCATTTGTGTTCCTCCTTATCTTTTAAATTCTCATATATTTTTATGAAATTTTGATATCTACTTTCTGTTATTTCTCCTTTTTGCAATGCATTTTTTATTCCACAGTTTTCTTCTTTAATATGTCTACACCCTATATACTCACAATCTTTTATATATTGCTTAAATTCTTTAAAATATTCTGCTAATTTATCGGATTCGATTTCAGAAATATCAAAGGTTGAAAAACCTGGTGTATCTGCAATATATTCATTTTCTTTAATTTTATATAATGCAATATTTGTTGTAGTATTTTTACCTTTTTTATTTTTATCACTTATTAGTCCAGCTTTGGTTAATTCTTTTCCAAAAATGCTATTTAATAAAGTAGATTTTCCGACTCCTGAATTTCCAGCAAATACACTTATATTGTTTTCTAAAAGCTTATTTAGGCTATCTACTCCCTCTTTTTCTTTTGCATTTGTTTCTACTATTGGATAACCTATATTTTTATAAATTTCTTTTATCTCTTCTACCCTTTTCTTGTCTAAGTCTATTTTATTAATTACAATTGCAGCCTTTATACCAACATATTCGGCATATGCTAATTGTTTGTCTAGCATTAATAAATCTGGTTTTGGATTTTTCGCGGATAACACACACACTATTTGGGTTATATTTGAAATTTTAGGTCTTTTAATATAATTATCCCTTTCTTCTATTTTTTCTATTATATTCTCATTCTCGTCAAAATCTACTATATCTCCAACAACTATTCCTTCATCTTTTAATTTACCTCTTGCATTACAAGTATATATTTTTTCATTTGCTTCGATATAATATAAATTTGAAATATTACTTATTATTTTTCCTTGCATAATTCACCTTTTCATATTTTTTGTCCATTATACCATACTTATTTTATTTTTTAAATATTTTTATAAATAGCTGTAGCACAGCCTAAGCTGTGCTACTTCTTTCGAGATATTTTTTGAAAATATCATCTGTTAAAGCTAAGTTTTCTTTTTTGAAAACTATTACTTCAACTCCGCCAATATCTTCTACCAGATAACCAATAGGCAAAATCTTACCCTTTAAGAAAATCCAATATCTTAAAATTGGGTCCCGGAATACTGGCGTTGGAATAAATTTGTATTCGTTCATTCCTTCAACCTCCCATTTTTTGATAGATTGATTATATCATATGTATCTGTTAATTCAATACTATGTATCTAAAGAAATTTCGTCCCAATCTTCTTCGTTTGCTATTAACCATTCAAGTCCTTTTCTGCGTTCAACAACTACATCTGGATTTAAATCTGCTATAAGTGTATCTGGATTAATTCTTTTTTCAGTTACAGCCCAATCATAACGATAATATAAATCTAACATATCTAAAATTTCTTCTATATCTCTTATTTTACATTTACATTTAAAATCGTCATATGTTTTACAAGTGCTAACTAGCATAATTGCTTTTTCACAATCGCAAATCTGGTTTGGATAATCGATATTCTCTACTAACCCTAATGTCCAAACTAATGACCAATAAGCCTCGTAAGACCATACAACATCAATTACGTCTTGTTTACTATATTTTCCATTAAATATTCTTTTTTCTTTTTCTATTAAATTATCTTGAACGCCATATTGTTTTAACATATTTAGAAAAAAAGTCTTAGAACTATCATAATCATTGTTTTCAGATATATCTATAGCTAATTGAGTGGATATTAAACAAGCTATAGCTCTTTTACAGATTGTATCTATATCTTTTAGGCTTACTTGTGTACTATCTTCTATTACTGGTAAAGTTTCAAGACAAGCTATTCCTAATTGTTTTATTTTTTTATTTGAATTATTTCTTCTTTCTATATTACTTATTTTTTCCATAATATTCTCCTATTCTTTTATATATTTTAAATTAGCTCTTGCTATTTCTCTGTTTTCTTCTTTTATAAGAAACTCTATTTCATTATCTTTTATTTTTTTATAAATAGATAACTTTTGTCCCTCTTTACTCTCATTTATATAATGTATCTCAAAGTCTGTTATCTTATGACTATCTATAAAATCTGAATTTAATGAATTCAGAATATATTTAACATATGATACATTATTTGTATGGTAACTAAAATCTATATCTGTTGAATGTATTTTCTGTTCATATACTTTATCAGCTTCAGTAAATTCTGTGTTTAATCTTAAATATTTTTCTTTGTTTATACCTTCTTTTATTTGAACACCTGTTGGATAATTAACTGTATTAATTTTTCTTATTTTTCTATCTGTTAAATCTATAACACAAGTTTCTTGATTTGCATAAAACAATACATTATTATCTTTATCTTTAAATTGTGCTTCGGTTTCTACACGAATTGGCTTTATTCCTGTGGTAAAAACAGTTCCTTCAATTAAATCTCTCCATTTTGGATATTTATTAAAGTGCACTTTTGTTTTGGCTAGTACCCATATTGCATTATTTTCGCTCTTTAAAATTATATTATCACTTTTTAGAAATCCAAAATACTCTGTCATCATATCTTGTATTAGGTATAACGAATTTAACACACTTAAATTTACTTTTCTGTCACAATTTGAATAGCCTATAAAAAATTTCCTTTTATATTCATTTTCCATATTTATCACCTTCTAATTAATCTGTTTTATATTATCAAAAATAAAATAATTTATCAATATTATATACGACAAAGGAGCAGATTCACACTGCTCCTTTGTCTTGTAATCGCAAATTGTCGGTTAATCTTCGAATCTTAAATATTCTTTCATTCCTTCTACTGCTACTTCAACCTCTTCATATGTTGGTGGTAGCACCACTAATTTTTGCAAAAAATCACATTTTCCATTTGCCCATAATTTTAAAGCAATATATCCCGAAATCACAAGCCATACTATTTTTAAAATCAGCCAAGGAATAAATGCTTTACCTACAAGAAATAGTGTAGCAAATATAAGTCCTACTGTAAGAACAGTTGAACCACACCGAAATGAAATTGAGCTCATATTCATAACTTTTTCTACATCTAATACAGCATTTTTCCCATATTTATCTACATAGTTTAAAACTTTATGTTCCGCTGCATGATATTTAAATGACTGAGTATTGTTCTTATTTTTGTTTCTTTCTATATAGAAAAACAGAACTACTTCCCAAACAAGTAAAGCTACTAATATGACTTCTATATTTGGAATTTTTAATTTTCCAATTATACTAAAAATCACAACATTTACTGCGCAAAAAAATAGTAAAAATATTTTTGATTTGAAACTATTTTCTTTTTTTTCTGAATAAGAACTGTTTCTACTTTCTACTACAACTTTTCCATTACATCTCTTAGCAAAAATCACTTTACCATTCTTAGGATAAAACTCTATCCCTTCGTTATATGCCCGAGCCTCTGCAATATACATCATTCTACCTCCTAAAATTATTTATTGGTTTGTTTACAAATGGTTAATACCTAATTTTTCTTATCAATTCTATCATATTTTTATGTTAATTTCAAATTTAATTATATACGCAAAAACAGATAAAGCAAAATGCTTTATCTGTTTAACTTCTAGTCAAATGTATATGTTGTTGAATTGTTAAAGTTAAATGTTGTAGATCTTTTATAACTTTCTCCTTTAGAATTTTTTAATTCTACAATAACTTCTTTTGATCCTTTTCCACTTACTTTTGCTGTTATAGTACGATTTTTATCAACACCTGATTGTTGGAAAGCAGTAGTTCCACCAACAGTAATTGTTATATCAACTGTTTTTGCTATATTACTACTTGTAGTATTTCCTGTTTCTTCCTCATAACCTCCTGTAATTGCTTTTACATCAATTGTAAATGTTGCCTCTTTTGACTCAGAAACCTTATTTACTGTAATTGTAATTGTAGTTCCTTCTTGTACTTCTGTACCAGCATCTTTACTTTGTCTTAATACAACTCCATCATTTTTAGATTCATCTTCATCATTAACTACATTAACTTTTAACCCAGCTTCTGTTAATAGTTTTTTTGCTTCTTGTTCAGTTTTTCCTACAAGACTTGGAACTTCTACATTTACAATTCCACTACCTTTACTTACAACTAATTTTACAGTACTTCCTTTATTAACAGTTTCGCCATCTTCTATATCTTGACTTAATACGATTCCAGCTTCTACCTTTTCGTCATTTTCTTCGGTTATCTCTGCTACTAGTCCAGCGTCTTTTAATAGTTTTTCTGCTTCTTCTCTTGTTTTACCAACAACATCTGGAACTTCTACTGTTTCTGTACCTTTACTTATAACTACAGAAATTTCACTATGTTCCTTTATTGTATAATTCTCTTGGTATGCTGGATCTTGAGATATTATCTTCCCTTCTTCAACATTCTCATTATATTCTTCTGCTTTTACTACTAGCTTTAGCTTTAATTCTTTTACAATTTGTTCTGCCTCATCTTGAGTTTTATTTACTAAATCAGGAATCTGAACATCATTTGGATTTACTAATTCTACTATTCCCATTGTAGCACCAAATGCAACGAAGAATAATATAATTGCTCCTATTACAAAAGATAATGCCTTATGTTTTTTTACAAATTGTATAAACTTATTTGGTTTCTTTCCATTTTTAGGATTATTAGCTTCTTTTGCTTTTCTTTCTGCTTCTGCTATTTCCTGAGTAGAAATTCTTTGTGTCGCAGCTCCTACATTACTTCCAATATGTACAAAATTATCATCTGGATTTTTTAAGGCCGCATTCAAATCTTTTAGCATTTCTGTTGCAGATTGATATCTTAAATTTACATCCTTTTGCATTGCTTTCATTATAATATCATTTACGACTTGAGGAATATTATCATTTAACTCTTTTGGCTCAATCGGGTCTTCTTGCATATGTTTTAATGCTACAGATACAGGTGTATCTGCATCAAAAGGAACTCTACCAGTTAACATTTCATACATTACAACACCTAAAGAATATAGGTCAGATTTTGCATCTGTATATCCTCCTCTTGCATGCTCTGGTGAAAAATAATGTACAGAACCTATTGTTGTTCCAAAAGCTGTAATTGTAGAATTTGAGACTGCTTTTGCTATTCCAAAATCTGTAACTTTTGCTATTCCATCCTCTGTTATTATAATATTATGTGGCTTTATATCTCTATGAACAATATTATTTTTATGGGCTGTTTCTAATGCTGATGCAATTTGAGTTACTACATTTAAAGACCATTTCCAAGGTAAAGGTCCGTTTTCCTCTGTAATTATCTCTTTTAATGTTTTTCCTTTAATTAATTCCATTACAATATAATATAAACTGCCTTCATTACCTACGTCAAATATAGATACAATGTTTGGATGTGTAAGGCTCGCCGCTGATTGTGCTTCTATTCTAAATCTCTTTATAAACTCTTCATCTGTAGTAAATTCATCCCTTAATATTTTTACTGCTACATATCTATTCAAAACACGGTCCTTACTTTTATAAACCGTTGCCATTCCACCATTTCCTATTTTCTCTATTATCTCGTATCTGTTACCTAATATTTTCCCCTCTAGGTCCATTCTTCCATCTCTCCTTAATCATTATATACAATAACAACCGTTATGTTATCATATCCTCCTCTATTGTTTGCTAATTCGACCAACTTCGTAGTAGCATTTTCTACATCATTTGTTACTATATCGTATATTTCTTGGTTTGATACCATATTTGTTAACCCATCTGATGTTAAGACAAGTTTATCTCCTTTAAGAAAACCTTTAGTTGTTACATCTGGCTCTACATAAGGAGTACATCCTAAAGCTTTCATAAGCATATTCTTTTTAGGATGATTTTCTGCTTCTTCCCTTGTTATTGTTCCTTCTTTTACTAATTTTTCAACATAACTATGGTCTGTTGTTAATTTTCTTATAATATTTTTTCTGACTCTGTATATTCTACTATCTCCAACATGACCTATATATATTTTATTCCCATACCCTAAAACTAATTCCAAAGTTGTACCCATTCCTTCTAATTCTTGTACTTCTTTTGATTTTTCGAATACTACCATATTCGCATATTCCATACTACTTCTTACTAGTTCTTCAATATTTATTCTATCATGTGGTATCGTATTAAAATTATTGGTTAGATATTTCCTCGCAGAATCTATTGCAAGTTTACTTGCAATTTCTCCTCCATTATATCCTCCCATTCCATCTGCCAACATATATATTCTTAATTCATTTTCTTCTGCTGGAATATAATATGAATCTTCATTTAATTCTCTTGCTTTACCTAAATCGGTTTTAGCAAAACATTTCATTTTATCACCTCTAACGTTTTTCTTCTATCGTCTTCCTTCTTAATTGTCCACATGCAGCTTCTATGTCTGAACCTAACTCTCTTCTTATTGTTGCTACAATTCCATGTGCATTTAAATAATCTCTAAATCTAATTATATTATTATCTGTAGATTTTACAAATTTCCCATTTTCTATTTTATTAATTGGTATTAAATTTACATGTGCAAGCATTCCATGTAATAATTTTACTAATTCTTTAGCATCTTCCAAATTATCGTTATTATCCTTTGCTAAAGCATATTCAAAAGAAATTCTTTTATTTGTTTTTTCTATATAATATTTACATGCCTTCATTAATTCTTTAATTGGATATGCATTGTTAACTGGCATCATAGCAGATCTTTTATCGTCATTTGTTGCATGTAATGATATTGATAATGTACATTGTATTTTTTTGTCTGCCAACTCATAAATTTTAGGTACAATTCCACTAGTAGAAATACTTATATGTCTTGCACCTATATTTAATCCCTTTGGATTATTTAAAATTCCAATAGCATTTATTACATTATCAAAATTATCGAATGGTTCACCAATTCCCATAAAAACAATATTTGATATCTTTGTATTTTCTTCTTGCTCTACTGCTAAGATTTGTTCTACAATCTCTCCACTACTTAAATTTCTAACAAATGGAATTCCTGTTGATGCACAGAATTTACACCCCATTTTGCAACCAATTTGTGATGAAACACATAATGTTTTACCATGGTGGTATTCCATTAAAACTGTTTCTATCATATTCCCGTCTAATATATCAAATAAATATTTTTTAGTTCCATCTTTTGAAACTAATTTTTTTGCTATCTTATAATTACACATTGTATAATTTTCTTGTAATTTTTGTCTTAGCTCTTTTGATATATTCGTCATATCATCAAATTCTTTTACTTTTTCTTTATATAGCCACATAAAAACTTGTTCTGCTCTATATGGTTTTTCTCCTAATTCTTGAAATTCTTTTTTTAGTTCGTCTAAATTATAATCTTTTATATTCTTCATTTTCTTTTCTCTTTTTCACCTATTATTTGTAAAACTATATATATCACAACTTAATCTTTTTTTCAACTTATACACGAAAAAAATAGAAGGATTTTTAGCATATAATCTATTAATACTACTCCTTCTATTTTTATTTTTTATTTTTAAGCAGTTTCTATTTCATTTGGCTGAATTTTTCTTCTTTTAACGACTTGTCTTTTAGGTTCTTTATTTTCATTTATTATTATTTCTGGCTTTGCTAAACCTATTACGGTCTCTTTTGTTACAATACATTTTTCTATCTTTGGATTAGATGGAATATCAAACATAATATCTCTCATAATCTCTTCTATAATAGAACGTAAACCTCTAGCCCCAGTTTTTCTTTCTATTGCTTTATCTACTATTGCCTCTACTGCTTCTGGTTCAAATTCTAGTTCTACTCCATCCATAGCTAATAGTTTTTTGTATTGTTTTACTAAAGAATTTTTTGGTTTAGTTAATATATTAACTAATGCATCTTTATCTAATTCTTCTAGTGTACTTACAATTGGTAATCTTCCTACAAATTCTGGGATTAATCCAAATTTTAATAAATCTTGTGGTAATAGTTCTTTAAATACCTCTGTTCTATTCTTTTTAACAATTTCTTTCTTTTCTGCACCAAATCCTATGGCTTTTTTACCAGTTCTTTGGTCTATAATTTTTTCTAACCCTTCGAACGCACCACCACAGATAAATAAAATATTTTCTGTATTTATTTGTATTAGTTCTTGATGTGGATGCTTTCTACCACCTTGTGGTGGAACAGATGCTGTTGTACCTTCAACTATTTTTAATAGGGCTTGTTGAACTCCTTCTCCACTTACATCCCTTGTTATAGATGGGTTTTCTGACTTTCTTGAGATTTTATCTATTTCGTCTATATAGATAATTCCTCTTTCGGCTTTTTCTATATCATAATCTGCTGCTTGAATTAATTTTAGTAAAATATTCTCGACATCTTCTCCTACATAACCAGCCTCAGTTAAAGTTGTTGCATCGGCTATTGCAAAAGGAACATTTAATATTTTAGCTAAAGTTTGTGCAAGTAATGTTTTTCCAGAACCAGTTGGCCCCAATAATAGAATATTGCTTTTCTTTATTTCTACATCATCTTTATTATTTTTTTCGTCTTCATTGTTTATTCTTTTATAATGATTATATACAGCTACAGATAACGTTTTTTTAGCGTCTTCTTGACCTATTACATATTCATCTAAAACTTTTTTTATTTCTTCTGGTGTAGGTACAACATCTTCTTCTACAGTTGTATATAAATCTTCATCATCTTCATAATATTCATTTTCTATAATATTTGAGCATACTTGTATACATTCATTACAAATATATACTCCTGGTCCTGCTACTATTTTATCTACACTATCTTGTGTTTTACCACAAAATGAGCATCTAATATTTTTATTATTATCATTTTTTTGCATAATAAAGCGCTCCTTCTTTTTATGTTATCTTTAGCAACTTCCTTTATCTTCTTTTGTCCATAATTCCATCTATAAGACCATATTTTAATGCTTCCTCAGCTGTCATATAATTGTCTCTTTCTGTATCTCTATTAATAACTTCTATTGGTTGACCTGTTTTTTCACTTAATAATTTATTTAATTTTTCTCTTGTTTTCATCATATGATCTGAATATATTTTTATTTCTGTTGCTTGACCAGAAATACCTCCACCTTGACCTCCTATTAATGGTTGGTGAATTAAGATTTCTGAATTTGGTGTTGCAAATCTTTTTCCTTTTTCACCATTTGCTAATAATACTGCACCAAAGCTTGCAGCTAAACCAACACAAATAGTAGAAACTGGGCAAGAAATATAATTCATTGTATCTACAATAGCCATTCCGTCTGTTATAGAACCTCCTGGACTATTTATGTATAAATGTATTTCTTTTTCTGGATCTTCTGATTCTAAGAATAACATTTGTGCTATTACAACACTTGCAGATGAACTATCTACTTGTTCTCCTAAAAATATAATTCTATCTTTTAATAGTCTAGAGAATATATCATATGATCTTTCTCCTCTACTTGTTTGTTCTATTACATATGGTACTAAACTATTTAATTCTTTTTTATCCATATTAAATTCCTCCTTTGAAAACTTACATTATTTTATATCATATTTATTATAAATGCAAATTTTTTTATTAAAATATAATTTAAGGTTTCCTTTCTTACAACGGTAAGCACTTTCGCAGTGAATAATTTAGGAGTTTAATACTTATAATATTAAACTCCTTTTATTACTTTATTTTATTTTTGCATTTTTTACTACGAATTCTATTGCTTTTTCTGTTTCTAGACTTCCTTTTATGTAATTCTTTAATGCTTCGTTTTCTTCTAAATCTTTTGCTTCTCTACCATAGTTTTTAGCCATTTCTTCTATTTTGGCATTTACATCTTTATCATCTGCTTCAATTTTTTCTGCTTTTACTATTGCTTCGATTAATAATCTTGATTTAACAGCTTCTTTAGCTTGTTCTTCGTAATCTTTTCTAAATTCTTGTTCTGTTTTTCCAATCATTTTCAAATAATTATCTAATGTTAAACCTTGATATTGTAATCTAGATTTCATATCATTTACCATATTATCTATTTCAGAATCTATCATTCCTGATGGAATATCGATTTCTGTATTATCACAAACAGCTTTTACTGCTGCGTCTTGTGTTTCGTATTTTGTTCTTTCTTCATTTTCTTTTTCTAATTTTTCTTTTATACTTGCTTTTAATTCTTTTAATGTATCAAATTCACTAACGTCTTTAGCAAATTCATCATCTAATTCTGGCAATTCTTTTTTCTTTATTTCGTTTACTTTTACTTTAAATGTAGCATCTTTTCCTGCTAAATCTTTAGAGAAATATTCATCTGGGAATTTAACTTTAACGTCTTTTTCTTCTCCAGTTTTCATTCCTACTATTTGATCTTCAAATCCTGGAATAAATGTATTACTTCCTATTTCTAGTTCGTAACCTTCTGCTTTTCCACCTTCGAATGCTTTTTCGTCTACAAATCCTTCGAAATCTATTACAGCTATATTTCCTTTTTCTACTGGTTTATCTTCTACTGTAACAATTCTAGAATTTCTTTCTTGCATATGTCCTAATTCGTGGTCTATATCTTCATCTTTTACAGTATACTCTACTTTTTTAAGTTCTATACCTTTATATTTTCCTAATTTAACTTCTGGTTTTACTTGAACTGTAGCTGTAAATATTAAGTCTTTTCCTTTTTCCATTTGTTTTATATCGAATTCTGGATAACTTACAGCTGTTATATCATTTTCTTTTAATTCTTTATCATATTCTTCTTTTAATATTTCGTTAAAAGCATCTTCGTAGAAAATACTTTCTCCATAATATTTTTCTACTATCTTCATTGGTGCTTTACCTTTTCTGAATCCTGGTATATTAAAATATTTAGCTGTTTGGAAATACACTTTCTTCATTGCATCTTCAAATTTTTCAGCTGCTACTGTAAATTCTAATTTTAATTCATTTTTGTTATCTGTTTTTTCTACTTTTATACTCATTTATTTTCAACCCTTTCGCATTTTTTATACTTATCGTTTTTTCGTGCTTTCATATTATATCACAAATTATGCATATTGCAAGTCATTTAAGCAGAAATATTACAATAATTTTACAAATATTACTTAGTTATTTTATTTTTCATGTCCAACCATAATCTATTTAAATCTTGATATAATATTTTTTCTTCGACTTTTTCTATGTCCACCCATAGTGTTTCTTCCTTATCTTTAGGATTAATTTTTCTAGTAACTTGTCCTGTATCTTTGGCTAAATATAAGTGAAGCTCTACATTTTCCCCAGCAGGAGTTAAATATTTTAAAATTCCAATTTCTTTTTCGTTAATTATTGAACATGTGTGGCCAGTTTCTTCTTCTGTTTCTCTTATTGCACACTCTTTTAATGTTTCACCATTTTCTAAATGTCCTTTTGGGAATGCATAACTCTTGTCATTTTTATTATAGACCAAACATATTTCTTTATTTTGTAAATTTATTAATACTGTTCCAGCTTTTAATGTTTTCATTTTTCTTCCTCCTACAAATTAATAAATTTTAATCAATTTAAAGTTTGTATAATCACAACTTGTCATAATATATTCTATTCCATCAAGATTTTTTTCTACTACAAATTTATGTGCAGGTCCATGTAAATGTCCATAAATACATTTCTTTACATTATAGTCTTCCATTATTCTTACAAAATCTGAGATTTCGTCTATCTTTAATGGTGGATAATGTAAGCACGCTATAATATCTTTATCTTTTCCAAATCTGTTTACACCATCTTCTAAAGATAATTTTAGCCTTTGTTTTTCCCTATTGTATATCTTTTCGTCTTCTTCTTGAATACCACTAAAATTCCATCCTCTAGTTCCACAAATTATTTTATCTTCAAATTCATAGCTATTATTATATATAAAATCTATATCTGTAAAACCAATACTATTTATATATTTTCTCATACTTGTTAAAGTTCCCCACCAATAATCGTGGTTACCTTTTAGTAATAGTTTTTTTCCAGGCAAATTATGAATAAATTCAAAATCTTTGAATGTATCCTGAAGTTGCATTGACCAAGAAAAATCTCCACCTAAAATTACTAAATCATCTTCTTTTACTTTACTTTCCCAATCTTCTTTTATCTTATTTTCATAATCTTGCCACCCAAATATATCCATTGGTTTATCTGCATTAAATGATAAATGCAAGTCCGAAATTGCATAGATTGACATTTTTCATCCTCTTTCTAATTATTATAATTTTAAATTTGGTACAGCATTTAATTTTAAATCTGAGAAGTTACCTTTTAAGAAATTATAATATCCAGCTGATGCTATCATTGCTGCATTGTCTGTACACAATTTAAGTTCTGGATAATATACTTTTATATCTTCTTTCTCTTCTAATTCTTTAAATGCTTTTCTAATATAGCTATTGGCAGAAACACCTCCTGCTAATGCTATTTTATTTATATTTGTCTCCTTTACAGCTTTTTTTGTATTATCTAACAAGATTTCTGCTACATCTTTTTCAAAACTTGCTGCTAAATCTGCTTTGTTTATATCTGGTGTTTTATGATGTAAATTAATTATTGCTGTTTTTAGTCCACTAAAACTAAAGTCTAATCCTTCTATATGAACTTTAGGTAAATCTATATTTGGAGTCCCATCTTGTGCTAGCTTGTCCATTTTAGGGCCACCTGGATATCCTAGCCCTATAACTCTTGCTATTTTGTCAAAAGCTTCTCCCACTGCATCATCTCTAGTTTTACCCAAGATTTCAAACTCTGTGTAATCTTTTACTAAAACAAGTTGAGTGTTTCCTCCTGATATTAATAATGTTAAAAATGGTGGTTTTAAGTCTTTATATGTTATATAGTTTGCAGCAATATGTCCTTGAATGTGATTTACACCAATAAGTGGTTTGTTTGCTGCATAACTTAATGCTTTTGCATAAGATACTCCAACTAATAATGCACCAACCAGTCCTGGGCCATATGTACATGCAATGCCATCCACATCATCTATTTTTATATTAGCCTCTTTTAGTGCTTCTTTCATTACAGGTGAAATGTTCTCTACATGGTTTCTAGAGGCAATTTCTGGCACAACTCCTCCATACAATTCGTGAATGCTTATTTGTGTATTTATTACATTTGATAAAACTTCTCTTCCATTTTTTACAATTGCTACAGATGTTTCGTCACAACTAGACTCTATTCCTAAAATTATTATATCTTTCATTTTTTTCTCCTTTTATCGCTTAAAAGTATACCATTTATTTGCTTATAAGTAAAGTAATTGCTAAGTCTTCTCCAGTCTTTTGCATGTTTGCACTAAAAAAGGACTATTCTTAAAATCCCGGTAAAACCGGGATTTTAAGAACGTCCCTCTAATCCCTATTGCTAAAATATTGCAAATCCTATGTTTAGTAAAAAGCTTAATATAGCATTTATTATTGGTGATGTAATTCTTGATGCTATTGGTGTTAACCAAATTATTATAAAGGCTATATAAAATATATTTTCATGTTCTATAAACCATCTTCTTGCATTTATAGGTAAAAAATGTGCTAATATCTTTGAACCATCTAATGGTGGTAATGGTATTAAGTTAAATACACCCAAACCAATATTAACAATAATAATATCTAAGATTATTGTTGCTACAACGCCTCCAGCCATTGTCCATATGCTAGGGACAAATTTTGCAAGAGCCGCAAATATTAACGAAAACACTAGTGCTAGTATAAAGTTCATAATTGGTCCTGCTGCTGATACTATTGCTTCTGCTGCACTTGTAGAAATTCTTCCTTTAAAATTTCTTGGGTTTATTTCTACTGGTTTACCCCAACCAATATGAGCAAATATTAGCATTATAATACCTATTGGGTCTAAATGTGATAATGGATTTAAGCTTAATCTACCTTGCATTTTTGGTGTTTCATCTCCAAGTTTTACTGCTGCAAAAGCATGTGCAAACTCATGAAATGTTATCGCTATCAAAACTCCTGGTAAACTTAGTAATAAACCTAATAAACTTACTCCACTTGTCATAATATTACTAATTACCATTATTAATAATATTATATATAAGTAACTACTTCCTCCTGGAAAATAAAACATGCTTTTCCTCCTTTGTTAATTTAATGGTTTCATCGTTGGGAATAATAATACATCTCTTATTGATGCAGCATCTGTTAATAACATAACAAATCTATCTACCCCTATTCCTAATCCTCCTGTAGGTGGTAAACCAATCTCTAATGCATTAATATAATCTTCGTCCATCATACCTGCTTCGTCATCACCAGCATCTCTTGCTTCTACTTGTTTCTTAAATCTTTCATATTGGTCAATTGGATCATTTAATTCTGAGAAAGCATTACCATATTCTCTTCCGCCAATAAATATTTCAAATCTTTCTGTAAGTCTTGAATCTGCTTGTTTTCTTTTAGCAAGTGGTGAAATTTCTACTGGATAATCATATATAAATGTTGGTTGTATTAAAGTCTTTTCTACGTATTCATCAAAGAATAAACTAATAACGTCTCCTCTAGTCTCTTTAGTTTTATCTGGAATTTCTATTCCTTTTTCTTTTGCTAAAGCAACTGCTTCTTCGTCTGTATTTATGTTATTAAAATCTATTCCTGTTACCTCTTTAATAGAATCAATCATTGTAATTCTCTTAAATTTAGGTGTTAAATCTATATCTTGTCCTTGATATGTTATTTTAGTTGTACCTAATACTCTTTTTGCAACCTCAGAGAATAATTCTTCTGTTATATCCATCATGTCATTATAGTCTTGGTAAGCTGCATATAACTCTATAGTAGTAAATTCTGGATTATGTCTTATATCCATACCTTCATTTCTAAATATTCTACCCATTTCATATACTTTATCATACCCACCAACGATTAATCTTTTTAAGTTTAATTCTGTAGCAATTCTTAAATACATATCTATATTTAATGCATTATGGTGTGTTATAAATGGTTTTGCTGTTGCACCACCAGAAATAGTATTAAGCATTGGTGTATCTACTTCTAAATATCCCTTTTCATCTAATATATTTCTTATTTCTTTTACTATTTTGCTTCTTATTTCGAAAGTTTTCTTAACTTCTGGATTTACAATTAAATCTACATATCTTTGTCTATATCTTAAATCTGGGTCTTTTAAACCATGGAATTTTTCTGGTAATGGTCTTAAAGATTTAGATAATAATGTTACTTCTTTTGCATGAACAGATATTTCGCCAGTTCTAGTTTTGAATACAAAACCCTTTATTCCTATAAAATCACCGATATCATAAGTTTTAAATGCTTTATAGCTTTCTTCTCCTAAATCATTTATACTTACATAACTTTGAATCTTTTCGTCACTGTCTTGTATTGTACAGAATGATGCTTTACCCATTATTCTTTTTGCAATTATTCTACCTGCAACTGATACATCTTTTTCTTCGTATTCATCATAGTTTGCTTTAATTTGTCCTGCAGTTTCTGTTCTATCATATTTTGTTACTGCAAATGGGTCTTTTCCCTCATTTCTTAACTCTTCTAATTTTTCTCTTCTAACCTTCATTAATTGATTTATATCTACTTCTTCGTTAACATTATTGTCCATTAAAATCTCCCTTTCTTCTTAAAATCTTGTCCTATTATATAACAAATTCCTGATATTGTAAACCTGTATCATTATAAATCTACTACTACATATAGAATATTATTTATATATTTAATTTGTATTTCCTCTTCACTTGGATTCTCAAAATACTTATCTACAATTTCTTTATCTGCAAATTGTTTATCTAGTTTAACGTTTTTGTCACCATATATGCCAAACATATTATTAAAATCTCTTGATAATAGATAATATGAATTATAAAATGTAATTTCTGAATTATATAATTCATTTAACCTATCGCCATTTGTAGTATAATATACTGCATATTTTTGTACATTTATTCCTTGGTCTTGTAAATTTTTAGCTTCTGTTTCTATTCTTTTTACAAATCTTTCATCTAGTTCATTTGCAAATTTAAATTCACTTGTTACTTTTACAGTATTACATACACTTAATATAAAATACAGTATTACCATAGCTATTAATATATTTAAATATATTTTTTTGCCTTCTAGCATTTCCATATTACATATAATATAAATAAATAACGCTGGTATAGCTGCTCCTAATGATAATGCACATCTAAAACATAATTCTATTAATTGTATTGGGAAAAATATAAATATAGAAACTATGTATATATAAAACACTATTAATGCATTTATAGGCTGTGTAACGTTTTTATGCTTTATTCCATATACGAATATTACTATTAATATCAATAAGCTAGCACTAATAAAAATATATTTTGGAAAATATCCACAGCAATCTATAAGCAAATTATCCATCTGCATAATATTTCTTTTTAATATACTAATATATTTTTCTACACTTGGAAATCTCTCTGTAAATTCTAACTTAGTAATATATGGAACTATACTTACTATTAAAGAGCTTAATATTACAGAAATTATGATAATAATTGCTGGATTTAATATTTTCTTAAAAAACTCTTTGTTAATTTTTTTGGTTTCTAATAAGCACATTAAAAATGCAGTCGCTATATATATAGTAACTGTTCCTTGATACCATAACATTCCTAGAATAGCATATATAAATCCCATTTTTTTATTTTTATTTATTACAGTATTTTTTAGTGATAATATATATAATAAAACACTTGTTGCAATTGCAAAAGCCTCAATAAATTGCATTGTATCTATCTGAACAAAATTGAAAATAAATAAAAAACTTACTAAAAAGTATATGCATTTATTTTTTGTATTCTTCGCTTTTTTATAATGATTTATAATCATATACAACTGTAAAACTGTGATTGCAGATATAAAAATTGTAATTGCTAAATTTATAATATACCATACCTTATAGCTTGGATTTATTATTCCAACCAAACTTACAATTCCTGCAAGAAATAATCTCCCGTCTCTTATATATGCATCTTTTAATGCATAATCTGTATATCCTTGCGAAATTATTCTATATGTATCTATAGAATAATAGCCATCCCAGAAAAACCAATAGCTAATTCCTGCAATAACTATTGATAGTAATACAATGATTAATTTTTCTTTAGTCTTCATTTTTCTCCTCTTTAAATATTTTTCTTATATACAAAAAGCTACCATATGGTAGCTTTTATAGTAATAAATCTTACATTGAATGTTTACCTTTTCCTCTTTTCGTCTTTTTCTCTTGTTTTATCTCTTCTGCATAATTGTAAAAATCATCTAATGCTTGTTGATGTCTATAATTTAAAGATGTTGTATCTTCTTTATTTTCTATTTTTTCTTCTAGCTCTTCTTTTTTATTAGGGATATCTTCTTTTTCTTCTTCCTTTGCTTTGCGTATTTCCTCTAATTTTCTTTCATCTTCCATTTCCTGTATAGCCTTTGGTTCTTTAGCATCCGCCTCATCTTTAAGCTCCTTCATAGCTTTTGGTTCTTGTCTTTCTGCTTCTGGCTCTTCATTTATATAATCATTTTCATCCCAATCATCTTCGTCAGCTCTGCTCCTTGAATATAATGATATAGCAAGAATAATGCCAACAAAACACAATAATACTGCTGCTCCGCCAATTACTTGCTCCATTGTTAATGGACCAAATTTTGTATCTTCTTTTTCTATAGATGGATAAGCAAGTTCTATATCATCATTCTCTGTTACTGTATTTTCTACGGCTTTATTTGTAACTTGATTTGTAGTATTTGTTACTTCGTTTTCTGTCGAATTATTACTAGCTGTATTACGTGCTCTAGTACTTACAGTATTTGCTGCAAAGCAAGAAGTATTAACCACTAAAATCATTAATACCATTATTATAACTAAACCTATTTTTCTATTTATCTTTTGCATAAGCATCCTCCTAATTTATAGAAAAATTTTCTGCTTTTAGTATATAATAAACTAATTTTTTCGTCAATAAAACCTGTTTATATTCTTAATTTTTGACCTATATAAATATAATTTACATTTTTTATGCCATTTAGTTCTGCTATCTCTTTTACAGTTTTTCCAAATCGGTTTGCTATTGTACTAAGCGTATCTCCTCTTCTTACAGTATATATACAATGCCCACAGTCATATTCTCCTATGCTTATATTTACTGGTATTCGTATTACCTGATTTATATATATTCTATTAACATTTCTAATTCCATTTATATATGCAAGTTCATTTACAGTAGTATTATATTTATTAGCAATTCCCCATAAAGTATCCCCTCTTTTAATTCTATAGCTCATATATTTTGTTTGTATAGTAGCTGTACTTTTAGCAATTATCAATCTTTGCCCTGGATATATAAGATTTGGATTAGAAATACCATTATTATTTACAATCTTTTGCACAGTTGTATTAAACCTTTTTGCAATACTATATAAGGTATCTCCCTTTTGTACAATATAAATTGTATTATTTTTATCATCACTACCAGTACTTATAGAATTATTTTTGGTTGGTATTAATAATGTCTCATTAGCATAAATCATATTAGGATTTTGTATATTATTTAATCTTACAAGTTCATTAACAGTTGTATTATATCTTTGTGCAATTTCTGATAGCGTATCTCCTCTTTTTATCGTATATGTTATATATCCATTAGCATTACCTGTATTTCCACTATTTTCGTTGTTTCCCTCATTACTTGGTATTTCTTCTTGACTATCTAATAATATCTCGCTTGTAAATTTATCCCTATCAACATATCCGTTTATTCCTGGTACACTTCCTCTATCTGTATATTGAAAACCTTCCCATACACTCCACTTACCATTTTCTGACGGATTATTCACATAATACTGTGCTACCCATAGGGGATATTCATTTGCAAGTTCCTGACTAAATATAGTTCTGGCTGATGATGTGTTACTATAAATTATCATTTCTTTATTTGTTAATTCTTGTACTCTTTCTAAAAATACTTTAGAAATCTCATTTATTTCACCTGTAGATAAATTTCCGAAATTCTCAAAATCCATAGCTAATTTACAGGTTGGAACTGTTCCTGCAATTGTATTTGCAAAATGTTCTGCTTCTAATATAGCCTCTTCTGTATTTCGTGCTCTTACATAATGATAAAATCCTATATTAAGCCCATTACTTCTAGCTTCTTCATAATTTCTACGAAAATAACTATCAACTGTGTTTTGACCTTCACTAGATTTTATGTATACAAAGTCTATACCAGAATTTTTCACTTGTGAAAAATCTATTTCTCCTTGCCAGCCACTAACATCTATTCCTTCATATACTCTTCCTGCAGGCTCAATTGCATAAATATTAGGCTGAAATATAATCAAAAAATTAGTAATTATATAAACAATAAAAATAACCTTAACAATTTTTTTCATAAACTCACCTACTTATTGTAGTTTATGATTTTTGCATTGTTAAGGTTCTTCGAGATTTTTGGACGATGTTTATATCCCGAAAAGGGAAAAAAGGAATGTCCCCAATTCCCGATTTACATATGTAATCTTTTCTTTGTTTCTTCCCACATTGCCTTGCCACATAAAATTACTGTTAGCAATAATGAAAGTCCTGCTATTCCACTTGCAACAATTGTTAAAACTTTATTTTCCAGTACTCCACAAAATAATAATATTAATTGAATCATACTAAATAAAAATGTTAACATATGATACATTGCATATCTCATATATCTTTTTCTACTTACAATTGTTAAAACCATAAGTGTAGAATTTGCTACCATTATTACTATTGGTATTGCTATATTTATTGACCATCCACTATAACCTATAAAATAGTCTATTGCCAAAATTAATAATGACACCAATAAGCATTGTACAAATACATTTGAAGCAATATTTATATTTCTTTTTTTAGTATATATAACTGTTCCATATACATATACTATCCCTGCTATACAAAGCATCGACCAATGATTTGTTTTATCTACTAAAACATTTATAATTAGCAAAATATTAATAACTATTATAGATATTGCTATTGATGCAATTAAAATAATATTATTTCTTTTTATATTAGATAATTTTGGATATAACATATTAAACACCATTACTTTCTATTTCAACATGGATTCCTAATTCTTCTAAAATCTTTTTAAATTCATCTTCTATATTTGTTTTCATTAATATTGATGTAAATGTAAAAAACATTTTATCTTCGTATGAACATGTTGAACATTTTATTTTTTCTACCCTTTCTGGAGCAATCAAAAAGAAAAAGCCTTCTATGTATTTTTGATAATCTGCAATAATACCAATTCTTCCGATATTTGAAAAAGTAGTTGTTGTATATTTTCTAATTTCTAAATAACTTAATCTTACAAATATTTGCTTCATAAATAATGGAATTATTCTTATAAAAAAGTTATTTCCTAGTTTAACATTTAATGACATTGTTTTCATTACTTCTTCTGGTTTTAATAAATTTTCGAAATCTGATTTTACCAATTTTAAAACATCATCTAAATTGTTAAAATCAATCTTTTTACCATCTGCTGTAACTGTTATATATGAAAAGAAATTACTTAATGTCTTAGATTTAAAATACTTTTTTAGATTTACAGGAACACAGATCTTTATAGGCTTATTACTAGTAGTATTTTTCATGTTACCCAAATAAATAGCCTTTATTAATACTGCTGTCAAAAATTGAGTAATCGTAACTCCCTTTTGCTTGCTAATTTCTTTTAACTTAGTTAAATCTATAATCTCATGCGTCGCTCTTATAGCTTCAAATGGAATCTTTCTTCCTTTTAATATATATGCCTTCTTGCTTACAGAATTATTCTTAGCCTTTTTATTATAATTTTTTAAATAGCTATCTTCTATGTTAAAATCAAATTTTCTGTCTGTTCTTACTACATTTTTAAAGTCTTTTGCATATTCTATTTCTATATATTGATAAACTATTTCTTTAAAAAATTGTACTGCACTATTTCCATCTGTTAATGAATGAAAAATATCTATATTGATTTTTCTATCAAAATAAGTAACTTTAAATAAATAATCATTATTAGTGTTTGGATCAATATATTTGCATGGATAATCTTTTTCCTCTTCTATTACTATTTTTTTATCATTATACTCAAAATAATACCAAAAGAATCCTTTTCTTAATCTTACTTTAAAGAATTCAAATTTGTTAAGTGCATTATTTACAGCTTTTTCTAATAGTTTTGGACTAACTTTATCCTTCATTACAGCAGATATCCTAAAAACACTACTATATTTTCTGCTAGAAGATAATGGGAATATCTTAGCAGAATTGTCAAGTCTTCTCCAAACTAATTCCTTTTTTTCTTTTCTTCTCATTTTTTAGCTCCTTAATTATTTTTTAATAATTCTATCATTTGTTTGTATGGTTCTTGAACCAGTGGGTCATTTTCTTTATCCTTGTATTTATATAAAAGCCAAATATGTGTTGCTTTTTCTGTTTCATAAACATTAATTTTAGTTCCGACTTTTTCTGCTCTTTCTTTTAGTACTTCTACATCTGCATTTAATATATCATATGTTCCTGTAAAAATAGACACATTTTGTAATTTATCTAATGGCCCATCTGCAGGGTTTACTAAATAACTATCTATTCCATCTTTTCCTGCATAATTTTCACCAGCTAATTTTAGTGCTGCTTTATTCAGCATAGGATCATTCTCTTCTATTTCTGCAATTTTAGGATTATTCATCCTTACATCTAACCATGGTGATATTAGGATTGTTTGATTTGGCATAGCTATATTTTCTTCTCCCATTTTTTCTACTAAAGCTAACGCTAACCCTCCACCAGCCGAATCTCCCATTACTACTAAATTAGATGGTTCTACTTGCTGTATAACTTTTTTATACAGAGCTTCCATCATGTTAATAGTATCTTTATAAGTATATTTTGGAGTAAGTGGATAATCTGGAAGTATGATTGTACATCCTAATTGATTTATAATATCTCCACACGTTTTCCAATGCTCTTTTTCTAAATCTGCAACATATGAGCCACCATGAACATACATTATTACTAAATCATTTGTTACACCCTCTTTTGGCTCCATTACATATACTGGTCTATTTTCTACTTCGTATTTACTTAAATTATATTCTTTTTTGACGTATCCTGGTACTCTTGCTTTTATATCTCCCTTAAACAAATATATAATTAGCACTACTGCACATATTGTTCCAATTAATATTATAGCTAATAGTATTTTCACTATAACAAATAATTTTGCTGTTGTCATTTTTCTTCCTTTCTTATTTGCCTTGCTCTAATTTATGTCTTATATTTTATCATATTTTATTTAGTTGTAAAATAATTAAATATCAAAAAGACCATCTAAACTTAGATAGTCTTTTTAAGTATACTTATTTTTGAAAATCTTCTATATCTGACACATTTAACGCAAAATATGGTAATTCTTTATCTTTTTCTTTTAAGAATATTACAAATGAATCATTAAAAGAAAAATCTCTAATATCTTGTGGTTCTATCGCATTTGTTGTTACAGCCATACCAGCTTCGCTAGTTAATTTTGCACCTTCTTTGTTCAATTCAAAATCAATAGTTTGCATTGCTTTTTCTATTGTTAATTTTTCGCCATTAACATCTTCGAATTCTTTATTTTCTAAATCTGTATATTCTTTCTCAGAATTAATACTAATTTCTGGAACTTGCAAAAGCTCAGTTTCTTCTAACGAAGTATTTCCTGTATAATTTGTTCTTTCATTAGTTATCTTTTCCCATATCTGATTAAAATTTTGTATTGTATTTGTTCTACACAAAATTATTTCATCGTTTGTTGTAGTTGATATTGATATAGCTTTATCCTTTTCGTTGTTATAATATAATACACTAACCTGGCTTCTTGCTTCTGAATTAGAGTTTGCTTTTAAACCAAAGTAACTTGTTTTTGTATCTTTTCCTGCAAAATCTCCTGTTTCTAAATCATCAAAAGGTGTTGCAAATTTTAAATCTTTTACAAGCATTGCATATATTAGATATTTTTTAGCATTTGCATCTGTATTCCAATTAAAATTATTTATAAAATCGCTTGTTTTTCCAAATTTATTATTTAAGTCTGTTTCTATTTGTGTTTTTAATTCTGGTGAGATTACTCCATAAGTTTTATAATAATCTTCTGCTGAAATCATATCTGCTGAAAAAGCAGATTTATTAAGGTTATCTACACAATCTAATTGAGGAGAAAATTCTATATCTTGCTTAACAATCTCATTTTTTAAATCGTTCCAAACTATTTGGAATGTACCACACCACATAGTATTTCCTTTAACCTTATCGGATAAAGTTGGAACTATTTTTACACCATCATCTTCTGCTGTAAAAACTGGTGCAATCGTATTTTGAATAATATCTTGTGCCTTTTCTGCAATCTGCTCATTATATTTACCTATTAAAACTATAATTGCAACGATTATAGCTATTAGAACAATAAATAGAACTATATTGACTTTTTTATTTTCCATATTTTCCACCTCATTTTTTGCCATTATACCAATATTGCAATTTTTTTACAATACTCTATTTATATATTCTTCTAAACATTCCCCTGTGTTTTTCATTTCTTTTGCAATATCTTTTCCTACATATCTGTAATGCCATTCCTCGTTAGAAACTTTTGTTATATCAATTTTGTCTTTAGGATATCTTAATATAAAACCATATTTGTAACTATTAGCATTTAGCCATTCCCACATAGGTTCATTATCTTCTGGATTGCTAGGATTACTAAAATCTATTGCAAGCCCAGTTTCGTGTTCAGAATAACCTGGTTTTTGAACTTCTGAATTTGTTTTCTCTATTGCTGCTTTGTCTGTCATCCCTTCATTTTTGTATGCTTTAATTCTTCTATCATATATATCCTGTTGCTCTTCTTTATCCCTATAAGCAGTATTTATTTTTAAATTAACGCCATCTTTTTTAGCATCTTTAAACATATTATCTAAATCATTAATAATACTACTATCTACTAATTTTCCATTATATTCTACTAAATTTGCTATGTAATCGTCTGGAATTTTATTAGTTCCATTTACCAAAACAATATTCATATTATCCTCTACTTCCATAGTATTTGTATTTATCGCATATGTTTCAAACTGTATATAGCCTTCTTGATGCAAAAATACTAAAATACCAATAAAAATTATAATAAGAATTACTTTTGAGGAATTTTTCTTATTCTTTTTTCTCATTATGTACTTCTCCTTAAAAAGCCCATATTTACATATGGACTTCTACTGTTTAAATTATTCTTTATTTGCTGATTTTTTTCTTATTAAAATCAATGGTGTTTGTTCATGTCCTTGACCTGTTGGGTTATCTCTTATTAGACCTTTTAGTTCTTCTTCTGTTAACTTAATATCATCAGAATGACCTATTACTTCTTGTCCTAAATCATTGGCATCAACAATCATACAAGATATTCCTAATTTATCATGTATTTCGTTACATACCTTTGATGGATTCTCTGGTAATAAAATTCCTATATCTCCATATTCTTTCCAAACATGGTCATAAAAACCATCTAGTCCACTTACTTCTTGTCCAACTATTTCGTAAAATACACCTTTTTTACCAAATAATTTTGTAACAGCACTTGCTAAGCTTGCCCATAGTACTTTTAATAGACCTACTTGATTAATAGCAAATTGCATTTTTATTGGTTCACCAACACCTACACCTGCAGTAGTCTTATGTGCAAATTTAGATAAGAATTTTGCCCAAAATCCTACTTTAATATCTTCTCTTTTTAAAACTCTATTTTGGCATAGTGCTATTATTTTCTCACTACTTGATATTATATCTCCCTCTTGATAAATTGGTGAAACATATTCTTTAAATAAATCTATATAACTATCTCCTTGTTTTACAAATCTTGTTTTTATTGCATGTCTTAGATAAACTTCTCCATTAACCTCTATTTCTACATTTTTTCCTTCATTAGCATGAAATTCCATTGTAATCCACCTTTCTTTCGTTTGTTTTTGTTATTTTATCCCTATTCTATATTTTTTTCAATACTTAAAATAGTTTTATTATATATATTATTATTTGATATAAGATATTTATTTGGGCAATACCAGCTAATGTTCCAGTTATTAACCTTCTAAAATTAGTAGATTCCTTTATTTGCTTAAATTGAACGTACCAATCTAAAAACATTATTCCTAAAAATATAAAATCTAAATATATTGGAATATTAACTTTTACAAAAATAAATATTACAGAAATAATTTGCCCCAATAATATTCCTGTACATCTACTACATATAGGAAACTGAAATTCTCCTATTTTAAAACTTCTATCTTCTCTTTGATGACAACCACACCTATTTCCTAAACGCATAGACCATGCCCATATCTTTCTTTGAGTACTCTTTTTCATTAAAATCTATTCCCACAATCATTACATATATTTGTTGTTTTAGTAGTAGTTGTTGTATCTCCAGTATTACATAAGCCACACAATACTCCCGGCCATCCAAATAGCAAATAGCCACAACAAGCATCTCCACCATCAAAACCTTTAGTATGTGTTTTAGTGTCTATAATGCTTGATATATTTTCACTTCCACATCTTGGACATCTCATATATTTCCTCCTAATTTTTTTTATAATTATATATATATTATGTAAAAAAATCAATTAATGTTTTCTTAATTCTTGTATATTAGGTTTATAAATGTTAAAATAAGTTTCGAAAGGAGCAGACTAAATATGTACAAAAAAGATTGGTTATTAAATCAAATAGATGATTTAGTTGAATTTTTAGCAAAAGTATTTTTAAATCAAACTACGACAGAATATCTTCCAGAAAATATTGTAAATTCAACTTCTGATGAATTATATAATTCACTTGATAGATTAATTTGTGAAAAGAAAATTAACGAAGCAGAAAATTTATTATTTGATAAAATAGAAGTTCAAAATCCTAAACATCTTGCAATTGCTATAAATTTTTACGATAAACTTAATAAATTACCAGATGAAACTTTAGAAGAAGCTAATTATTCTAGAGAAGAAATAAATCAAGGACTAAACGATATCTTAGATAAATTTGGAATAAAAATAGATTTAAAATAGCTCATTTATATAAAATAAATGAGCTATTTTTTGTATAGTAAAATTTATCCTAATGCTACATCCAAAATCATCATTATTACAAAACCTAATGCTACACCAATTGTTCCAATGTTAGTATGTTCTCCTGCTTGTGATTCTGGTATTAATTCTTCTACTACCACATATACCATTGCACCTGCTGCAAAAGATAATATATATGGAAGAATTGGAATTACTGCATGAGTAAATGCAATAGCAATCACTGCAGATATTGGTTCTACTATTCCTGAAAGAGTTCCATATAAAAAAGCCCTTCCTTTAGAAATACCTTCTGCTTTTAAGGGCATAGATATTATAGCTCCTTCTGGAAAATTCTGTATGGCCATTCCTACTGCCAGTACTATAGCACCAGCTATAGTCATACTTGCATTTCCGATTAAGGCACCAGCAAACACAACTCCAGTAGCCATTCCCTCTGGTATATTGTGAATAGTAACTGCTAATACTAATTTTGTAGTTTTCTTAAAATTTGACTCCAATCCCTCAGCTTTTTCTGTTTCCAAATGCTGATGTGGTACTAGTGTATCTAAAATTAACAAAAATACAATTCCAAACATAAAACCTACTGCAACTGGAACACATGCAAATTTTCCAGCTGTCATATCTAATGCTGGCATTAATAATGACCATATTGATGCTGCCATCATTACTCCAGCTGCAAAACCTATTAATAATTTCTGAACTTTTTTATTTATCTCTTTTTTTCTCATAAAAAATACTAATCCAGAACCTAATGTTGTTCCCAGAAATGGAATTAGTACACCTATAATTACATTACCCATTATGTCCTCCTCTATATTTTAAGAATATTTTCCTTATTTATTATACCGCAGATTTTTTTTATGTACAATTTTATTTTTTGCAATATATATTTTTTTATGTTAAAATTTTTTCAATAATATCTTGTAGGAGGTTTTTATGACAGAAAAAGAAAAAGCCAAAAATGGTGAATTATATAACCCTATGTATGATAAGGAATTAATACAAGAACGCTTTAATGTTAAAGATTTATGTTTTAAATACAATAATACTCTTCCTTCTAATTTTAAAGAAAGAAATGCTATTTTAAAACAAATCTTAACTACTGTAGATGATACTACACTTATTGAACAACCTTTTATTTGTGATTATGGATATAATATTTGTTTTGGTCGAAACTTTTATGCTAATCATAATTTAGTAATTCTTGATACTACTACTGTAAAATTCGGTGACAATGTTTTTATAGGTCCTAATTGTGGATTTTACACTGCAGGTCATCCCGTAGATGTTAAACAAAGAAATAGTGGACTAGAATATGCTAAGCCTATAACAGTTGGTAATAATGTTTGGTTTGGTGGAAATGTTATCGTACTACCTGGTGTTACAATTGGTGATAATACTATAATAGGTGCAGGTAGCGTTGTTACAAAGGATATTCCTGCTAATGTAATCGCAGTTGGTAACCCATGTAAAGTTATAAAATCAATCTAAAAAATAAACTGTGGAGCGGAAAATCATCCACAGTTTATTTTTTATAGTCCTATGTCATCTTTATTTATCTCCATAGTTTTTAAATTACATGCTTCAAATGAAGTTATTTCACTATCCTTCTGAGTAAAAGTATATCCATATCCATTTAAATAGTAATAATATCTCTTTGGAAAATCAGTTTCTTCTCCTGTCTTTAAATTAACTTTATACATACTCTGACCTGAGGTAAAATATGCGAATTCATCATCAATATATGCCAATCTTTCAAATCCACCATGTGCTTTCCAAATAATTTCTTCTGTATTATTTTCCGGATTAATCTTATATAAACTAAATTCTGTTTCTATATTGTTTCCATCAGTACCTTTTCTAGTAAACACATAATTACCATTTGCTGAAAATACATCATTTCCAAACATACCTAATTTATGATTTTCATTTGTGTTTAAATATATTACTCTATACGCTTCATTATCTGCAAAGTCAATATATGTTAAACAATTATCATCTACATTACTAATATATGTTCTACCTTTAGCTAATTCTTTTTTGTTCGCTCCATCAATATTTACAGAATATATACTCCTTGAAGTTAGATCTGTATAATAGATAGTATTATTATGTATTTTAAAATAATTTTTAACATTTTCTATAATTGTTTGTTTATCACTACCATCTTTATTCATAATACATAGATTTCCTTGAGGAGTTCCGTTTATTCTGTCATACCCTACTTGATCTGTAAAATATATCTTGTCAGCTGTAAGCCATAATTGGATAGAAGCCCCATCATAAATTTTTTCTGCATTTCCTTGTAAGTCTATCCTATAAATTCCTTTTCCTCTATAGTAATTTGGCATTGCATATACATATTCCCCGTCAAAATAAAGTTTATTTACACCATCTTCCATCGTATATAGTAAGTCTAATTTTTCTTCTTTACAATCATATTTAAATATATTATCTGTCGAATTATTGTATATAATAATATTACCTATTTTTGCGAAGCTACTTCCTGTTTGCATACTATATGTTTTCTCATTTTCCAATTTTTGTTCTACACTTATCTTAACATCTTCTAATAATGTATTCGTAGAATTACTCTCGTTTGTATTTACCTCGGTGCCGGTTTTAAAAATAATAAGTTGTATTAAAACTATTATTATAATTATCACTAACGCTATTATAAATTCTTTAAATCTTTTCATTATTTAATCCCCTCTAAAGTCTTTTTAGCTAATATTTTAGACATATTTAAATCTCTAACATCCATTTTTTCATTTGATAGCTTTTCGTAAACATCATTTATATATCTTATAGTCTCATTTTTAGTTTGCTCATCTACATTTTTTATCTCTAAAATTTGTATAAACTCTGGAATTGCATCTGTTCCAGTTTCTTCTTCTAGATACTCTAAATCTATTTTTCCTGTTTCTATATATCTTTCTATATTTCCTTTTGCGATAATTGCATCAAAATTAATAAAGTTCATTCCTATATATACAACAATTAAAATCATACAATACGTTCTTAATAAGTGTTTTTGCTTGTTTAATATATATAATACTGTTGGAATTAATAAAATAGCTTCTGCAAATAATACACAATATACTAATAACCTTAAAAAAGTATATCCATATGCTTGTTCATAAAAATGCATTCTAACTGCAGAAGATATTATTATTATAAATGTAAATATTACCATAATTATACACATAAAGTTTAAATATTTGTTATTTTTAGTTGCATATTTTTTTGTAACTAATATCACTATTAAATTTATCACTGATACAAACATTAACTGGAAAAATCCCTGTCTTGCATATTCTGCATAATTAATATTCGTTTTTTGCATAAATAATGAATTTATCTGAATTATACAAAATACTAAATAAATTACATTTAATGATGTTAATACCATTTTAAAAGTAGTACTGTCTACACTTTTATTTTCTTCTTTTACCTCTTCATCTACAAAATATTCATCATATCTGGTAATAATATAAAAAAAGCTTGATAAATATATAAACACACATACTATTAAAATCACTCGTATAAAAATCCCCATTAAATCTACATTATTAAATAAATTGAAAAATGAATTTAGGATATTTGTAATCATGTTACTAAATACAGAGTCTGCTGATGCTAAAATTGCAATAATAATTATTACTAAAGGAACTGTAATGCATATTCCTTTTATTATATTGTTTGATTTTTTATCTTTAGTCTTTTCTTTATTTATATTAAATTTCCCGGCAAGTAAATTTCTTAACTCTGTCATTGTTTCGCCAATATATGCAAATGGCTCTATTACTATATCTAAAATTCTTTCTAGCAAGGTCTTTGCTATTAATTTTGTAGTAGTTAAACTTAAAATCATCATAATTAATAATATTGGTATTACTAATAGATTTAACAAATTAAAAAAGCTATTATTAAAAATAAAGTAAGTACTTGCTAAAATAATTATTGGTATTATTAAAATTCTTGAATTTTTATTTTTTATTTTATTTGTTTTTTCTAATAATATTACTATGTAATACGTAATTGGTATTGCAAACAATAACATTGAAAGTCCTATGTGTTTTCCAAAAAATAATATTACACTCCATATACTGAGTAGTATTGCTCCTAAAAATATATTTATTTTTTTCATAATAAAATACCTCCATAAATATTTTGTGAAGACATTTTATTTCTTTTGTTATCGTTTGTCAATAATTATTTATTGTTTAGTGGATATTTTTTGATAAAAACTTGTATGTTTTACATAATGTGTCATTAATAATATTATGCAATATCAATTATATAATTTAGGAGGATAACAACATGGAAAAAACAATGTACATTCACAATTAGTTTTTGACATAGGTTTCTTTTGTATTGAAATGCTACCTTTCTTTTCATCATGTATTTTATCAATTTCAGCACGTATATTTTTATTTAATTGTTGTATTTCATTTTCAAGTTCCTTTGTATCTATAATATTTTCTTCTAATAACTTAATCTGCTTCTCTATATCCACATCTTTTTTTCCAAAATTTGCTATAACTCCTTTAATTTTAGAATTGTTACTTTCTTTTAATATTATATTTTCTTTAATGTAATTTCGATTAAAAAATCTATAATTTTCTGAACTATTTGCAGTATCTTTTAAAAACTCTCGTATTAAACCTTTTGCTAACGAGGTCTTTCCTCTACCATTATATCCAAAAATAATATTTTTTCTTTAAAACCCTTATCTGGTCCATTATAATTTCTAAATGATTTTTCATTTAAATTGTATACTTGTTTAATCATACTACCACCTTTTTCTCTGTTTTTTCTATATTGAAATGGTTCCACAGTGTGGAACCAAATCTATTCTTTATCTTCAAATTCTTCTTTCTGTTTTTGTATTTCTCTTGCCAATTCTTCTTCAGTTGGTAAATATAATTGATACTTTGAAGCAAATAAATTCTTATTATCATTAAGAACAGAATATTTTACTATCGTATCTTTTTTATCCGAACATAATATAATTCCTATTGTTGGATTATCATCTTCTGCTTTTATTTCATTATCATAATATCTAACATAAAAATCCATTTGTCCAATATCTTGATGTGTTAATTTATCTAATTTTAAATCAATTAAAACAAAACATTTTAGCACAAAATTATAAAAGACCAAGTCAATATAAAAATTATCCCCATCAACATCAATCCTCTTTTGTCTTGCTACAAAAGAAAATCCCCTGCCTAATTCTAATAAAAATTCTGATATATGTTCTAGTAAATTAGACTCCAAATCTTTTTCTAAAAATCTTCTATCTTTTATGTCTAAAAATTCTAAAACATAAGGATCTTTAATAAAATCTTGAACTTTTTCCTTTTTTTCTAAAAGATTTATTTCATTTTTCACTTCTTCTTTATGTTCTTTACTTGTCGACAAAAGTCTTTCATAATAAAAACTATTTATTTGTCTTTCTAATTGCCTAACACTCCAATTTGATTTTATCGTTTCTTCTAAATAGAAAGTTCTTTTAGCTTCATTATCAATATTCATTATTAAGCGATTATGACTCCAACTTAACTGGTTCCACAGTGTGGAACCATCTTCATAAGTTAAATAAAACTTTTTCATTTTCTTTAAATTTGAAACGCTAAATCCTTGACCAAATTCTTGTGTTAGTTTTTCTGAAAATAATTTTAAAATTTTATTTTGAGATGCTTCCAAATTATAATTTTCAATTAATTCATTTATGGTAGAACCTATTTCAAAATATAATTCAACCATTTCATAATTAATATTTTTTGCAACATTTTGTTTTGTCTTTAATATTAAATCATTTATTTTATTATAATAGTTTCCAAAAACTTGGTTATTCTGTTCCATTATACTATCCATAATAAAAATTCTCCTCTCTTCTTCTTTTTATATCATACAAAACAAATTTTCGCAAATATTTTTTACAAAATTTTACATTTTTTTAGTAAAAAAAATATACTCCCAATTTCGTGGGAGTATAAATTGGTACCGATGGTGGTTTTTTACTTTTTTATAATTTCTCTTCTTTTTTTATAAATTTTTATAGCATGCTATTTTAGGCACTTTCCCAGCTTTTAAAACTTTTACACTTCTTACAATTTCACTTCATTTTTTACAACTTTTCTTTGGCGTTGCATTAAACGTTGCATTAAAATTATATCTTGCAAATTTTACTTATATAACATATCTATGTTCTTTCTTTATTATTTTGATACATTAAATATTTTTCAAAAAAATTAAAAAATATTAAAAAAAGCGTTGACAATATACGTACGTATATTGTATAATATATACATACCAAGAAGAGAGGTGGTGATAATATGAAAAAATTAATAAAAAAAGTGCTTTCCTATCTAGCACATAGAAAAGCACAAAACACTAGAAAAAAAGAAGTTAAAGCGATGTTTGATATGCTAAACAATCTTTAATCTAGGCAAGAGAGGAGCAATCCTCTCTGCATATTAATTATAATATATTTTATTTTAAAATTCAAGGAGGTTAAATATGAAAGATAAATATGCAAACCAAAAAAAATATATGAAAAAAAATTTAGTAAAATTAGGTATTGATATAAAACCAGAAATTAGAGAAGAATTTAGAAAATGTTGTGAATTAAATAATACTTTGCCTTCACGTGTTCTTAAAGAATTTGTAAATAAATATATAGAAGAAACGCAAAAAAGAGGCAATAGAAATTAATCTACTGCCTCTTCTTTATTATATATTATTTGCCAACTTTCTAATTTTTCTAAAACTTTTGGTTTGACTTATGAACCTTAAACTTTCTAAATTTAAAATTCTATAGTCTCGTACTAATTTAATGTATTCCTTTTTATTTTTTACATTTAGATTTTTTATCATTTGTAGAGATTTAATATACAGTTCTTTCATACTATCATCTCCTTATTGATAGTATAGCATTTTATGTTTACTTTTGTCTCGCGAAATTTGTCGAAACAAAAAAAGAACTATTTCTAGTCCTTTTCCATTTTTTCTTGTCCTCTTTTATTTTTTAACATTGCATTTACATTTATTGCTGGTAAAATTACAGGGCTAACGTTTGCAGATGCAGTATATGTGGACACTATTGCTCTTAAATATGGATACATTATTGCTATTGCATTTGCTTCAAATTTCATTATATCATCTTCGCCTACTAATTCAAAGTATCCAGTTATTGTTACATCTAAATAAAATGGTGCATCTTCTATCCCCTTAAATAAACTTGTAGTTAATTCAACTTTAAATTTGTCTTTCTCTATATTTGCACTTACTTTATTGTCTATATCAAAAGTCAATTTCCAAGTTCTTTTTTCTTTATTTACATTTTCATTATATCTAAAATTAACATTGTTTACAATATAGTTTATAAACTTTAAGCTGCTTGTAAAAGATTCTCCTGACTTTCTCTCCATAATATATCTCCTTCATTATTTTTTTTATCTTGTTTTACATTTTCTTTATATTCACATACATTTTTTATAGAAAATTTTTCATGTATTTTATTATCTCCTAATATTTTAACTTCATCAATTATATTAATCGGATTATATTTAATATTGTAACCTAGTAAACTTTCGATTAATTCATCATCTGAATATTTTTCTAATAACTTAGAAAAATCTTTTTGTAATTCTTCCCAAGACATTTCTTTAAATTTCATCTTCATCACCTATCATTAAAATATTATTTGTCAAATCTTTTATATATTCATATTCTTCTTGATAATTTTTATTGAATAATTGTATCGAAGAAATACATCCTGTATCAATCACACATATATATTGTTGATGTAAAGTATATCCTATTCTTGTTTTATTATAAAATATATCTAAAATTTTTCTATTAAATTTCAGATCTAGTTGAAAAATATTTTTTATAACTTTACAACCTTCAAAATACTCTGTATGGTCAAATAGCCAATTTATTATATAACAATCTTTAATTTTAAGCTTTTTATAATATTTATTATTTTTCACTTTATCATAAAACATTTTCCATAATCCTAAAAATTTCCTCAAATTTTCAATTTCATTTAAATCTAATATTTCTTCTTCATCACATTGTATTTCAGATATGATAATTTTTCTTTCTTTTGATAAATCTTTGTATTCTGGATATTTTTTATATTGATTTATATATCTCCTTATATTAAGTAATATTACATTATCCAATTTAGTATAAAAATATACCCCACTCCCCAACCAGTCATCTTCATTTTCTGATTTATCAAACTTATTTTCTTCTAAAATATCTTTTGCGCTTTTTCTGTCTGTTCCATGATATCCTATTATTGTTACATTCATTTCTTCTCCTACTAATATTATATAAATTTAATGTATTAATAGTTTATAATAGTTTATTTTAATTTTCAACATTTAATGAATATTATATTAACAATATTATTGTCAAAAAATCCTTAAATTAATCAATTTGTTTTATTTTTATATTGTTTTTTATGTTTTATTAACATTTTCATTACATTTCTATTACATTTTATCATATTTTTTGTATTATGTAAATAAGTTAGTATAATCCTTGATTTATAGGCATAAAAAAAGAGGTGTAGCATAAATAAATTACACTACACCTCTTCTAATTTTATTTATAAACATTATTTTTAACATAAGCATATCTACCAGTTTTAACTACATAGACATAATCTACTGTACTTGATACATTTTTTATAATTTTTACTTGTGTTAGCGGTAAATATGTATATTTAGTTCCTGTTAAATTTGATTTTGAATATAAATATGTTTTTGCTTTTAATCTTTTATACTGCCCTACAGTATTTTTTACACTTATAGAAGATGAACTAGTATAATTCGATGTATTTATATATGCTACTCTTCCAGTGGCATTTACTCTAACTTTATCTACAGAACTAGATATATTATCTAATATAGTTACTGTTGTATTAGCTTTGTAAGTATATCTTGTTCCAGATAAATTAGAATTACTATATAAATAACAAGCTTTTGTTTTTCTTGTTTGTCCTATTGTATTATAAACATTTGAATTTGTATATGTAGATACTAAATAATCAGAAGATACCCATCTATTTGTACCTATTCTAGACCAATTTCCAGATGTTTCATACACTATAACACTTGTTCCATCTGCTAGTGCTACTACCTTACCATATCCTGTACCTGGACCACTTCTTACATTTACCCCTACACCTGTGCTTGTTTTTACGTATCTAGTATAAGTAGATGTTGTTACATTACCTGTATTTTCTTGTATATTTCCATCGTGCTTATATGCAAAAAATCTTGTATAGTTTGCGTATCTTCTAAAATTATCTACAGAACAATACACAGTATTTCCACTAACGGTTACCTTACCTCTTCTAGTAGAAGTTTCAAATTTTCCAGAATAAAGATATGGATCATAAATCTTTAATGTATCTCCTTCTATACCAGTAATAACCATAAGATGTCCACCTGTTGTAAATAGTCCGTTTCCTACAGATACTATTAAATAGTTATTATCTTTTAATAAATTTACAGCCATATCTAAGTTGTATGTTTCTTGATATCCAATATCAAAAACATCAGCTACCCAACGAAAAGCAGATAAATATGTACCATTTGATGCACTTCTATATCCATTATTTACGAATAAGTCAGCCATTTCAGGTGGAGTAATTGTTCCTTTTATAGCTGTTACCACCATAGCTGCAGAAGTTGGACCACAACCTGATGTTCCAATTGTTTGAGAACTATCTGAAACAGAACTATACATATGATTTTTCCATCTTGAATCTATCTGTGAATAATAAGTTAGACCAGAATAACTACCTAGACTTACTCGAGGGTATTGACTAGAACCTTCGTATGCAATCTGTCCTTGTAGTTCAAATTCTTCATTTTCTACTTCTTGTTCTTTTCCTATTTCTTCTTCTTCTGCTTCTGTTTGCTCTGTTATTTCTGTTGTACTTAATGCTTCTATATCCTCATTAGTCATCTCATATGTTTGTACATTATTTTCTGCTGTATTTCCTTGTGTTGTTTCTGTTATTTCTGTTCTTGTCGACAAACCAAAGTAAACACCTAAGCATAATATTATAACTATTACTACAAAAATCTTATACTTTTTATTTTTCATTTTCGACCTCCTATACTATAAATTTTTGTATAGCTTCTTTTACTTTATCGTAACCCAATTGACTTACTAAACTAGATGCTAAACCAATTAAAACAGCATAGATTACATTGTTAGTTGAAAAATCTATGCTTCCTAACTGATAATATAATAATGTTCCTACTAAACCTATTACTATTGCTACTACAAAAGCTGTTGTATTTCCATCTGCACTAAATAACTTCTTTATTGCTTCTGTTACTAAACTTGCTAATATAGAAAAGCCAAGTAATAAAGCTAAAAACATCTCTACTGTCATCTCAATTCCTCCCTTCTATAATAATCCTAATTTTTTTACTTCTTCCCATTTATCATGCACATATGAATTTCCACCATTTTTTACATATCTTTCGTATATTTCATATGTACGTTTAATTTGTACTTCTGTCTTTGGTACTCCATTCTCTAGGTCACTTAAGAAATTAATTAGATATGTTTTATCTGCATCTATTGTATGCTTTAACATATCTTCCTTACTTTCTTTTCGCATAAAATCAAGTTTATTATTTATATCATTTATGTTTTCTATTTTTTTATTAGTTTTCTTACTTATCAATGTATTTGCAATTGTTCCTACAACTGTAATAATTGCAACAATTATTGTATCTCCCATATTTTCTCCTATTTTATATAAACAAATTAAAGAACATTAATAGCATTAAGCTTATCAATGTTCTTTTTATAATTCTTAATATCTTATACATAATATGTTAATGAATTTCTCGCATTAGCTTCTGTTACTTTCTCTCCCTCATTTCCATTTTTGTCTGTGTAACCACTAATTGTGAACTTCAATACTCCTTCTTCCATAATATTATCACTAGCTATTGTTATATCTGCTTGATATATAATTCCGCCTTTTCCATCTGAAGTTGCTTTCATTAGTATTTTTTGTTTTCCAATAGATAAGGTCGGTAAAGTTCCTAATTCTGTATTAAATGTTGCCAATATCCTAACTGTTTCTCCATTTGTAATTGTTGTACTTGATGTATTATTTTTATTATATACTTGAATTTGTACATATTCTGGAGGTGTAGTATCTGCAAAAAATGGCATTGCATCCAATTGAGATTTAACTTGTTCTTCCGTTAATCCACTATTTAGCATATCTGTTACATCTATTAACATTGCATCTTTAACATATGCTTTACTTTCTGCATTTGCAAATGTAGCAGTCATATTATAAAATAATCTGTATTGTGTTGTTATTTCTGCAAATATTGTAGATATAGTTACTTCGTTTGGACTATTTTCTCCATAAGATTGTGTAAGATTAGGAGAGTTAAGTTGCTGTTGCCATTGATACATTGTATCTTCGCTTCCTCTAAATGTTACACGTCCATAATATCTATGCCCTGCAATTAAATCTTCTGTTAATTGAACAATCATAGAAGTTCTAGCATTTGTATTATCTAATTTAACCCAAGCAACAAATCCATCTTCTATTTCTTGCTGTACAACCATATTTACAAATTTTTTAAATCCATCAGTTCCAAAACGAAAATCTGCATTATATATTATATTCTTAACACTTGTTTCTTTTCTATATACAATTTTATTATTTAATTTAGCTTCTTGAACGGTTTTTCCATTCACTTTCATATCTGAAATTCTCATTCAACCACCTTCATATATAACACATTAGGCTCTTCAATTTCTGGATATTCTGTAACTATTTTTATTTCTCGTATTTCTGTAGATTTAATTGCTTTTTCAAATACTTTTTGTCCGATTCGCTTTATTCCATTTTCTCCTAAATATTCTTTTTTATCTGCCATATTTAACACCACCTTTTAAAGGTCTGCAAATATTTCGTCTATTCTAGAATTTTCTATTTCAACAAGATCATCTTCTTTTAAATAGTTTGTTAAGTCAACAGCTGTAGTTCCTACCTTTTCTGGTTTTCCGTTTATTACAAGATATTCATCATAAATATTGTCTTCTTCTCCATTATTTGACATTAAATAAATTATATTTGCATCTGTCATTTCTTCTGTACTTGTTACTATTTGTTTTTTATTAATATTTGCTAGTTGTTGTGCTACATAGGTTTTAGTAGCCATATCAGTTGTCGCAGAATTTATAGCACTTTGTACTTCGCTAGAAGTTTGATATCCTGCTCCATTTTCTAATTGGTTGTTGTTTGTTGGAACGGTTACTGTTTCAGCTCCTAACGTTACTGTCTTTCCTTCTATTTTTGCATCTGTTATGCCATATCCAGCTAAAGTAGTAGGTTTTCCCGTCAAGTCAGCAAATTGCCCACTAAAGGAGCTGTCTCCTGCGTTTAAAATCTTTTGTTTTAGTTCATCTGTTAAGTTGTTGTCAGATAACACTTTGTAGTCTGTTTCACTTCCAGTTTTATGTTCTTTATCTACTTTGTTTGCAAGTTTATTCTTTAATAGTGTTTTTATATAAGTTAAGGCATTTTCGCCAATATATTTCTTTTTATCAGCCATTTTTTACTCCTCCTATAAATCTGAAAATATAGATTCTAATTCTATATTAGTAAATTCTTCCATTTCGTCTTGCAATTTTAAATCTTTACTAGATTTATTTTCTTTAAGCTCAATGTTGTTTATTTTTGGTTTGTTCTCTAAGTTGTTATAATTAGTAGTACCACCAATATTCTCTGTACCAAATCCTAATTTTCCATTTATATTTATTTTCGATTCTATCCTTGCGTGCAAAGAGCATTTTTCGTCACACATTTGGTATCACCCTTTCCACAATGAATTTGTTAGTTTTAATTATTGGGAATACATCTCCATTAGCCATTTTTAATGTTATTCCATAAAAATAACAGCTAGGTTCTAGCTGTTCTGTGTCTTCTGGGTTTATTTTTATTTCCACTGTATTAGTTTGCATGTCTACTTTTATTTCTTTTCTTATTAATTCTTCTGTTTCTTCATCATTCTTTTTAACTGCCAATACCACTGTATCTCCAACTCTTAGAATATAGTCGTCTATTATTAAGCTTAATATTCCAGTTGTTTTTCGCTCCAAATAAATTGTTTCATCTATAATTAGCATTTTTACACCTCTACAATTTTTCCGTTATTTTCCGTTTTTAATACACAGTTGTCTTCTGTTAACAATTTTGATATTGAATTGTCTTCTAGTTTTATTTTTAACTTAAATTTAGAATTTGTATAAACTTTAGAAGGCTCTATATTTATTTGTTTAAAAAAGATCTCTCTCTCTTCCATTAAATGCACTTCCTCCATTTTCCTTCTTTTTTAATAACAAATACTGCCTTTTTAGGTGTTTCATCAGCTATGTAATATATTACTTTTGCTCTTTTCCTTGTTTGATCTTGTGTATAATAATGGGCTGTTTTTTGATTTCCATTAAAAGTACATTGCACCTTTTTCGAGTTTGTCCACTCTTGATATTCATTATATGTTATTAATATAAATTCTACGGTTGTTTTGTTAAAACTTGTTAGAGCTTTGTATAGTTTATCTAAATCATCTTGTGTAAAAGTAAAAACTAAATTATTTCCTTCTAATGCTCGTCTTTCTACTATTACATTTTCTCCAACTTTAATAGTTAAAAAGTTCCACCAATTCGATTCATTAGTCTTAGTTATATTGACAACATCTCCAAAAAAGAAATCATTTAAGCTCGTAAATCTAGCAATATCTAACGTTCTTACATTGTATACAGAAGAATAACTATCTATTCCATTAACAGTAGCCTTTAATTGTATAGAATAATATGTATTAGGATTTAACCCTTGTACTGCAAAAGTTGCTTCTTTGTTCCAGTTGCCCCAATATGGATTAATATTTTGCCAAGATTCATTATTTACTTTGTATTGTATTGCATCTACTGTTTTATCTAAATTATAATAAACATCAAAATGTTCCAATGTTGTATTTTGTATGTCAACAGAAGTGAAATTAGCTTGTCTTGCTATTTGTGTAAGCCATACTGTTTGTTTCGCTTCACCCCAAAGCGGACCATATCCAGAACCACTTGGTAAATCTCCAGAAGCTGCAATTTCTATACTTAAACTACCATCCCAATTATGAGCAATATTATCTACGGTAGCACTTACAAGCTGTACAACTGCCCCTGGACTTAAACTTATATTTAATGTATTACTAAATTCTCTTCCTGCAATCCAAAGCTTTTGAGTCTTGTTATTTGCCCAAGAATTATGAGAATTACATTTAATATATGAAGTAGCTCTTACAGAAGAAGTATTAGCCTGTTGATTTATATTAAACTCTTCCCATTCAATATAATATTCGTAAGCTTCATTATGTTGTGTTACATATCCAGTTATTCTAGCCATTTAAGCCTCCTAATCAAAATAAACCAAGCCGATATCTCCTTCTTTACCTTGAGAATCATCGGCTTGGTTATGAAATATTTTTAATCTAGAATTTAAGAAATAAGCGCTACCATCTTCTACTGCTGCTAATTCTTCTTCTAACTCTGATAGTTTAACATTCCATTCTTGCTCTATAAAATCCCATATTGTATCAAAATCTAGAAATGTCCTTTTGTCTTGAAAGTCTGTAATACCACTTGCAGAAGTTCTAAATCTAGCTAATTCGTATTGATATATTCCAGCATTATTTTTAACAATATTGTTTTGGGTTAATGGAGGATAATTGCTAGCATTTTTTATTATTTTATAATCTGCTTGTAAAAATGAAGACGATGTATTAACAGCATCCAAATTTATTTCTAAAACTAAAGAGCAATATTGACTATCTGTATCTGCTACAATATCTTTGCCTGAGTCTTCCTCTAGAAATCTTCCCTGTATACAGATAGCCCCAGAAGCAATATGCACGTTACTTCCACTATATGTTATAGCCATTCCTTCTTTGTAATTATTACTAACTCCATTTCTGCCATGTAAAAAAGTATTAATAAAAAGAGCAAATATTTGATTTCCAAAAATCTGCTCCGAAAAAACATGTCCTTTTAACATTACCTATTTTTCCTTTCTTTTTTTAGTTTATCTATAAAACCTATTCTTATATTTCCACAAGTATACTTATACAACTTACTGCCTTTTTGTTTAGAAACTGCAGAAATATATGTATCGTAAATTAAAGATTCTTTTGTTTTAATTGTAATCGGTGTTCCGAGTTTAATTTCTTTATTATAATAATCGAATGTAACATTGTGATTATATGCATTTCCTTTAAAGGTATCTAAAGCTTTTTGCTTTGCATCTTCAATATTTTCTGCATATACCACTTCTGTTTTGCCTTCAGCTCGGTCTTCGTCTAACATATTTTCAGTTGTCGTTCTGTCCGTTTTTAAATATAGATTATATTTACTTCCATCTTTAGTAATAACAACAACTTTAGATACTACATCCGTTTCAAAAACTTCTGTATAGTTTGAAATTGGTTGAGCATTTACGTCGATTAATTCTTTTTTTATTTCTTTGTTTTCTATTTCAATTATTAGTTTTTTGTTTTCTAAAAATACGTTATATGTAATATTATAATTTTGAGTACAATTTGTCATAAATGTATGTAAGTTATATATATCATTTTGGACATCTACTATTGTAGAAACAGATACATCTAATTTAGTATGTGTTTTTACTCTTATTTCTAGATAATCTCGATTCATTAATATATCTTCATTATTAACAAAATTCTTATTAATTTGTTCTGCTATATAATCTTCTATTCCTTCATGTCGTATTATTTCTTCGTCTAGTTTTTCTAGCAACCATAATTCTTGTTGACTACCTTCTACATACTCCCATATTCCCAAGTTTCCACCATTATTTATATTCCCGTTTTGCAAGTCAATCACTAAATTGGTTCCTGCAGAATATATTGAATATGAGTTATCATTTCTTTTCGTAAAAGTCCATTTTTGAGCTTGATTGTCTGTATCTGTCCATACTTGTAAATTGGTACCATTTTCAAATACTGCGCCTTGTACATCTACCGCCATACCAGAATTTATATTAACTATTTTATATGTTCCATCAGCTCTTTTAGATATTTTGAATTTTTGAGCCATTGTATTATTGCTCTCATATATTTGTAGATTAGCTCCAGCTTCTAATGATGCATTTAAAACATCAAATACAAAATTATAATTTACTTTACTATGTATTCTATAGTAGCCTTCTTCAATATCATTTGTAGTTACTATATTCTGATTTAAGACAACATTTTGATTAAACATATTAGTAATATATTTAATTATGTATTGGTATAATTTAGATCCATTTTCGTTTTGAATTTCTTTGATAATTCCCCAATATTTAATTTCTGCATTTTCTTTTATCATTACAATGTCATCTGTTTTTGCTGTTGTTTTCTTTAATACATTTACTGTAGTATTTGCATTTGTTTCTTCGTCTATATTAATTTCGTAATTAGATAATTCAACAATATCTTTAACACTAAAATCTTTATAATCAAAGATATACATATATGTATCGTCTGTTATTATTTTAACTTGTTCTTGCTTTAAAATCCTAATATCTATATCTGTTGTATTTGTTGTTTCTCCATCTACACAAGAAATTTGTGCATTATATATTCCACCAGTTTCGGGTGCAGTTAGCTCTACTTCATATTCGTCAGTTGTTTCATTATATATTGCATTATACGATTGATTATTAAATTTAACTGTTACACTTCTTGCCATATTTAAACCACCTTATAATATGCATAAACACTAACTTCAGCATTTAGTATTTCGTTATCTGCAGACATAACTAACTCACAAGACTTATTTTTAGGAAATTTTATAATATTGTTTTTAGATGGATCTATATTGTCTAATTCGAATAAGTCTGTATAAGTTCCATCTGTATTTTCTTTTCTAATATAGAAATTATTTTCTTGCGTACAATATTCGAACGTTTCATATTCTTTTAAATCTACATTTACTACTACTTCTTGATATACTTGTCCTTCAACTTTTAGAGTCAGTGTAGGATTTTCAACTGGACCCTTAATTTTAATTAAAACTGGAGCTGGCACATGACCTTGGTTAATGTATTCTAATGTTCTATTGTTATAATCAACAAACTTGCTATCCCATTCAAAGTCCCATCTAATTTCGTTAGCTTGTGCAGAAGTAGAATATATAGTTTTATTTTCCTCATACCATAGACTCAAACAGTCAAATGTAACTGGACATTTTAATATTCCATCTGTGTCCATTTGTCCTTTGCCAATGCTTTGAATGTTTATATCTTTTAAATATTCTTTAATTGGAAGATTTTTATACGGTATTTTGTATCCAAACCTTAATTTTTCAGAACTTTCTATATAATCTACAAAGCTCTTATAATTATCATAGCAGCTAAAATTAGCTGTTCCAATTATTTGTCCTTGCTGAACATTTCTAAGAGTTTCAAAAAAAGAATTTCCTACTTGTTCATATGTAGTATTATAAGAATATCCTAATCCATCGGGTTCGGATAAAAAACAGGAATTATATAAATCCATTAAGTTAAATTCTTGTCCTTTTTCATTTATAAGTCTAAATTGTCTTACCATTTTTTCCTCCAGTTAAGAATAAAAAAAGAACAGTTCAAAACTGCTCTTCTATCGTATTTTTAAAGCATATAATTAGTCTAACAAAAAAATAAAACGGCTTAAAATCAATTCTCGTAAGCCGTTTTTTTACTTTATTTGTCTAATTTTTCACTTATTTCTTGTAATAAGTCTATTATTGTTTCTACTATAGATAATAAAAATACTTCTGGAATTATAGCAAATATTATAACAATTCCTGCAACATAACTTTTTAATATAAACATTATCACTGCTACAATTAATGATAATATTATCATAGTAGTTTTTGCTATAGAAATAAACTCTGATTTTCTTCTATTATGTACTCTACTTTCTTTTTCAAATTCATCAATATTCACTAAACATTCTGGACATCTTTCAGAATCATCTGAAATTACTTTTTTACAATTTGGACATACCATAATAAAATCCCCTTTCTTCTAATTAAATAGATTTTATCATAATATTTAGAATTTCGCACTATATTTTCTGTCAATATAATTAAAACATTGTTCTAATCTTTCTTTGTCTAATTCTTGTACATTAAATATATTATTTATATTATAATTTACATTACTTGTTTTTTTAACTTGCGCTGTTAATGCTGATTGCAGTCCATTTATATTTTTCGGAATTTTAATTCCTTGTTTTAGTTTTTTATTTATATTCTCATAGGATAAAGCGTTTGTAAATTCATCATTTGCAAGCGAACCATAATCATTCAAACTTTTTACAAAATCTTTTCCTGATTTATCTGCTCCTATTTCAGCTCCTGCAAAATAATCTATTAAAGCTTTTTTTGCTAAAACAGATGGAGAGCCATCTCCTAAACCTTTTCTAAAATTGCTATTTCCTCTTTGTCCAATATTAAATAAAATATTCCAAAATGATGACTTTTTATTGTTAATTCCTTGTTCTGCTCCAGCTAAATAATCTTCGGATGCCGACTTTCCATCTGAACTACTATACTTTTCTTTGAATTTTTGAGCAGCTCTATCTCCTAACGACTGGGTTGAATCAGGTAATGTCGAAGCATCAACTGTCCATATAATTGAATTTAATTCATTAGCTACATCTTCAGGTAGGTTGCTAATTGCTTTATTAAATTCATCTGTTGAATAATCAGCTATATCTCCATATGCTTTAACTATTTCTGGTGTTAAATCCTGAACTTTTGTTATTTGACTTGCAAAACTTTGTGCAGTTAACTGTAATTGTTGTTCATTCGCATTGATTTGATCTTGATACATTTGTCCATTTGCTGAGTTTCCTGCATCAATTTCTTGTTGTTTATAATTTTTATAATTTTGAAGTTGCTCTGTATAATATGTTAATTTATCCAGTCCTGATTGTTGAAGATTATTTACATCGGATTGATACGAAATTGCATTCCTATTAATTAATTCAGCTACAGAATCAGCAGTATTTTCCATTGCTAATTTTTGATCATATTCATAATCGGCTATTGTAACATCATATTCCTTAACTAAATCTTGTTGCTCTTGTAAAGATTTTGTTAAAGCTCCTATTTCTGTAGTTAATTTTGCTCTCTCTCTACCATCTGCAAAAGCAATTTTGTTTTGTTTTTCCGAAATTTGATCTTGTAAATCTAATATTTGTTTATAAGCATCTTGTCTCGCTGAAAAAGCTTCTGTATATGCCTCTTCTTGTGCTGACATTATTGCTTCTGCTTTCTTTTTTCTTATTAAATTATCAATTTCACTTTGTATATCCTTATAACCTTGTACTACATCTCCATTTAAGTTTATTTCTGTTCCTAAAGCTTGTGATAATGCTGATGTAATTACTTTGGCTCTTTCTTCATATCCTGACTTAACTTTACCATTTTCATCTGTTATTTTTTGTAACTCTTGCCATAACTCTTCAGTTTTACTTATTTGCTGCATATCAATAGCAAGCTTTTGATTTTGACTTTCTATTAATGAATTAAACGCATCTTTTTGCTTTATAGTTTCTTGAGTAAGTTTATTTGCTTCGATAATTGTTTCATGTTGTTTAAGCTGATATGCTCCTATTCCAACTGCTGCTGCTCCAAAAAAAGCTACTGCTCCAGCTCCTGCTATTCCTAAGCCACTTAGCATCCCTGATAATGTAGAAATTGTTCCTGATGTTTGTGTAATTTTAGGAATTAGTGTTCCTATCAATTTACTTAAGCTTCCTATTCCTTTACTTAAAGTTCCTATTCCTGTTCCTAATTTTCCAATGATAGTTAAGGCTGGACCAATTGCTGCAACTAGTGCTACTGTCTTAATAATGTTCTCTTTTTCTTCATCCGATAAATCATTAAACTTATCAACTAAATCTCTAATGTAATCTGCTAAATCTCTAATATATGGTGCTAATTCTTTTTGTATTGCAATACCTGCACTTTCAAAGCTTCCTTTTAATTCTTCTATTGCACCAGAAGTATTATCTAGCATTGTATCTGCCATTTTTGAAGCTGCTCCATCAGCATCTTCAAAAGATTTTGTCATATTATCTAATTCATCTGCTCCTCTATTTACTAGAGCTAACATTCCAGATAGCGCTTCCGTACCAAATATCTGTGCAAGAGCTTGGTTTTTTGTTTCATCTGTTAATCCTTTTGTATGTTCTTGTAATGTTTTAATTATTTCAGTTAAAGATTTCATTTTACCGTTTGAATCATAAAACTCTACTCCTAGTTCTGCCATAGCATCTCTAACCATTTTTGTTGGTTTTACTATTCTAGTTAGACCACCTCTTAATGTAGTTCCTGCTTGACCTCCCTTTACCCCAGCATCTGACATAATACCTATAGCAGCAGCTGTTTCTTCTATAGATAATCCTACAGTTTTTGCAACTGGAGCTACATATTTCATCGCTTCTCCCATATCTTCTGTTTGAGCATTTGTTCTCGCAGCTGCTTCTGCAAATACATCTGCTACATGTGCTGACTCACTAGCCTCAAGTCCGAATCCTCTAATTGCACTAGCTGCAATTTCAGAAGCTGTTGCTAAGTCGGCACCACTGGATGCTGCCAAATCTAATAAACCTGGCATTGATGACATAATTTCATTTGTTGTAAAACCTGCACTAGCTAAATTTTCCATACCTGATGCTACTTCTGATGCACTAAAACTAGTAGACGCTCCTAAATCAATTGCTTGGTTAGTAAGTTCTTCTAATTCTTCTTTTGTTGCTCCTGCTATAGCTTGTACCCTTGACATTTGTTTTTCAAAGTCATTTCCTGTGCTTATGGCTGCAGTTCCTATTGCTAGTACGGGTAATGTTAAGGAAGTTGTTAATTTACTTCCTACATTATCTATTTTGTTAGATATTTTTGTAATTTTATTCCCAAATTCCTCTAGTTTTTGTCCTGCTTCATTCCATTTACTAGCTTGCGACTGTAATTGCTTTAATTTATTTTCCGTATTTATAATTTCTCTTTGAAGATTTCTATAATTTTCTTCAGACACATTATTGGGATTAGCTAATACCTCATCTTGTACTTTTTTTAATTGTTCTAATTTTTTTGAGGTAGTCTCTATTGTTTCAGATAATACTTCTTGTTTTTGTGCTAAAAGTTCTGTATTGCTAGGATCTAACTTTAATAATGAATTTATTCCTCTTAGTTCTTTACTTAAACTAGATGTAGCTGTGTCTACTTTTTTTAATGCGTTCTGTAATTTTGATGTATCTCCACCAATCTCAACAATAATTCCTTTAATAGTTCCTGCCATTTCGTTCTCCCATAAAAAAAGACTAGAAAATCTAGCCTAATAATCTATCTATATCTGATTGTGTTGCCTTTTTGACGTTACTTTTTCCTTTCTTATCTTCTAGAAATGAAATTAAAATTTTTAGCACATCTATGTATGTAAGTTCTTTCAAGTCCATTGTTGTCAACCCAATTTTTAATGCTGTTGCAAAAAAATCATATTCTGGGAACTTTGATTCTGATGCTTCTTCATTTTTTGTTAATTTACTAAGCTCTTTAAAGGTTTCTTCATCAACAAAAGCAATCGACGGCAAATTCCGTTACCTCAACAATCCAATCATCTGTTGTCTTTATTCTTTTTATATCTCTAAGCCAATCTTCATATTCGCCAATTTTTTCATTAGCTGTATAACAACATATATATGCTATTCTAGTTACGGCTTCGATATAATTATCAATTGTTTTTAACATTAGTCGAGATAACTTCACGGTTATCTCGGCTTCTGTGATATTTGGATTTTCTTTCTTTAACTGATTGGCCATAACAGTTTGAACTGTTAGAAAATTTTCAATTATTTCAATATCTTCAAATATTCCTCTATTAAATTTTTTTCTGTAGTTAATAAATGTTAATGCATTACAATCTATAGGATATTCTTTTTCACCTATTGTTATTTTTCGCATTTATTTCCTCCTATACGCCTGCTACAGCAATTTTTTCGTATACTTTTTTAAAGAAAGTATCATATACATCTTGATTTGTTTCATTTGGTTCTATTACCGCTTTTATCGCATTATCCGTGCTTCTTGCTGCCATAGTTAATTCCAATGTATCTGTTTGTGGTTCTTTAGATTCTTCTACAGTGTTCATTTCAGAACTTGGTCTTGCTGCAGTAACATCAAAATATACAAATCTTCTCTTTTTAACGTCTCCTTCTATTTCTCCCATAAGTGCAAATCTTGCATTTATATCGTCTGAACTTTCTATTAAAGCTCCATTTGTATCTTTTTCTTGTCCTAATATTTCTGTTAAAAATTCTTCCGGTGTCATTGCAATCTCTAATTCTCCTGTATAGCCATTATTAGCTACTGCAATATAATATTTAATATTATCTGCATAAAATGGTGTTGTATCTCCTTCTGGATCTGCAGTTAAAGATACTGCACCTGGTAATGCGATAGGTGTACCATATGTAATTTGCCCATCTTGTTCTGTTATTTTTGCTATATGTACATTACTTAAACCAAATTTAACTTTATTTTTTGCTTCTGGCATTTTTATTCCTCCTAATTTTAAATTTCAAAAAAATAACTTACTTGCCAGATGCCTTCATCTTTCAAGTAAGTTTCTTCTGTTTTATTCCACGGAATATCCGCTAAAATAATGTCTTCTATTTTGTTTTGTTCTTCAATATTCTTGTCTATATATGTATAATCTAACTTTATTGGCAGTCTCTTTTTATAAACTTTATTATCTGCCATAAAATTGTCTGTATCTGTCGTTATTGCTACTAAATGTGGAGGCTGTGTTAGATTCTTAAATCTTCCATATGCGTATTTAAAGCTTTGTTCTATACATCTTTGCTTTAATTCTTCTAATGTCATTTTAAGCCTCCTATGTCTTGTTTTAATTTGTCCTCAAACTTCTTGCTATATTCTTGTTCTACTGGTCTTATGTGTGGCTGTGCTTCTGTATGTCCTCCATCAGCTGTAGCATGTCCAAACTCTAATAAATGAGTAAGTTGATAGTGATCTTTGTTATAAAGCTTAACAATATAACTATTTTTACCTTTTTTATCTTTACGTAATCTCCAACTTTTTGCATATTCACCTGTTGCTCCTTTTGGAGATTCTTGTTTAATTGTTTTTACTGCTTCTTTACCAATTTCATTTGCATCTTTTTCTACAATATCTGATATATCATCTGCATATCCTTCTAATGCTTTCATTATTTCTTTGCTTAACATCTCTCCAGATATGCTTTTAGACATTTTTAATCTTCCTCTCACAAATTAAAGTTACTTCATCTGCATAAGGTTCTGTTGCTCTTATAATAGTGTAAGTAATTCCCATATATTTAAGTTCTGACTGTCCTTCATAATTTAAAGCACTTACTTTTAGTCTTAATGTTGGTTTGTACCCAGATTGACTAGCTACATAATATTCTTTAGCATATATATCTTCGTGCTTTATAATTGGTATAGGTGTTTCTTTTGTTATTTCTTTTTCTACGCCTATTTCGTCTTGCACAATTTCTTTAGATAATAGTATACATTCAACATCATGCATCTTTATCAGCCACCTTATAGTCTGTAGATAAACCTAAATTAGCACAGATCAAATTGTATGTTCTCTGTGCTAATTCTTTTTCCTTTATATCTACATTACCAAAATTAGATTTTACAAACATAACAATAGCAGAATCTATTAAACTATCATTTTCATTTTCTTTTGTATTAATTCCTTGTCTTTTTAAATCTGCTATTCCTGCATTTATCCACATTTTTATTTCTTCATCTTTAGCGGTTGCAGTTTCAATTATACTTAAAGATTGTTTTGCTAGTTTTAGTAATTTGTCCATTTAATTTCTCCTAAACTCCTGTTTGTGTAACAGTTATCTCAGATGTGCTTTCGTCAGAAAATGTTACTGTTCCTCCTGTTACTTTTCCTGATTCATCTGTTGTTAATTCAATGGCAGTTACACTTTTTCCATCTTTACCAGGTGTTCCTGGATCTCCTTTTTCGCCTGGATCTCCTTGAGGGCCTTGACTAGCAGCACTTTCTTTATAGTTCTTTACTATGTAATCTAGTACTTCACACACTGTTTCTCCAACAACTTCATCTTCTGAAGTTGCAGATGTTACTTTTAGTGCTAATTGTTTTAAGAACTTTACTTTAGTATCCATTTAGTTTCCTCCTATTCTGCTTTTTGGCTATATGCAAAATAATCTGGTCTTGCTGCACCATCATATATTGCATAGCCTCCATAAACTATTCTTCTTGGTTTTATTTTAGATTCTTTATCAACTCTTACAGGTGTAACTTCATTTAGTATATAATTTCTCATATTTCCAGATATTATGTCGTCATCTTTTAAATATGGGTCTACTTCAACAGGAGTTAATTTATTTGTTGCAAGGCCTTGTAGAAATGGATAATTTCCATTGTTGTCTTTGTATCCACAAATATCTATATTAACATTTGTAGAAATATATGTTTTTGCTCCTCTTCTAGCCTCTTTTGACAAAGATTTATATGTCGCAACTATTCTATCAATTGGTGTTTCTCCTTCTTTTATAGGTGTTAGGTCTTTTGTAATTCCTCTTGGTTTATTTGTTCCATCTCCATAGATAATAGCATTGACTAAAGCTATTCCCATTTTGGCTGCTAATTCTTCAACAATAAATGGAATAAAGCTGTCTACTGCCATTTGTTCTAATTTCCATGTAATTTCAACATCTTTTGCTAATTCCCAACCAGTTAATTGTAAGTTAGCATATTTTTGTCCTTCATTTTTTGTTTCTTTAAGTTCTGTATACCATTCAGCATCATCAGCTTCGTCTAAATAAGGTAATTCGATATTTCCTGCAACATTTAATTTTCTTACATCTCTATAAATTGGACTTGAATCTGTTATGATTTCCATAATGTCACTTCTTACAGATTTTGGGATGAATAGCCCACCATTATTAATTCCTTGTGTTTCGGCAGCAGAAGCAACAAATTCTGTATCAGTTGTTGTGATTGCATCTCCTAATGCTCTTTTTTCTTCCTCTGTAAAATCTTTTTCTGGTCTTCCCATTAATTTTTTAGCCCATGCTGTTCTATATTCTGGACTTTCTAAAACTTGTGCTAGTGTTCTTTTTTGTTCATTTTCCATTGGTTCTCCATCCTTTCTAACTTTTAAGCTTCTTTTTTCTAAATTTATAGTGTCGTTTTTTAATTGATTTAATGTACTTTTGGTTAATAATTGTCTTTCTTCTTCTTTTGTAATATCTTCTTTTGATTCTTCTTCAATTTCTTCTAGTTTTTTAGCCTCTTTTTCAATTTCGTTTATTTCTTCTTCTGTCTTGGCTTCATTTAATAATTGTCTTAGTTCTTCTTTTCTTTTTAGTATTTCTTCTTTACTCATAACTTCCTCCTAAAAATAAAAATGACAGCTCTCCAGCTGTTTTATAAAAACTCCTATCTTCCTCTCCAGTCAGAAAAAACTAGCTCTCCAGCTAGCCTCTTTCGGTATTATAAACTTAGTAAAACTTTTAATTTTCTTTTTCTTATTTCTAATTCTTTAGATTTATCCATATTTTCTAAAGATTTTAAGTTTCTTACATATACTTCTGTAGAATCATATGCAGGAATATCTACAACAGATACGTCTGTTAATGCTGTTATTTTGTTAACTGTTATCGTTCTACTTTCTGCATCGTAAGAGTTCATTTCTTCATCTTCGAAAAATCCAAAACTCATTTTATCTATTAAGCCGCTTTTTACTGCTTCATAAACAGAAACGTGGTCAGGTATTTTGCTATTTAAAATTGCTCTTATTTTTAGTCCTATTTCATCTTTTATAAGATTTAATGTTCCTCCTCTTGTCCTTGCTAATATAACTTTTCCATCAGAATGATTATATTTAAGAGGTACATCAGATAAATCTGTATCGTCTAATGCTCTAGAGCTTATTATCTCTGTATATCCATATAACTCTTTAAATTTTGGCTGTGTAGGTTGATTGAACTTAATTGCATAACCTTCTAATATCATTTGTTTATTTTCATCTTCTAAAGCTCTTAAATTAGCTAAACCATAATATTTATTTTCCATTGTTTTTTCCTCCTTGATATTCGTTAGCTATTTCTTTATCTATATTGTTTAGAGATTGTACTATTCTTTCTCCTTCTTCTCCTCCTAAAGGTGCAAAGTCTAACACTTCTCTTATTTCATCTGTTTTTATTACACCTGCTGGAATTACAACTTTTAGTAAATTTGTTTTATCTGTCAAACTTGCATATTGTAATCTATTTGCAGTAAATACTATTTTATTTCCTCTTTTTATACTTTCTTTATTAAAAATTTTTATAGTAAATACATTGCTCAATTGCATTGCTAGCGGTTCTATAACTCCTTCGTAGAAAGCGTTCCATTGTTCGAAAGTATAGTCATTTCTTATTATGCTTTCAGAAATTCCATAATAATCAAAAATATTATAATTAACTTGTTTTAATTGCTCACTGTCTAGAGTAATTGGTTTCATATTTATTTCTTTAAATTCTGCTTTGGAATCCATTGCAGCAATTCCGCTTTCATTTTCTAAATTTAAAAAATCTCTAACAAAAGCATTCTTACTTTCTTCTATATCTTTTTGTTTTAGTACAGCATTATATTTTAATATTCCTTTTAAATTTGCAGTAGTCTTTATTGCATTGCTTATTCCTTCATTTGCAGTATGCGCTGTTTCTAAATCCATTTGTAAAACTTTATTGTTTGTTCCAAAAACATCGTGCTTATTATAAAATTTTCTTAAATGTATTAAGTCTGTGTATAATAAAAAATATTCTTGTCCATTAATGAATTTAAATTTTAAAAATAGATTACCTGCAGCATCTTCAAATAAAAAATAATTTTGTGCTAGAACTGGATAAAATCCTGTTATAAAATCTGTTTCATCTCTCGCTATAAAAACAAAAGCATTGTTATCATTTTCTAATATTGAAATTGTTTTGTAAATAAAGTTATAAGTATCCATTAAAGGGTTAGGTTGCACACTTAATAGATAATTAATATCTCCTTTGATGTTGTTACTTATACTTCCTTTTATATGCCTTGGTATTAGTTTTGCAGCATGTGTAGCAATTCTATCTATGCATTGTCTAGCGCATTTGCTGTCATATGTATCTCCGCTTAATGTTGTAAATTGTGCTTCATAGCTATTAAGCATTTTAAATTGTGGTTGTATAGTATTTTGTTCTTGTTTTTTTATATTAAAGATAAGCTCAAATAAGCTTCTTCTTTGTTTCCTCATCTTATTCCTCCTGTAGCACTAGATAGTCATTCATTTTTTCATATAAAACACAATAAGCTATAATTAAACTTACTGTTCCATCTATTCTTTGTCTTTGTTTTTGTCCTTTTACTGGTCGAATATTGTCATTCTCATCTCTTTTAACAGCTGTATTACATAAACACCATTTTAATATTGGATTATTATTATAATTTACTTTCTTTTCTATTAAATCAGCTTCAAGCTGTTTCATAGGGTTACTCATCGTTTTTGCTCCTTGCCTTACTTCTACCATTTCGAATCCATAATTTTTCATTTCTTCAACCCAATATTGTGTATTCCAAGGATCATATCCTATCCACATTGCTGAAATTTGATAGTCCTCATTCATTTTTAAAAACCATTGTGTTACATTTGTATAGTTTACTTTTGCGCCTTCACATATTGTTACTAGCCCTCTTTTTTCCCATTTATCATATGGAATCTTGTCGTCTTTTACTTTAAATTCTAAGCGTTCACTTGGAATAAAGTACTGTTGTATTACATATTTCTTATTATGTTTTATAATTAATAATGTTGCACAAGTTAAATCTGTAGTACTAGAAAGGTCAACTCCTCCAATTGCATAAGTATCGAATAATTCTTCTATTTTGTAAGTTTCTTCATTATTTGCAATATCGAATGTTATCCATTTATCTTGGTCATTTTGTCTAATATTAAAATCTTTACATAACAAGTTTGTTAATTCACTAGGATTATTCTTAGCTCTATTTACTTTATCTCGTAAATCTTTAATATTCTTAATTGTGCCAAGCCCAGGATTTGCTTGATACCAAGCTAGCTCGTTTTGCCAATCGTTTGGATTATTCAATTCATATATAACTGGCAATATTGTTTCATCTACGATGTCGCTTTTTCCTTCATACCCATTTATAACTTCTGTACAATACTCATATTCATTATCAAAAACACTTTCTCTGATTTGTCCCATTGTAGAAGTTTCCAAAAATAATGGTTCTTCTCTTGCAGACATTGAGTCATACATAACATCTAGTAGATTTTTATCTTTCCAAGCGTGAATTTCATCGCCAATTACAAAAAATGCATTTAAACCATCTAAAGAATTAGAATCACTTGCTAATGCTTTGAAGAAACTTTCTGTTTTATCATAAAAAAGCCCATTTACTAGTGTTCTTACTCTTTTGGCTAGTACTGGGCTTTTCTTTATCATTCTTTTAGCTTCTTCCCAAACAACTTTTGCTTGGTCTTTCTTGGTAGCTACAGAATATATTTCTGCTCCACCTTCTCCAGCAGAAGTAAGCATATAAGTTCCTAATCCTGCGTCTATAGTAGATTTTCCATTTTTTCTTCCTACAAATAAAATTCCTTTTTTGTACTTTCTTAGACCTGTTTCTTTATCTACAAATCCAAATAACGCTTGAATAAATGCTTTTTGCCACAATTCTAATATAACAGGCTTTCCAGCCCATTTACCTTTAGAATGTTTACAGAATTTTTCAATAAAATTAATTGGCCTATTAGCTTTATTAATATCAAATATATAAGTATGAGTTTCTTCTTCCTCTGTTATTTCATTAAAAAAAGAAACTTGTTTAGGATTGTGTAAATCTTGTACAAGTTTCTTATATACTGCTAAAACTTTGTTAGAAGCTTTAACTGGATTTTTTAATAAAAATTGATAATATTCTTCTATATATGTAATCATGCTAAACCATTGAATCTATCAAATTCATCATCCTCACTAATTTGTTTTTCTTCTGGTAACATATCATTTAGTTGTTTTATAATGTTCATATAGTTTTTTATGCTTACATTATATGTCTTAGACGCTACGCTTTCTTTATATCCAAATTGTCCTTTTCCGTTCATATAGAACTCTTTAATACCATTTTCTTTTATATCCTCTTGCATCAATTTTAACTGAACAGCTATAAAGGCTGCATTCTCTATAATTTTTTCTGCCAGCTTCTTTTGTTTTTCTGGCAAATCTTTGTATAATTTCTTTAATCTATTCTTTTCTTTGTTTATTTCCTTCTTTATTTGTTCTTTTTGCTCTTCTGATATTTCTTCCTTTTGAGCATCTTCGAGTGCTTTTTTTACTGCATCGTCTTCATTCATCTACCACACCCCTCACGTGAAAGAACTTGTGTATTTTTCGAATGCCCACCCACCGTTCTCCCATAAGCATTGATTTTGTAAGGTTATGGGGGGCTATTTTGCTATAATTGTTTCCACTTTCTTCCTATATTCTTCTAATTCTTTGATAGAATCATTTATTAAATTAATTTTTTTATTTATTTCTTTTTTATTTTTATCTGTAAGCTTTAAGTTGCTTAACTCATCTATTAATGTCTTATCATTTATATAATACTTCTGACTATTATTCTCTTTGTACACTCTAAACAAATCTTGAATCTTATCTTGATTATTTATTTCTTCTATCTCTTCTTTGGTCTTGTGAGTATTAACAATAATAAACTTAGAAGAATGTATTCTACTACAATCCTTGTGTTTTTGTAATGATTTTATACCTTCTTCTAAATCTATTCTGTCTTTATCTGTTAGGCTTTTCAATATAGTTATAGTATATACTTCGTCATCTATTGCTCTTTGTTCAATATTCATTCTTTATTAAATCTCCGTTTTCATCAAACTTGTACTCTACTTTGTCTGCAAAATGTTCAGTGTTGTGACATTGTTTGCATAAGCTTTCTAGATTGTTTATATTGAAGAATATATTATCATCTTCGTAATTTTGTTCAGTTATATATTCTTTATGATGTACAAAATAGGCAGGAACATATATTTCTTTCTTCTCACATCTTTCACACATAGGATTTAATATTAATTTCTGCCTTCTTAACTTCTGCCATCTTTTACTTTTGTATTTCTTTGCAATTAATGGATTATCTCTTTCTGTCATAACTATTCCTTCATTGCATTTTCTTTTTCTACTTTCTTTGTTGCTGTTTCTTTCTTTTCTATTACTTCAACTGCATATGGCTCTCCATTATTTCTTCTAGCTTTTAATATTTCTTCTGCTCTTTTATTATTAAATTGTTTTACTTGTCCTTCTTTGTATTCTTCTCTTGTATATTTATCTGGAACATTTACTAAAAATTTTATTTTTTTCATTTTACTCTCCTATTTTTTTATTAATTTTTAATAGTTGTATAATAAATCTGCCTAATAATTCTTCTATTTTTTCATTTGCCTCTTCTTCTGAAATTTCTAATGTGTTATTTTCTAATTTATCAGATATATCTACTACTTCATTTAAAATGTCTGTTATTTGTTTAAATAATTTAGCTAGATCTCTTAATTCTTCTGTATCCCTTTTTTCTATTTCCATCTTCTCCACTACTTTCTTTAAAACATTTATCATAATATTTGCATTGCTCACATTTGCGTTTCATACATTCTTTCCAATTTAATTTATCTTTCATATTTTCATTACCTTTATTAATAAATATAAAATTATAATTTTCAGTTTCATTTATTTCTCCTTATAAATAAAAAACAAGCTACACTAGAAATAGCTTGTTTAGTCAAATATTTATATTAAGAAAGGAGGTGATCTTGCAACAAATCACAATGTCTAGTACATAAAAAAAGAGTAGACATTAAAAACATCTACTCTTATGGTTGCAGGAACAAGATTCGAACTTGTGACCTTTGGCTTATGAGACCAACGAGCTGCCATCTGCTCTATCCCGCAATATAAAAAATTGTGACATATATAGTCACAATTTTATGTAGTAATTATATTTGAATAATAATGAAAGGATGCCTTACAACTTTTTGTTGCTATTATAAATTATAAACTGTTATTTTTTAAAAAACAAGTGCAAAACAACCGCAATTTAACCGCAAAATAACCGCATTTTCATTTTTTATATTTTTGATACTTTTTTTAATGCTCTATTAATCATTCTTTGTATTGTATCTTCACTTCTCGTTTCGCTATATATCTGATAGTATACTCTATTTCCTATATCAGCATAACTACATTCTTCGATATACCTTGCAATTAATAATTGTTTTTCTTTATATGTTAATATCTCTAATCTATCATCTACAGCCTCTACATCTTTTCTTAATTTCTTTATATCCTCTTCTAGTTTCTTTATATCCTCTTCTAGTTTAATTCTTTTATCATCTGTCTTAATAATGCTGTTTCCTGTTTTGTCTGATATAGTATTTTTACTATGTATTCCTTCCGTATCATAATTTATTCCACTTATACTAGTATCTACTACTAGATTCTTTAATTCTATTCTTTTGTTCTTTAATTCTTTTAATCTAATGTTTAATGTAGCTTTATTTTCTTTATAGTTTTTTAATAATTTAATTAAGGTTTTAATTTCCAATCTTTTGTACCTCCTACAATTTATATTATTTTCTTTAATTCCTCTTCTAGGTTTAATTTCTTTTTATCTAATTCTATATTGTGTTTCTCTAAATCTTCTATTTTCTTATCTAGTTTTATAAAATAACTTATAGGTTTTGAGTTTATGTATCTTAATATTGCTTTGTAAATATCCTTTTTCGTTATATTGGAATGTGTTACATAAGTAAACTTTTTGATTTCTATGTTACTTATTTTAATCTTCACGCTTATTGTCCATGACATATCGAAAAATCTCCATCCGTCTGCTCTGATTGATTCTGTATTGTGTTCTATAGAATAACTTAAATTATGTTTTAATCTTGCATTTATTTCATCTATTTTTCTTTCTAAATAAAACTTATATAACTTCTCTTCTGTTAATAATTTATTTTTTAATTCATTTTGAATATCATCTATTTCTTTTAATCTTTTTCTTAACTTAAACATTTGTATTCCTCCCTTAATTTTATAATTCAAATAATTTATTAATTGCATACTCTAATCCTTCTATTTTTCCATTTATTCTTAACATTTCTTCTCTACAACTATCTTTTTTTAATCCTTCTAATCTCTTTATTTCTCTTTCTAAAAAATTTTTCATTGTTAATTTAGTCATATTATGAGGCTTATTATCATAATATTGTACTTCGTCGCATTCTATTGGTATCTCAAGTACTTGTTCTTTATTTAATTGTTTTTCTAATTCCATATTTCTTCCTTTTAAGTATCCTATTTGTTCTATTATTTGTGTATAACATTCTACAGAAATTAACATCGTTGGCTGTGCAAAGCCTTTGTCATTGATTACTTTAACATTATTCATATTTAATCTTTCTCCTTCACTTTCCCCTATTTTAATTCTCATATTATCTCCTTATGTTTAATTTATCTATTAATACTTCCACCTGCATTTACATTACCTCTTATTTCATCACAATTTACACTACCTCCACAACTAATATCTCCGCCAACATTATCACAATTTATTGAGCCTCCTGCTTTTATATTACCTTTAACATTGTCACATTCAACTGATCCTTCACATTCTATATTTTCAACATCTCCATATACATATATATTGCTTTTCTTTTTTGCCTCTTCTGATATTATCTTTCCATCAACATATACTTTATTATTAATTACTTGTATGTTATTTCCATCGCATTCTATTTCTTTGCCATTTATAATTATCTTGTTCATTGTTACCTCCTACTATTTCTATGTAGCCTCCTCTTTCTTTTTAGTCATCTACTTAACTATTCTGCTTTTATACATTTATTTTCGAATTTTTTATAAGCATCAAAATATATTTCTTTTTTATCTCCATTGTAAGTCAATTCATAATACATTCCATCTTTTAAATCTGTACTTAATAATGCTTTACTGTTTTGTAATATCTTACAACTCCATACTATATACACATTAAAATTTGGTATCTCATCTGTTTTGTCTAAATGCTCTTTGCATATTCTCTTACTAATTGTTTTGCTTTTTTTATAAATTCTTCATTGCTCATTTATTTTTCCTCCTCGAAATTTAAAATAATATCGTTAAGTTTTATAAGATTTTTTGTTTCTTCTTTTAAACCATCATACTTTTCTTTGCTTATATTTATTGACTTTACTCCCATTGCTATAAGCTGTTCTATCTTTTTATCTTCTGGCATATATATCTCTCAACTCCTTTAAATAAGGTAATACCCAGTCTGTAGGTATCATTATAATTCCATATGAATATTCTCCTACTCCCACATCATTTCTAGTCATGTATCCATGTTCTGATAAATAACTATCTGATAATCCTTTTGCCCTTTCTTTATTTTCAATTTCTTCAATTAATTGATTTAATTTATCTTTCATTTAATATAAAACTACCCTCCCTTTCTCGGTTTGTTCTAGTCCTATCACTCCTTCAGTTGCCAATGCTGTTATTAAGCAATAATTACAATAATATTTTTTATTAAATAAAAATAAATCTTCTATATTTTCTTTATGCTTACATTCATAACATTCTTCTGTCATTGCTTGTCCTCCTTCTTTTCTAGTTCTCTTAATACTCTATCTATTGCATAAGCATAAATATAATTTCTATTTCCCATTCCTTTTAATATGTGTGACCATTCCTTTAATAAATTTTTATTACGCTCTAAATCATCATTATATTGTTTATTTTTAATAAAATATTCATATCCCCATCTGCTTCTTTCTTCTGATGTCATTGTTTCATTCAATACTTCTGTTATTGCTTCTTTTAATTTAATATTTTCTTCATCTAAAGTGTGGTCAGTTGTCATAACCCAACAATTTTTTAATATTTCTTTTGTTTCTTTAGTTATATTTCCCATTTACTCCTCCTCTAATTTTTCTACATAGCCTGCTGTTGTTAAGTCATATAATGTATCTTCAATTCTTCCTAATTCTTCGTCAAATGAATGATATGTATAGTCATTATTCATAATTTCTAAAACTATATTTCTTTTACTTTTATAAATTAATATTTGATGGTCTTCTTCTCCGTCGTAACATACTGCAGAAAAATTCTTTTCATAATATAATCCATTCTCATTTTCTTTAAATCCAAACTTCTCTAATTCTTTTAACTCTACTTTCTTTCCTGTTATTTTGTTATATTCAACTATTCTTAACATTTTATTTCTCCTTATTAATTATTTTTATTCCTTCGAATTTAGCTATTTGTAGCTCTTGCTTTGTTATCCATTTCTGCCACTTTCCACATTCGCCACAGTATAACCCTCTTCTATTTATTTGTATTTCTACAAATAAACTTCTTTTACTTGCTCCACATTTATTACATTTTAGTTGCATTTAATCACCTAACTTTCTTCCTCATAATTCCTTTGTAATTTATTTTATAGAATTTATAATATAAAATAATTTGCTTTTACTAATAATTCCTTTGGTATTGTTTATTTCATTTATTAATTTTTCTTTATATCCTTTTATTGCATTATTTCTTTCTTCATTTTTTACTTTTTCTATATTTTCTATTTTTTGGTTTATTTCAACTTCAAGTATTCTATAAGTATTTACTTGCTCATTTAAATTTGTAATTTCTGTTTCTTTTTTATTAATTTTGTTTTCCAGTTTTATCTGTATTTCTTTATTCTCTTCATCTCTTTTTTTAAATTCTTCTAATGTTACTAAAGCTGCATCATATAAATCTTTATATTTTCTTGCATTTTCTAAATTTTCTTTTAATTCTTCTTTTTCTTTTTTTACTTCTCTAATTTCTTGATATCCATTAATCAAATATTGTTTTAAATCTGGTACTGCTATTTTTCTAAAATCAGGTAATTCTTTATTATCATCAAAAACTGTTATCTCTATTTTTTCTGGATTTTCTTTTTTTCTAAAAAGTTTTTTCAACTTACTTTTCATATTATTTATCCTCCAACTTTTTTTCTTTTAATTTATTTACTCTTTCCATCTCACTTCATCAGCTCCTAATAATCTAGCTAGGCTCTCTCTGTTCACTATCGTTATTAATTTTCCTTGTTCATCATAATAGCTATACTCTATTAACTCTTCTCTTTTTACTTCCATAATTTCCTCCTATAATTGATTTATCTTCTGTCTGTCCGGTTCAAATTGTCGCAATACTGGATTTAAGCAACAATTATGTAATGCTACAGTTATTGTTTTATTACATTTTGTTAAGCTTTTTGGAAGATTTACTAATCCTCCTCTTCTTGCATCTTTATTTTTTGTTATAATAATTTTCTTTTTGCATTCATCACATATATAATATTCATACTCTTTTTCTTTTTTCTCATTTGTTAGATGATTCGTGTTTTCACTAGAATATTTTATATGTTTTATAGGCTTTTCTCTGTCTATAACTTCTTTTATATTCATTTTTACCTCCTAAATTCTACTAAGTAATATTAGTAAGTCTTGTTGTTGTTCTTTAGATAAATTTATATATTCTTGCCTTCGTTGACATTCTCCAACGATTTTTACTTTTTCGTAAAATTTTTTGCCTTCTAGCTTCTCTTTATATTCTTCATATAAATATAAAGAGTCTTTATCTAGTCTATTTATGTCTGCGGTTTCTACTCCGGTTTTTACTACTATTTGTACTACTGTTTTTACTACGGTTTGTACTTTCAAAATTGTAAGTATTTATTTTATATTTGTTTGGGCTGCCTTTTTTACCTTTTTCATAATCGAATAAACCTGCTTCCAATAATTTATTTCTTATTTCTATAAAAGTAGCTTCCCTTTTTATTTGCATAACGGACATTAATCTTTGGTTATCTACAGCTATCCATTTTTCCCAACCACATCTATTGAACAGTGCAATAAGTTTGTACCATAGCAATTGCGATGCAATTGGCAAATGATGAGTTTCGAGCCAATTCTCAAATCCATTAATCAACTCTATGTATGTCATTTTTTACCTCCTATTATGTTTTATTAGAGGTACTCTTCCTCCTTCCTTTGTAAAAAAAGAGCAGTTTTATTTATGCCTGCTCTATGTTGTTATTTTCTATTATGCTTGCATTAAATCCTAAGATTGCATTCTTCATATTTTCGTATTTTGTATTAGAGATTTTACTTGTATTCTTTTTAGTAGTCTTTACAATTCCTACAATTTTAATTAAATCGTATTCGTTCATATTTTCAACTATTGCATAATCTCCTAGTTTTATTTCACTTTGAGTTTTCCAATATAGCACTTTTTCTGTTGCATTTATTAAGCCTGCAACTAAATACACTTCTTTATTATTTTTATTTACAATATTTTCTACTTCTTTATTTCCAATTACGTATGGTTCCATTTGATCTACCTCCCAAATTCTTTAATAAATTTCTCTTCACTATATTTTTTTATAAATTTTTGTTTTGCTTCTTCTTGAATTGCTTTCTTTTTTAAAGGATTATCTGTTAACTCTCTGTGACATTTAAAACATATTGGTATAACTAGTCCATACTTCATACTAGTCTGTCTGTTTCTTCCACCAAAAACTTCGTCAAAGTGATCCTTTTTATGCTCTTGACAGATATAGCAAATATCTAAATTGTATGTAATTATGCTGTACCTTTTGCGCTCTAATTTTGCCAGTTTGCTGCTTTTCTTCTTTATTTTCTTGTGTTCTTTTTTTTCTGTTTTTGGTGGTTTAGGCACAGGATGAAATTCTTTTGATAAATCCATTTGTCCCTCTTTTCTTGCATTTCATTAGCATTTATGCTAAAATAATCTAAATTGATTTATTTAAATTAATTATTTATAGTGGTTGTTGATGTGTCAGCATTAGCAATCACTTTTTTTATTCTTTTATAGCTATTATGTAATTCTGAATAAGTTGCTTTGCTTAAATCTATACTGTCTACTTCACTTGTAATTAATGTTAACTTGTTAGAATATCTAGATGCTCTTATTTCTGCATCATAACTTTCATCTGCTATTTGTTCCAATTTGTAATCACATACATTTTGCTGTACTATCATACAAATTATTAATATTCCTATAATTGCTAATAATAAAAATATTATTAATTCCATTTTTCTTTTGCCTCCTTCTTTGCTAATTTCATCTTCGTTAATGTAACAATATGCCAAATAAATATTTTATCTAATCTATCCATGTTTTCACTCCTCTCTTATCCTATAAATATTTTCATTATTACTAATACTCCTGTTGCTATAACTGCTGCTGTAGGTAGTACATCACTACATAAACTACATACTGCTTTTCCAATTATGCAATATTTTTTCATTTGTTTACTCATTTTCTCTCAATCCTTTCTATATAATTTTTCTTGCCATTTCTTGTAACATTTCTTGTTTATCTTTTTCGTTTAGTCCTAAATCATAAAGTAAAACGGCTCTTTTATCTGCTAATTGTTTTACTCCTGTTCCTTTTATTCTAGGAAAATCTGGTCTATTAAATATTTCTCTTGCTTTGTTTTCTCCTATGCCTCTCCAGTTTGCGTAATCGTAAGGTGTTATTGTTTCTGGTAAATCTACATAACTTAAAAATGATTTCTTTTTCTGCATTTTTATCACTTCCTTTCTGTCGAAATTTGTATTATAATCACCTCGAAAGTGAGGTTATAATTATGTCTTTAAATTTTGATATTAATAATCTAGTTACCATAGCTACTTGCATAATTAGTGGTTTTTTTGGTTATAAAGTAAGTAAATTTTCTTTAAAAAGCCCCCTAAAAACTAAAACTTTAGAAAAACAGTTATACTATGTTTACCTTCCATTATTTAAAAAAATGGAAAAAAATTTATACAAATCAATTTCTCCTGAAACAGCATTAGAATATATTGATTTTTTTAATGATTTAAAGCTTAAACATTATGAATTAATAGATGGAAACCTTATAAATGTTTTTCAAATCTTCCAAAAAACTACAAATAAAAATTCTGTTTCTTACATAGCATATGAATCTGTTTGCCAAAAAATAGACAAATTGTTTGATTCTACTCGTCGTAGCTTGTTTTTACCTACAAGATCTCTTTCATATAAGATAAATAATAGGCAATTTCCTAAAACTTATCAAAATATTTTTAAAGTTATTTGCTCAAGCTTACTTGATATTTCTATATTTACTACAGTAATTATTGCATCCTATGGAATTATAAGTATTGTTCAAGCTTTCTTTAATTGGATAATCTCTATTTTTTAAACTTACCTATCAAATATCCTATTAAGAAACAAAATAAGTTCATAATAAATAATTTCATATTATCTTCTCACCTCTTCTAATCTTTTGTTTAGTTTTACTGAACTTTAAAATTAAAAAAATTTGTACATGGCTTTTTTAAAATTTTACTTATTTTGTTTATATGAGAAATTTTTGGTTCTACTAATCCATTTTCGATATTATAATAAGTCGCAGGGCTCTTAAATCCCATCAATTTAGACATATCCCTATAAGAAAGATGCCTAAACTCTCTTTCATTTTTTAATTCTTCTGTTTTTACATATTTTTTATAATCTTTTTCCATATTGCACCTCCTGTTCAGTTTTGTTGTACCAATTATATACAGTAGTTTTGAACTTGTCAATATTTTTTAGCAAAAAAGTTTTGCAATTCTGTACATCTATTGATTTTCTAAGAAAAAAATATATATTTTGTTTACTTTCCCTGAACATCATGTTATAATGTTTATAGTTTTTGAACGGAGTGTGAATTTGAATGAACAATGAAGAACTAAAAAAGAGCATAGGAAATAGAATAAAACACCTTAGAGTTGAAGCTAATTTAACTCAAGAAGAATTAGCCAATAAATTAAATTCTGTAAAAGGAAAAAGCAGTATAGCTAATTATGAAAATGGTTCTAATCTTCCTAGTGATGAAGTAAAATTTCAACTGTGTAACATTTTTAATTGTTCTTTAGATTACTTAATGTGTAAAACAGATATAAGAAATCCAGAAGAACTAAAAAATATAAAATTTGCCAATAGCGGAGGATTAGATACATCTGGATTAGATAAAGAAGATTTATTAGAATTGCAAAAACAAATTGATTTTATAAAATGGAAAAAACAAAAAGGGGATATAAAAAATGAAGATAAGTAAAAAAGATATTATTTTAATTGTTGTATTAATTATTTCTATTTTACTTAATATACTTTTAATAAGTTATATTAGTATCAGTAACGCTTCAAAAAAAGTAAGTAAAAATATTGATGCTTCAACAATGTTAGACTCTGAATTGGTACAAATGTTTAAAGATGAAGGATATGAAATAAGTATGACTCGTTTTTCATCAGCAGACTATATTGTATTAAGTAATGAAGCAAATGGAGTCAATATACAAAGGGTATATACAAAATATATTGGAACCTTAATGACTTATTATAATAAAACAATAAATGATAAAATGGCTGATTTAATTAATTTTACTGATAATGATACAGAAGAAAAGAAACAACAATATGAAAATTTCCAAGATTGGCAAAAATATTACAATATTTCTTTATCACAATTATCTGAATTTCTAGATAATTACTATAAAAATAATCAAGATTCAATTGTTTATATAGATGAATACAATATATTAAATTATTAATGGAGAATATAAATGGAATTATTAGATTTAGAAAATATAGCAAATAAAGAAAAAATAAGTATAGTAAATTATAAAATGCGAAAAAATAAAGCTAGAATAATCGATAAATTTATTTTTATGAACTATTCAAATATAAATACATATACTGAAGAAAAATGTTTGCTTGCGGAGGAATTGGGGCATTACTACTATGATGCATACTATACCCTTTCCTCTTCTAAATATGAAATAGAAAGACAAGAATATAAAGCTAACAAATGGATGTCGTTAGCTTGTGTGCCTCTAAATTCAATTTTAAGCTGTTTTAAAAAAGGAATATATAATTTATTTGATATTGCAGAAGAATTAAATGTAAAACCGAATATGGTTAAATTTGCATATAATTATTACTTAGATAATGGAAAGCTAAACACTAATGATAAATGCTAAAATATAGCATTTAATTTTTTATATTATTAAGCGAAAGGATGTTTTGTATGGCAAAAAGAGGAAATGGAGAAGGATCTATCTTCTATTCCGAAAAACTAAATAGATGGGTTGGTCAATTTACTGCTGGCAGAAAGGCAGATGGTAAATTAAATCGTAAATCTTTATATGGTAAAACTCGTAAAGAAGTCAAAGATAAAATAACTAAAGCTCTTGTAGATGTTAATAACGGGCTTTTTATAGATAAGCAAGATATAACATTTAAAGAATTAATCGAAAACTATATAAATTACAAATATAAAACTAACCAGATTAGTGATAGAAGTTATTTAAGGAATCAAGAAACTCTAAAACAAATAATAAAATGTGATTCTACTTTTGCTAACAAAAATATACAAAAAATAACTACAGAAGATATAAAACATTTTTTAACTACTATTACTGTTTATTCTGATAGCTCTATAAAAAAAATGTATTCAATGATGAATAAAGCTTTTAAAATTGCAATATCTGAAAAATATATAATATTTAATCCAGCTAATAGTGAAATTATAAAAAAACCAAATTCAGATAAAGAAAATAAAAAAGTTGAAGCGTTAACCGTAGAAGAACAAAGAAAATTAATAAATGTTTTAGAACTGAATAAAAAATATGATTTAATTATCTTAATGCAATTGTATACAGGGATGAGAATTGGAGAAGTTTTAGCTTTAAAAAAAGATGATCTTGTTAATAACACCATTTGTATTCAAAGAACTTTAACACGTGATAAAGATGACAAAGTAATTATAGGTAGAAAGCCTAAAACTGAAAATTCAATAAGAAATATAACAATTAATAAATCTATTCAGATAATACTACAAAATGTTTTTAAAATTGATTCTCACAATAAATACGGACTATTATTTTATGATAATGAAAAAGATAATTTAATATCTCCTAATGAACTAAATTCATATTTGCAAAGATTAAATAAAAAATATTCTATTGCAGAACATTTACATACACATATGTTAAGACATACCTATGCTACTCGTTGTATTGAAAGTGGAATGTCTGCTAAAGTATTACAAATGAAATTAGGACATAAAAATATTTCTACAACAATGGATACTTATGCTTCAGTTTTTGAAAAATTTCAGCTCCAAGAAGATGATAAATATAATATGTATTTGGAAAAAGAAAATATTGGGTTGCATTAAAATTGCATTAAAATCAAAATTAAAAACTATGTAATCAGCTATTTTAAAGCATTACATAGTTTTTATTATTGGTACCGATGGTGGGACTCGAACCCACATGGTTTCCCGCCAGATTTTGAGTCTGGTGCGTCTGCCAGTTCCGCCACATCGGCATTTATATGCTAATACATATTAGCATATATTTTTTTATTTTGCAATAATTAAATTATCAAATCTTTAAAACTCTTTCCATATTTTAAGATAGGATAATCAAAAATATCTAATATAGTAGCTGAAATATCTGCATATGTGTCTCTTATTCCAAGATTAATACCATGTTTAATATTTTTTCCATAAACTAAAATAGGTATATATTCCCTGTCATGATCTGTGCTTGGTGTTGAAGGATCATTTCCATGGTCTGCTGTTATAATTAATAAATCATCCTCATTCATTGCTTCAAAAATTTCTGGTAATTTGTTATCAAAATATTCTAAGGCTTTTGCATAACCTTCTACATTATTTCTGTGACCATAAAGCATGTCGAAATCTACTAAATTTGTAAAAATTAATTTTGCGTTTTTACTATTCTTTATTTCTTCTATTGTTTTTTCTATTCCATCAGCATTTCCTTCTGTATGAATTGCTCTTGATATTCCCCTGCCTGAAAATAAGTCTTCAATCTTTCCAATTGCAACTACTTCTTCGTTATTCTCATAAAGTACATCAAGCATTGTCTTACCAAATTCTGGTGATTCAAAATCTTTTCTATTATATGTTCTAGTAAAATTATCTGCTTTATCTCCTACAAAAGGTCTAGCAATAACTGTTCCTATATCATATTCTTCTGTACTTAACATTTCTCTTGCTATTCTACAAATTTCATATAATCGTTCTACAGGAATTATGTCTTCATGTACTGCAATTTGAAAAACGCTATCTGCAGAAGTATATACAATAGGAAATCCTGTTTTTAAATGTTCTTCTCCATATTGTTTTAATAATTCTGTACCAGAACCAACACCATTAAACAAAGTGCCTTGTAATCCGGTTTTTTCCTTAAATTCTTCTATCATCTTATCTGGAAAGCCAGCTGGATACGTTTTAAATGGCTTTTCTTTTACAAATCCTGAGATTTCCCAGTGTCCTACAGGACTATTTTTACCAGCACATTTTTCTTGTGCCTTACCATAATTTCCAATAGGATTTTCTTCTTTTTCTGGAATTGTTAATCCATCAATATTGTATAAACCTAATTTTTTCATATTAGTTAATTTAGGTTTTGCAAGTTCATAAATATGCCCTAATGTATTTGCACCTACATCACCATATTTATCTGCATCTGGTAATTCTCCAACTCCAAAACTATCTAAAACAACAATAATTGTTCTATTTATCATTGTTTTCCTCCTTCTTATGTTTTAATTTCAAATTATATTCTTTTACATGTATATCACAATTTTGGTATTCAAATTTCTTTACTTCTTTATTCATTCTGAAAAATGATTCCCTTTTCTTTAAAAATTCAAATTTCGAATTATCTAGTAATACCAAATCATTTAGCTCCATACCTTCTGGAAGTGTCTTATTATAATTGTCATAATAAACTGTATTAGTTAAAAATATAAGTGGCATTCCCTTTTTTATATTTATCCTACAAATATGCTCATCAGTACTTTCTATATCATTTATAGCCTCTTCTGGATTTACATGATAAATTTCGAAATTAGATTTATTTATATCTTTTTCTGCCACATATAATGATAAATTCATTGGTGCCTTTATTTGTAATAAAGCCTTTTCTATATCACTTACAATTACTTTTAATTTTTCTACAAACCTATCTAATGACGTATTCTTATTTACATCTATTACTCTGTACATATTTTTCTCTATTTCACGATGCTTTCTTCCTGCTAATACTCTAATTTTTGTTTTATCTTCAGAAAGTCCACCAAAAATATCGTATTCTTCTTTTGGAAATAATGAACTTACAATTGTAGTTTTCTCTTTTATATCATTAAGTTCTTGTTCTATTAGATGCAATTCTTTCTCATTTAGGTCATCTTTATCTTTTATCTTGTTGATGAATTCCAAAATTTCTGTTGTAGCTAAAAATATACTGTCACATTCTTTTTTAGATAATTTTTTCCTTATTATTTTATCCATGTTCTTGCCAAGCTCTTCTAAATCTTCTAAATAATCAAATGTCTTTTCTAAATTTGTAACTGGAACTTCCTCTTCTGCATCTATCTCTGATAAAATTAAGTTATTATCCTTATTGGTATATTTCCAAAAATCAAAAATACTCTTGTTGTGCTCATCTATTTCTTTTAAGTATGCCTCTGCATTGCGAATTTTACTATTTAAAATTTTTATTTTATTTTCTAATGCTCGTACATCCATTTCATCATTTTTTAGTCTTTTATCTTGTCTTTCAAAAGCCTTAATCAATAAAACTAAATCCTCTATTGTTAAGAATTCCTTTGTTCTATCTATACCATCATTCTCTTTAAAAATCTCTTCTATTTCTTGTGTTTCTTCCTCTTCTTTGCTATCTTTATCTAATATCTCTTTTGCTCTTCCTTTTAATTTTTTCTTGTTTTGCATAAAGAATTTAATCTTTCCAAAAAAACTACGCTTACAATCTAAATATATTGATATTTCCTTTTCTTTGTCTTGAAATTCTTTTACTTTGTTTTTTTCTTCTATTGATAATTCTTGTTTTTGTTTTTCACATTTATTTAGTTTTTCTACGATATCATTAATCTCATTATCTGTCTTATAAAACTCTGTTTTTATAAAATTAGTTAAATTCTCATATTCTATTATATCTCCGTTATATAAAAATTCTAAGCTTCCATCTTTTTTTATTCTTGGCTCGAATACATATTTACCATTTGTTTCTGTTTGTAAAATAAATAATGCTTTAATTAATTTAAAAAACTTAATTGCTTCTTCTTCATTTTTTATTACAATTTTATAATGACTGTTAATCTTTTCATAACAAATAGTGTTTCCTATAATATATACATTCATTATTCCATTTTTGTCATACACCTCATAAACAAATGGCCAATCTTTAGTAAATAACCATATATAATTTTCTGTATCTGCAATCTCATTTCTTGTTAATAACTCACCAGAATATTCTGTATTGCATACAGGCACATAAATATATATATCCTTATTTTCTTTATATGCTTCTATTTGTTTCTTTAGAAGATAAAAAAATGCTTCAAATTCCTCATCTTCTAGAGTTACCATCATAAAATACTGTTTTGTTATGTCGGAATAATAAATTTGCCAAAGATAATTTTCGCTATATTTTACTTCGAATGGAATTTCTTCATTTAAGATTTCTTGTTCGGCAGCTATTCTTTCTAATTCATTTATATTTATCTTATCTACCATTTTTAAAAACACGCCATGTTTTACTATGTCATCTTCTGATTCAAGCTTTAAATAATCATATAGTTGGTTACATTCCTCATATTTCTTTGAAAGCAAATCCATTTTATTTCTTGGAGTTATATATATTTGAATATCTTTTATGTTTAAATATTTATATATTCTACTTTTATTTTCGCTAAAGCCTCTAATAGGTCTAAACTCAAGAGGTCTATAATTCTTTATAAATTCTGGTATATTATTTAAATCTAGTCCTATATATTCTAAGTATGTTTGTATTTTTAATTTTTCATCACTTGTAAGTTCATTCATATTAACCTCCACGTCTTTTCATGCTTACTAGTATAACATAACATAAAAAAAAAGTGAATGCAAAATAGGGATTTATGAGCATTCTTTTTTCCTATATTTAAATCCAGAAAAAACCACCTAATGTCTTAGCATTGGTGGTTTTAATATATAACTTATGCTCTTGGATGAGCTTTCTTATAAATATTTTTAAGTCCTTCATCTTGAAATTGCATATATACTTGGGTTGAAGAAATATCAGAATGACCAAGCATAACTTGGATTGCTTTTAAATCTGCTCCATTTTGCAATAAATGTGTTGCAAAAGAATGTCTTAACACATGTGGTGTAATGTCTTTATCTATATGAGCTTGTTCTTTATAGAATTTTACTATTTTCCAAAAACCTTGTCTTGTTAATCTTTTACCATTTATATTTACAAATAAAGATTTTTCATCTTCACTTTTAATTAAATATGGTCTTGCTTTCTTTATGTATTCTTTTAAAGCATTAATAGAAATTGCTCCTAGTGGTATATTTCTTTGTTTATTGGCATTTGTACAAGAAACATATCCTTCTTTTAAGTTAACGTCTTCTAGATTTAGATTTATTATTTCTGTTACTCTCATTCCTGTTGCATAAGCAAATTCTAACATTGCTTTATCTCTAATTCCTTTTAAATCAACAGCTTTAGGTTGCTCTAATAATAATTCTACTTCTTTAGAACTTAAAACACTTGGTACTCTTTTTTCTACTTTTGGAGATTGTATTCCCTCTGTTGGGTCTTCTTTTATTTTTTTAGTTCTTACTAAATACTGATAAAATGATCTTATTGATGCTAAGTTTCTAGAAATTGTTGAAGTTTTTTTACCAATATTTTTTAAGTTTTCAAGATATTTTTTTATATCATCTTTTGTAACTTTTAAATATTGTAAATTTTCTTCATTTATATATGATTCATATTGGGTAATGTCCCTCTTATATGATTGTAGTGTGTTATTTGATAATTTTTTATCTTTTTGTAAAAATTCTAAAAAAAGTTTAATTTTCTTTTCCATGCTACTATCTCCTCTACTGCTTTTTTTAGTTTTATGTACATATATTATTTACATAAACTATATATGTTATATCAAAGATATTCAAAATTGTAAATATCTTTTTGCTAATTATTAAATATATTTTGTTATAAATGTAAGTAAATTTGTTGAAATATAAACTTCTATTAAAGAAGATAACATAAAAAATAATACTGCTATTATAGACAATATCGAGTGTCGTATAATTTCTAATTTTATATTTTCCTTAGTTCTATTTTTCATAATTGCATAACATAATTTTGTACTACTTACTGCTATAAAAAACAATGCTGGAATAAATATAATATTATGAAATAATATACTTCCTATGCAAAAACACACACCCTTTCCAGTTCCTAATGCGATTATAGCTCCAGATATTGTATAACCTATACACAACCCCTTATACAACACAAAAAAATATATTAGTGGTAAACCAATAATAGTAGAACCTATGAACCATAATATTATTCCCATTAATATATTTCTTTTAAATGATACATTTATTAACTCATTTTTATCTATCGAATTATTATTTTTTAATGTTGTAACAAAATTATTTATATATTCACTAACCTCATTTTTTTGTGCTTCATCAGAGTTATTTATAAAAAACACTCCTAAAACAATTCCTATAAGTAAAAAAATTAATAATAATATATATATTTTTTTATTTTCTTGTAAATTTTTTAAAATTACCTCTATATATGTATTTTTTGTTTTTTTCATTTTATCCTCCATAGAATTATTTATACATAATATCTATGTGATAAAATGATTTTTAGAACTAATTATCTAGTGTTTTTGTGGAAACTTTTCCGTAATTTCCTCCTCCACCAGCTTCTATTTGTAATCTTCCTTTTCTAGATTCATCAATAATTGTAGCTAGCTTAGTTCCTACAACAGCTTCTATATCATCAAATGACAACTTATGTAATATATTCATTTCTGTTCCAAAATTATCTAATAGTTTTTCTATTGTTTTATTTCCTAGACCAGGTACAAAACCTAGTGGTGTTTGATATATATAATCTGGTCTAGATTTTGGACTTACAGATTCTTTTTTATCTTTTATTAATTCTATCCTATCAAAAACTCCAAATGTAACTTTACTACTTCCACAATAAGGACATACTTCTACTGGTTCTTTAGTTTGAATTGTAGAATTGCAAGCATCACAATATGTTCTATGATATTTACCTAGCTTTGGATCTAGTCCATAATTTGCAACAATTTTTCTTCCATCTTCATTTTTTAGTGCTTTAACTAATTCTTTAAAAGATATATCTTCCATTTGTATTTTATTATATTCCCTTGCTATTTTAGGCAATGAATGTGCATCAGAATTTGTAACAAATGTCTTATCTTCTAATTCTGATATCATATCTGCTAAATATGTATCAGAACTTAAACCTAATTCTACTGCAAAAATCTTATCATATTTTTCTTTAAATATATCTTTTAGTCTGTCTGTACAATTTCCATAGTAACTTTTAAATGGTGTAAAAGCATGTGCTGGTACTAGTATACCATTATATTTTTCTACAATATCTATTAATTCATATCCTGATAAATCTGACCTTTGGGTACTTAATGTTATATTTTTTATATGTTTACTCATTTCTTCTGAATAAGCTTTTATATCTTTTAGATGTGGAAAATAACATAAGTTGTGTGCTGAACCTTTTTTGCCATTTCTACCTTTTTCTGATGTTTCGGTCTCACTTCCAAGTATTATACATACTTTATCTTTATATATAATTCCTCCATCTTCTAGCTCGTATGCATCGCCTGTTTTTAAGAATTCTTCTATATCTTGAATAACATATGGTGATGCACAATCTATAATTCCTACAATGTTTATTCCTTTTCTTTCTTCACATTCTTTTGCAATATTTGCAAAGTTTAAACTTTTCGCTGCAGTAATTTTTATTGGCTTGTTATTTTCTGCTCTACCAATATGTACATGCAAATCTGCAAAAAATTCATTCATTTTTTATTCCTCCCCACTTATATTTAACAAGTCAGAAAACTTATGCTCTTCATCTATTTGTTTTGCTATTTCATGCTTTATTCTTCTATCTGCATTTATTTCTTGTTTATTGTCTCTTATTCCATTTTTATTAACTTCTAATTTTTTGCCTTCTATGTATAACTTTTTGGCAGTTGTTCTATAATCTATAGCCGCATTAATTCCTTGTGCCAAATTATATTTTGGAATCATATTAATTTTAGTTTGCCATCTTGTAATTATTTTACTTTTGTCTAATCCAAGAGTCTCTAAATTCTCAAATTCCATAACAAATTCTTTAAAGTCTTGTAAATATACATTTTCTAATCCTTTTAAATTTTCATTTTCCAAAACGAATAAAGCTTCTGTTGGATTAAAAGCTCTTCTATCATCCCTGTCTAGAAGCATTCCAAAATTATCTATTAATTCTAATATGTCTCCCTCTTTATCTCTTGGTGTAATGTTAGCAATTCTATTAGCTTGTTCACAAATTCTACAAAACTTTTTGTCGAATCCTAATTCTTCAAGATATTCTGCTCCTTTACGTAAATAAGTTCTTCTTTTTTCTTCTGTAAATGAAATTACACTCTTTTTACACGCATATAATAAACACGCTGTTAATACTAAATTATTATCAACATCTGGCTTAGAATGTTCTAAAAACATTCTACATATTTCTGTTTTAAATATTACTGTATTATCAAAAAAGCAGTTATGTTTTTTCTTAAAATACAACAATATCTTCATTTTTTCAGTTAATTTTCTTTCATTTAGCATCATATCTGCAAAGCTATCATTATACATATTCATTACTCCTCTTATATGACATTTTTGTTAATTATATGCCATTGTTATTTTCTTTTCAATAAAATAACTAAAATGTAATATTTTTGTAATACGAAAAAAACGATTCTAAAAAATTTTAGAATCGTCAATAACAAAAGTTATTTAATTATATTTTTATATCTTTTAATTGTTTTTCGATGTCTTTTATATCCCCTTTGTTATGTATAATATAATCTGCATTTTCTATATAAAAGTCGTCGGTATTTTGCATATTTAATCTTTTTTCTGCTTCGTCTTCTTGTATATTATCTCTCTTCATTATTCTTTCTATTTGAACCTTTCTTTCTGCTATAATAGCAATTACAAAATCACAAACTTGATCTAAATTGCTTTCGAATAATAAAGGAGCATTTACAACAATTATTTTCTTCTTTATTTTATTAATTCTTTTCTTTATTTCGTCTACAACATAAATAAAGGTAAGCTTATTTAGTTCTTCCCTTTTTTTATCATCTTCATATATAATACTTGCTAATTTTTTTCTATTTAATTCACCTTTTCTATCTACTATTCCAGAACCAAAGCTTTCTACTATTGATTGTAAGTACATTGTTCCTTTTTTAGATAATTCTCTTGCAATTTTATCTGCATCTACTATTTCTGCATTATATTTATTTTCTAGAATTTCACATAAAGTATCTTTTCCTGCTCCGGAACTTCCTGTTACGCCTATTATTTTCATACGCCTACCTCCCACGTTTCTATTATACCATATTTTGTATAAATAGACAATATTTAGGGTAAACATAATAAGTATTTTGATTGAATATTTTTCAAACATTTTTAATAAATTAACATTCTCTTTCTAGTTCTATTTCTTTTTGAATATACTCACTTAATTTTGTATCTTTTCCAAAATCTGCTTCATAACATTTATCAATAATTCCATTAATATTTAGTTTATTATAATTTTCTATTGATTGTTTGTTTGATGCTATAAATACATTTTTTCCACCTATTTTATGAACATATTGAAATGCTAGTTCATCTGTTAAACCATCTCCAAAATATATAATTTTATTTGTTCCTTCATTATGTAATTGAATATCCTTAATAGCATCAACTTTCTTTTCATCTGTTACTAATTTATCTATATTTTTATATATTCCATTCTCTTCATTAAATGTAACTCCATAAACACCATCTACATATTTTCCAATTACTGTTTTATTCACATAATCTTTTATTCCAGAAGTAACAATATAATGTTTTACACCTGTTTTTCGACTTTGGAAATTTTTAAAATATTCTATAACTCCATTATTAAATTTTACTTTATCTGCTCCTAAGCAAACATTTTCTTTAGTTAATAAAATATTGTTTTCTAACAATATTTCTGTATAGCATTTATAATAAGCTTCATATAGTCCTTTGCTATTAGTTAATTCTTCTGCTACTCTATTTATTAGTTTCTCTTCATTATATCCACATTTTTTTATTATTTCATATTGTGGTAAAGAATACGGAGTTAATGTACCATCAAAATCATATATTACTATCATTTTCTATTTCCTTTATTTAATTTATTATAAGTTTTTTATAGCTGTTCTCGCTAATTCATCACATCTATTATTATATTCGTTATCACTATGTCCTTTTACTTTTATAAATTCAACTTTGTGAATTTTAGTAAGTTCATATAATTCTTCCCATAACTCCTTATTTTTCACAGGCTCTTTTGCGGCATTTTTCCACCCATTCTTTCTCCAATTGTATATCCAGCCTTGTTTAAAACAGTTTACAACATATGCACTGTCACTATATAATTTAACATTGCAAGGATATTTTAGAATTTTTAAAGCCTGTATAACTGCTGTAATTTCCATCTCATTATTTGTTGTATTTAGCTTTCCACCTGATATTTCCTTTTTATTTCCTTTATACATAAGTACAGCTCCCCATCCCCCAGGACCTGGATTTCCAGAACAAGCTCCATCTGTATATATTGTTATTTCTTCCATTTTCTTCTCCTATATTTGTAATTTTTACCATTTTATGATATTATATCAATAATTTGTTTATACTACAATATAAGGAGGGATAAATATGTCAAAAGTTTTAGGAATTATTGCTGAATACAACCCATTTCATAATGGTCATCTTTTACACTTAACCAAATCTAAAGAAGAAACTGGCGCCGAATACAGTATTTGTATTATGAGTGGTAATTTCGTCCAAAGAGGTAATACATCAATAGTAAACAAATGGGTAAAAGCAGAAATGGCACTAAAAAGTGGTATTGATTTAGTTTTAGAGCTTCCAACAGTATATTCTATTTCTAGTGCAGAAAATTTTGCAGAAGGTGCTATAAAACTTTTAAACTCCTTAAAAATCGTAGATACAGTTTCTTTTGGTTCTGAAAATTCCGATATAGACATATTAAATAGAATTTCTGGTATTTTATATGAAGAGCCAAAACAATATGTAGAATTCTTAAACGAAGAATTAAAAAAAGGACTTTCTTTCCCAAAAGCTAGAGAAAATGCAGTATTGCTATATTTAAATGACAAAAAATATTTTAATATTTTGAATCAACCTAATAATACTTTAGCAATCGAATATTTAAAAGCTTTGAAAAAATATAAATCTCATATTATGCCAATAGCTATTAAACGTGAAAAGGCATTTTATAATAGTAATTGCATCGTTGATGAATATGCAAGTGCTACAGCAATTAGAAATATGATTGTGAACAATCAATTTAATGATATTAGAAAAGTAATGCCTAGACTTGCTTATGACTTATTAATGCAAGAGATAGAAAATAATCAATATGTTATAGATATATCAAAATTTGAAAAAGAAATTTTATATTCTATTAGAAGGTTGTCTACAGCTGATCTTAAAAAATTTCCAGAAGTAAATGAAGGCTTAGAAAACTCTATTAAAAATGCAGCTAATTCTTGCAATACTTTAGCAGAGTTAATAAATATAATTAAGACAAAAAGATATACACAAACTAGAATTCAAAGAATTTTATTATATATTTTGCTAAATATAACAAAAAAAGATATGTACATTTCTCGTAAAACTGTACCTTATGCTAGAATTCTTGGATATAGCCAAAAAGGCAAGGCACTTATTTCAGAAATTTATAAGGCTAATCCAAAAATCGCATTAATAACTTCTGTTAAGAATTTCTTTGATTCTTCTAATAATAAAACTTATAAACATATGTTAAATAAAGATGTTTTAGCAACAAATATTTATACCTTAGCATATAAAAATGATTCTGTAGCAAATTTAGACTATACCAAAAAAATAGTTACAATATAATTAAAAAAAGCACTATGTAAATAATTACATAGCGCTTTTTTATTACTTATTTGCTAATCCATACACCATTGATATATCTGTTGGTATGATATACTTTACATCTAAACTTTCTGCGACTTCTAATACCATTGCACACATTGCACGAGTTGCATACCACCACTCTGGATCATTTACTCTATTTCTTATTTCATCTAAAGAAATTTCTTTATAATATCTTTCTGTATCTAATTTTCTTGTATTGATATCCATCATAATAGGTTCTTGGCTATCTTCGAATAAAGTATTTTTCTCATATGTAATTCCAGAATTTTTAGCAAACTTCATATGACCTCCACCAGCCAATATTAAGATATCTGCTTTTGGTGTAGGAACTTTTAGCTTTGGTTTTACCCATTCTTTTACTGTTTTTACAGCTGTTGTTGCTAGATTTTCTCCCAAATCTGGATATTGTTCCATTACATCAATTACACCCATTTTTGTATTACACATTTCTTTTATTCCATTATCATAAATAGCAATTTCTGTGGAACCACCTCCACCTATAAACACGGCAACTTTTCCTTTTACATTTCTTGTTGCACCTTCTACTGTATATTTATTCTCTTCTTCTTGGCTAATAATATTAAAGTCTAACCCTGTTTCTACTTTAAATTCTGTAAGAAATTTTTCTTTCATCTGTTCTTCTAAGGCTCTAAAAATGCTTGTACCACATACAAATATGTCTTTATATTGTTTTTGTTCTTCTTTTACTAAATTAATTAGTTTTTTTACATCATTTCCATCCAACTGTTTTAATTTACTAAAATTCCTTTTAAATTCTATCGTTACATCTTTAATACGTTTTATTTCCGAATCATTTACTTCATCTAATTTTGTACATGTTGAACCAACTTCTATTATTAATTTTTTCATATTATTTCACCCCTCATTTTGCTTTATTTTATCATTTATGTTTTTATTTGTATACTTTTGTCGCAAAATATTTTTTACCTCATATAATGTTATAAAAGGAGGAATAAAATATGTTCAGAAGATATCAAAAGTGTTATTGCATGAATAATAACAATAATGACAATTCTACAGATATGTTAGAAACTAAATGTAATTCTGTTAGTTCTTATGTAGAAGACGATTATGATAGTTGCTCTTGTGGATTTGCTGAAGAAACTAATGTCTTCCCAGATAACCCAATGCTTGGTCAAAGTTATGTTCCAATCCAATATATGGATAAGACTTTTAAGCCTTGCATAGGACTTAAAATGGGAACTATTTTTCCTGAATTAGTCAGTCCTTATTCTCCAGGGCAATCTATGCAACAAATTAGGTATATAGAATCTAGAAATGAAATTGGAAAGGGGTGTAATAAATGTTAAATGAAAATATGGAATGCAACTGCACATGTGAGTGTAAGTCAAATAATGATTGCGAAATGCAAGGAAGAATGTTACAACAGATAAGATGCTGTGCTTTTGCAATTAATGACTTAGCTTTATATTTAGATACACATTCTACTGACCAAAAAGCTTTATGTTTACACAGAAAATATTGCCAAGAATTAAAAGATTTAGAAGATAAATATCAAAAAGTATATGGACCTTTAACAATTAATTACCCTTGTAATAAATGGAGATGGCTAGAAGAACCTTGGCCATGGGAAGGAGGAATTTTAAATGTGGACTTATAAGAAAACATTACAATATCCTGTAAATATTAAATGTACAAATCCAAAACTTGCTAAAGTTATTATTTCTCAATATGGTGGTCCTGATGGTGAACTTGCTGCATCTCTTCGTTATTTATCACAAAGATTTGCTATGCCAGACCAAAAATCTAAGGCTATTTTGAATGACATTGGAACCGAAGAGCTTGCTCACCTTGAAATGGTTGGAAGTATCGTACACCAATTAACTAAAAATGCTTCTATTGAAGAAATAGAAAAAGCTGGGCTTGGTGCATATTATACAGACCATGGAGTTGATGTATATCCACAATCTGCTGCCGGAGTTCCTTTTACTGCTGCATATTTAGCTTGTAAAGGTGATATAATTGCTAATTTACAAGAAGACTTAGCAGCAGAACAAAAAGCACGTGCAACTTATGAAAAATTAATAGATTTATGTCGTGATGAACCAGATGTTGTTGACCCTCTTCGCTATTTAAGACAAAGAGAAATTGTTCACTTCCAAAGATTTGGCGAGGCTTTACGTGGAGTTCAAGATAAACTAGCAGAAAAGAAGTTTTATATGAATTGTGATAATATGCAAACCTCTGACTGTGGTTGCAATAAAGATAATGACTAAAAAATAGAGAAAACAGGCTTAAACTTTCATTGCTTAAGCCTGTTTTTCTCTACAGGTGATAAAACTAGATTATATTTCTGTCGAAAGTTTTTCTACTTTCTCTTTCATTTCTTTTCTCTTTTTATCAGCGATTTTTCTTATATCACTAATTGAAAGATCTTTAAGCTCTTTATATTTTCCAGTTACTGAGATTTCTATTTCATCTTTAGGCATAAGCCTAATCTCATAATATTTATCTCTATACCAGAATCTATCAGCTGAATACGACACAGAATATTCCTTTGTTCTTTCACCCAATTCCACAATATTTCCAGCTTCTATCAGCAAGATATCATTTTCAATCCAAAACTTTTCAAAATCTTTAAGACTACAACCTAACATTTTCCTTATTCTTGGAATCATATCCAACGGATCAAAACCATTTCTGCTATTCAATAGTTCTAGAATTTGTGGAGCTTTCTTGGATAAAGCAAAAAAATCTGTTTTACCAGTCATGTTTATTGTTCTAAAACCACCAGTATGTTGCTTGATGACTAAAGAATCTTCTCTAATAACATAAGAAGATGTTTTTATTCCGTCTGTTTTTTGTTTTCGCTTCAAATATCTATATTCAAGCATTCCATTCTCTACTCCTGGATACGAAATACTTATCTCTTCATCTCTTGTTCTTATGAACATCCCTTCTGAAATATCATCATATACATCATCGACTTCCATTTCAATAAAGTCCTGCAGATTTAATACTTTTAGTGTAGTTTCTGCCAACTCTCTTATTCTTCCCTCTGGTAAAGCTTCTATCCCTGCTTTAGTCCGTATTCTCATCTTTGTTCCTCCTAATAATTATTTTTCTGAACCTATAAACTTCGGGTTACATAATGTAGATTATATCTTATTTTACTTTTTTTGTCAATTTGATTTTATGTTAATTAAGTGGTATAATTAACTTATTAATCTGCAGAAGGAGGGCATTTATATGTCAAAAAACAAAATTTGTTGGAAACGGGTCATCGGAACAATTTTAATTATTGTAGCATTATTGATATTCGCTACCTGGTGGAGTCAGACTCACCAGAAAAAGTCCGACGATACACAAACAACAGAGCAGACAACATCTGTAAACGATAATACGCCAACAGATGTGGCTCAAACAAGTGATGCAACTGCATCCACTGCTCAGGATGAAAGTAATGTGCAGAAAACAATTGACAGTCTGAATCAGCAGATTGCCGACAAAGATGCACAAATCGCTGACTTGAATAATCAAGTTAGTGAGTTGCAAAATGGAGTCGAAACAAAAGGAGGTCTTACCTTCCAGGAGTTTCTCGATCTCTATTTCTGGTCGTCAGATGGTAACACCTACAGATTGCTTCCGGATAGGAAGCTGTATTCTGATTACTCTTGTACCAAAGAGTATGAGCTTAACAGCTCTGATTACACCTTTAGATGTAATTATGGTTTGCCATTAAAACTGGACAACGGCTTAACTATCAATATGGTCATGACCACTGATGGTCAAGTATTGTGGTCTCCGGACCCGTACTTTGAACGTATTGACGGATAGTGCATCTTTAGAGAAGCCCTACATACTTCGGTATGTGGGACTTTCTCTTTTTTAAACAAAAAAATAAGCATGAATATATAAATTCATGCTTATCCATATTTTATATTTCAGAAACCATCCTTCTTATTCTCTTATTAATTAAATTAAATCCTAAACTTTCATAGAACTTAATTAACTTGTCATTTTTAGCTACTAAAGAAACTTTATCGTAACCTTTTCTTTTTGCCATTTTGCTAATTTTATCAATCATAACCTTAGCATATCCGTTTCCTCTAAATTCCTTTTTTATAGCTATATTTGATATATAAAATTCATCATCTTCACATTCTCTAAATAAGAAATAATCTCTTATTGATGAATAAATATATCCTAATTTGTTTAAAAATCCTTTCTGAATTTTTACTACCTTTTTCTCACTATTAATTGTTAATCTGTCAATATCTTTACCATCAATTAATAATGCCATACCAATCAACTTATTGTCTTTTCTTGCAACAATAAAGTTTTTTAATGAAAATCGGTTATTTTTAATCTTCATTAAATGTTCTAATACTTGTTTTCTTTCTTTCTCAGAACCATATCCCCATTCGAGCTCTGGTTCTGGCTCTGTAATATAAATTAATTCTGTGATTTCCTTGATGTCTTTTCTAGTTGCCTTTTTAAGAGTAATACTACCCGAGGCACTTTCCATTTTAAACACTCTCCAATTCTTTTTTCTTTTTCGTGTTTTTTATTAGACTGATAACACATAATCAGCTTTTATAAAGTCTCTTATGTGAATTTGATAACCACTCTCCTTATGTGTTTTTTATATAATTTTTAACAATTATATGCTTATATTCTAACATATTTTATAATAATTTTCAACTTTCAGCCTTTATTATATCTGCAAATTCTATCCTTATAACTTTACTTAAATCTTGAACATTCATCTCTACTTGATATCCTATTTTCCCTGCACTAAACATTATCGTATCATATTTTTGGGCAGTTTCATGAATTACAGTTTTAAATTGTTTCTTCATACCTATTGGAGAACATCCACCATGAATATAACCAGTAAGAGGTAATAATTCCTTAGATTTAAGCATCTCTATACTTTTTTCATTTACTGCTTTTGCAGCCTTTTTTAAATCTAGTTCTTCTGCAACAGGAACTACAAAAACATAATGTTCACCAGATTTTCCGAACTGTAACTAAAGTCTTAAAAGTTCTGTTATAATCTTCTCCCAAGAAATCAGCAACTTCTACTCCACTTATAGCTTTTGATGGATCATAAGTATGTTTTGTATAAACTATTTTATGCTTATCTAATATCCTCATTACATTTGTTTTTTCTTCCATTTTATCACCTGATTACATTTTTATTATTTTTTCCCAAGGTAAATAATCTTTTCCTAAATGTCCATAATTAGTAGTTTTAGCAAATATAGGTTTTTGTAAGTCCAAATATTTTATAATTCCATTTGGAGTTAAATCGAATTTTTCTTTTATTTTATTAATAATCTTCTCTTCTTCTATCTTATTTGTTCCAAAAGTATTTACATATATAGATAAAGGTTCTTCTATTCCAATAGCGTAAGATAATTGAATCTCACATTTATCAGCATATCCATTTGCTACAATGTTTTTAGCTATATGTCTTGCTATATATGCAGCAGATCTGTCAACTTTTGTAGCATCTTTTCCAGAGAAAGCACCACCACCATGTCTTGCATATCCACCATATGTATCTACAATAATCTTTCTTCCTGTAAGTCCTGTATCTCCTAAAGGTCCGCCAATAACAAATCTACCTGTTGGATTAATATAAATTTTGGTATTTTCATCAATCATGTCTTGTGGAATCACTTCATCTATTACATATTTCTTTACATCTGCTTTTAATTGTTCCATACTAATATTAGCTAAATGTTGAGTAGAAATTAATATATTCTCTATTCTTTTTGGAATATCATTCTCATATTCTACTGTTACTTCTGTTTTTCCATCTGGTCTTAAATATGGTATTATATTTTGTTTTCTAACATCTGTTAATCTTTTAGATAATTTATGTGCAATATATATTGCATATGGCATATAATTTTCTGTTTCGTTTGTTGCATATCCAAACATAATACCTTGGTCACCAGCACCACCAATATCTACCCCAAGTGCAATATCATCACTTTGTTTAGTAATATTTATATCTATATCACAAGTTCTATAATCAATATCTGTTTCTCTATTATCAAAGCCAATTTCTTTTATAGTATCTCTCACGATTTTTTCTATATCTAAATTAGCTTTTGAAGTTATTTGCCCAGCAATTGTAATCTTATTGCTAGAAGCAAATGTTTCAACTGCTACTCTTGAATTTTCGTCTTGTCTTAAGCATTCATCTAATATCTTATCTGATATATAATCACATAATTTATCTGGATGTCCTTCTGTTACACTTTCTGAACTAAAATAATACTTTTTCATATTAATACCCCTCTTTATAATTTTTTTATTACAAGCTTTAAGCACAAAGATATAGTCACCATGCTTTAATGGTGACTATACTAAACATTTATATAAAATTTCTTCTAAATTACTTGTGTCAACTACCGATTCTATACATGCATCTAACATATTTTTAGGAGTAGTTTTAGTTAAATCTAATTCGTAGCCATTCCAAGCAGCGAGTTCCCTTATAAACTCTCTTATTGCTCTACCATTACCTTCTCTAAATGGGTGCAAAACATTTAATTCTGCCATATAATATGCTAGTTTCTTCGATAATTCTTCCTTTGATAATCCTTGTAAATAATTTTCTTCTTTTAATTTATCCAATAATTTTATTAATTCTTGTTCTATATATTCCCATTCTGCAAATCTAAAGTTACCTTTTGCAATATTTTCACTTCTAAACAATCCTGCAAAATCATATATATCCTCGAATAGGAATTTATGAATTCCTACAAAATGATGAATATCAAAATTTCCTGTTATCTCTTTTTGTCTTAATATAAATAATTTTGCTAAAACTATTTTTCTTTCATAATCATATAATTTTTCTTTATCTTTTATATTTAATTTATTTTTTAGTATATCTGTATTTTCATAACAGTATATAGAATTCCTAGCTTCATATAGATCATACATAAAACCAGCCCCTTATAAAGACATTTTCTTTATTTTATTTATCATATCCTGTTCTGTTATTTTTTGTTCCTGATAATCTCTTAATAAAGATATGTCCTCTTCTGTTACATACATATCTTCTATAGCTAAATCTTGTTTTAAATTTTCTATATCAAATTTAAATTTTTTCTCATTAAACATATCTTTTCTCCTTACACCATACTACCTTTTTATTATACCACATTTTGGCGAAAATATCAATATTTTTTAGCTTTAACCGCTCCTATCCAAAGATGATAATAGCATATATTATGTTGCTTAATTCAAATAAGAAAAGACTGTAAAAACTACAGTCTATTTTCTATTAAATCCTATGTATTTTGATTTTCTAGAGAATGCTAAAATTGCTTCGAATATTGGTCCTAATATCCATAATCCAAAACCAAATCCAATTCCTTTTCCAAACCCTTCTGCTAATGTAAATTTAGTATAAATATTTATAATTATTAATGCAAACCAACCTACTACTGGTACTAGTAATAACAATAATACCCATGGTGATACATCACATATCTTATACATAACAACATCTCTATATATTGGTATTAGCGCTGCCCAACCATGTTTTCCAGCTTTTTTATAAATTCTCCATCTAACAATAATATTATAAATTATAAGTACAACAATTATCCACATTATAGTCTTTACTACTGTAAAAGCCATTATTAGATTAACTCCTAAAGATATTTTATCTGTTGTACTCATATCTTGCTGAATGTTATTTAATATTTCTGTTGGTGTTGCTCCATCTTCTAATTGTTGTTGTATTTCATCTATATTAATATCTTCTGAAAGAATCTTATTTAATTGTTTAGCATCAACAGATCTTAACACACTAGTTCCAGAATCTATAACATTTTCACTTATTCCTTGTTCTGTTAACAATTCTTTATTTTCTTCGATTGCTGTTGCAATTTCTTCATTACTATATTTTTCACTTAAATCTTTATATGCTTGTAAAACATCATAAATATCTACATTACCTTCTGAACTTGACTGTATTAAATCTTTTATATCATCTAAATTATTAACATCTATTGTATTATCTGCTTTTGTAAATGTCATACATAAACTTATTACTATAAATAAAATTATACTTGTAATTATCTTTCTTTTCATTTGCTTATTCCTTTCTTTACTATTCTTCGTTTACATCTAAAATTGAAAATAACTCATCATTATTTAGTTCTTTTATATTAATAACAACCGAAATTCCAACTACATTTCCACCTAATTTTTCTATCTCTTTTTTTAATGTTTGAACTGTATTTCCTGTTGCATAAATATCATCTATAATATAAAAATTCTTATCTTTATATTCCTCATTATTTATTAACTTAGGTAATTCCAATTCATCTTTACCATATTCTTTAACATACTCAAATGTAGTTTGAACTGTAGTAGGAGGTAATTTTCCTTTTTTTCTTACTGGAATAAAACCAAGTTTCATTTTTTCTGCTACCGGACATCCAAAGAAAAATCCTCTGGATTCTGGTGATACAATATATTGTACGTTTTTATTACTAATTTCTTTTACAAAAATATTAGTAATTTCTTTATAAATTTCTGCATCTAGCAATAATGGTACTATATCTAAATACTCCATTCCTTTTATAGGAAAATCTTTTTCAGTTCTTATACAATTATCGTTTTCTAAAAGATTTTTTAATATTTTCATCACATCACTTCTTTCCAAAAAAGATAATCTATACAAATATAATTAAACTATATTTTTTATTTTTTCGCAATAGTTTTACATTTTATTTAATAATTCTTTAATAAATTTCCATATCTTTTTGGTAGAACTTATAGAAAGTCTTTCACTTGGGCTGTGTACGTCAAATGTGTTTGGTCCTATACACACATATTCACAGTTCGGTTTTTTATTTATAAAAAATCCTCCTTCTACTACTCCTTGTGATACAATCTCTTCCAACTCTTCATTATAAAGCTCTTTATATACCTTTTCACATTCACTTGCTAAAGTATTTTTTTCTCTCTTTGGTACACCTTTTAAGGTTTGATTCCATACTATTTCTATGTCATATTTTTTTATTAAACTTTCTAAATTTTCTAAGTATTCTTTTTCGAATGCTGGTACATTACTTCTTTCTGAAAATTCTATCTCTATATCATTTTCATTTGTTTTTACCTTTGCCATATTACCTGATTGTAATACATTTCCTTTCTTATCTTTCTTTATGGCTCCATTTTGAAATTCTTTAATAAAATCTATTATTTTATTGCTATTTTCTTTATTTATTACCTCTATAATTTCTAAATCCTTATTTAATTCTATTTTTACTTCTTTTCCATAAAATTCTTTTTGTTTAGTTATTTCTTTTGTTATAATTTCTTCTGCATTTTTGTTTTCTGTAACAAATTTAACTGACATCTCTCTTGGAATAACATTCACCCTGCTTCCACCCGTTATATTTGCTATTTGTACATCTTCCAATTTTTTTAATATCTCTATTGCTAATTTTATCGGATTTCCTCTTGTTTCATCCCCTATATTTCCACCAGAGTGACCTCCTTTAAAATTATCATATACTAATTCGAAACCTGGCTTAGCTGTTTTTTCTCTTGTAAAATTTACTTTTCCTTTCCATTCATTACATTCTGCTGAACTAATTAAAATTTTTCCTTCTTTTCCATTATCTAACGAAATTATTCTATTACTTTCTATGTTAGCTAAATCTAAATTTATCGCACCTAACATTGTTGTTTCCTCTTCTGAAGTAAAAATACATTCTAATTTAGGTGCTTTTATCTTTTCACAATCCAACACAGCTAATATAATTGCAACACCTATTCCGTTGTCTGCTCCAAGTGTTGTTCCCCTTGCTTTTATAAAATCCCCGTCTACATATAACTCTAGACCATCTTTAGAGAAGTCATGATTACTTTCAGGTAGCTTTTCACAAATCATATCTGTATGTGCTTGCAATGCAATAGCAGGACTGTTTTCTTTACCTGGTGTAGCATTCTTTTTTATTATTATATTTCTATAGTTATCAGTGTAATATTCCAACTTTCTCTCTATAGCAAATTTTTTTATATATTCAACAATTTTATCTTCTTTTCCTGATTTTCTTGGAATTTTGCTTATCTCTTCAAAGTATCTCATTACCTTACATGGTTTTATTTCTTCTAACATAAATACCTCCTCTATTTTAAATATCTTTTTAAAAACTCTTTCGTTCTTTCTTTTTTAGGGTTATCTATTACTTCTTCTGGTTTGCCTTGTTCAATAATTTCTCCGTTACTCATAAAGATAACTCTATCTGCAATTTCTCGTGCAAAACTTATTTCGTGTGTAACAATAACCATCGTTCTCTTTTCACTTGCAAGTTGTTTTACAACTTTTAAAACCTCTCCTACCAATTCTGGATCAAGTGCACTAGTAGGTTCATCCATAAAAATTATTTTTGGATTTATCGCAAGTGTTCTTGCAATAGAAGCTCTTTGTTGCTCTCCACCTGATAAATTACATGGGTATTGGTTTATTTTTGCTTCTAGACCCATTCTCGTTAAAATTTTGATGCCTTCCTTTTCAGCTTTCTCCTTAGATTTTTTTAAAACATGTATCATTGCTTCAGTTACATTTTCTAGAACAGATAAATGAGGAAATAAATTAAAATTTTGAAATACCATTCCACATTCTAAATTCATTCTATTTAACGTTTCTTTAGCTGTATATATAACCTTGTTTTTCTTTTTATTATACTTTTTAGGCAGATTATTAGTTGTTTTAACTTCTTCTGTCATAGGTTCGCCACATATTTTTATGTTTCCACCATCTATTTTTTCCAATTGGTTTATGCATCTTAACACTGTAGATTTACCAGAGCCAGAAGAGCCAATTATTGCTAATACTTCACCTTTATTTACAGAAAAAGAAACATTTTTTACTGCATAGTTCTCTCCAAATCTTTTTACCAAATTTTCGATTTCTAATATATTATTCATTCTTCTCGCTCCTTTCTTAAGTTATAGTGTAATAACTATATTTTTTCTCAGCCTTATTAAATGCATAAGTAATTATTGTACATAAGACTAAATACATTAATCCCGCCACACATAATGGCAAAATAGAAAATTGATAACTTGCTTGTTTTTGCGCCAATGCAAAAATTTCTGTAATTCCTATTATTTGTGCTAATGAAGTAGTTTTAATTAATGATATTACTTCATTTGACATAGCTGGTAATATTCTTTTTACAATCTGTGGAAGTAATATTCTAAAAAAAGTTTGTGTTTTGCTAAATCCTAATGTAAAAGCCGCTTCTTTTTGTCCTTTGGGGATACTTAAAATTCCACTTCTAAATATTTCTGCAAAATATGCTGCATAGTTTACTACAAAAGCAATTATTATTGCTACAAACCTGTCATAGGTTACCTTAAACAAATAATATGGTGCAAAATATATAAAAATTATTTGTAACATCATTGGTGTTCCTCTAATAATTAATATATATATTTTTATTAGTGTTTTAACTATTCTATTTTTTGAATTTCTGGCAACTGCAACTAGTATTCCTGCAGGAATTCCTAAAACTAATGTAAGTAAAAAAATTAGTAGAGTTGTTCCCAATCCTTCTGATAAAATCTTTAATAAATTTAAAAAGTTTTCCATATTTTCCTCCTCGGGATTTTGGGACGTTCTTAAAATCCCTCTTTTATTTTTTAATTAATTAAATTTCTAAATAAGAAAAAAAGTACCGTCCCAAAAATCCTAAGCTGTTAAATCTGCTCCAAGCCATTTTTCTGATAATTCTTTTAATTTTCCTTCCGCTTTTAATTCATTTAATGCATTTTCTACTTTATCCTTTAAAGCTGTATTTCCTTTTTTAAATGCTATAACCATTCCTTTTGATTCTTCACCTATTCCAATAGCATCAAATGTTTTAAAATCCTTGTCTTGATTTTGTATAATATAATTTCCGGAAATTTGACTCATATATACTGCATCTATATTTCCTGTTTCTAAATCCATAAGGGCTGTTAAATAATCTGTATATCCTATTACTTCGTCTAACTCCTTACCATATTCAGATTCATTTAATCTCTTTTCTTGTACAGAACCACTCTGAACACCAATCTTTTTACCTTTTAATTCATCTTGATTTGTATAACTTGAACTACCTTTTACAACAAACATTGATTTATCTTTAACATATGGATTGCTTAATGTCATTGCTTCATTTCTTTCTTCTGTATATCCAAATCCATTCCATATACAATCAATATTTCCTGAATCAAGTTCTTGTTCTTTAGCTGCCCAAGATATAGTTTGAACTTCCAATTTCATCCCTAATTTATTACAAACCTCTTGAGCTAAATCTATGTCAAAACCTACTAATTCGTTATTTTCGTTTCTGTATCCCATTGGTGGAAAACTATCATCCATTCCCAATACAAATGTATTGTCCTCTTCTTTACTATTTTTGTTAAATGTAATTGCCACTCCTATAATTGCAATTACTAATATTACTCCTACAATAATTAAAATTTTTTTACTCATATCATTTACCTCCATTGTTAATTTAATAAGGTTTACACCTTTAGTTATTTTGAAGACCTTTTTGTTAAAATGTCGCGACCAATTTTAACAAATACGAAAAAAGACCTTAAAGATACATTCTTAGTACCTTTAAGGTCTTCTTAAACAATAAAGGCACAAGCAGTTAAAGCCTGTGCCTAATAGACACAAGCTTACCTGTGATGATGATTTAATCCTTTATTGTTTAATATATTTCTCATAAAAAGCTCTCCTTTTTTAATTGTGTAATAGTATACAATGTTTTTTTATGTTAGTCAATACTTTTTAATTATTTTTGTAAATTCTTGGAACTCTCCCACCTATCTGGCATAATATTTCATACGGTATTGTTTCTAAGTGGTTTGCTGTTTCTTTTATATGTTTATTGTCTTTTAACACTTCTACTTTATCATATAAATGTACTTCTTCATCAATCTCTACAAATAGCATATCCATACATACATTTCCAACAATTTTGTATTTTTTATTATTTATATACACATATCTTCCTGTATTTTTTCTAATTATTCCATCTGCATATCCCACAGGAATTACACCTATCTTTGTATCTTCTTCTGCCTTAAATATTCCGTTATATCCTACAACTTCGCCCTTTTTTAAATTATGAATTTGAACTACTTCACTAATTAATTTTACTGGTGATTCTAATTCAATTTTTTCGGAAAATCCATACATAATTATTCCTAATCTACACCCATTAGCTTCTTCTGGCTTTTTATAGTTTGTTAGTGCTTCACTTGCTGAAATATGAATAATTGGAACTTTGGAAATATCTATTTCTTTTAATAACTTCTCAAAAACTTCTATTTGCTTATTATAATCTGTTTCATTTGATGCATTATAGATATGTGTAAAAATTCCTTCTACATTTATATTGTTATTTATACACTTATCATATAAACCTTTTAAATTCTTATTTATTCCTAACCTATTCATTCCTGTATTTATCTTTATATGGGCTTTTAATCCATGTAAATTTTGAGCTAGTATTTCTTCTAAACAATCTTCTGAATGAATTGTTATTGTTATATTATATTCTATTGCTTCTTTAATGTGCTCTTTATTTATATGACCTAATACTAATATTGGAATACTTTTAAATTCTTTTCTTATTGCAATTGCCTCTTCTAACGTTGCCACTGCTAAATAGTTACATCTAGCATCAATTATTGTCTTTGTAACAGCTAAACTTTCATTATCTAAGCCATAACAATTAGCTTTTACAACTCCAAAATAATATTTATATGTCGGATAATTATTTATTATTGTTTTTAAATTATTTTTTATCTTGGCTAAATCAATTTCTAAATATGTATTTCTCGAAAAAGTCATACTTACACCTCTTTTATATTATTATATTCATAATTCTCTCCTTTTTGATAAATATATATTTAATATTTAAATTTGTCAAAATTAATTCATCATCCAAATCTTTTACTTAGTTTATAGACTATAATTTTGTCAATCTAAATAAAAATGGCAGGAAGCCTAATATAACTTTCCTGCCACTTTCATCTCTGTGTTAAGCAAAATATATAATCTCTGTTCTGTAAGTATGGCGCACACATGATGTTAGTGGTTATACCATACCACATTTTGAAAACTTTGCTTATTTTCTTAAGCTCCCTTATGTCTGTCTACCGTTTTCTAATCTCTTTTAATGTGTACATTTTTTCTACCTCCTGCCTTCTGGCTTATGTTAACAGAAATATTATACCATAATATATAATTAGATTTCAAATTCTTGTACTTCGCAATTATGTAAGCAATAATTAATAAGCTTACCATCTTCAGGAATTCCTTTAAAATAACAATTTATTGCTATACTTACACCACCATGTGTTACTAATAAAACATTTTTATCTTTATATTCTTCCTTTATTTTGTCTAAGAAATTTGAAATTCTACTGATAATTTCTTGAATTGTTTCTGCTCTTTGGTATCTTGGATGGGCATTATAATCCCAAAATTCATCAAATTTTATTTTTTCACCTTCAAATTCTCCAAAATTTCTTTCAATTATCTGATCATCAAATATAATTGGAATATTTCTTCCTTCGTTTATTATTTCTGCTGTTTTTTTAGCTCTCTTTAATGGTGAACAAATTATTAAATCTATATCTATATTCTTTAGTTCTTCTTTAGTTTGTTTTGCTTGCTTAATTCCGACTTCATTTAGTTCAATATCTGCTCTTCCCTGTGTTTTTCCTTGCACATTCCAATCTGTTTGTCCATGTCTTGTTACATAAATCTTCATTTTTTTCTCTCCTTTATAGTCAAACTTTACAAGTCAAATTATAGTTCATTTATAGTATTATGTAAAATACATAATACTCATTCAGGTATAACTAAAAATTATATTTTACTCCTCTTCCAAATTATCATTATAAAATTTATTTCTACAATATTTTTTAGCAAGTCCACCTTTGCTTGTTTCTCTATAATGGCTTCCTAAATCTTTTCCTGTTTCATACATTGTTTCGACAACTAAATCAAAGGAAATTTTACTATCTTTATATAAAAGTGATGCCATATTTGCTGAATCTATAGCTCTAATCGCTGCTACTGCATTTCTTTCTATACAAGGGATTTGCACATATCCATATATAGGATCACAAGTTAAGCCTAAATGGTGCTCCATTGCTATTTCTGCTGCACATTCAATAACATCTATTGAATAACCTTTTATATATGCATATGCGGCTGCCGCCATGGAACAAGCAGTTCCAATCTCAGCTTGACAACCACATTCTGCACCACTAATTGAAGCATTTGTCTTTACCAAATTTCCAATTAAGCCCGCAATGGCTAAACCTTCTAAAATTTTAGCTTCATTAACATTTTCTTGTTTATATAGATAATATAATACTGCTGGTAAAACCCCTGATGCACCACATGTTGGTGCTGTTACAATCATTCCTCCTGATGCATTTTGCTCACTTGTAGCATATGCATATGCTGTTAACAATCTAGTTCTTTTTAGTTCTGCAGTTTCTTTTTCTAATTCTTTACTATATAACGTTTTTGCTTTTTTTGGTATTTTTAATCTTCCTGGAATTAAGCCTTCTTGCTCTAAGCCCTCTTCTAATGTTTTTTTCATTGTCTGCCACACTGTTTTTAAATATTCACTTAAATCTTTATCTTCTTGTGTATATACATACTCTAATAATGAAATATTCTTTTCTTTACAGTTATTTTTTATATCGGTATATGTTGTAAAATCATAGATGTCTTTTTCTTCCTGGAAGTCCTCTCCTTCTATTTGTATACTTCCTCCACCTATTGAATAGGCTCTAAATTTGCCTAATTCTTCTTTATTTTTTAATGCTATTAAATCCATTGTATTTGGATGTTTTAGCTCTTTTGTTTCTTTATTAAAAATTATTTCTACATTACTTGGTTTTAAAGCTTCTAATATTATTTTATCAGTTAGATGTCCCTTCCCTGTAAAAGCTAATGAACCATATAATATTATCTGATATAAATCTGCAGTTGGGTATTTTTCTTTTAATAATAATGCTGCTTTTTTTGGTCCCATAGTATGTGAACTAGATGGACCATTTCCTATTTTATATAATTCTTTTATTGATTTCATACTTTCTCTCCTTTGCACAGTAAGTATAACATACTTTATATTTTTAGGCTATCCATATTTATTTTTCCTCTTATTTTACAAATTATGTTAAGTATAGTATAATTATATTTAGCACTTGAAAGGAGCAGTTGAACATGGAAAAAAGAGAAGAAATAATTCGGAGATTAACTGAATTTAAACAAGACCCTGAACTTAGGGCTTTTTGGCCACTATTTGATGAAATGCTTAGTACCATTGACATCGCAGAATTTGACCCTCAGCAATTTGACATAATATTTACGCAGTGTTTATACAACAACACCATTAATATGTTGGCGGAAGGAGCATATATCAATTCCGCTATGCATACTCCACAAAAAAAGTGGTACGAATATGAAGATTAATTCTCTTTTAAAGGCTGTACGATCTACATCTTACAGCCTTTAGTCTTTATATTTCAAAATAATATATTTTCTCATTATTAGCTAAAGTTTCTAAATATTTTGCTCCAAACTTTTCATAATAATTTTCTAATGTAGTTTTTAAATAAATTCTTTTAAATCCTCTTGATTTTGCCTCTTGCAAGATTGCATCATTTAAAATCTTTGAATACCCGTTTCCTCTATACTCTTTTTTTACAAACATAGTTGCATACCATGGTGATAAATCTTCTCTTTCCTCACAATCATGTTCAAATATAGATATAAAACCTATCAATTCATCATTATCAAGTAAAATTAATTTACAATAATTTTTATTGTCTAAGTTGTTTTTTATTTTTTCTATTTTTCTAAATATTTTTTGGTTAAATTCTGCTTGAGCATTACATGTTTTGCCCCATTCTTTTTGTGTTAGTGTTGCAACTTCTTTTAAATATTCTTGTTTATCTTTAACATTATATATTTTTAACATAAGTTCTCCTTTTCATATATTAAATTAATAAAATAATTTTATCAAAAACTAAAGTGGGAAAAATGTGGGAAAACAAAAAAATAAAAGCCAAGTCGTTTTTTATAATCAGCTTGGCTCTAGGATTTTGGCTCCTCTTGTTGGACTCGAACCAACGACCTATCGGTTAACAGCCGAGCGCTCTACCAACTGAGCTAAAGAGGAATATATATTACAATTTGTATTATATACTATTATATTTTTTCTTGCAAGATTTTATTCAAAAAAATTTTATTTTTTAATTTTTACAACATCTTTTATTAACGTTTTAGAAATATTGTCTGTTACTTCCGGAAATAAATAATATATAGAAGCTCCTAATTTTTCCTCTATTTCAGCTTGTACATTAAATATTCCTTGTAAGTTTTTTTCGGAAATATCTGTTATACCATATCTTAACATACTTTCCGTTCTTCTTCGTTCTATTGTGTTTATTCCACTTGCACTTCCCATATTATCTGCTATTTGCAAAATTTTATCATATATATTAAATCCATTTTTATTTATATAATCTGCAATAAAATCAATTTCATTTCTAGTAAGATTTGTATTTTTTTTAGTTAGGTTTGGTATTACTAAATTTCTAGCATAAAAAGTATGGGTTAAACACCCCCTAGCCTCTTCGTCATACCCCAAACATTTTAAATAATTATATCCTTCTATAATATGTCTTAATCCTACATGCTCTCTGGCTCTTCTTCCTATGTCATGTACTAATCCCAGTACATACGCTTTTTTTCCATCTAATTTTAATTGTTCAGCTAATCTCTCGGCAACTATTGCAACATTTACCGAATGCTTTATCCATAATTCTTTGTTGTTTCTTGGGGCCTCTTCTAGTAGTTTATATGCCTCTTCTATCGATAATTTATCCATTATATTTCCTCCATTTTTTTGATTATATATTATAAAATTTTTTTATGCAATTATATTTTTTAATTATTGTAATTACTAATTAATAATTGTATAATACATTTAAATTATATGGAGGTAATAATATGAATATTGGTTTTTATCCAGGAAGTTTTGACCCTTTCACAAATGGCCATTTACATGTAGTAAAATCTGCTAGCAAATTATTTGATAAAGTAATTATTGGTATTGGTATAAATTCTGTTAAAGATAGACGTTTTCCAAAAGAATTAATGGAAGATGCTATAAAAGATTGTTTAATAGAAGAAAATTTATCAAATGTTAATGTAATTTCATATGATAATTTATCAGTTGATGCAGCAATTTCTTGCAATTGTAATTATATTATAAGAGGCCTTAGAAATGATATGGACTATCATTATGAAGAAAATGTCGCTAAAATTAATGAAGAACTTTCAAATTTAGATACTATTTATATTAGATCTGGAAAATATGGTTTTATAAGTTCTACTATGATTATGGATCTTATAAATAATAATAGAGATATCTCTAGCTATGTGCCTAATTCTGTAATAAAAAAAATGAATTTAAAATCTTAAATATAGTAAAAAACTACTAAAAAAATAATTTTAGTAGTTTTCTTATTTTTATAATAAAATTGTTATACATCATAAAAATATGTAGTTTCCAAATCTGCTTCATGAGTTAATAAAGCTAATGGATATTTCTTATACGCTTGACCTAAAGTGTTATAAAGCTCTTTTGGCTCTGTAAATCCCATATGCCATCTAATACAATATTTTTCTTCTACAGTTAATTTTATATATTCACTAAGCATCATTACAGATTTCTCACCATGTCCATATGGTATTGTATCATCAATTGTATAATATGGTACCTTTTCCCATACTCCTAAACTATTTTTTGCATTTCTATAATCAACTTTATAAAAATTAGCTTTACAAATATCATGTAATAATCCAATTATTATTAAGCTGTCTTGTGATACATTTATTTCTACTGGACAATTTTTTACTTTTTCGCATAATAATTTATATACATTTAAGCTATGTTCTAAAAGTCCGCCTTCATAACTCCCATGAAATCTTGTACTTGCTGGAGCTTTAAAAAAGTCTGATTTTTCTATAAAGTTAATTAATTCATCCATTCCCTCTCTATTTACACTTCTTAATAACATTAAAAATTCTTCTTTCACTATTTATGTACCTCCATTTTTCATATATTACGTATTCTACCAAATTAAGATATTAGATGCAAGAGGAACGCCTTAATATGGCGTTCCTCTTCTAAGATAAACAACAACATTTTCCAATACAATTTTTTCAAGCTGCCATGGTATTCTGTACTTTTTAGAAATTGCTATTGAATTATATCCTGCCAGCAAATATCCGTTATCACTAATAACCAATGGGAATTTTATTCTTTTATATTTCCTATAAAATTCATCTTGTTTTTTGAATTGACTACCAAGCTGTATGTCTGGTGATATTGTACCTATTAAATCACCTGATATCTTCTTTGACGTCCATTCTTCTGGTAAATATGGAATAATACCTCTTCTCTTATCCGTATTTTCCCTCCGCATTTCGAGACGTCTCATAGCAATCTTTTTATTTAAATAATTCTTATCCGTTTGATTAGTGCATTCATTTAATTGCTTTTGTAGTGATAAGATTTCGAAAAATTGCTCTGATGTTAAATCCCCCTTTTGCTGATCATTACATGTATGACACGCTGGTCTTAAATTATTTACGATTGTTGGTCCCCCTATACTTGTTGGAATTAAATGATCTAATGTTATTTTTGCACGTGAATCGTTTTGTCTTCCCTTTCCTCTTCTACAAGGCTTACCACAATACCAACATTTATCTGTGCCATATACAGCATATGCAATTTCATACATTAAATCATAAAAACTATTTAGCCGATAGATATACAAAATGCCATTTTTCACCTCTCCCATATTGCCAAATACAACATTGTTTTTTGGAAGCTCTAAATTCATAACAGCAACTCCTTTCAACATTTTTTTACATATTATCATATAATATGCAATTTATCCAGGAGTATAATAGCATTTTATAAACTTTCTTCATCAATAAGAGGAATAAGATTTATAGCTGGCTCTTCATATGGATGTGCTTCCCTTAACTTTTTTAAAACTTGTTTTAGTATTTTTATGTCACATACTGTTTCTATTTTTTCCTCTTCCACAACTTCTAAGATTTCTTTTTCTCCTATATATGGATTAGCTTGATTATTTGGTATAAATGTTCCTTTAGTTATGCTATTTGATGTACAATATGTATAATCTCCAATAACTCCTGCTCCTGCATCACATATAGCTTTTCTCAACTCCTCTGCATTTTCTTTTGGAACAGTTACAGTTATTAGAGCTTTGTTTACTTCTATATTCATATTAAATTCCTTCCTTTTATTAATAAGTTATCTCCACTTTTCTCCGTTAATATATTTAGTTAATGCCATTATAAATGCATCTTCTGTTAAATCAATTCTTGAAATTTTATTATGTGTTAATAATTGAATTCCTCCACTATGGTTATGTCTTTCCTTGTCTTCTCCTAATACAGTATCCATAGCTTCACTTAAATTTGTATCTAATACTTTTTGTACTAAATTATCTGGAACTGGAAAAGAAGGACTTGCTCCATAACTCTCAAAACCTTTATTATCTTCGATTACAGCTATATTTGTAATCATCCATCTTCCCAATAAATCATTTATTCCACTTTCTATTCCTAAAAATAAATCTGCTGCAATATTATTATTTTTAGCATATTCTTTTAAATTTTTTACTCTATTTTTAGCTCCTATATATATTTCTTTATTAACTGGTTGATCTGGTACATCAGAATTTACAGGTATTCCTTCAATTTCAACATTGTTAAAATAATTTTCTAATGCTCTTTTTGCTCCTTCAATTTTACCTTGATTTTTCGTTGCAATTAAAACTTTCATATTATTCTCCTTTAGATATTATTATTAATTACTTCGCCCAATTCTTCATATTTATCAGTAAAAGAATGATCTGCACCTTTTATAATTTGAATATTACATTCTTTTATATTATTTTTTAAATATTCTTTTACTATTTCTATATCTTGTGTTAATACACATTCATCCATATCTCCAAATACGACTAAAACTGGAACCTTGATGTTGTTTAATTCTTTACTTTTACTATTTACTCCTTCACGATATCTAATAAAATCTGTTTCTGTATTTGGTAAAAAGTCATAATAATATGTTCCTGCTGAGATTTTTCCATTACCATTTAAAGAAAAATTAAGCATTTGTCTTGGTTTACCTTCTTTAACTAATTTAGCTGATTCTGTTTTTAAATTATCATATTCCTCTTCTGATAAATATTTTTTACATTCCTCTTGTATATCACAAGGACCTAATAATACGAGTTTTTTTATAAATTCATCTTTTTTATTATTATAATAATAAATCACTTTATTACAGCCATAACTATGTCCTTGTAATATTATTTCATCATAATTTTTCTCTTTTACAAAATTTATTGCACCTTCTATATCTAATAAACAGTCTTTAAATCTTTCATGACAACCACCTATGACTTTAAATTCATTTCCTTGTAATAACTCTGCAACAAAATTAGTTCCTCTATTATTAAAAGTCAATAAACTAATTCCTTTCTTTGTATATGTTTTAGCTAGAATATCTATAAAACGATTTTCATAAAAACTTCCGCATAGACCATGAACTTCGATAACTATTGTATTAGTTCTTGTTTCTGGTTCGTATATAATTCCTGGCATCTCTATTCCATCAATAGAATTCATTCTTACTAACTCTTGTTTCACTAATACCAGCCTCCATAAATTTATAGCAATATTTGTTTGCTAATTATATTTTCAGTAATTATATATCATTACTTGGCAAATTACTAGCGTCTAAAAATAAAAAGCTATACTTACTTTATATTTACTCTTTTATAAAGACAAAAAAAACTGATAAGAATATAACTTATCAGTTTTTTGGCTCCTCTTGTTGGGCTCGAACCAACGACCTATCGGTTAACAGCCGAGCGCTCTACCAACTGAGCTAAAGAGGAATATATAAAATCTAGCGAAAGCCTATCTTCCCAACAAGGTAACTCGTAAGTATTTTCGGCA